>FWPU01000017.1_pt1 | contig 581495 bp, 464 predicted proteins | sample 2228361 | NCBI WGS metagenome assembly FWPU01 (sample SAMEA103939777, study PRJEB20133) | metagenome | reverse complement strand
CAGAGTCGGGGTTAGTTGGAGTGGGTGGTGGAGGGAGGATAAGCACGACCGCCGGGGCCAGCGCCAAGAGCGGTGCGCTCTGGCTGAGGTGGTCGGGGATATAGGCAACTACGGGAGAGAGAACGAGCTTACTGCTCACTTCGGGATGGTGTGGCGGGAGAGCCGAGGTGGGGAGAGGGAGCATCAACGGAGGGTCAGCAAGGAGGGGACAGGGGCAGGGAGAAGGAGGCTGATGCGATGCAGCGTGGTGGCGGTTTGTCACTGGCGGTGGTGGTACCAGCGCCTAGAGGTCAGGAAGGGAAGTGGAGAGGCGATGATGGCGATGTCGCGGCGTCTCACGATCATCTGCTTGAGCCTTAGGGACGGGTGAGTCTTCATGGGTTTTGCCAACTTTTCGGCGACCGACTAGGAATTACCGGCAACAGAATCGGCAACATTGTGTCAGAGGGGAAGCAGCTATGGAGGTCGACGGTTACGATTGCCCGGACCAGCACTGCGACCCCGGACAGCACACGCGGGTTAGCCCCGACGGGGCCAACTGCGAAAGTGGGCGTCGCCGACTTTAGCCAGAAGCCATCCGGGGAGACTGTCTCCATTGACTTCCCCTCGAGGGCGAGGAACTCTCGGAAGGGGGCACCGTTGGCAAGCTGCAGTCGAGCAAGTTGGTAGGTAAGATCTTCTTGCTTCTCGCCGGTTCGATTGCAGAGATTAAGAGCGTGCCAGAGGACAGGGACAAGCCCATTAATAAGTCGCCCTACTGCGATGGGTGGATCATGGTTGTCGGGGCGACCGACCTCCAAGGATAGTTAGCTGGCCTGAGGAGAAGAGGGCACTTGCAGAGTGCGTGGAAGGGGGCAAGGGGCGGGTCGAGGATGAGCCACAGAAGAGGCTACTTTTTGGTGGTGCGCCCAGCAGCTTGTGTCTGTGCCGCAAGCAGGTGAGTGGCTTTGAATGCGTTGCGAAGGTTTCTACCTCGCCAGGAGGGCATGAGTGAGGCTGGCTGTCCCGTACGGCAAAGAGGCGCAGCAGGTGGAGATAGCAGACCACCACGTGCTCCATGTGCTTCACCCCAAGTCGGCGGAGGTCGAGGAGGAGGCGGCCATCCTGATGGAGGCCATATCATCACCTCTCAAGTCTCGCCCACTTGACGACTTTCTTCGCGATGCTCGCGATGTGCTCTTCATTGTCAACGACGGGACCCGCCCCACCCCTACTGCCAAGATCCTCGATGTTCTTCATCCGAAGATTCCCCTTTCCAAGAGCCGTTTTCTGATCGCGACAGGTGTACATCGGGCACCCACTCCCGAGGAGTACCAGTTTATCTTCGGCCGGCACTACTCCCGCCTCAATGGACGCATCTATGTGCATCACTGTCAGAAACAGGAAGAGATGGTGCACATAGGTACCTCAATCAACGGCACCGAGATATACCTGAACCGCATGGTGGCAGAGGCCGACAAGATCGTCATCATCGGCTCGGTGGAGCCACACTATTTTGCCGGCTACACCGGCGGGCGCAAGTCGCTTGTTCCAGGCATCGCCTCGTATGCTACCATCGAGCAGAACCACCGGCATGCCCTTCGTCTGGGGGCTAAGGCTCTGGTTCTGCAAGGCAATCCCGTGCATGAGGACATGGTCGACGCCTTGCGGGGCGTCGCCGACAAGGAGATCTTTTCTATCCAGACCGTATTGGACCGGCAGCGGCGCATTTGCGCGGCTGCCGCTGGCGATATGCATGCCTCCTTTCAGGCCTGCATTGCCAAGGCCAACGAGGTCTTCGTCGTCAAGATCCAGGCTAAGGCTGACGTGGTGGTCTCTGTGGCTCCGTATCCTATGGACGTGGACCTCTACCAGTCACACAAGGCGTTGGACAACGGCAAGTTGGCACTGAAAGAGGGGGGGATTCTCATCATGGTTACCAAGTGTCGCACCGGCATCGGCGGGCGCACCTTCTTTGACCTTCTATCCAGCTGTGACTCGCCGCAGGCAGTCATCGACAAGATCGGCAATGGCTTCAAACTCGGCTATCACAAGGCCGCCAAGATGGCGGAGATCCACACCTGGGCCCAGGTCTGGGGGGTGACTGACCTGCCGGATGCTGACCTAAAGGCAATCTTTATGCGACCGTTCCATAGCGTCCAGGAGGCGGTGGACACCGCGCTGGCAGAAATGGGTCCGGATTGCAAGGTCACTTTCCTGATGGAGGGTAGCCTGACTGTGCCGGTGCTGGCTTGAAGGTGGGGAGCGAGACAATAAACCAGTGGAGAAGCCTTATGGCTCCTAAGTGGCTTTCGCTCGTCTGCGGTCATTTAGGTGAGGGCCGGCGGAAGAGCATCGTGCCGGAGTTTACGTCGATGCTTTCCACGGTGGCGTGCAGGTGAGGTACCTGGTATGGTGATGCAACCTATCACTGTCCAGGAGAAAGCGCAGATCGTCGAGCTAGCTAAGGAGTTGAGGCTGCCGGTCGTCAACCACGGTGCAGGGACAGCGCTCGGTTGACATTGGGAGGTTATCGAGGAGGGTGCTCGTGCATCCTGTATCCACACGGAAGATGTAGGAGATCCGGGTGGCGGAACCAGGGGTTAGCGTGCTCACTTTGACACGGTGTGCAAGGAGTCTAGGTTTTCATCCTGGGGCCCGCAGCCCGCGAGGACGCGACGCTGGGGTGGCATGGGGGTGTGGAATATCTTTGGCGACAAGGCGGTCCGATAACGGGGCCACCCGCGAGGCGGTGTGCGGCTTGGAGGCGGTCCCCTCCACCAGCGACCTAGCGCGCTGGGGCGGATGCCCGGCCGAAGGCACCGGTGGCTATCAATTCGAGAAGTCCGTGGTTGGCCCTGAAGGAACCCTGTTAATAGCCACTCAAGTCGCGCTCGAGCTGGTGGCGTTGGTCTGCCCTCGCGCCGGCTGGCGGCCGCCCTTGGCGAAATTCAGGGATGCGGGATCGGCAGGGGCGAACATTGTTGGGGTGCCCCTCTTGCCCTCGAGCCCTGAGCTCATGTCCGCCACGAGCATGGAGGCGGTGAACATGGCCATGGGTGTGGGATCGTCGCAGGCGGACAAGATCTCGTTCATCGAGGTCAATGGCGACAACCTTGAGGCAGATCGTGAGAAACCGGTGAAGGCGACCGAGGAGTACGCGCCCCCGAGGGACTGGGCACGGGGTGGCATGTCTTCGAGGGGGCATGCGAGTTCGATGCTATTCGCATCCGGCGGGTGCGCGAGAAGGGCCGTGTGCACGAGCGGGCCGAGGTCATTGAGGCAATGTGTACCGGGTGCCTCTGTTGTGTGGCTGCCTTCGCCGGTGGGACAATGGGTCAGTAACGGCGAACCCGTGACCATCTGCTGAAGGTCATTGAGGCTACTCTGGCATAGCTCGGATGCGTTGCTGAGACGAAGAGAAAGGTGTGACCGGCAGGTGTGAATCAGCGCTCCTGGCGCTCTGCGGCGACCCGTGCGCTGAGGTAGCGGATATGGCAGGCGTCTCCCGCTTGCCTATGGCGCGCGACTCTGCCGTGGCGCGGATGGTCTGCAGCTGGCGCGTGGAGCCGGAGTTCGTACTGCAGGCGCTGCACTGCGGTGCCGACGGTGTGATGATCGTCGGTTGCCACCCTGGAGAGGGCCACTACAGTGGCGGAAACTACCAGGCAATGCGGCGCTTTGGCCTGTTGCGCACCATGCTCTGCCAGTTTGACATCGACCCTCAGCACCTACGCCTGCAGTGGTCCCTTGCCACCGAGGCACAGGGCTATGAGTAGGCGGTGAATGCGTTCGTGGAGTCTCCGAATGAGTTTAGCCGGAGTCCGTTCCGCCCTGCTTCGTAGGGCCTGGCGAAGGCTGGGCGCCGGGAGGCGCTTGGGAAGCGAGCACGCCTATGGTGGGCGGCCGCCTCGACTCAGGGGAGGGGGGCTATGGTGTCGGAAAAGGTGCGAGCGAACAGTAAATGGGTTAAAGGGTACTCACCAACAGGAGGGTTCCACATGGCGACCTTGAAGCAGAAGCTTGCCGAGCAGATACCTCGTTTGCGCGAGGACATCGCCAACCTGGTGAAGACGCATGGCGACAAGGTCATTTCGGAAGTGACCGTCGCTCAGGCGTACGGCGGGATGCGAGGTGTCAAGGCTTTGATTTGTGATACCTCGTTGGTCGATCCGGAGAAAGGCTTGATTATCAGGGGCATCCCCATCGCGGAGCTTACGGACAAGACCCCAGAGGAGATCTTCTACCTGCTGTGCACCGGCGAGTTACCGGACAGTGCCGCGCTGGCCGATCTCAAGAAGGAGTTCACCGCGCGCGCCAAAGTACCCGACTATGTGTGGGCAGTGGTGCGGGCCATGCCCAAGGACTCGCACCCAATGGCCATGTTCGACACGGCCATCCTGGTGATGGAGCGGGAGTCGGTCTTCCGCAAGCGGTATGACGAGGGGATGAGCAAGAGCGAATACTGGGAACCGATGCTTGAGGACTCGCTGAATCTGCTGGCCCGCCTCCCGGCAGTGGCCGCTGGCGTGTACCGCATCCGGTTCAAGGATGGTAAGCTGGTGGAGCATGACCCAAAGCTCGACTGGAGCGCCAACTACGTGCGCATGCTGGGGTTCGACGACCCCACCGGCGAGTTTGCCAATCTCATGCGCCTGTACATGGTGCTGCACAGCGACCATGAGAGTGGCAACGTCAGTGCCCACACCTGTCACTTGGTCGGCTCGGCGCTTTCGGATGCCTACTACGCCGTGTCGGCAGGGTTGAACGGCCTGGCAGGGCCTTTGCACGGGTTGGCCAACCAGGAATGTCTCAAGTTCGTGCTCGAAATTCAGGAGAAGTACAAAGGAGTGCCAAGCGACGAAGAGCTGAAAAAGTTTGCTTGGGACACGCTGAACTCGGGCAAGGTGATTCCGGGATACGGGCATGCGGTGCTTCGGGCCACGGACCCGCGCTTCACCGCGTTTCGCGCCTTTGGCCAACGGGTGTGCCCGGACGACGAGGTCTTTAAGATTGTGGACAGGCTGTTCGCCGTGGTGCCGGGGGTCCTGCAGGAGCAGGGCAAGGCCAAGAACCCATGGCCGAACGTTGATGCCGGTTCAGGAGCGCTCCTGTACCACTTCGGGCTCAGAGAGTTCGACTATTACACGGTGCTCTTTGGCGTGTCGCGGGCGTTGGGCATGTGCGCCCAGCTCATCGTGGATCGCGCCCTGGGCGCGCCAATCGAGCGACCCAAGTCAGTGGGCACCGATTGGGTGAAGAAGCAAGTGGGAGCATAGGGAGTCCACATCGAGGGGCTGCCACCCCTGGCAGGTTGGCAGCCCCTCTTGCTGTGGCGGTACATCTCGACGTCAGAGGCAGACGGAAGAGAGACGATGGGACAAAACCTTGTCCAAAAGATCATCGCCGCGCATCTGGTTGACGGCCAGATGAAAGCAGGCGAGCCGGTGGCCATCAGGATCGATCAGACGTTGACCCAGGATGCCACTGGCACCATGGCCTATCTGCAGTTTGAAGCCATGGGGATCCCCCGCGTCAAGACGGAGCTTTCGGTCAGCTACGTCGACCACAACACCTTGCAGGACGGGTTCGAAAACGCCGATGACCATCGCTACCTGCAGTCGGTGGCGGCCAAGTACGGCATCTACCTGTCCAAGGCCGGCAACGGCATTTGTCACCAGGTGCACTTAGAGCGCTTCGGCGTGCCGGGCAAGACCCTGTTGGGTTCAGATAGCCACACGCCCACCGGGGGTGGCCTGGGGATGATGGCCATCGGCGCTGGCGGGCTGGACGTTGCGGTGGCTATGGGCGGAGGCGCATTCTACCTCACCTACCCGAAAGTGCTAAAGATTGTGCTCACCGGACAGCTCAGGCCATGGGTGGCAGCCAAGGATGTGATCCTCAAAGTGCTGGAGTTGCTCACCACCAAAGGCAATGTGGGTTGGATGATCGAATACGGTGGGCCGGGCATTGCCACCCTTTCGGTGCCTGAGCGTGCCACCATCACCAACATGGGGGCCGAGCTGGGGGTCACCACTTCGCTCTTCCCCAGCGACGAGGTGACCAGACGGTTCCTCAGGGCCCAGGGGCGCGAACAGGTGTGGGTGCCCTTGGCCCCGGACAGCGATGCGGAGTACGACCGCGTGATCGAGCTTGATCTCTCCAGCATCGAGCCCATGGTGGCCACGCCGCACAGCCCCGACAACGTCTGTCGCGTAAAGGAGGTGGCAGGGCTGAAGGTGGACCAGGTGTGCGTGGGCAGTTGCACCAACTCGTCGGTCAAGGATCTGCTCACAGTGGCCGCGGTGCTGAAGGGGCGCACGGTGCACCCTGAGGTCAGTTTCGTCGTGGCGCCGGGCTCCAAACAGGTGCTCCGCATGATTGCGGATAGCGGTGCGCTCAGCGACCTGGTGGCTGCTGGTGCCCGCATCATGGAGCCCAGCTGCGGTTTCTGCATTGGTAATGGTCAAGCACCTCCCACGAACGGCGTCTCTATCCGCACCAACAACCGCAACTTCGAGGGGCGGTCGGGCACAAAGTCCGCCCAGGTGTATCTGGTGAGTCCGGAGACTGCGGTGGCCTGTGTGCTCACCGGGGTCATCACCGACCCGCGGGAACTGGGCATCCCCTATCCGGCCATACCCATGCCCGAGCGCTTCACCATCGATGACAGCCTGATCATCCCACCAGCAAGAGAGCCTGAGAAGGTCAGCATCATCCGTGGGCCGAACATCGGCGATCCGCCCACCAACACACCGCTGCCGGAGGCGTTGCAGGCGGAGGTGGTGCTGAAGGTCGGAGACAAGATCACCACCGACCACATCATGCCGGCCGGGTCACGGCTCAAATACCGCTCAAATGTGCCCAAGTACGCAACCTTTGTCTTCGAGCCGGTGGACCCCACCTTCCCGGAGCGCTGCGTGAAGAACAAAGAGCAAGGGGTGCACAACGTGGTCGTGGGTGGGTGGAGCTACGGGCAGGGTTCTTCGCGGGAACATGCGGCCCTGTGCCCCATGTACCTGGGGGTGCGCGCGGTGATTGCCAAGAGCCTGGAGCGCATCCACACTGCCAACCTGATCAACTTTGGCATCTTGCCGCTCCGCTTCAAAGAGGAGGAGGACTATGAGCGGCTGTCCCAGGGCGACCGGTTAGAGATGCCAGAGCTGAAACTGCGACTGTTGAAGGGTCAGCCGGTGCGCGCGCGCAAGGTGGGAACCGGAGAGGAGTTCGAGCTGGTGTACGATCTGACCGAGCGACAGCGGGCCATCATCATTGCCGGGGGCTTGCTGAACTACACCAGGGCGCAGCAGTAAGCGGCTCAGGCTGTGCGCAGAAACCGGAAGGAGCCTTAGAGGTGGAGGGAGAGCGATGAATCGCGAAGCGATCGAGCGGGCCAAGGCCCACTTTGCTACACTTGTGGAAGAGCAGCTGGCGCGCGTGGAACAGATGAAGCAGGCTCAGGACTGGATCGACTATTCGACGCTCAAGCCCATCATCATTGGCGTCTGCGGCGGTGACGGGATCGGCCCCATCATTTCGGCCGAGGCCCAACGAGTGTTAGAGGAGATGCTGGCCGATGAGATCAAGTCCGGCAAGGTGGTGTTTCGCACAATCGAAGGTCTCACCATTGAGAACCGCGTCAAGCACATGAAGGCGATCCCGGATGACGTGCTGGAGGAGATCAAGAAGTGCCACGTCATCCTCAAGGGGCCAACCACCACGCCGGAGAAGGGGGGACCGTACCCGAACATCGAGAGCGCCAATGTGGCCATGCGTCGTTACCTGGACTTGTTCGCCAACGTCCGGCCTGTGAAGGTGCCTAAGGAGGGGATCGACTGGATCTTTTTCCGGGAGAACACCGAAGGGGCCTACATTTTGGGCAGCAAGGGCATTCAGGTGACCGAGGACCTGGCCTTCGATTTCACGGTGACGACGCGACAGGGGGCCGAGCGCATCATCCGCATGGCCTTCGATTACGCCCACAAGAACAAGATCAATAGCGTCACGGTGGTCACTAAGGCGAATGTGGTCAAGACTACCGACGGCCTCTTCCTCGAGGTGGCTGCCGAAGTCGCCAAGGACTATCCCGACATCACCTGGGAAGGGTGGTACATCGACATCATGACCGCAAAGTTGGTGGACCCCAAGCGCCGCACGCAGTTCCGCGTGATTGTGTTGCAGAATCTGTATGGTGACATTCTCACCGACGAGGCGGCCGAGTTCCAGGGGGGGGTGGGGACGGCTGGCAGTGCCAACATTGGCAAGCGTTATGCGATGTTTGAGGCCATCCACGGCTCGGCGCCGCGCATGATCAAAGAAGGGCGGGGCCAATATGCCGACCCCTGCAGCATGATCAGGGCCGGGGCCATGCTCCTGCGACACATCGGCTTCCCGGACAAGGCTGATCGCCTGGAGATGGCTCTGGACATCTGTGGGCAGTTCGAGAAGCGTCTGGTCATCACCGGCAGGGACACCGGCGCCACCGGGCGGGAGTTCGCCGACTACCTGCTGGAAACCGTGCGCGACCGTACGCTGCGTGAGCGGTGGGAGGCTTACACACGAGCCTAGCGAGGCGCCTCTCTCTGGGCTTTGCGGTGTGTCGTCCTCGGCTGACGCCGCCCAGGCATTACCACTCGGGCGGCGTCACCACAGTTGGGTTTGCCAGGCTCCCTTGTGACCGCAGAGTGTGCGGCAAAGTCCTGTGTCCTCCCACAGGGGGCCCTCTCTGTCCAGCCCGCCGGCCCAGGTGGCCTGCGAGTTCAGCTCTTGGGGAAGGTTCATTTACAGCTTGACAACCGAGGCGCCATTTTGTATATTTGGCCGTCTTCTTTGCCTTTGGCAGAGGAGCGAAAGGGCCGTTCCGTGCTCGTAGAGCCTGGTTTGCTCAGGAAGGAGCCATATGAAGATCTTGCCCCGCCAGGAGCAGTTTTTTGACATGTTCTCCCAGGCCGCCGCAAACATCCAGGAGGCGGCCAAACTTCTCGTGCATATGATTGAGTCAGGGGAGGACGCCGAACGTTACAGTCGCCTGATCAAGGAGCTGGAACACAAGGGAGACAAGCTCACCCACGAGATCATCAACAAGCTGAACCGCACGTTTGTGACTCCCTTGGACCGAGAGGATATCTACAACCTGTGCCGCGCCCTGGACGACGTCATTGACCTCATCGACTCTGCCGCCGATCGCATTTATCTCTTTGACCTGACGAATCCAGGTGAAGATGCCGTGCGTCTGGCGCAGATCATCGCCGAGGCTTCCCTCGAGATCGAGCGCGGGGTAGCTTTGCTCCGACACCCAGGCGAGATGTGCGTGCATTGCGTGGAGATCAACCGCCTGGAGAACGAGGGCGACCGCGTTTTTCGCCATGGCCTAGCCAAGCTTTTCCAAAATTGTGGCAACCCCCTAGAGCTTATCAAGCTGAAGGACCTGTACCAGGACTTGGAGCTGGCCACCGACCGTTGCGAAGATGTGGCAAACGTGCTGGAAGCGATTTCGGTCAAGAACCTATGAGCAGGAGGAGATGAACCCGTTCGATAGTCTCACCTTCCTGGTAATCGTGGTCGCGCTGGCGTGGACCTACGACTTTTTCAACGGGATGAATGACGCAGCGAATGCGATCGCTACGACAGTCGCCACTCGTGCTCTGACACCCTCCCAGGCCATAGCTGTCGCCCGGACCATGAATGTCTTGGGCGCTTTCCTCAGCACCGAGGTGGCAAAGACCATGGGCAAAGGGGTGGTTGATCCTGCGGTAATGGACCAGGTCGTGGTCATCTCCTCGTTAGTGGGAGCGAGTCTATGGAGCGCCGGATGCACTTTCTTGGGTATTCCCATCAGTATCACGCACGCCATGGTGGGTGGGATCATTGGTGCTGCCTGGACTGCGCACGGTGCTTCGGTGATAAAGCTGGCTGGGCTCAAGAAAATAGTCACGGCCATGTTTCTCTCGCCGATTGTGGGCTTTGTGGTCGGCTACCTCCTCCTTGTCCTGATCTATTGGATTGTCAGGAACTCGATGCCCTCGCGGGTGAACAAGTTCTTCCGGTTTGGCCAGATCGCCTCTGCCTCGTTTATGGCGTTAAGCCACGGCGCCAACGATACGCAGAACGCCATGGGGATCATCACCGCCGCGTTGCTGGTGGGGGGGTTTATAAAGGAGTTTCACGTGCCGACCTGGGTGATCATCGGGTCGGCTCTCTTCATGGGCTTGGGCACTTCGGTGGGAGGGTGGCGGGTGATTCGCACCATGGGCATGAAGATGGTGAAGCTGCGACCTGCCCATGGTTTCACCGCGGAGTTTTCTGCCGGGGCCGTCATTCTCGTCGCCAGTCTTCTGGGCGCGCCGATCAGCACCACGCACGTGATCTCAACCGCCATCATGGGAGTTGGGGCAACCCACCGGCTCTCGGCAGTGCGCTGGGGGGTGGCGTTTCACATCGTGGTGACCTGGATCCTCACAATCCCGGGTGCGGCCCTGGTGAGTGCCGGGACCTTTGAGCTGCTCAAGCTCATCTTGTGAAGGCGGTGGATCCTCTCCTTTGCGAGGGAGCGCATGTCGTTGCTGCCTGCTTTCTGCCTCCGCCCGGGCTGGTTCTCAGCCGAAGCCTCGCATGGTGTCGATGACCTTTCGCCCCTGTACACGACAGCCCGGCGGGCCCGAGTGGATGCTGCCGCCGCCCGATCGTGGCGAGAATTGTGCTTGACCAGTCGCCAGGCGTTTTGTAAATTCCGTGCATGACTGGGCATGCAGCTGCGGGCAGCATCGCGGGCATCGTCGCTCACCCGGGTGATGTGGGAGCAGGGCGCGGGTGATCGGGTGCCCAGCGGTGGGCCCAGTGCCAAAAACTTCGACTCTCACCTGGACATGGAGGTGCCTATGAAAAAGAACATGGGCTCGTTGGATCGCACACTGCGCATTGCCATCGCCGTGGTGATCGCCTTGCTGTACATTTTCAACGTCATTTCTGGTACTCTGGCCATCGTGCTCGGTGTGGTCGCGGTGGTCTTCCTCCTGACCAGTTTTGTCGGCTTTTGTCCGCTCTACGTCCCCTTCAAGATCTCTACCATCTGCAAGAAGGAGGGCGAGGCGGCAGGCCAAAGCCAGTAACAGGGACGGCTCCCCAAAGCCCGGGGCGGGCTGCCAGGCGGTAGGCCGGTTTCGTGGAGGAACTTGTGCAAATCGATATTGGCAAGACCATTCGCCTGAGCGACTTTATCGACGCGGCGGATGGACGTGCGCTCCTCGTTGACACCTCCCTGCCCAGCAGCGTCGGGGCCCTTCCTGGCCTCGAGAGTAGCGCGGCGGCGCTGCAAGAGGTGACCGACCTCGTCGATGGGGTGATCGTCAATCCCGGCCAGGCGGAACACCACGCGCACCTGCTCGGTGGCAGGAGGAGGGCCAGTGCGCTGGTGCGCGTGGACTGGACCAATGCCTTCCGTGGTCAGGAATTTTGCCTGCCCGTGGCCGATTTCAGACACCTGTTCATCTCCGATGCCGAGGATGCCCTGGCGCTGGGTGCTTCGGCCGTGGTGGCCAGCCTCTTTCTCGGTTTTGACGATGAGGCGGAGGCGCGTAACATCAACGCGCTTTCGCACCTTGCCCGCGACTGCACGCGCATGGCGCTCCCTTTGCTGGTGGACATCAGGCCAATTGGCCCGAAGGTGGGGCCGAGCAACTTTGAGGAGTCCGTCAAGCTCGGTCTGTCCTTCATGCAAGAGCTGGGTGCTGACGGGCTGATCATCCCTCCGTGCAGTGCGAGCACTTGCGCCACCATCGGCAGCTGGATCGCGGTGCCGGTGTTGGTCCGCGGGGAAGCGTTTCCGGAGGCAAGCCAGGTGGAGGATTTTCTGGCGGCCGGCCTGCGGGGCCTGGTCCTGGGCGAAAAGATTTTTGCGGCCGCAGGGTACGTGCAGCAGCTAAAGTCGCTGTCTGGCCTCGTGCACCAGAGGAGTGCGGGCGATGACGTGCGCGCCAGGTAAGACCATACGCCTGAACCGTCTTTTCAACCCCAAGGATGGGCGGGCAGTGTATGTGGCCGCAGACCATGGGTGGATGTCCGACGTCACGCCCAACGTGATGGAATTGCGGCGGATCTTAGAGCTGGTGGTGCGGGGAGGCGCCGATGGCATTCTCGTGAGCTTTGGCACGGCGCTGCGACATGGGCATCTTTTGCGCGGCAAGGACTCACCGGCGCTGCTCATCCGTGCCGACTGGATGAACATGCCCCGCTTGGGCGCCTCCAATGTCAGCAACGTGCTGCCGGCGGTGAACTTTCGCAAGATGGCCACCTCCCGTGCGCGCGACGCCCTGCACATGGGTGCCTCGGCCATTACCATCTACTACTTCATCGGCTATAGCGACGACTTTGAGGCGCTAAACCTCGAGCAGGCGGCCGACTTTGCCAAGGAGTGCCGAAAGGTTGGTCTGCCGCTCATCATCGAGCCTATGGCCGTGGGGGGCATGGTCACGGGGGTGAACATTGCCGAAATCCTCATCGCTTCTGGGCGCATTGCCGCCGAGATAGGTGCTGACGCCCTCAAAATCCCCTACACTGGCGACGTGAAAACCTTCAAGCGGCTGATCGACGAGGCTGGCGTGCCGGTGCTGGTGCTGGGAGGAGCAAAGTCAGACGTCCCGCGCGACGCCCTCGAGCTTGTAGACGAAGCGCTGCGGGCCGGGGCCAGTGGCACGGTGTTCGGGCGTAATGTGACCAAAGCCAAGGACCCACAAAAGATGGTTGCCGATATCTGCGCCCTGGTGCATGGGGGCAAGACCATCGCCGAGATTCTCGGTGAGCGGCGGGTTGTGGGGCAGCGCCTGAAACCAGTGCCGGCGCAATGTACTGGCTGCCTGCTGTGCGAGGTTGCCTGCGTGCGCGTTCATCACCCGGGTTACGGCGAGAGGCGGGCCCGGCTGCGCATCGAACCTCCGCCCTTGGGCGACGAGCTGAAACCGCACCGCCCGGTGGTGTGCACCCTGTGCGGCCGCTGTGTCGAAGCCTGCACCACAGGTGCCTTGACTATTGCTTCGGAGGGGAGGTTGACCCTGGAGAAGAGGCTGTGCACGCAATGCGGCGCCTGCGTAGAGGCCTGTCCCTTTCACCTCATCTTCGCCGAGGATGAATATCCCATCTTTTGTGACTTGTGCGATGGGGATCCGGAGTGCGTCAAGTGGTGCAAGCGCGGCGCGATTGTCCTGACGGAGTGGAAGCGGAGAGTGCGCCATGTCCATGCAGAATAGAGGCTTTGCCAACCGGATTCTGACCGTTGATCTGACTACGGGCGCCGCTCAGACCCAGGAGCTGGACGAGCGTATTGCCAAACTCTACCTTGGGGGCAAAGGGCTTGGTTCCTACCTCCTGTACACGGGCATGGCGCCCAAAGTTGACCCTCTGGGGCCAGAGAACCTGCTCATCTTCACCACCGGGCCGCTGACCGGGACCATTGCCCCGACCTCCAGTCGGCTGTGTGTGATGGCCAAGAGCCCGAAGACGGGCACCTACATGGATTCCTACTGCGGCGGTTTCTTTGGGCAGACGCTCAAGTATGCGGGCTACGATGCGGTGGTGATCAAGGGGGCGGCAACCGAGCCGCGGGTGCTGATCATCGATGACCAGAGCGTACAGGTGGCAGATGGCAGCGATCTATGGGGCATGAACACGGCAGAGACCGCCAAGGCCCTGCAGGCCCGCTATGGGCAGAGCGCGCAGACTGCGGTGATTGGGCCAGCCGGAGAGCGCCTGGCCACGCTCTCTGGCATCTTCTGCGGCCTGCGCACTGCCGGACGCGCCGGCGCTGGTGCGGTCATGGGGTCAAAGAAGCTCAAAGGGATCGTGGTCCGCGGCACCGGCGCTGTGCAGGTGGCTGATCGCGACGAGTACGAAGAGGCCGTGTGGATCGCCCACCGCATGCTGCGCATGAGCAGCCAGGTCAAGCGCATGGTGGACTTTGGCACGGCCAATATCGTCCTCCTGGTGAATGCCGCCGGCGCCCTGCCCACGCGCAACTTCCAATTGGGCCAGTTCGAGCAGGCCGACGCGCTGGCGGGCGAAGTGTGGCGCAAGCGCTATTGGAAGAAGGACATCGCTTGCCAGGGATGTCCCATCGGCTGCTCGAAGATCGCCTATTCACCCAAATTCGGCACGGCCATCGACGGGCCTGACTATGAGACCATTTTCGCCCTGGGGACCAACTGCGGGGTCTCTGACTACGAGGCCATCATCTACGCCAACTACCTGTGCGACATGTACGGGGTGGACACCATCACGGTGGGCAATATCATCGGCTTTGTCATGGAGCTCTACGAGCGGGGGATGGTGGGCAAGCAGGAGCTGGATGGCATTGCAGCCACATGGGGGAGCGGCGAGGCCCTGGTGCAACTTACCGAAAAGATCGCCAAGGGCGAAGGCATAGGGCAGCTTCTGGAGAAGGGTGTGCGGGAGATTAGCAAGCACTTCCCAGGCAGCGAGGATTTTGCCATGCACGTGAAAGGCCTGGAAATGCCGGGTTACCTGCCGAGGGCAGCTAAAGGGATTGGTCTCAGCTACGCGATCTCAGAACGAGGAGCCTGCCACCTGCGCGGCTCTCCGCTGGTGGAGATCCTCGGCGGCGCCGACCCCCTCACCCCGGAAGGGAAGGCGGCGCTCTTCAAGACAAACCAAACCGACAGCGCAGTGGTCAATTGCCTGATCCTCTGCTATTTCGTCAAGTTTGGCATCACGCTCAAGGAGATCTGGCAGATGGTCAATCCCTGCACTGGGCTGGACTACCAGAGCCCGCGGGAGCTGGATCACGTGGGCGAACGCATCGTCAACCTGGCCCGGTTGTTCAATTTGCGCGAAGGCTTCACCATGAAGGACGACACCCTGCCCAAGCGCTGCCTGGCCGAACCGCTACCCGCCGGACCGGCAAAGGGCCAGGTGGTGGAGCTGGAGAGGCTGCGCGCGGACTACTACAAGCTGATGGGCTGGGACGAAAACGGGGTGCCGACACTGGAGACCTTGCGCCGTCTGGACATGGCCGACATGGCAGATCTGCAGTAAAAGTGCCCAGTGCACGCTGCTGAATGGATGGAGGAGCCGGCATGTGGCGTAGGTGGGAATGGATAGTGATTGCAGTCATGGTCGGGAGCATCTGGGGGATGGCAGAGGTGCTCATGGACGCGGCCTTCTCCTGGGCCGGAGGGATGGCGCGGGCTGTAGTCCTGCCCACTTTCGCCGCCTTTCTGCTGGGGACGCAGTACGCGTTGACCAAGAGGCCCCTGGCCCCGGTTGTTGCTGGACTCTGCGCCGGCTTTTTCAAGTTCCTCAATGTGCCATTCTTTGCCTGCCAGGTCTTCGCCGTGGTCAGCATCGGCCTGATCACTGCTGGCGCACTGGCCCTTGCCTCCAGGCTGCGGCTCCGGGAGCGTTGGTTACCTTTTTGGTGTGGATCCGCTGTCTGGATATTCTTTCTATTCTTCGCCGTCACGATGACCTACGTGCTTCGGTACCATTGGTGGGTGCAGGGTGGCTGGTCGCGCGTGGCGGGCTACGTGGGGATCGCCGGCAGTATGGCGACCTTACTCAGCGTCGGTGCCTTTTGGGCAGGAGGGCACCTGGGAAAGCATCTCCTGGGCGGTTGGGAGTATCTCCGTGCGGTACGACCCGGCTACTGTTTCGGCATGATGTTGGCCTTGGCCGCCCTTGCCGGGGCGATATCGGTGGCGCTCTGAGATAGATCAGGCCCAGGCCATAGGCACCTGGGCAAAGGCGGGCAGGGCCACGAGGTTTGCTGTTGGTCTAGCAGGAGGTGGGAGTCCATAGTCGAGCACCAAAGGTGGACTCCCACCTGCGTTTGATTGCCCACTGAAGTCAAGGCAAGGCAGACTGCGAGTTGGCTGACGACCATTTCGGCGGAAGTAGAACTATGGCGTGTGCGGCAACTGTTTCCCCAACCTGTGCCGCGGGAGCAAAATGCGGGTGTGTTGATGAATTTGTACGGCAGGAACTTTACGCGGCGCGAAATTGAGGCGCGCCTGGGCAGGATAGAGAATCACCTGGGGCCGCGGCGGCTCCGGCTGAGCGATGGGCCAGGCGCCGGAGTGGAGCTGATCTGGGTGCGCACAGGGGCAGGACTGGCCTACTTTGTCAACCCCTCACGCGCCTTGGATATAGGGCTGGCCGAGTTCTTTGGGGTACCGCTGAGCTGGCAATCGGTAGCCGGAGAGGTTCACCCTGCTTTCTATGATCCGCAGGGAAACGAATGGCTGCGCACTACCCCAGGTGGTCTCCTGATCACCTGTGGTCTCACTCAGGTCGGAGCCCCGGGCCATGACCAAGGCGAAGAGTTGGGGCTGCACGGGCGGGTGCACCATACCCCGGCGCAGCACGTGGGCCTGTCCGCCGACTGGGAGGGCGACGAGTACTACATCGCCATCAGTGGGCTCGTCGAGGAAGCGAAAATCTTTGGCGAGCACCTGTGCTTGCGGCGCCTCATTCGCAGCCAGGCGGGGAGAAACCTCCTTCTTCTGGACGATCGGGTGGAGAATGTGGGTTTTCGTCCGGTCCCCCTCATGATTCTCTACCACTTCAACTTCGGCTTCCCTTTGCTGAGCGAGCATACGGAGCTCCACTTTCCGCCGGCGACCGTATGCGCGCGAGACAAGGGGGTGCCCACCGCTGGCTTTGACCGCTTCGAGCCGCCTACCGTCGGGTGCGAAGAACGCGTCTACTACCACGAGTTGCAAGAGGGGCCCGGCGCAGCACCCCACTTGGCGGAAGTCACCATTAGCAATGCACGTTTTCCCCTAGCCGGCATGGAATGCCCCGTTACCGTTCGACTCCGCTGGGACGGCCGGGCGTTGCCGCGCCTGGTGCAGTGGAAGATGCCCGCTGCCGGGGTGTATGCCCTTGGGATAGAGCCGGCGAATTGCCATGTTGAGGGGCGGGCGGCGGAACGTGCGCGGGGTACGCTGGAGATGTTGGAGCCAGGCCAGGCGCGGCACTACCACCTGGAGGTGGAGGTGGAACGAGAACCCGCGTGAGCGGACCAGGCGCCCTCCTTTGACCTTTGCCCTCGAGGTGACTACATGAAGCTTGACACAAAGCTTGTGCTCGCAGGGGAGCCGTCGCCACGGATCCTGGGCGCGGTCACGCTTCCCACATTCCAGTCCGCTACCTTCCAATACCGTGGCGCGCCTGGGGAGGAGCTGCGGTACGGACGCTACAACAACACCCCAACTCACCTTGCCCTGCACCAGAAGCTGGCTGCCTTGGAGAGCGCCGAGGCAGCCGTAGTGACTGCCAGCGGCATGGCAGCCATTAGCACAACCATCCTTGCCTTGCTCCGCTCTGGCGACCATCTGCTTGCCCAGAACTGCCTCTACGGCGGCACTCTGGAGTTTTTCACGCGCGACCTTCCGGCGGCAGGCATTGAGGTCACCTTGGTGGACGGGAGCCGCACTGAGAGCTGGTCTGCTGCCCTCAAGCGCGCGACCCGCGCCGTCTACGTGGAGGTCATGACCAACCCCCTCCTGGAGGTGGCAGACTTGCAGGGAGTGGTCGAGTTCGCGCGCGCGCACGGACTGGTGAGCATCATCGATAACACTTTTGCCACCCCGGTCAACTTGCGCCCAGTGGAAAAGGGGTTTGACCTCAGCCTCTATTCCTGCACCAAGTACCTCAACGGGCACTCGGACCTTGTGGCAGGGGCGATCGTGGGCAAGGCGGCGCTAGTGGAAGCCATCACTGCCAAACTGAAAAGGCTCGGCACTTGCCTTGACCCGCACGCCTGTTTCCTCCTGTACCGCGGGCTCAAGACGCTGGCCCTGCGGGTGCGGTGCCAGAATCAGTCGGCTTTGCGCATCGCCTCGTTCTTGCAGGGACACCCGCAGGTACGGCGGGTGTACTACCCGGGGCTGCCAAGCCATCCCTCGCACATCCGCGCCTCTGCGCTGCTTGATGGGTTCGGCGGCGTGCTGAGTTTCGAGCTCCACGGCGGGGCCGAGGCCGCCGAGCGCTTCCTGGAGCGGTTGCGCATTGCCGTGGTGGCTCCGAGCCTGGGCGGCGTGGAGACGCTGGTCACGAGACCAGTGGCCACTTCTCACCGTGGGGTGCCTCCAGGGGAGCGACAGAAGTTGGGCATCTCTGAGGCCCTGATCCGCCTCTCGGTAGGCATCGAGGATGTGGACGACCTGATCGCGGACATTTCCCAGGCCCTTGAACACGCCGGCTGAACAGGTGCGCAGCGAGGAGAAAATCCGGGTATGGTGCCAAAGAGGTTTTGGCGAAGAAGGGGGGCGAGCGCAGGAACGGCCTTGCTCGTCGCGCTCCTTGTGCTCAGATTGGCGATAAACGTGGCGGCAGCGGGACGCTACGGGTTCCACCGCGAGGAACTCGTGCACATGGACATGGGGCAACTGCTCGCCTGGGGCTATGTCGGTAAGCCGCCAGGGGTTGCCGTAGCGGCGAGAGCGAGCGGCGTGCTCGGTGACTCGGTTGCAGTCTGTCGGGTGCTGCCCATAGCCGCGGGGTTGGTTGCCGCGGGGCTGTGCCTTGTGCTGGTGAGGCTCATGGGAGGTGGGCGCCATGCTCAGGTTCTGGCGTTGCTGAGCTTTGTTCTATGGCCGGTTTCGTTGCGCGCGAGCGGCATTCTCAGGCCGGCAGCGTTTGACCTCGCATGGGGAACGTTGCTCTTCCTGCTGCTGGTGCGGGCGGTGCACAGGTCCACACCCTGGCGATGGCTCCTGTGGGGCGCAGCCTGGGGCCTGGCCGTGCTCACCAGCTACGGGACGGTGCTCCTGGGTGTGGCCAGTATCATCGGCCTGGCGCTGAGCCGCGAACGGTCGCTTCTGCGTTCGCCCTGGCCATGGCTTGGTCTCTTGTGCGGCCTGCTGGTTTTCTCCCCACACCTCGTCTGGTTGTTCTCGCAGGGCCTTGCCACCGAGCGCGTCCACGCTGCGGCTCGCACGCTGGTCGGAACTCACAGCAGGGATCTCCTGTCGCTCCTGCTGACTTCCCTGGTGACCCTCCCTTTGGTCCTCGCCGGTCTGCATCGCCTTCTGCTCTCCCCGTCTGGCGGCGCCCTGCGCAGTTTGGGATGGACAGGTGTGTGCATGTTGGCGTGCCTGATTCTGGGGGCGCGCCCGGCCACGGTTGCCCCTGCAGTGGTGCCGCTGCTGGCGGCAGGCAGTGTGGCCCTGGCGCAGACGCGGACATGGCCGATTCCGTGGCTCAGGCGGGCCGCGATCGCATTCATGGTGATCTTTGGCCTCGCCGGCCTCCCCCTGAGCCTCCCGCTGCTCTCTGCGGAACTGACCAGTCGCTATGGCGCTTTCCTGCGCCATGATCTCGGAGTTACGGCCCCGCTCACCTGGGACGATGGTCAAGTCCACGACCTGCCCCAGGACTTTGCCGAGATGCTGGGTTGGGACAGCCAGGTGGCCACGGTGAGCCTCATCTACAGCAGCCTGCCGCCGGAGATCAAAGAGCAGTGCGTGATTCTGGCTGCTGACCGCGGCCAGGCGGGCGCGGTAAACGTACTCGGAAGGCAGTACCACCTGCCACGGGCGGTGAGCCCAGACGGCGACTACTACAGTTGGGGACCGGGTCCGCTGCCAGGAGAGGTGCTCATTGCCATAGGGATGCCTGCAGAGGCGCTCGCTCGCCACTACGATGTCGTAGAAACGGCAGCTTCGGTAGTGACCACATTTGCCCGGCAGGATGTGGTGCACGTATTGGTCTGTGCGCAGCCTCGTGCGCCGCTGTCGCTCATCTGGGGAAAACTTAGGGCTGAAGCGAAATAGGGCTCCACTGGTGTAGCTCTCGTCCCCGAGGTCCAGATTTCCGGGGCGCGCGCAGGTGGCGGCGCCGGTGCCGGCTGCGGGGGGACCGGTCTTTGGCCTGACGGGCAAAGAAGCAGGGGACGGTGGCAATCCTGTCGCTCGCGGGCCAGAGAGAGCGCTGCCTCACCTGGGCCATTCTCGGTGCCTCATGTACCAGCAAGGGTCTCCGCCCGGCTGGCAGGCGACGACTCTGGTCGAGGTGAGTACTCTCGGGTCCGTGTAAAGTCTCCCTGCGCAGCGATCGGTCCTAGCACCGGGCTTCTGGGCAAGGTGCGTGGGCGGGAGGAGGCGGTATCGGAGGGATGACTCTTGCAGTGACGACGCCCCACCACGTCTGCGCGTGGACAGATACGCCGGGGCCCATGGCCCTCTTTGCAGGCATGAGGTGGAGTTGCCGATTCGCTTGCTTCCGCTTCCCGTGGTCTTGAGAAGGTTGGGATGAGGTCCGGGAAGAAGTGAGCGGTTCTGGGTGCCCCGCAGGCCGATGAGTGCAGCGGGCAGGGGTGGAGCGCTGATCTAGGGCTCGGCCGCAGCTTTGGTACCTGCCTCGGGCGCTGGATGGGTGTCGACGCCTCTTAGGCGCCGGGACCGGGTGTTTGAAGAAAAAGAGCTGAGGAAACGGTAATGAGCAAAGAGCTCGGAGCTTCGGTGCTGCGATGGACGTTGGCGGTGCTGATCACCGTGCCGTTTTTGGGGTTTCAGCGACGGACCGGGCCTACCTATCCGGTGCGCGGGAGGGTGCAGCTGGCAGGCGAGGTCATTGCTTATCGCCTCCCGCGTTCCGCTACGGTGGGCGCAGACGCCCCCGTGCGGATAGCGGTCCGGGACACGACAATCTCCGGGGTGCTGTGCTACCGGCGTTACCGCTCGTTTGATCCGTGGACAGAGGTGCCGCTCCGCCGAGAAGCGGAGTGGCTGGCAGCCAACCTGCCGGCGCAGCCCCCTGCGGGCAAGGTCATGTACACGGTGAGGCTGAGATCCGCAAATGAAGAGATTTCGCTATCCAGGCAGCCGCTGGTGCTCCGCTTCAAAGGGGCGGTGCCGGCTGGCGTTTTGGTGCCGCACATTCTCTTTGTGACGCTTGCTATGCTCTTTTCTACCCGCACGGGCATCGAGGCATTGAGGACCCGAGGCAGGCCGCGGCAATTCATGCTTTGGACGATCGGGCTCCTGTTCGTCGGTGGGTTCATTCTGGGGCCCATCGTGCAGAAGCTCGCCTTTGGCGCGTTCTGGACCGGCTTCCCCTTTGGGCACGACCTCACCGACAACAAGACGTTGCTGGCGATGCTGGGGTGGTTGGGAGCAGGGTGGCCCACCCGGGGCGGTCGGCAGCGCCGCGGTTGGGTGATCGCTGCCGCCCTCCTGATGGTGGCCGTCTACCTCATTCCGCACAGCCTCCTGGGCTCCGAGCTCGACTACACGGCCACCACTCAAAGCCGATGAGCTCTGGCAAGAAAGACGTTGTTTTTTTCTCCCCATTTTCTTACAATTACTCCCGCGCGAGGTGGCCAGGGGAGAGGACCTGATCCTCCCCACGTGCCTCGCGTTTGATGTTTGTTGGGTGGAACAGAGCAGGAGAGATAATGAGCCTGAGTTACGTTGCCAAGACGATCAAAGCGTCGCCCACGCTGGCCTTGAATGAAAAGGCGGCTATTCTGCGGGAGAAGGGCGAGCCAGTCATCCACCTTGGTGGCGGCGAGCCGAAGAGCCGTGCTCCCATCGACGCCATCGTGGCGGCGGCCGCCCATCTGAACACGGGAGAGGTCCGCTACGCACCGGCCGACGGCATCCCGGCGCTGAAAAAGGCCATCATCCGCTACACCGAGGAGCACTATGGGCGCTTGGTGGCGCCGGAAAATGTCATCGCCTCCGGTGGGGCCAAGCAGGCGATCATGGTGGCGCTGCAGGCAATTCTCAACCCCCAGGAGGAGGTGATCTTTCCTGCGCCCTATTGGGTGAGTTACCCGGACATGGTGCGCCTGTGCCAGGGTGTACCAGTGCCCGTGCTGCCCGAGGATGGCACCTTCTACCCCCGGCTCCGGGACATCGAGCAGCGCGTAGGTCCCTACACCAAGGCCGTGATCATCAACAGCCCCAATAATCCCACCGGCGCGATGTACAGCGAGGAATTCATCGCCGACATTGTGGATTTCTGCGAGCGGCGAAACCTCTACCTGATCATGGACGACATCTATCATCGCCTGGTGTTTGACGGGCGCAAACCCATCAGTTGCTACAAGTACGCGAAGGACCTCTCTGAGAATTCAAAGCTAATCGTCGTCAATGGCGTGTCCAAGCAATATGCGATGACTGGCTTTCGCATCGGCTGGGCCGTGGCCAACAAGAAGTTGATCGAGGCGATGACTAACATTCAAGGCCACCAGACGTCCGGGCCCTCGGTGGTGCTGCAGGTGGCGGCAGTGGGCGCACTCAATGGCCTGCAATCATGTGTGGAGAACCTGCGCGTGACTCTGGAGAACAATCGCAACGTCATGATTGACCGCCTCTCCTCCTTCGAGGGCGTGCGCGTCACCAAGCCGGACGGTACCTTCTACTGCTTCGCCGACTTTAGTGCCTACGGCAAAGACTCCGCCAAGCTTTCCAATTTTCTCATCGACAAGGTGCTGGTCCTGACCGTCCCGGGCGTGGAGTTTGGGCTCGAGGGCTACCTGCGCCTGAGCTTTTGTGGTTCCATCAAGGAGATCACCGAGGGCATCGAGCGCATGAAATGGGCTCTGGACCTTCAGTCGCCTAACGAGCTGTACATCGGGGACCGCAAACTGGTGAGGGACTGGGCATGAAGTACCTGGAATTCGACACCCCGGCAAGCAAGCAGGCGAGGGAGCTGGCCTCTGACTACGGGCTGGCCAACCACGGCCTGGCGCACCTGGATAGGGTATACTGGAATCTACCGGAAGCGGCCCTTTACGAGGAGGCGGTTTTTCGCAATGAAGGGCACATCCTGCAGGACGGACCTCTGGTGGTACACACCGGCAAGCACACTGCCCGAGCTGCGGCCGACAAGTTCATCGTCCGCGAGGCTTCCACCGAGGATCGCATCTGGTGGGGGGAATACAACCGCCCATTGAGCGCGGCCAAATTCAACGAGATACTCGCCAGGGTGCAGGCGTACTGCCAGGGGGAGGAACTTTTTGTCCAGGACTGCTACGTCTGCGCCGACCCGGCCTACCGCATACCCATCCGCATCGTCACGGAAAAGGCCTGGCAGAGCCTATTTGTGCGGCACATGTTCTTGACTCCCTCGAACCAGGAGGAGCTCAAGCACTTTGTGCCGGAGTTCACGGTCCTGGCGGTCACCGGGTTCAAGGTCGACCCCCGCATCGATGGGACGCGCACGGACACGGCCATCATCCTCAATTTTGCTGAGCGCCTGGGCATCATCGCCAACACCCTGTACGGTGGGGAGATCAAAAAGTCCATCTTCACCCTGCTCAACTTCCTGCTCACCTTCGAGGACGTCTTGCCCATGCACTGCTCGGCCAATGTGGGACCGAAGGGAGACGTGGCACTCTTCTTTGGGCTCAGCGGCACTGGCAAGACCACCCTGTCTGCCGACCCGCGGCGGCGCCTCATCGGCGATGACGAGCACGGATGGAGCTCGGAGGGGGTGTTCAATTTCGAAGGTGGCTGCTACGCCAAGGTGATCCGACTTTCCCCCGAGCATGAACCGCAGATCTGGGCAGCCACGCATCGCTTCGGCGCCATCCTGGAAAACGTGGTCTATGACCCGACCTTGCGGCTCATGGATCTTGATGACGACATGATTACCGAGAACACCCGGGCGTGTTACCCCCTGGAATTCATCCCTAACGTGGTGCAAGAGGGGTATGTGCGCACGCACCCCAAGAACGTGATCTTCTTGACCTGCGACGCCTCCGGTGTTCTGCCGCCGATTGCCCGCCTGACGCCGGCGCAGGCGCAATACCACTTTATTAGCGGCTACACTTCGAAGATCGCCGGCACTGAGATAGGGCTGGGAATCGAGCCCCAGATAACCTTTAGCACCTGTTTTGGGGCACCGTTCATGGTGCGGCACCCGTTTGAGTACGCGGAGATGCTGAAAAGGCGGCTCATCCAGCATAAGGCGCAGTGCTGGCTGGTCAACACCGGCTGGGTAGGTGGACGTTTCGGCGTGGGCAAGAGGATCAGCATCCGCCACACACGCGCCTTGCTCAACGCCGCCCTGGAAGGGAAACTGAATGGGGTGGAGTACCGAAAAGACCGCATCTTCGGCTTTGACGTACCCCTCACCTGCCCGGACGTGCCGGAGGAAGTGCTGGACCCGGCCAGCTCCTGGGGGGACAAGGACGAGTATTGGAAAAAGTACGACGCCCTGGCTGCGCGCTTTATCGAGAACTTTAAGCTCTTTGCCGGCGGCTGTTCCCAGGAAGTGCGGGAGGCAGGGCCGAAACGCCTGGCTCAAGTCTGAGACGGAGGGCGAACGCCACTTCCTGGAATCCTGAGACGCTTGTCTGCACGCAAGGCAAGACCTGCCTATGGGTCTTGCCTTTTCATTCTTCACCTGGCCCCGGCAGACCCCACTCCGTGATCGGCCTTACGCTGAGGGCAGAACGCGGGCGCGTGCGAGGCCGCAGGTATGGGCTGCTTGTGCGTCCGAAGGTTCCGCGACTCGAAGGGATTGCCGTAAAGAGCAGTAGGTAATTTTTACCTGGCGATGGGTCGATTTTGCCCGTATGGGCTCCTTGCGACCTGGTCTTTGGGGCACGACAGGAGGGCCCAGCCATGGACTGGGGGTGCCGAAGCGCTGGGTAAGTGCCTGAGGAATCAACCAGATGAGGCGCACAGGGAGCATGGGAAGTGACCAGCGCCCGCAGCGCCTTGGCTTCGCGAACAATGGTGCCAAATTTGCTGACCAATAGGAGCTCAGTGTGGGCAATGTCTGCGGTGGTGGTTGGCGATGAGGTGATGATGGCAAACGGGCAGGAGTTCGTCGACTTGGTAAGCTTTTTGGCTGCAGGGCCCGCCCAGGACCCACCCCGAAGGTCGGGGCGTCGGGTGATACCCTCGGAGCGCGTGCGGATCGAGCCTCATCCGGTGCCGCTTAGGGGAGGTGGGCATCAGTCCGGAGAGCCGAAGGTGAGAGTGCATACGCGCGACAACGTCGTTCACCGCATCGAGATTGTCTGCGCATGTGGAAGGACCATCGAGCTGGTATTGGACTATGGCAACGGTCGCACGGCACAAGGGCAACGGCCGTAGCGCGACAGGCAATGCTCGCGCTGGTATCCACAGGCGCGGCCAGCCCACGCAGGCACGTGACGAGGAGATGGCAGTAGGCCTTGCCTTAGCTGATTTTAGTCAGGCGATGGCCTCCATTAGCAGCGCGCACCAGGAGTTGAGCAAGCGTATTGCCGAGCTGGACCTGCAGCTGACGCAACGAAATGCAGAGCTGGCGCAGAGCCTCCTCGAGACTCAGCGCCTGAAGACCTACCTCAATTACATCCTTGACAGCATGTCCAACTGCCTGGTGGTGGTGGACCGCCTTGGCACCATTACTCTGTTCAACAAGGCGGCCGAGAGGCTCACGGGGTATCATGCCTCGGAGGTCATTGGCAAGCGCTACGAGGAAGTCTTTGGGTCCTGTACTACCGATGCCTTCACCCCCCTTTCCACTTTGAACTCGGAGCGGGGCGCCAGCGAAGGGGATAAGGAAATCCTGACCAAGAGCGGCCAGAGGGTGCCGGTCAAGTTTGCCACCTCGCGCCTCACTGCCCCGAGCGGGCAGGTGCTGGGGGCAATCGAGGTGTTCAGCGACTCGAGCATAGTCAGCGCTGTGGAAGAGGAGCGGCGCCGTGTCAGTGTGCTCTCCGCCTTGACGGAGATGGCTGGGGTGGTGGCGCACGAGATACGCAATCCCCTGCAGGGGATCGCTGGCTATGCGGCGCTGCTTTCTGAAGAACTGCCCGCAGCAGACCCCCGACATGCGATGGCGCGGCAGATACAGGAGGGCGTGCAGCGACTCGACGAAATCGTTAACAATCTGCTCCTTCTGGTGCGCCCAGGTAAGCCCACCCTGGCCGAGATGGACCTGACGGCCTTTCTGCGCCGGTTTGTCGCCTCCTGTCGCCAGAGGCTGGCCGCCACTAGCGGCGTGGAGTTGGAGGAGGACCTCCCGGTCCGTGCCCTGTACGCGAAGGCTGACCCCGTGCTTTTGGCGCGAGCACTGTGGAACATCGTGAGCAATGCGGTACAGGCGACGCCAAAAGGGGGGACGGTGCGCTTTGCTCTCCGCCTGGGCTTGCCGTCAGGGCGCAGGCAGGAGGTCTGCCAGATCGTGATCGCCGACACCGGTGTGGGCATGTCCCGCCAGGTGATGGACAGGCTGTTTACGCCGTTTTTCACCACAAAAGAGCGCGGCGCAGGGTTGGGACTGGCAATCGCCAGAAACCTGATCACCTTCCAGCAGGGTGAGATTCTGGTCCGCAGCAGCGAGGGCAAAGGCACGACGGTGATGGTGCTGCTGCCTCATGTGCGAGGTGTCCATGAGTAGGCTGTCGATCTTGGTGGTCGAAGATGATCCTCTCGGCGGCCGCTTCGTGCGGGACGCCATCCAGAGGTGGGGCTACGACGTCACGCTGGTACAAGACGGCGCCTCGGCCTTGGAGCTGGCTGCGCGGCAGAGCTTTGCCTTGGTCCTCACCGACCTGAAGATGGAGGGGGTCAACGGCATGGACGTGCTTTCTGGCATAAAGCGGCTCCATCCCGAGACCGAGGTGGTCATCATGACCGCGTATGGCACCATCGACAACGCCGTGGAGGCGATGAAGAAGGGGGCCTTTGACTACATCACCAAGCCGGTGGCGCCCGAGGAGCTGCGAGTGGTGGTGGAACGGGTGCAGGAGCGGCAGCAACTTCTTGCCGAGAACCGCTTCTTGCGCGCCGAGCTGCAGAAGCAGCAGGGGGTGAGTGCCATCCTCGGCCAGAGCCTGGCCATGCAGCGGATTCGCCAGACGGTGCAGATGGTGGCGCCCACTTCCGCGGCGGTGCTCATCGAGGGGGAAACCGGGACCGGCAAGGAGGTGGTGGCCAACGCCATTGAGCGGGCTAGTCCGCGCCATGGCAAGCCCTTCGTCAAGGTCAATTGTGGCGCCTTGCCGCCCACCTTGTTGGAGAGTGAACTCTTCGGGCACGAGCGTGGAGCCTTCACCGGCGCCGTGGCCCAGGTCAAAGGGCGCTTCGAACTGGCCGATGGCGGCACGATGCTCTTGGATGAAATCGCCGACTTGGACAAATCCATGCAGGTGAAGCTCCTGCGCGTGCTCCAGTTCGGCGAGTTTGAGCGCATCGGCAGCGGGCGTACCCTGCAGACCGATGTGCGCATCATCGCCACCACCAACCGCAACCTGTTGGAAGAGGTGAAAAAGGACCGCTTCCGCAAGGACCTCTACTTCCGCCTCAACACCCTGTGCATCCGCATTCCGCCGCTGCGCGAGCGACGGGAGGATATCCCTTTGCTCGCCGAGCACTTTCTGGCCCGTTTTGCCGCGCGCAATGGCGAAAGCAAGAGGCTGTCGCAAGAGGCCATGCGCCTGCTCATGGAGCACAACTGGCCGGGCAACGTTCGCGAGTTGGAGAGCGCCATCGAGCGGGCGGCAGTGCTCAGCCGGGGCACGCAGATCCTCACCCCCGAGCATTTTCCCTACATCCGTGAACACGCAGAGCTGTTGGAAGCCGAGAGCCCCTTCCAGGCAGTGACCCTAGCCGATGTGGAGCGCGCGCACATCCTCAAGACCTTGCGGCAGCTGCAGGGCAACAAGACCCAGACTGCCCGTGTCCTGGGTATTACCGTCAAAACGCTGCGCGCCAAGCTGCGCTCCTACGGCATCAGCGACTAAGCGCACACGCCTGGTTCGGCCTGGTCCCCCCGCTTACCAGCAGGGAGAGCCCCCTTGCAACTTGCCTGCGCCGGCGCGCAGCCAGCCCGGGGGAAGAGAGTGGCTCCCTGACCCAGCCGCCCTCCCCGCCGCCTCTTTGAGCCGTGAGCCACCTGGCGTTGCCCCTGTCGGACCTCCTGCAGAGCCGCTGCTCCTCAGCCTGGTTCCTCCTGCCGACCCCTCGGCCAGTCATGTCCCCGGTCCCCCTGCGCTTTCCTACTTGACGCGTTTCCCATCGGGCAGAGAGAAGACGGGGTGAGGGCCAACCTCTTCTCCACTCATTCGGTTCGCACACATCCACAAGCCAAACCGTCGCCACTCGCTGCTCTCGGATGCAGCCAGAGTATGCCCGTGGTGTGCGATTCCCGCTCCTGCCCAGAAGCGGCACGCGGCCTCTATCAAGCAGAACTCGGGGACGCCAGAGCCTGCGCTGAGGGGAGACGTGGGGAGCGGCAGGTCCTGTCTCGTGCCGGAAAGGTGACGGCAGCCCGCTTGACAGGATCAAGGAGCCCCGGCTCCCCGCGAAAGTGTGGCGTCTGCTGGACAACTCCGCCAGGGCTGGGACAACGCGGGCCACCAGGATAACACCATGTTTTCTTGGCACCTGAAGCTCTTTCTTCACCTATTGTGTGGCATGCTGTACACAGTGGCGGTCGCGGCCGGCGTGCTCGGGAATTCGTGGCTTTCTCTGCTGCCCGGTTAACCTCTACAAAAACAATCCGGTTATGGGGGCCCCTGGATGTTTGTCCGATGGCACACAACTTGTAAGGCACGGCGTGCGTAGTGGATTATCGCCAGTGGTCGCACAACGACGGTACAGGGCGGGCGATGTGTGGCGGAAGGCGCCAAGCTTCTGCGCATTCGGCGGTGAAGGCCTGGAGCCTGTCCGTTCCACGGGCGACTGCTGTGGAGGAAGTGAGGTGAGGATGACGGGTGGAGGTCCCTCCCGAAGGCGGAGCGGAGTTGCGCTCCGTCTGCGTGCCATTTCAGGCGTGCCGTATCGTGTGGGTAGCGCAACTCGCGCGTACACACTTTCTGCTCTTTTCCCCACCGCTTCCCCCATCGTGTCTTTTGGTGCCCAATCACGATCATGGCATTGTGCCTGGCGCCGCTTCTGCGCCTCGGGTGCACGGCTCCTTGGGGCGTACCAGCGGCCTTGGCGGCCAGGACGGTGACGACCGTTCCGTAGCGAGGAGAGTGAGGATGAACGAGACGGCGTGCGCAGCGGAACCACAGATGATGGCCTTCGGCCATGCTTCCTCTTCCAAGGGGGAGCGCATAGGGGGAGAGCAGTACCGCGAGCTGGTCGAGGGGATCAGAGACGTGGTGCTGCGTCTCACTGTTGATGGTGGCATCGCGTACTGCAGCCCTGCGATTGAGCCCCTTGCTGGTTATCGCCCTGAGGAGGTCTGCAACACCAGCGTGCGCCGATACTTCGCGGACAAGGGGGAACTCAAGCGCGCCTCGCGCTTGTTCGGCCGTGCTGTGCACAAGGGTGCCGAGGCCGTGTTCCAGTTCCAGCTCAAGAGCAAAGGCGGTCGCCCGCTGCCGGTGGAGGTCACCTGTCGCCCTGCTCAGCGGCAGGGCGTGGTGACCGGGCTGTTGTGCGTTCTGCGCGACCTCGGTCCGCGGCGGGAGGTGGAAGCTGCCCTCCGCGCGAGTGAACGAAAGTTCAAGGCGATCACCGACAACCTTGAGGTGGGGATCTTCCGCACCTCGGCAGGGCCGCACGGCAAGGTGTTGGAGGCCAACCCCGCGCTGGTGAGCATGTTCGGCTACGCCAGTAAGGAGGAGTTCCTCGGGGTGCAGGTGCGTGACCTCTACGTGGATCTGGCAGAGCGCGAAGCCCTGGTGGCGCGCCTCGTCGCCGAGGGAGTGGTGAAGCGCGCAGAGGTGCAGTTCAAGAAGCGGGACGGCACGCGCATGTGGTGCGCCCTGACAGCAGTGGCAGTGCGGGACGCCAAGGGACGCATCCGCTTCTTCGATGGCCTGCTGGAGGACATCACCGCCAGGAAGCTGACTGAGCTGTCACTGCGCAGATCCGAAGGGCGCCTGAAGCAAGCAACCGAGCAAGTGCACGCCTGGGTGTGGGAAGTGGACTCCTCAGGGCGCTACACCTACAGCAGCCCTCTGGTGGCGGAGCTGTTGGGGTACGAACCGGAAGAGGTTGTCGGCAAGAAGGATTTCTGTGACCTCCTTCACCCCAGCAAGCGCGTTGAATACGAGCGCGGGCTCTTGCGCCTTTTTGACGCTCGGAGCAAGATTCACGACTTTGTCGCCCCTTTCCAGCACAAGGACAGGCGCACGGTGTGGCTAGCGCGCAACGCCACACCCATCTATGACCGCACCGGGGCCTTTGCCGGCTACCAGGGGGCAGACGTGGACGTCACCGAAAGACGACTGCAAGAGGAAAAGATTCGTCAGCAGCGCACCTACTTGCAGGCGCTGATCGAACATAACCCCCTTGCGGTCGTGGGCATAGACACTGAGGGCAAGATCACCCTTTGCAACCACGCCTTCGAGCGGCTGTTCCAATACGAGCGTGCGGAGGCAATTGGGCAGCACGTGGATGAACTGCTGGCCGATGAGTCAGTCCTGGCCGAAGCGAGGGAACTGACCAGGCGGGTGCTCACTGGCGAGCGCGTGCACGTAGTCACCCGTCGCCGCCGCAAGGATGCCGCCCAGGTAAACGTGGAGCTCTTTGGCGTGCCCGTCATGATCGAGGGCGCGCGGTATGGCGCCTTTGCCATCTACCACGACATCACCCAACGCAAACGTGCCGAGGAAGAGCTGCTCATTTCTCTAAAGGAAAAGGAGATCCTGCTCAAGGAGATCCACCACCGCGTCAAGAACAACATGCAGGTCATCTCCAGCTTGCTGAACCTACAATCCTCCTTTGTCACGGACCCGCAGACCTTGGCTGCCCTCACCGACAGCCAGAATCGGGTCAAATCCATGGCCCTGATCCACGAGAAGCTGTACCAGTCGAAGAATCTGGCGCGGGTGGATTTCGCCGAGTACACGCGGAGCCTCACCAGCTACCTGTTTGATTCATATTGCATAGACCCGGAGCGGATCGCCATGGATGTACAGATCCGCGGGGTGGAGCTGGGAATCGACACCGGAATCTCTTGCGGGTTGATTGTTAATGAATTGGTCTCCAATGCATTGAAGCACGCGTTCCCTCAGGGGCGAAAAGGGCTGGTGAGCGTGAGCCTGGAGCGAGTGAATGGCAACTTTGTGCTCAGGGTGAGCGACGACGGCGTGGGTTTTCCGGAGCACATCGACTTTCGCAATACTGAGTCGCTGGGGCTGCAGCTTGTCAACACGCTGACCGAGCAGCTGGAGGGGAAGATAGAGCTCATCACCAATGGCGGCGGCACCACCTTCACCATCTCTTTCCCGACTGGAGAGAACAGAAGGTAGTCCCGGGCCACCGCCGGACAGTGAGAGGAAGGGAAAAAAAACAGGGAAAGCCACATGGAGCGAGCTGCGCGCATCATGATCGTTGAGGACCTCAGCATCACCGCCCTTGACCTGAAGAACAGGCTGCGGAGGATGGGCTACGAGGTGCTCGCGCTGGCAGGGTCAGGAGAGGAGGCGATCCAGAAGGCGAAAGAGACGCGTCCAGACCTGATCCTGATGGACATCCGCCTCAAAGGGGACATGGACGGGGTGGAGGCCGCACAAAGGATCAGGGAGAAACTGGATATCCCGGTCATCTACCTGACCGCGCACGCGGATGATACCACCTTGCAGCGCGCCATGGTGACAGGGCCATACGGCTACGTGCTGAAGCCTTTTGAGGAGAAGGAGTTGCGCATCACCATCGAAATGGCCCTGCATCGCCATCGGGGGGAGGTCAGGCTACGAGAGCAATCAGGGGCGCAGGTGGAGACGCGGTAGACCCGGCCTCCGCAGCAAGAGCCAGTGCTGAGGATGAGCAGTCCACACCCGAAGCCTGAGGCCGCGGGACTGGTGCCGGGCCTGCCAGCAAAAGGGGAGAGGACAGGGTCGACGGAAAATACCCAATGGGAAAGGAACACCGTATGGAGAGCCAAGCACGGGAGAGGAGAAACCTCCACCTCATCAAGGCGGTGGTGCTTCTCCTGGTCTTTGCCTTGATTTGCGGGCTCCACGCCTACTACTACTTCCTGCGGGGTGTGCCTGTGGGGAAGGACCTCGTCGCTTGGCTGCTGGCACTAGGGGGCGCCGCAGCCCTGGTGGAGTTGGCGTTCCGGGCTTTTGGGCGGCAGCAGGCGAGCCTGGCGCGTGAGATCGACCTGCGCGTGCAGGCGGATGCCCGCCAGCGGCAAGAACAGGAGTGGCTGCGGCGCTTCAATCAGGCTCTGGCCAGAATCTCCCGGACTCCGCTCCTGTACAGTGGTCACCTCAACGCCGCGTTGGCGCAAATCGTCGAGACTTCCGCGCATACGCTGGAAGTGGAGCGGGTGGGCGTCTGGCTCTACGTGGAAGAGCGCACCAAGATCCGTTGCCTGGACCTCTACGAACGCGGGCGCAACCGGCACACCTCGGGTTACGAGCTTGAGGCTGCACACTACCCCACCTACTTCCACGCACTGGAGGAGGAGCGGGTCATCCCTGCCGACGACGCCCGGACCGATCCGACCACCTCAGAGTTCGTCGCAGACTACCTCGAGCCCTTAGGGATCACCTCGATGATGGACGTACCCATTCGCGTCAATGGCAAGACGGTGGGCGTGTTGTGTCATGAACACGTGGGCGCGCCGCGGCACTGGACGGTGGAGGAGCAGGCCTTTGCCAGCTCTTTGGCCGACATGGTGGCCTTGGCCATGGAGGCAACCGAGCGGCAGCGCGCCGAAGAGTCGTTGCGGGAAAGCGAGCGCAGCCTCCGCAGCATTTTCGACAACATGGATGACATTTACTTCTGCGCGGATAACTCCGGCCTTCTGCGGAGAGTGGGGCCGGGAGTGGAACGCTACGGGTACAGGCGCGAGGAGCTCATCGGGAAACACGTCGAAACCGTCTTTTTCAGCAAAGATGAGAGGGCCCAATTCCTGGCACAGCTGGCCAAGGAGCGCTCCGTAAGGGATTTCGAGGTCCGCCTCAAATATGCCGACGGCACGCCCTTTCACGCCTCGGTGAGCGCCCGCCTCATCATGGACGACGATGGCCACTGTCGGGGCATAGAGGGGATTGTGCGCGACATCTCTGAGCGCAAGCGGCAGGAGGCGGCCCTGAAGGAGGCCAAGGAGCTCTACGAGACCCTGGTGCGCACCTCCCCCGAGGCCATTGTGGTGGTGAATCCAACGGGCGTCGTGGTGGCGGCCAATGCGCGGGCCGTGCAACTGTTCGGATTTGGCTCGCCCGCGGAAATGGTAGGCAGGCCGGCGGAAGACTTCCTCCTCGATATGGCGGGCGAATGGGTTCTGGCGAACTCGCCTTCTTGTGAACCGGATCTGGTCATGAGAGTCGAGCCCACGCTCTTTCGCCAGGATGGCAGCCGCTTCATGGCTGAAGTCAGCGCCTCGCCCATCTGCACCGATGACGGGCAGCTCCGCGGCTATGTGGTCATTGTCCGGGACGTCACCGCGCGCAAGAAGGCCGAGGAGGAGCTGGAACGGCGGCAGAAGTACCTGGAATCGGTGCTCAACAACTCACCCAGCGGCATCGTCACCCTGGACAACGAGCATCGCGTGGTTGAGTGGAACAAAGCAGCCGAGCAGATCTTCGGCTATCGCCGCGAGGAGGTCCTGGGCAGAGAGCTGGACGAGCTGATCGCCACTGGTGCGGTCCACCAGGAAGCAGCAGGGCTCACCCAGCACGTGCTGAGCGGCAAGGACATTCTGGCGCACGAGACGGAGCGCATGCGCAAGGACGGCACCCCCGTGGATGTGATCGTCTCTGGCTCGCCCATCCGCGTGGGTGAAGCCGTGCAGGGTGTGGTGGCCGTGTACACCGACATTTCCGAGCGAAAAAGGCAGGAGGCTGCCTTGCGCGCAAGCGAGGAGCGCTTCCGCCATCTCGTGGAGACCTCTCCCGAGGGTATCGTCATCCACAGCCAAGGCAGGGTGCTGTTTGCCAACCGCGCTGCCGCTCGCATCCTGGGTGTCGAAGACCCGGAACCGATGCGCGAAAGGACAGTCTTGGACTTTGTCCACCCCGACTATCGCCAGACCGTACTGGAGCGGGTGCGCCGAATGATGGAGACAGGCCAGCCGGCGCCACTACTGGAGGAAAAGTTCCTACGCGTGGATGGCAGTGTGGTGGACGTAGAAGTGGCAGCCTCCCCGGTGGTGTTCGAAGGACAGCTGGCCTCTCAGGTGGTGTTCCGCGACATCAGCGCACGCAAGCGCGAAGAAAAAATGCGAGAAGCCATTTACCAGATCTCAGAGGCCGCCAACACCGCTAAGGACCTGGAAGGGCTCTTTGCCTCAATCCACAAGGCAGTCGGTGAGCTCATGCCGGCGCGCAACTTCTACATCGCCCTCTACGAGCAGGAATCGGAAATGATAAGCTTCCCCTACTTCGTAGATGAGAAAGATGAAGCACCCGGGCGCCGCAGACTGGGGAGGGGCTTGACTGAGTACGTACTGCGCACGGGGGAGCCGCTCCTGGCCTCGCCCGAGGTCTTCGCTCGGCTGGTTGCCAGCGGCGAAGTGGAAGCCATTGGTACCCCTTCGGTGGACTGGCTGGGAGTGCCATTGGTGGGGGCCCAGGGCATTATCGGAGTGCTGGCCGTGCAGAGCTACACCAAGGGTGTGCGCTTCGGCGAGGAGGAGAAGCGTATCCTGCAGTTTGTCTCCACCCAAGCTGCCATGGCGATTGAGCGGAAACGCTCCACAGAGCAGCTCAAGGCGTCGCTGCGGGAGAAAGAGGTCTTGCTCAAAGAGATCCATCATCGCGTGAAGAACAATATGCAGGTCATCTCCAGCCTGTTGAATCTGCAATCCGGGTGCGTGGGCAATCCAGAAGTGGAGGCTGTGCTCAAGGACAGCCAGAACCGCGTGCGCTCCATGGCCCTGATTCACGAGAAGCTGTACCAGTCGCGGAATCTGAGCAGGATCGACTTTGCCGACTATTTGCGCAAGTTGACCGATGACCTTTTCCGCTCTTATGGCCTGAGCCCAGATCGCATCGCGCTGGTCACCCATGCGGAGGGGGTCTCCCTTGGCATCGACGCGGCCATCCCCTGCGGTTTGATTGTGAACGAACTGGTCTCCAATTGTCTCAAGCACGCGTTTCCCAATGGCAGGGAGGGAGAAGTTCATGTCACCTTAATGCCGAAAAACGGCATGTACGAGCTCACGGTGCGCGACAACGGCGTTGGCTTCCCCAAGGGCCTCGACTTTCGCCACACCGAGTCCTTGGGACTGCAACTAGTCACCACTCTCACGGAACAGCTGGATGGGACCATTGAGCTGAACGCCAATGGTGCCGGCACCGAGTTCAGGATACTGTTTTCCCGTGTGGATTAGTCGCGTGCAGGCAGACCAGCGAACCGTATGAGGGTTGAAACGAAGGCACGACTGTGGAAGCGAAGGCGCGGGTGCTGATTGTCGAGGATGAGGTCATCGTAGCCAAAGACATCGAGGCGATGCTGCGCAGTCTTGGCTATGCGGTGTGCGGGATCGTGCGTACCGGCGAAGAGGGGGTGACCCGCGCCACCCAGGAAGAGCCAGACCTGGTCGTCATGGACATTGGACTCAAAGGGGAAATCGACGGGGTGGAGGCGGCGCGGCAGATTAAGGCTCAGGGCGATCTGCCGGTGGTCTACGTCACTGCCATCACCGACCAGGTCACGTTCCAGCGGGCGAAAGAGACTGACCCCTATGGCGTCATCTACAAGCCGTTTGAGGAGAACCACGTACGTGGCATCGTGGAGCTGGCCTTGCACCAGAGCAGGCGTTTCCGTCGGCTCAGGATGGGGCACAGGCTCCTCGGGGCCGCGCTGGACTGGATGGTGGATGCACTCGTGCTCGCTGACGAGCGGGTGGAGGTGGCGTTTCTAAATGCGGCAGCGGAGGGGCTCACTGGCTGGCGCCAGCAAGAGGCGGTTGGCCTGCCCCTGGCGCAAGTGCTTGTGTCCGCGCCAGGGAGGCCGGTGGAGGCGCTCTGCAGCCTGCGGCCAGACATGGTCGACCCAACACCTTGCGCCTTCACCCTGCACGCGCGCGACGCTCGCCAGCTGCCAGTGGAGGGGACAATGCATCCCCTTGTGGACCGAAGGCGCACTGAGGTGGGCTATCTGCTGCGCCTAAGACCTTTGGCAGAGCCTCGAGGTTCAGCCGCGGTCGCACCTGTAGCGGCGATCCGCGGCCAGGGAGGATAGGGAGGAGGAGATGACAAAGCCCTACATCCTGCTCATCGAAGACGACCCGGACGACCGCCGCCTCACTGTGCGGCTCTTGCGCCAGGCGTATATCGACGGCGACATAGTCACAGTCCACACCGGTGCCCAGGCGTTAGACTACCTTTTCGGCACAGGCCAGTTCAGTGGTCGCGACGTGACGCACCAACCAGAACTGATCTTGCTCGACCTGGGGCTGCCGGACATGCACGGCCTGGAGGTGCTCCGCTGTCTGCAGGCAGACGCGCGCACCCAACACATCCCCGTGGTGGTGCTCACATCTTCTCACTCCGAGGATGACATGGTGGAGAGCTACCGCCTTGGTGCTACCAGCTACCTGCGCAAGTCTGCGGCGCAGCTCGGCCTGTGTTGCCTGGTAAACCCAGGCGCCATCAGGCGGGCGACAAGCCAGACGGCGACGGGTTGAGGCAGGTACGTCGCAAGGGCGCGGCTGAGAAAGGCGAAAGGGTAAAAGATGGGACGGCTTACTGCTAGCCACGGTGCAGCAGTCACGCAGCGTCGGTCTGTGCAGCCGGTCTTTTTTGTGCAAGAGTTGATGCGTTTCGTGGATATCCTGGACTTGCGCCGGACCATGCTGAGGTATGACCGAGGAGCAATGTTGGTGACCATGACCCCATGCCTGGTGGACGCAATTGCCGAGCGCCTGCTCGGCAATGTGCCCCACCAGGTGGTTCACCCGCCCTTTGACGGGCAACGCGTGGCAGAGGCGATGCGCAGGGTGGCCGGCACGCAGGAGGTACCGCTGGTCGTGGTGGAGGTCGAGTGCCCGGAACAGGCCGGCAGGGTGGCCCAGGCACTGGCAGGCACCAGAGCCTACTTTCTCGCCTGTGCAGCCGATCTGGCTGAGCTCTGCCGGACCGCGCGCAGCCGGAGCCCGACGGTCGCGCGCAGGGGGGGCTGTGGAGTCCGAGCGTCTGCATGACGCGGGAGGCGTAAAGCAGCCGGGGAGAGCGCTTGGGTCCAGCCTAGGTTGCCGCAAGAAGCGAGGAGTCCCGCGCTGCCATAGCGTTCCGGGCTGGGGCTCAGCAGGTAGCCCCTGCTCTTCTTGCCGGCTCTGTGCTGGTGGACAGCGCCTTGACCCTGGGGCGGAAAGGAATAGCCGCCAGCTCGGGTTGAGTGGCGGCGGTGGCGGTGGGCTGAGCCCATGGGCTGCAGGAGGGTTTGCAACGAACCGGCAACCCACACGCCAGGTGAGTACAGGAGCAAGACGCAGCAGTCAGGAAAGAGCTCGAGGCCTTCGAGACAGTGGGTGGAGGTTGTGGAGGTGGACGATGATGGGGAGTGTCAATTACCCATGCGAGACACCGTGCGCAGGATGGCAGCGATGGGAGGGGCCACGCGGGCACCGTGCCCAGGTGCGAGCGCGGAAAGAGAGATTTGCCGCTGTGCTCATGGGCCTAGTGCTGGGGCTGGGCCTGTGGGACACGGGACACGCGCACGTGAACCCCTTTCGCTTCAGCCATCTCACCGTAGCCGACGGCCTGTCCCAAAGCATGGTCTATTGCATCGCACAGGATAGCCTGGGCTTCCTCTGGTTTGGTACTGAGGACGGCCTCAACCGCTACGACGGCTACACTATCCGCGTGTTCCGGGGTGATCCGCGCAAAGGCAGTTCAGGGCGGGCAAAGCCGCTTGTCGACATCTATGCCCTCTGCGCCGACCAGCAGGGGGGTGTGTGGATCGGCTCCTATGGCGGCGGCCTCAGCTATTACGACCCTGCTGCCGACACCATGCGCACCTACTTCCACATTCCCGAGGACAGCACCTCTCTGAGCAGCGACAACGTGGGCCGGCTCTGCATGGGCAAGGACGGATTCCTCTGGGTGGCGACCTTGGGCGGAGGCTTGAACCGCTATGACTTTGCCACAGGCACCTTCACCCACTACCGTGCCGACCCGGATGACCCCAACACGCTGAGCAGTGACTTTGTCCGCTGTGTGTACGAGGACCGAGAAGGTCGCCTCTGGTTGGGCACCGAGTCCTCCGGGCTGTGTCTGTTGGTGCGGGAAGAAAACCGCTTCATCCGTTATCGACACGACCCAGCGGATCCCCAGAGCCTCATTGACGACCACGTGCGGGGGATCTGTCAGAGCAGCAGGGGCACACTGTGGTTGGCCACCGACGGCGGCCTGGAGGAATTCGATCCTGCCCGGAGGGTCTTCACCCACCACCTGGGTCGCAAGCGTCCGCGGCCAGACATCCCCTGTGAGCGCCTGTGGACCGTGTACGAGGATCGCCAGGGCCAGGTCTGGTACGGCACGCGCGGCGGCGGGCTGGTCCGGTACGACCCCCACACTGGCCACGCCGTACTCTATACCTACAAGGCGAATGATCCTGGTGCCTTGCGCAGCGACGTCATCTGGAGCCTGCTCCAGGATCGCAACGGAGTGTTGTGGGTCGGCACCATGTTCGGCGTGAGTGCCTACAGAACGTACAAGTTCGCCTTGTCTCGCCACATTCCTGATGATCCAAATTCGCTATGTGATAACTCGGTGCGCGCGTTCTTAGAAGACCGGCAGGGGGAGTTGTGGGTAGGTACTGACAATGGTCTTTCGCGCATGCGGCGCGATGCCAGCGGCCAGATCTTATTCACGTCCTACATTTTGGACACCACCCGTTTTAGCGCTGCCACGGGCAGGCGGGTGTTTGCCCTGGCGCAGGATTCTTCTGGCAGCGTGTGGGTGGGCACCTACGGCGGTGGCCTGGTGCGCCTGGACCCACGCACGGACCGCATGGTGCGCTTCCGGGCAAACCCTTCTGACCAGGGTGCGCTCCCGAGCGATTATATCCGCGCCTTGTTCTGCGACCGCGACGGCGGCCTCTGGGTGGGCACCACCCAAGGTCTCGTGTGCCGTGAGCCTGGGGCAAAAAGGTTCAGGCGCTTCCCCAGCGCCGCCGACGACCCCTCCACCCTCAGCGGCGACTGGATATCATCCATTTGTGAGGCCGACTCGGTCTCTCTCTGGGTTGGCACCAGAAGTGGGCTCAACCTCTTCCACCGCCGCACCGGGTGCTGTCGCCGCTACCTCCAGCAGGCAGACGACCCTTACAGTCTGAGCACCAACCATGTCCTTGCGGTGTACGCCGACCCGCAGGGCCCCGTGTGGGTGGGCACTCTCGGGGGCGGGCTGAACCGGCTGGCCCCGGCCACTGGCCGCTGCACGGTCTACACCGTGGCAGATGGTCTGGCCAACAATGTCGTCTACGGAATTCTGGCGGACCGCCGCGGGCGCCTCTGGCTCAGCACCAACAATGGGTTGTCGGTGTTTGACCCAGCCACCAGCACCTTCCGCAACTATGATGTGGCTGACGGTCTGCAGAGCAACGAGTTCAATGCCGGCGCTTACCTCACCGGCCGCGACGGCACCATGTACTTCGGTGGTGTGGAGGGTTTTAACTCTTTCCACCCAGACCGCGTCCAGAATGACCCGATGCCTCCTCTGGTGGTATTGACCGGGTTCAGCCTCTTCAACCAGGAGGTGCCCGTGGGCGGGTTGGTGAACGGCCGGGAGCTGCTGGAACGCCCCATTGGCCAGACGCGCCTCCTGCGCCTCAAGTACGGCGAGCGGGTGGTGACCTTTGAGTACGCTGGGTTGCATTCAGTCTGCCCACCCCGCATCTCCTACGCCTACATGATGGAGGGATTTGATCGGAACTGGAACTATGTGGGCACGCGTCGCCATGCTACCTACACTAACCTGCCGCCTGGGAGGTACCGGTTCCGGGTCAAAGCGGCAAACATGGACGGTGTGTGGAATGAACAGGGCTTGGCCCTGGAGGTGCACATGGTGCCGCCGTTCTGGGCCACGTGGTGGTTCAGAACCGCTGCAGGAGCGACGATCGTGCTCCTGGTTCTGGGCGGGGTGCAATGGCGCACGCGCGCGGTCGTCAAGCGCAATGCCGAGTTGGAGGCGCGCGTGGCACAGCGAACCACCGAGCTGCGCCAGATCAACGCCGAACTCAAGGCAGAAATCAGGGAGCGTCAACGGGTGGAGCTCGCCCTGCGCGAGAGCGAGACGCACCTGCGCACTCTGGTGGACTCGATCGTGGCCGGCATCATCACTATCGATGCCAAAACGCACAAGGTGGTGGGCGTCAACAAGGCCGCTGCCGTCCTGATCGGCCTGCCGGAAGAAGAAATTGTGGGGCGGTGCTGTCAGGAGTTTATTTGCCCGTCGAAGGCTCGCCGGTGTCCGGTCACCGACCTGGGGCAAAGGGTGCACTATTCGGAGTGCACCCTGCACACCGCCCACGGGGAAGAGCTGCCGGTCATCAAGACCGTGGTCAAGGTCAGGCGCAAGGGCAGAACGCTGCTGGTGGAGAGTTTTCTGAACGTGGCGGCACTCAAGCGGATGGAGCAGGCGTTGCGGGAAGAACGTGGGCAGCTCATCTCGGTGATGGAGAGCATCAGCGAGGCAATCTACGTAGTGGATATGGACACTCACGAAATCCTGTTCGCCAATCCGGCGTTGCAGCGGATGTTTGGAAAGCCGCTGGTGGGCGGCATCTGCTACAAGGAGCTCCAGGGTATTGATGAGCCCTGCTCTTTCTGCACCAACGAGCGCATCCGCCAGCTGGCCGGTGAGCCGTACGAGTGGGACTACCACAACCCGATCTTGCACCGTGATTTTCATTTGGTGGACCGGGTCATTCGCTGGCCGGACGGCCGCGACGTCCGCTTCGAGATGGCCATCGACGTCACCGAGCGCAACCGGGCCCTGGAGAAGCTGACTGCTTCCCTCAAGGAAAAGGAGGTGCTGCTCAAAGAGATTCACCATCGGGTGAAGAACAACTTGCAGGTGCTCTCGTCAATGCTGCGGCTGCAGGCAGGCTACATCAAGGACCCGCAAGCGCTGGAACTGTTCGAGGAAAGCCAGAACCGCGTCAGGACCATGGCCCTGATCCATGAGAAGCTCTATCAGTCGCAAGACCTCGCGCGCATCGACTTTGCCGACTATTTGCGCAATCTCACCAACCATCTTGTTCGCTCGTACAACGGCCCGAAGGAGGTGGCGCTCAAGGTCGACGTCGGTGAGGTGCACCTGACGGTGGAAACTGGCATCCCCTGCGGGCTCATCGTCAACGAGCTGGTGTCCAATGCCCTGAAACACGCCTTCCCAGGGGATAGAAGCGGACAGATCATTGTGAGCCTGCAGCGCTGCGACGGCACCTACGTGCTCAGCGTGAAGGACGACGGGGTAGGATTTCCCAAGGACGTAGACTTTCGTAACACGCCTTCCCTGGGCCTGCAATTGGTCAACACGCTTGCCACGCAGCTGGACGGCACGGTGGCGCTGATTGCTAATGGGGCAGGGACCGAGTTTCGCATCGAGTTCCCTGTGGAAGAAAGGGGTTGATAGTCCTGCTGGCAGGGACCGGCAGGCAGAACGAAGAGGAGCGGGATGGAAAAGCCTTGGCGGGTTTTGGTGGTAGAAGACGAGGCCCTCGTGGCTGCCGACCTGGCACGGCTGCTGGAGAAACTCGGCTACCGGGTAGCTGGGCGCGTGAGTACAGGGCCGGCCGCGCTAGCTGCGGTGGAAAAGGAACGGCCCGACTTGGTGCTGATGGACATTGGGCTGCGGGGCGAGCTGGACGGGATCGAGGCGGCGGCGCAGGTCTATGCCCGTTTCGACGTGCCGGTGGTCTTTCTCACCGCCCACTCGGACGAGGTCACTCTGCAGCGGGCCAAGACTGCGCAGCCCTTCGGCTACATCCTCAAGCCTTTTGCCGAGCGGGAGGTGCACGCCACTATGGAGATGGCCCTTCACCGGCATCGGCTCGAACAGGTCCTGCGCGAGAGTGAGCAGCGCTTTCGCGCCGTGGTGGACAGTGCGAACGAGGCGGTGATCATCGCCGACGAAAAGGGGAGTATCGTTTTCTGCAACCAGACGGCCATGCGCATCTTCGGCTACACCATGTCCGAGCTGGTGGGCAGACCACTGGCACTGCTGATGCCCGAGCGCCTGCGCCAGCACTTTACCGGCCAGTTTCGCCGCACGGCCCACAACCATCAGGAACTCCTGCAGGGCATGACTACCCCGTCGGTGGGCCTGCGCAAGGACGGCACGGAGTTCCCGGCTGAGCACTCGTTGGCTTCCTGGTCCGTGGCCGGCCGCACCTTTTTTAGCGCCACCGTTCGCGACCTCAGCGAGAGCAGGGCGGCGCAGGAGACCATTCGCCGCAAAGAGCTCATGCTCAACAACATCATCGACTCCACGCGCGATGCCATGGTGGCTGTGGATCGCCACGGCATGGTGAAGATCTTCAACCCGGCGGCAGAGGCACTGTTCGGGTGCCGCAAAGAGGAGATGCTGGAGCGCAAGGTCGACGCGCTCCTGGGTAAGAAGTGCTTGAAGCTCGTGCAGGAATGTTTTGCGGACAAAGACGAGGCAAGGCGCGGCGGGGTGGTCGAGCTCGAGGTCAGCAGCAAGGGCGAGCAAGTTCCGGTGGAACTGTCGCTTTCCAAAGTGGGCCTGAACGGCAAGAGTCTGGTGGTGCTGCACATTCGCGACATCACCGATCGCAAGCGGAGGGAGAACGAGCTGTGCCAGAGTGAAGAACGCTACCGGCAGTTGAGCGAGAACTTGCCTGTGGTGGTCTATAGCGCCTTACCGGACCAGGACTGGAGCTTTCTCTTCATCTCCGGCAAGGTTATGGACTTTACTGGCCATGCCCGAGAGGAGTTCCTTGCAGACCCAAAGCTGTGGTGGCGGCTCATCGACCCGGTGGATCGCGAGAGAGTGCGCCAGCAGCGCACCCTGCGTGGCGAAGAGTGCCATGGTGGGTTCCACCTGGAGTATTGCATCCTCAGGAAAGATGGCTCCACCAGGTGGGTGCGCGAGGTGGCTGTGCCCGTGCGTGATGGTGAGGGTCGGATACTCACGGTGAGTGGGTTCCTTGAGGACATCACGAAGGAGCGCCGGGCGGCGGCACGTCTGCGCCGCATGAACCGCGCGCTGCGCATCTTGCGCGAGGTGAGCAAGGTCCGCCTGGCTGCCCGCAATGAGCAGGAGCTGCTGCAGCGCCTCTGCGATGTGTTCGTGAAGGGAGGTGGTTACCGCCTTGCCTGGATTGGGGTGGCCGAGCAAGGGCGCGGCAAACCGGTGCGTCCGGTAGCCCAAGCGGGCTTCGAGCAAGGGTACTTGGAAAACCTGCGCCTCACCTGGGCGGACACGGCACGCGGCCGCGGACCAGCCGGCACGGCCATCCGCACCCGGACCCCGGTGGTGTGCAAGGACATCGCTAGCGATCCTCGCTTTGCCCCCTGGCGCGCCGAGGCCCAACGTCGCGGCTATGGCTCCTCTGCCGCCATCCCCATCCTGGTGGACGGTAAAGTGTTCGGTGCCCTCAACCTCTATGCCCAAGAGCCCGATGCCTTTGATGCCCAGGAGGTCGAGCTATTGACCGAATTGGCGACTGACTTGGGATCCTCCATCGCTGCGATGCGCCTCCAGGCGGACCGCCGAATGCTGGCCAAGGATCGCGAATGTCACGAGAAACGCTACCGCGCTCTATTTGTGCAGAATGAGACCCCTGGGGTGGTGATGGATGAGGCGGGCCAGATCCTGGAGGCCAACCCTGCCGCCCAGGCCTTCTTGGGGAGCGAGGGAGACCTGGCTCCCGAAAACACGGGTGCAGGCGGGCGCAAAGGTCGTCCCAAACGTAAGCAGAAAGGCACCATTGAGGTGGAACGTCTGGTGCAGGGACAAGGAAAGAAGGTGGAGTTCACCATCGCCCCGGCTACCTGGGCAGGAAAAAAGGTGTTGCTGGGCGTAGGCAAGGACGTGACCGAGCTGGCGGAGGAAAGAGAGAAGCGCCGCGCCTCGGAGCGCCGCTACCAAGTGCTCGCGGACAATGCGCACGAGGCCATCGTGGTTGTCCAAGATCACCTGATCGTTTATGCCAACGCCCGGCTCACCCAGATCACCGGTTGGCTGCCGGAAGAAATGGCGGGCTCCCCCTTTGCCCAGTTCCTCCATCCAGAAGACCAGAGCTCTGTGCTCGCGCAATACTCGGAACGACTCCAGAGCGAGAGTACTCCAGGGTTTGGCAGCACGCGCGTGCTGACCAAGAACGGTGAAGTGCGGTGGGTGGAGTTCAATGCCGTGAACTTTGCCTGGGAAGGGCGTCCTGCGGTGCTGGTGTTCCTCACCGACGTGACCCCACGCCACCAGGCAGAGCAGGCGCTGGTGCAGGAGCGCGACCTGCTGTATGCGCTCATGGACAATGTGCCTGACTATGTCTACTTCAAGGACACCGAGTCACGTTTTGTGCGTTTGAACAAGTCCTTTGCCAAGGCTCTAGGCCTAAGCCATCCACGAGAGGCAGTGGGCAAGACCGACTTCGACTTTTTCCCGGCCGAAGAGGCGCAACGATTCTATGAGGACGAGCAGCGAGTAGTGCGCACCGGTCAGCCCATGGTCGGGCAGGTGGAAAGGACGGTCATGCCAGACGGTGGGACCACTTACCGCTCCAAGACAAAGGTGCCCATTCGCGACCAGGAAGGGAAAGTGGTCGGCCTGGTGGGAATATCGCGCGACGTGACCGCGCTGGTGCAAAAGGAAGAGGCTCTGGCCGAAAGCGAGAAGAAGTACCGTGGCCTCACGGAGCGACTCAGCGATGGTGTCGTCGTCATTCAGGACGGGGGGGTCAAATACGCAAATCCGGCCGTTGCCCAGATGTGGGGAGGTTCGGTCGAGGAACTCCTGGGCACACCTTTCACCAAGTACGTGGCGCCGGAGGAGCTGGAAAAGATCGCCGAGCGCTACGAGCGGCGTATGCGGGGTGAGCCGGTGCCGTCGCTGGTGGAGACGGTGCTGGTGGACCGAGCAGGGCGCCGCCACGAAGTTGAGTTGAATGCGGGTCTGACCACCTACGAAGGCAGACCGGCAGACCTGGTGGTGGTGCGCGACATCACCGAACGGCGGAAGGCGGAACAGGCCCTGCGCGAGAGCGAGGAGCGCTACCGGCACATTTCGCAGATGATTTCGGACTATGCGTACGCCTTCCGGGTTGAGCCAGACGGCACCATGAGGGGTGAATGGCTCACTGACTCGTTTGTGCGCATGTTCGGATTCACCATAGCGGAGATCGACGAACGTGGCGGGTGGGTCACTATGGTCCACCCGAAGGACCTACCCATCGCCATGGCGCACGCGCAGAAGGTGCAAAGCGGACAGACCGACACCTGCGAATTTCGCTTCGTGACCAGACAAGGCCAGGCCCGTTGGCTCAGGGACTATGCCGTTCCGGTGTTCGACCCTGTGGCTGGGCGTGTCACCCGCATCTATGGGGCGGCGCAGGACATCACCGAGCGCAAGCAGGCAGAAGAAGCCCTGCGAAGGAGTGAGGAGCGCTTCCGCCGCTTGGCCGAAAACGCCCAGGACATCATCTACCGTTACGAATTCTTGCCGGAGCCTCGGTTTACCTACGTGAGCCCGGCGGCGACCAGAATCACTGGCTACACGCCGGAGGAGCACTATGCCGACCCCCAGCTGGGCCTCCGGCTTGTGCACCCTGAGGACCGTTGGATCTTGGAGAAGTACTTCGAGGGCAAGGCGGACAGCACCCCGGTGGTCCTGCGCTGGGTGCGGAAGGACGGCCGGATTATCTGGACCGAACAGCGCAATGTGGGCATTTACGACGAGCGGGGCAACCTGGTGGCCATGGAAGGGGTGGCACGCGACATCACCGCACGCAAGATCGCCGAGCAGGAATTGCGCGAGAGCGAGGCGCGGTACAATGCCTTTGTGAACGCCTCCAGCGACCTGGTCTTTCTCAAGGACAAGAACTTCCGCTACCTGATGGTGAACGCCGCCATGGCGGCCTTTTACGGCCGGCCGACAGAGGAGGTAGTGGGCAAGACGGACTTTGACCTGATGCCGGAAGGGGCAGCACAAAGGTGCCGGGAGACCGACCTTGCGGCTCTGAAAGACGGTGGTCCGGTGAATTATGAAGATGTGGCCGACGACAGGGTCTTCGAAATCACCAAGTTCCCAGTCGCGGTCGCCGGCGAACAGGGGATCGGGGGCATCATCCGCGACATCACCGTGCGCAAGCGCCAGGAGGAGCAACTGCGCGAGGCCCTGTCGCTGTTGCAGGCCACCCTGGAGGCCACGGCAGATGGCATTCTAGTGGTCGATCTCCAGGGGAAGGTGCACAGTCACAATCGCCGATTCCAGGAGATGTGGCGCATCCCAGACGAACTGCTCGCCACCCGCGATGATGACCGGCTCCTGGAGTTCGTGCTCGACCAGCTCAAGGAGCCAGAGCAGTTCTTACACAAGGTGCGGGAACTGTATGGGCAGCTGCACGCTGACAGCTATGACGTGCTCGAGTTCAAAGACGGGCGGGTCTTTGAACGCTACTCGCGGCCCCAGTACGTCGGCAATACGCCTGTGGGACGGGTATGGAGCTTCCGCGACGTCACCGCGCGCGTGCAGGCGGAGCAGCGCCTGCGCGAACAAGAGGCCCAGGTGCGGGCGCTGGTGGACGCCGCGCTGGACGGCGTGGTGATGTTGGACTGCGACGGCAAGGTGACTCTGTGGAACCAGGCGGCAGCGCGCATCTTCGGCTACAGCGCCGAGGAGATACTCGGCCACGACCTGCACGAAGTGGTGGCACCGGGTGAGCTCCGCCGCCTGCATAGGACCGCCTTCGCGCGCTTCCGCACTTCCGGCAGGGGTAAGGCCGTGGGCAGGACGCTGGAGCTGAACGCCATCCGCAAGGATGGCACCCTCTTCCCCATCGAGCTATCTCTGTCGGCGGTGCAGTTCAGGGGGCAATGGCATGCCATCGGCATCGTGCGCGACGTCAGCGAACGCAAGACCATGGAGGCACGCCTACGCGAGAGCGAGGAACGCTACCGTGCCCTCTTTGACCGTTCCATGGATTGCGTGTTCCTCCACGACGTTGCCGGCCGGTTCCTGGACGCCAACCCCGCGACGCTGAAACTCTTCGGGTACCAGACGGAGGAAGTGACGTCGCTGTCATTCCAAGACCTGCTGGACCCCGAGGAGTTGCCCCGTGCGCAGCAGACCCTGGAGGAGCTGGCCAAGACCGGCCGGCAACGGTCCATGACCGAGTTCCGCGTGCGGCGCAAAGACGGCTCCTACGTGGATTTGGAGACCACCTCTTCGGTGATCATGCACGAGGGCAGGCCGTACGCAGTGCAAGGCATCGCCCGTGACATTACCGAGCGCAAACGCCTGGAGCAAGAGCTGCGGCAAGGTTATCAGTCGCTGGCGGCGCTCAATGACCTGTTGTCTCTCTCGTTGGCCCAGGCGCCTATGAACGACCTGCTCCAGCGGGCTCTGGAAAGGGTGACGCAGGTTCCGTGGCTGGGGGTGGAGCCCAGGGGCGCGATCTTCCTGGTCGAGCCGGGGGGAGAAGTGCTGCGCATGCAGGCGCAGGTCGGGTTGACGCCACCGGTGTTGGCCGCGTGCGCGCGCGTGCCCTTTGGCCGTTGCCTGTGCGGCCGCGTGGCCGAGCAGGGTGCATTCCTTTACGCTGACCGCGTCGATGAACGGCATGAGATCGATTATGAAGGGATGATGCCGCACGGCCACGTCTGCGTGCCTATCAAGTCTGGCAACCGGGTGCTGGGCGTGGTGAATATGTACGTCCAGGAAGGGCATGTACTGGGAGAGCGGCAGATGGAGTTCTTGCAGGCGGTGGCCGATGTGCTGGCCGGCATAATAGACCGCCGCCGCGCTGAGGAACAAATCAAGGCCGCCCTGGAGGAAAAGACCGTGCTGCTCAAGGAGGTCCACCACCGGGTGAAGAACAACATGCAGGTCATCTCCAGCATGCTACGTCTGCAGAGCGGCTACCTCAGCGACCCGCAGGCGCTGGAGGTCTTCCAGGAGTGCCAGAATCGGGTACGTTCCATGGCCCTCATCCACGAAAGCCTGTATGAATCCGGCAACCTGGCCAGGGTGGGGATTGCCGACTATGTGCGAACGTTGGCCTCGCAGCTGTTCCACAGCTATCGCCTGCACACGCCAGGAGTCGAGGTGCAGGTGGAGGTGGAGGACCTCTACTTGGGTGTAGATACGGCCATCCCCTGCGGGCTGATCCTCAACGAGCTCATCACCAACAGCCTCCGCCACGCCTTCCCGGATGGCCGGAGTGGGCGAGTGAGCGTGGGATTGCATCGGCAGAATGGCCGGTATGTGATGTTCGTGCGGGATACGGGTGTGGGCCTCCCGCCCGACTTTGACGTGAATTCCAGTCCTACGCTGGGCCTCCAGCTCGTCCGCACGCTCACCGAACAGCTGGAAGGAAGCATGGAGGTGCAGACTGGCGCCCAGGGCACGCAGTTCACCATTAACTTTGCGGAAGTCAATTGAAGAGAGAAGCAGGTATGATGCGGCACAAGATCGATGTCTGGGGAGCGCTCGTGGCAGTGGTTGGCGCACTCGCCGCCGGGCAGGGTTGGACGCAGTCGCTGGACGAGCTGCTGAGCACCCCGCTGAGCACTCCCTCGCGCGTCATGATGCGGGCGATGGAGGCCCCAGCTTCGGTGACCATCATCACCGCCGAGGAGATTGCGCGCTGGGGCTATCGCACGCTGGCGGAGGTGCTCACTGCCATGCGCAGCTTCTACACCCGCTACGACCGCAACTATGCCTACGTGGGCGTACGCGGGTTTGGCCGACCCGGCGACTACAACTGCCGCCTGCTGGTGCTGCTGGATGGACACCTCTTGAACGAGACGCTGTTCCAGCAGGCAAGCATCGGCACCGACCTGGTGATTGACCTGAACGCGCTGGAGCGCATCGAGTTGGTGCGGGGTCCAGGCTCGGCCCTGTTCGGCTCCAACGCCATGTTCGCTGTGGCCAATTTGGTCACCAAGTCTCCGGAGCAACTTGATGGGGTACAGGCTTCGCTGCTTGCCGACAGCAGGAGGACGGTGGAGGGGAGCCTGGCCGTGGGTCGGCGCTTTGCCAGCGGGGTGGGCATGGTCATCTCCGGCCGCGCAGGCGACAGTCGAGGCGGGGACCTATACTTCAGAGAATACGACCACCCCGCCACCAGCTCTGGCATCGCCCATGACCTGGACTGGGACAGATTTGTCGGGGCCACGGCTGCTGTCGACTACCGTCGTCTGGTGGTGCGGGCAGGGTGGCAGGCACGGGAGAAGGCCATCCCCACGGCGGCCTGGGATATGGCCTTTGACCGACGCCCGGCGACCTCCCTGGACCGGCGTGGCTTCGTCGAGCTGACCTATCAGGCTCCTCTGGCTGCGGACAAGGAAGTAGCACTTCGCACCTCCTACGACTTTTATGACTTCAGGGGGCAGTACCCCTACGAGCTCATGTGGTATGACTATGACGTGGCCAAGTGGCTCAAGGGGAATGCGGAGCTGCGCTGGGATGTCCGTCCCAACTGGCGAGTGGTTATGGGCGCTGAAGTCAGGCGCGATCTCACTGCCCGCTTCCGCCTGTGGGACGAGCACAGGACCCACCTAGATGCAGACTTTCCTTTTTCCATCTGGTCCCTGTTTGCCGAGGGGAACTGGCAGGTAAGGCCCGGGCTGCACCTGAATCTGGGGCTGCGCGGCGACAACTACTCGCAAGGCCATCACTGCCTGACCCCGCGGGCGGCGCTGGTCTGGCGGCCGACCTGCGGAAGCGCCGCGAAGCTGCTCTTCGGCCAGGGGTTCCGCGCGCCAAATCCCTACGAGCTCTACTACGAAGACCCGGATGTGACCCAAGGCAACCCGGACCTTGAGCCTGAGCGGGTCACCACCGTGGAGGCGGTGTGGGAGCAACGGCTGGGAAAGCATCTGTACGGCACGGCGTGCGTGTTCCACAGTGCAGTGCGCCACCTCATTGACCAGGTGGTGACGGCCGACTCGCTGCTGCAATTCCAGAACCGGCAGAAGGAGCGCACCGGTGGGGCGGAGCTGGAGCTTGCCGCGCGCCTGCCTCGGGGCTTGTGGTGGCAGGCCAGCTACACCTATCAGCGTGGGGTCGATGCACTGACCGGGCAGGCGCTCACCAACGCTCCGCAGCACCTGGGGCGCGGCCGATTATCGTTGCTGGTGGGCAGAGGGCTGACTGCCAGCATCGAGTTCGTGGCCGAAAGCAGCAGGTTGACCTTAGCACGGACGCGCACGGCGCCATTTGCGCTCACCAACCTGCACCTGCGCAGCGCGCCATTGTGGGGCCATGTGCGCCTAGGGTTGACCGTGCGGAACCGCTTCGACCAAAACTATGAACATCCTGCTGGCCATGAGCACCGCATGGCGGCAATCGCCCAGGACCGGCGGATCATCGCAGTGAGCTGTGAATACAGGCCGTAGGCACAGGTACAAGCAAGGAAGACAGGAATGAGCGTAAGGCTGGCAGGTGCTCTTCTCTTTGTGGGAGTGGTGTCAGTGGTTGCGCAGGAAATGTTCGTACCAGTGGAGGTGCAAGCAGGGCTGCTGGTGAAGGCGTTGGCCTTTGACCGCGCCCTGCCGGCGCGCGCAGGTCAAGAGGTGGTTATAGGCGTAGCATATCAAGGCAAATACGGGCGGTCAGCGGAGGCCAAAGACGAGCTTCTGCGCGCCGCGGAGCGCCTGGGCCCGCAGCGCCTGGCAGGCGCCCCGGTGCGCTGGGTGAGCATCGACCTGGGCGGCGGGGTTGACCTGGCCGCGGCGCTCCGCAGACTCTCCATCGACGCCCTCTACGTTTGTCCCTTGCGCGCCGTGAAAATCGGCGAGCTCAGTGCGATCACGCGTCAGGCCCGGGTGCTCACCTGTACGGGCGTGCCCGCGTACGTGTACGAGGGCCTGGCGCTTGGCATCGGCTTGAAAGGCGACCGGCCCCAGCTCATTGTGAAGCTCAAGGCGGCCCGGGAAGAAGGGGCAGATTTCGATGCCCGTTTGCTCAAGCTGTCCAAAGTATTGGAGTGATGATCAGATGGCGACATTCGCAGGCATGGTGCGGGAAGTGATGCGAGGGGAGTGGGTGCATTCGGTGCGGACAAAGTTGGTGGTAGCTTACACGGTGTTGGTGGCGGCCATAGCGCTCTTTGTGTTCGGCTACTTTCCGGCCAACACCGCCTCCACGGCGTTGCGCCTCCTGCAGAACAAGGGGCGTAGCATTGCGGAGATGACCGCGTATAGTCTCTGTCCGGCCCTCTATTTTGCCGATGCTCCAGGGATAGAGGAGGCTCTCGCCGTGGCGCGGCAGAACCATGACCTGGTCTATGTGGTCGTCACCGCTGGCGACTCTGTGGTTGCGGCCTTTAACCCCGAAATGGCCGAGCGCAACCTGTTTCGCCAACCCGGCAGCCGGCCCCGGGTCCAGGGCGAGGTCGTGAAGGAGCAGGCAGTGGCGCGCTGGGGCGGCGAGGAGATCGGCAGGGTGTACGTGGGCTTGTCGCTGGAGGAGGTGCGTCGCCAGGTGCGTACCAGCAGAGTGAAGATCGCAGCCATCAGCCTTTTGGTGCTGGGGGTTGGGTTCGCGGCGGTGCTAAGCAGCAGCATCGTGTTGACCGAACCCCTGCAGGCCATTGCGCGTACCGCGCGGCGGATAGCAGCCGGCGACCTGAGCCAGCGCGCGACCGTGCGCGGCAAGGGGGAGATAGCGGTCCTCGCCTCGGCCTTCAACAAGATGATGGACGACCTGGCGTCCGCGTACGCCCGGTTGGAGGAGGCCAACGCCCACCTCGAGCGGCGGGTGGAGGAGCGTACGCAGCAGCTCCGCAACGAGGTGGCCGAGCGTGAGCGGGCCCAACAGCGAATCGCCGCTGCCTTGCGGGAAAAGACCGTCCTCTTCCAAGAGGTCCACCATCGGGTGAAGAACAACATGCAGGTCATCTCCAGCATGCTACGTCTGCAGAGCGGCTACCTCAGCGACCCGCAGGCGCTGGAGGCCTTCAACGAGTGCCAGAATCGGGTCAAGACCATGGCCCTCATCCACGAAAAGCTCTACCAGTCCAAGAACCTGGCCATGATCGACTTTGGCGAGTACGTACAGAGCCTCGCCAGCCAGGTGGTGCGCTCCTATGGCCAGCGCGCCGCCCAGGTGCAAACCAAGGTGGAGGTCAAAGACGTAGTCCTGGGCGTGGATGCCGGTATCCCCTGCGGCCTCATTATCAACGAGTTGTTATCCAACGCCGTCAAGCACGCCTTCCCTGAGGGCAAGGGCACGGTCTCGTTGCGCATGAACCGCTCAGATGGGCTCATTGAGTTGAGGGTGGTGGACGATGGAATTGGTTTTCCCAAAGACGTGGATTTCCGCAACCCGGGCTCCCTTGGTCTCCAACTGGTCAATACCCTGGTCAACCAGTTGGAAGGGAGCATGGAGTTGGTCAGTAACGGCAAAGGGAGTGAATTCCGCATCACTTTTCCTGCTCCCGACTGCTGATGCCGCAGCCTCGTCCCCAAGCCAGCTGGTCGGTGGGAACGGTAGTTGAGGGACAAGGTGAGGTAGTGAGGATGGAGAGGAAAATCGCAGAACTGGAAGTACGAGGCAGAATAGGGCACTCCTGGAAGGGGCTCCTTGGGCAGCTTCGTCCACTGCTCGAGGGGTTGGACGTGGCGATTGTGGCCTTGCGGCGCGGGAGGGTGGTTTTTGCCAACCCGAAAGCCCGAGGTCTCTTTGACGGGGTGCCCGCGACAAACGGCCGGGGGGGTGGCAGTTTCCTGCACGTCGTCGCCCCCTGCGAGCGCCGGCGCCTTGAACGCTGGTTTGAGGAGCTGGAGAGTGGTATGGGGCCGGTGACCGGGCCGCTGCAGGTGGTAACCACCAGTGGCACGCGCACGCGGGTGAATGCGACCTTTGCCGTGCTGGGCGCAAAAAAGGATGGCCTCACCATCGGCATGCTCGTGGCCGAAGGCACCCCGGCCCCGGGCACCTCCCACGGGGAGGAGGTCTATCGCCTCATCCTGGACAGCGTCAACGACGGTATCGTGATGAGCCAGGACAATCGCTTCGTCTTCTTCAACCGCCGTTTTGCCGAGATGTTGGGCTACCACCCCGATGAGCTGATGGGGATGGACTACCGCGAGTTGCACACCGCCCGGGGGATGGAGATCTTGCAGAAGCGCGGCCAGGCGCGCCAGCGTGGCGAGCAAGTGCCGGCGCGCTACGAGACCTCTTTCCGCCGCAAGGACGGCTCGGAGCTGGAGGTCGAAGTCAATGTGGCCATCGTCGAGCGCGGCGGTCGCCCAGCTACTTTCGCGGTCATCCGAGACATCAGCGAGCGGCAATGGGCGGCGCGCATGCAGGCGGCACAGTTGGAACTGGCCCTGGCCCTGAGCCGGGCCACCGACTTGGAAGAGTGTCTGCGCCTGAGCCTCCAAGCGGCACTGCGCATTTCCGACGTGGACCGCGGGGGCATCTACCTTGTAGACGAGGCCACCGGTGGCCTCGAGTTGGTGTACGCGCAGGGCCTTCCGCCCGAGTTCTTGGAGCAAACAAGGCGCTATGGGCCAGATTGTCCACACGCCCGCTTGATCAAGCAGGGGAAGTCGCTCTTTACCACCCACGCGGAGCTGACGAGCCGTATGGGCACGCCTCAGCGAGGGCCTTTGCGCGCCATCGGCGTGGTGCCGGTGCTGCACAAGGGACAGGTGGTGGGGTGCTTGAACGTCGCCTCCACTACTCTTGAGGAGGTTCCGCCGCGCGCGCAGGCGGGCCTACACCTCATCTGCACCCAAGTGGGCGACACGGTGGCCCGGCTCAAGGCCGAAAGGACCCTGCACGAGCAAGAGCAGCGCCTGGAGGCCATTATCCAGGGGATGAGCGAAGGGTTGGTGTATTGCGACCGCGAGGGGATCGTACGCTTCGCCAACCGTCGCTTCTGCGACCTGGTGGGCTACACGGCTGCAGAGCTGATAGGCTGCAAGGGCATTGAGCTGCTGTTGGTGGGAGAAGAGGAACAGAGGGCGATCCAGGAGGCCTTAGCCGCCTGCCTGCGCGGGGAGACGGTGGCACATGAAGTGCAGCTACGGACAAAGAGCAGTGGACGGCTCTGGGTGCGTTGCGCCTGGTCTCCCCTGCGCGACGCGCAAGACAGGGTGATAGGGACGGTGGCCCTGGCCGTGGACATCACCGAGCAGCGGTGGGCTATGGCCCTGCAGGCGCTCTTGTACGACATCGCCACGGCCGCGCAGCGGGCCACCACCCTGACCGAGCTCTTCCGGCTCGTCCACATGGCCCTGGTGGAGGCGGTGAACACCACCAACTTCCTGGTTGCCTTGTGCGACCACCACCGCGGTGAGATCTCCTTCCCTTACTCCGTCGATGAGCGCGCCTCTTACAGGGAGCCGCTGTCGCTTGCTGCCAACGACTCGCTCTACGCACGGGTGATCAATTCCCGTTGTCCGCTGCTGGTGCGTGGCCCAGAATACGACCAGCTGGTGGCGAGTGGGCGAATCACCGACCGCGGTCTCCGACCTAAGGTGTGGATAGGGGTGCCCATGCAGGACGGTGAGGAGGTCATCGGCCTCATCGCTGTGCAGAGCTACAACGACCCATTCCTGTACACGGAGCGGGACATGGAGCTGTTGGAAGTGGTGGCCCATCAGCTTGCCGGCGTGGTCAAACGGAAGAAAGCTGAAGAACAACAGCGCCGCAGCGAGGAGAAGTACCGGCTGCTGGTGGAGAACGTCAACGACGCCATCGTCATCAGTCAGGATGACCGCTTTGTCTTCTTCAACCCTCAGTTTGCTTGCCTCCTGGGTTACGAGCCCCACGAGCTCCTCAACAAGGACTACCGCGATGTCTACACCAAGCGCGGCGTGGAGTTGCTGTTGGAGCGCCAGCGGCGCCGCCAGGCCGGCGAAGAGGTTCCCAGCCGCTACGAGACCTCTTACCGCCGCAAAGATGGCACCGAGGTGGAGGTGGAGGCCAACGTCACCATCATTACCTACCAGGGGCGGCTCGCCACCTTTGCCGTGATTCGCGACATTACCGAGCAGAAGAAGGCCAAGGCGGCACTGGAGCGCCATGCGCTGCTCTTGCAGACGGCAGCAGAGGTTGGCAAGACAGCCACCAGCGTCCTTGACCCGGACCAACTCATCGACCAGGCGGTGAACCTGGTTAGGGAGCGACTGGGTCTGTACTTTGTCGCCCTCTACCTGGTGGACGACAGTGGCCAGTGGGCAGTGCTCCGCGCGGCCACCGGAGAGGCAGACCGTGCCCTGCTTGCCCAGGGGTACCGGCTCCCAGTGGCCGATACCTCAATGACCGGCTGGTGCGTGGCTCACGCCCAGGAGCGCGTAGCCCAACGGACGCGGAAAGACGCGGTGCACCTGGAACACCCCCTGCTCCCGGAAACCCGTTCTGAGGTGGCGCTGCCACTCATCGTTCACGGTCGGGTCATAGGTGCGATGTCCATCCAGAGCGAGAGGGAAGATGCGTTCTCCGAAAGCGACCTGGCGGTGTTGCGCACAATGGCCGACCAGCTGGCAACCGCCATCAACAACGCGCAGTTGTACAAGGCCTTAGCCAGAGAACAGGCCTTGATGAAAGCCCTGATGGATTCCATTCCCGACAACATTTATTTTAAGGATGGCGAAAGCCGCTTTGTCAGGGTGAGCAAGTCGCTCCTGGAAAAGTTCGGCATTGATGACCCTTCACAAGTGCTGGGCAAAACCGACTTCGATTTCTTCACCGAAGAGCATGCACGTCAGGCCTTCGAGGACGAGCAGCGGGTTATCCGCACCGGCCAGGCCATCGTGGGCATCGAGGAAAAAGAGACCTGGCCAGATGGTTCGGTGACCTGGGTACGCACCTCCAAGCTGCCGCTCCGCGACCAGGACGGGAGGATCGTCGGCACCTTTGGCATCTCCAGCGACATCACTGCGCGCAAGAGGGCAGAGCAGGCCCTGGCCGAGGAGCGCAATCTGCTGCGCACACTCATCGACAGCCTGCCGGACCGCATCTTTGCCAAGGACGCGGACCTGCGGTTCACGCTGAACAACGCCGCGCACCTCCATGCTCTGGGCGTACAGTCCCAGGCAGAGGCGTTGGGCAAGACAGACTTTGATTTTCGCTTGCCCGAGACGGCGGAACGCTACGCTGCCGAAGACCGCGCCGTGCTCCACTCCGGACAAGCGCTCGTGAATCGGGAAGAGCAGGTCGTCTTGCCCAACGGTGAGCCGGGGTGGCTGTTGTGCACCAAGGTGCCGTTGCGAGATGCGGAAGGAAAGATCATCGGGCTTGTGGGCATAAGCCGCGACATCACCGCGCAGAAGATGGCCCAGAGTGCCCTTCAGGCCTCGCTGCGGGAAAAGGAGGTACTGCTCAAGGAGATCCACCATCGGGTGAAGAACAACATGCAGGTCATCTCCTCCATGTTGCGCCTGCAGTCCAACTACATCGAGGACCCAAAGACGCTGGAACTCTTTAACGAGAGCCAGAACCGGGTGCGGTCCATGGCGCTCGTCCACGAGCAGCTCTACCGCTCCGGTGACTTGTCGCGCATCGACTTTGGCAACTACGTCCGCAGCCTCACGAGCCAGTTGGCCTGTTCATACGAGAGCAAGGCCAACATCACCCTCCAGGTGGAGATCGAAGGTGTTACTTTGGGAGTGGACGCCGGCATACCCTGTGGGTTGATTATCAACGAACTGGTGTCCAATGCGTTCAAGCATGCGTTTCGGGGGCGAGACAGCGGGACCATTTGGGTGCGGATGTGGCGTCGAGACCAGCGCGTGGTGCTGAGTGTGTGCGACGATGGAGTGGGGTTCCCGAAGGAGATCGATTTCCGCAACACCGAGTCGCTGGGGTTGCAGTTGGTCACCGCGCTCACTGACCAATTGGATGGCACCATCGAATGTGAGAGCGAGGGACAGGGCACGGAGTTCGTCATCACCTTCCCACTGCCGCAGTGATGCCCAAGGCGGTAGCTAGGGAGTGTGTCGGCCAGCAATAATGGTGGATTTGGCTATGGCAGAAAGTGCGAAAATACTGGTCGTGGAGGACGAGCAGATTCTGGCCTTGGACATGCAGGCGATGTTGCGCCGCCTGGGCTACGAGGTAGTGGGTCTGGCCACCTCTGGGGAGAAGGCCATTGCCCTGGCCGAGGAGAAGAGGCCAGACCTGGTGCTGATGGACATCAAGCTGCGGGGTGCGATGGATGGCGTGACCGCGGCGGAGCGCATCGTCTCGAGCTTGCGCGTGCCGGTCATTTTTGTCACTGCCAATTCCGACAAGCTCACTTTGCAGCGGGCCAAAATCACGACCCCCTTCGGCTATGTGCTCAAGCCCTTCGAGCCGCGGGAACTTCACATCGCCATCGAAATAGCCCTGTACCGTCACGCCGCTGAAGGCGAGCTAGCCAAGGTCCATGAGCAGAACGCGCAGCTTTTGGCTGCCGTGCCAACGGTGTTGATCGGCGTCGACGGGGACGGGCGGGTGGTGCACTGGAACAGGCAGGCCGAAGCCATCTTTGGCGCCAAGGCAGAGGAGATCGTAGGGAAGCCTTTTCAGCAAAGTCCATTGCGCTGGTCATGGGAGCGCATCCAGGCGGAAGTGGCGCGCTGTTGCAGTGAGCGTCGGGCAGTGTCCCTCAAGGAGCTGCGCTACGCACGCCCAGATGGACGCGAAGGCTTCTTGAATGTGACCATCAGCCCTTACCTTTCAGACAACGGGGACAAGTCCGGCTTCTTGGTGGCGGCAGAGGAGGTGACCGAGTACAAGATCCTCCAGCATCAACTCATGCAGGCGCAGAAGCTGGAGTCCATTGGCCAGCTTGCTGCAGGCATTGCCCACGAGATCAATACCCCGACGCAGTTTATCGGGGACAACACCCGCTTCTTGCGCGAGGCCTTCGCCGGGCTCCTGGGCGTGATGGAGAGGTACCGGGCACTCAAAGAGGCTGCGCGCAGCGGTCAGGTGTCCCCGGAGTTGATCGCGGCCGTGGAAGACAAGGAAGAGGAGGCAGACCTGGACTATCTAACGCAGGAGATCCCTCTTGCCATCGAGCAGTCAATGGAAGGGATTGAGCGAGTTGCTCACATAGTGCAGGCTATGCGTGCCTTCTCCCACCCGGGAGGGCAGGAAATGACTGCCGTGGACCTGAACAAGGCGGTGGAGACCACCGTGACGGTGGCGCGCAATGAGTGGAAATACGTAGCGGACGTGGAGTTGCAGTTGGACAGCACTCTGCCCCATGTGCAGGGACTCCCTAACGAGATCAACCAGGTCATTCTGAACATGTTACTCAATGCTGCCCATGCCATCAAGGACGTGGTGGGGTCGCGACCGGAGCGCAAGGGTAAGATCACCATCAGGACGCAGCGCACCAACGGCTGGGCGGAGATCCACATCAGCGACACCGGCACAGGCATTCCGGCGGCCATCAGGCATCGGATCTTTGATCCGTTCTTCACCACCAAGGAGGTGGGCAAAGGAACGGGTCAGGGCTTGGCCATTGCTCACAGCGTGATCGTGGACAGGCACAAAGGCGCCATTACCTTTGAAACCGAAGAGGGCAAGGGGACGACCTTTGTCATCCGTCTGCCCATCAATGGGGCTTGAGGGAGCGGGCAGGATGAAACGACGGATCTTGTTTGTGGACGACGAGCTGCGGGTACTGCAAGGGTTGCAGCGCCTTCTGCATCCGATGCGCTCGGAGTGGGACATGCGCTTTGTAACTGGGGGGGATGAGGCGCTGGCGCTTCTTGCGGAGGAAAAGTTCGACGTGGTGGTCACCGACATGCGCATGCCGGGGATGGACGGAGCCGAACTGTTGGAGCGGGTACGCCAGCGACAGCCGGACACGGTGCGTATCGTCTTATCCGGCTATGCCGACCGAGAAACGGTCCTGCGCTCGGTGGGTATGGCGCACCAGTATCTTGCCAAGCCGTGCGACTCGGAACTCTTGCGCAGGGTGATTCGCCGCGCCTGCGGGTTGCGGCAGTACCTTGCGCAGGAGCGGCTGAGCAGGCTGGTCGCACAAATGACCACCTTGCCCAGTCTCCCAGCCCTTTACCAGAGGGTCGTGGCCGCGCTCCAGGACCCCAATGCTTCTGCACGCACCGTGGGCGAGTTGGTGGCGCAGGACGTGGGCATGACCGCCAAGGTGCTGCAGCTGGTCAACTCGGCCTACTTTGGCTTGCATTGCGCCATTGCCGATCCTGTGCAGGCCACGGTCTACCTGGGATTGGACACGGTGCGCACCCTGGTGCTGGCAGCAGGCGTGTTTGCCCAGCTGGAGCAAAAGGTGGTAGAGAGTGGCCACATTGAGGAGCTCTGGCAGCATAGCATGCGCACCTGCGGTCTGGCGCGGCTGCTGGCCAGCCACTGGAGGGAGAACTCCCGCGCGGTTGACGAGACGACGATGGCCGGGATTCTCCACGATGTGGGCAAACTGGTGCTGGCAGCCAATTTCCCCGCTGAATACGCCAGGGCCTGCTTGTTCGCAGGTGACCAACTGGTCATGCAGCAGGAGGCCGAAGAGGGGATCTTTGGCGCTGGGCATGCGGAAGTGGGTGCCTACCTCTTGGGCCTGTGGGGGCTTCCGGATCCGGTGGTGGAAGCCCTGGCCTATCACCATGCGCCACACCGCTGCGAAAGCGAGCAGGCCGGGCCGCTGGCCGCAGTGCACATCGCCGACGCGCTGGACCACAGCTCTGCATCGAGCGGCGACAAGGTCCCTGTGCCGCCGCTGGACGATCACTACTTGGGCCGTCTGGGCATGCCGGCGGCTCTGGGCCACTGGCAGGCAGTCTGCAGGTCTTTGCCAAGCGAGGGCAGTCCATGAGCGACCGCATTCTCTGTGTCGACGATGACCCGAATATCCTGGCGGGGTACCAGCGCATCCTGCATGCCCGTTTTGCCCTGGATACCGCCCGCGGCGCCCAGGAGGCGCTGAAGAAGATGCAGACCCAGGGTCCCTATGCCGTGGTGGTATCGGACTTGCGCATGCCGGAAATGGATGGCATCACCTTGCTCACCAAGGTGCGCGAATTGAGCCCGGACACCGTACGCATCGTGCTCACCGGGTATGCCGACATCCAAATGGCCATGGCGGCGGTGAACGAGGGCAGTGTGTTCCGTTTTCTGGCTAAGCCATGCCCACCTGAGCACTTGGCCAAAGCCCTCCAAGCAGCGCTGCAGCAGTACCGCCTGCAGCGCGTGGAGCGGGAACTGTTGGAGCTCACCCTGCGCGGCGTGGTAGATGTGCTGGCTGAGGTACTGGCGATGGTGAACCCTCTAGCCCTCAGCCAGAGCACCAGGCTCAGGCGCATCGTGCGCCACATGGGACGAACCATCGGTGCGCCCGAGCTGTGGCAGTTCGAGGTGGCAGCCCTCCTCTCGCAAATCGGTTGTTTGGTGTTGCCACAAGACCTGCTGGAGAAAGTCTATGCAGATTTGCCGTTGAGTGAGGAGGAAGAGGAGATGTACGCCTCTCGCACCATGGTGGCGCAGAAGCTCTTGAGCGCGGTGCCGCGCCTGGAGAAGGTCACTGCTATGGTCGCGCACCAGAATGAACGTTTCCCCAGATGCGAGAGCGTCGAGGAGCTGCTAAACCTTGAGCCGGAAGTATTGGGGGCGCAGATGATCAAGGTGGCGCTGGCTTTTGACAATCGCCTCTTGGCAGGGGCCAGCCAGGAACAGGCCATTGGCGCCCTGAGCATGCGGGACGAAGATTATCAGCCACACCTGGTGGCCACGCTCTATTCCTTCCCCTCGTTGCGGGTGGAGATGAAGGAAGCCTTCATACGCGTGCGCGACCTGAATACCACCATGGTGCTGGCCGAAGACGTGTTCACGCGTAACGGGTTGCTCCTGGCCAAGAAAGGCCAGGAGGTGAGTCTGGCGCTGCTGCACCGGCTGCAGAATTTTGCCAGGCGGATAGGAGTGCGCGAGCCCATCCGCGTGTTGGTGCCGCGCGTCAAGGAAGAGGAACCGGCTGTTGCTGCCCAAGGATGACGCACTATGCCTCATAGGGTCCTGTTTGTCGATGACGAGCCGAGTGTACTGGCGGGGCTCCGCCGGGCGCTGCACAAGGAGCCTTACCAGGTGCTCTGCGCCACCTCTGCGGCCGAGACCTTGCGCCTCATGGCCGAAACCCCGGTGGATGCGGTGATCTCTGATGAGCAGATGCCGGGCATGAGTGGCTCCGAGCTCCTGGCCGAGGTCCGCCGTCGCTATCCAGAGACGGTGCGCATGATGCTCACCGGCAATGCGAGCCTGAACACCGCCATTCGGGCCATAAACGAGGGCGCTGTCTACAGGTTCTTCACCAAACCCTGCAATGAGCTGGACCTTGCGACCACTATCCGCCATGCCCTGGAGCAGAAGGACCTGATCGAAGAGAACCGCCGTCGCACCTTAGAATTGGCAGAGGCCAACAAGGAGCTGGAGGCGTTCAATTACACGGTGTCCCACGACCTCCGCTCGCCTTTGCAGTGCATCGAGGGGTTTGCCCAGGCGCTGCTGGAAGACCATGGTCAAGACTTGGACGAGCAGGCCCAGCAGTACCTGCACTATCTGCGTTCGGCAGTGCGCCGCTTAACCCGACTGGTGGACGATCTACTTCAGTTTTCGCGCAGCCAGCGCGGCGAGTTGCGAAGGGAGCGGCTGGACCTGGCGGCAATGGCCAGGCAGATCGCCGCCGACTTTGCCTTCGCCCACCCCGAGCGAAAGGTGAACTTTGTCATCCAGGAGGAGATGCCCGCCCACGGCGACGCCAGCTTACTGCGTGTGGTGCTGGAGAATCTCATCGGTAATGCCTGGAAGTTCACCGCCCACCATGACGAGGCCACTATCGAGGTGGGCGCAGTGCGTGAAAACGTGCCCCCACAGGCAGAGGGGCAGCCTGTCTACTTTGTGCGGGACGACGGCGCTGGATTTGACCAGGCCTATGCGCACAGGCTGTTTGTGCCTTTCCAGCGCCTTCATTCGCTGAGTGAATTCGAAGGAAACGGCATTGGCCTGGCAACGGTTCAGCGCATCGTAGCGAGGCATGGCGGCAAAGTATGGGCCGAAGGGCAGGTGGAGCGCGGAGCAACGTTCTACTTTACTCTTCCGGAACCAGAGGGTGGTGCTTATGGAGAAGAAGCGAATTCTCTTGGTGGAGGACGATCCGGCCGACGAGGTTCTGACCATGCGTGCCTTGCGCCGGAGCAGTGTGCCGTGTGAGGTGACGGTAGTCAGGGACGGGGTCGAGGCACTGGACTATTTGTTCTGCCACGGCCGCTATCAGGGGCGAAACCCGGCCGACCTGCCGGACCTTGTGTTGCTGGACCTGCGGCTGCCCAAGATGGATGGGTTGCAGGTTCTGGAGCGCCTCCGGGCGGACCAGCGCACCGCGGAGCTGAAGGTGGTTGTGCTCACCGCGTCGGAGGCGGAAAGGGACCTGGTTGATGCCTACGGCTCTGGCGCCACCGGCTACCTGCGCAAGGCCGTTCGTCAGCTGGGCATAGCCTGGCTGCTCGCCGAGGAGACGGGTGGTGGCACGGCTCGCCCTCACTGATTCCCGGCGGACAGGCCGGCCAAGAAGCGATAACCTAACTCAGGGTGACACTCTTTAAGCTGGGGCTCTTTTTGGTGAGAGAGACGCATGAAAGGACTCTTGTCGGCCACGGTTTTCCTTGTTTTCTTGCCGTCATCCAGAGCCGCCCCAGGGGATGCGGTGCGCTCGCTGACGGAGGTGGAGGGTGACCACGGGCTGGCCCAGGTGAAGGCGGGAGGCGCCGTGCACGACGGCCAGGGCTGTTTGAGCGTTGGTGCTGCCGGTTCTTGCCCATCCTGGCCATGCTGGCACGGCCGCACCTGGCCGAGCTGCGGCAACAGGCTGGTACCGGGCTTGATGACGGGCGAGAAGGCGAAGGTAGCCGCAGGATTGGGGTCCTGCCTTGCCCCGGCTGTGCGTGCGCTGCCGCTTCAGCCACGGTACCTGCCTGACGGCGGCTGTGCCCCAGGGTGGGACTTGGCTGCGGCCCGTACTCGGACTCTTGCTGGCCTACCTTCTGGGCCGTGCTTGCTCCGGTTGGAGGGTGAGCAGAGAGTCAGCGCGTGGGGCTTCGCGAGCCCAGCAACCCTCGTCCCTACGATGGCAGGCCTCTATAAGAATTGGTGGTTCAGGCCGCTCTTGCTGGCCATTCTGCTCGTCCTCGGGGGCGTGGCCCATTGGTTGCTGAGCAGGAGTGTCCGGAGAAGGAACCGGGAGTTGCAGCAGCTCAACGTGCGGCTGAGCACCAAGATAGCCGAGCGACAGCGGGCCGAACGCGCCTTGCGTGAGGCCCATGAGCAGCTGGAGCGGCGGGTGCAGGAACGCACGGCAGAGCTGGTCGCCGCCAACCCCTTGCTGCGGTGCGAAATTGGCGAGCGGCAGAAGGTGGAACAGGCCCTGCATGAACGCCTGGCCTTTGAAGAGTTGGTCGCGGCCCTGGCGAGAGATTTTGTGCGCCTGCGCGGCGAAGAGATCGACGCCGGCATCACCCAGGCGCTGGCCGCCATCGGCTCCTTTGCCGAAGGTGACCGAAGCTACGTGTTCTGCTTCTCGGCGGACGGCGCCACCATGAGCAACACTCACGAATGGGCTGCCGATGGCATTAGCCACGAGATCGATAACCTCCAGAACCTTCCGGTTTCGGCCTTCCCCTGGTGGATGGCGCGCCTGCGTGCCCTGGAGAACATCCACATCCCCCGCGTGGCCGACCTACCCGAGGAGGCGGCAACGGAGAAAGAGACCCTGGAGGCGCAGGGTATCCAGTCCCTCATCGTGGTGCCGATGATCCCCGGCGGCGAGCTCATCGGCTTCTTGGGCTTCGATTCGGTGCGCAGCGAACGCCGCTGGAGCGAGTCCACCATTGTGCTGTTGCGCGTGGCAAGGGAAATGCTGGGCAACGCCATCGCGCGCAAGCGTGCAGAAGAGGCGATCAGACGTGCCGAACAGCGCTTCCGCGCAATCGTGGAGGGAGCCCAGGCCTTTCTCATGAATGTGGACCTCAACGGCAGGATCACCTACGCCAACGAAGCGGCGGTCCGGATGCTGGGTTACAGCAATTTGCAGGAGCTGGTGGGGCAGCGCTATCTGCGCTTTGTGCACCCTGAGGACCGCCCGCGCGTGGCCCGGGCCTACAAGCAGCAGGTGCTCACCAGGCAGAGCTCCCTTTTCCTGGAGTTCCGCACGCTTGACCGCAACGGCAACGTGCGGTGGTTCTCCTTCATGACCAACCCGATGATCGAGGGCGATAGGGTGGTCGGACAGAACGGTGTGGGCCAGGACATCACCGCCCGCAAAGTGGCGGAACAGACCCTGGCTGCCTCCCTGAAGGAAAAGGAGATGCTGCTCAAGGAGATCCACCATCGGGTCAAGAACAACATGCAGGTGGTCTGCAGCCTGCTCAACCTCCAATGTGAACGTCTCACGTCGCCAGAGGCGGTGCAAGCCTTACGCGACAGCCAGAACAGAGTCAAATCCATGGCTCTGATCCACGAGAAGCTCTACCGTTCCGCTAACCTGTCGGAGATCGACTTTGGCGAATACCTGCGCAGCCTGGTGGATAGCCTGGTCCGCTCTTATGCCACCGGCGGTCGGGTGGACGTTGACGTGGCAGTGCAGAATGCGCCGCTCGGTATCGACAGCGCCATCCCCTGTGGACTGATCGTCAATGAGCTGGTGAGCAACGCGCTCAAGCACGCCTTCCCCGGGAACAGAGCGGGGCTCATCAGGATCTGCTTCGCCCGCGAGAATGGGTTCTACCACCTGCAGGTAGCTGACAACGGTGTTGGTTTCCCACCGGGCTTGTGTTTCCGCGAGTCTCCTTCCCTGGGGTTACAGCTGGTGACCACGCTGGAGCAGCAGTTGGACGGACAGAGCGAGCTGCGTTCCAATGGGCAGGGAAGCGACTTTGCCATCCGTTTCCCGGCCAGCTGAAACGGCCCAGGTGCCCTGAATCTCCGGCCCGGCCAGTGCCGACGACTCAGGGTAATGTGCCGGCCCGAGCCCTCCCCGCTGCTCTTGCCTCCCTGGCCAAACAACTCCGATGCGAAGGTAGGCAAAAAGGTTCTGGGGAGGGAAGAACTTCCCTGATTTGCTCGCTTCACCTTCTTCTGGGCACGCCACGCCCACCTCTGTTACTTCAGAGCAGTAATGGAGTTAGACTAGCCGTTTCCCAACCCCTGCGGGGCTTCGTCTGGTGGCACACCTGTTGCCAGGATTGCGGTGCATTTCATGGCCAGTGTACCCCGGAGAAGACCGAATGCTCAGTGGGATCTTTGATCGGACGACCATACCGCTGCTGCACCGTATCCTGAACCTGAGCGCGGCGCGGGAGCGGGCAATCGCCTCGAATGTGGCCAATGTGAACACCCCCGGGTACCGCCGCAAGGACGTGGCCTTTGATGAGCTGCTTGCGGAGGCCGCGGGCCAGGGTTTCCTGTCCGGGCTCAAGACAGATGAGCGGCACATGGATGTGGGCGGGCCGCGCCAGTCGGGCGGAAAGGTACAGCTAGAGGAGGTGCCAGGCACTGGGGGCGCCGTCAACGACGTCAACATCGAAACCGAAATGGTGGCGCTGGCGAAGACGCAGCTCACCTACATGGTGTCGGCGCAGCTGATTAGCAATAGTTTCAAGTCGCTGCTCGCAGCAATTCGTGTTCGCACCTAAGGGCCGTTAAGGAGAAGAGGCATGGGACTGGAGCGCTTGTTTACGGTGTTGAATGTGGCTGCCTCTGGACTGGCCGCGCAGCGGCAGCAGTTGGAGGCAACGGCGAGCAACATTGCCAATGCCGAGACCCTGGAGACGCCGGAAGGTGGACCCTACCGCCGGCGTGATGTGGTGTTCCGGCAGACAGGGGTGGAAAGGTTCTCGACCTTGGTGCAACGCGAGTTGGCGCGGTTGGGACCGGTGGGCGAGAAGATCATGGCCGCACGGGAGCGCTTGTGGGGTCATCGCTCACAGGCTGCGGCCGTCCAGGCGCGCGAGGTGGTGGAGAGCGGCGAGCAGGGACAACTGGTCTACGACCCAGGCCATCCTTTGGCCGACGCGCAGGGCTACGTACGCAAACCGAACGTGAACATGGTCAAAGAGATGCTCGCGCTAATGACCGCTACGCGTGCCTATGAGGCGAATCTGAGCGTCGTGCAGGCCACCAAGACCATGGCTAAGAAGGCCATGGAGATCTAACTGCAGCCAGTGAGAGCAGCACGAGGAGGAGCATGCGTATCGACTTCACAGTAGACTCCTTTTCCAACTACGACCACCTTGGAGCCTCCGAGCCAGCCAAGGCGGAGCGGCTGCGCACCTACAGCCGAAGCGGAGCCGTTGCTGCAGAAAAGAGCGCAGGGCACGCGCCCGACAAGCTGGTCCTTTCGGGGAATGCGCCGACCGCAGCCCCTGTCGACGAGAGCGAAGAGCGCGTGCTGGAAGCGGCCGAGCAAGAGATGCTGTCTCGCCTGTTCCCACCTGGGTTGTTCGGGAATGGCGTGCGCGCCTATCGGCTTGCCCAGGGAGAACTCGGACCCAGCTTGGGTCAGCACATCGATACGCGCACGTGACCCACGCCACGGGAGGGTCGTGCGGCGCCATTGGAGAGGAATGACCCATGAGAGTGGACGAACTCGTCAGACAGCCGGCCAGTCTCCTGCCGCAGCAGGAGAAGGTCGGGGTGCCCCAGGCCGGGGAGACGCCCAGCTTCGGGCAGATTGTCAACAAGTATCTGGAAGAGACGAACCAGATGCAGCTGAACGCCGGCGAGGCGGTTCGCCGGATGGCCACCGGCCAGATTGAAGACATCCATGAGGTGATGGTGGCGGTGGAAAAGAGCAGGGTGAGCCTGGAGCTGGTGATCGAGATTCGCAATCGGCTGTTGGAGGCCTATCGCGAGCTGATGCGCATGCAGGTGTGAGGGCTGGTGGAGGTTGAGGAGTCATGGCTGAGGCTGGTGCAACGAACAAGTCGTTCTCCGCGTGGTACCGCGAGCTTTCGGCCCAATATTCGCCCACGCAGAAGGTGGTCTTTGTGGTTACCCTCGCGGCCATCGTGGCCGGCTTCTTCTTTCTGTTGCGTTGGGCCACGCAGCCGGAGTTCGTGACCCTTTACTCTGACCTGGAGCTGAAGGATGGGGAGAAGATCGTAGAGCTCTTGAAGAGCTCCCGGGTGCCCTATCGCATCGAGTCTGGGGGGCGAGCAATTCTGGTACCCTCATCTCGGGTGTACGAACTGCGCATGAAGCTGGCAGCGGAAGATCTCCCGCGCTCCGGGAAGATAGGGTACGAGGTTTTTGACAAAAAGGACATCGGCGTCTCTGAGTTCGTCCAGTCGGTGAACTACCAGCGGGCCCTGGAGGGGGAATTGGCGCGCACCATTCAGGCCCTGTCCGAGGTGGAGTTCGCGCGTGTGCACCTGGTGTTTCCGAAGGAGCGGCTGTTCAAGGAGGACCAACAGAAGCCCACGGCCTCGGTGTTATTGCGCCTGCGCAGCGGGGCCAGGCTGCGCGAGGAGCAGGTGGCGGGCATCGCCAACCTTGTCGCCAACAGCGTGGAAGGCCTCGACCAGCGCAACGTCACCATCGTCGACACCGAAGGCCGGATTCTTTCCGACAACACGGAGCGAGATTCCATCGTCGGCCTCTCCTCCAGCCAGTTGGAGCTGCAGAAGAAGGTGGAGGCTTATCTCCAGAGCAAGGCCCAGACCATGCTCGATGGCGTGCTGGGGCCGGGAAATGCCATTGTGCGCGTGGCAGCGGAGCTAAATTTCAAAAAGGCCGACAAGGTAGCCGAGAGCTACGATCCTGACCTTGCCGCCGTGTTGAGCCAGGAGAACCTGGAAGAGACCAGCGGCGACACTTCCGGCAAGCCCCTGGTGAGTTCGCGGCGCACCGTGACCAACTATCAGGTCAGCAAAACGGTGGAACATGTGGTCGAGTCCGTGGGCAATATCGAACGGCTGTCGGTGGCGGTGTTGGTCAATGGCGCCTACCGCACCGGAGAGGCACCAGACGGCAAGACCACCCGCGAATACGTCCCCCGCAGCGATGAGGAGCTAGAGCGACTGGAAGCCATGGTCAAGGGCGCGGTTGGCTTCAGCGAAGAGCGTGGCGACCAACTTGAAATCACCAACTTGCAGTTCGACACCAGCCTGTTGACTGATAGCGAGGAGTGGGCGAAGAGCCTGCAGCGCAAGGAACGCATGGCTTTCTACATCTCGCTGGGTCAGAAAATCCTCGTGGGGGTGATGCTCTTGCTGCTGCTCATGTTGTTGCGCGCGCGCCTCCGTCGATTCCGGGGAAGCTTGGCTGCCGGCGAACACCCTTCTGCTGCGCAGCTCATTGGCGCAAAGCGTGCCGAACCTGCTGCCGGTAGTGAGGCGGCGGAGCTTAGTGAAGAGGCCAAGGCAAGGGCCGAGCTGGAAAAGCAGGTAGCGAGCTTTACTCGGGAAAACCCCCGTGCCGCGGCAAGGCTGATCAGGTACTGGCTGGTTGAGGAGTGACATGGCGCCCAAGGAGAAAATCCCGGGTCGACAGAAGGCCGCTATCCTCCTGGTGGCCCTGGGCATGGAAGCCTCCAGCCAGGTCCTAAAGGAGTTCTCCGAAGAGGAACTGGAACAGATCACCAAGGAGATCGCCAATCTCGGTCATGTGCCGGCCGAGACTGTGCAGAGCGTCATCACCGAGTTCAAGGATTTGGCCCTCGCCGACGAGTACATGGCCGTAGGCGGTCTTGACTATGCGGTGAACTTGCTCCAGAGCACGGTGGGTCAGGTCAAGGCCTCAGAGATCATCCGCAAGGTGCACCGTTCCATGGAGCTGCAAGGGTCCATGCGCATCTTGGAAAAGCTGGATCCGGTGCAGCTGGTCAATTTTATCCAAAAGGAGCACCCGCAGACCATCGCCTTGGTGCTGACCCAACTGGACGCCGAGCAGGCCGCCTTTGTCATGAGAAGCCTGCCTGAGGAGATTCGCAGCGAAGTGGCCTACCGCTTTGCCACCATGGAGCGAGTCTCTTCTGATATGATCGCCGAAGTGCAGAAGGTGCTCAAGTCCAGATTGGAGCTCAGCGTCCACGGCTCCGAGCTCGGAGGCGTCAAAGCCGCTGCCGAGATGCTAAATTTCTTGGGTCAGAGTCTGGAGCGCTCCATCCTGAAAGACATCGAAGCCCGGGACCCGAGCTTGGCCGAGGAGATAAAGAACCTGATGTTCGTGTTCGAGGACATTGTCTTGTTGGACGACAGGTCCATCCAGCGGGTGCTGCGGGAAGTGCAGACGCACGAACTGGCTTTGGCGCTGAAATCCACCACACCGGAAGTGAAGAGGCGCATCTACCAGAACATGTCGGAGCGCGCCCAAGCAATGATCGAAGAGGAGATCCAGTTCATGGGCCCGGTGCGCCTCAGCGAAGTGGAGAAGGCGCAGAAGGCCATTGTGGATCTCATCCGGAAGCTGGACGAGGAGGGCGAGATCATCATCAGCGGTCGCGGTGAGAAAGAGGAGATCATTGTCTAAGCAGGTGATCAAAGTGGGGCTGCCAGTCCGGGCCGTGTACGTGAGGGTCAACGGGAGGCCGGTGCCGGTGGAAGGAGTGTCCGAGCGCGGCGAGCGGGAGAACGTTGACCGCGCCGCGGAGTGCTATGCGCGAGGATTCGCCGAGGGCAAGAAGGCCGGCAGCCAGGAAGTGTGGGACCGGGTGCGCGACCTCTGCCAGCAGCTTCAGACGGTGGCGAACCAAGTTGTGAGCGAACAGCGGCGTCTGGTCCGACAGGCTGAGCCCACGCTGATCAAGCTGGTGATGGCGGTGGTGCGCCGGGTGCTGCACCGCGAGCTGAACGGCAACGGCGACTATGTGGAGGCGATGGTGCGGGAGGCGCTGCGCCTGGTGCACGACAGCACGCGCGTAGTGATTCGCCTGCACCCTGAGGATGCCGCCCTTTTGCGGGAGAAAACCCAGGAGCTGAGCGCCGAAGTTGCCGACCTGGAGGCCCTGGAGCTAAAGGATGACCCGCACGTGAGCAGAGGCGGGTGCCTTGTGGAGACGGAGCTGGGCACCATTGACGCGCGCCTGGAGGTGCAGCTGGAGGAGATTGCCCGTGAGTTGGAGGACTCTCTGATTGGACAGTCCTGAGCGCACAACAGCCGACATGCTGCGCCGTTTGGATGAGTGCGTGGCCAGGGTGGAGCGCGCTACCCCGGTGCGCTTTCTGGGCCGGGTGACCGATGTAGTAGGCGTCGTCATCGAGTCAGAGGGGCCAAATGCCAGCATCGGCGATGTCTGCCTCATTCGCTCCAGCTCCGGCCACTCTACCCAGGAGGCGGAAGTGGTCGGCATCCGCGGGCACAAGGTCCTGCTCATGGCGCTGGGGGACTTGAACGGCATTGGGCCTGGCAGCCTGGTGGTGCGCAAACGGCAGCAGTTCTCCACTCCGGTGGGACCCGAGCTCTTGGGGAGAGTGATTGACGGACTGGGGCGTCCCATCGATAACAAAGGGCATCTGCGCGTCACGCAACGGCGTTCTATCTACCAGCCGGCCCCGGACCCTCTGGCGCGGCGCAGGGTGGAGCGGCCTCTGGCCACCGGCATCAGGGCCATCGACAGCCTGCTCACCTGCGGAGAAGGGCAGCGCATGGGGATATTCTCCGGCAGCGGCGTGGGCAAGAGCGTGCTCTTGGGGATGATCGCCCGCAACACCGATGCTGACGTCAATGTCATCGGGCTGATTGGCGAACGGGGCCGCGAGGTGCGGGACTTTTTGGAGCGGGACCTGGGAGAGGAGGGGCTCAGGCGCTCGGTGGTGGTCGTGGTGACTGGCGACCAGGCGGCGTTGCTCCGCGTCAAAGGGGCCCTGGTGACCACCACCATTGCCGAATACTTCCGGGACCAGGGTCTGCGCGTCATGCTCATGATGGATTCCATCACGCGCGTGGCCATGGCCCAACGCGAGATCGGCCTGTCGGTGGGGGAGCCGCCTACCACGCGCGGCTACACCCCCTCGGTGTTCGCCTTCTTGCCCAAGCTGTTGGAACGCGCCGGGAACACCCAGTCAGGTAGCATCACCGGACTGTACACCGTGCTGGTGGAAGGCGATGACCTCAACGAGCCTGTCTCTGACGCAGTGCGCGCCATCCTCGATGGCCACGTGGTCCTGTCCCGGCGCCTGGCAAACATGAATCACTACCCGGCGATCGATGTGCTAGCCAGCACCAGCAGGGTGATGATCGACGTGGTCTCCAAGGAGCACCTTGAGGCCGCACGCAAGGTGGTCGAAATCCTCTCGGTGTACCACGAGGCAGAGGACCTCATCAATATCGGCGCCTATGTCCCTGGCAGCAACCGCAAGGTCGACTATGCCCGCAGCATGATTGAGCGGGTGAACGCGTTCCTGCGCCAGGGTATTGACGAGAAAGTAGACTTCTCTACGGCAGTACGGGAGCTCAAAGCCCTGGTGGGATGAGAAGCTGGAGGTGGGGCAGGAAATCATGAAGGCCTTTCGATTTTCCTTGCAGCGCGTGCTGGACGCGCGCAGACACAAAGAGGATGTGCGCAAGAGGCAGTTGGCAGCGGCCAAGCAGGCCGAACTGGAAGCGCAAGAGCGCCTGCGCCAGCTGCAGGAGCATAATCATGAGGTCCAGAGTGCGCTCGGTTGTCATGTGGGACGGGTGGTCAAGGCTTCCGAAATGAGCCTGTACTACGCCTACTCCCGGCAGTTGGAGGAGCGGGTCGCGCAGCAGGAAAAGACAGTGGCGCAGGCAGCTGCCGCGGTAGCGGAGAAGCGCGCAGAGCTGATGGCCTCCACCAAGGAGAAGAAGGCGCTGGAAAAGCTGAAGGAACGGATGAAGGAGCGCCATCAGCTGGAAGCAGGGCGCGAGGAACAGGCTCAGCTCGACGAAGCAGCAGCTCGGCTTTACGCAAGGAAGGTGTCAGTCTCATGAGCTACCCAGGAACATCCGCGCCGCAGACGACGCCTGCGGCCGCAGCGGCGGGAGCCTCGCAGACCAAGTCTGTTCTCGTGCTGGCATTGGTGTCCACCTTCTCGTTTGCGGCGCTGGTAGCGGCTTCCTATTTCAAGTTCGTGAAGCCACGGTTCGCCGCCAGAATGGCCACTTTGGCGGAGGCGGACAGCCTCGCCGCAAAGCTCCCGGCCAGTATGGACAGCATCGGGGTGGTCTACCGAGAGAGCCTGCCTGCCGCCCCGGTGCAGGCAGCGGCAGACACGGAGAAGGCGGAGCGAGAGTCTTCACTGAAAATGAGCGATGAGTTTATCCGAGTCGTGGAGATGTACGAGGCGCGCATAGCCAAGCTTGAGGAGAAGAACTACCTGCAGCAGATGAAGATCGACTCGCTGCAGAAGCAGCAGCTGACGCGGCAGGCAGAGATCGACAGCCTCAGCAGTGTGCTCTTGCGCAAACTTTCCGCGCAGGTGGTAGTGGCGCCGGCGCCGGCTAGGGCCACGAGCAAGCCGGCGGCGCGAACCGGGATGGGTGCCCGCGAGTTGGCCAAGATCTACGACGCCATGCCCGCCCAGCAGGCGGCTGTGGTCCTCTCACAGCTGGAGACCGAAACCGTGGCGCAGATCCTGGTGCTGCTACGCGAGCGTCAGGCGGCGAAGATTCTGTCGGCGATGGAGAGTCAAAAGGCCGCTGAGATCAGTCGCATTATCGGGCGATGAGTGGAGGAAGAGTACGGCGCGCATAATCCACATAGGCCCTGAGCAGGTAGCCGCGACGCGGGGCGCGGGTGGCCTTGAGGGGCAGCAGGGAACTGCGGTCGTGTTTTTGCAGAGCCTGGTGCGGGAACTCGTCCGGCCACAGGTGGCCTCACCCGGCGGCTTGGCCCAGGTCGCCCCACCATCGGCGTTCAGCCCAATGCCGCGAGCACTTTCCGCCCCCTTGAGTACGGCCGCAAGTCCGTCCTGGCTTGTGAACCAGGATGAGCGCACGATGCTCTTGTCCAGCGCACGCGCGCTGCAGACTGGACTGAAGTGGCAGCCTTTGGCACCTGCCAGCTTTGAGGCGAAGGAGCCGGGTGGCAAACCGGCAGCCAGGACGGAACTGAGCACCGCTCTGACGCGGTCAGGAGCTGCATCTCCCCCCATGGGCCTCCACGCCCTCGAGGCCGATAGTGGGTGGGCCTCGACGGCGGAGCCATCGCCGCAATGGTCGGTGGCGGAGTTCGCCGTGAGCCAGGCAGAAGCAGCTCGGCATGACGCCCCCCTGGCGAGGTCTATGCCGACGCCTGAGCCGGGCAAAGGTAGCCTCCCTCGTACAGGGCTGTCTCAGGCTTCGCTGGGGGCCTCTGACGTACCAGAAAGGCCTGGTACCCGTGCTTCCGCGGCGGCGGTCTCTGCCCAAGGTCTTGGACCCGCCAGATTAGCCCTCGGCAGCTGGCTAGTGAGCGGCGCGGCCGCAGTTCGGGCCAAAGAATGGTCTCAACCGGTGGTCTCGTGCGAGGAACGCATCCTCCTCGCGACCGCCGGGCGCTCGCTGGTGGGCGGCGGCCTGCCGGGGGGTGCAGCAGCGACGAAGGGTAACGATCGCTTGCCGACAGCTGGCGAGTACGGGCCAGGGGAAACCTTTAGCCTTTCCGCAAAGACTCTTACCCAGCACCGCGTGGGGCACGTCGTGGGCGATACGACAGGTGCGGATGCCGCCAAAGAGAATGCTGTGGCCATCTTTGGCCAACGGGCGCGCGGTGATGGGGTGGTGCCGCTGACAGTCGAAGGCCGTGCTACGCCGCCGTCGGGGGACACGACCTCGACAGCCGCGGCAAAGCCTCAGGTGGAGGTCTCCACTGGGCCAGACGCCCAGGTAAGGGAATTACTGGAAAGCGATGGTGCCAGACCACGCCCTGGCCCGAGAGTCGGAACAGGGGGGGGAGAAGCGCTGGATGGGCGGCCTCAAAGGGCAGCAGGAGTGGCAGGTGCGGGGCGGAAGGCTCCTGGTGCGCCAGTGCCAGCGGCCCCAGCCGCCGAGCCCGAGAGGGGAGCGTCCCGCCTGTCGGCCCAGCGAGGGTCGGTTGAGAGCGCTCCTTCTGTAGGCGAGACCGGAAGAATCAGATCGGTGACCGCCTCCGCGAACGGTGTGGGTCAGAGGCGCACCGAGACTGTGCCCGCCGCCTACCCTTCTCCGGCCGTGAGCCAGAGGAGAAGCTCCGCGGGCAATGCGCCGAGCCTCGGGCAAACGGATGTGCCGCCGGCGCAGGCGCGGAGGAGTGAGGTTCACCTCAGCGATCAGAGGCACACGGAGTCCACGGGGGGCCCGGGCCTGCACATGGCCGCCGAGCGTTCCACTCTGCCGACAAAGTCACTGGAGACTCGGTCCCCGAAACTAACTGAAGAGCGGCAGCTGCGGGCAGACCCTGATGGCTGCCAGTGGTCCCTTTCCCCGAGTGGGGGGCGGGCCGCTGTTGTCGCGCCGCAAACTGCGCAACCCTCTAGGCCCGAGAGGGTGCCGCGGGCCGTGGCGGCAAAGGTGATCGATCGGCCCGCTTCTAAGCGCACGGCGAAATCGGAAGCCGCGAAGGTGGAGAAGGGGAGCAGGGCCACGTTGCGTTCCGCCAAGGTCTCCGCTCACGGGCGGCAAGAGGCCCATGAGCCGCTCACCCAGGGCAACTTAGGATCAGCCATAAGGGCGAGAGGCACGTGGAATGAGCCTTCTGCCTCGGCGCCCAAGGTGTCCACGCCAGGGCGTGGCCAGCTGGCCCAGCCCCAGAGGGAAGAAGCGGAGCTCAGGGCGGAGAGGCCAAGGGCAGGAGCAAGTGCCAGCCACAGAGCACTTGCTACCACTACCGTTACGGAGCAAGGGCAAGGACCTCTTGGAGCAGCTTCTGCGCTCAAGGTGCCTCGGGGGACGCATGCGATGGCAGGAGGGAGACTGGGTGACTTGGACGTAAGGGGAGAGAATCCGGTGGCTGTCCGGGGCCAAACCTCGAGGTCCGAGTCCGGAAACCGCAGGCCGGGTGGGGCAGTGGCCTGGCAGACCAGTGCACCGGAGCTGGTACCGGCGGGTGCGTGCGCGCCGCTGCCGGACATTCGCCCAGCAGAGCAACCTCTTCGCGCAAGTTCAGCAGAGGCGGGCGACAGGAGTGAGAGGGCACAGGCCGATGCGCCTAGGGTTCAGGCTTCGCCCGGCTCCTTGCCGCTGGCGGGAGACGACAGGTCTGGACGGGCTGGAGACGAGGCTGGGGCTCGGACATACAGGGCGGCCTCTCTGGTCAGTGAACCCTCCGTCCCTGTGGTTGGCCGCCTGGTCGACGGACGTTTGAGACAAAGGCAGCAGTCGCACGCACAGGGTGCCAACCCAGGAGAGCTTCCATCGCGGCCCCGCGGCGGGGCTTTTGTCCCCCACCAGGCCGTCACCGCTCAACAAGCGGGCAGGAGAGGTGTCGACCAGCAGGGCAGCGGCAGCTCAGAACGCGCGCGAGACCCGCTGTCCCCGTGGGCCTTGGCGACCACCGGGAGAGCGGTGGACTCGGACGGACAAGGCCCAGAGATTCAGGCACTGAGCAGAGGCAGTGGGCACCGGGCGGACGACCCCTTGCCTGCTCGCACACCGCCTGTAGCAGCGCAGCCATTAGCCTCGGCCGAGCGGGTGGAGGGAACGAGCAGCTCTGGGGCAGGATACCAGGCGGAGGCTCTGCCAGGGCAGGGGTCAAGCTCTGGCGCAATGGTCACCGGCACATCTTTGCTCGTGCAGAGTGGTTCAAGAGGCCTCCCCTTGACCGGTGCTGCCTCGGGCATTGGGGAGCCACGCATCGAAATGGCACCGCTCGACAAGCAGGACCCTTTCCTTGAGGCAGCAGGGCAACCCCAGCCGCAGGTGATGCGGCGCGCGTCGCAGGCGAGCCAGGTAGGCCCAACCGAAGTTGCAGGCGCCAGGGGACACGCTCGCTCTGCACCAGTCCAGCGGAAGCCAAGCGGCCCGGACAGAGAAACGGCTGCACAGCCCGCCGCGCCTGAGAAGCCGGAATTGATGCGGCGGGAAGGCGGGCTCAATCACGTGCCGGCGGAAAGAAAGCCTGCCCGGGCACACCATCAGGGTGAGGTGCACCAGGGGAAAGAGATGATCCGCTCTCCTGGGCGAGCCCAGACGGAGGTGGCCTCGGAAGACCCGGCAAGGGATCGCGCCGGACGCATGGACAAACCACTGCCGGAACAAACTGCTGCGGGCAATCTCTTCTTGAAGAACCCTTTCACAGCTCCAGCGGAGGCGCGCGCGGGCGCTGTGTCTGCTGAGCCCAAGGGGTCGCACAAGAAGGAGCGAGAATTCTCTGAGACTAGCGCTAAACACCTCACGGGCCACTCCTTGCCGCCCGAGCAGACCACAGCGGTCGAGCGAGCTCCACAAGGGCAGGATTCCCTGGTGCACGCACAGCCCACGACGCGGGCCACGGAACCGAGCGGCCCGGTCCACGGGCAGGTCAAGTCATTTCAGCAAACCGTTTCGTCGGAAGCGGCAGCACGGGCACGTTTGGCGGGACCTGGGAAAGAAGTGAGGGGCTCGAGCAGGACACAGCGGAGAGGTCCGCAGGCGGCAGAGGGAGTGACAACCGAAACCATCAGCAAGAACGACTCCTCAATAGGCTCACCTCGGCCCGCGGTGGCGGGGACCACATCCTCCTCTGCGGAAGTGTTGCGCCCGCGAGCTCCTCGCTCAGACGGGCGAGCATCCGAGAAGTCCTCTGCGGTCTCTGACCGAGGAAGGGACGTGCACACGCCCTCAAGCTCCACAGTGCCCCCTGTGGTGGTGGAAGCTATCCCTGCGGCGCCGGGTCCGGTGACAGGCAACTCCTCCCTGTCCGAGATCACCTCGTCAGTCCCAAGAGGTTCCCAAACGGTTCCCTCGCCGCAGGTGGGGAGGCTACGAGCAGAGGTAACGCCACTGGGGGTACAGCGCTCCGTGAGCCCCAGTGGGCAGAGCGAAAGCGGCGTGCGCAGCGCAGGCTTTGTCGCGGAGAGGGTTGCGCAACCGGGTCGGGCTTTGGGCAATGAGGACGCGGCGAAAGCGCTGCCTAGACGGGCGAACGCGCCCAGGGGGGATGGACAGCCAGAGGGAACCCAAGGTACCGGCCAGCAAGTCGCAACCCCGGACAGCGCGCGGGTGGCCCTGCGGACTGATGTGGGGCCAGACACACACCCTGAGCCAGCGGCCATGCCGGCGAAGCGCACCTGGGAAAGGCGAGACAGTGCGCAGGGTAGTGGGGAAAGAGCAGAGAACGGCGTCCCGCTCCGTGAGGTGCGCATCCACCGTGAGACCAAACCGGTGGCGGATGTGAGCAAGGTAGAGGGACATCCGGCGAGGCAGACCTCTCGAGGTGCAAATAAACGTGACCCTGAGGCCGCACCCAATGAGCCTGGCAGGCAGCCCTTGGAGGCAAGTGAGCAGCCGCCGTTTGGACAATGGGTACGGGAGACAGCCGTGCCTGAAGTGAGCGCGTCCAAGCCTGCTCCGGAGCCGCTGCAAGTGAACCAACCCGGGTGCGAATGGGGGGTGTCCGCTGCCACAGGGCAGGGGCGGCCGTTGGCGGGTGGTGTTGGGCGCGCTCCTGCACCCTCGCACCAGGAGGTGCACAGGGAGCAGCTCGAGGCGCTTGCGAGCCACCTGAGCCACGGCGTGCGTCTCCTGGTGAACAGTGATCAGACCCGCGTGGTTCTCCGACTGGAGGAGGAAGGACTGGGACGCATTGCTGTTGATCTGGCGCGACACGAGCACAGCGTCGTGGCTCAGTTCAGCGTGGAGTTGCCCCAGACCATGGCGATATTGGAGGGTTCGCTGAGCGAACTGCGCACTCTCCTCAGTGAGCAAGGGATTCAACTTGGCCAATTGAGTGTGGCCTTGGACCAGGGGCAGGGGGAAGCAGCGGACCACCGGCCGGAATGGGCCAGCACGGAACCGCTGTTTCCAGGCGTGCAGGCGGCAGGGGGGTCACAACCGGGCGAACAACAGCCTCTGCGGCCCAGGATGTTCGGCTACAACACCATAGAACTCACGGCATGAAAGGAGGTGAGAGTGATGCCCGAAGTGAGCCAAGTCAACAGGTCGACGGACTCGGCTGCCAACGTCCTGAGCGGGCCAGGCGGCACCTTAGGCAAAGAGGCTTTTATGCAGCTATTGGTCACCCAGCTCAGGTACCAGGACCCCCTGCAGCCGATGGAGAACACCGAGTTCATCGCCCAGCTGGCGCAGTTCAGCAGCCTGGAGCAACTGTGGAACATGAACACCAACACCCAGACCAACACGTTGCTCCTGCAGTCACTCCAGAACACCGTCCTCAGCGGCTTTGTGGACCGCGAGGTGTGGGTCAACGGCGGGAAGGCCTGGCTGCCAGAGGAGGGTGAGGTGACGCTCCACTATGCGCTGGCAGGGGCGGCGCAGGTGGTGGTGGAGGTGCTGAACGCCGCCGGACAAGTGGTGCGCCGGCTGGAGGTGGGGCAGCAGGGCGCCGGAGATGCTCAATGCACCTGGGACGGCAAAGACAACATGGGCCAGCGTCTGCCCAGTGGCGTCTACTCCTTCCGGGTCACGGCAGTGGACGCTGCGGGGGCAACTGTGGCGGCAACGCCCTATACCGTCGGCACCGTCACAGGCGTGCGCTTCCGGAATGGCAACGCCCTGCTCCTGCTGCATGGGCTAGAAGTGAGCCCGTCTGACCTGGTGCTGCTGCGGTAGAACTTGCGATGAAAGGAGGTGATGAGATGACGGAGTTCCTGCATCGGGTTGAGGGCCTATCCGGCAGTGTGCCAGTGCGCCCCGCTGGCGTGGAACCTCCGGCACCGCGGGCGCAGACGCACGAGACTTCCTTTGCCCAGGTGTTGGAACAGGAAGTGCGCAAGGTGGAGGAGGTGCGCTTTTCCCTTCACGCCCTCGAACGCCTGCGTTTGCGCAACATCCAACTCACCCAGCGGGAGGTGCAGGCGCTGGGAAGCGCAGTAAATCGGGTGGCGGAAAAAGGTGGGCGCGACCTGCTGGTGGTGATGGACGGCGTGGCTTTCGTGGTCAACGTGCCCTCGCGTACGGTCATCACCGCCATCGACCAGGCGCACTTGCGGGGGAGCGTCTTCACCCAGATCGATAGTGCAGTCATTGCCTGAACCGGTGGGCTGGACCCCAATGGGGAGGCCCTGCGCTGCTGAACGACTGAGGCAGCGACCAACACGAAAGGAGAAACAGCCATGATGCGTTCCCTTTTTGCTGGGGTCTCTGGGTTGAGAAACCATCAACTCCAGATGGACGTGATCGGCCACAACATCGCCAACGTCAACACTGTTGGTTTCAAAGCTGGCCGGGTCACCTTTCAGGAGAGCCTGTCACAGTTGCTTCGTTCTGCCAGTAGGCCAGGTGGGCAAATCGGGGGGTTGAACCCCATGCAGGTGGGTACCGGCATGAACGTCGGTGCGGTCGACACCCTGTTTACCCAGGGGAGCTTGCAGCCGACCGGCCTGATGACCGACTTGGCCATTCAAGGCGACGGCTTTTTCATTCTCAGCGACGGTGCCCTGCACTACTACACGCGCTCAGGCACGTTCCAGATCGATGCCAACGGCGCTCTGGTGCATCCCAGCACCGGATACATCCTGCAGGGAGTGATGGCAAACGCAGAAGGCGCCATCGAGCCGAGCAGCCCGGTCCAGAATATCGTGCTGCCTTTTGGGCAGAAGGTGCCCGCGCGTGCCACCACCTTGGTGAGCTTTAGCTGCAACCTGGACGCGGACACGCAGGCCGTGGCGCAGATCCTTGCCGCGGACCTTTCCAGCCATGCCGTCCTGACTGCCACCGGAGCGCCGACCAGTCTGACCATCGTGGCCGGCACCAATGATACGCTCACCATCACCGTGGACAACGACGCTGGCGGTACGGTGACCAAGTCGATCACCCTGGCCGCGGGCACCTATGCCTCGGTAGACGACCTTGTGGCAGAGATCAATGCCAAGCTGCGTGCCGACACTTCGCTCAATGGCGAAGTCATTGCGGAGCTGGCCAGTGTGGGTGGTGCCGAGGTGGTGCAACTGCGCACAGTGGATGCGGGCGGCAGCTCGACGCAGTTGGCCGTTGCTGGTAACGCGGTGGCCAACCTCCGGCTCCCGGGAACCACCGCCACCGGCACCGGGGCCACTACGGCCCTTAACTCCTTGCCGCAGGTAACCACGCCGCTGACGGCTGGGGACATCATCCGTATTTCGGGACTTAACCCAGATGGCAGTGTAGTCAACGGCACCTACACCTACGCAGCCGGAGACACGGTGCAGGACCTGCTTGAGGCCATCAATGCGGCGCTGACCGGGGCGATGGCCACCCTTGATGACGAGGGCCGGTTGCTGATAACCGACAACACCGCCGGTACCTCCATGACGAATCTGTCGTTGACGCTCGACGATGCAGATTCCTCCGGGAGTGTGTTCCGGGTGCCCCAATTCCTCGTTTACCAGGAAGGTCGGGATGGCGGCACGCATACTGCCAGCATCCAGGTGTACGACTCCCTGGGTCAGACGCACAACCTGGCCATCACCTTCACCAACATCTCTACGCCCTCCAACCCGAACCGGTGGTCATGGGAGGTGACGATCGACGATGGCAAGATCGTCCCCTCGTCGGGTAGCAAGGGCACGGTGAGCTTCAACGCCGACGGAAGTCTGCTGGTGTTCAGCAGCAACGATGGCCAGCCGCTGACCTTCAACCCTGGAAACGGGGCGAACACGGTGAGCATCAGCCTGGATGCCGGGCGTGGAAACGACTTTGCCGGCATCACGCAGCTGCGCTCGGTCTCGACAACCGTCGCCAAGTCCCAGGATGGCTATGGCATGGGGGATCTGCAGTCCATCGCCATAGACTCCACCGGCCGCATCACCGGGAAGTTTAGCAACGGCGTTTCGCAGGTGCTGGCCCAGGTGCTCCTGGCCAACTTCACCAACCCTGCGGGTCTGGAGCACGCCGGTGACAACCTCTACCTGGAGACGGCCAACAGCGGCAATGCCGTGAAAGGGGCGGCCGGGACGACGATCGACGCCACCATCACTGCGGGGGCGCTGGAGATGTCCAACGTGGATCTGGCGGAAGAATTTACCCAGATGATCATCGCCCAACGTGGCTTTCAGGCCAATGCGCGCGTGATCGCCACCTCGGACACCATCCTCGACGAGATCGTGCGACTGAAGAGGTAAACAGGGCTCACGGGCGGGGCCAATCGGCCCCGCCCACGGCCCCAGGGCCCTTGACGAGAGCACTAGAAAGGTAGCGCGAGCACAGGTACCATGGATATCGCAACCATAGTGGGCGTCGTGTTCGGCTTTGCGATGATTGCCTTCAGCATCGCCACCGGAGGCGCGCCCAAGTTCTTCCTCGACCCCATGTCTATTCTGATTGTGTGGGGAGGAACGGTGGCAGCACTCCTGATCAACTTCCCGCTGGCGAAGGTTTTGGGCGTGATCAAAATCGCCAAGCGGGCGTTCACGCACAAGATGCCCGAGAATGTGGAAGTGATAGCTACCCTGGTGCGGCTGAGCGCCAAGGCCCGCCTTGAAGGACTATTGGCCCTGGAATCCGAGTTAGAGAAGATCGAGGATGAGTTCCTCAAGAAGGGTGTGCGCCAATTAGTCGACGGCGTAGATCCGGAGTTGGTGCGGAGCCTGTTGACCACCGAGCTGGTCAGCCTGGAGGAGCGGCACGCCCTGGGGCAGCGCATCTTCAACGCCGGCGCCTCCTACGCCCCAGCCTTTGGCATGCTGGGCACGCTTATCGGCCTCATCTCCATGCTCTCCCGCCTGAACGACCCGACCAAGATCGGCGTGGGCATGGCCGTGGCCCTGGTCACGACCTTCTGGGGCGTCGTGCTCGCCAACCTCATCTTTCTTCCCATTGCGGGCAAGCTGAAGACCCGTTCGGAACAAGAGGTGCAACAGCGCGAGCTCATCATCGAGGGAATAGCTTCCATTCAGGCTGGCGATAACCCGCGTATCCTCAATGAGAAGCTGCTGGCGTTCTTGGCGCCGCACTTGCGGGCAAGCGCCAACACCTTGGAAAAGGCTGGCCTGGGAGCAAAACAGAAGGCAGCCGCATGATCGCACGCAAGAAAAAGGAAGAGGAGGCAGTAGGGGCGCCGTGGATCATGTCCTACGGCGACATGATGTCTTTGCTCCTCTGTTTTTTCATCCTCATCGTCTCCTACTCGGTGGTGGAACTGGTCAAGTTCAAGCAGGCCATGGGCTCCCTCCGCGGGTCATTGGGCGTGCTGTCAGAAGAAGAAGGGCGGAAGGTGGTAAAGACCCAGACCCCTTCCACCGTGGACCGCCCTGTGCTGAAGAAGGACCTCCTGGTGATCAACATGCCGGGGAAAAAGACGGTCACCATGCAGGCCAAGGAGATTCCGGGGGTGGAGGTGTTCTTACTTTCCACCGGCGTGCGCTTTCGCATTGTCGATCCGCTTTTGTTCGAACCGGGGCAGGCGGTGCTGAAAGCCTCGGCGCAGGAGATCCTCCACGATATCGCGGAGATGATCCGCGAGATCAATTGTGAGGTGCGCGTGGAGGGACACAGCGACAACTCTCCCACGGCTGGAGGGGGCTTCAGCTCCAACTGGGAGCTCTCTGCCGCGCGCGCCCTGGCCGTAGTGGAACACTTTGTCAACCGGGAAAAGCTGGAACCGACCCGCTTGTGGCTTGCTGGCTTTGGCGAATATCGGCCGGTGGCCCCCAACGACACGCCCGAAAACAGAGCCAAGAACCGGCGCGTCGAAATCTTCTTGAACTGGGAAGAGAATTACAGCGCAGAAGTGGGACAGTACTACCAGCAATGACCTATCTGCGAGGGCGAGTGGAGAGATGAACGAGCCAAACACCGGAGATGAGCTGATCCTTGAGCGACGGCCAGGCGGGCCGCCTGCTGCCGAGGACCAGGAAGGGGGCAACGGCCCGGCAAAAGGCGGGAAAGACACCAAGCCGCTGATAACGAAGCTCCTCATTGCCTTTGGCATGCTGGCGTTGCAGGCGTGCCTGGCGTATGCGCTCATGGTCTTGGTGGTGCTCCCGGCCGCAGAAAAGCGGCTCGCCTCGCAAAAGGAGGAGGAAAAACCTGCGACGCAGGTCAAGACCCCGAAGCAGAAAGCGAAGGAGGCGACCGGAGGTGACGAGTCTACGCCCCAGTCTCTCGCTGACCTGCAGATTGGGTCGATGTTCACGGTGGAAGACCTGGTCATCAACCCTGCTTTCTCCGGTGGGGAGCGTTACCTTGTGCTTTCCCTGGTCTTCATCTCTGACGCAAAGGAGACGCAGAAAGAGATCGAGCAGAAACTCCCTCTCATTCAGGACAACCTGAATACGCTTCTCTCCAAGAAGGGGGTCTGGTGGTACTCCAACTCAGAGAACCGCGAGGCCCTGCGAGAAGAGATACGCGAGGCTGTCAATGAGTTGCTTCGCACGGGCCAAGTGACCCGCGTGCTGTTCACCAAGTACGTCATCCAGTGAGGTCAGGAGGGATATGCGCTCAGCACGGAGTCATCCGGGGGTAGTGCCCGAAAACGGGAACCGAGACGCCGGTTCGCGCACGCGGCCTGGACACGTCCAACTCTACGACTTTAAGCACGCTGGCCGTCTGACTAAGGACCAACTGCGCGGCATCCAAACGATCCATGAGAACTTTGCCCGGGCCCTTTCGACTTACCTGACCACCCTCCTGCGCATGGTGGTGGATGTGCGCTTCATGGGAGTAAACCTCCTTGCGTTCGCCGAGTTCGTAGATACTCTGCCGGAGTCAGGGTGCGTCTGGGTTTTTTCGCTCACCAATCTGGAAGGCAAAGGCATCATCGAGTTGAGCCCGCAGATGGTGCTGCTCATTGTGGAGCGCTCCTTCGGGGGCAGTGTCAAGAGCGAGCTGTTGGCCCGTCCGATTACGAGTATTGAACAGCGCGTGGCGGAGCGTTCCATAGAGCGTCTCCTGGAGCTCTACCGCCAGTCGTGGGAGCGGGCCTCGACCCTAACCGTCAAACTTGAGAACTTTGAGGCCGATCCCCGCTTGGCCCAGATTGCATCGGCTAGCGAAAGCTGCCTGCTGTTCTCCTGGGAAATCTTGGTCAAAGAGTTGAGTTTCGGGCTGAACATCTGTCTGCCGCTGTTTGTGTTGGATCCGGTGCTTCGCCAGCTAGGCACCCAGAACTGGCTGACCGTTTCCGCCAAGCGAAGCACGCCTGATACCAGGCGACAGATTGGTGAGGTCGTGGAAAGCACTAACATGACCCTGCGCGTGTTTCTCGGGCAGGTGACGGTATCGCTGAAGGAGTTGTTGGACTTTCAGGTAGGCGACGTCTTGGTGCTGGAGCAGAAGGTGCACGACCCGCTTCCTATCGAAGTGAACGGAGCCAAACTGCTCACTGGCAAACCTGGCGTAGTGGGGCGAAACAGGGCAGTGCAGATCGTCGATTGGATCGAGGGCGAGGTATGAGGACTATGGAAGCGCGCGAAGCTGCACTCAAGGAGTTTCTGAGTCTCCTGGTTGAGGCGTCCACCAAGCAGTTGGCTGCCATCAGCAGCGTGCCGGTGACCATAGCCGTTACTGAGGTGGGGCCTTTTGCCGTTCACAGCGTACGTGCTGTGGTGCCCGGGCCCCAGGCAGCTGTGCTGGTGGAATGGGCCGGGGGGGAACTGAGCGCTGCTGGCCTCGTGGAGCGACAGTTCCTGTTGGAGGCGGCTGGACTCATCGCAGGGAAAGAAACGCCCCTGAACCTGGAAGACAGAAGCGACCGGGCCGAACTCGAGGGGATGGTGCGGCTGTCGTTGGATGCGGCGGTTGAAGCCTGGCGTGAACACTCGGGGCGCGAGGCTCCGAGCGCGGGGGTAAGACTGGACTATGAAGGGAGCCTCGATGTCAGTGCCATGACCCATTTCCAGATGGCCTTGCTCGAGGTGAGCGTGGGGCAGCTCGCCTCGCGCGTGGCCTTGTTGCTTTCGCCTGCCATGGTCGCGGAGCTCGAAGGCAATGCGCCCTCGGCCGAGGATGAATCCCAGTCGGGCGGCGCCGGACAGGTGCATGTTCGGCCTGGCGTCTTCTCCCCACTGGAGGAACAGGCCTATGCGGTGGGGAGTGCGCGCAGCCTGGATCTGCTGATGGACATCGAGTTGCCAGTTTCCGTGGAGCTGGGGCGAGTAAACATGACCATCCGCAGTATCCTGGGTCTGGGGCCTGGGGCGGTTGTGGAGCTGGACAAGTTCTCCGGGGAACCAGTGGACCTACTTGTGAACAACAAAAAGTTCGCAGAAGGAGAAGTGGTGGTGGTAGATCAGAATTTTGGTGTGCGGATCACCGCCTTGGTGGGAGCCAGTGAACGCTTGAGTGCCGCCCGCGAAGGGAGATCAGAATGAGTCATCCCTGGTGCAAACGTCATCAACGGACGCTGCTGGCCACTGCCGGGGTGATGGCTGTTGCCACGGTGGCGGTGGTCAGCCTGGACGCGTTCCCTGCCTCAGGTGCAGCCTCGGGAGAGACGGCGATGGCCGGCACCAGGCTCGGTGCGAGCATGCTGCTGCTGCGCATGCTGCTTGCCTTGGCGGCGGTGGTCGGGCTGATTTGGGGAGGAGCCACCCTTTTCCGACGCTCCATGGGTCGCGGAGCCAACGGCATGACCGGGGCCAAGTTCCGCGTGATTGGGTGCACGTTTCTCGGCCCGAAGAAGGCCATCTATGCGGTGTACGCTGTGGACCGGGTGCTCATCCTTGGCGTGACCGAGGCGCAGATCACCCTGCTGAGCGAAGTCAATGAGCCGGAGCGTGTGGCAGCATTCGCCGCTGCTCCAACAAAGGTGCGAAGTGAGCGCTCGTTTGCAGCCTGTCTCAACGCATTGCTCAAGGGAACTCCGGCCCATGTTTCCTAAGAGTAGAAACCCTCGACCTATCCGTCGGCGACGGCTTGTCGCAGTGAACGTGACGTTGGTGCTGGTGCTCCTGCTAGCGGCTGGCCTCCTGGCTCAGGACCTTGGCATTCCCAAGCTCACGGTGACCCTGGACCGAGCGCAAAAGCCGGGCGAGGTGGCTGTCTCGCTGCAGATCCTCCTCTTCTTGACGCTCCTTTCGCTGGCGCCTGCGTTCGTGATCATGGTGACCTCGTTCACTCGTATCGTGGTCATCCTCTCATTCCTGCGTCACGCCTTAGGAACGCAGCAGGCACCACCCACGCAGATCATCGTGGGGCTGGCGCTTTTCCTCACGGTTTTCATCATGAGCCCGGTGTGGAAGGACATCAATCGCGACGCGCTCCAGCCCTATATGCGCGGCCAACTCCCACAGAAGGAGGCATTTGCCAAAGCAGTCGAGCCACTGCGTCAGTTTATGTTCCGTCAGACCAGGGAAAAGGATCTCGCCTTGTTCGTCAACTTGGCGAAGATGGAGAAACCGGAAAACCGCGACCAGGTGCCGACGCATGTGCTCATTCCGGCTTTTGTCATCAGTGAATTGCGCATCGCATTCCAAATAGGTTTTTTGCTCTACGTGCCGTTTCTTCTCTTGGACCTGGTCATTTCCAGTCTCCTGATGTCCATGGGCATGCTCATGTTGCCGCCGGCCATGATCTCGCTGCCATTCAAGCTCCTCCTCTTTGTGCTGGTGGACGGCTGGAATCTGGTTGTTGGGTCCATTGTGGCAGGGTTTGCCTAGGTGGGAGGATACATGACGGAAGAGTACGTGTTACACGTTGCCTACCAGATGCTTTTCACGGCTTTGTTGCTAGCTGCGCCTGTGCTGCTTGCTGGACTGATTGTGGGCGTGGTTGTGGGCATGTTGCAAGCGGTGACGCAGGTGCACGAAATGACCCTGACCTTCGTGCCCAAGATCATCGCTGCGGCAGTGGCCCTCCTTGTCTTTATGCCCTGGATGCTACGGACGTTGATTGGCTTTACGCTGCGCCTCTACAGTCAGTTGCCCATGCTAAGCAGGTGACGAGGACATGGTGGAGCTCAAGCTCAATGAACTGTTGCTTGGTTTTGTGGCGCTTGGGCGCATCGCCACGGTGGTGGTGCTCTATCCCCTCTTCGGGCACCTGAGCGTGCCCCCGGTGACAAAAATTGGGCTGTCCCTGTTCTTGACTGTGCTGCTTTTCCCATCGCTGCGAGGTTTGCAGGTAGAGTTGCCGCTTCAGGTGATGCCGTTGCTGCTGGTGCTCACCAAGGAGGTGCTGATCGGCATGTGCATCGGCTTTGTGGCGGCGTTGGTCTTCGCGGGTGTGGAGCTGGGCGGCACGCTGGTGGGCATGCAGATGGGCTTGGCGTTTGTGACTACTATTGACCCCCAGACCCGGGAGCAGGCATCGCTGATTGGGCAGACGCAGCAGCTGGTGGCGCTGTTGCTCTTCCTGGCCATTGACGGCCACCACTTCTTGCTCCGGGCCTTGGCTTACAGTTTCGAATCGGTGCCGTTGTTGGGCGGTACGCTGGAAGGAGGCGCCGTGGAGAAAGTGGTCAGGATGGCTAGCGCAATCTTTAGCGCCGGTGTGCGCATCGGCGCGCCCGGGATTGTGGCGCTGCTCCTCACCAGCGTGGCGCTCGGGGTGCTGGCGCGCACAGTGCCGCAAATGAACGTGTTCTTAGCTGCCCTGCCCGCGAACATTGCCATTGGTCTGTTGGTGCTGGCCCTCTCGCTGCCTATGTTTGCCGTGGCCTGCAAGAAGCTCTTCGCTGAGCTGCAGGTGGACGTGATAGGTCTGCTCCAGCTGCTCTGAGGATGGTGTTGGCATGCCGGAATGGTCATTTCAAGACAGAACAGAGCCGGCAACTCCTAAGCGGCGCCGCGAAGCTCGCGAAAAGGGGCATATCCCGCGCAGCGTGGAGATTAACTCGGCGCTGCTGCTTCTTGCGGCGTGCGCGGTGTTGTGGGTCAGCAGCAGGGTCTTTGTGGGGAGACTGGCACAGGTGGCCCGGGCGGTGTTCGGCGGTATGAGTGCCATTCAATTGACCGCTGACTCGTTGCCCGGCCAGACCCTTGCTGCGGCAGGTGCGGCGTTCGCCATGATGGCACCGGTGGTGTTGACCCTGATGGTGGTTGGCCTTTTGGCCAATGCTGTGCAAGGCGGGTTGGTGGTCTCAGCAGAGCCTTTGACCCCGAGGCTCAGCAAGGTCAGCCCTGCGCGGGGGCTGCAGCGTCTGTTCTCTGCGCGTTCGCTGGTGGAGCTGTTGAAAGGGGTGTTCAAGCTGGTCGTGGTCGGGCTCATCGCCTTTGCCACCGTGCGCAGTCACTTTCGCGAATTCTTCCCGCTCGTGGAGCAAGAGGCAGGGCAGATCATGAGCTTTGCCGCGCGCGTGGGCTTTGACGTGCTCTTTCGCAGCGCCCTGGCGCTTGTGGTCATGGCGGCCTTCGACTATGCGTACCAGCGCCATGAATGGGAGAAGCAGTTGCGCATGACCAAGGAGGAGGTCAAGGAGGAATACCGGCAGACCGAAGGTGACCCCCTGGTGCGGGCACGGATCCGCAGCCTGATGCGCGAGCGCAGCCGCCGCAGGATGATGGCCAACGTGCCTCAGGCTGATGTGGTCATTACCAACCCCGTGCACGTGGCGGTGGCGCTCATGTATCGTGTGCAGGAAATGGCGGCGCCCAAGGTGGTGGCCAAAGGCGCACGACGTTTGGCCGAGCGGATCAAGGAGCTGGCGCGGGAGCACGACATCCCCATCGTGGAAAACCCATGGCTGGCGCAGATGCTCTACAAAAAGACCGCCGTGGGGCAGGAGATCCCCCTGGAGCTCTATCAGGCGGTGGCCGAGATTCTGGCCTATGTGTATCGGCTCAAAAGTGGGCTTTACCAGCGAGCTTATGGCAAGAGAACCCTTTAGGAGACGTGCGTAGATGGCGGCGGGCACTCGCTACTTCGGCAGCAACGGTGACATCATCTTGGCTGTGGGCGTGATTGTCATCCTCGTGGTCATGATCTTCCCCATGCCCACGCAGCTGATGGACTTTTTGCTGGCCATGAACATCGCGCTGTCTCTGACCATCCTCCTGGTCTCGATGTACATCACCCAGCCGTTGCAGTTCTCGGTCTTTCCGGGCCTGCTGCTGGTGGTGACGCTGTTTCGGCTGTCGCTCAACGTGGCGACCACGCGCCTGATCTTGGGCAATGCCTTCGCAGGGCAGGTGGTCTCCGCCTTTGGCAGCTTTGTGGTCAAGGGGAACTATGTCGTCGGCCTCATAATCTTCCTCATCTTGGTCATCATCAACTTTGTCGTCATTACCAAAGGCGCCGGACGAATAGCCGAGGTGGCGGCACGTTTCACTCTGGATGCCATGCCGGGCAGACAGATGGCGGTAGACGCCGATCTGAACGCGGGCCTCATCGATGAGGCTGAGGCACGGCGGCGTCGGGAAGAGATCAGCCGTCAGGCAGACTTTTACGGGGCAATGGACGGCGCCAGTAAGTTCGTGCGCGGCGATGCCGTGGCCGGGTTAGTGATCACCGCCTTGAACATCGTGGGCGGCATCATCATTGGGCTGGCGCACATGAGGATGAGTATCGGCGAGGCGCTGCGCACCTACACCGTGCTCACCGTAGGCGACGGCCTGGTTTCGCAGATCCCGGCCTTGATCATTTCTACCGCCGCTGGCATCGTCGTCACCCGCACTGCGTCGGAATCGAACCTTGGGCACGAGGTGCTCTCGCAGGTCTTTGCCAGGCCGCGGGCAATCTTCATCACCTCTGGTGTGCTATTGTTTCTGGCTGTGGCGCCAGGTCTTCCGACCATCCCATTCTTGCTCATGGCTGCCGCTACTGGTTTCATCGGCTACCGCGTGAGGGCTGCCCAACGACAGATGGCTGTAGAAACGGCCACGACCAAGAAACCCGTGGAACCCGAGAAGGAAGTGGAGGAATACCTCCGCGTCGACCCCTTGGAACTGGAGATCGGTTACAGCCTCATCCCGTTGGTGGACCCGGAGCAGGGGGGTGACATCTTGAACCGCATCGCCCAGATGCGGAAGCAGTTTGCCATGGAAGTAGGCTTGGTGTTGCCACCCATAAGGATCCGTGACAACATTCAGCTGAAGCCAACGCAGTACGTGATCAAGGTGAGGGGCGAAGAGGTGGCACGGCACGAGCTCATGCTCAGCCGGTTGTTGGCTCTCAACCCAGGCACCGTGTCTGAGGAGATCGAAGGCATCAAGACGGTGGAGCCGGCTTTCGGCCTCAAGGCGAAGTGGATTGAGCCCGCCAAGCGCGAGCAGGCCGAGGTGGCCGGTTACACGGTGGTGGAGCCGGCGGCGGTGCTCATCACCCACTTGATGGAGGTCTTGCGCGCCCAGGCACACCGCATCCTCGGTCGGCAAGAGGTGAAGAACCTGCTGGACACCCTGAAGAAGGATCATCCGGCACTGGTAGATGACCTGGTGCCAAATCAACTCAATTTGGGCACGGTGGAGAGGGTGTTGCAAAACCTGCTCAAAGAGGGGATCCCCATCCGTGACCTGGTCGCCATTTTGGAGACCCTTGCCGACTATGCGCCAATGGTCAAGGACGTGGACACGCTGACGGAACTGGTGCGCCAGAGTCTGGGGCACGTGATCGCCAGGCGGTGCCAGGACGAGGATGGCGTGGTGCGTGCCATCACCCTTGACCCAGAGATCGATGAGCTGATCAGGAAGGTGAGCGAGGAGCTCAAGCGCCCGGGCGCATTGGACGTGGGCGCTGGGGTTGTGCTCCCGCCGCAGACTCTGCAACAGCTCTATCGCGCCGTGGCTGGCGAAATCGAAAAGGTGGCCAAGGATGGCCGGCAGCCGATCATCATCACCGCGCCGCACACGCGCATCCACTTCCGCAGGCTCATCGAGCCGGTTCTGCCCAATGTGATGGTAATCTCCTTCGCCGAGCTCCCGGCCTCGGTGAACGTGGAGTCGATCGGGATAGTGAGGTTGACACATGATCGTGAAGCGGTACCGAGCGCGGTCGGTGCATAAGGCGCTGGCCCAGGTGAAGGCAGAGCTGGGCGAAAACGCCGTCATCTTGAAGACCTTCAAGGTGCCCAAGCAAGGGATCCTCTCCTGCCTACAACCGGAGGAGGTAGAGGTGGTGGCAGCCCTGGAGGAGGCCGGCCCTGCCTCTGCGCACCAGGGGACCGGCCGGTCGAGTACCCAGCCGCCCGGCACCGGCCAGGCGCGGAGCTTTGACCGCTTTGTCTCCTTCTCGGGCGTCGCCGACCTCAGGGGCCAGGCCGGGTCGGGCAACGGCAGAGGGAACGGAACTGCGCCGAAGCCAGAAGGGGCCGTTACCGGGGAAGTGGGAGGGGGGCAAGGTGCGTTTTTGCGGCTCCACACGCCATTGGGGCCGATCCTGGAAAAGGAGCGCGCGGCCTTGGTGCGCAGTGGAGTGAACCAAAAACTGGCCGCCCAGCTGGTGCGTACCGCCGCCTATGGCCTTGGCAGCGACGAACCGCCCAGCAGCGAACGGTTGCGGGAGCGGGTCTTGTTGCAAATCGCCGGGCTCATCCGGACCGCGGGCCCTCTCAGCTGCCGCGAGGCGACGCCAAAGGTAGTGGCCTTCGTGGGCCCCACGGGCGTGGGCAAGACCACTACCCTGGCAAAGCTGGCCGTAAGCGGCAAGTACCATTACCACAAAAAGATTGCCCTGATCTCGGCGGACACCTACCGCATGGCCGCTCTGGAGCACCTCAACACCTTTGCGGGCATTGCCCAGCTGCCGATGAGCGCAGTGTACACCCCGGAGGAAGTGCGCGCGGCCATCGAGGCGCACAGGGACTGTGATCTCATCCTCATCGACACGGCCGGGAGAGGGCAGAAGGACGAAGAACACATTGCCGAGCTGAAGCAGATTCTTGCGGCCGCTGAGCGCGTGGAGGTGCACCTGGTACTGCCGGCGAACATGAAGGGCGCCGATCTCCTGGCCATGGCGCGGCGCTTCGATGTCTTGCCGGTGCATAACCTGATTGTGAGCAAAGTGGACGAAACCAAGACGCTCGGCTCTCTGCTCAATGTTCTGGACAAGATCGGCAAGCCCATCTCCTACCTGACGACCGGGCAGAGTATTCCCGAGGACATCGAACTGGCCAATCCTCATCGCCTGGCCAGGATGATGGTGGGGTATTGAACATGCGAGGTGACCAGCTGGAAACGGTACGGGAACTCGTGCGGCAGTCGCAGAAGGCTACCTGCAGGCTGATCGCCGTAGCAAGTGGCAAGGGTGGCGTGGGCAAGACCAACCTCGCGCTCAATCTGGGCATCGCCCTGGTCGAGCAAGGCCAACGCGTGCTGGTGGTGGACGCGGACCACAACCTGGCCAATGTTGACCTCTTGTTGGGCGTGACCGTGCCCACCACTCTACGCGACGTCTTGCGTGGCCGAAGGAGAGTTGAGGAAGCCGTGTATGAGCATGAGTGTGGCCTGAAGATCTTGCCGGGGAGTGCCGGTCTCAGCGAGCCCTATGTTGGTCAGCCCTCCCTGGCACGCTGGCTGGTGGATGGGCTTAGCCCGTGGCGTCGCCGGCTGGACTATATCATCATGGACACAGCGGCGGGCTTGACCATGGAGATCGTGGAGGTGCTCGTCTGTGCCGACGAGGTGCTGGTGCTGACCACGCCGGAGCCGCCCGCCATCAACGACGCCTATGCACTGGTTAAGGTGCTCCATCGTGCCCAGCCGGAGATTCGGCTACAACTGGTGCTCAACATGGTCGAGTCGCCGCAGGAGGCGTACGAGGTATGGGAACGATTTGCCCTGGTTGTGCGGCATTTCTTGCAGCGGGAGATACCTTTGGCAGGCCACATTGTCGGCGATTGGAGCGTGCCGCGTGCAGTTAAGTGCCAGCGGCCACTGCTTTTTGAGTGTCCATCGGCCCCGGCAGCCGAGTGCATCCGGAGTCTTGCTGTCGGCCTCCTGCGTTCCTCGGGAGGGAGCGGTCGATGCGAAATCTGATCGTTGTAGCTGCGAGTGTCATGTCCTTCATTGCCCTGGCCGCCGGCGTGTTTCGCGACCTTTCCTTTGCCACCACACTGATGCGCGCGGCGGTGGTGGGAGGTGTGGCCTTGCTGGTGGGGTTCGTGGTGGTGAGCATCTGGGTGTGGTTCTCGCTGGTGGGCGTGCGGCGGGAATCGTCCCGGCCTGGAGGAGAAGGCACTCCGGGCAAACAAGGGCGCCGCAACGAGTGAGCGCGGTAGCTGGGATGCGGTGTGGTGAAGGGCAGGCACAATAGCATCGTGACACGGTATCGGAACGCGCAGCGGCCTGACGAGCGCCAGCAACTCATCATCAGACATCTGCCCTTGGTCAGGCGGGTGATCGGTCGCATGTTCGCCTCGCTTCCTTCTTTTGTCGACCGCAGGGAGCTGTTCCAGGCCGGGGTGATGGGGCTCATTCAGGCCATCGACCAGTACAACCCGGCTGAGGGCACGCGACTGGAGAGCTATGCCATCCCGCGCATACGAGGTGCGATCCTGGATACCCTGCGGAAGATGGATTGGGCGCCGCGCTCGCTCCGCCACAAGCTCAGTCTGATCGAGCGAGCAATCGACCACCTGTGTAGCGAACTGGGACGCAGCCCTTCGGAGGAGGAGGTGGCGCAGTATCTGGGAATAGGCCTGGAGGAGTACCACACCATGCTGGGCCAAGTGGGCGCTGCCAGGCTACTTTCCATTGATCGCCCCCTCTGGGACGAAGAGGGGGCCGAATGGCCCAGGGACCTGCCCGAGCCTTCTGAGCAGAGCGCACAAGTGGAAGAACAGATTGCCCGGGCAGAGCTCCAAGAACGCGTGGTCGCCGTGTTGCGCAGCCTGCCTGAACGAGAACGGCTCATCATGGTCCTGTACTACTACGAGGAGTTGACCTTCAAAGAGATCGGAACCATTCTGGGTATCAGCGAATCGAGGGTGTGCCAGCTGCACACGCAAACCATTCTCAGCATTCGCAGCCAACTCCGGGAGGACGAAAGGCTCATCAGCTGAGGGGAAGGCAAGATGGCGGACTCGCTGGAGAACGCTCGGCCCTTGGCGCCGCTCCCGACCGATACCGACTACCGGGTCATGCCAAGAGTCCGCGAACAGGACCGAGAACGGCGCTTTGATTCTCTATTCCAGGAGCAGCAAGGCAACCGCAAGCGCGAAGAAAGGGAGCTGAAACAGGAGGCCACCGAGAGCGCGCCCCGGCTGGATACGTTCGAACGACAGAACCAGGAGCCGCTCCATACTGAACCCGAGCCGGAGGGTCATGCCCCCGGTCACCTCGGGCAAAACCTGGATGTCTGTGCCTAACGGAGGTGGAAGCAGAGATGATCAAGGGATTCGACTTTTCCACGGAGGGGATGAACGCGGCCATTGTGGCCCAAGACCTCATTGCCAACAACTTGGCGAACGTGAGCACCAGCGGCTACAAGGGAAGCAAGCTTTTCCTCTCCCTGTTGGAGCGCGCAGCCAACGGTTTTGACCTCCAGAGTCAGGAGACCCTAGATCTCAGCCAGGGTGTGCTCAAGAAGACAGACAACCCGTGGGACCTTGCCCTGGAGGGACCTGGCTTCTTCGTGGTGCAATCGGCGCATGGTACCTTCCTGACCCGCAACGGCGCGTTTGCCCTGGACGCTGAGGGCCACCTGGTCACGCAGGGCGGGGCATTTGTGCTGGGTGAAAAGGGGAGGATCGCGGTGAGCGCGGGGGTGAGCATCGGTGCGCAGGGAGAAGTCATGAAGGACGGGCAAATCATTGACCGCCTGCGCATAGTGAGCTTTACTGACCCGGGGGTGATAGAGCGCCGCGGACATGGCCTCTTTGCCGTGCTCAGCGAAACGGTCACCACCAACCCGCCCCCGGAGACACGGGTGCATCAGGGTTATCTGGAGCAGTCCAACGTTGATCCGTTGCGCGAGATGGTGAGCATGATATACGTCTTTCGCCTCTTCGAAGCCGATGCCAAGGCTCTGAAGAGCCAGGACGAGACGCTTGGGCGGGCGGTGAACGAAGTGGCGCAGGTGAGGTAGCGCCCTCGGAAGCAGCCATGGGTTCGAGTGCGAAAAAAAGTCCTGACAGCAGTACTTCCGCGTGCCGGGACGCAGCTGAGCGAAGACGGGATAAATTCTTGCAGGAGGACCACTCATGAACAGGGCAATGCACGCAGCCGCCACAGGTATGAACGCCCAGCAGCTGTCCATAGACACCATTGCCAACAACCTGGCCAATGTGAATACCACCGGGTACAAGCGGAGTAAGGTGGAATTTCAGGATCTGCTCTATGAGACTATCCGTCCGGCTGGGTCGGTGACGGTGGCCGGGGTGGAGACCCCGGTGCAACTGCAGGTGGGGTGCGGGACCAGGCCGGTGGCAACGCCGCGGATCTTTACCCAGGGTGACCTGACTTCCACGGGAAACGCGCTCGACCTGGCTATCCAGGGGGACGGTTTCTTCCAGATCATGCGCCCTGACGGGGTGATCGTCTACACCCGGGACGGGTCGTTCAAGGTCTCGGCAGACGGCAAGCTGGTCACGGCGCAGGGTTACCTGGTGCAGCCGGAGATCAGTCTGCCGCTGGAGACCCAAAGCGTGCAGATCGGGCGCGACGGCACGGTGACGGTGATGGTGGCCGGAAGCAGCGAACCCCAAGAGGTGGGGCAGCTGGAGTTGGCTCGCTTCATTAACCCCGCAGGACTGAAGAGCATCGGGGACAACCTCTACGAGATGACGGTCGCCTCTGGCGAGCCCATACCGGGCACACCCCAGAGCGAAGGTTTTGGCGAAGTGCTCCAGGGGTATCTGGAGGCCTCCAATGTGGAGGTCGTCGAGGAGATGGTGAGCATGATCGTCGCCCAACGAGCGTATGAGATCAACTCCAAGGCCATCAAGACGGCCGACGACATGCTGGGCATTGTCACGAACCTGAAGCGGTAAGGCAACTATGGGGCACTGGATTGCCTTCTGCTTGGTCTTGTTGCCCGTGCCCTGGTTGTGGGCGGCTTTAGGGCAGCAGAGCGCTGAAGAGAGCATTTGTGCGGCGATCCACCGGTATGTGGCGGCAGCGGCCGATTGCCCGGCGCAGGAAATTGTGGTGGAATGCGGGGTCATCCCGGCGGCGCTGCGGCAGTGCGCTGTGATGGCGGAGACTCTGCGGGTGCGGCCCCAAGACGGAACTGTCTCGCTTGTGGGCAAGAGGCTCTTTGTGGTTGAAGCGGTGCGCGGAGGGGTCGCTGAGGGGCGAGGCCTGGTGCTCGCGACGATTCGCCGGTTCGCAGAGGTGGTGGTGGCGCGGCGGCGCCTCGATCGGCAGGAGCCCCTGTGCGTGGCCGACGTGGGCCTGGAGTGGCGCGAGGTCAAGGGCGTGCGTGGGACCCCCATGCACCGGGTGGCAGACGTCTTGAGGAAGCGTACCCGACATGCCATCGCCCGCGGCCAGGTCATTCGCGCTGAAGACCTCGAGGTGCCGCCGGTGGTCAGGCGAGGAGACCTGGTGACCCTCCTGGTGGAAACCAAGAACCTGACCATCAGCATGAAGGTGCAAGCCCTCCAGGATGGGGCAGGCGGCCAACGCATACCGGTGCGTGCACCAAGCACCAACACGCGCTACATGGCGGAGGTAAAGGAACCGGGTCTGGTGGTGGTCCGGCCGTAAAAATGGGAGAACGCTCATGCGCAGAATCATGTTGACGTGGCTTCTCATTCAAGCCCTCGCTGCGGGCCTTCTGGCGCAAGGAGGCGGACAGGTAGCCCAAGGCGGCTCGCTGTACGCCGATCACAAGGCGCGGCGCGTCGGAGACATCATTACCGTCTTGGTGGTGGAGGAGGCAGTGGCCTCCAGTAAGGCCAGCACCATCACCGACCGCAGCACCGGCGTCGAAGTGGATGTGCGCGGCGGGACCAAACAGAAGAGTTTCCTGCCGCTAGCTGGCTTTCGCGGAGGCGCCGGCAGCGACTTCTCCGGCAAGGGTCAGACCGAGCGTCAGGGCGTGCTCAAGGCGCGCATCAGCGCCGTGGTGGTAGGCGTGCGGGAAAACGGTGATCTCGAAATCGAGGGGAGCAGAGAGGTCATCGTCAACGGCGAACGGGAGCTGACCACTATCAAAGGCGTGGTGCGCCCCAGTGACATCAGCGCCCAGAATACTGTGTACTCGTACAATGTGGCCGAGGCGCAAATTGCCTACAAAGGGAGCGGCGCGGTCCATTCTGGACAGAAGGTGGGCTATCTGGCGCGGGTGTTGAACTGGCTGTTCTAATCACCACGCGCAAGCGCGTCTATCAAGAAAGTCCGGGAGCTGCCGATATAAAGGGTGGAGTGCCATGTGTCAGGGAAGGTGGTGCGCGTTGAGGGCCCGAGTAGTGGTGTCGATGCTCCTTTTTGCCCTCTGGGCATGGGAGCTGCCCAGAACGGGCCAAGCGGGTGTGCGCGTCAAGGACCTGGTGACGGTCCAAGGGGTGCAGGAAATACTCCTGGTGGGCTACGGTCTGGTGGTCGGCCTTGATGGGACTGGCGATGGCCGCAATTCGATGGTCACCGTCAGGTCAGTGCGGAACATGTTGTTGCGCTTCAACATCGAGGTCCCTCAAGAGCGGCTGGCGGTGAGGAACGTGGCGGCCGTCATGGTCACTGCTTCCCTGCCGGCCTTTGCCCGTGCCGGCACCCGACTGGACGTGACCGTCTCCTCCATGGGCGATGCGCGGAGTCTGGAAGGGGGTACACTGCTGCTGACTCCGCTCACTGACCATGAGGGCACGGTGTACGGGGTAGCGCAAGGAGCCGTCTCCATCGGCGGCTATAGCGTCGAAACGATAGGTGGGGAGCGGTACCGGAAAAACTATGCGGTAGTGGGGCGCGTTCCTCGGGGGCTGGTGGTAGAGCGTGACGCGCCGTCGTCGCTGCCGCAGGAGGGAAAACTGGCGCTGAGCCTCAAGGAGCCCGATTTTACCTCCGCGCTCCGGGTGGCGGCGGCAGTGGACAGCGCTCTTGGGCAGAAGGTGGCTAAGCCGCTGAACGCCAGTACCATCGAGGTTGGCGTTCCGCAGGAGTTTCAGGGCAGTGACGGGGTGGTGCGCCTGCTGGCGATCATTGAGGCTCTGGAGGTGAATCCAGACCAAGTGGCGCGAGTGGTCATCAATGAGAGAACCGGAACGGTGGTGGTGGGCAAAGACGTCCGCCTCGAGGAGGCTGCGGTGTCACATGGTAACCTGACGATTCAGGTGCGGGCAATTCCGGTCATCTCGCAGCCGCCTGCCTTCTCGCAAGGGAAGACGGTGGTGGTGCCACAGACCATGACCACGGTGACCGAAAACGCCAGAGGCAGCGTGATGGTAATGGAAGGGACTGCCACGGTAAGCGACTTGGCCCAGGCTCTAAATGCGCTGAAAGTGACTCCTCGGGACATGATTGCCATCTTTCAGGCCCTCAAGCAGGCTGGTGCCCTGCGGGCGGATCTGGTCATCATGTAGCCTGGCGAGGGAAAAGGGCGGTGAGCATCGAACATCTACAACAACGGACTGCCGCGGGTCCGGCAGACCAGGCAGACCAGGAGAAGCGACTTCGCCGCGCCTGCCAGGAGTTTGAATCTCTGTTCCTGGCCTATCTTCTGAAGACCATGCGCGAGGCGAACACCGAAGGGGGGCTCTTCGGCGAAGGACTGGGCGGCGACATCTACGAGAGCCTTTTTGAGGCCGAGGTGGCGCGCAAGATCGCCCAGAACGGGGGATTGGGCCTGGCAGATATTCTCTACCGGAATCTGGCCGGACAGGCCCGACAGCAGACGGTCAGCGTCCAGGAGCAGCCTGGCCCTCCTGCGCCAATTGTCCAGCGCATTAGCCGCTATGACCGGATCATCCGCGAAGCGTGTGAGCGCTATGAGGTTCCGGTGCACGTGGTGTACGCGGTGATCCACCAGGAATCGGCAGGCAATCCCGCTGCCGTTTCGGTCAAAAAGGCTAAAGGCCTCATGCAGCTGATGGACCAGACAGCACGTGAGCTTGGCGTGCGTCACGTGTTCGACGTGCGCGAAAATATCATGGCGGGGGTCCGCTATTTGCGCCAGATGTTAGAACGATTCGACGGGGACCTGAAGCGGGCCCTGGCGGCATACAACGCCGGCCCCGGCGCGGTGGAGCGCCACAACGGCATACCACCCTTCGCCGAGACGCAGCAGTTTGTGGAACGCGTTTTGGCCATTGCCGAGCGCTACCGGGCGCAGTTAGCTGCACCCGGCACTTCCGTGCCTGAGGTGAACGAGAATGGTGTCTGAGGCAGTGACAAACGAGCCCCAGCAGGAACTGGAGCAGGCGCTTTGTGACTTGGTGGAGCTCATCGAGCGCGAAGTGACGCTTTTCCAGGACCTGTTGGAGGCGCTGAACCGCCAGCACCAGGCGGTGCTGCAGCAGCAGCCCGAACCGGTGGCGGAGAGCAATGCGCGGGTGCAGGAGTTGGTGGATGCCACGCGTCGGCTGGAGCTGGATAGGGCGCACAAGGCGGCAGAGGTGTCGTCGCATCTGGGCATCGAGACTTCAGAGCCCACGCTCTCGCAGATCATCCCCCTTGTCGAAGAGCATTATGCCCAGCGGCTGCGAGAACTTCGCCAAATGTTGCTTTCGTTGACGCAGCGTGTCCAGGAGACCAACTTGCGCAACAAGCGGCTGCTCAATCGTGCCCTGCACACGGTGACTGCCAGCATCAGGCTGCTCGCGGGGCAAAATGGGGTGTACGATGAGAAAGGGCGCGAGCAGCTGGCAGACCGACGGTACCTGACCATTCAGACATGAGACGAGTAAGGTAGATGGTGAGGATAAGCGATCTCTTGAACATTGCCCGGCGCGGGCTCCATGCGCAAAGCCATGCGCTGCAAGTGACCAGTCACAACATCGCCAATGCCAATACCGAGGGCTACTCCCGGCAACGAGTGTCCCTTGCGCCCTCGGAGCCGCTCCGCACCACCGTCGGCATGCTGGGGACAGGTGTGGAGGTGACCGAAGTCCAGCGACTGCGCGAGAGCTTCTGGGACCGGCAGCTCAATGCGGAGTATCAGGAGCTGGGACGGTGGCAGGCGCGCACTACGGCGCTGCAAGAGATCGAGGGGCTGATCAATGAGCCCTCCGATACTGGACTGGCCGCCGCCTTGGGGGGGTTCTGGGACAGCTGGCAGATCCTAGCCAACTCCCCAGAAGAGGGGACCGCGCGCCAGCAAGTACGGGAGTGGGGGCAGCGGCTGGTGGCGGCCTTTAACCGAGTGTACCAGGGCCTGACCACGGTGCAGCAGTCCCTTGATGAACATGTGGGCCTGCTCATCAGCCAGGTGAACGATTTGGGCAGGCAGATAGCAGCGCTGAACGTGCAGATCGCCCAAGCAGAAAGCAGCGGGTTGCCGGCCAACGACTTTCGCGACCGCCGAGACCTGTTGCTTAATGAACTTAGCCGCCTGGTTGATGTGCAGGTAATCGAGACGCCTTCTGGCATGGTGAAGGTCACCGTTGGTGGCGAGACTCTGGTGGCAGGCGACCAGGTCCGGAACATCGACGTGACCACGACGACGGTGCAGGGTGTCGTGGTACACAGCCCCAGGTGGGGAGTGAACGGGAGAGAGGTGGTTATCCGTGGAGGTCGCGTGGGGGGGCTCCTCGAGATGGTTCACGTGATCATTCCCCAGTATCGCACGCGCCTGGATACGCTGGCTGCCGCAGTGGCCACCGAGGTGAACCGGGTACACCAGAGCGGCTACGCCCGCGACGGCTCGTCCGGTATCCCCTTCTTCTCCCCTGCCACCACGGGGGCCGGAGACATTGCTCTCCACCCGGCGGTCCTGAATAGCCTGGACGCCATTGCCGCCTCCCGTGATGGGAGCGTGGGCAACGGCGATGTAGCACTGCAGATCAGCCGGCTCAAGGACCAACCAAGCATCAACCAGGGGACAGAGAGCATCAACAGCTTTTTCCGAGGCATCGTCACCGCACTGGGGCTGGACATTCAGTCAGGGACGAGCACAGTGGAGAATCTGGAGCAGTTCGTCCAGGTGCTGGAAATGAGACGCGAATCGGTGTCCGGCGTGTCGCTGGATGAAGAGATGGCCGATCTGATCCGCTTCCAGCGCGCCTATCAGGCCTCTGCGCGCCTGGTAAACGTGGTGGACGAATTGATGCAGACCGTCCTCGAGATGGTGTGAGCCAGAAGAGGAACGCATGCGCATCACGAACAAGATGCTGGTCAACAACCTTCTGGCTCACTTGCGGCACTCGTTGCAGCGGGTGGATAGGTATCAGGAGCAGATTGCTTCCGGTAGGCGCATCAACCGGCCCTCGGACGACCCTGGAGGAGCCGCCAAAGTCCTCCGTCTCAAGGACGCCATCGCGGACAACCAGCGATTCCTGGCGAACATCGCCGACGGCCAGCACTGGCTCACCGTTACCGAAGGTGCATTGGCCGATTCGGCAGAGATCCTGACGCAGCTCAGGAACATAGTGCTGCAGGCGCAGAATGATACCCTGGCCCCGCAGGACAGGCGCCAGATGGGCCTGTGGGCGGCCGACCATTTAACCCAGCTTGTCGAGGTGGCGAATCGGCAGGAGCAGGGAAAGTACGTCTTTGCCGGCACCAACACCCAAACCCCGCCCTACACTCTCACGGACCAGGTGGAAGATGAGGCCTTCGTGGCGCGGCTGGGCTCGGCGGTACTCCTGGACTACACCGAGCTAAAGACCGGGACAGGAGTCGTCACCGATGGCGGCGGGACCACCTACGTCGAAGGCGTAGACTATGAGATAGACTACACGATGGGCACGATCGTGGCGCTCCCTGGCGGGGGGATGAGTGAGGGTGGCACGTACTACATTTCCTATGAGCTCATCCGCCCTCTGCGCGTGGTGCAGAGTCCCGCAGGCATTACCGGCGAGTTGAAGCGGCAGGTGGGAGAGGGGGCAGTGCTCACCGTGAACGTGCGGGCCCCCGAGGCTTTTGGTGCCTCCGGCGAAGCCTTCGAGGTCCTGCGCGCGGTTAAAAATGCCCTCGTACGCAATGACCGCGATGCGCTGCGCCAAGCGCTGACCTCGTTGGACATGACCATGGACCAACTCCTGCAAGTGCAAAGCCGTGTGGGCGCGCAGTACGAGCATCTGACGATGACTCACGACCGCCTCAGCAACGAGGCCGTACTCCTGGAGCGCCTGCGCTCGCAAGTAGCCGACACCGATGTGGCCGAGGCGGCCGTCAAGTTACAGGAGCGAAAGACCTCGTATCAGGCGGCACTCAATGTGACGGCCAGCATAAGTGAGCTCAGCCTGCTCAACTATTTAAAATGAAGCGTTTGCCGGTGAAGGGTGAGGGTGGATGAGGAAGGGACAGACTATGAATACGGCCATCTTGGGCGAGATGGAATTTGACGCAGGAGCTGTTCTCACCTTCCCCGAGGGGCTCCCAGGCTTCGAACACTACACGCGCTTTGTCATCGTCAGTGACAGGCGCTTCCTGCCCTTCCAGTGGTTGCAATCGGTAGAGGACTCCAACATTGCCTTTCCCATCATCCGCCCACACCTGGTCTGTCGAGAGTACTCGCCAAGGCTGTCATGGAAGGTACTCGAAACGCTCGGCTTGACGGCAGCAGAAGAAGCAGAATTCTATGTCATCACGACCATAGGCTCTTCGCCGGGGGAGGTGACGGTGAACCTCAAAGCGCCCCTGGTGGTGAATCCGAGGACGCGCCTGGCCAAGCAGTACATACTGGAGGGCAAGACGTATTCACTTCGGCATCCGGTGCTCAAGTAGGCAGGATCACAAGCCAGGGACGGCACAGCCATGCTCATATTGACACGACGGATCGGGGAAAGCATCACCATCGGGGACGACATCCGAATAAAACTGCTGGGCATAAGCGGACGCCAGGTGAAGATCGGGGTGGAGGCTCCCCGGGGGGTGGTGGTACACCGGGAAGAGGTGTACGAACGGATTGTTGAGCAAAACAGGCTTGCTGCCGAGAGCGCCCGCAGTGGGTTCCTGGAGAGCGCTGTGGAGGCGGTCAGAAAGAGTGCGCGCGATGAACCGCAGGAAGTCGAGCGCGGGCTTGTCTGAGCCCAGCCAGTGGCAGGCCTTGTCGCAGGGGGAACCTGCCGATTCCGGGCACTTGTCCTGCTCTGAGGTCGAGGAGGTAGCGCGTCGGCTCATGGCAGCAGGGGAATATGAGGCAGCTCTGCCGTATCTGCAGCAGGCCACTGCCTTGAATCCTGCCTCGGCCCCAGCATGGTGTCTCCTCGGGCAGGTCTACTTCGCGCGCATGATGTGGCCGCAGGCCGAAGAACGTTTTCGCAAGGCATTGGCGCTCGACTTTGGCCTCCTGGAAGCCCATTTCAACCTTGGCGTGCTCTACCAGCAGCAGCGTCGTTTTTATGAGGCACTTGCCTTTTTCAAGCAGGTTGTGATGAACGACCCCCACGATTGGGAATGCTTCGTGCGGATGGGACAATGCACAGCCGAACTGGGGAACTTGACAGACGCCGAGGCCTTTTACGCCGAGGCCCTGCGCCTCAAGCCCGATTCTGTGGAAGCTGCCGGTGGACTGGCTCGGGTGTTTTTGGCTACCGAACAGCTTGACAAAGCGGTCGCATCGCTGGAGCTGGCTCTGCGTTCTCACCCTGATTGTATAGAACTGCGAGCTGCGCTGGCCTACGTCTACGAGCAGGACGGGGAGTATGACAAGGCTCTGGCCCAGTTCTACCAGTTGGTGAAGGACAGGCCCCAGGAGGCGCAGTTCTACTATCATTTGGGGCACTGCTGCGTGGAACTCGGGCTTCTGAGAGAAGCAGAGCCTCTTTTTGCCAAAGCCTCTCTGCTTGAGCCAGAGATGCTAGAGGCAGTGGAAGCCTTGGGCCAGCTCTACCTGCGCACCGACAGGGTAGAGGAGGCGATCAGGGCTTTCGGACATTGGCTCCAGGGCGAGGAAGAGCTGATGGTGTCCGGGGTGGCGATTCATCGGGCGGAACGCGCGCGCATCCTGCGACTGCTGGCCGAATGCCATCTGCGCACCGGGGACCAGGCTCGTGCGCGCGCCCTGCTGGAGGAGTCCGTGGCGCTGGTGCCTGACGGCCCGTCCGTTACACAGCTCCTTTCCCGCCTGAATGCCCCTGCGCCGCGGCCAAGTTGACGCCGGCGGCCGATGTCTGGCAAGATGGTGGCTCACCGTTCTCCGTGTGAAGGACCGTTTCCCGGGAAGCAATTGCGTATGGAAAGCCCTGCGCTCGGGGACCTCCGGGCATGTGGCTGAATGAAGGGACTTGAGAGCGCCGTGTTAAGAGCAAGGGAAGTGCGAGATGACAGCGAAGCGGAAGAACTCGATTGCGCTTTGTGCCATCGTGAAAAACGAGGAGAGGTTTCTGCCGAGGTGCCTTGCCAGTGTGCAAGGTGCCGTCGACGAGCTGGTCATTGTCGACACAGGTTCCACGGACAGGACCGTGGAGATTGCCGAATCCTTCGGCGCCAAGGTGTACCATCACCCGTGGCAGGACAGCTTTAGCGAAGCGCGAAACTTTGGGCTGGAGCGCGTAACGAGCGAGTGGGTCCTTGTCTTAGACGCCGATGAGGAGCTGGAGCGCGCGGACATTCCCGCTCTGCGCCAGGCAGCGCGGTCGCGCCGACTGAGCTGCTTCTTCGTGCTGGTCCTGAACTTGATGCCGGAAGGGACGTTTTCGCAACTGTACTCCCGGCGGCTCTTTCGGCGGGGCACGGGCCACTACGAGGGGATCGTGCACAACCAGCTAGTGGTGCAGGGCCCCTCCGCACCTGCGCAGATTCGCATCTACCACTATGGCTACAACCTGAGTGCCGAGGAGATGGCCGCCAAACAGGCCAGGAGCGAGAGGCTCCTCCTGAGGCAGATGGTTGAAGAGCCCGAGGACCCCTTTCCGCGCTTCAATCTGGCCAGGATCTATCGCAACCAGGGGCGCTGGCCGGAGGCGATCGAGGTGGCCAGCGAGGGCCTTCGCCTCTGTACGCCGGGGAGCAGAATCTCCACTTACTACATGCTGCTTTTCGATCTGGCCTACTGCTTGATGATGGTCGATCGCCTCTCGGAGGCCGAGACTCTGTGCCTGCAGGGGCTGGCGGAGTACGGAAAGAATCTCGATCTGCGCTTCACCTTGGGCGCCATCTATGCCCGCCAGAACCGGTTCGAAGAGGCGGTGGTGGAGTACCGGCGTTTCCTGGACACCTTGGCCAGGAGCAAGGCAGACCCCAAGTACAATTTCACCACGCTGATCGTGGACTCGTGGGATTTCGAGAATCGCGCCTGGCACAGCATCGGACAGTGTTATGTGTCTCTGGGTCGGTTCGCGGAGGCAGAGGAGCTTTACGGGCGGCTCTTGCAACGAGGGGACGATCCCCTGTTCTTCAAGGGGCTGGCTCATTGCAAGCTGATCCAGAAAGACTTTGAAGGCGCACGCGAAGTTCTGGAGGCTGCCCTGACGAAGGGCCACCGCGACGCGTTCATGTACTTTCAGCTTGGCGAGGTCTGGCGGGAGCTGGGCGACACGGCACGCTCGATGGACTGTTTCGCCGAAGCCATGCGCCTTGCCCCCGACAACGTGGACATCATGAATGGCTACGGCCATGCCCTTTTGTGCGGGAACAGCTATGAGGAAGCGATCGAGGTGTTCGGAAGGGCGAGGGCAAAGGCGCCGAAGCATGTAGGGGTGCAGGTGGGGCTACTCCGGGCGCTGCTTGCCGCCGGGCGCCACCAACAGGCCCGAGCCGTGCTGGAGCAACTGAAGGAGCAGCAGGTGGCCAGCGGGGAGACCAACCGCGAGCTGGGTGATGCCTGCGTGCGGTTGGGTCTTTACCAGCATGCCATTCATTTCTACGAAAAGGCGTTGGTGCAGGGTGCACCTCAGGTACAGCTGCTGAGTAACATTGCTACCTGCTACGCCCGCTTGGGGCATGAGGAGGCCGCCCGGGTGGGCTACAGGGCGGTCCTGGAACTGGCACCCGATTATGAGGTGGCCAGGCGCAACTTGGCTCTGCTCGAGCGGCAGATGGCGAATGCGGTCCAATGGAGGCCATAACCTATGACGGAGGGCAATCGGCACACAGTCTGTCTGTGCATGATCGTCAAGGACGAGGAGGAGTTTCTCCCGCGCTGCCTTCAGAGCGTGCAGGGGATTGTGGACGAAATCGTGGTGGTGGATACTGGTTCTTCGGACCACACCCCGCGCATCGCCGAGCAGTTCGGCGCGCGTCTGTTTCACCACCCGTGGCAGAACAGCTTTAGTGAGGCACGCAACTTCGCCCTCCAACACGTGACCTGCGATTGGGTGCTCCAGCTTGACGCCGATGAAGAATTCGAGCGCGCAGATGGCGGGATGCTGCGGCAGGTAATCGAAAGGGAAGACTATCACGCTGTGTTTACCTCCATTCTCAACTACATGCCACACGGGCGGACGCAGCTCTACTATCCACGCCTGTTCCGGCGCGGCAAGGCCCACTACGAAGGAATCGTCCACAACCAGCTGGTCTACGAAGGCCCCCCGCTCCTGAGCGCCATCCGCATCTATCACTACGGCTACGCCCTGACCCCGGAAAGGATGCACGCAAAGTACGAGCGAACCACGCGCTTGCTCCGCCTGCAACTCCAGCAGAATCCGCAAGACGTGTTCGCCTGGTACAACCTAATCCGCATGTACCGAAATCGCGGGGAGTTTGAACTTGCCGCGCGCACTGGTCACGAGGTGCTTGAAGACCTCAACTTTGAGGGGAAGGAGAATCTTTTTCTGATGACTTGCTACGACGTGGCCTGCTCCTACCTCGAGATTGGCCAACTGGAGAAAGCAGAGCGCTTCTGCAGAAAGGCGCTCAAGGTGGATCCCGAATTCATCGATGCCCTTTTTGCCTTGGGAGTCACGCAGATGAAGATGCGTCAATGGCAGAAGGCGGTGGGCGCCTTCTGCTCCTTCCTTGCCGCCCTCCGGCGCAGGCTGGCTACTCCTCAGTTGCACCGTCTCTGTTTGGGCACCATCGACTATGAATTCCTCGCCTATGCCTGTTTGGGGGAGTGCCTGCTGGAGCTGGACGGGGCGGAGCGGGCACGCGCCTGTTTTCAGCAGGCGATGGCCGCCTTCCAGGCGGCGCGGCAGGTGTGGCCGTCCGGCACCTGCCCACATCCCGACATCCTTCTGCAGATGGGGAACGTGGCAGTGCGCCTGGGCCAGTTCGACGAGGCGCGCCGCCTGTTCGAACAGTGTGTGGACCAGCAGGTGGAGTCCCCCCAGCTCTTCAACAATTTGGCCGGGTGCTATGCAAAGCTGGGGTCTTTGGAAAGAGCGGCGGCAGCCTACCGAGCTGCCCTGCGCCTCAATCCGTACTACGAGGAAGCGCGCCGCAACCTCCTTGTGCTGGAGCGAATGGAGGGGAGAAGAGCGACATCCCCGGCTGCCCCGGTCGAAGTGTGAGCGACCATAGACATGGCAGCGGCGCCGGTGTGCGGTGAAAAAAGTGCTCAAGTTCTGTGCAGGGCTGCCGATAATTAAGGATGGGAGGGGATGGTGCTGTGGTGGAAGATGCCTGAAGGAGGTGATGAACCGGAGCAAGAAAAGCCCCATCCTACGAGAGTGCAGTCCTGGAGGTACATGACATGCCTCCGCAAGGCAAGGAAGCAAGCTTAAGGACAAGGAGGTTAGTATGGCAGAGGCAGAACTGACGCGGATCAACACCAACATTGCCGCGTTGAACATGCTGAGCGCTCTGACTACGATCAACCGCAATCTGAGCGTTCACCAGCTCCGTCTTGCCACGGGCAAGCGCATCAACCAGGCGGCCGATGATGCCGCTGGCTTCACCATTGCCAGCAAGCTCAGAGTGCGTGCCGATGGGTTGGGGGTGGCGCTGAACAACGTGGCGGATGCCAAAAACATGGTGGCAGTAGTCGAGGGCAACCTGACCAAGATTCTGGATATCTTGAGCCAGATGAAGAGCAAGGTCACTCAGGCCGCCAACGACACCCTGGGCAGCGAAGAGCGCGAAGCCATCAACAAAGAGCTGGCGCAATTGGCCGCCCAGATCGATGATGAGGTGGAACAAGCCACCTGGAATGGCGTGCCGGTGCTCTCGGGCGATGACACCTCGTTTGTATACCAGGTGGGTCCCGCAACCAGCGATGTGCTCACCTTTGACATGTCGAGCACGGAGGTGGGCTACACGGGCGGCTACACTGCGGCCAGTCTGGCGGTGGATCAGGGTGGCGGCACGGTCACCATTGGCACCGCTTCCAGCTACTACGTGGCCCCTGGTGCCTACACGCTGACGGGCATCGCCGCTTCGGCGACGATCAACACCGGCACAACGCAGCTCCTCGAAGGCTTCTACACCTTTGAGGTAAAGTCCGTCACCGGTGGTCAAGCCACCTACCGCGTCCTGGATGCCCACGGCTCGCTGCTGGAGATCTCTTCGACCAGCAACGGCACCGGCGCACTGGCCACCTCAGCCCAGGCCACAGTGAGTGGTGGCGCAACGGCCACCATCGACACCGGCCGCGGCTTCAAGTTCAAACTCGGTGATCTGGCGACTGGCGATACCGGGTCCTTTGTGTTCAAGTTCGAGAAGGCTGGCAATAATGTGGACGACCACACCAATGCCGTAGCCTACATGAGCCAGATCGACGCGGCCATCACCAATGTCAACAAGGCCCTTAGCTACATTGGCGCCCGCGTCAACCGCATGACCGTTCAGGAAGAGAACCTGATGGTCGCGAAGGTGAACACAGAGGCGGCTCACAACCGGATCATGCACGCGGACCTGGCCCTGGAGCAGTTGGAGGCCTCCAAGCTGCTGATCTTGCAGCAGACGGCAACCGCCATGCTGGCGCAAGCAAATGTCGGACCGCAGGCGGTGTTGGCACTGTTCACGCAGTAGTCGCTTGTGACTGGAGTGAGGTGGCCTGCCTGGGCCACCTCACTCCTTTGTCCTGTGACAATGCCTTTCGCATGAGTGATCACTTATCCTAAACCAGAGCCCATGAAACAGAGACGCGATCCAGTGCTCAGCTACAGGGAACAGGAGATCCTTTCGGCTCCGCCAGAGAAGCTGGTGGTTCATCTGTACGACTTTGTGCTGCGGTGTTGTGCGCGGCATGACAGCGGCGGCGCCTCCAGAGCACTGTCAGTGCTAATCGACGGCCTCAACTTCGACTATCCGGAGATTGCCGAAGGGCTGTTCCGCCTCTACGACTACTGCCTGCGCCAGGTAAAAGCGGGGCGCTTCGAGGAGACGCGCACCATCATTAACGAGCTGCGCGCCGCCTGGGAGCAAGCCACCGCAAAGCCAGCCCTGTCGCCCGAAGGAGCGATGGCATGATTTCGTTGGACGCGCTGTTCAACCAGAGCTCGGCGATTGACTCTCTGATCCAGAGATACATGGCCATTGAACGACGGCCGGTCACGGACCTGGAAAACCGCAAGTCAAACATCAATGTCCGTGTGGCCATGTATCAGGACCTGAAGAACTATCTCCAGACTTTGAAAGACCTGGTCGCCGAGCTGGCAAAGAGCAGCGATGATTCCATTTTCCATGTGGTCAAGGTGGTCAGTAGCGATCCCGATGTAGTGAGCGTGAGCGCCTCCTCCGGTGCGGCAGTCGGGACTTACCAGCTTCGCGTACGACAACTGGCTACCGCGAGCAGTGTGAAGAGCACGGCGGAACTCAACACTGCCCCCTCTGTCGTCAGCAGTGGGCAGGTGGTGCCTGGGTCGGGGAAGATCGATACGAGGAAGAGTTGGAGTGAGGCAGGGTTTGGGCATACCCCGGATGGGAGCGTGAGCATCAACGGGAAGGTGTTTAACCTTGCCGACTATGCCACCGTGGCCGATTTCATGGAGGCTGTCAACAGTGACGCCGAGGCCGCGGCGACCATCTACTATGACACCCTTCGTGATCGCTTCGTCATTGAGAGCGACCAAGCCGGGAGTGATTTGACCCTGAATGAGTCGGCGGAAAGCTATAGTCTTCTCTCAGAGGTGAAAATCGCGCCAGGGACCTACTCCTCAAATACGACGGGCGTGCAGGCAGACATCTACCTGCACCGCGCCAATTTCGATACGCCAGTGGGCCAGGACGAGTCAGGCAGTTTCAAGATCAATGGCGTTACCATCACCTGGAACGCGGCTACAGACACCCTCAACAGCATCATCTCCCGCATTAACCGCTCAGCGGCTGGGGTTACCGCCTACTACGATGACACCATCGACAGGGTGGTCTTCACCGCGAAAGAGACCGGCAGCGAAGAGATTGCCCTGGAAGACATAGAGGGCACCTTCCTCAGCCATACCCTCAAGTTCGCGGGTGCAACGCAAATCCTTGGGCAGGAAGCCCGCTTCACCATCAACAGCACCTCGGCAGATGACGAGATTAGAAAAGCGTCCAACACCTTCAACATCAATGGCATCACTTACACCCTCAAGGGCGTCACTGTGGTGAACGGTGACTATGGAGACTCGGCAACTACGGCCGTCACCATCACTGCGAGCAAGGATGCGAGCGCACTTGAGGCGAAGATCCGCGCGTTCCTTTCGAGCTTGAACACAGTGACTTCGTACATAAAAGCCAAGTCTGCAGTGGACACCACCACCTACACTCGGGGTGCGCTGGCAGGGGAGACCGTGTTTACTGGACTTCGTACTCAACTCCTCGGTGCGCTTCTGGAACCGGTGAGGGGGCTAGAGAGTGGGAAGCCGGCGACCCTGGCGGAAATTGGCATCACCGTCAATAGCACCCTCCAGGCCTCGCTGACCGATGCAAGCAAGCTTCGTTCCTGGCTGGAAGAGGACCCGTCGGCTGTCGAAAACCTTTTTAACTCGAGTAACGGCGTTGCCACGCGGCTTGCTTCGCTACTCGAGGCGTTTGTCGAGACGGGGGGGATTGTCGAGAAGCAACAAAGCAGTCTTCAGGACGAGGTGAGGCGCATTGACACACGACTGGAGCGCCTGAACAAGCAACTTGAGCGCCGAGAGGAGTACTACCGCAAACAGCTGGCCGATATGCAGGAGGCCCTGTACGCGCTGGTGCAGCAGCAGAACACGCTTTCTGGTTTCCTCAGTACTCTAACCTCAAGGTGACAGAATCGGGGTTAGACCGCAGGGGATGGTGAGACAGCTTGTGGAGGTGTCACGTGGAGGTCCCAGAGTCACAGGAGGTGCGGGGGGTTGTCACAGCGGCGGTGAGCACGGCACTGAGCCAATTGTCTTCCTCGCGGGACAGAGGTGTGAGCTCGGACAGACGTGCGACACCGACGGGGGAGTCCGGCCGCGAGATGAGCGCATCGGTGGCTGCGCAGGTAGCCCAAGCCCTGAACGAGTTCGCCAGTGCGGTCAACGTTCGCATCGCCTTTCAGGTGGATCAGGCCACCGGAAAGACAGTCATCAAGGTGATCGACCAGGAGACCAAGGAAGTGATTAGGCAGGTACCCCCCGAAGAGGTGCTCCGCCTTGTGGCGCGGATGAACCACGTGCTCGGTCTCCTGCTTAACGGCCAGGCATGAGGATTGGCAACGGCGGAAAGAATACTAGGCCAGCAAAGCGGGTACGAACAGCTGCTAGCAGAGAGCTTGCGCTGGCTGGAACACCTTGCGAGGTGCGACGCGCACATTGAGCAGTGTGTGGCGGCGGGGCAGACGGAAACGCTGGCGGAACTGCTTCGCCGGCGCCAGCAGGCCATAACCCAGCTCCAGCGCCTGGGGGGAGAGCTGCAGCAGCTTTCCCGGCCACGCACCCCAGGGCTTCAGGCGGTGACTCTTTTGCACAGGCAGATTCTGCGCCTCGCAGAACTTGCCGCATCAAAAAACAGAACCCTGGTGGCTCAACTGCAAGAGCAGCTCTCGGCGCTCGCGAACGAGATAAGCAAGGTGCAGACCGACGCCGAGTTGGTGAAACGCTATCTCGGTACAGGCCAGGATAGTACAGAATTCGATGGCTGAGACGGGAAGGATCAAGTCATGAGTGTAGGGGAGATCGGAAACACGCCAGAAGCGGGGCGGCCAAGGGCGCGGGAAGTAGAGCCCAAGAAGCAAGTGCCGCGGGCAAAGCCTGAGGATATTGCCAAGAGCTCCGAGAAAGCCGACCGGGTGGAAATCTCCGGCGAAGCGCGCACCCTCCTCAGCGGAGAAACGCCCGTGGAGCACGATGAACCTGGCTCGCTCACCGACAGGGTGCTGGCGAAGCTCCTCGGCGAGATGGAGGGGGAAGGCGAAGCAGACACCGAACGCCTGGAAGCGGTTCGGCAAAGGCTGCGGGAAGCCCACTACGAGCAGCCAGAGGTGTTGCAAGAAACTGCCCGCCGGCTGATTGAGGCCATCTTTGGGCGCCACTATTAAGCGAGAGGTGTCTTGAGCTGGTTGAAACTTGAGGGCGCGGTCGGCCCAGCGTGAGAAGAGGGTGTGGTTGGTGGTGAGGTGACGGGATCACACATGGACGACGTCTTGGCGGTGCGCGACTACCTGTACGAGCGTACGGGCGTCTATCTCCCAAACGGGCGGCGCTACCTGTTCGAGGGACAGTTTCTTACGCGCATGGAAGCTGCCAAACTGCCGAGCATGGCGCACTACTTGGCCCACCTCAAGAAGCACGATCATACGGGTGAGTTGACAAGTCTGCTCAATGAGCTGGATCTGTGTGCGCTGAATTTTTTCGCCGACCCTGTGCGCTTCAGGGCGCTGGCAGAAGTGTTCATCCCTGACCTCGTGCGCCGGCGAAAGGGTTCAGCACCGGAGCTAATCTTCTGGCTGGCTGGCTGCCGGACCGGTCAAGAAGCGTACGCCGTCGCTATGGTGCTCCATCACCTGCAGCAGAGCCTACTTAATGGGTGGCGCTGCCTGGTGTGGGGTACGGATCGGAGCAATGCCGCCCTCAGCCAGGCAAGAGAGGGCACCTACGCCGAATTTGGCTTGCGTGGTGTTCCGCAGCAGCTGGTGCAACAGTATCTGATGCCGGCACCGGGTGGGCTAAGCGTGGCACCAGAACTCAAGGCGCTTATGCGCTTTGACCAGTTTGACCTTGTTCAGCTTCCGGAGGCTGGTCCCCGGAACAAGATCGACATCATTTTCTGCTGTGGCGAGCTCGCGCACTTTGATCCGCAAAAACGCGCGCAGCTGGTCCCCTTGCTCTACCAGGCGCTCCGCGATGGTGGCTACCTGGTGCTGGGCAACCTGGAGTCCTTGCACGGACTGCGTAATGGATTCTCCATCGTACACTACCCTGGAGGGTTTGCCTACAGGAAGTTCCTGAGTAGTGGATAGAGAGGTGTGTGGGATGAGGGTGAGGGATGAGAGAGGAGAGTAGAGAGGAGAGGCTGCGCTGGTACCTGACTAAGGTTGAATACGTTCCCACCATTCCCACCATCGTCAATCAGGTGCTCACGGAGCTGGAGAACCCGGAGGCCAACCTGAATGAGGTGGTGGAAGTGCTGATGGCCGACCAGGTGCTCACGCTGCGGATGATTCGCTTGGTGAATTCTGCCTTCTGGGGCCTGAAGCACCAGGTGCAGTCCCTCAAGGAGGCGATCGTCTTCATGGGGCTGCGCGAGGTGCGCAATGTCGTCTTAAGCACCTGGCTGGTGAACGCCTTTGTCTCCAAGGTTGCCCGCTTTCGCATTGAATCCTTCTGGGAACACTCCTTCGGCTGTGGGCTGGTCTGTCAACTGCTCGCCAAGGCTATTGGCTATGGCCAGATAGATCGCGCCTACTTGGGCGGATTGCTCCACGACATCGGCGAGGTAGTGCTGTGCCAGAACTTCCCCGAGGAATTCGCGCAGGTCGTCTCTCTTGTGGAGAGAGAGGGATACACCTACCACGAGGCCGAGGAGGAAGTGATGGGCATCAACCACACTGACTTTGGGCAGTGGTTGATGGATCACTGGAATCTGGAAGCGACGCTGGCTGAGGTGGCCAGTGCGCACCACGAGGTGACACGCGCCCAGCAGGACCCTGAGTTGGCAGCGCTGGTGCACCTCGGCGACCTCTTCTGCCGCCTCAAGGGCCTTGGCTACGGGAACTATGAGCGACTCCAAGTCTGTTTCCCTGAGGACCCGGGATGGCTGGTGGTGACCAAGAAGCGTCCGCGTCTGGCGGAGATGGATCTGGAAAAGTTCTCCTTTGACCTGGACGACCGTGTCGAGGAAGTGAAGGCGGCCGTGGGTAGCATCTACAACAACCAGCCCCACCGGCCTTCCCTGGCTGTTGAATCGATGCGCTACTGAGCTCGGGGGCCTGGCACCCTAGGGCTCAGTCCTCCGTAGTCGTTGTGTCTGGTCTTTGGACACTCAGGTGACTGAACAGCCGAAAAAGTGCCCCATCCACCCCCTCTGGTAACTTTTTTCCTTGACTTTGTGCGAAGAGTAGTTATATTTGGCACCAGCAAGTACGACTAATGGACTTGCGTTGAGGAGGCGGTTCCATACCTTGGGTATGAGGAGGAGCGATTGCCGGTTGGAGTGACAGCCGTACCGACCGGGAGTTTTGGTGGCCAGGTTGACATAGTGGTGTGCATGTGCTGTTAGCGCGGTCCTCCGTCGTTGGCGAAGTATGCGTGGGCGGGTGGAGGTGGAGCGGGCTGGCTTCAAAAACGAGCGCGCGGGAACGCGCTTTTTGTTGCTCCAGCGCTAACGGTGAACGCGGCATGTACGCGGTTGCCTGAACAGGGGTGGGTCCAGGTGATGCCCCTCTGGTCTCGCTGAGCACGATCCAGGCAAACGGGTGTAGTTGGGTGGAGGTGGAGCTATGGAGCACATGGACATGCATCATTCCTCCTCTGTGGCGCGCGCCAGCTGGCAGCGATGGCTGGAGGCCCCGGTAGAAGTGCGCGCGCCTTCGGTATGGGCCGGGGATCTCTCCTCTCCAGGGCAGGATGAGCCTGCTCAGGACAGCGGCCCCGCCTCAGGTTGGTTCTCCCCGCACGGGTCTTCCGCAGAGCAATGGGCCTTCTTGTACCGGCAGTGTGCGCAGGTTGCCGCGGAGGCGCTGCTTGCCTTTGGCCAAGACGGCCGGGTACTGTGGGCTAATCACGCCTGCGCCGCTCTGGTGGGGCGTGCTGAGGAGGATCTGCCCGGTGCCAGGATCGATTCTCTCTTCGGTTGGGGCTGTCCTCTCGCCCACACCCCAGGTGAGGCGGACGCCGCCGCAGAGCAGGGCTGGACGACAGAGTGGGAGTGGGTCTCTACGCACGGTGTAGTGCCTTTGGCGATAACGTGCCGTCGCTTGGAGCAGGGCAGAGGCAAAGGCCCGGTTTACGTAGCAGGCCTCCGAGACCTCTCGGGCATTCGCGCGCTGGAGGAGAAACTGCGCGAAGGCCAGAAACTTGAGGCGGTGGGAAGCCTGGCAGCGGGGCTTGCCCACGACCTGAAGAGCTTTCTTGCTGGCATCCTCGGTTGTGTTCGCTTTCTGTTGGCCGGCATGGAGGAGAGGCATGCACATTATGCGGAATTAAAGTCCATCGCCGAGACCGCGACCACCGCCATCGACTTGACCAATCGCCTACTGGCCCTGACGCGCAGCACTCCTGGCCAGCGCCTGGTCTGTTCGATCAATCAGCTGGTGGAAAAGACCGCAGCAATATTGCAACGGAGCGTTGCCCAGAACGTCCGGATCCGGTTGCACCTGTGCGAGCAGATGCCCTCGGTCTTGTGTAACCCAAGCCAGATCGAGCAGGTGCTCATGAACCTCGGCATCAACGGCGCGGATGCCATGCCGGAGGGGGGAGAGCTTGTCTTCCGCACCGGCGTCGCGGAGCTGGACCGCGATGCTCTCGGTGCCAAGGAGCAGGTCAGTCCAGGCAGGTATGTCTATTTCAGCGTTCAGGACACCGGTGTGGGCATTCCTCCCTATCTGCAGCGGAAGATCTTTGAGCCACTGTTCACTACCAAGCAGCCGGGAAAAGGCACGGGGATGGGGTTGGCAGTGGCAGAAGGCATTGTGCGTGAGCATCGTGGGATGATCACCGTGGACAGCCGGGTCGGAGTCGGCAGTCGCTTCACCGTCTACTTGCCCGTGGCGGTGGAAGATCAGCCCGAGCCCCTTCATGTGGAGGCCGTGCATGCCTGAAGGCGAGACAGGACAGAACTGCCAGCACAGGCCGGCAGGGCGGACTGCTCCTTGCTCATCTGGACAGAGCCGGGCCATCGCCGCATACCGCTGCCACGCGCCGATGCAGCGGGTGGCAGTCGTCGACCTGCGCACGCGCGCTTCCTCGCAGGTGAGCACGGAGGAGGCTATCGAGCTCCTCCGGCCAGCGGCCATCGTCAGCTTGGCCGCAAGCTCCCATTGCGCCGCTGAAGCGCCGCGACATGGGCGGGAATCAGGCTGATCTTCTGCCAACCGCATTGTTGAAGCTCTATCGCCTGGGGCCCCTGCGCCCGCTTCCCAAGGAGCGATCTCCTTCCTGAGGAATTTTCCCTTTGGCTTTTTCTCTTCATTTGGTTATCTTCATATGGTCAGTGGGGGAGCTTCTGGCCGTGAGATTCAGTGACGGAGCGGGCGTCGTAGCTCTCGCCCGCTAAGGCCTGAGTCTCACCCTGGAGGTATGCAGGACTGACCAACGCAGCTTCCTGTGCCTCTGGCGGGGAATCGCCGACCCCATGCTGGTCGTGAGGAGCACGGCAGGCTCTGCCGCCAATCGGCACCAGACCTCGCCTGTCAGATTCCTTCCGTGCCTGCGGCTGGGCGAAAACCTAAAGAAGCGAAGGAGGGCGGTGGTGCAAAAGTACGGTTTCTTTTCTGAGGATCGAATGGAGTTCATCATCACCCGGCCGGACACGCCTAGGCCGTGGGTGAACTACATTTCCAACGGCAGGTACACCGGCCTGGTGTCGCACACAGCTGGCGGCTACAGTTTCTGCCCGTCGCCAAGGGACGATCGCATCACTCGTTGGCGCTACAACAGCCTGCCCGTGGACCGGCCGGGGCGCTACCTCTATCTGCGTGATCGTAAAACTGGCTCCTACTGGTCGCCCACCTGGCAACCGACCAGGTCGGCACTGGAGGAGTACCGTTGCCACCACGGTCTCTACTACACTCGCATCGCCTCGATTTGTCAGGGTATTCAGGCGGAGATCCTCTATTTCGTGCCCACGGATGATCTTGAGGTGTGGTCGGTCAAGGTGCGCAACCGGCAAGAGAAGGCGAGGGAACTGGACGTGTTCGCTTTTGTCGAGCTTTGTTTGGGGCATGCGCTCGTGGACCTCATCAACCAGCCCAACGACCAGCACTTCAACGAGGTGTGTTTTGACCGCGGGGAGCAGATCCTCTATGCGACCAAGCGTTACTGGGTGCGCTACGGAGGCCCCACGGTGCGGCAAGCGAACGAAGAGTGGGACAAGGTGGCCTTTCTTGCCACTTCGTTGTCGGTGATCGGATGGGATGGCAGCCGAGATCTGTTCGTAGGGCGCTGGCGCTCGGAAGAAAACCCCGAGGCCGTCGAGCAGGGCAGATGCACCAACTCGGAAATCACCTCTGGGGACGCAGTGGCGGCGCTACAAGCCGAATTGCTGTTAACGGGGGGTGAAGAGCGGCAGTTCGTGGTGCTGCTTGGTGTGGCGCCCAAGGAGAACTACCGCAGCGCTGGTGCGGCCCTGGTAAGGAAGTATCGCGACCCCGACCTGGTGCATGAGGAGTTTCAACGCCTTCGCGCAGAGTGGCGCGACTATCTGAGTGCGGTGCAGGTGTCTACGCCGGACGATGACCTGAACATGATGGTGAACGTCTGGAATCAGTACCAGACGTCGGTGACTTTTCGCTTCTCGCGCGACGCCTCCTACTATCACGGAGGACTCCTGTTCGGACGTGGGTTCAGGGACTCCTGTCAAGACACGCTGGGTCCGGTCATTCCCAGACCGGCCTGGGTACGCGAGCGGCTTTTGGAAATGTGCCGTTACCAGTTTGCTGATGGGAGTGCTTTCCACCTGTTCTACTCAGGCAGCGGCACCGGTGAGCGCACGGGTCACGCCGATACCCCTCTGTGGCTCCCGTTCGCGGTGGTGCACTACCTGAAGGAAACTGCGGACTGGCCCTTGCTGGACGTAGAGGTGCCGTTTGCCGACCGCGGGAGCGCTTCAGTGCTGACGCACGTGCTGGCGGCGGTGGACTATGTGCTTGCCGACCTTTCCCCGCGGGGCCTGGCCAAATTTGGCCCGGGCGACTGGAATGATACCCTCGACTACCTTGGCCGCCAAGGCAGAGGGGAGAGCGTCTGGGTGAGCATGTTTCTGGCCTATGTGCTCAAGGAGCTGGGAGAATTGCTCAGGTTCATCGGCAGAAATGCGGACGCTGCTCGGTACCAAAAGGCGTACGAGGAGCTCGGCGAGGCCATCAATCACCACTGCTGGGACGGGCAATGGTACATACGCGGTACCAACGACTGGGGGGAGGTGATAGGCTCGGCCCGGAACCATGAGGGGAGGATCTTTCTGAACACGCAGTCATGGGCGGTCATTAGCGGTATCGCCGCGCGGGAGCGGGCCCTGCAATGTATGGAGTCTGTACGCCTCCATCTCGACACGCCCAAGGGGCCAAAGATCCTCGACCCGCCCTACCGAAAGATTGATCCGCGCATCGGGCTTGCCACACGCTGCGTGGCCGGCAAAAAAGAGAATGGGAGTGTGTTCAATCACACCGTGAGTTGGGCGATCCTGGCAGAGTGCCTTTTGGGGAGGGCAGAGCGCGCCTTCGAGCTGTACACGCGTGCCTTGCCCATGAACCCGGTAATTGACATCGACCGCTACGAAGTGGAACCTTACGTCTACGCCGAGTACGTGACCAGCCCCGATCATCCCACCTGGGGTCAGGCGAGCCACTCCTGGCTCACGGGTTCATCTGCCTGGATGTTCCGTGTCGTGCTCGACTACATCCTCGGGGTGAGACCCACCTATCGGGGCTTGCTTGTCGATCCTTGTGTACCTGCCCAGTGGCACTCGTTTCGCGTGCGGCGAAGGTTTCGGGGACGGATGTGGGAGATCGAAGTCAGCAATCCCGAGCATGTGAATCAGGGGGCGGTGGAAATGGAAGTGGCAGGGGAGGCCCTGAGGGGTAATCTAATCGACCTGAGCGACGAGCGGGTGGTGGCGTTGTTGGCCGGGCTGGAGCACGTGCCGGTGCGCGTGCGACTGGGTCACACAGCCGGGGTCGGAACCGATAACCAATGATTGTGAGATGACGCGCGAGGGTCTGTTTTCTGCCATTCGGGGTGGCCTCATTGTCTCCTGTCAGGCCGATCCAGGCGACCCACTGGACCAACCTACCATGATGGCGGCGTTTGCCAGGGCTGCGGTGGCTGGGGGGGCGGTGGCCATTCGTGCCGAAGGGACAGCGAACATCAGCGCCATTCGCGCGGCCGTGTCAGTGCCGGTGATCGGTCTGCGCAAGAGGCAATACTCGGACTCGCCAGTGTACATCACTCCGACCCTGGAGGACGCTCTGGAGGTGGTGGAGGCAGGAGCGGACATCGTCGCCCTGGACGCCACTGCCCGGCCTCGGCCTGGGAATCAGCCCTTGGCGCACCTGATTGGGGAGCTCAAGCGGCGAGGCGTTCTGGTGACGGCCGATGTGGCCTCGCTCCAGGAGGGGGTGGCCGCGGCAGCGGCCGGCTGCGACCTTGTGGCTACCACCTTGTCTGGCTACACCGGGGGGCAGAGGGCTCCAGATTCTCCTGATCTGGAGCTTGTCGCCAGTTTGCGCCAGACGCTTCCAGCAGATGTGCCGGTGATAGCCGAGGGGAGGATCTGGACGCCCGAGCAGGCTGTGAGCGCCCTCAGCAGGGGGGCGTTCGCGGTGGTGGTGGGTACGGCCATCACCCGGCCAGGGGTGCTGACCCGGCGCATAGCGGAGGCGCTCGCTCGGCATCACGCGCGCTTGCGGGCCACCGCCATAGGCATTGACATGGGCGGCACGCGTACGCTCGTGGGCCTGAGCGGCTTTGCTGCTCACCTGCAGCACGAGATCGCCTTTTCCACCCCCTGGGGACGTGGCATGGCCGAGGTGCGCAAGCGGCTCTCGGCCGCCGTCCACGAGGTCGTGCGTGCGGCGGGGACTACCCCGGCCGCGATCGGCCTGGCAGTGACGGGACGCGTCGATGTGGAGAAGGGAATGGTGGTGGGAGGAGTGCCGCTGGCAGGCGACTTTCTCGGCTACCCGCTCGCCAAGGAACTGAGCGGGGCCCTGGGTTTACCGGTGCACGTAGAAAACGATGCCAACGCTGCTGCGTATGCCGAATACCAGCTGTTGCCACCGCCACGGCCATCTCGCTTTGCCATGGTCGCCATCGGGACAGGAGTGGGAGGTGGGCTGGTGGTTCAGGGCGAGTTGGTGCGGGGAGTAAACGCAGGTGAGCTCGGCCACCTCTGCGTGCGGCACGGAGGTCGTCGCTGCCGATGTGGCGCGCGCGGCTGTCTTGAGGCGTACGTGTCCAGACGTCTGCTCGCACAGGAGGCACTGCGCCTGGCGCGCCGCGGCATCCTGCCGCTGGCGGCCGACAGAACTCCCACTGCTGAAGAACTGGCTGCCCTGCTCAAAGGGGCGGAGCCGCACCTGACGGCTGTGTTCGAACAGCAGCTCGACTACCTGGCGTGTGGACTGACAAGCCTCTGCAACACCATCGACCCCGACGTGGTCGCAATCGGCGGCGGACTGGCCTCGCTCGGGGAATTCCTCCTGGACCGGCTTCGGGCCCGGCTGGGGGATCGTCCTCTCTTGCGCGGCGCTCGCATGGGTAACCGCGCAGGCGCCGTGGGGGCGGCCCAGCTGGCCCTCTTGCGCTTCCTCTGAGCCGGCACTCCCTCCCATCTGCACACAGCCACGCCCCGCGGGCCCATGTCTCAAAGCGCACAGGGCAAGGAGGGGGCGACGATCTCTTGACAACCCTGGCGCCTTCTATTGGTGCGTCGCCACGTGGCGTGGCACCGATCGTCATGGAGGCGTTCCAGCCATTTGGCGCCTCGCTGCGAGCTCACCTTATCTGAGGGGTTGATTTGCGAATCGCAGCGAGTGAGTGAACATTGGGTACCGCCCCTGAGCTGCCTTCCCCCGGCGTGCGCTAGGCGGGACTTTTGCTCCCGCCCTGCCAAACGACTTACCGCCGCGAACCAGTGCTTTCTGCCCTGGCCGGCCAAAGTTCAAGGGCGGGAGGATCGGCAAGGGTTCGTCAGCGGGCCAGCAGGAGTTTGACCACGGCGGTAGAACGTGCCGTCTGCACGCGGCAAAGGTACAACCCGCTGGGCAGGTGCTCGAGGCGCAGGCGGAGCGTATGTGGGCCTGGCTGGAGGTTCCCAGGCACTACTTCGTAGGCTTGCCTTTTCAGGGCGTCAAACAAAGTCACCTTTGCCTCTGCGTCCTGGTTCATCAGAAGAGAAAGAGTCGCGGCGTCGCGCGCAGGATTGGGATACACGTTGAGGTGGAGCGAGCGCGGAGTAGGCGCTGCTTCCGGGGAGGTTGGAACCGGTGTAAAAAGAGCTTGCGGAGAGCGCTTGCGGTCGACCATGATCATGACCGCGTCGGCCACCAGGAGGTCTCCGGGCAGGACGCCGTGGTTATCGAGTTTGACGACCGTGCGTCGGCCCTGCTCAAGGTAGGCAGAACGGAGGGTTCGCCACCCAGCGTTCAGATACCCACGCTGCGACAACACGTGCGTGGAGGTGTCGTTTGCCGAATAGACGCAGAAGCGGGCCCGATCGGTGGTCAGCGTGCCGGTGACGATGTAGGCCAGGACGTGGTACCAGGCGCTGGCCGGGACAGCGAAAGTGTATTCAACTGCGGCATAGAAGGTGTCCCGATGCAGGAGCGCCCTACTGCGGAAGCCAGCCGCCGTTGTCTGCTCCCAGCGACCGATGCGCGTGGCAGCGGCATCGTCCTCGTGCACGATCAGGGCCGGCGGGCGCCAGGGGCCTTGCTGGCGATACGGTGGCAGCGCGCGCTCTGAGTAGACGCTGGCTTTTAACGTCTCCGCCAGCCCCCCGCCGCTCTGGCGAAGTCCTTCGTAGAAAAAGAGGGCCTCCCCTTGCACGCCACGAGCACGGTTGGCCTTGATGGCCTCGACCAGGTACGACGGCGTGATGAGATAGTTCTCCCCGCGCAGGTAGATCAGCATGCCAGCGAAGAACCGCTCCCTCATCGTCATTGGCACGAAGCTGAGAGAGTTGTCCAGCTCGTACAGGTAGTCGGCCAGGGTGTAGCGGTAAAGCTGAGGGATGACATTGTCGACGATGCCGGAGTTGAGCCACGTGGGCGAATCCTGCAGATACTCCTCGTAGGACCACGGATAGACGCTGGGACTTGAGGAGACGAGCAAGTGCGCCCCTCGTAGCTTGACCGAGTCCCGCACGGCGCGGTAGAAATCGGTGAGCTTTTGCGCACGCCAGCGCATCCATCCAGGGTCATGATGATTCGCCGGTGGGGCGTTCCCACCGTGTTCCTGCGCATAGAGCTGCGCCGTAAACTCTTCGTACCCGCCTTCAACCGGCATGGCAGGGATTCGGTCGGAGAACTCGATCCCGTCCACGTCATAGCGGTCGACAATCTCGGTGACCAGCGCCAGGGGCAACGCTTGGACCTCCGGATGAATGCCGGACATCCAGTCAAACCCGTTCTTCACCACCAGGGCACCGCTGTTGTTTCTCAGGGCCCAGTGCGGACACCTGCGCAGAATGTATCCGCCCCCTTGGGAGTAGGAAGGAGAGAAGCCCATCTCGAACCATGGTAACACTTCCATGCCGTTTCGATGCGCCTCGATGACCACCCGCTCCAGCAGGTCACGTCCAGGCGAGAAAAGCGGGTACATGACCTTGCCAAAAAGCCTTTCCATGACCGCGCTGGGATAGAGGGTGTAGACCCCATCCACTCCGTGGCCATTCCAGACCACTGGCAGGACGGCATTGAAGCCGTGCGCAGCCAAAAAGTCCATTGCCCGGGCGATCTCGGCGTCGTCAAAGAGGACGTAGCTGTCAACGTTGGTGAGCTTCACGGCCCGGAGCTCGCGCACCTGCTGGGCGTTGACGTTGAGGGCAAGGAAGAACAGCGGTAGGCAGAATAGAGCTGTGCGCATGTTCACCTCATGTGCGCCAGAAGACCTTCCGCCTGCTGAGCCAGGCCACCATGAGCGCCAGCATTGCGGTATATCCCAGGCCGTGCAGGAACCCGGGCGACGGCGAGGAGGTGATGGCAGCAAGAACTCTGTCCATGCGCGTGAGGCCGAAGATCGGCCAGATTGCGTTGGCCACGCCCACATACGCGATCATCGGGTTCTGACCGTTGTCGATCAGGAGCTGCGCGAACCGCCGGCCCCGCCAAATGTCGATGACCACGACAAAGGCCGCCAGCACGAAGAACGAGAGGCCGGTCGTGAGGAAGTAGAAGCTGAGGGTTGAATGGTCCTTCTTAATCCCTCCTTCGTATGGTTCAAATACCAGGCCCAGAAGGAACCAATACACCCCCCAGAGGATGAGCCGTTTCACCAGAACCTCGTGCTGGGAAGATGGATTTCTGGTCAGCAACAAGGCGGCGGCAGACAACGCCAAGCTGAGGAGTGTGGTTTGCCATAGCCACCTTGCCTGCAACCCTACCAGCGACGCCATGAGCACTCCGAGAATCACCGCGATGAGAGCGGCGCTCTGCCGAGTCCCCCAAGCGTCGCTCCTGCCCCCTGAGGGCCGCAAACCGTCCGCCCAACGCCGAAGCAAGTCACCCGCTATTGTTCCCGGGAGGACCACAAACAGGTATTGGTGAAAGTAGAGCTTGTACAGCCACGGTGCGGGTGTGGCCTGCCACAGCCACTTCACCCACCCAGCTTCTGCAGAGGCTAAGCGCAGGCCCAGCAAGATGCCCAGCACGCCGAGCCGGAGCAAGAGGTGATCGCGAGTGAGCAGCCACACGAGCGACCCGGACACGGCTACATTTGCCAGCACGAGGATTATGATGTCGCTGCGACGGACCGAGAAGCCGCTCCCATCCGGATAGCGAAGAAGGGCCAAGAGGACAATCGCTCCTGCCCAGCCTGTGCCCCGGAGGATGCCTCTCTTCCATCTTGGCCAGTTGCCAGGGAGGCGTGTGAAAATTGGGAACATGAGTGCAAATCCGACGAGAGCGAGGGTCCAGGTGGTCGCAGTCGGGTGCGGGTTGAGCACATGTGGGCGGACGTGGCGCAAGAAGATGGCGAAGAATGCGAGCAACAGTCCTCGTTGTAGAATCGCGAGCAGCACTTTCCAGACCGACTCTCCTTTACCGAGGCGGCGAGTCAAGGCCAGGGGAATGGCGGCGCCGAGCGAAAAGAGGAAGAGAGGGAACACCAAATCCACCCAAGTCAGGCCCGCGCGGGTGGGGTCGAAGGTGTGAGAAGGCGGCGGCAGCTGAGCATGGTACATCCACGCAGGCAGCACGCCGTAGGGGATGACCCCGGACAAGACCATGGCCAGGATGGCCAGACCGCGGAGGGCGTCCAGGCACAAGACCCGCCCCTCCACCCGGCTCCTTCTCGAGCCGAAGTTCAACTGGGACGGCTGTGCACAAGGCATGCTGGTCTCACTCATCTCTTTCGCCTGGCAACAATGATCACTGGCTCCTGTTGCGGCAGGCCTTGGAGCTCAATCTCTAAGACTGCGCCAAGATGCGACTCCTGGACCAGGCCGGTCAGGTCGATGATCTTGGCAGAGAGAAGCCCATAGAGGTCGGGGACAAGGCCCCCGGCGTCACCGTAGGTCGTCAAACTCTCCACCAATCGGCCCAAGGTCGCTTTCGCCTCCTGCACGGTGGTCTGCACCACGGCTGCGCAGTCCTGAAGCTGGAGGCGTACAACTCCCTCGTGGTTCAAGATCCGCACCGGATAGGTCTCTTTGCGGCGCAGACCAAAACGACTCCTCGCAGGCCTCTGCCCGGCAAACACCGAGAGAAAGGCTGTATGCGCGCGGAGCTCCACCTGGGAAATGGGCAGGCCCATGGATCGTGCCGCCACCTCGCGCAGTTCTTCCTTCCCCAGGTGGCGCGCCCCCATGGTTCGAGCGCGGAATTCGCTTTGTCCTGTGGCTACTGCCGTCACCCGCTTGCTGCGCATGTCCACTTCGATGCTCACTTCGATGGTCTCCGGGACTGCTCCCATGCCCTCCACGGAGCGCACGGCTTCTTGGCGGATGGCAATGAGGTTGGCCTCTGTGGGATTGAGCACCGTGCGTTCTACCACGTCCCGAATGATGCCCAAAGCGACGCCGATTGCGGACACCACTTCGCAGTGGGGAGCGATGGTGTAAGGAAGTCCCAGACGCTGGGCCGTTAGCGGAACAAGCACGGGGGCACCTCCTCCGCCGCCCACAATCTGGACCATTTCCGGGCTGAGCCTGTATTCGCGCATAAGACGCCGCACCACCGGGAGGAGCTTGTCCGTGGCTAGCCTGAGTACTCGTTTGGCCAACTCAGGGGCGTCGGCCTGCATGTGGCGGGCAAAGGCCGCGAAAAAGGATTGCAGCACGTCCATCTTGGTGGGGACGCGATGCTCTTCTGGCACTGCCCCTGCATAGTAAGCCGCGCCAGTGGTGGTCAGTGTGTAGCAAGCGTGCGGGTGCCTTTGGTTGCGCACCGCCAAGTAGTCTTCCGGGTCGCCTGGCCTCGGGCGGATGCGCTCCAGCTCGATGTCGTCCCAATCCCCCTCGTCAGCAAAGGCGAGGTAGTGCAGGCCGGCAATGTGAGCGCTCCGGGGCCCCACATCGATAATCTCCTTGCCACGAAGGCGGGGGATACTGCCTCCGCCGATGCCCACGGTTCGCACATCCAGGGTGCGAACATAGAGCCTGTTGCCCCCAACCTGGGCGCTCTTGATTTGTGGTTTACCGTTCTTTATGACCGAAATGTCGGTCGAAGTCCCCCCGACTTCCATGAAGATGCCGTCGGAGATGCGCATGTACATGAGGGCCGCGGCCACTCCGGCAGCGGGGCCCGAAAGCATGGTGAGAATGGGCCGGCGCCGCATCTCGTGCACGTCCATGATGCCCCCATCGGAACGCATGATCATCAGCGGGGCCTTGATACCGGCGCGGCGCAGAGCTTCCTCCGTCCTGCGCGCCGTCTCCAGCATCACGGGCATCATGCTCGCGTTGATCGCTGCGGTGCGAGTGCGGATGCGCAGGCCGTAGAGGCGGGAGATGTGACTCGCCGCGGTGGCCAAGTAGCCCATCTCCTGGGCCACCTCCACCACCATTTCCTCGTTGGTAGGGTCGTCTACCCCGAAGGCTTCGCTGGCGACAATGACCTCCGCACCCTGGCCCACCAGCTGGGAGATGGTTCGTTCCACCGCCGCCCGCGCAGGCCTGGTGGAGACATCTAAGTAGGCGTGGCTGATGGGCAGATACTTTCCCGGCGCCAGAACAATGCGGTGCACCCTCGTTTGACGACAGGCCACCCGCCCCTCAAAACCCTTGCCCATGGCCACAATCCCCACGTGCGCCACGTCCCCCTCCAGGAGGGCGTTAGTTGCCTGGGTGGTGGAGTGGGCAATGAGCACCACCTCCTCCGGATCGATGGCCACGGCTGTCATGAGCCGCTCCAGGGACTCCACAACCCCCCGAGCCACTCCCTCGGGCGCTTGGTGCGTGGTGGGGACGCGGGCCTTTCCCACCAAGCGAAAATCAGAAGCGTCCACCGCAACCGCGTGGGTAAACGTGCCGCCGACATCGATGCCGATCTTGATCCTGCGTCTGGGCTCCACGACAGACCCCACCATGCTACAGGAACCGCAGCCCGGCTGCCATTAAACCCAACCAGGCCAATGCCCAGGAATAGGGGATGGTGTTCCAGAGAACCTTTTGCACATCTTGTTGCATTTGATTGGCCAGCCAGACGTTATGGGTATTGGTGGGATCGCTGATGCCCTGTACCTGACCCACCGCCATGAGCACACCCATTACCGCTCCAGGTGCCATGCCACTTGCCAGAAAGGCCGCAGCAAGCCCATACCCCATTCCCCAGACGTTCAGGGGACCGCGGTACAGAGCCAAAGGGGCGGCGAGACCGAACAGGAGCACGTACGAAAGGAAAGAGGAAGGGACAACGCGTGTCATGGCAGGCCGCAGCAGCTCCAGCACGGGCCACTCGCCGAGCTGCCTGGACTCCCCCATCTCCGGGCCCATGATGGCGTTCAACAGCATGCCAATCCCAAGCATGAGGGCCACCGCAGGCATGACCAAGCCTCCGCCCTCCAGCACGCTTCGGACCAGCACATTCACCCCACCGGGTCGATAGGCACAAACGAACGCGTACACCAGGCCACAGATGAAGGCTGCGACAAAGTTGGTGTCATAAAAGAGAATGAGAAACAAAGGAACCAAGGGTGAGAGATACGCCCCCCAGAAGAGTGACGGCGCAGGTGTTCTTTGGGCCCGGCGAGCTCGGCACAGTCCGTAAAGGAAAGAAAGCCCCATGAGGCCGCCAATGGCACATTTGATCCCTTGGCCAGAAGCCCGAAATAGGGCCAGAGCCAGCGAGCGGGTGGGCGTGGAAAGCAAGTGCCAAACCGCACCAACCCCCGCGACCAGACAAAAAAGGCTGAGGATCACCGTGAGGGCCTTGCGGAGGTTCAGCTCGTGTCCGTCGCGATGCAGTTGGACAAGGGTATAGGTGACGGCGATCAGGCCCGTGAGGGCACACATGATCAGGGCGAAAGAGCGGATCTCGGCCACCGGCAACCGCAGTACGTCACGATAGACGGCCCAGTTCCCCGCGTTGAGGAGGCCGCCCATGCTGGTGCCGAACAAAAAGAGGCCGGTGACGGTGAGCGGACCCAAGCCAACCGACGACATGATGGGCACCACTATGGTGGCCACCATGATGATTGCGCCAAGGCCACCCAGGGTGGTGAATAAGAGGGCGATCATGCCCAACATCGTCAGGGCGATGATCAAAGGGCTGTCGCCGGCAAGCTCCGCACCTTTTTTGATGAGACTGTCGGCCACGCCCGTCTTCTGGAGTAGCACGCTGAGCATGCTGCCGAACAGCGCCACGGTGTATGCGTTGTGCAGTCGGAGGGAGCCCTCACCTATGACGTACTGCACCACATCCACAAGATTGACCCCGGCTACCAGCGGAATGAGGAAAGCCATGCATGGCAGGCAGAGCAACGCGGGAAGCTTGCGCAGGAACATTGCCCCGGTGAAACCCACGAAGATGAAGATAACTGCGAGAATTCGGATCGTTTCCATCGCTGTGCGTCGGACTCTCACTGATCGGAGGTTGTGCTGAAATATAGCATCTTTTTTCCCTCCCTGCCAGGAGAAAAAGCAACCCATGGCAGTCTGAGCAAACCTGTTGCGGTGGACGTGAGGTTTTTGTATATTCGACGTGAACCCGGGTGTCTTGGCGAGAGGTGTGAAGGGTGAAACAGGACGTTGGCCGCACACAATCAGCCGGAGCGTGGTCGCTGGAAGCGGATGTATTAGTCGTAGGTGGCAGCACGGGGGGTGTGTGTGCGGCTATCCAGGCCGCGCGACTCGGGGTCAGAGTTATTCTGGTGGAGGAGACGCCATGGTTGGGCGGAATGCTCACAGCTGCCGGTGTGAGTGCGGTGGATGGCAACCATAGGCTCCCTTCAGGTCTGTGGGGAGAATTCCGCCAGCACCTCCATGACTATTACGGCGGCCCAGAACAGGTGGCGACAGGCTGGGTCAGCAACACCCTGTTCGAGCCCCACGTGGGAGAAGCTCTCATGCGGCAAATGGCGCAGGCCGAAGCAAGCCTCGAAGTCGTACACGGCTGCTGGCCCGCGAGGGTGCTGAAGACGGGTGCACGAGTTTGTGGGGTGGAGTTCGCCAATGAACTTGGGGCGCTGCTTACGGTCAGGGCAACCATAACCATTGACGCCACCGAATATGGCGACGTTCTGGCCGCGGCCGGCTGCACCTACGACCTGGGCCGCGATGCCCGAAGCGACACGGGCGAGCCGGAGGCGCCGGAAATGCCAGACCCGTTCATCCAGGATTTGACCTATGTGGCCCTCTTAAAAGACTATGGTCAGGGCCAGGATCGAAGCGTGCGACCTCCCAGGGGCTACAACGAGCAGCTTTACCTAGGCACATGCCGCGAACTCGGTGGCGCCGGGACAGGTGTGCCCGACTGTGAGCGGATGCTCAACTACGGGCGCCTTCCCCGCAACAAGTACATGATTAACTGGCCGCTTCACGGAAACGATTGCTATGTGAATGTGGTGGAGGTGCCTCGGGCGTCGCGCCGTCGCCTGCTGCAGCAAGCAAAGCGGGTCACGCTTGGCTGGATTCACTTCGTGCAGAAGCACCTTGCCTGGGAGCGATTCGGTCTGGTGGATGACGAGTTCCCGACGCGTGACCGGCTGCCACTCATCCCCTACAACCGCGAGGCCCGGCGCCTGCGCGGCCTTGTCCGCCTGACCACGTTGGACCTGGTGGACCCTTATGCCCAGGGGAGAAGACCTTTGTTCAAGACAGGAATCGCTGTGGGTGATTACCCGCTGGACCACCATCACGCGCGTTGCCCGGTCGCGGTCGAGGAACATTTCCCAGACATTCCCGCATTCACCGTGCCATACGGTTGCTTGGTTCCGAGCGAAGTGGAGGGCCTGTTGGTGGCAGAAAAGACGATTTCCGTCACGCACCTAGTCAACGGGTGTACCAGGCTGCAGCCAGTGGTGATGCTCGTGGGACAGGCCGCCGGAGCAGCCGCTGCCCTGTGCGTGCAAGATCATCGCCAGCCTGGTCAACTGGGGGTTCGCCCTCTTCAGGAGATACTGCTTAGGCATGGTTGCTACCTTCTGCCCTTCACGGACTGTCCCCGCGAACACCCATTCTTCGCCAGTGTGCAGCGCGTCGGGGCCTGCGGTCTCCTCCGGGGCACACCCAGGTCGCACGATTGGGCAAACGAGCTGCTTTTTCTGCCAGACGCCCCGGTGGAATTGGATGCTGTCCACGCGGCTCTCGCCAGAGTGCCATTACGGGCCGAGCTTGGAGACCTGTTCGGACCTTTGACCACGCGTCGGGTCCTCATTCGCGGCGATGCGTTGCGCCTCCTTTGGCTGGCTTTGGGTCAACCTCTTCCTGCAGGGAGCTACCGATCGTCCGTCCGCGAGGGCCTCACAGACTCGCCCTCTCAGGCCATCGCCGTGGCGCGTGAGCGGAAGTGGCTGGAAGGTCCTTTGGCCTCACGGTGGCAATCCTGGGACGAGGCGGTCAGTCGTGCCGAGTTTGCGTACCTTCTGGACCGCGCTTTGGACCCCTTCAGCTCTATGGCCGTGCCGGTGGTGCCTGAGCCAGACCACCGAGAGAGTCTGACGCCGCCAGACTGAAGCGGTGGCGTTGCTTCGGAGGTCTTCCGGCCTGTGGCAACCTCTTCCTCTGGCGCACCCAGGTGCGCGCACTTCCCCTTGCAGAGCGTTGCCCGGCTCGCGTGCGATCTTCGCCGAAAAATGTACGTGCGCGAGAAATTTCTCTTGACATTTTTGCAGGAAAGAGTTATCTTGGGATAGTAAAAATCCCTTACGAACCGCGGGCAGCTCATGCTTCCGTGCACACTACGGAGCGTTTGCCAACTCGGCATTGTGCTTTTTCCCGTGGCCACATACGCCCAGCTTACTGGCAAGATCACTGGGCAGGTGGTCGACGCGGAGACGCGCCAGCCATTGGTCGGCGCAAATGTCGTGGTCGCTGGTACCTACCTTGGGGCCGCCACCGACGAGAAGGGCTGGTATGTAATCCTGAACGTCCCGCCTGGAACCCACCGGCTGCAGGTATTCTATCTGGGCTACCACAAGGTCGAGATTGAGCGTGTGGAGGTGCGCATCGACCGGACGGCGCGCGTGGACGTGAGGATGACGCCCACGGTGCTTGACCTGGGCCAGTCCGTCACGGTCACGGCGGAGAGGCCCATAGTCGAAGCCGACAAGACAGCGAGCTCCTTTCACTATGAGGCCCGGGATGTGCAGAACCTGCCGGTTGAAGGTTTGCGCAACGTGCTGGAGTTAGCTCCGGGCATTAGTCGTAACCCTGACGGCACCCTGAGCATTCGGGGTGGAGGGGCGTATGAGATTAGCTATTCGGTGAATGGCATCACCAGCATGGTGACTAACACCGGTGTTCCTGCCTACGGCACGGGTGGCAAGTCGGAGAATAGCTGGAAATATGACATCAACCCCCTGGCAGTGGCCCAGATGGAGGTCATCACCGGGGGCTTTAACGCCGAGTATGGGAATGCGCAGTCTGGGGTGGTGAAGGTGGTCACCAAGGAAGGGGGGCCTCGCTTTTCTGGGGCGTTCCAGGTTGAGTACCGTCCTCCTGGTCAATACCATTGGGGCGATTATCTCTACTCCCACGAACAGTTTGAGTGGCGCAAATGGGGCTCCTTTGACAACTGGCTAAAGGAGCCGCAGGTTAGGGACGAGAGTGGCGCGGTCAATGTCGAGGAGGCCTGGCGCAACTACAGACTTTGGCTACGGAACCATACGCCCGCTGACGACAACATCCTGGGCGTCTACGACTACCGCAAGTATCCGTACACACGGTATCTGTTCAGTTTCGGAGGGCCCCTGGGTAAAGAATCTCGCAGGATGAGCTTCTTCATCACAGGTGAGCTGAAGAACAATCCCACGCGCCTGCCTACCCGGGAAAAAGTCCAGCGCTTGGCGAACTACTCGGTGGTTCTTGCCTTCAAACCCAATCCCCAGCACAACTTCAGGTTCACCACGCTGTACCAACACTTCTACGGAGGAATGGGTTCTGGCTCGGAGGACGTGCGGTGGGCAGGCCTCTGGGGCAGCTACGGTGCCAAGCGCAAGTACACGCTCATCTATGACTCTCCGCGGGAGGAATCGGTTTTCGCGCAAAGTCTCAACTACAAGCATATCTTTTCTCCACGCGCCTACCTGGAGGCGACCTTCACTTACCAAAACGAGATCCTGTACGCGTACCAGACGCCCACCCCCGGCATCGACAAGGATGTGCAGCTGCACCCGAATCCTGCTGACCGTCAGCTCGAAGATCGCGGGCCATGGAACGAGAAGTACCGTGAGTACTATACCTGGTCCAGCCTGTACAATCAGGCTTCCCTCACGCGCTACTATGAAGCGCGCCTTAATCTCACGCGCCAATTCCGCACTACCAATCTTTTTAAGGCGGGTATAGAGGCGTGGCTCATGGACCAAGACTACAACGCCTCCTCTTCGCTCTGTGTAGCGGCGTTTATCTGGCGCACAGGTTTCGCGACCAACTACAAGGCGCGAACCTGGTATGCTGCGGCCTACGTGCAGGACAAGCTGGAATTCGCTGGTCTGGTGGCTAACTTTGGCCTGCGGGTGGACGCCTACAACTTTGGCACCGATGTGCCAAAGGACAAGTACAGCGTGTTCCATCCGGCTCTGGGAAGCCCAAGTATCGGTACGCCTGCATGGGAGCGGTCAAAGACCTTCGCCTCGTTGTCGCCGAGGGCTGGCCTATCTTTTCCCATCGGCGACAAGACCGCCTTTCGCATTCAATACGGGCATTTTCGCTCAATGCCTACCATCAACCAGGCGTTGGACAACCAGACGTACAATGGATGGGGCAGCTATGGGAATCCCAACCTCAGACCGAAGTTGAGCATCAACTATGAGGTCGGCGTGCAGCAGAATCTGTGGGATACCCATCAGTTGGACGTGGTCACCTACTACAACGACCTCAAGTACCAAATCGCGCCGGTGTACATCAAGGCTACTACTGGGAGCCAAAACAAACCCGGGGACCTCAAGGGCAGCTACGTTAGCTACGAGAACCGCGGCTACGGGAACACCCGCGGCGTCGAGGTCAGCTTTGCCAATCGGCCAGCCGGCAGATGGAGTTATCGAGTGGCCTACACGCTCAGCCAGAGCAACTATGGCTACCATGGGGTATATCTCCAGGCACGTGACATGACTCCGGAGCTGGAGCAGAAATACAGCTACTCGGCGAGCGATTATCTTTCCCCTGAGGATCGCACGCACCGCTTCAGTGGTGCATTGACCTACACGGTCCCCGCAGGCACCGGTCCTTCGTTTTTTGGCGTGCGTCCTTTCGCCAATACCTCAATCGGCGTTGTGGTCATGGTCCGCAGTGGTTTGCCTTACTATTGGTCGACCGAGTACCAGTATGAACATACCGTCGAGTCCAACCGCCGTTATCCAAGCGAGTCGCAGACGGACCTGCGTGCCGAGAAAGTGATGAACCTTGGCCCGGTGGCGGTGACTCTTGGCGTGCGCGTGCTGAATCTTTTCAACAACCAGCACCTGACACCCATCTCCGACAAGGAAGAGTTGAACCGCTGGGTGCTGCGAAGTGTAACCTATGCTGACCCGGACGATGCGCCAGACCGGGACGTACGGCGGTACAACTATTTCCAAGTCTATCGGAATATCCCGCGTCAGGTGTTTGCATCGATCGGCCTCAGGTTTTAGTTCAGAACCCAGGGAGCGCCACCGGGCTGTGACTAAAGGCAAAGACAAGATGAAGTCGGCTGTCGAAAGGCAGTTGGTGATTCTTCTTCTCGTCAGCTTGGCGGCTGGCATTAGCGCGGCCCTTGCGCAAAGTAATCCCTACACTATCGAGCTGACTCGCGGGCGGCTGTGGCACTCCTTTTACCTGTCGCAAGAGTGCGAGCCGATGGCGGACTGGAGCAGAAAGACCTCCGGTCTGGACTGGCCCGGTTTTGCCAGCGAGGAAATTAAACAGAATATCGGTGGTCATCATACGCACCTTCTGGCGGGAGGGTTCTTTCTCACTGCAAAAACGGACACTGGCACTGTATGGGGCTGGGATAACTTTGCCACGCACGGGACCGATGTGGGCATGGAGGGAGACCAATTCCGCTATGTGGTGAGCAAGGACCGCAACGGTAAGCCGATCCACCGCAAGCGGTGGCCAGGGGGCAACTACTGGCTACTTGTGGATCCTTTTGAGGCCGAAGAGGTGATTGACAGCCAGTGGGAGATGAACGGCGCCTGGTATCAGCCGTGGGACAATCAAAACATGCCCGTGTCGGTGAGACGCACCGTGCGCCAATGGTCGGGCTCCCGGGCGGACGAGGACTATGTGATTGTCGAATACGTGGTGAGGAACATCCAGCGGCGCAAGTCGCTGAACGGTGTCTACCTCTTGTTCACCTACGCGCTTTCACCCAATCATCGTGGCTGGTCACTGGCATTCCCCAACTTTCCGGAGGGTGCACGTAACACCCACAGTCGGTGGGACCAGGAGCGTAGGTTGTTGGTGGCCTGGGCCGGCGACTTTACCCAGAGTCCCGGCATCGACGAGTCCTTTGACCTCTTCCAGGAGCGGGTATGTGACCCAGTGCGCGATCGCGCGACGGTCACCTCCCGCTTTCTTGCGCCGGGATTTGTGGGGCTCAAGTTCCTCCACATCTCTCCGGACAGCAGTGGCCAGCCCAATCGGATCAACGGCTTCGCCTGGTCCGCGGCTCCCCCGACCAATGACCACTCTGGCCCATTTCTTGGGGTCGCTGGCCTGGTGAGCAAGTATGCGGCCATGGCGAATCCGCTGCTCCTCTCCGAGGCTTTCGACGACCCAACCGACCCCCGCATGGGACAGATCAGGCTTTACGCCAATTTTTCGCTGGGCCCGTACGATTTGGGCAGGGGCGATTCGATTCGAGTAGTGGTGGCGGAGTTCGTCGGCGGCATCCCTTATGAACGGTTGGCTGACCCCCTGGTGACTGCGGCCGACATCCGTGCCGCCGGCGATTCGGCAGTTGCGTACCTGGACCAAAGGGTCACCTTTAACTTTGAGCATCGCTACACCGTACCCATGCCGCCACCTGCCCCGCAGTTTGTCGTGTACCCCGTGCAAGAGGGGGGGCGTGTGGGCAATGTGATCTCTTTTGGCCCCGAGGTGGAGTCGATTCCTGATCCCCATCAGCGAGTGCCCGATGTGGCCGGATACCGCATCTACCGCTCAGGTCAATACCCGTTTGGCCCGTGGAAGATGGTAGCGGACATCCCAGTTGGCGACCCGCGCTTCTTCAATGCTGATTCCCAGCGCTACCTCTTCGTGGACGAGGGCGTGGCGCTGGGGTACGCCTTCTACTACTCGGTCACCAGTTACGACTGCGGCTGGCCAGCATGGGCTGTCGACCCCAGCTACCAGGTGACGCCGTTAGAGTCCTCCATCTTCGCAAATCGTATGCGCCAACCCTTCTACACGACCCTTCGCCCGACCGCAAGGAGACTGGATGAGGTGACGGTCGTGCCGAATCCTTTCTATCGCAGCTCTGGTTTCGCGCTTGCCGGCGACGTGAAGCTAATCCAGTTTGTCAATCTATCTGAGGAGTGTACCATTCGCATCTACACGGTGCGTGGAGATCTGGTGAAGACCATCCATCACCGTGATCCCTCCTCTGGGGTGGCTTTCTGGAATCAGATCAGTGACTATGGCCAGTATGTGAAGAGTGGCATGTACTTTTTCCAGGTGACCAACGAGCAGGGCGAGGTGAAGTTGGGCAAGTTTGCCATTGTGAATTGAGGGTCGTCATGCGTGGAGCCATACGGGTGCTCGTGGTCTGGTTGGCGAGTTGCGCCATTGCCACGGCGCAAGAGTTCGAGAAGATTGGCACCACGGGCTTTGTCTTCCTGGAGATCCCGGTTTCCGCAAGGGTTCTGGGACTGGGTGAGGCAGCGACGACCATTTTCGATGCGGGCCCCGAGGGGATCTACTGCAATCCCGCCACCATTGCTGGCCAACGCGCAGGCCTCGGGCTGCATGCGGCTCATACCTCCTGGTATGTGGGAACGACACTGCAGGCAGTGGCCCTCACCTGGACGCAAGGCCGGCTCGGCACCATTGGTCTGCACGCGCGCCAATTTGACTTCGGTACCATCGAACGGACCACTAATCCCACCAGTGAACAAGTGGGCTCGTACATCAGTCTGGGGACCTATTCCGCAGGGGCGTATGTACTTGGTCTCAGCTATGCCCGCGCTCTGACCGACAAGTTCGCATTCGGCGGCACGCTCAAATACGTGCGCGAAACGATCGACGTGTACAGTACGGACAATGTGGTGGCGGACTTTGGGTTCTTGTACCACACCGGGTTCCGAAGTCTGCGCATCGGCGCTTCGCTGCACAACTTTGGGCTAGATAGCAAGTATGCGGAGGAGAAATTTAAGATGCCCCAGATACTGCGCATGGGCGTGGCAGCCGAGGTGCTGGGCACTTGTGCTCGTGGCACCTATCTGACGCTCATGGCCGAGGCGGTTCACCCTAATGATGCCAGTGAACACCTCCACCTCGGCGTGGAGGCGGTGTTTGGCCGTCTGGGGGTGATTCGTGCCGGATACAAGTTCGGTTATGCGGATGAGGGGCTCTGCCTTGGTGCCGGGCTATGCTACAAGCTTCGCGGCGCCCACCTGGGGCTGGATGTGGCGTGGATGCACCATGCCAGCCTGAATGCTGCCCTTCTTTACGCAGCGAAAGTGGAGTTCTGAACATGCGTCCCTCGAACACCCTGACGTTGATGCTCGTTTGCTGGGCAGCATTTGCTGTCTTTTCCCAAGCACAACAGCCGGGGGTGGGTGTGCGGGTGGGGGCCTCGGTGCACAGTCAGAGCAGCGAGTTCAAGGTGGAGCGAGCCGTCGGCATAGGCAGCGACCTCCAGATGCTGTTCCACGTGGGGCGAGGATTGCATTTCAAGGTGGGGGCAGGGTACGACTACCTCTGGCTGCGCCAGTGGGATGTGTTGGACGAATGGAAGTGGGACTACTGGGAGAAGACGTACCTCGATTTTCTCCCTGGGGCCAAGGCGCAACGTGTTAACCAGAGGCTCCGCTACACCAGTGCGGATAGCATCTACTCGGCAGTTTTCCACCCCAGCCAGCAGCTCAAGGAGTTGCGCTTGGTGGCCGGCGCCGAACAGGTGCTGCGGGTGAGTGATGCGTGGCGCCTGGAGGCGGGATGCACATTCGGGGTTGACCTGTTTTATCGCGAGCTGGAGATGCGGGAGGAGTGGACGAAGAGATTCAATGTGGACACCACGTCGGCGGATCTGGACTATGGGTTCCGGTACCGTCTCCTGCACTTTGCTCCTACGCGCAAAGGTGCAAGCCTCTTCGTGGCGCCTTCGCTCGGGGTGCGGTTGGTCGTGTCACCTGCCATCGATATTGGCGGCCAGATGGCTTACGTTCACTACTTTCGGGGCGATCGTTACTTGGGTGTGCGCCTGTCTAAGGACGGGGCCACTTGGTTCCCGCTGAAGGGGAAAGTCATGTGTGGTCTTGGTGTGATCTTCAAATATTGAGGGAGCCCCAATGCCGTTCTCGTTCCGCCACTTGTTAATCGCGTGTCTCGTGGGGACCTCCGTTTCTTCGGCATTGGCTCAGCAGCTCGGGCGATGGCATGCGGCGGCGGCCCTGGCCTATTCCGCGCCGGTCGGGGCACTGAGTGCTTGGTTCCTGCCAGCCCCCGGAGCTGACCTGGCCATTGGTCAGCGGCTCAATGAGCGGTGGACAGTGGCAGGAGCGCTGGAGCTGGTTCGCTACGAGCGAGAGGCACTCAGTGGGTACGCCGCAGGGAGGCTGGAGTTGCTGTTGGAGCATGTGGCTCTCCTGGCGGTGGGGGAGGTCAAACTCGCCGAGAGCGGGCCACTGGAGCCCTTTCTTTTGATTTCAGGTGGTGTGTACCGCTGGACGGGCGTGCGCGGCGCGGTGCGCCAGGATTCCACAGTCATCCCCTATCTGCCGGCTATTCCCGAACGCAGGCTGCAGGCCACGAACTGGGGCGTACGCGTAGGATTGGGTTTAAAGACGCGCACGTGGCGACACATGGCGCTGGAAGGCCGGGTGTGGTATCGGCTGGTACTCGGGGATCTGTGGCCTACCATGCAACCTCACATCGAGCTTGAGGGGGTGTCGGGATTTCAGACCGTGAACGGATCCGTGGGTGTGCGGGTCTTTTTCTGAGGCGAACAGAGGAGGCAGGAATGCGAAGGTTTATGAGCGTTCTGCTCTTGGTTCCCCTGCCAGGACTGCTGGCAGGGCAGTACCCGGTACGGTGGGCGACCTCCAGGTACATGAATCCGGCGAGCGATGTAACTCGCTCCCTGGCCTACCGCCGCAGCAGCGACCACGTGTTGGTTGCTACCCGCCGCTGGGGGGTGAATATAGTGGTTCTGGATGCAGCAACGGGTGACTCGGTGGGGGTGCTGGACACCCGACTCGTAGCCGGCGGCACTTACCCCATCAACATGGTTGCCGTGGCCGAAGACGGCACCATTTACGCTTCCAACCTCAGCGCGCCCCTCTACACCCCTGGATCAACGGTGCGGATCTACCGCTATGCGGACGAGCATGGCGCGCCGGAGCTTGTGTTTGATGACGCCTTGGACGGTGGGCGCTACGGCGATTCCTTCGCCGCCATCGGTTCCGGTCTCCCACGCTACGTGTACATCTCTGGCATGGGCAACCAGAGAATCGCTGTGCTCCGTGACGATGGCGGTCCCACGCTGGTGCTCGACCACTACATCCCTTTGCCCATGCCTGGGGCTGCACGCCACGGCATCTCGCCCACGGCTCCCTGCGGTCCAGTCTGGATCAACGGTGCCGACACGGGCTATCCCCCACCGCAGCTCCTCGCCGACGACGGCACGGTCATTGCCGTGGTGCCCGACACCCTCGCATCCAGAGGCGGCACCTCGACCATCCTGCACATGATCTTGGGCAACTACCGGCTGATCGCGCTCACCAACGCCTGGGCGCTTTCGGTCCGCTGCGTGCGCTACTTCGAAGATGAACTGGGCACGGTGACCTTCGACTACTTTGGCGCCAATTCTGACTCCATTCCCTTGCTGTACAATGGTACGACCCTTATCAACAACGTCAACGCCACCAACTCGCTGGCCTACGATAGCAAACGTCATTCACTTCTGACGCTTTTTGGTTTCAACAGCATTGCCTCTTTGAGCATGGATTGGCTCCTCAAGGCAAGCACCCCGCGCCCCGAGGCACTGACTATCAGCATCGACGGCAAGAACGACTTTTTCCCCACCGACCACGTTGGCCGGAGTAAGGGCAGGGACATGTACTTGACCTGGTCCGCGGGCAAGGTCTTTGTGGGCATTACCGGGCACACGCTCATCGATCCCAATTTGACGAATCGTCTCTACTTGGTTTTTGACACTGACCCCTGGGATTTCGCCCGTGGTTCGTCAATACCTCCTGAGGACGCTGGAGGGGTGAACGTACTGCCCATCTTCGCCGACGTGGTCTACATGGTGGAATCGTGGAACCAGCCGGATTACATGGTGGGAAGGGTATACAAGTGGGATGGGCAAAAGTGGACGCACACCGAATTCGACGGCAACATGGCCTCCCAAGGGGCCCTGGCCCATGCAGACGAGGGTCCAGGCAGACTGGCAGAGGTGGCGGCCGTGAGGAACGCCGCAGGGTTGGGTGCTGAACTCTATCGATTGGGCCTCATTGCCTACGTGGCGCAGACCGGTCCAGGGGGAGAAGTGCTCTGTGCCTTCCCTGACCTCAACGCTGTGGGACGAGACGTGACATTCCACTATTTTTTCCTGGTGGATAGCCTCGGCAGCGGGATGTTTCCTACCGACACGGCGCATGTGCACATTAGGGCGCGACTGTGGGATCGCTGCGAGCCAGATGGCCAGGGCCTTGTTCCCGCACAGCATGAACTGGCGCAGAACTTCCCCAACCCGTTCAATCCGGAAACGTGCATCACATACCGTCTGGCGCGCACGGCGATGGTGCGACTTGAGGTCTTTGATCTGCAGGGACGATTGACCTCCAGGATTTGCGAAGGGAGACAAGGGGCCGGAGAACACCAGCTGAAGTTCGATGGTGGCTTTCTGCCTTCCGGCGTCTATCTTTACCGCCTGACTGCGGACGGAATCGAAGTGGGGGCGCGGAAGATGGTGGTGTTGAAATAGCGGCTGAGGGAGCTAGGTGTGAGCTCGGCTCCTTCACGGCCTAACCGCGGCGAGGAAGGAGAGCTGCCTACCTAGCACGAAGGTTGTCTCCTATGATAGGCAAAATGAGGCAAATTTTCCTGGCAGTGAATCTTTGTTCGCTGCTGGCGTTTGTCTCCGCGCGCCAGCTCGCAGGCAGTGAGCAGGTGGAGTTGCGCGGTGTGTGGGTGGCCTGGGCTGGCTCCAACGTACCCAACAAGGAGAGGATCGCGGCCATTATGGATGCGGTGGCGGCGCATGCCATGAACGCAGTGTATGTGGATGTCTGGCGCTTTGGCTATCCGTACTTCCGCAGCTCGGTCTTCCAGCGGTTGTCCGGACTGTCCACGGATCCGGCGCTGCCGGAGGGAAGGGATGTTCTTGCAGACATGATCGCCGAGGGACACCGCGCCGGCCTCCACGTCCACGCCTGGTTTGAGTATGGCTTCGTGGCCTGCCAAGGGAGCAACGACCTTGTATACCGCCAGCGGCCGGACTGGTTCGCCAGGAGACGCAACGGCACCGTGCTTTTCAATGGCGAGTATCAGTACAAATGGTTGAGCCACTGCAACCAGGAGGCGCAGCAGTTTCTCATCGCCCTCTGCCTGGAGGTGGCGCGCAACTATGACGTGGACGGCATCCAACTGGACAGGATTAGGTACCCTGAGCTGGACTGCGGGTACGACGAGGCAACCGTCTCCCTCTACAAGGCCGAACATGGCGGAACTCCTCCCCCCCAGAATCCTTCAGATCCGCAGTGGATGCGTTGGCGGGCGAGCAAGCTCACCTCATTCGTCGCCGTGCTGTACGACTCCTTGAAGCGCGCACGACCAGATCTCCCGGTAGCAAACGCCCCCATCGTCTACCCCTACGGCTATGACAACTTTTGTCAGGACTGGCGGCCGTGGATCAACGATCGCCACCTGGATGCGGTCTCCCCACAGGTCTATCGAGCCACCAATGCCATCTACGCCTATGAGCTTGACCTGCAACTGGCCCACGTCAGCGATAGGTCGCGCTTCTTTCCGGGGATCACTTCGATTTTCGACCAGTACCCTGTACCAACGCCGGAGCTGGCGGCCATGATCCAAACGACCAGAAGTCGCGGGCTTCGGGGGCACGTGATTTGGTTTTATGATGAACTCGCAGATGACCTGCCTGAACTGGCCGCTACGGTCTACCAGGACCTGGCACTCGTGCCTGATATGCCAGCCGACTGGCGACAGCCTGCCATCATCGTCAACGAAGATGATACGACGGTGGCTCGAACCGGTAGCTGGACTGCTTACCAGACCATTGCGGGCTACCGGGGCGGGTGTCTGTATACAACTGCCTCCCCGGCAGCAGCCATGGAGTACCGGGCTCTCATCCCGCGACCTGGGTGGTACGAGGTGTATGCCTTCATCCCCTACCACTGGAATGCAGCCCGCGAGGCGCGCTACCAGGTGGTGCATGCCCGCGGGGTGGACACAGTGATCGTAAATCAGGGTCAGGCAGGCAACGCCCGATGGTATAAGCTTGGGGACTACCACCTGCCTGCAGGCATTCATCCCGTGGTCCGGTTGACGAATGAAGGCGTGGGCAGCCGCTTCCTCTTTGCCGACGCCATAATGCTGTGCAACAGCAACCGTGCGGCCTTCTCGTTCAGCAGCGTGTGCTCAGGGCAGCATCGTGCCCCGAGGGGTGTCCGCCTGGAGGTGAGCAGCTATCCCAACCCCTTTCAGGCGACCGCGGCCATAGAGATAGAAACCCATGGAGATGCACCTGCTGCCACGGCGCTTCAGATCGTGGACGTGCAAGGAAGGTGTGTTGTGCAGCTGCATCCAGCATTCGGGAAGACGAACCGAGGCATCGTGCATTTCGACGCCCGGAGTCTGCCCAGCGGGGTGTACTTTTGCCTCCTTGGCGAAGGGAGCCAGAAAAGCGTCGTTCACAAGATGTTACTCTTGAGGTAAGATGGTCCATCGAGCTGACACCGGTTTGATTAAGAAGCTGAATGAGATCAGGCTCCTCAATCTTTTGCGGGATCACAGCCCCATTTCGCGCAATGAACTGGCGCGGCGTGCGCACATTTCCAAGGTGGCAGCCTCCGACATCGTGGCGCGGCTGGATAGGGCCGGGTTTGTGATAACTGTTGGCAAAGGGGAAACCACGCGGAAAGGGGGAAAGCCCCCCATTCTGCTCAAGCTCAACCCTGACAGCGGCTACGTGGTGGGAGTGGAGATCAAGCGCCAGAGAGCTCTTGTTGCCCTGGGCAACGTAGAATCCAGAGTGCTGGCGTGCGAGCAGGTGGCTTATGGGCCAGGCGCGCCGATGGAGAAAGTTCTTCAGGCGATATTTCAGGCCGTGGACAGGCTTCTGGCAAGACATGCCGTTGCAGCAGAACGTTTTGTGGGCATTGCCGTCGCTATTCCTGGCATCGTGGACTATGGAACTGGCCGCTTGAGCTACGCTGACACCCTTCGGGGTTGGGCACACAAACCTTTGGCCCAGCGCTTTGCCCGCAAATACCGTGTGCCAGTTGTGGTAGAAAACGACGTCAATGTCATGGCCTTGGGCGAAGGCCTGCTCGGCGCAGCGCGTGGTGTAGAAAATTTGGTCTATTTGTGGATTGGTGAAGGTATCGGCGCGGGGATTATCGTCGACGGGCAGTTAGTGCGGGGCGATTCAGGTAACGCTGGGGAGATCGGTTACCTGGAAGTGGGACACGTGCTGGCGCAATCGGGACGAGTGCGCCGCCTGTACTCCGGGCAGCGTTTCTTCGGCGACCTGCTTGCCGAGGACAACCTGGCGAAAGCCCTCGAGAAAGAGTTGGCTGGGGAATTTGTACAGGCTAACACAGGTGTTTTTGACCTCGCTTGCGCTCTCCAAGCTGGCGATCTTGGCGAGGCGCGCGTGCGCCACTGCCTGGACGAATACGCCTACGCGCTCGCCGCTCTGTGCATGAACGTGGTGAAGACGCTGAACCCGACGCTGATCGTGCTGTCTGGGAGGGTTGTAGAGCAGTCGGAATACCTCGTCGCCAGGGTGCGGACGATCCTGGTCGAAGAGATGGCCAACATCCCTTTCCGGGCCAGCACGCTTGCGGTGGGTGAGCTGAAGGAGCAGGCGGGAATAAGGGGGGCCATCGCGTTGGCTCTGCTCACCATCTTTGAACCGCCCATGGTGGTCAGTCGCAACCACCGACAGTTGCAAATGGCGAAGTTTTGTTCTTGACTTTTTGCGGATTCTGTATTATACTGGTGCGTGTCAAAACATGGTGGAGGGGCAAAACTCTCCGCAAGGAAAGGAGGTGATTCGATCCCGGTAGTGCGAATGGGTGACTGGTGCAAAGCAATAGAGAGGAGGTGAGAGGCGAAACAGGCTCGCGAGCACATGCGATGGGGTGACACAGGGGGAGAAAAGAGCTTCGAGCTGTTCTCGTGTCTAACCGAGGAGGCAGTATGAGGAGGGTTCTAACCGCTTTGCTGCTGGTGGTTGTGGCCGCGGGCGTAGCTTTTGCCGGCAAGGAGCTGACCACGGTATGGGAACGCTGCGTTGCTCAGGGCACCCTACCACCGTGGTTTGATACGTCTGGCCACTTTACCCGCGGCTTCGACTATGGCAAGGTCGACGGCCACGACCGTCTGTATGTGGTGAGTCGCTTCGGTGGCAGCTTCATCTATGTGCTGGATGCGGCCACTGGCGATTCGCTGGGGATGCTCGACAACAGGGGAATTTCCGGCGGCACCTTTGCGGTGTCGGATGTCGGTGTTTCCGCGGACGGCAAGATCTACGTGTGCAACCTGGCGGTGGGCGGCACGTTCAAAGTCTATGCCTACAACACCGAGGCCGACTCGCCCAGGGTGGTGATCAGCTACGACGCCACCGGCAAAAGGCTTGGGGACAAGCTCACGGTGACCGGTTCGGCTGCGGACAACTCGCTGGTCATCTGGGCGGCTTCCGCCAACTCCAACTTCCTGGTCAAGTTCACGACCGCGGACAGTGGGCAGACCTTTACGCCCACCGTGCTCGACATCGGCAACACCGGTGGCAGCGCCTCAGTGGGGCCTCTGCCTGATGGGAGTTTTTACTGGAACGCTGCGGGCAAGAATGCGATGAAGTTCACCGCCGAAGGCGTCCCCATCGGCACGATTCCGGGAAGCGTGGTGGCCACCGGCTCCAACGCCATCCGCTACTTGGGCACTGACGGCCGCGACGAGTTCTTCCTGACCTTCCAGTACGGCGCGGGCAACGAGAACGCGTGCGTGGTCAGAGTGCCAGCTGGCGACGTGACTGCGGCAGAGACCTATTCTCTGACCCCCACTCTCGGCACCAACGCCAATCCCAATGGCGCCGGAGACGTGGCGGTGCAAGACCTGGGAGGCGGAGTGTACCGCATCTACGTGCTGGGCACCAACAATGGCCTGGGCGCCTACGAGGTGAACACCAATTTCCTCAAGGGCGTGTACTATGTTGGTGCGCCGGGGACACGGCCGGGAGGCGGTGATCCAGACTTTCTGTCGCTGAAGGCAGCGTGTGATGCGCTCCACCAGCGCCTCATCATGGGCAACTGCACGTTCCTGATCACCAGCGACTTGGCCGAGCCGGTGAACGTGGCCCTGGGTGTGGATGCTGCGCCGTACACGGTGACCTTCAAGCCGGCCCCTGAGGTTGCACCGACGATCACGTTCACGCAGAGCACGGACGCGCCGTCAGTGGGCATTTCGGGTGCGTGGGTGATTGGCACCAAGGACTTGAACACTACAACCCAACTGGTGCGCACCGCCAACATCGTCATCGATGGCAGCAATGCTGAAGGGGGCACCACCAGGGACTTGATGATCACCACTGCATCGAGCGCGCACGGCAATGCCACACCCTTGCGCCTGATCGGCGATGTCAACTGCACGGTGGTCAAGAACGTGAAAGTGGTGACGCAGCAGAATGTCACCTATGGTGTGCTTCTCACTTACCGCTATGACAGCGGTCCGGGCAAGTTCTTCGTCCCCGATACAGTCACAGTGGAGAATTGTGAGATCATCAACAAGCTGCGGGGCACCGCCCAGGGTCTCGCCATTTCGACCTACGGCACGCCTGGCGCCGGGGTGACGCCGGTTTCCATGAAGGGGATCGTGTTCAAGGGCAATAGGATCGAAGGGAGGACGCGCGGCATCTTCTTGAATTGGGCCGGGAGCGTAGACATCGTCGGTAACGAAATCTACGTCAACCAGACAGATGCTGGCTACATGAGCTGCGGCATCTTCGGCTACACGATCATCGATCGCAGTGATGTCATCAACATCTACAACAACAAGATAGTGCTCCTGTCCACGGCCAACAACACCGCTGGCGACTATGGCATCATTGGCATTCAGTGCGGGAGCAAGGGTACCTACAACGTGTACAACAACTTCATCACCGGGTTCGACGCCACCACTACGGCACCCAATCCGAATTTGAAGGTGATAGGAATCCGCCTGGCCACTGACGGAGTGGTGTCCAATGTTTTCTACAATACCATCTTCATGCGCAATCTGGGCATCATTCCGGGTACCGGCGTGGTCTTGTACACTGGGTTGGAGATCTCCAACGGCACTAACACGATGATGAACAACATCATCTACAATGCCGAAGGAGATTTCAAGACCTATGCCATTTACCGCAGCGGTACCTCGGGCACACTTGTTGCCGACCTCAACAACTACTATGTGGCGGACCTGACCAACGCGCGGACTGGTTTCTGGAACGGAACAGATGCCACCACGCTCGCCGACTGGCAGGCGCTGTCGGCGCTGGACTCGAATTCGGTGGCCAAAGCTGTGGAGTTGGTGAGCGAGCAAGACTTGCACCTTACCGGCGCCTCGGTGGGCGATTTTGACCTGGCCGGAACGCCCATTGCCGGGATCACCACTGACATTGACGGTGACCCGCGTTCGGCCACCTACCCGTACATGGGTGCAGACGAGGGTGCGGTGGAGCTGCAGCCGCCCGTGAGGCCGCTCACTGTGGCAGAGGCCCGTGTTGACGCCGACGGGGATTTTCGCCCGGATCTGCTGGGTCAGGAGGTGACTCTGCGCGGGGTCATCAACTCGCCCAACTTTGGCGCGAAGGCGCAGTACTATATGCAAGACCCGGGCAGTGCGGGTATGGTGCTGTATTCGGGCACGGTCAGCTTGAACCTGAAGGTGGGAGACCTGGTGGAGGTCAAAGGCAAGATCGAGCAGTACCGCGGCATTACCGAGATCGTTCCCGCGGCGGCCAGCGACGTGACGGTGGTGGACAGTGGCATTGTGCTGACGCCAAAGGTCATCACCATCCGCGAACTCAATGAGGAGAACGAGGCACTGCTGGTGCAGCTCAACAACGTCTGGATCGTCAATCCAGGGGCCTGGCCTCCTGAAGGTCAAAACAGCAGCAGTACCAACAGGGTGTTGGTGACCGACGGCGTGGACACCACCTATATCTTCATCGACAAGGAGACGGACCTGGATGGGTGGACGCCGCCAACCGGGCCGATGAATCTAATCGCCCTGTGCGACCAGTACACCACCTCGGCCACCGTGTACAACGACGGCTACTCCTTGCGCGGACGTTTCCGGGAAGACTTCATGCCTCTGCCGCCGGTGGTCTATGAACTCCCCATCTTCGAGGGCGCCACGAATGGCACCTTTGACCTGAACTGGGAGTTCAATACCACAACCCTGCCGGCGACCTTGGAGATCGCCGATTCAACCGGGAGCGCCTGGGGAAGCCACGTGCTGGTCTTCACCGACTCGGGCACCACGGGCATCGCCCACGTGAAGAATGCCCTCTTCAAGGACTACACCATCTCGGCGGATATCTATCTTGTCGGACCGCCCGATCCGGTGTTCCCGCTCTACACCGGGTTGGCGATCAAGTCGGCGCACGATGAGCTGAAGTACTATCGCGTGGTTTTCCGTAACTCTACGGTGAGCGACAACGGCCAGATCCGGCTTCAGGGCTATGATGGGGCCACCTGGCACATCAGCAAGTACTGGAACCCTGGCGTGGACTTTCCCGCACTCCAGACTGGGTGGCACAATTTCAAGGTCACCGTCATCGGCAACCTGTTCTGGGTTTGGATCGACGGCATGTTGCTGCCTGGCTGCCCATATGCCGACCCCAACCCGTTCTTGACTGAGGGCTATCCGGGCATCTTCGTCTACAACACCACCACCAGCACGGTGATCTTCGACAACTTCTCGGTCACCGAGCCTGTGCTGCCGGTAGAGGTGGCCACCCAGCTTACGCCCCTGTGGGCCAAGACGGAGGCTGCCGGAACCTTGCCGGCGTACTTTGCACCTGCCAACTATACCCGCGGCATGGCCTACGGCAAGGTCAATGGCAACGATCGCGTCTACGTGGTGACTCGCTCTGGCACCCCGCACCGGGTGGTGGTCTACGATGCGTTCACCGGCGATAGCCTTGGGGTCATGGAAGCGCCGCAGCCGCCTGTAGGATTCTTCCCGGTCAATGCGGTGGATGTATCGGATGACGGCGTCATCTTCGTCTGCAACATGACCTTGGATGCCGAGGCCACACCCTTCACCGTGTATCGCTGGGACAGCGAGACCGCAACGCCCACCGCGGTGATCAGCTTCTCCGGCACCACTGGTCGCATGGGAGACATGTTTAGCGTCTATGGCAAGGCGAGCGACAACACGCTGACCATTTACGCTGGCGTCGCGAATGCCGACCGCTATGTCAAGTTCACTACCACCGACAACGGTCGCTCGTTCACTGGCACGGTGATCACTCTCGGCGGAGGCGGTTCTTTCAGCACCCTGCCGAACATCGCCCAGGCCAGTGACGGGTCCGTCTACGTCAAGTCGTACGGCAGGCCGCTGGTGCACCTGAATGCCGATGGCTCGGTGATCGACACTGTGGCCACCACGGTCTTCCCCACAGGCGTGAGCAAGATCAAGTACTTCGAGCAGGGCAAGACCAAGGCCATCGTCGGCTACATCCCTGACTTGCGCGGTGAAGGGAGTGCTGAAAAGCTTGTGGTGGTGGACGTTGGCTGGGGTGACAACTTGGCGCGGCAGATTGCCTTCACGCCGTCGATAGGCCGGACCTCCAACCTCAATGGCACCGGCTCGGCGGATGTGGCGATAGTGGACGCCAATACGGTCATCTACTACATTCTGGGCACCAACAACGGCCTCGCGGCGTTCTCCAACAACCCGAACTTTGTGGTGCAGCGTCTGGATACACTGTTCTACGGCGATACCCCAACGCTTGCGCCGAACCCGTACGGCCCCGGGTGGATCGCCGGTACCAACAGCTACGGCGACATCGGCAAATACCAGCGGTTCGACTTCAAGGCTGGCGATGAGCTCTTCGGCTTCCGCTACTACTTCGCCTTCAAGGAGGTAGTGGATACGCCCGATACGCTCACGTTAGTGGTCAAGACCGTGGCCGCCAATGGGGCGCCGGACTCACTGCTCGCATCGCTGGTGACCACCACGGACGTGCTGGACACCACTGGTGCCGGCAACCTCTTCTTCCTGAGTACACCGCTCAGGGTGAAAGGGCCGGTCTTCATCGGCTTCGAGTGGCCCAGCATAGTCAACGACGCGTTTGCCCTCTTCATGGACAAAAATGGCGAGGGCAACGGTGCCAACCGGGCGTGGGAGCGCTTTGGCGACGGCTCCTACAACGACTTTGGCACTACGCTCAATCCCACTTACTCCTGGAACTTGGACGTTGACCTGTGGATTGCGGCCTACTACAAGAAGGCTCTCCCTGTGTCGGTGGAAGAGATCGGCGCCTCGGTGCCTGTCAGATTCGAACTTACCCAGAACTACCCGAACCCCTTCAACCCGACGACCAGCTTCCGTCTTGCTCTGCCGAAAAAGGCGGAGGTGAAGGTGACCGTCTACAACATGCTGGGCCAGCGCGTGGTCGAGCTGTTCCATGGCCACTTGCCTGCTGGTGTGCACACGTTCACCTTTGACGGCAGCAATTGGGCCAGTGGTGTGTACTTCTATCGGGTGGAAGCGGGCGACTTCCTCGGCATCAAGAGGATGGTTCTGGTGAAGTAGGACCGCGGGCGGTCATTTCCGAGGGAGGCATCGGTGCGAGCTGATGCCTCCCTCGCTTTTCTGTTCGCGGGTCAAACGCGACCGTTCACGGCGACGCGCATGCACCTAAGCGGCTTCGGTCGTGCCGGGGCTTGCGCGACTAAGCTCTCTGCAGGGGGGAAGGAGGGGCCCGCAAACCACTGCCCATTGGAGGTTATGCTATGAAGCCAGCAGTTCTATGTCTCGCGGCTGTCGGGCTGGTATGGAGCATGGGATGTGGAGCACGCGCCAGAGCACAGGAGCCGTGGGTGTACCAGCCTGGCATGGACCTTCGCTTTCCCCAACCGGATTCATTGGTGAACCCCTACCTCTGCACCTTTGACCGTCACGACAATTTGTGGGTGATTTCGAGCTCCGCCGCCAGGCCCGGGGGCATGAACGCTTTGTTCAAAGCCAGTCCAGGAGACTCCGTCTTTAGTCTAGTGGTCGACTATGCCACTGACCTCAACATCGAGTCCACGCGGGGCATCACTGCCATCGGGGATACCATCTATGTGGTTTCTCGCATGCCGGGCACGCCTACACCTTCCCTGGCGATCATGTATGAGTACCTGGACGGTGACCTGCAGCAACGGAACTCTTATTCAGGGTCGGGTTACGGGACGTGGGTGTTGGGCTTGTCGGCCACCAGGGACAAGTACATCTACGCTTCGGTCTCCTTCCGCACGTCTATCCGCGTGTACAACCTGACCGACGCGGCCACGCCACGCGGAAGCTGGGTGCCTGTCCTCCCCATCGAGTATCACCCCTCAGAACCAGGGGGACATGACGGCACTGGGCGGAGCATCATTCGGGACGTGGCGGTGATACCGGGGGCCGACTATTCGCTGAGCAGCACGCCATTCTACACCTCGCGCAACAGCGATTCCACCGGACGAATGGGTGGCGTCGCGGTCTGGACCGGAGGGGTACAGACCGATCCGAAGGGCTACTCTGGCCAGCGCGTGAGTGATGTGGCCGCCGACCTGTCCTGGCTCTGGTGGACTCCCTACGGGCTCTGCTGCGACCGCAGCGGCAATCTCTACGCCTGCGGGACGGATACCACCAGGCGTTGGGTGAAGGTGTTCACCGTGATGGGCAACTTTGCCGTGGAGCTTGAGGAATTACCCGCGCGTTTCAGCCGTTCTCGTCCGGACCCGAACGGCGCGCCCCTCTTGGAGCCCACCGATGTGGCGCTGAGCAGCGACGAGAAGACAGCCTACGTGATAGATGGCCGGGCCCGGAAGGCATTCGCCTTCACGAGGGGCGGCACCAAGGTGACCAGATCATCGCCAGCGACTCCGCGGACAAGCCGTCTCCTGCATGCCTACCCGAATCCCTTCAACGCTGACGCCCGGATAGCCTTCGAGCTCGCAGAGCGCCAGACTGTGGAGTTGCGGCTGCGCAATGCCAGAGGGGAGCTGGTGCAGGTGCTCGCGCACAAAGTGATGGAAGCGGGCCGACATGAAGTGAGACTCAACGCGGAAGGTTTCGCCTCGGGCCTTTATGTGGTCGAACTCTGTGCCCATGGGCTATGGGCTTCCACTAAAGTGGTGCTCTTGAGGTGAAGACCGTGAATGTGCGGCCCATAGAGGCGTTGGTGCTGGTCGCCGCAGCTTTCGCCCTTGTGTGGACCAGGGGGTGGGCGCAGGAACCGCTGCCAGAGGCGCGTGGCGTATGGATGAGCCGGGACGTGATCCTTGCCGGTCCGGCACGCATGGAGCAGGTATTCTACCGGTTGGCCAGGGCGAATTTCAACCGCGTTCTGGTGGATGTCCAATATCAGGGAGCCACCATTTACCCCAGCGCGGTGATGGCGGCGGCCGGAGGTCCCGAACAGCGGGCTGAGTTTAGCGGCAGGGACCCCCTCCAGGAGGCTATCGAAATTGGCCACCGCTTTGGGCTGGAAGTTGTGGCCTGGTTCGAATACGGACTGATGGCGCACACGCACCCGTCCGATAGCACCGATCGGGGCCCTCTCCTCGCCGCACATCCCAGCTGGGTCGCCATCAGACGCAATGGTTCCTCGGTGGTGGCCAATGAGAATGGCTACTTTCATTGGCTCGACCCTGCCCATCCAGAGGTGGTCAGCTTCATGGAGGAGCTCTTTGCGGAGGTTGCTGCCCGCTGCCCTGGACTCGATGGAATTGAAACTGACCGCATTCGCTACCCTTCCACGGAGTTCTCCTATTCGGAGATGGCGCGTGTCCGTTATGTTGCCGAGACCGGCGGCAGCGATCCGCTTCTGCTGGATCCGCGACATCCAGAATGGGCGCAATGGGTACGATGGCGCGAGCAGCAGACCACCGCTCTGGCCAGGCGCATCTACCGCCGCGTGAAGGCCATACGTCCCGATGTGCTGGTCAGCGCCGCAGTCGCACCCCCGTACATGCTTCTGGCTGGGGAAAAGCTGCAGGCCTGGCACGTCTGGGCCGACAGCGGCTACGTGGACGCCCTGGAGCCCATGCTGTATCTGCCCGACGAACAGCTGGAAAACCAACTGACGTCGAGTCAAAACCTGGTGCCGGCGACATTCGCCCTCTACCCAGGGATCGCCTATCGGAACGACAGTTCCTTGCTCTTCCAGGTGGATCGTGTGCGGCAGTCAGGGTGTGCCGGGGTGACCATCTGGTACGACGGGGCGATGACGGAACAGACGCTCCAGCGTCTTGGGCTGGGGATCTTCGCGCAGCGCGTCAGGTCCCCGCACAACGAGGTGATAATTAACGATGGGGACGGCGTTCGCTTTCACTCCTCCGGGCCGTGGCAGACTGTGCAGGGTGGATTCCTTGGCGGCGCTTTGCAGGTGGGGGCAGGGTCCGCGGAGGCCTCGGCCACCTGGAGTGCCCGTGTGTTGAGAGAAGGGCTTTACGAAGTCTTCGCTCGCTGGCCGCTGGTAGTTGACGCGGCCAATGAGGTGCGGTGCCACCTGCACTCGGCCGACAAGGAAATTGTCTGCGTGGTTGACCAAAGAAAGCATCCCGACACCTGGGTGTTCTTGTGCGCGGACACCTTGCGACATGGAGAAAGCGTGACGCTTACTGTTTATGGTGCCACCAGCGGCACGGTCACTGCTGACGCCGTCCGTCTGCTGAGGGTAGGGGAGCTGTCCGTGGATGATTGCCACGTGCCGGACAGCGTGCACATCGAGCTCAAATTCAGCAGAGCCGTGGACACGAGTTCTGCTACCAGGTCAGAGAGCTACGCTCTGGACCAGAGCGCGCAGGTGCTTTCAGCAGCGCTGCTCTTTGGCGAGCCATCTGTGGTACGGTTGACCGTAACCCCGCTTGTGCCCGAGCAGCCGTATGCGTTGCGACTGGTCGGAGTGCGCGACAGGGCGGGCAACTTCTGCCGCACGGCAGAGCTCCTCGTCACCTTCGCGCCCGCGCGCACCACCCTCGTGGTGGACGATGGCTCAGCCACCTTCAGACCGTTCGGCGCGTGGAGCACCATGCAGGAGGGGAGGGGTTTTGTCGGAGAGGGTTACGCCCTGAGCGCAGCGGGAAGGGGCGAAAACAGGGCGCAGTGGTGGACGGAAGTGAGGCAGGACGGGCTGTACCAGCTCAGCGTCGGCATTCCGGACTGCGCCCCAGCACTCGCGCGCCGTGTGCCATACTTCGTGCTCCACCATTTCGGGCTGGACACCGTGTATGTGGACCAGGAGGCGGCGCGCGGGGGGTGGGCGCCGTTGGGCCGTCGCTACTTTCGCGCGGGCGATTTCGCCAGCGTAATGGTCGTGAATCTGGCGGACTCCGGAATGGTGGTGGCTGATGCCTGCCGTCTGCAGCGGGTATTGGATACTGCCGTTGCGAAAGAGGCTGGACGCCCAGAAGGCGGCATCCCCCTTATCCTGAGTAGCTACCCGAATCCATTCAACGGGGAGACCACGGTGACTTTTGTCCTGCCAGGGCACGGATCTGCACAGGTCAAAGTGTTCAATGTCCAAGGACAGGAAGTGGACACGGTGACCACGCCAGTGTTGGCGCCTGGCTTGCACAAGGTGAACCTAGCGCTGAGGCAAGTGCCCAGCGGTCTCTACTTGTGTCAGCTCTTCTATGTGGATGAACGCGGCGCCACCATCCCCGGCGCCTCTACGCGCAAGCTGGTGCTGATACGATGAGGCTGTTCGGCAACAGGTGTCTCGCTGTACCCCGAGCCGGAAGCACCATGGCAAGGGCCGTGGCCATCGCTGTGGTCCTACTCTGCTGTACCGGCCTGCCGGCGCAGGTACCCAAAGGCAAGATCGCCGGCAGGGTCATCGATGCCGCGACGAAGCAAGGCTTGCCTGGAGCCAATGTCGTGATCCAGGGCACCACCCTGGGCGCAGCCACCGATCGCGATGGGGAATACTACATCCTCAACGTGCCCCCAGGAACCTACACCCTGCTTGCGCGCATGATCGGCTACCGCACGACGGTGGTACGCGGCGCGAGTGTCGTCGTGGATCGGACGACGACCGTTGACTTTGCTCTGGAGGCGACCGTTGTGGAGATGGCTCCCCTGGTGATCGAAGCGGCGCGACCGGCAGTAGTGCGCGATCTGACTGCCACGGCTAAGGTGATGGAAGGGCGCGAGATCGAAACTGCCCCGGTGGAAGGGCTGCGCCGGGTGCTGGAACTGGATGCAGGGGTGACCAGAAACCCCAATGGCACCTTTTCCATCCGCGGCGGCGGGGCCTTTGAGCTTCAGTTCCAGATCAACGGCGTGGAGCAGATCGCTTCCAATACGGGAATCCCCGGCTATAACCTTTACGGCGAAAAGTCCAACACGAGCTGGAAATACGATTTCAACCCCCTCGGGGTCAAGCAAATGGAGATCATCTCCGGCGGCTTCAGCGCCGAGTACGGGAATGCCCAGGCCGGAGTGGTGAAGGTGGTGACGAAAGAAGGTGAGGATCATTTCCACGGCGAGTTTCGGGTTGAGGTCCGCCCTCCGGGCAAGTACCACTTCGGCCCCTATCTCTATGGCCCTGAAACGATCGAGTGGCAGCGCTGGGGTTCGTTTGCCAATTGGCAACAGTGGCGGGATAGGAACGCACCCGGCATTTCCGACGATTCGCTGAAAACGTACTATTATGACCGTTGGATTGCCAATCACAGCCCCGGGCCAAACAATTCGCCCAACCCTTTGGGGGTTTATGACTACCGCAAGCTGGTCTATCAGCGCTACCTGTTCGGAGTAGGTGGGCCCCTTGGGGGCACGGACCGACTGCGCTTCTACCTGTCGGGCGAGCACCGGCGGGCACCGCTGCGCATCCCCAGCGTGGAACGGGTCCAAGTCTACCAGAACTACGTCTTGAACCTGACCTGGCGGGTGGGGAAAGCCGACAAGCTCAAGCTGATGGCACAGTATCAGGCGCATCACGGTGCGGTCTGGTCGGGCTCCGAGGACATCCGCTGGGCATCGGTCATAGGGCAATACCCCAGCTGGAAGTACTGCCTGGTTTTGGAAAGTCCAAAGGACGAGATCACCACCACCCAGACCCTGACCTGGACCAAGGTATTTGGCCCTCGCACCTACTTCGAGCTCAGCGCGTGGCATCAGCGTGAGCGCTACATCGAGCGTAACCTGCCCATAATTACCGCCACCGATCCAAGGTTGGTGCCTGCAGGCCCGTGGGATGAGGACTTTCGGCGCATCGTCTACGAGTTCACTTCCCTGTATGCGCTCGATGCCCAGACCGATGTGTGGAACGTGAGTGCGGATTTGACCAGTCAGGTGACGGCGCGCCATCAGCTCAAGATCGGCGGGCGAGGGCAGTATTGGGACACGCGCTATGCCGGCGAGTCCGGTGCGCGCATCAATGCGTTTGTCGCCTACTCCGGCTTCGCCGAGTACTACCACGCCTATCCGTGGTACGTGGCCGCATATGTGCAGGACAAGATGGAGTTCCAGGGCATGGTGATCAACGCCGGCCTGCGTTTGGACGCCTTCAACATGAACGCTCCCGTGCCCGTGGATCGCTTTCGACCCTTTTATCAAGGGACCGGGCAAGGAGGGGGACCCTACGTGGGCGACGTCGGTGACCCGCGTACGCGCCGACCCCAGAGCCATTGCGCCGTGGCGCCACGCTTTGGCCTCTCCTTTCCCGTGGGGGAACGCACGGCCTTCCGCCTGCAATATGGCCATTTCCACTCCATGCCCCTGTTCCGACACGCTCTGTCCAAGAACACCTGGCAAGGGTGGCGCATGTACGGTAATGCCGATCTGGGATTCAAGAAGACCATCAGCTACGAGGTCGGGTTGCAGCAAAGCCTCGGTGGCACGCACCGGCTGGACGTGGCCGCCTACTACAACGACCGCGTCAACCAGACGGTAAGCGCGCGCGTGCATTCGCCTACCGGGTCCCAGCAGGAGGCCCCGCAGAATCCCTGCTACCTGACCTATGAGAACAACGGCTACGGCGCCTCCCGCGGCATCGAAGTATCCGTGGAAAGGATCGCAGTAGGCGACTGGAAGTATCGTTTGAGTTACGCTCTTGCCCGCACCTCGCAAGGTGCCTATGGTGCCATCGATATCTACCAGGACCCCAATGATCCGCGGAGCGTGGTGGAGCGGCGCAGTGCCAATGACTTCTTGGCCGAAGAGGATCGGACGCACTCATTCCGCGCCCTCCTTTCGTACACGGTACCGGCGCCAATACGGCGCAAAGTGCTGGCAGGCGAGCTGGTCAAGGACTTTGTTGTGACCATGATCTATCAGGCGCGCAGCGGATCGCCTTTCACCTATGTCACCAGCTACGACCAGTTCACCGACGTGGTCAATAATCGGCGCTATCCGTTGGAGGCAAGAACCGACCTGGGGGTTTCCATGCGTGTGGCGCTGGGCGCCCTGCAGCCTCTCCTGTCGATGCGCATTGAGAATCTGTTCAACAATCGCTGGCTCACCCCGCTTTCCGGCGAGGAGTTGCGCAATTGGGTCGAGTACGGCGTAACCAGGGATACTCCACCCTGGCGCAGCAATCCAAACGACCCGCAGGCGAAAATCTACAAGCTCAGCTACTTTCGCGCCTACCGCAATGCGCCGCGAGAGATCTATTTCACCGTGGGAGTGGGGTTTTGACCATGGCCGCGCGCCTGCAACAAACGAGAGCGCTTTCTTGGCCCATTCTGAGCGTCTGCGCAGCGGCATGGATGGCTCTTTCTGGCAGCGGCTTTGCCCAGGTGGAGGCCACGGCCATCCCGCTGACGCGGGGGCAGTTGTGGGAGACCGTCAATGTGGCCAAGATGGGGCCGGTTTTCCAGAACTGGGCCCGTAAAGGGTATGGGATGGATTGGCCAGGCTTTGACCCTGAGCTTATTCCCCGACAGGTGGGCGGAGGCACAAGCCACCACGTGGGTGGCGGATTTTGGGCTGGTGCCATACGCCCTTCCACCAGCGACAGCGTGTGGGGCATAGCCGATTGGGCCATGTTCGCGACTTCTGTGGGGCTGTCCACCACTGACAGCCCCTACCTGCTCTTTCGTCACCGCCTACGCTGGCCCAATGGCGAGAACTACTGGCTGCGTACGGAGCCCCGCGAGGCAGAAGAAGTGGTGGACACCGAGTGGGAGTTCAACCCGCGCTACCGCTTCCCCTATCGGCCCCCGCGCTTCTTGCCGGTGCGCGTCAGGCGCACCGTCCGCTGTTGGAGCGGTTCGGCAAAGGATGAGAAATACATCATCATCGACTATGTCATCACCAATGTTGCCCGCGAGCCCCATATCTTCAACCCTGAGATAGCCTCGCCCGAAGTATACCGGGTTCTCTCCCTGGACTCGACCTTGCAGGATCTCTATCTACTCTTCACCTACGCCTTTTCCATCAATGCTCGGGGCTGGACGATGCTCTTTCCGCAACTGCCCGCAGGGGCCCTGAACAACCGCTTCCTCTTTGACTCGCGGCAAAGGATGGTCTACGGCTGGGCAGACGACTATGCGGAGGCGGCCGGGAACGAGAAGTTTGATCCCTATGTGTACGGCAGCGGCGGACCCCGCGGCGGCAAAGAGTGGCTGGCGCCGGCTTTTGCCGGGATCAAGTTCTTGCATATTTCGCGGAATAAGCGCGGCCAGGCAGACGCCATCAGTCAGGTTGGCTGGTCGGTGAGCGACCCAGCGCATGCCTTTCCATTTACGGGCCTGGAAACGAACGAGCAGTGGTACGGGGCGATGCGCGAGCTCCGCAATGCCTACCAGGCCATACTCTTTCCCCAAGGTCTGGCCGACGAGCGTTGGGGCAAGAGCCGCGTGTGGACCATGGTCTCGCTGGGCCCCTGGGATCTGGCTCCTGGTGACTCCGTGCGCGTGGTCGTGGCCGAGGTGATCGGCTGTGCAAGCTCCGAGATGGTGTTCGACCCCACCGCCGTCGAGCAAGATATTGCCAAGGCTGGGCTGGCAGATCTCAATGCCACGGCCCAGCGAGCGCAGTTCAACTTCGACCACCGCTACAACGTACCTGACTCACCGGCTGCGCCGGAACGGTTTGAACTGACGCGTCTGACCGGAACCAGGGTGGGGAACGTCATCCGTTGGGACGCCTCAGGTGAGCAACTTCCGGACCCGGACTATGCGGGGGCGGAGGCATACGACCTGGCCGGCTACCGCATCTATCGTTCCGATTACCTGCCCATCGGTCCGTGGGAGCGAATTGCAGAGGTGGCAGCAGGCGACCCCGCGTACTTTGACGCCAATTCTCAAAGCCATACGTATGTGGATACAGCGGTCGTGGTCGGGTTCGGCTATTACTACGCTATCTCGGCCTTTGACACCGGCCATGAGCACTGGCCACCTGATCCCGCGGCCATATTTTCAGAGACCAACAGCAACCGGGTTCCGTCGCTTGAGAGCTCTTTCTATCCGAACCATTCGGTGAAGCCGTTTGTGGCCACCTTCTCGCCGGTAAACACCACGCTGGACCAGGTGCTGGTGGTGCCAAACCCGTTCGTGATGCGTTCTGGCTTTATCACTCCCGGGGCTCAGGACGTCATCTCGTTCATGAATGTGCCCAGTCCGTGCACCATTCGCATCTATACCATTCGTGGTGACCTGGTGGCGACCATTGAGCACAGTGAGGACACGGGAATCGCCCAGTGGGACCAGGTGACGAGCTTTGGCCAGTTCGCTGAGAGCGGGTTTTATGTGTACCATTTGACTTCGCACGCGCCTGCCACAAGAGGCGCCACGCGCATTGGCAAGTTCTGTATTGTGAGGTGAGGGCATGAGTCACCAGCGGGATGTCAGTATTCTTGCCCTTGCTCTAATCGTCGCCCTGGCATCGTCGGTGCAGGCACAGTTTCGCAAGGTGGGGACGGCGGGCTACACCTTCTTGGAAATCCCGGTGACTGCGCGGGTGGCGGCAATGGGCGAAGTGAGTGTGGCGCTGTTGGACGCCGGGCCTGAGGCCCTCTTCACCAATCCGGCGCTCCTGGCGCGCCTTGGGGCGGCCCGTGCCTTGAGCGTCTCCTATTCCGCTTACCTTGCCGAAACACATCACCAGGCATGCTCATTCGCCCTACGGCTTCCACGAGGCATGGGGGTATGTGGCGTCAGTTTCAACCGCCTGGACCTTGGGGATATGGTCGAGACCGTGAACGCGGACATCGACAACCCAGGTGGTGCCTACATTGTCCGCGGCACCTACAACGCAGATGCTTTGGCCATAGGGTTCTCCTATGCCCATCAAGCAACCGTCTGGTTTTCTTACGGTCTGACTCTTCGCTACGTGCGCGAGCGCATCGCCGTTTATACCTCTGACAATGTGCTTGTGGATCTGGGCATGGTCTACAGTACCGGGTTTCGCTCCTTGCGCCTTGGGGGTTACCTTCAGAACTTTGGCGTAGACAGTCGCTACATTGGCGATTCGTTCAAGATGCCCATGGTCTTCAGACTGGGTGCGGCTATGGAGCTTTTGGGCAGGCCAGGGAGTGCGTATTGCCTGATCCTGGCCGCCGATGCCCTCCATCCCAGCGACTACAGCGAGCGGCTGCATGCGGGGACAGAGCTGTGGTTGGCCAACGTAGTGGCAATACGGGCAGGGTACAAGTTCAATTATGATGAAGACGGCCTCACCACGGGGTGCGGGCTCAGGAAACGGACGGATCACGGTTCCGTCGGCTTTGATCTGGCTTACACTGACTACCGTCGCCTGCAGTCAGTCCTACGCATGAGTTTTTGCGCAGAGTTTTGACTTCGAGGAGTGGCTATGTTAGGCCGCCAGGAAATCCATTTCCACCACGTCTGCTGGGTTGCCCTGATGTCGTGGGCGTGCTCATCTGTCGCCTTGTCTCAGGGTGTGCGCCTGGAGTCCCTGTCCGCATGGGTCTCCTCGGCCCAGGGCCTCGAGTTGAAGCATGGTCAGGAGTTGCGCCAGGTGAGAGGGTGGGGCGGGGGGTGCGCTGCATCGCTGCGGTTGACTGGAGCCTTAGCCGTCGGGGTGCGGGCAGCCTACGCCGACTTGCAGGTCGATCAGGAAAGGGCGGTAGAACAATGGGGCTGGGCCTTCTGGCAGAGGTTCTACGGCAACTACGTCCGTGACCTGCAGTCCAGAGACAGCTCCTATCGGGCGACTTTGACCCCTGACCAGCACCTCTACATCACCCAACTGGTGCCAATGGTAGAGTTCCGCTGGCCGCAGAAAGGAGCGGCTGCCATGCGGGTTGCGGCGGGGGCAGGCCCTTGGTTCTACGAGCGCACACTCAGACTGCACGAGGTGTGGGAGAAGGACTTCCCGCAGCTGAATCATGTCTTTGTCTACGATTACTACAACCACGCAGAGGTGCGCAAAGGGGTAGTCTGTGCCGCGACTTTGGAGGGTGGCGTTGAATTGATGCTGCAGCAGTTCTTGCGTCTTCGTTTTTGTGCCTCCTACAGCCGTTTGCTTTCCAGCACAGGAAGCGCCTACGAGCGTTTTCCCCTCGTGAGTCTTGGTGGACTCGCCGCCGAAATGGTCTTCACCTACTAATGGAGGCGAAGCAATGGCGGCCCTCGGCGCAAGTGAGCAAAAGGGGGTGGTGATGTGGTTGGGGATGGTGGCACTCTGTGTCGCTGCAAAGGGCTTCGCCGTGGCCGGGGAGCCGGGCGAGTGGTGTGCTCAGTTGCATGTGGGCGTGGTGGCGCCCACCGGAAGTCTAAGCAATTGGTTTGCGCCGAGCGAGCGTCTGGTGGGCGTTCAGGTAGGACTATGGCAGAGGGAGGGGTGGTCGTGGCGAGTAGGGGTGGAGTTCCTTGAGCTGGCCAAGGAGAACACCGCCCGCCTTTACTACCGGGATCTGGATCTGCACTTTGCCTCGTCCAGTGCGACGGTGCGCGGCAGCTATGTCTTGGCGTCATGGCGCGGGGTGCAGGTGTTTGCAGGAGGTGGCGTAGGCCTGCACCATTGGCGCGGCCGGCGGGGAGCATATCAACTGGCAGAAGTGTTCGTGCCTGCGCGCGATCAGGAGGAATGGAGCTGGGCCTTTGAGGGCGGCATCGGGGCGCACATGGCCCTGGCATGGCGAGTGAGCCTTATGGTAGAGACGGTATACCGACTCGTCGTGGGCGAACTCTGGCCCGCGCTCGCTTTGCGCCTGGAAAACGTGAGCGGCCTGCAGAGTTTCTTCTGCACGCTGGGCCTCCAGATCGCTTTTTAAGGAGCCCTCGAACATGCCCGAGCCGACGGACAGCGCAGCGAGCACGCGCCTGGTCTCGCTAGACGCGCTGCGCGGCTTCACCATCGCGGCGATGCTCATGGTGAACAACACCGTGCATGACCAAGCGTATCCCTCCTGGTTCCGTCATGCAACATGGGGCGAGGGCGTCACCTTCTGTGACCTGATCTTTCCCTGGTTTCTTTTCTGCGTGGGCGTGGCCATTCCGTTTTCCTACGCCGCCTTCAGAGCCAAAGGGAAAACCCACCGGGCCTACCTGCGAAAGGCGCTACGGCGGGCGGGAGCGCTGGTGCTGTTGGGCATCGTGTTGGTCTCCAGCATCGCCCGGGAACTTGTGATTGGACTCGATGTGCTCCAGCTCATCGGCTTGGCCTTCCTGGTGGGAGCGCTGGCATACAGGTTTCCGCCCATAATGCGCCTGGTCTTCGCTGCGACCCTCCTGGTCGCGCACTGGGCCCTCCTGTCCTTCATCCCTTTCGATGGCTGCTCTGGGGGAGCCCTCTTGGCCGAATACAATGTTGTCCGCTATCTCAATGAAAGGTACCTGGCTCGCTACCACCTGGCCGGTGTCATCTCTGTTATGCCGACGGCCGCCCTTGTCTGCGGCGGCAGCCTTATAGGCGACCTCATCCGCGGCGCCAGCGGCGCAGTGATGGGCCGTGTGCGGACTCTGCTCATCATAGGCGTGGCGAGCACGGCGCTCGGTTTGTTGTGGAGCGTGCACCTTCCTATGATCAGGGCCATTTGGACCTCCTCTTTCATTCTCTTCGCCTGGGGTCTCGCCACCATTGCCTTGGCCCTGTGCCACTGGTTCGTGGAAGGGAAGGGGTGCCGACGATGGGTATTCCCCTTCGTGGTGTTTGGCTCGAACGCGATCGCGGCCTACTTTGTCTCCATTATGGTGCGGGTACACACCTTGGAGGAGTGGCGGGTCGTGGCTGGGGACACATCGCTCCCGCTGCGGGAGGCGTTGTGGCGCTGGCCTGATTCCCACCTAGGGGAAGTTGCCGGGTCGTGGGCCTACACCGGCACATATCTTTTCTTCTGGTGGCTCGTGCTTTACTGGATGTACCGCCGCAAGTGGTTTTGGAAGGTTTGAGGATGGGCCCCTCTTTGTGCGAGAGTGCTGGCGAAGCTAGCCCTTCTTTGCGTGCCGGAGCAGCTGCGAGCGCTCCTGGGAACGGCGGCGGACTCTTTCAGGAACAGGCACACCTTAAGAATAGGCTCGGTAGCCAGTGCAAGAGCCGACCGCAGAGCTAACGGATTTTCTCCGCCAACTGGGTGTTGGTGTTGCGCAGCACGTGATTGTCCACACCTCGTTGCGGAGGTTGCGCGCCGCCTTCCCGGGAGTGGGTCCGGAGCGGTTCATCTCTGTGCTCCAGCAGCAACTTGGCCCTTCAGGGTCAATTGTGCTGCCGGCATTCACCTACTGTTTCAAACGGCGAGATGGAACCAGCGAGGTGTTCGACCCAGCGACTACCCCAAGCAAAGTCGGGGCGCTGTCGGAAGTTTTTCGCACCACGCCACAGGTCGTGCGCACGCGATCAGCCACGCACTCTTTTTGCCTCTGGGGTGAAGCGGCGCGGGCTGTTGGCGCGGAAAACGCTCCGGCCAGCCCCCTGGGCGACGGGAGCGTTCTGGATTGGCTTGCTCAGCAGCCACGCGCGTGTGCGCTCCTGTTCGGCGTCGACTTTTCCGCCTTGAGCTTCTGCCACTATCTGGAAGTCAAGGCACCTGTCCCCTGGGCCGGGCTTTTCCCCTGGGACTTCATGGGGGTGATGCCCATGGGGCTCTCGACCGCAGGAGAGCAGCCACTCCGCGAAGTCCCTGGGTGCTCCAAGGGCTTCGTCGCCTTTGAGAGGTACCTTCTTGCGCACACCAGGATTCGCCGCTTGGCGCGAGGTGCCCTCTGGGCCTACAACCTGGATCTGAGCATGCTCCTTGAACAGGGACTGCCCTTCTTCCGAAGATACCCGTATGTGCTCCTCTGCCCCTCCGGCACCTGTCCCGCTTGTGACCAGCGCAGAAGGGCATTCCCCGGGCACGAGCCCTCACGAGTGGCAGCCAGCGAGTAGGGCCAGAGAGGCCCGCAACATCGCCGCGTTGCCACGAATTTCTTGACAATCCGCTGCGGATTTGATACATTTGCCATCCACACGTCGAACCATGACCATGGAGGACCTCATGCCAGACGCACAGGGACGCTATACCATTCACGTTGTGTCGCACACCCACTGGGACCGCGAGTGGCGTTACCCATTCCAGGAGTTTCGCATGCTCCTGGTGGACATGTTCGACGCGCTCATCAAACTGCTGGAGGAAAACCCGGACTACAAGTACTTCCTCCTCGACTCGCAGACCATTCCTTTGGAAGACTACCTGGCGATAAAGCCGGAGAACGAGCCGATCCTGCGGCGCCTCGTGGCCCAGGGGCGCATCCACATCGGCCCGTGGTACACGCTGCCGGACACACCCGAGATCAGCGGGGAATCCGTCGTACGCAACCTGCTCATGGGCACGCTGATTACCGATGATTGGCAGGGACAGAAGTGGTCGGGCTACAGTCCGTTCTCCTTCGGGCAGTCCTCCCAGATGCCGCAAATATACCGCGGGTTTGACCTCGACCACATGTTTTTCTACCGCGGGAACAACGACCGCATCACCAAGCACGAATTCATCTGGGAGGCGCCGGACGGGAGCAGGATCATGGGCATGCGCTCGGTGAACCCCTATGGCCGCGCCAACTGGTATGTGCACGTCTACCGCCCCGTGGCGCTCAACAAGTGGCCTTTTGAGTGGGATTACCATTGGCGCGAAGGACAGCTACCATTCCACCCGTGCGACGAGGAACTCTACGGGTTTGACTACTGGCTGTTGGAAGGAAAGCACCTGGACAAGCTCTACCTGGAGAACCTCCCCAAGGCGCTGGCCGAGATTAAAGCGCATGCCGTCAAGGGGGCAACTTGTGACCAGCTTCTCTACCTTGATGGCATGGACCAGGTGAACCCCTATCCGCGCACGCCCGAAATTATCGCCGAGGCGAATAGACTGAATACCGGAGACACATATCTCCACAGCTCATTCTACGACTATGTCGAGGCGGTAAAAGCACGGGCAAAGGACCTGCAGGTCATGCGTGGTGAGTTTCGGTACACTATGGTCGACGGTCTTTGGCAGAATCTCTTTCCGGGCATGCTCTGCGCCCGCATGTATTTGAAACAGCAAAACCGCACCTGTGAACTCAAGCTGCAGAAGAACGCAGATACCTGGGCGGCCTTGGCCAACCTCCTGGGCATGGAGTACCCCGAAGGAATGCTCCGTCTGGCCTGGAAGTATCACCTGGCCAATCAGTCTCACGACAGCATCGCTGGCTGCAGTGTCGACCTGGTGCACGAAGACGTCGAGTACCGCAATCGGCAGATTCGCCATTTGGCGGATAATGTGACCAGGCGTTCGTTGGCCCACATTGTCAAGAACATTGACGCCAAGTACCTCCCGGAGGACGCAATCTGCCTGGTGGCCTTTAACCCCACGCAGTACCCCCGCAGCGAGGTGGTGAGCGCCATCATTGACCTGCCAGAGGAGTCGGGCGCGAAGTGGTTCACTCTGGAGGACGAGACAGGCAGGCAGCTTCCCGTACAGTTCATCCGCTCCTATCCATTTGGGCCAATAGTCAAGAACCCTTACGAATTCCCCATCCCCTACAAAGCGCGTCGTGTGCATTGCGCCATCGCTCTGTCTGACGTTCCGGGGCTGGGGTACCGCTCCTTTGTCATCAAGCCTCAACCAGGGCGCAAGTTGAACTATGGCTCGCTTTCTCCGGCCGTAAATGTGATGGAGAACGAGCACTTGCGGGTGGAAATAAAGCCCGATGGTCGGCTGGACATTGTGTGCAAGGCCACGGGCGTAGAGTACCGCGGCTTGCACTACTTCCTAGATTTCTCCGACGTCGGGGATCATACTACTCAGCGGCGTGCTGAGCTGGACGAGGAAATCGCCAGCATCGGTGCGCAGGCTGAGATCGCCAAGACCATCGACGGCCCGGTGATGGTGCAGTACCGCGTAAAGCTCACCATGATGTTGCCCAAGGACGCGCTTGCGGACGGAAGCCGCCGCAATCCTGAGCGGGTGCCCTTCGAAATCGTCTCCTACCTCACGCTCAAGAGCGGCGCGCCCATGGTAGAGGTGCACACGGAGCTCACCAACAACGTGCGCGACCACAAACTGCTGGTGATGTTCCCTTCCGGCTACCCTGGTGCGTCAAAGTCGTACTCTGAGACCCATTTTGAGGTGACCGAGCGGGATATTCACCTCCCCGACACCTCCACCTGGAAGGAGCCAATGTTGCCGTACTACCCGCAGTACATGTTCTGCGGTGTGCAGGGGGAGGGCCATGGTTTGGCGATCTTCAACGTCGGTCTGCCAGAGTACGCAGTGTTTGAGGACGAGCAACGCACCATTGGCCTGACGCTCGTGCGCACCTACCGCTTCCCCATCATTGGTGCAGATCCGGAGAATGTGGCCACGGACGAGACCCAAGTGATGTGTCAGTGCTTGCGTCCATTCACTTTTGACTATGCCATTTACCCTTACCGAGGCGGGTGGCATGAGGGCAAGGTGTATGAGTACGCGAACCGGTTCAATCTGAAGCTGCGTCTGGCGCAGACAGGCCGTAGCACCGGGACATTGCCGCCTAGCCTGAGCTTCATCGACATCCGGCCGGCCACGCTGGTGCTCTCGGCGGTCAAGCGCTCTTCTCGCACCGATGGACTCATTGTCCGCCTGTTCAACCCCACCGAGGAAGAGGTCGAGGGGACAGTCAGTTTCTGGCGTCCGGTGCGCGAGGCGCGCCTGGTGAAACTCAACGAGAAGGTCATTGCCCCGGCTCGCTTCCAGGGACCGACCGTGTTCTTGCGCGCGGAAAAGAACAAGATCGTGACCCTGGAAGTGTGGTTAGAATGAGGGCAGAGACCCGGTGTAGGGAGCCCTCTCCTGGGAGGACCCCTGAGTTCGGTCAAGCGTAGTACTGCGGCAGAGAGGTGGCCAAGTCGCTTCGCCCGTGTAGGCAAAGGAGGATCGACCATGAACGCAAGAAACTTTGTGTCTGCTGTGTTGCTGGCGCTGCTTTCCTGGAACCTGGAAGCTGCCGTTGTGGGTGCGCCGGAGTTCGCCGGTACGTGGAAGCTCATTCCTGAGCTCAGCACTGAAATCGACCTCTATGCCACGCTCACCCTCGAGGTCAGCCTGAAGGAGGAGGGCGTGCTCCTGGTGCAAACGTGGGGCACAACTCGTCGGTTCGTGGACTCGTTGGATCTTCGCACTGATGGAAAGCCCACGCTCGTGCCGGTGAAGAACCGGGTGTTTCCCACGAACGTCTTCATGGGGTTGGCCATGCCAGTGGGGAGCGAGCGGCAGCTGGTGGCGCGCTGGGACAGAGACGGCACGGTGCTGAAGGTGCAGGAAACCTTCACCGTGCGGGGCTCGCAGGGGCCAACTCCCGTGCAATGCACCCACACGTACGAACTGCGCGAGGATGGCGACATTCTGATCTATGAGATCGCCAGGTCGTCGCGTCCAGGTAGCCCGTTGCACTATGTGCTCAAGAAAGCTGGACGGCGCGAAGCCCACTACTACCGGCTCCAGGATAACTGGGAGATCACCGGCAAGCTCCCCGAACAGGCGCTCCTAATCAGTCTTCAGGGCATCGTCAACACCACGGGGCCGCGCCTCTATCTCATCTACCCAGAGACATGGCCGTTCCATTACGTGGTCCCTGTGTTTGAGTTCTACCAGAAGAAACGATACTTCACCTTCGCGCCCCTGAAATCGCTCCAGGAGGCGGTGGAGACTTTCAAGGATGTACCCCAGGGGTACGTGGTGTGGGACCCAGCCGTGCGCACCTCGCTTATCGTGGCCTTCACCATTGCCGGCGTGGAGAAGGCTGTCGTGGTCACCGAAGAGCTGATTCCCTTGGTGGAAAAGTGTGGTCTACCGATGGTGGAGGATCTGCGGGGCATGTTTCGGGGGATGAATGATGCCCAGATCTACCAGTGGGCCTATGAGCGCTACTGGGACCGCTGCAGCCGGGACTTTATCATCTGGCTCGGCGGGGAGTCAGGGCCCATCATGAAGCCGGGTGTGGCGGATTGGGGCGTGTGCAAGCGTGCCTTTTTCAACGACCTCTCCACCAGACCAGAAGACGCCGAAGAGTACGCACTGGCGCGAAAGCTCCTGAGCCAGATGAACCCGATGTCCATGGTCATGGGATGGCACTCTTACGCCAAGGACAAGGAGCGCGATCACGTGACCCTGACCTCGAGCTTTGGTCTGCGTGTGGAGGGGTTGCATACCATCCCCAACCTCAGTTTCAGCCATCAGGTGCCACCGACTCCAGGGTTCGTGTTCAAGAACAACCATCACGTGGTGCCCGGAAAGCGCAACAAGCCCAAGAAAAAGGTGTACATTACCTGCATTCAGACCGATGGTATGGGGATTGGTGCATGGAACCGCGCGGGCCGGGGGGAGATTCCCTACGCCTGGGAGGTCATCATGAATCGCTTGTGGATGGAACCGGCGGTGCAGGAGTACTTCTATAGCACTGCCACGCCCAATGACTACTTCTTGGGCTGCCTCTCTGGCCCAGGCTACCTCTACCCAAAGGCGGTACCGCCAAACCTGCTTCCTGGACTAATCGCCAAGGCGAAGGATTACATGGAAAAACATGACCTCAGGGTGTTCGAAATCATGGACTACTCTGAAGGGGCGACGGTGGAGGGGAACACGGAACTGACCAAGGAGGTCGTCGAGGCCTACTATCAAGGCATGCCGGATGCGCTGGGATTTGTCAACGGCTACGCGCCTTCATATACGTTCGCAGTCAAGGATGGAAGGCCGCTGATTTCGTACGACTACTACCTGTCTCCCACCAAGCCTGAGGAGGAAGCTGTGGCAGACCTGAAAGAGCTAGCCACCATCAACAAGACAAGGCCGTACTTCTTGTTGATGCACGTCCGGGAATCGAGCGATGTGAAGCGGGTGAAGCGGATATTAGACAGGCTGCCAAAAGAGTTCGAGGTGGTGCCCCTGGATCTTTTCCTGGTTATGGCGGGCAGGCAGCCGACTTTCCAGGAGCGATTTCTGACCAGGTAGAGGGCGTCGAGGACGGGCGGCTCGAGGCAACCTCGTGATGCTCACGGAGGGCCGGGCCACACCCTTTGGCGCCTAGATGGTAGCGGCAAAGGGATCCTGGGGTGGGGAGGGTGGCGATCCGCCTTCCCCACTTCGGTTTCTGGAGGGAGAAAGCCTGCAATTCCCTGTGCCACTGCGCCACCTCTCACGGCGGGAGGCCAGGGCAGGCTCCCAATACTGGGTGCCACAGTAGAAAAAATTGCAGAAAAACGCGGTGAACGGAATTTTTCTCTTGACTTTTTGTTGAGAATTCGTTATAATACATGCCGAATTTTTGTATAAGCCGTTTCCCCATCCATCATCGAGTGGAGCACGATGGAAACCATGTGGACGCTTCATCAAGATGTGATGTTGGGGAGGGATGGTGTAGTGGCAAAGGGAATAGGGTTTCCGGCCGCCGGGGAGGCGTAGCCGGGCTCTACTCCCTTTACTTTTTCCGGCCCTGGTCTTGCTGAGAAAGGAGGTGAATGCTGGAGGGTAGGTGGTAGTGAGTTGAGGAGTGTTGTCCGAAAGACCCCTAAACTGGAGGAGCATGGACATGCACAAACGCATCCTACAACTGGCGCTGTTTGTCCCCATCGTCCTCGTTCTCTCGTTGGTGGCAAGCACGTCTGTGTTTGCGGTCACGGGCAAGATCGCAGGGCGCGTGACCGATGCCGACACAGGCGAGCCGTTGCCCGGCGTGAACGTCATCATTGAGGGGACGATGATGGGAGCCTCTACTGACCTGCAGGGTCGGTACTTCATCATCAACGTCCCACCGGGTGTGTACTCCGTCAAGGCATCGTTCATGGGCTACACGGCCGTCACGAAAACCAGCGTGCGGGTAGTGACGGGTATGACCGCGGAAGTAGATTTCCAACTGTCCCCGACGGTAATCGAGGGGCAGGCGGTGACCGTGGTTGCGGAGCGACCGCTGGTGGAGAAGACACTCACGCAGTCGAAGACCACCATGGAGGCGCAGGAGCTGGACCATCGCTTGCCCGTGAGCAGCTACCGCGACCTGGTAGAGACGGCAGCGAGCACGTTCAGTGGCTATGTGCGTGGCGGTCGTAAGTACGAGACCAAGTACCTGGTGGACGGCGTGGATGTGTCCGACACCTACTTCTCCGGTGGCACGGGCGCGTTCGGCACCCTGGATGTGGGCCATGTGTACCAGGCATTCCGCCGCTCGGAAATCCGCGAGACGGCGATGACTGAGATGCCCAGCAGCGCCATCCAGGAATTGAACGTCTACGCTGGTACCTTTACCGCCGAATACCCCACGGCCTCCGCTGGCATCGTCAACATGGTGACCAAGTCTGGCGGCCAGAACTATACCGGCAAGATCTTTGTGCGGGGTACGCCCCTGGACGAGATCGAGCACTTTGGCACCAACCCCTACTACATGAAGGACAGCAAGAAGGACGCAAGCGGGAACATTATCCAGATCGGCTACTTTGACGAGCGCGACAAGTTGGCCGCCTCCTCAGCGATCAAGGACCAGCGTTCCGCCCAGCTCTACACCTGGAACGAGGAGCTGTGCAAAGACAAGTACTACTATGACCCCAACGACTCCGTGGGTCTGGGCCGCTCCTACGAGGTGGAAGGCAACCTGAGCGGACCGCTGCCATTCACTGGCGGCAAGGGCGGTTTCTTCTTGACCGGCCGTTACCAGAACCTGCGCACCTCGGCCATGCCGTTCGATCTGGACAAGCGCATCGTCAGCAGCTTGAAGCTGCACTACGACGTGACCAAGGACATGCGCGTGACCATGTACGGCCAGGTTGACGACGGCGGCAAGCTGTTCAACTTTGTCAACTGGAAGTTCAACCCGAAGTGGTTGTACTACATGGAGGGTGCGCCGCGGTATAAGGACCTGGGTGTGGTCGCCTACGCCAAGTGGACCCACACGCTGTCGCCAAAGACCTTCTACGAGATCCAGGTCAGCCAGAGCAACAAGACCGGTGAGCTGGGCTACCCGGACGACAATGGCGATGGCTACTGCGACATCGACGAGAAGGGCGACTTTATCGACTTCGATTCGCGGGAGGAGTACCTCCGCTACGTGGGCGGCGTGACCAAGACCGACCCGGCCACCGGCATCACCTACATCGACTGGACCACGGTCAACGGTTACGTGGGCAACTACCTCAATGAACACCCGGATGCGGTGCTCGGGCCCAGGGACCCCAACCGGACGTTCTTCTACAGCGCCATCGACCAGACCTACATGGAAAACAAGGTCAATTTCTGGACGACTGGCGGTCTGTTCCGTCCGCGCTACCCGGCGGCCCTTTACAGCCGCACCACCCGTAACGTTACCGCGATCAAGGGTGACCTCACCAGCCAGATCACCTACAACCACCAGATCAAGACTGGTTTCCAGTTCCGTTACCACTACGTTGATGTCGACAACAAGCAGGCGGAGCTCGGCGGCGCCGGTCACCAGTACCCGATGGAGTGCTTCCACCTGGACAAGCACACCTTCTACCCGAAGGAGTTCGGTTTCTACGTGCAGGATCGCATCGAGTACATGGGTATGATCGTGAACGTGGGCGCGCGTGTGGACGGCTATGACAACGACACCCGCCGCTTCGTGAACGATTTTCACCCATGGGACTACATTGCCGATGCGACGGGAGCCCTGTGGGAACTGCGCCCGGTCCGTGGCGAGAAGGTGGGTTGGAAGTGGTTCTTCAGCCCGCGCCTGGGTGTGTCGCACCCGATCTCCGATCGCATGGCGATGCACTATTCGTTTGGCAAGTTCATCCAGTATCCGAACTTTGCCTCGCTCTACACCGACTATAACTTCACGAACTACTCGGCCTCGCCGTCGATGACCACGGTGTGGGTAGACCAGGAGCCCATGCGCTCCACCGCATACGAGATCGGTCTGCAGTGGGCGCCTGTGCTGGACATCTCGCTGGATGCCGTGGTCTACTACCGCGACGTGGAGAACTATGGCAACCGACTGTGGGGTCTGACGCCGTACAAGGGCCAGGGGCTCTACATCCGCAGCTCGTGGGGTCATGCCGACTCGCGTGGCATTGAGTTGACCGTCGAGAAGCGCCGCACCGGATTCTGGTCAGGGCGGGTCACCTATGCCTACTCCTACATCAAGGCTGCGCAGGCCAGGACGGGCAACGACCCGACGCAACTGACCAACTTCAGTGCCAAGACGGACAGCGCGAACTATGGCGAGCTGCCGCTGAAGTGGGCGGACTACTATCCGTACCGCGAGGAGAACATCGTGGTGCGCGAGACCGAGAACCCGCTGGCAGGAGGGTATGACCGCACCCATCGCTTTGCTGCAACCATGATGCTCTTCCTGCCGTTCAAGTTTGAACTGGCGGCGGTGGGCAATGCCATGAGCGGCTTCAAGTACCTGCCGACGGAGAACATCGATCTCGACCCGTGGTTCGCGGTCAGCCCCAAGATGCGGGAAGGCCCATGGAACTACTGGCTCAACCTGCGGCTCTCCTGGGAAGGAAAGTTTGCAGGCATCCGTTTCCGGCCGTTTGTCGAAGTGCAGAACGTCGCCAACAAGGAGAACATCCTGGCGTACAACCGGACGCCGTTCTATGAGAACATCGACCAGAAGATCTTCGAGTTGGGTCGAGACGGCATACCCAAGAGCGGCGATGAGGGCGATCCGAAGGGCTACTGGAACGTGCCTTTCGATTGGCTGGGCCGTCCGCTCTATGGGCCGGCGCGCCAGATCTGGGCCGGTCTGGAGATAGGGTTCTAAACCGCAGGTTTGCACAGAGCATTTGAGAGGAGACTGGCACATGCAAAGGCACTCAAAACTCTTTACCACCCTTCTCCTGGTGGTAGCAGCGGTGACCCTGACCCAGCTCTCGGCCTGGGCTGAGGGACCGCAGAAGAACATGGTAATTGTCGCGGGAGAGACGTGGTGTACGTACATTCCCGCCAATTACGACTACCCTTGGCCACGTCTGGCGATTCAGACAGACGTGAAGAACATCGGCTATGGCCATCCGCAGGCGTGCATTTTCCAGAACAATCGGCTGATCACCAGCGGCCTGTTCGGCAACCCGCCTTGGAGCTGGATGTCTGGCCGTCTGGCCATCGACTTCAGCAACGGTCTGAATGCGGTGGAGTACAACCCAAGCCCGGCATTCGCTGCCATTCAGGGTCCGTTGGGACCATCCGGGAGCGAGAACTACGCCTACCTGAAGTACACCCCGAACGTGGCAGGAGCCAAGGACCCGACGCGCAATTACCATGACCCGGCGGGTGGCTGCTACCTGTCGGCAGACCGCACCCATGCCTGGGCCACGTCGGCGTGGCCGACCACCTTAGGGGTGGATGTCAAGCTCACTGCCCATTCGTGGACCATGCCGTGGGGGCATTTGGACGATTTCCACATCGTCGAGATCGAGCTCTACAACACCGGGCAGACCGACCTCAACGCGGATGGTGTGGTCGAGCTGACCAACAACCGCATCAACGCCCTGACCCTGTTCTACTGGCCAGGATGCTTCCACTTCTACATCTACTACGATGGTGGCCGGGCTTACTATGTGAACAACAACCGCTACCGTGCCAGCATCATCGACCTGACCCCTGATGAGAACGGCCACCCGTGGGACATCCACTGCCAGGCCATCGGCTCCACCACGGTGCGCCCGCATGACCATCCGGCCGTGACTGACTTTGGCGAGTACTACGACGCCTACAACGGTTACGGCTGGTTGGGTGCCAAGAAGTGGAATCCGAACACTCTGCAGTGGGAGGAAAAATTCTTGGCATTCAAGGACGCCAGCGGCAACCAGATTGTGCCTGCAGTTGGCGAGGGCGTGCAGCGGGGTTGGTTCCACACCAATCAGCCGGGCTGGGGTGGCGTGTTCGACGGCACGCCAAAGAAGGGACACATCGCCAGCATGGGCTGCTTCTTTGTGGACGGCGGCAAGAGCGGCGATGGGGCCAAGTTCGACCTGAACCCAAACCCGGCCATCTTCTCCGGAGGTACGGCCGGCGATCCCACCACCTTCGTGGTGAAGGACCCGTCGCAGTGGACCTATCCGGATGGCGCGCGGGAGAAGGCAACTCCAAGGGTGGTCAACGACCCTGTGACCGGTCAACCTTTGGGGGTTAACCCCATCGATGCTCCGCCGCGTGGCGGCCCCATGGAGCCCGACATCATCACGGAGGGCTTGATCACGCAATACCAGTTCGATGGTGACCCCATCTGCGCCATCGGTCCGTTCTCCATGGAGGTGGGCGAGCGCATTCGTGTGTACTTCTACCGTGGCTCGGGCTTCCGCATCCTCGGCCTGCGCAAGACGGTGAAGATGGCACGTGCGGTCTTTGCTTCCATCAGGCCGGATGGCTCGTACAACGTCCCGTCTGGCCCGCCGGTGCCGGAGATCAAGGTGAGCGGCTCTAAGAACGTGCGCCCGCTCATCAAGTGGCAGGACCCCAGCAAGCTGGGCGATTGCGACGGCATCAAGATTTACAAGTGCCAGGCGTGGCCGCGCTATGAGTCCACCGAGAAGCTGTACCCGACTCACGGCACCTGGTGGAAGACCATGGACCCGGCAGTCAATCCCGGCAAGGATCCGATCAGCCCGTTCATGACCAACACCAGCTACCTGAAGCCGCAGCAGGGTGACTACTGGGGGCCCTACGAGCTGGTCAAGGTAGTGCCCAAGTCGGAGTTCGCCAACTACAAGAACACCGACACCGATGCCGCCACTTACCCCTATGCTTGGGAGGACGACACCTACACTGCTCCCGGCCAGAGCTACTGGTACTACGTGTCCAGCTACAAGGGGGGCGCGGCTGCCACGGTGCCGCCGGCTTATCAAGGGCTGGACAACGTGAGCTGGCTGGAGAGCGGCAAGGTGAACATCAACGGTCGGAGCGGCTACTGGGAAAACACCTGGCCGTGGGCGTGGAAGACCTCCGACTATCCGAAAGAGGGCGACACCGAAGGTCTGAAGAAACTCGGCGCTGTCTTTGTGCTTGTGTCTCCGACGGCCACCGTAGCCGATATCGAGATGGGCAGGGCCAAGATCGGGGTACGGCCGAACCCATACAAGCGGGTGGCGTTCCACGACGCCAGCGGCAAGCATCAGGTGATGTTCTACAACTTGCCGTCCCGCTGCACCATCCAGATCTTTGACCTGGCCGGCATGCTCGTGCAGGAGGTCGACTACGTGGCGCCGGTTGCTACCAACGGAACCTACTTCTGGGACATGTACTCCCAGAATGGCAACGAGGTAGCGAGCGGCCTGTACATCTGGGTGGTCAAGTACAAAGGTGGCCAGCAGCAAGGCACCTTTGCCATCATCCGGTAGCAGTGGTCGCGACCTGACAATCCCTAACCGAAGGAGATACAGATATGAAGGTGTCAAGAACCGTAGGCCTCGTTCTGGTATTCCTGCTGCTGGTGGCCTCGATGGCGGCCGCCGGGCAGCTGAGGAAGCCGGGCATCGACGGCGCCGCGTTTCTGAAAATCGGTGTGGGTGCACGGATGGTGGCCTTGGGCTCTGCGGTGACCACCATTTACGGCGACCCCAACCAGATTTTCTGGAACCCGGCGGGCATCCAGACCGATGCCGGCAAGACCCTGGTAGGGCTCAACTACAACAAGTGGCTGATTGACATCGACCACACCGCGGCCGCGGTGACCCATGGCTTTGGCGACCTTGGCAGCTTTGGCCTGGGCGTCATCTACATGGGGCTTTCCGACCTGGCCGCCGACCGCGACCTGGCGCCCCCGGGCTACGAGGAACCAGTGCCCGAGTCACCAGGAGTTGGGCGTTACGACACGTACAACTACTATGACCTCGCGGTCACATTGGCCTATAGCAAGCAGTTCACCGATCGCTTCCGCATGGGTCTTGCAGCCAAGTACATCCGCGAGAGCATCGACGACGTGGCGGCGGATGCCTGGGCTTTCGACTTTGGTGCCGTGTATGAGACAGGCTTCCGCGACCTGACCTTCGGCGCGCGCATCAACAACGTGGGCAGCGACCTCAAGTTCTACGCCATTGGGGCGCCGCTGCCGCTCTACTTCGCCATCGGGGCCTCCATGAGCGTGGCGAAGGAAGAGAACACCGCGCTGAAGGCATTCGTGGACCTGACCAAGCCGAAGGACAGCCCCCAGCTGTACTTCGTGGGCGGCGAGTGGACGATCTACGACAAGCTGTCCCTGCGCGGCGGCTACAAGTTCAACTACTCCGGCTTCGTGGACAAGCTGACGCGGCTGAAACAGACCGACGAAGGCGCATCGTTTGGCGCGGGGCTGGCACTGCCCGTCTCCGGCATGAACCTGTGGCTGGACTATGCTTTCACCCAGTTTACCGTGTTCGATAACACCCACCGGTTCAGCCTGAGATTCCAGTTCTAAGGGAGCCGTCCCGGCCGTCTGCACACGGCATGCGTTTGTAAGTGTTGCTGCAGCGAAGAACTCCCAGAGGCAACTCTGGGAGTTTTTCGTATGCAGTGTGGTCACCTCTGGCGAGACAGGAGCCAAAGATCTCCTGTCTCGCCAATCTGCAGCGGGAGGTCCATGACGCGACGCTCGTTCTTGAGCCATCTGCTTTGTGCCGCCAGCGCCCTGATCGCAGGGAAAAGGATTGTCATCTCAGCAAGGAGGGATGTGCTGCCGCTCCCGCAGAAACAGGTCCATTCAGGGCGCTTCCTGGAACTGCGCGGAGAGTACTACCGCCACTACCCGGTGGACTTCTCGGGGGGGCCGCTGGGGGCCCAGGGTTTTCTGGGCTGGGGGGAGCCGGAGTCCGTGCAGGTGCCAGTGGAACAGACGGCTTTGGTCTGTATGCACATCTGGAACATCGGCTTCCACCCGGAGCTGCAGTTCGGACCCTCAGGACCTGCTGGCCCGGTCATGGAGATGTTGGAGTGGGCCGTGCGCTCGATTCCGATCACGCGCACGATCATTCCAGCCGTTTTGGCGGCCGCGCGTGGGGCTGGCCTGCCAGTGGTGCACGTGGCCTCGGAGGAGTCGTACGCACGCAAATACCCCGGGTACCGCCGCGCGCAGGCGCTGGCAGGGGCCGAGCCCGCTGGGCTGCCAAGGGCACCACGTCCCGTAGGCGACAGGGACCCCGACTCGGAAAAGCACGCACTCCTTTTGGGGCCCCGATTCCAGGAGGCAGTTGGCTGGTACACAGAGCGCCTGGATTTTCCGGAGGTGGCGAGGCCGCGAGAGGATGAATACGTCGCTGTCAGCACTCATCAGCTCCATGCCGTGCTGCGGCACTTGGGCGTGTGGCAGCTCATCTACGTGGGCTTTGCGCTGAACTGGTGCCTGTGGTTTTCTCCGGGGGTATGGTGGACATGTCGCGCCTGGGCTATCGCTGCTCGTGCCTTAAGGAGGCGGTGACGGCAGTGGAGAGCAAAGAGAGCGTGGAGGGGGAGCTGCACAAACAAGAAGCCCTATGGCGCACAAGCCTGATGTTCGGCTACGTGCACAGTGTAGAGGACTTTATCGCCGCATGCGAGCGAGTGGCAAAGAAGGGGTAGGAAAAGATCCAGGGCAACGACTTCAGCTTTTAAGGAGGGTTGTGATGCGAACACTGAGCGGAGTAGTTGTAGTCGTCCTGCTTCTCCTGTGCGTGGCGGGAGCGGGCGGCCAGGGAGCGGTGCCCATGGCGCGATACTTGGAGTTCGCCAGGGCCTCGGCTGACTGGACGTGGCAGCACTACGACTCGTTGGAGGTAGAGTGGAAGCGGAGCATTGATCCCGATAACGTCTTCGGCTACCGACCTCCCCCCCGTTTCCTGGAAACGGCGGCCATATACGGCTTCCTCTACGAGACCGAAGGACGGAAAGCCTATGCGGAGCGGGCCAGAGAGGTGTTGCTGACCTACGGCGACTATCGCGCCTTCTACCCCGACTCGGCTGCGCGCAAGCGCTCGGATTATGACGAAGGCGTGCCTGCGCTGCCCGACTTTTTCACCACCATGCGCTACGTCCGCGCCTACGACGCCCTTAAAAGGAAAGGCTTTCTCACCCGCGCGGAGCAACAGAAGATTGAAGATGTCATCGCTGAGAGCATTGACTATCTGTTCCGGACCCAAGAGTGGGGGGCAATGAATCGGGCGATCCTGCGCGCGGAGACCTTGGCCTGGACCCTCCGGGCAGTGCCGCATCACCCCAAGGGCAAGTACTGGCAGATGTTGGAACAGGCCCTGCACGCCGACAACTGGGGCAATTGGGAAATAGAGGACGCGAGTCTCTACAATGCCGTGTGGCTCTACTCGTTGCTCAGTTATGCCGATGCCAAGAACATGCTCAGTGAGCTCTTCCAGCTGCCGGAAATGTACTACTACGCCCATTACTTCCTTCAATTGGTGTGCCCCGACGGCATGATCCCCGACTTTGGCGACTCCCATTGGCGCTCCAACTGGAGCCGATTCCTAGTCTATTTTGAAGCTGCCGCCCGCGCCTACAGCTCACCGGAACTCAAATGGGCGGCGGCGACCATTGCTGGGCGCTTCCTCGAACTGAAGAACCTGGCCGACACCGGCCTTGCCTATCTGCTGCTGGACGCGTACCGTTTTGGCACCGACAGAGTTCGCCCCAAGGTGCCGGCGAGCTTGAGCGGCGAGGTGATGGAGGACGTTGTCGGCAAGAAGATCGTGATGCGCAATGGCTGGCACGCGCAGGCAACATATCTTTTGCTAAACTACAAAGACGAGGGCGATGCTGGCCTCCTTTTCCGGGACTATTTGCGCGACACCATCCCTGTGGAAGAGGAAAAGATGACCCATGGGCACGCAGACGAGAACAGCATCGTGCTGCTCATGGCCGGGGGCTCGGTGCTGCTGCACGACGGCGGCTATCGCGACTATATGCCGAGCGGGCCGTTTGGCGCCTATCGGCAGGACTACTTCCATAACCGTGTGTGCGTGCGCCAGGAGAAGATTTTCATGGGGCAGCGGCAGGGGCAGTATCGCTACAGTATAAGGGATGCGGTGCCAGGGCAGTCGGTCTTGGACTTTTTCCGCAATGCGGGGTCCTATCGCGAGGTGCGCACGCAAAAGGTCGATTTCCTCACCCTGCCGGACTTTGACTATGCCCGCACCAGAGTCATCGACGAGGTTTTGGGGTACGAGCAGGACCGAGTCGTCACTTACGTCAAAGAGCCAGAGCTGTTTGTGGTCTTTGACATTGTGAAGGCGCGCGTGCCAGCTTTTTTCACGGCGGCAAACATGTGGCACACCCGCAAGCTCCTGGCCCAAGGGGAGCACTGGTACGACACGGTCTATGACTCCCTGCAGACGCCGGCCCTGCCCACTGACATGCGCCTGCTGATTCTGTTTCCGGAGCACCACTACAAGCTCGAAGGGGTAGAGAAAGAACGGCGCTACTACCAGGACGAGCTGGTGATTCACCAGACCACCGGGCAGCACTTTGAGCTGGGGCAGACCATTGCCTTCGTCACCGTTCTGATACCGCACCGAGCCGAGGTCGCGCCCGAGGAACTGGTAAAAAGGGTGAGCTACGTCGAACCAGCGCCGGAAGGCAAAGGGCTGTTGATTGAGATCGTGGATGGCAGCCGGGTCATTTCTGTGGGCGCGAAAAGAGATTTGCGCATGGACATGATCCGCGACTGGCGGCGCCCCAAATACACCTACGACTCGGGCAAGATCAGCTACGGGGAGTTCGAAAGCAATGCCGATTTCGTGTTCTTTGTCCGCAGCGGAAACAAGCTTTCGTATACTGCGGTCAACACCAGCGGAGTGCGGTATGGGGAGCAGGTGCTGTACAACTCCAAACCCGCCCTGTTTGGCCTGGCGTTCGACGGCAGTCCGGACATGCCTGGGGTGGGCAAGATCCGCTATTGGCGAGACCAAGTCACATTGAACAAGAAATAGCGTCAAACTTCATGGGAGATGCTCGGGCGAAGCAGACGGAGGAGGTCGGTGACGAGAAAGCGTCTTCATCTGGTGTGCAATGCCCACATGGACCCGGTATGGCTGTGGGAGTGGGAGGAGGGTGCCGCCGCGGCGATCGCCACGTTCCGCAGCGCCGCGGAGCTGTGCGAGGAGTTCCCTGGGTTCGTCTTTAATCACAACGAAGCTATCCTCTACCGCTGGGTGGAGGAATATGAACCGGAGCTCTTTCGGCGGATCCGCCGCTTAGTGCGCAAGGGCGCATGGCACATCATGGGCGGCTGGTACCTGCAACCGGACTGCAACATGTCCAGCGGCGAGTCGCTGGTCAGGCAGATCCTCTGGGGCCGGCGCTATTTCCGCAGCAAGTTCGGTGTGGAGCCGAGTGTGGCCATCAACTTCGACTCGTTCGGCCACAGCAGGGGCATTGTGCAGATCCTCGCGAAGAGTGGCTACCGTGCCTACCTCTTCTGCCGGCCGGATTCGACTTTCTGCACGCTGCCTGCGGAGAATTTCCGCTGGGTCGGGTATGACGGCTCTGAGGTGCTGGCCACACGTGTGGAGAGCTTTTACAATAGCCCTCTGGGCGGTGCCCGCAAGAAGGTGGAAACCTGGATGCGCGAGCACGGAGACGATGAGCTGGGGATCGTCCTCTGGGGCGTGGGCAACCACGGAGGTGGGCCCTCACGCCAGGACTTGCAGCAACTGACGGCCTTGATGGCAGAGACTAAGCACACGCAGATCTTGCACTCCACTCCCGAGGCCTATTTTGCAGATCTGGAAAAAGGGGGCCAAAGGCTCCCTCGACACGAAGGGGACATCAACCCGTGGGGTGTGGGATGCTACACTTCCATGGCCAGGGTCAAGCAGCGCCATCGCCGCCTGGAGAGCGAGCTCTTCCTGACCGAGAAGATGGCGGCGATTGCCGCAGCTCAGGGGCTGCTGCCCTATCCCGCTCAGGAATTGGACCAAGCTCTGCGCGACTTACTGACCAGCGAGTTCCACGACATTCTCCCCGGCAGTTCGATTCAGCCGGTGGAGGAAGCCTCGCTGCGACTGATGGACCACGGCCTGGAGATTCTGTCGCGGGTCAAGGCGCGTACCTTCTTTGCCTTCGCCAGGGGTCAGCGGCGGGCGCGCGAGGGCGAAATCCCGGTGCTGGTGTACAATCCCCACCCTTTTGCCGTGCACGACACCATCGAGTGCGAGTTCCAATTGGCAGACATCAACTGGGACCAGTCGCTCTTCACCGAGATTGAGGTTTTTCAGAACGGGAAGCCAGTGCCGGCGCAGGTGGAGAAGGAGCTCAGCAATCTCAGCATCGACTGGCGCAAGCGGGTGGTCTTCCGCGCGGAACTGGCCGCAAGCCAGATGAACCGGTTTGACTGTCGGCCGAAGCTGGTACCGGCGAGGGAGCGCCAAAGGGTCGTGGAGCGCGAGGGGAAGCTGCTGTGCAGCACGTCGAGCATGGAGATGGTTATCCATGCGCGCACCGGGCTGGTGGAGGCCTGGCGCGTGGGCGGGCTGGAGCTCCTGCGGCCAGGGGCCTTACGGGCGCTGGTGATCGAGGACAACGAGGACCCATGGGGCATGCGCGTGCGTCGATTCCCCAAGGTGGTGGGCAGGTTTGCCCTCATGTCGGCGGCGCAGTCGGCGCAGTTCGCTGGAGTGCGCGCCAAAGTGCTCAAGCCTGTGCGGGTAATCGAAGATGGACCGGTGCGCACGGTGATTGAGGCCTGCTTTTCCTACGGCAGCTCCGCGATCTGTCAACGCTACAAGGTTCCCAAAGAGGGGACCGAAGTGGAAGTGGAGATACGCGTGTATTGGGCGGAGAAGAATCGGATGCTCAAGCTTGCCTTGCCCACTACTTTTGCCGATGGGCGCCTGCTGGGCCAAGTCGTGTACGGTGTCGAGGCTCTGCCCACCAACGGCGATGAAGTGGTGGCGCAGCAGTGGCTGGCGGTGTTGAGCGCGCAGGGTGACTATGCCCTGACCTGCATCAACGATGGGACCTATGGAGCAGACTTTACCAAGGGCGAGCTGCGCCTATCGCTTTTGCGCTCGCCCGCCTACTCTGGGCACCCGATCGAGGATCGGCCCATCGTGCCCCAAGACCGTTTCACGCCGCGCATCGATCAAGGGGAGCGCATTTTCCGCTTCTGGTTGAACGCGGGGCCGGCCGGCGAGCGTCTGACCGCGATCGACCGCGAGGCCCTGAGCAAGAATGAGCGTCCCTATGCACTCTCGTTCTTCCCGCCAGGTGAGGGGGTAGCACCGCAGCCAGGTGTGCGGGTGAGCGGCGAGGGAGTACAGGTGACGGCCGTCAAGAAGGCGGAGGACAACGACGACTTGATCATCAGATTGTTTGAGCCCACCGGAAGTGAGCGGGTCACGGTGGTGGAACTTCCGTGGGTGCGGGCGACAATGAAAGTCAGGCTGCGTCCATTTGAGGTCAAGACCCTCCGTTTTTTGGCGGGCGAAAAACGATTCGTGGAAGTGGATCTTTTGGAGCGGGAAGTGGGCCGGCGATGACCTCGAAGGAGCGCGTTTTGGCCACCCTGGCCGGGCTGGAGCCTGACCGAGTGCCCATCGGCGAGTTCGCCATCGATTTTGACACGGTGGAGCAGATCATAGGTCACGAGACCTACCTTCGCGCCAAGGCGAAATCGCAGATCGCTTTTTGGGAGGGACGGCACGACGAGGTGGCGGAGAGCTACCTGCGTGACCACATCGAGCTGCACCGCAAGCTGGATCTGGATATCATCACCTTTCCCATGGCCACGTGGGAAATCCCCGCCGGAACAGACGAGCCGCCACCACGGCGCTTGGATGAAGTGACCTGGGAGGACCGCTTCGGCCGCATCTACCGCTATTCGCCAATCACCGCCGACATCACCTGCATCAGCGATCCGGTGATGGAGAAGATGGTCTTTCGCCCGGAGATGGTCGCCGAGCCTTTGCCAGTTGCAGAACGCGACGAGCGCTCCTGGCGCGTGCTGGACGGGGTGATCCAGGAGTTCAAGCGCGATAAGTTTATCTGCGGGCCGTCTGGCGGAGAGATCGGCATTGTCTTCCTCGGCGGGCTGGAGCGAGGGTGTCTGGAGCTAGCCGAGAACCTCCCTGCGGTGAAGGGCGCAACTGCGCAACTGCTCGAGCAGCAGATGGCTGCGGACGAGGTGTTGATCCATCCGGACGCTGATGCCGTACTTTGGGGGGCGGACTTTGCGCACAAGGGAGGGCCGTTCATCAATCCCAAGTTGTTCCGCGAGCTATTCCTGGAACCCAACCGGCTCAGAGTCCGCCAGATTCATGAGAAGTTTGGCAAAAAGGTGATGAAGCATTGCTGCGGTAACGTCCACGCCTTGCTGGACATGTTCGTGGAGATCGGTTACGATGCCTACCAGTCCATCCAGCCTTCGGCGGGCATGGACATCTGTGCCCTGAAGAACGGCGTGGGCAAGGTGCTGACCCTGTGGGGAGGCGTGGCAGTGGAACACCTGGTTAGTGGAACGCCAGAGGATGTGCGCGCGGACGTACGGCGGGCCATGAGCTGCGCCAAGGAAGGTGGGCGGTTCATACTTGGCAGCAGCCATTCGGTTGCTGTGGGCTCTCGCTACGATAACTTCATGGCGATGCTTGACGAGTACCACCGACTGTGTGCTTATTGATTGAGAGAAGGTGCAAGAATGGCAAAGAACGTCAGTGTGGTCTTAGTGGCATTGGGGGGCTATGGCCTGGTCTACCTTGAAGGGCTCCTGGATCGGCGAAAGGACCCGGAGGTGACTATCGTGGGTGGGGTCGACCCTGAGCCGGAGCGCTGCAGCCGCCTTGACGAGCTCCGCGCTCTGGGCGTGCCCGTGTTCGCCTGTTTGGAGGATTTCTACGCGGCCCACAAGGCCGACTTGGCCATCATTTCCTCGCCGATCCAGCTCCATTGCCAGCAGACATGTTCTGCCCTCAGCCAAGGCAGCCATGTGTTATGCGAGAAGCCCCTGGGCGCCACCATCCAGGAGGGAGCCAGGATGCTCGCGGCCCGCGACGCTGCAGGCCGCTTCGTGTCCATCGGCTACCAGTGGTCGTTCACGGAGACGATCCAGCAGCTGAAGCACGACATTGCTGCGGGGCTCTTTGGCGCACCGGTGCGCTTCAAGACCATTGCCCTCTGGCCAAGGGATGAGAGCTACTACCGCCGCAACGACTGGGCCGGAAGGCAGCGCGATAACCAGGGACGTTGGGTCCTGGATAGTCCGGCCAACAACGCTCTGGCCCACTACCTCCACAATATGTTCTATCTCCTGGGCGAGCGGCCGGAGAGCAGTGCGAGGCCGCGGCGAGTGGTGGCTGAGCTCTATCGTGCCAACCAGATCGAGAACTTTGACACGTTCGCTGCACGCCTCACTACCGAGCAGGGTGTGGAGGTGCTGTTTTACGGCTCCCACGCCGTGCCAGAAGAGATTGGTCCGCGCATAGTCTACGAATTCGAGCAGGCGACGGTCACTTATGCTGGCTGGCACAGTGAATTTGTTGCCAAGTGGCGCACCGGAGAGGAGAAAAGTTATGGAGCCCCTGACGCACACTACCTGGAGAAGATGTGGAAGGCGATAGCCTCTGTGCGGAGCGGCGAGCCTCCCCTGTGCGGCATTGAGGCGGCCCTGGCGCACACGCTGGCGATCAACGGCATGCACGAGTCGATGCCGGACATTGTGGCCCTGCCGCGGGAGCTCGTGCAGACCAGCGGCGAGCCAGGGAAGCGGCTGACCTATGCTCAGGCCGTGGCCCAGTGCCTGCTCGAGGCCTTCGAGCGCAACGCTCTGCCCAGCGAGATGGGCGCGCCATGGGCGGTCAGGGGCAGAGAGATCGACCTGCAGAGTTACACTTCCTTTCCGAGTCAAGGCATTTCCAGAGGCGCAGACAGTGAGTAGTCCGGTCAGCACCTTTGTCCACACGGGTAAGCCTGAGTTCGACGAGCTCTACCCGCGGATTCGCGCGTTCCTGGAACAGGATCGATTGGACCTGGTCATCGATGCGAAACCAGTGCGGGGTTATCGCTCCCCGGATGGCAAGTCGATCTGGATCCGCGACCACAGCGATATGATGCGGGGGTTCAAGTACTTCGAGCAGGACTTGACCTCCGCTGTGGAACACTTTGCCGAAACGCAGGCCGACAACGGCCGCATCTTTGATTTCTTCACCACCGTCCCTGAGAAGCTCCCTTCTGAGCGCGAGAACTGGGCAAAGTACGTCCGCGTTCCTGTCGAGGCCGACGTGGAGTTTCGCTTCGTGAAGGCCGCATTCCTGGCCTGGCAGGCTACCGGCGACGACGAGTGGATCAGCCGGCTCCTGCCAAAAATGGAAAAGGCCCTGGAGTACATCCTCACCTCGCCCTGGCGCTGGGACCCCACCCACCAGCTCGTGAAAAGGGCCTATACGATCGACACCTGGGACTTTGCCTATACCGCGGGCAAACATGATTGGCTGCAGTTCCAGATTACCGATGATACCTTTTGGGGGATCATGCATGGAGATAACAGCGGCTACTACCAGGCCTTCCAGCTCATGGCCGTGTTATGTACGCATTTGCACCGGAGAAAGAGGGCTTCCTACTGGCGACAGCAGGCCGAGGCCATCCGCGAGAGAATGAACCAGGTTTGTTGGAACGGGAGGTTTTATACGCACTTTGTGAAGCTGACCCCGGTGACCATTCCGGGCGTGGAAGAGGCCGAACAGCTCAGTCTCAGCAATCCCATGGACATCAATCGCGGCGTGTGCACCCAGCAAATGGCCGCCAGCATCATCCGTGAATACTTGCGGCGCAAAGAACAGGGGCACGCATTCGCGGAGTGGTATTCCATCGATCCGCCTTTCCCGGACGGCATTTTCGGCGATGAGAAGTTGGTGCGCGGTGCCTACGTCAATGGCGGCATTATGCCATTGGTGGGTGGTGAACTGGCAAGGGCGGCCTTTGAACACGGGTTCGAATGGTACGGGGTTGACATTCTGCGTCGCTACTACCAGCTGTCCAAGAGCAGCAATGCCACATACCTGTGGTACTTTCCGGACGGCAGACCCTCCACGCGGGAGACGAGCACCAGCCCGGAGGCAACCCCGACCGACGGCTGGGGCTCCAGTGCGATGCTCTACGCCTTTTTGGAAGGGCTGGCCGGCGTCGAAGACCGGTTGCAGCAATTCATGGTAGTGAGACTTGCACCCCGTTGGCCCGCCGCCGGCGTGGAGGAGTGCCAGGTGCAGGTCGGCTATGCGGCGTCTGGCAAGGCGTTTGCCTATGACTACAGCTTCACCGGCGATGCCTTGGTCATTCGCGTCAAGGCCGCCCCTTGTTTGGTGCTTCTTCATCTTCTGTTGCCAGAGGGAAAGGTGGCATGGAAGCTGGAGCTGGATGGCCAAGACATACCTTTCAATGCCACCCGCCTCGAGCAGAGTCGCTACGTAGACGCGCAGTTCCACTGCGAAGACGCGGCAGAGGTCGTTGTGAGGCTCAGGAAGGGAACTGACTGATTGAGTTTTGCTGCGAACTTGTCGAAAAGCGAACGGCAATTAGGTCAAGGAGCGAGCAATGACAATGAAAGATGCCTTGAGCAAGGTGCGGGTGATCCAATATTACGCGCAGGGGCCAATGGTGGGACGGACCGCGGCCATGGAGCTCGCCTCAATGTTGGCAGAGGTATCGGTCGAGGCCACACGGTCAAAGCGGATCAAACCCCGGCCCGGGCTTTTGTACGTTGGTACCGTAGGCGACTTCGAGGGTGAAGATGTGCAGCGCCTACGTCAAAGCCTCCACAACGAGTTTGGCTACTTGCAGATCGACGCTGAAGGATCGGGAAAGATTGTGGTCTCCAGGGCCAATCTCCTGTGTAGCTTTGTCCGCTACCTCATCGAGCATCTCTGGCGGAAGGACCTGACCCCATTCGTACAAGGGCGCGTTTTCCCCACTGCCTTCAAATGGCAACGGGTTTCCTACGACTATTTCTTGACGCAAGAGGGCAGGGTCCAGCGCGGAATCGACAGGGAGCGCTACATTCGCGAGCTGGCGCGACTGGGGTTCACCCATATGGAAGTCAACGGTCTGGCGTTTCCCATGGGTTTGGAGACGGGGCCAAAGGGTGAGGTGTATCCCATGTTCTACACCTACTGCCCGGCGTTGGACCAGTTTGTCTACACGGAGCTGAACAAGGGGATCTACCCTTTGTACTACCTTTCGGCGAACTTGGCCAATTTGAAGGAGAACGCACGGCTGGCCCTGAAGTATGGCTTGACTCCAGGCTTGCTCTGTTTTGAACCTCGCTCGGTGCCGGAGGAGTTTTTCGCCCGTTACCCGATGCTCCGCGGCGCGCGGGTGGACCACCCATTCCGGAGCTTCAGGCCCCGTTACAGCATGACGATCGCTCACCCCCGAGTGCGCGAGCATTACGCGCAGATGATGAAGAAGCTCATGCAAGAGGTTCCGGAGCTGGGGTTCATCTCCATCTGGGCCAATGACAGCGGCGCCGGGTTTGAGCACACCAAGTCGCTTTACGTGGGCCGCAATGGTGGGGCGTACCTTATCCGCGAGTGGAAGGACGACGAGGAGATTGCCCGAGTCGCTGGCGAGAACGCGCTCCGCTTTTTGCGACTGCTGCGGGATGCCGCGCGGGAGGTCAATCCGGACTTCCGGGTCATGACACGCCTGGAGTCGTTCTACGGCGAGCACGACACCATCTGGGCTGGGTTGGGCGACGGCGTCGATGTGGAGGCGGCTACCTTGCTGGCTCGCGGCTGGGACGTGCCCTATGCGCACCCACAGTACCCGGAGAATAAGGCGATCAACGCCGGATCAGTGTATCAGTTAGAGTTCGATGCGCGGGAGAAGAAGCTGGCCAACGAGCTGGGGAGCAGAGATGCGCTCACCCATTTCTACTTCACCGCCGGGCCCCATATTATGTTTGACCCCCTGGTGGGCGTGCCCTATCCGCGATTGACTTACAGCAAGCTGCGCGCCATGCATGCGGGGGGTGCCGAGTACCTCGCTCATTCCGGAGGGACATGCCCGCCAGAGCTGGTGCCCTACAACGTGAACCACGAGATTAGCTGGCGCTTCTTCTTTGACCCGGCCATGGACATTGATAAAGAGCTGCAGGCGTTGGCCAACAAATGGGCTGGCGAACGCTTCAGCGCGCCCCTGCTGGAAGCTTGGAAGCTGGCTGAGGATGCGATCCTGGCCTTCCCCATCGTCACGCCCCTCTACGCGAGTTTTGGTTTCACCTGGTTTCGACTCTGGGTGCGTCCCCTGGTGCCGAACCTCGACGCGATTCCGGATGAGGAGAAAGCCTTCTACCAGGACTTCATGTGCTCGACGCCGCACAACCCGAACAACGTTGATTTGAGCAGAGATGTTCTTTTCTACCTCACGACGCCCGAGAAGAGCGAGGTGGACGTCGAGCGCATCGACAGATACCTGTGGGATCCGCTGAACAGCGCCATCGAGAAGCTAGAGGCGATCCAGCAGCAGGCAATCGCGGAGCTCGGAGAAGGCAACGTTATCGTGGATCAGTTGGTGCGACTGCGGGCGCTGCGCTGCTGGTTCATGACTCAGCGCAATGTCGCCGCCTGGATCGCCGGCGTGCACGGCTACATGAAAGCCCGCACCGCCGCGCGCAAGAGGTACTACCGCGACCTCATTCGCGACCTAATGGAAAGGGAGATTCGCAATACCGAGGAGCTCAAGCTCCTGTGGCGCAGCGAGGTTGCTTTCATGGCGCTGACGGACAAAGGCGAAACACCTTTGATGTACGGTGACAACCTTGGCGAGCTGTTCGATCGTCGCATTGCCCTCATGCGAAGACATATGGACGACGAGCCCTTCATAGAGGAAGGGTATATGGAACGCCGGGCGGCAGAGCTGATGCGGTGAGGACGCGAATGCGGCAACGGCAAGCCTTGACCCATGTGGAACGATTCCGCCGGGTAATGTCGTTTGCCCCGGTTGATCGCCTGCCCATGATCGAGTGGGCGATGTGGTGGGACAAAACTCTGGAGCGCTGGTACCAGGAAGGTCTGCCCCGCGAACTGACCGATTTCATCGAGATTAGCGTCTATCTGGGGCATGACCCCTATCGGCAGATTTGGGTCAGCCCTCTGGGGCCTGACTGTCCCAAGCCTGCCTACCACGGCGCGCCACTCGTGCACGACCAAAAGGAGTATCGCGCCTTCAAGTGCTACCTCTTCCCGGAACCTGCGTTCGACAGGGAGGTGGTGCGGTCATGGAGAGACGCCCACGCCAAGGGGGAACTGGTAGTTTGGCTCACCCTTGACGGCTTTTTCTGGGGCCCGCGAGAACTGTTAGGCATCGAAGGCCACCTCCTGGCGTTCTATGATCAGCCCGACCTCATCCACGACATCAACCGGGAGCTTCTGGCGTTCAACTTGCGGGTGGTTCACCAGCTTTGCGAATTGCTGCAGCCCGAATATATGACCTTCGCCGAGGACATGTCCTACAACCACGGGCCCATGCTTTCTAAGGAGATGTTCGACCGCTTTCTGGCGCCCTACTACCGTAGCATTGTTCCGGTTCTGAAGCGCTACGACATCGTTCCGTTTGTCGATTCCGATGGGAATGTGACCGAGCTCATTCCCTGGCTGGAAGAGGTTGGCATCGAGGGGATTGCCCCCCTGGAGCGGATGGCGGGGGTGGATGTGGTGGAGATTCGGCGGCGCCATCCGCGTTTCAAGCTCATCGGCGCTTTTGACAAGATGACATTGGACAAGGGGCCGGAGGTGATGCGGCGGGAATTCGAGCGGCTCCTACCGGTCATGAGGCAGGGAGGATTCATCCCCTCGGTTGACCACCAGACGCCGCCGAATGTGTCGCTGGAGCAGTACCGCCAATACCTGGCACTGCTCCGGGAATATTGCCACAAGGCGGCAGGGCCAGAGGAGTGGTGCCTACAGCCCAGGCCCGACTCTGACGAAGGGCATGAGGGATTGGCCAGAAGGCCGTCAAGAAGGCGTCCTGCTACAGAACAGCCTTGAGGGCCACGCGCACCTTGCTAAGAGTGTCGTCGATGTCTTCCGGCCTGTGGGCGTAGCTTATGAACCAGCGGTCATTGGCGAAGATGCCATTGGCGTAGAGCTGGTCGAAAAAGGCGTCTCTCAGCTGCTGGTCGCGCTGAGTGTCGCCGGTGGCAAAGGTGATCCAGGGCGCCGGGGCAAGGCCCCCAGCGCGGGCGGGAGCACCCAGTTCGTCAATGATTTCCTCAAAGCCTGCGCGCAGGCGGCCTCCCATGGAGAAGATGTGATCGTGCACCGGCTCAGTGCGCATCACCTCCATGGTGGCCTTTGCTGCGGCAAGCGACAGGGTCTCGCCCCCGTGGGTGATGGTGATCACGGTCTTTTCCAGCTGTTGCATGCACGCGCGTTTGCCGCCAAAGGCGGAAAGGGGGAGGCCGTTGGCAATGGCTTTGGCGTAAGCGGCCAGGTCTGGGGTGATGCCAAAGTACTCTTGCGCGCCTCCCCGCGCCAGGCGGAAGCCGGTGAGCACTTCGTCGTAGATGAGAAGTGCCCCGTGCTCAGTGCAGAGCTCCCGCAGGCGGCGGAGAAAAGGAGCGCCATCCGGATGCTGCCAGTCGTACGGTTCTACGATGGCCGCAGCTATCTTGGGGCCCCATTCGGCGAACAGTAGCTCTGCGCCGTGGATATCGCCATAAGCAAGCGTGTGCGTGAACTGGCGCATAACCTCAGGCACGCCCGAGTGGGGCCAATCGGCCACCGACCAGTCGTGGTATCCGTGGTAGCCCGTGCTCACCAGATGCTCCCGGCCGGTGAGAGCGCGGGCCAAGCGGACGCAGGCGGAACAGGCGTCCGCACCAGTCTTCATGAAGCGGATCTGTTCCAGCCAGGGCACGTTGCTGAGCACCGCTTCGGCGGTTTCTAGCTCGAGTGGGCTTGCCATGCTGAAGAGTACCCCCTCAGAGAGCTGCCGACGCACCGCCTCGTCCACCGTAGGGTGCCCATAGCCCAAGATAATAGGCCCCAAGGCGCAGCGATAGTCGATGTAGCAGCGGCCGTCAAGGTCCCAGATGCGGCAGCCAGAGGCGCGCTTGATGAAAGGAGGCATGTGCGCCAGTTGCGACTTAAGACGTTTGGCATTGGTCTGAGTGGCCCAGGGGATGAGCTGGAGTGCTCTTTCAAGGTGACGACGGTGCTCAGGTGTCATCTGTTGCTCCACGCAGGTGAAGGTCTGTTCTCGCCACGACCATAAAAATACGCTCTGGTGAGGAGGAAATCAAGGCGTTTTTCGGGAAAGTGCAGTAGAGGCCCTTCATGCGGTTGGTAGAAACACAACGGATTTCGCAGGGATGAAGCACCTAGCGCCAGCAGACTACTATGCTCTGCTCTTCTACGCCCTTCTCTTGGTGAGCATCGGGGTCTATTTCACGCGATTTATCAAGGGGGCGAAAGAGTTCTTCGCTGGCGGGAACCTTATTCCCTGGTGGGTGAGTGGCGTGTCTCTGTACATGGGCAATTTCACCGCGTGGACCTTTACCGGCGCGGCCGGCTTCGTCTATCATACCGGCCTGTACGGGTTCATCTACTTCCTGACCTGGTCCGTCGCCTTCTTCATTGGTTATCGCCTCACCGCGGCGCGCTGGCGACGGGCCCGGGTGATGTCGCCAGTGGAGTACACCACCACGCGCTACAATCGGGCCACGCAGCAACTGGCAGGGTACGTCATGGTGCTCAGCGGCCTTTTTGGCCGGGGCATAACCCTGACGGCGGTCTCCAAGATCATTGCGCCGGCCCTGGGCGTGCCCATCGAGTGGGTGATTGTGGGCGCCGGATTGGTCATCCTCGTGTACACGATGCTGGGAGGCCTGTGGGCGGTGACCATCGGAGACGTCGTGCAGTTTCTGATTCTCATTGCGATCACCATGGTGGTCATGCCGCTGAGCCTTCGCCTCGTAGGAGGGCTTGGCGCCCTGGCCAGGGCTCTCCCCCCCTTGCAGTTGTCGCATTCATATAGCGGGCTACACTACGACGTGCACTATCTCATCGCCATCACGGTGTTCAACATCATCAATGCCAATTGGGCGCCGGCGCAACGCTACTACAGCGTCAAGGATGAAAAGGACGCACGGCGTGTGGGCATCCTGGGCAGCCTACTGTTCTTGACGGTGCCTGTGCTCTTTGGCATACCGCCCCTGGTGGCTTCCCTCGTCTGGCCGGACTTGAGTCAGGTGGGTTTTTTTGCCGGCCAGTTCAAACCACAGGACCTGGTGTACCTTGGCATCGTGCTGCAGACCGTGCCGAAGGGGCTGATCGGCTTGTTTCTGGTGGCCATGTTCGCGGCCACGCTGAGCACGATCAATGCCGGCTACAACGTGGACTCCTCGGTCATTTCCCGAGACCTCTACGGCGGGCTCATCAACCGGCAGGCCACCGACCGGCAGATACTCGTAGTGGGGCGTTTGGCCACCGTGTTCCTGGGCATCGTGACCATGATTACGGCCGTCATCTATGCCAGGAGCGAGCTTGGGATCTTTAATTTAATGGTGGTGTTTCTCTCGCTGTTCTACATGCCTTTGGCGATCCCCCTCGCTTTTGGCCTCGTATTCAAGGGGTTACCTCGCTGGGCAGCAGCAGATGCGGTCCTCTTGGGGACCCTGAGCAGTGCAGTGGCGCGTTTCCTGCTCGGTTGTTCCGTGGGGGCACAGCTCTATGCGACCATCGGAGTCACCTTTGCAGTGCTTTTGGGCCTCCGTCCCCTAGCTTTGCTGTACCGGAGGCAGCGGTGGGTCAGTGGTGCGATAGCGGCTGCCAGTGCGATTGTTCTGGCACTGTTTGCCTCACGATTTGCAGAACTGGGAGGGGCGGCCATGATTTTGCTCTGGGCAAGTGCGGCGGCGTTCGCGGCCATACTCTTCCTTTTCACCGGGTTGTGCGCCCGCGAGACGGCACAGGACCGGGAGGTGGTACAGGAGTTTTTCCAGCGTTTGGCCAAGCCGGTGGACGTGCAGAAGGAGGTCTACGGGGCCGGAAGACGGATCTGGTCCACTTTCCCCCTGGTAGGCAAGCTCACAATGGCCGTGGGATTGTTCGTTTTTCTCCAGATGTTTGATCCGGCGTGCCGCAGCTCGGTTCCCATTCGCCTTGCGGTCGGTGGCGTACTATTCGGCGTGGGAACACTGTTTGCACTGGTGGGCAAAAGGGACCAGTGCTGCCAAAGCCGCATTGAACTCGGCTGAAAGGGTATTCATGAGAGGAGGGCAGTTTGTGGCGAACAAGAAGAATTCTGGGATCACGCGCCGGCAATTCCTGCGTGACAGCTGCATGGCGGGTGGAGTGATGGCCTTTGCCCCTGGGTTGCTGCGCATGCCCGGCCTTGGGAAGAGGGGCGGCCCGGATGTCCCGCTGGCGCTGCTGTTTTCGGGCGAGGAGGTCGCTCGGCTCCGGCGCACGGTGGAGCAACCGGTGTTCCAGAGCTACTGGCGCCAGCTCTTAGAAATGGACTTGGCCGATGACCGTCGCTTCCTGGAAAAGAAGATAAATCTGCACGACCACTTGCGTCACATCGACCGGGCCGACAAGATCCTCGAGCGCGAGGCCTTTGTCTATTTAATCACTGGCCAGCGCAAGAGGGGAGCGCTTGCACAACTGGCACTGCAGAGGTTGCTGGAATACCCAAAGTGGGACTACTTTCTGGAGGCCGGTGTGCACACCATAGGTCTGCAGCGTGCGCCGGCCACCACCATTGCCGTGTCTCTTGCCTACGATTGGCTGGGCGACTTGCTGAGCAAAGCCCAGCGCCAGGAGATGCTTCGCCAGATAGGTGACAAGGGGTGCGAGCCCTGCTACCGTTCCTTGTATGGCATGCGCTACCCCGACAGGGTAGTGGGCTGGAGCTTTGACCGCGACAGCTACTGGGAAGAGCGGGACATGAGGCGCTGGCCGGAAATCCTGGACAAGACCAACCTAAAGGCAGTGCCTATGGGTGCGTTGGCCGTGGGCGCGGCGACTCTGCAAGGCGTGGATCCCCGCGCCGAGCGCTGGTGGGAGATGGTGGAGCATAGCTATCGCACCTTTGTGAACCGCTTCGCCTGGGATGGAAGCTACGACGAAGGAGGATCCTACTGGGACTATACGGCCCTGCACATGGCTCTCACCGTGGAGATGCTGGCGCGCAAACGGGGCACCGACTACTACGATTGGGCCAACTTCCCGGGAATGATGGAATTCGTGCTGGCATTGCAAATGCCTCACCATGGCAACCCGGACTACCTGGTGAACTTTGGCGACAATGGCCCAGGGTTCGACTCGGCAATTGGGTTTTGGACTGCCCGGCGCTCGCGGGATGGCTTGGCCCAGTATGCGGCCATGCATCATGCCCGCAAGCACAGCCCCTACTCGGTCATCTGGTTTGATGAACGCGTGCAGGCCACTGCTCCGCCCGCGCGGGAACATTTCAAGCACCTGGCGCTCGATTGGGTGATTGCGCGCACCGGGTATGAACTGGATGATTTGGTGGTGGCCATGCGCAGCGGAGGTCCGGCAAACCATGAGCACGCGGACCGCAACTCGGTAATCCTCAAGTGCTATGGGGAAGTCCTTCTCGCGGACATCAAGCGCCCACCCTACGACCACCGCGACCCGGCATGGCTGTTGCGCACCTCTCCCGCTCACAACACGGTGCTCGTCGACGGCCAAGGACACCAGTACCATGATGGGAAGGAGGGGACGAATGCCTCCCTGGCTTCAGCCAAAATCCTGCGCATTGGCGAGCGGGAGGGCTATCTGTTCTGGGCCAGCGACGCCACCCACGCCTACCAGCTGGTGAACGAGGACATCAGATCGGTCACGCGCTCTGTGCTCCTTGTGCCGCAGTTTCCCTGCTTGCTGGTGGTGGACAAGCTGCACAAGAGCCGCAACGCTTCGCTCTTCGCCGCAACGTGGCACGCGGAGAACAGCGATGGCAGAGCGGAGATGATCTTTGATGGGAGCACTTTTGCCATCGGGCGTCCACACGCGCGCTTCTACGGCCTCTGTGGCGGGTCCGTACCGGTGGTCGTCAGAACAGGCACGCACCCTGTGCCCAAGAACAAAGGCATCTTTCCCTTTATTGAAGTTGCCGCTACGGAACCTGCCCTTGAGGTGCTGCTACTCACGGTGGGGTGCCCAGTGCGGTCGGACCAGTCCAATCCGGACATCACTCTTGGCCGCGATGGCCATACCTGGAAAGTTGAGGTGGCACTCGGAGACAAACGGCTTCATCTTTTCGTAATTGACACCGCGACACTCCCTGAGTTCGAGGTCTCGAGGTTGGTTTTGTGACTGGCTGGGTGGTGAGTGCTTGGCCCGCTTTCAAGCACACCAACAAGTAGGAGGGATTGTGCGACTGCAACACGTGCCGCTGGCGCGCCCGCGCCCTGACGTGCGGCAGTTTGTCGGCATCCTTCTGGGCCGGGAAACCTCGGCCCGGGTGCCGTTGGTAGAATACATCGTGGATGATGTGGTGCTGCGCCCAATCGTCATCGAACTGTTGGGAAGGCAATGGGTGGATTGGAGCACACAGCGGTCGCCGCAGGAACACTACCTGGACAACTTTATCCAGGTCTGGTACCGGCTTGGCTACGATTGTGTGCGGCTGGAGCGCCTGCTCCCCTTTGCCAAAAAGTTCACCGTGGCCCAAGACCCAGGCACGAGCTTTCAGCGCGACCGGGCATGGGCCGATCTCCACGGCGGAGTTATCCGCACGCGCGAAGACCTGGAGCGTTATGAATGGCCGGCAGTTGAAGATGCCGACCTGTTTGAACTCGAGTACGTGAACAGCAATCTGCCCGAGGGAATGGGCCTGATAAGCTGCCATGCCGGCGGGATTTTTGAGCACCTCTCACAGATCATGTCGTACGAAGGACTGTGTCTGGCGCTCCATGACGACCCCGACCTGGTGCAGGAGCTGGTGAACCGCCTCGGTGAGGCATTTGAGGCTTACTACCGCCGTCTCCTCTCCCTCGATCGCCTGGTGGCCATCTTTCAGGGCGACGACATGGGCTTTCGCTCCGGAACGCTCATCGCGCCGCATCATCTTCGCCAGTACGTGTTGCCGTGGCACCAGCGCCTTGCGCGCCTTGCTCACGAACATGGCGTGCCCTATTTTCTCCATTCATGCGGCAATCTCGAGGCGATCATGCCGGATCTGCTAGAGGTGGTGCGCATCGATGCCAAGCATTCCTTCGAGGATGCCATACTGCCGGTAGAGGAGTTTCAGAAACGTTACGAAGGCAGGGTTGGGGTCTTGGGCGGCGTGGATGTCAACATCCTGGCTAGTGGCACTCCTGAGCAGGTGCGGCAACGGACACGCCAGCTCATAGAGGTGTGTGGCCCCCGCGGTCGGTATGCCGTGGGCTCGGGTAACTCCATCCCCAGCTATGTGCCCGTGGAGAACTACCTGGCGATGGTGGATGAAGCTTTGGCGTGTGGCAGCGCGGCGTGAGGGGCGGTCGTTCCGCTGGCCTCGGTTCGGAGCAGTACGAGAGGCATGACTGGCACAGTTTTCAACATCCAGCGCTTTTCGATCCATGATGGGCCCGGCATTCGGACCACGGTGTTCCTGAAGGGGTGCCCGCTGCGCTGCTTCTGGTGCCATAACCCTGAGGGACTCAGGCCTGGCCCGGAGATCCTCTACCATCCGGCACGGTGCCTTGGCTGTGGTGCCTGTGTGCGGACTTGCCCTCAGAAGGCACACGAGCTGAATGAGGGCAAGCACCGTTTCCGTCGGGCCTTGTGCACCGGGTGCGGTCAATGTGCCGAAGTCTGCCCAACTCAGGCGTTGGTACTCTGCGGGCAAGAAATGACGGCAACCCAGGTGGTCGAAGTGGTTCTGCGCGATCGCATGTTCTACGCAACCTCGCACGGGGGGGTCACTGTCTCTGGCGGTGAACCTTTGCTGCAGGCGCCGTTCGCAACCGCCATACTGGCGGCCTGGAAAAAGGAGGGTTTGCACACGGCCCTGGATACTTCGGGCGTTGGAGCATGGGAAGACCTCCGCCACCTGCTTCCAGTCACCGATTTGGTGATCTTGGACGTCAAGCACGTGGACAAGGAGAAGCACCGCCTGGCCACCGGACGGGACTGCACCATCACCCTGCGCAACGCTGCCCGCTTGATCGGCATGGCAAAAGACCTGCTCATTCGGGTGCCAATAGTGCCCGGCTTCAACGATACCGAGCAAGAAGTAGGGGCGATTTGCGAGACGCTGTGCGCACTGCTCCAGCAGCAGCGACCAGGGGCCGTGAGTGTGGAGCTGGTGCCGTTCCACAAGCTGGCTGGAGAGAAGTACAGGGCGCTGGGGATACGATACCGTGCAGCCCACTTCCTGCCTCCCTCGGACGACACCATGAGTCGCCTGCGTCAGGTCGCGCGGTTCCATAACTTACCCTTGGTGCAGTGACTTCGGCGAGTGGCTGCAGTCGGTGCGAAGGTTAGAGCGTGGAGGTCAAAATGGAGTTTTCTGAACTGATCCGTGCGCGCTACAGTGTGCGCGCCTACAAGAACCTACCGGTTGAGGAGGAGAAGCTCATAGCAGTGCTCGAAGCGGCGCGCCTTGCGCCCACAGCAGCCAACCGGCAGCCGTTCGCGCTGGTGGTGGTGAAAACCCTAGGGCGCGAGGAGGAGCTGCGTCGGGTGTACAAGGCCCCGTGGTTTACCCAGGCCCCGCTTGTCGTTGCGATGTGCACCGTGCAGGAACAGGCCTGGACGCGTCGGGACGGAAAGAACTACGCCGATGTGGATGCCACAATCGCCATGGACCACCTGGTACTGGCAGCGGCCGATCAAGGGCTTGGGACCTGCTGGGTAGCTGCCTTTGATCCGGTGGCGGCGCGAGAAGTGCTGGGATTGCCAGAAGGGATCGAGCCCTTGGCGTTCACTCCGCTCGGCTACCCGGACGACCGATCCGGCCCCAAGACCCGTAAGCCTCTGTCCGAGCTTGTGCACTACGAGCGCTGGTAGCGAACTCCTCTAACGTTGTGAGAGGTGGCGCTTTGACTATTTTCGGCATTTTGGGCGCACTGCCAGTCACAGGCGGCGAGGGCCAAGGAGGCGCTCGCGCACAAAGCAGCGGGGCGGCGCGCGTACCAGGCTGTGACCAGATCGAGCTTATCCATCCGGAAAAGCTCGGGGGCAGAATTCGGCACGCGCTGTTTGACTTTGATGGCACCATCTCCCTGCTGCGACAAGGCTGGCAAGAGGTGATGGTGGCGCTCATGGTAGAAGTGCTGATGCGCACGCCTGAGCACGAGCCGCAGCCGCAACTGGAGCATTTCGTCCGCGAGCTGGTAACCGTCACCACTGGCCAGCAGACCATTTTCCAGATGATGCGCCTGGCTGAGGAGGTGAAGAGACGCTGCGGCAGACCAGAGCCCCCGGGGGTGTACAAAAAGGAGTACTTGCGGCGACTTTGGCAGCACATCAAGGAGCGGGTGCAGGCTGTCAAGAGTGGCACAACGCCGCCCGCAGAGATGATGGTGCCTGGGACCACGAAGATGCTCCAGGCTCTGAGAGCTCGGGGGGTGCGCTGCTACCTGGCTTCCGGCACCGATGAAGATGACGTCAAGGACGAAGCGCGGGCTCTCGGAGTCGTTGACTACTTTGATGCTATTCACGGGGCGCAGGACGACCGCGCCGAGGATGCCAAGATGGTGGCTATCCACGCTATCTTCGCAGAACAACAGATACAGGGGTCAGAACTGGTCACCTTCGGGGACGGCTATGTGGAAATTGAGGACACCAAGCGCGTAGGAGGGCTGGCGGTCGGGGTTGCTTCTGACGAGGTGAGGCGCTCAGGGATTGACCAGTACAAGCGACAGGTATTGATCCGTGCCGGTGCAGACATCATCATACCCGACTTCCGCGCCTCCGAAGCCCTGGTGGAGCTCTTGCTAGGAAAGGGATGAGTCATGCCTTTTCCCACTTTCGACAGAAGCAAACTCCTGCTCAAGCCTCTCGCCGAACGCGAGCACCTTGTGAGCCTCAGCGATCTGCTGTGCCCAGGTGAGGCTCCTGAAGAGTTCCCCAAGGAGCGGCTGGAGCCCATCGCCCAGGCAGTCGTTGAGGCTGCCAGACGGAGCTGCCAGGTGGTGCTCATGATGGGTGCCCACGTTATCAAATCGGGGCTCTCGCGCCTGGTAATTGACTTGATGGAACGAGGGGTGGTGACCCACGTGGGCGTGAACGGAGCCGGCGCGATCCACGATTTCGAGCTCGCGCTTATCGGCGCCACCTCTGAAAGTGTGGCACGGTACATCCGCGAGGGGCAATTTGGGCTCTGGCAGGAGACGGGTAGGATCAATGAGGCCGTGGCCCAGGCAGCTCGGGAGGGCATCGGCATGGGCGAGGCCATTGGCAGAATGATAGAGCAGGAACCGTTCCCGCACCGGGAGGTGAGCATCTTTGCCGCCGGCTTCCGTTTGGGTGTGCCGGTTACCGTCCATGTGGGCATCGGGTACGACATTGTGCACGCGCATCCCAATTGTGACGGTGCCGCCCTGGGCGCGGCTTCGTACCGCGACTTTCTCATCATGGCCCACACCATCTCGCGTCTCGAAGGCGGCGTGCTTCTGAATTACGGCACGGCGGTGATGGGGCCGGAAGTTTTTCTCAAAGCCTTGTCGATGGCCCGCAATGTGGCAAAACAGGAGGGGAGGACCGTTCGGAGGTTCACCACGGCAGTGTTTGACCTGCTGGAGTTGGGCGAGGAGTTGGAGGAAGAACCGCCCAAGACCGATGCCCGCTATTACTTTCGCCCCTACAAGACCATCCTGGTACGGACGGTTCGGGACGGAGGGGCGAGTTTCTACGTGCAAGGGGAACACCGGCTGACCATGCCTGCCTTGCACCGGGAAGTGGTTCGTCTCCTCAACGGAGAGGAAAAACACTCATGAATCCGAAGAAGAGGACCAAAGGCACGCCCCCGCGGGAGATCGTGCGCAAGGCGCTCACTTTTCACTACCCGGAACGCATTCCGCGCGATCTTTGGCTCCTGCCCTGGGCCAGTGAGCGCTACCCCGAGGCCGTGAAGGAGGTGCAGCGCCGTTTTCCTTCGGACTTTGTCGGGGCCCCCAATGTCTATCTCCCCTCCAAGCGCGTGCGGGGGCAGATGTATCGCAAGGGCACCTACATCGACGAGTGGGGGTGCCAGTTTGTCAATCTCCAAGACGGGGTGAGAGGCGAGGTCCGCCAGCCCCTCCTTACCGATCTGCGACACTGGCAGGAGGTCAAGCCGCCCTACGAAATCCTGCCTCCTGACCGTGAAGCGGCCATAAAGCGGGTGAATGACTTCTATGCCAAGACTGACAAGTTCGTGCTCGCCGGGTGCTCCTCGCCATGGGAACGTTACCAGTTCATTCGCGGCAGCGAGCAGGCGCTGATGGACATGGCCGACCCCACCGAGGAGGTAGTCGAACTCCTCAACGTGATTCACGATTTTTTCCTTGCCGACATGCAGTTCTGGGTGGGCACCGAAGTTGATGCTTTAGTGTGCATGGATGACTGGGGCAGCCAGCGCCAGCTGTTGATCCGCCCGGAGACGTGGCGGGAGCTTTTCAAGCCTTTGTACCGCGACTATTGCGAATTTGCCCATGGGTACGGCAAGTTTGCCTTCATGCATTCTGATGGCGACATCGCCGAGATCTATGAAGACCTGGTGGAAATTGGCGTGGATGCCATAAATTCGCAGCTCTTCTGCATGGATCTGGCCGATCTCGCCCGGCGTGTCAAGGGCAAGATTACTTTCTGGGGTGAAATCGACCGTCAGCACATCTTGCCGTCCCCGGATCCGGAGGAAGGAAGGCGCGCGGTGCGTGAGGTCGCGCGGCACCTTTACGACCCTTCGGGGGGCATTATCGCCCAATTGGAGTTCGGGGCCGGGGCCAATCCGGCTACGGTGATGGCGGTATACGAGGAATGGGAGCGCATCGGAGCCCAGAGAGGCTAAGGCCCAATAGCTGAGGAAAGGGATCGTGGGCGCCTCAGGGCTGGGATCTGGAGCATGACGAGCAGGGAACGGGTGCACGCCGCTCTCCGCAGGGAGCCGCCAGACCGGGTGCCCATCTTCATGTGGTTTCATCCCGATACTGCAGCGCGGTTAGGCGCCCTCCTGGATATCCCACCCTCCATGGTGGGCGAAGCCATGGGGAACGACGTCTGCCAGGCGTGGGTGAACAACAACTACGCCATGGAAGGGATCGTCCACGAGCACGAGGGGGAGGGACATGTTGACTACTGGGGCATAGCGTGGGTCAAGCGTGGGGCCTTCAATCAACCTGAGCACCACCCATTGGCGCAAGCTTCTCCAGACCAAGTGCGTCGGTACGAGTTCCCGGTGGCGCACAAGGAAGAACTCCTGGCGCAGATGGAGCCGATGGTTCGCAAGTCCTCCCTGTTCATCGGCTGCGACGTCTCGCCATCTGTGTTCGAGATGTATTGTCGGCTGCGGGGGATGGAGCAGGCGTTGATCGATCTGGCCGAAAACCAAGATTTGGCCTGGTACCTGCTTGGGGCTTGTGCTGACTTTGCGGTAATGTTGGCGCAGGAGGCATGTGCGCGCTTCCCCCTGGACTGGCTGTGGACTGGCGACGATGTGGCTTCCCACCGGGGCCTCATGATGAGCCCGGAAACCTGGCGCGAGCTGATAAAGCCCCATCTCGCGTGAGTGGTCAAAGTGGGCAAAGCAGTAGGGCTCTGGGTGGCCTATCACTGCTGTGGCGCCCTGCGCGAAATCATCCCCGACCTCATGGATATTGGCGTCGATGTGCTCAATCCGATTCAATGCAACTGCCCTGGGATGGACCCCCCGGAGCTCAAAAGGGACTTTGGCCAGGATCTCTGTTTCATGGGGGGACTGGACAACCTTCACACCATCCCGTATGGGACTGCCAAAGAGGTGTATCGCTCGACGTGTGCCTTGATCGACCGGATGACCAGTGATGGCGGAGGCTACATCCTGGCCGCCTCGCACACCATCCCGCTTGAAACGCCGGAGGAGAACATCTTTGCGCTCTTTGCTGCCGGGGGAGTGAGCAGGGAGGAGGTTTTCGACCGCGCCGCCGATATGCGAGCCCGCTTGTAGCCCCAACCTACAGCCAGACCCTCTCCAGGATCTTCTGCATATTTCGCCCCAGGATGTTGCGTTTGTCCTCTTCAGGCAAGTCCGCGTAAGCCACCCAGCCGAACTGCGGGTAAGGATCGCGCATGGGAGCGTCGGAGCCGTAAAGCACGCGCTCCGAGCCTATCTCGCTGACCATGAACTCGATCACGCCGCTGGTCACCGAGGTGAGGGTGATTTCGAGGTAGACGTTTGGAAACTGCTTGGCAAGGGCTACGTGCTCACGGGCCACTTTCCAGCTTGTGCCCGAGTGGGCCAGGATGAAGGCGATGTTGGGGTAGCGCGGGGCGATGTCACCCACTTCTTCTTTGAACTTGTCGGAGTAGTGAAGCAGGCAGAACAGCTTGTGCTCGTCACCGAAGCGATACCACGGCGCGAACAGCGGGTCGTTATAAGGTATCTTCATGCGCGGAAAATAGGGTTTCATCCCCAGGAAACGGCACTCCTGGTGGTAGTAGCGACACGCCTCGGCCCAATCCGTGACATAGTTGGGGTCCAGGACCGCGTAGCCGACGATTTCGTCGGGAAACTGGCGCATGGCTTGGAGGGTATGCTGGTTGCCCAACTCATAGTCCCCCCAGATGGCAGTCCAGGAGCTCACGCAGGTCTTACTGACACCCAGCCGGCGGTTGCGTTCCACCACCGCCTGCGCATCCGCTCGGTTCATGGCTACCCGCGAGGCGCCTCGTCCGCCGGGTTGAGTGATGTGCGCGTGAGCGTCGATGAGAATGGATCCCCGTACGGGCTCGGCGCGCAACGCGGCCTGCAGCACCTGGTCCGGTGATCGGTCCTCATCCTCATACGGGGGCGGCAACGACGGCAGGCGCAACAACCGTTGTAGGTTTTGCCCCGCGATCGCCCGCCGTTGCCTCTCATTCAGCTCGGCATAGTCCACATACGCACGCGCAGCGCCCATGCTCTTGAGCATGGCCTCCGAGCCGAAGAGGAGGCGTTCGTGGCCAATGCGCTCGCACCAGAACTCCAGCATCCGATTCCCTTGATAGTTGGAGAACTCGAAGTACAGATTGGCGTAGCGTTCAGCGAGCGGGACCAATATGCGCGTGCTCTCCCAGCGCACGCTGTGGAGCAGAAGGTTCAAACGCGGAAAGCGGCGGCAGATCCATTCAACCTCATCCCATTCCACCTGGACGGCCTCATCGTAGCGGCCGGCGTCCACAATGAGTAAGATTCCTGCCTCCTGCAGACAGGAGAGCAGAGGACCAAGTGTGGCCTCGTCCACGCGGAATTCAAACAGGCGGGGAAAGAGCTTCAGAGCGCGCACCCCCAGCTCCTCCATCTGTTTCACGAGCCGCTCAGGAGGGGGGAATTCGCCCGTGTGATGAGGCAGGCCTACCCAGCAGGGGTACAAGCGAGGGTGGCGCCTGCACTCCTCAATCACCAGCGGATTGCCCACAGCCGGATGAGTCTCCCGTGCCTGATGGGCATAGACGAGTGCCCCATGAATCTGACAGCGCTCCATCTCTGCCAGAAGCTGGGTAGTGCTCCATGGTGCCGCCGGGTCCTTGGCAGCGCGCCTGCCGATAGTGGCAAAACAGTCAAAGTAGATGGTGGTTTCCTGCTTCATAGGCCCTCACCCACAGTAGGGCCAGCGATCGAGAGCACCGTGAACCGCGCCGCTTCGCCGCCCATTGCCGCTATTCAAATTGGAGATAACCAAAGCGCCACGGCAGGTGGAAAGCCCTTCGCGCCGTTGGACTCCAGGCGTACAAGTCGGGGGCTTGCCCCTTTTCCGGCGTGTCAATGCGGTAAAAGTTCGCCCGCCATATGTCCCCGCGCTGGATGGGACAGTGCGGGGCACCGTAGAGCTGGGTAATGGGGATCGCGAGCTCGGCCGTCCACTCTTTGGCGTTCCCCGGGGCGTTGAGCTTGCCCGGGACTGCGGTGGCCGAGCGCAAACCTTCCACATCCCACTGCTTGAGGCTCTTGAAGGTGCCCTCAGGATTCTGCGGCGTGCGCTCGTTCACAATGCAGGCGTCGAACACCACATTGCGCGGGCTCAAGTTGATCTCGTAGTACTGGTGCGTGGCGTTCGCCGGATTCACGAAGACCTCGACGCACTCCTCATCATAGATTGGCCCGTCACGTCGTTTGATGGTCCCCCACACATGTTCGTCCTCGCAGCGGAACCCCACGTACAAGTAGCGGTCGTCATAGAGCAGACGGACTTCGGTGCAGTAGGGAGGTCTTCCGCCCGTGAGTGCGTCCCCAAGCACTATGGGCTCCGCCAGGTCCCACACAGGGTCACTCAGCGTGCCATCAAGGGCCGGTGGGTGTGTGGTGCGCCGACATCTCACCAGGGGCAGAATGAGCGCCCGCTCGGAAATGGCCATGTCCACCACCAGCCCCGTGTAGGCATTGGTAATGAAAAGGCGTCGGCTGCCCACTTCGGCGTTGAGAAATGGGCCGCGGAAGAGTCCATAGTCCTGAAAGTCCACCACCTTTCCGTTCAGTCGCCGCTCGCCATGGAACCCGAACTGCATCACATCCCCAGCAGAGGTGGTATAGCTCACCATGGCCGTGGCCTCAAAAGTGTCGTGCACCAACGTGTTCTGACGGATGCGCTCTTTGAAGGCCTCGAAGCTTGGATATTCTTCGCCCTGGGCCACCTCCACCACGCAGCCGTTTCGGAGCGCGTAACTGCGCAGACGGTAGCAATCGGGCTCTTCGATCCACTCATATGGTTTGAGCGGAAAGTAGGCGATGTAGCACCGCCCTCCCTGCACAAAGATCCACCCGGAACGATCCACCTCGCGCCGTTCCAGGTCCTTCGGGAAGTAAGCATCGATGTGCGGAAAGGTAGTGCCTGGTGGAATGTCGTAAAGCACAATGATGGCGTTCTTGTGCTGGAAGGTCTTTTCATACGGAGAACTGGAGGACCACTTGTTCTCACTGCCGTAGTATGTGTGGAAGCGGGTGACCTCGTCCAGGGCAAACTTGCGCTCTTCGGGGAAGAACATTCCCAGGTCCTCTTCGCCGATATAGGGGTGCACCGAGAAGATGGAGGCATGAGGGCTCTCGGTTACAAAGCTCACGTCCCAGAGATGATGCTGAATCGGTTGGAGGATGGCGCCCCCCATCATCGAGCCCAGCGCATAGTCCTTGGTCATGTAGGTGTACTTGTAGACGGGAGGGTTCTTCACTGCTCCGAGGCGCATGATGTTGCGCACACGTTTGGTCTCCGTGTGCACGTAGGGCGTGCTCCGGTCCGTGCCGATGAGGTAGAGGACCTCCGGGAGCTCAAAGTCGCTGAGTGCTGCGGCCACGAGCGTGTCGTCGAAGTGGGGCGCAGTCTGGCCGAACAGGAGCCAGGCCCAGGCATTCATCACTGAGCCTGGGTGGGTTTTATTGGTCAGGCGCTCGGGGTATTCGCGACTGTGGGCGCCCACATACATCCCTTTCAGGTGCTCCACGGCAAAGTCGGCGATCAGCCAGTGCAGCATTGCCCTGGCATTGTCGCGCATCACCGGGTCCGCGGCCCATTGGGAAAGACCGAACATGGGGGTGATGAAAAAGGCCATGTAAGTGGGCGAGTCGAACTCCCCCTGGCCGATGGTGGTGGTGGTGTGCATCCAGTACTCCAACCAGGCACTAGCCTCGTCCATGTTCTCTGCTGCCGATTTTCCCGTGTACCACTTCTCAGCCGGAAGGTTCGGGAAGGCCTGGGCAGCGAGGTAAAGGCCGGTGTAGTACATGGTCAGGTGGTTCTCGGTGTCGCCCCGGTAAAAGCGCGCGGTGAGCATCGCCTCCTGCACGCGCTGGTGCAAGGTGTCGGGCAGCTGTTGCCGCACTCCTAAATAGCTGATCATGAGGCTGTAGATGTCGAACATGCCCGAGGGTGATTTTTGTAGCCGTCGGAGGGCACGGGAAAAGTCGGTGAAGCCCTTTTCTCGATGGGTGCCGTTGTGAAGCTTGGCGGCGGCAAGGAAGAAGCTCTCTCCTTTGCAGGTGTCTGCCCAGGCCAGCACCTGTTTGAGCCTCTCCCTGTAGCCGGTCTCAACCGTGGAGGCAAACGAGCTGGTGAACAACAAGAGGATGGTGGCTACCGCCAGCGTGGAAAGCTCAGTCCGTGCCATGTCAACGCTCCGTTTATCAAGGATAGTCACTGCCTAGCGACTCATTCAAAGAACATATCCCACACCTGACTCGTTTCCAGCCCGACAAAGCGCCACTGCTTTCCCCCGTCGATGCTCTTCCATACCCCGTCGTTGAGGGTGCCTGCGTACACGGTATTCTTGTCGTCAGGGTCTACGACTATGGCGTGGATGTCCAACACGCGCAGGCCCTGGTTTACCGCACTCCAGGTGGTACCGCCATCGTCTGACTTGAAGATGCCACCCTGAAAGGTCCCGGCGTAGATGGTACGGTCATCCTGGGGGGCAAACGCCAGAGCATAGACAGTCTTGTGGGTAAGGCCAGCATTGGCTGGGCGCCAGGTAGAGCCCCTGTCTGTGGACAGCCAAACCCCGTCATCTTCGGTGCCGGCCGCCAACAGGTCCCAGTGCATAGGGTGTTGCACAATAGTTCGCACCCCCAGGCCCAAGAGGCCGATCGGCTCCCAGCGCTCGGCCCTGTCTTTGCTCCGGCATACGCCCGCCTCTGTGGCGCAGAAAAGGACGCGAGGGTTCTCTGCGTCGATAATCACCGAGGAAGTGAAAGTGCTCGCCAGGCCGATGTTCTTCTCCTCCCAGCTTGCTCCTCCGTCTGTGCTCTTGAAAATGCCGTATGCGGACGCCGTGTAGACCACGTTGGGGTCCTCCGGGTCGACCGCCACCTTCAAACACTCGGTGACGTTCGAACCTGTGGTCAGAATCCAGTGGGTCCCTCCGTCCGGTGATTTTTGCACCCCATTGCCACAGGCCAGGTAGAAGACGCGTTGGCCGGCAACCACTACGGTGGCGCCGGAAAAGCACTTGGTGTAATGCCAGCCATAGTGTTCCCACGTCTGCCCGCCGTCGTTCGTGGCAAACAGCCCAACGCTGGGAAAGTCCCGGCTTGACAGGCGGAAGACCTTGGTGCTCCGGGTCACCACGTAGAGCGTGCGCGTCAGCCCGGTTTGAGCAAGGCAGAACTGCAAGAGCCAAGAGAGAAAACACAAGCGCAAGGGTCTGTTCATGGTGATTCTCCTTGTGAAGTTGCTTTAGCCGGCGACGCCTTTGGGGGCCTCATGCCAGCCACTTGTCCAGGTTCTCGCGCACGAAATTGTCATCGTGCAAGTGGGGATAGGCCGCGTAGACGCGGTCGATTTCTGCCTTTTGCTGTACGCTGAGACGCTCCCGCGGGTCCAGCGTCCAAGTACCCTGCAACAGTCCTTGTCGCCTAAGCACCTCATGAATGCCAATGATGCAGCCGGCAAAGTTGTGCGCCGCATCGAAAAAGGCCGCATTGCAGTCCGTAACTTGGCCCGCCAGGACGAGCAGTTCCCGTGGGATGGCCTGGCCGGCCTCGGCGACAGTGCGAATGCGGTTGAATAGCTCCACCGCCTTCTTTGTCCACACAGCCCAATGGCCGAGCAGCCCGCCCACGATGCGCACGGTCGTCTCCTCAGGGCCGGCGCCAAAGGCAAACGGAGTCAGCAGGTCGTACACGATGCTGTCGTCGTTACCGGTGTACAAGGCGATCTCGGTGGCGCGGCCGGACTCGACCACGCCGCGAATGACGTCGAGGGTCTGATAGCGGTTGAAAGGGGCGATCTTGATGGCAACCACGTTGTCAATTGTGGAGAAGCGCCGCCAAAAGTCCACGTCCAGAAGGCGGCCTCCCACTGCTGGCTGCAGGTAGAATCCGAAAAGGGGCATGACCTCAGCCACGGCGCGGCAGTGGGCAATCAGCTCTGCGTTTGAGGTTCCCTTGAATGCGGAGAGGCTGAGCAAGACCGCGTGGTAGCCGAGTTCCCTGGCCAGGGCCGCTTCGCGGACGGCTTGGCGCGTCTTGCCTACGACCCCGGCGACTTTCAGTACCGGCTGGCCGGTCCGTTCCACGTGGCGGTCAACTTCCTCCGAGGCCAGCTCGAGCACTGGGCGCAGGAGGTCAACCCCAGGTTTGCGAATGGCGAATTGGGTTGTGTGAACCCCCACGGCGACTCCGCCGGCTCCCGCCGCAAGGTAGTAACGGGTGAGGGCACGCTGGCGACGCTCGTCCAGGCGGCGCCGCGCCGTGAGGGCAAGCGGGTGAGCCGGCATAACCATCCCCGCCCGCAAATGGTCTGAGAGCTCCGCAGGAAGCGTGGGATAATTCAATGCGTTACTCCTTAGAATTTGCCATTGCGCACCTCGAAATGCGTGGGTTTGTGCAAAAGGGGACGACCGCTGGCAATCCAGTCGGCGGTCCAGCGGATCAGCACCTCCAGTGGGATGCGCGGGTACCCGAAAAGGGCGAAAGCTCGGGCAGCGTTGCTCAGCAGGGTTGTCGCGCTTTCCTCTCCAACAAAGCGCGGCTCCTTCTGGAACAAGGTGCCGAACTGCTTGGCCAGCCAGCGCACGGAAACCGTCTCCGGACCGGTGACGTTGAGCACCAGCGGCGGCGACTGGCAGTGTTCCAGGCATCGAAGTACCATTGCGTTGACGTCACCCTGCCAAATCACATTCACATGACCCATGCCAAGATCAATGGGTTCGCCGGCGAAGACCTTGCCGGCGATATCCACCAGCACCCCATAGCGCATCTCTACGGCGTAGTTGAGGCGGATGAGGGCCACCGGGGTGCCATAGGTGCGGGAGCCATATTCGAACATGCGTTCCCTGCCCAGACAGGACTGGGCATATTCACCGATCGGCTGTGGAGCGTCGCTTTCCAAAGAACCACCGCTGGCGACCGGGACAAGGGGGTACACGCACCCTGTAGAGAAGGCGACAATTCTTGACTGTCGGAAGCGCTCGGCCACCAAGCCGGGAAGGTAGCAGTTAATGGCCCAGGTGAGGGAGAGGTTCTCAGTGGAGCCGAATTTCATCCCGGCCAAGAACAAGACGTTCGGAGCGTCAGGCAGTTGCGCGAGGAAGGAACGATCCAGGAGGTCGCCATGAATACACTCGATGCCCTCATCGGCGAGGCTTTGGCGGGCCTGCTCGCTCTCGAACAGCGCCACCCCGATGATGCGGCGTCTCTTACCTGCTTCCTCAGCAGCGCGCCTGGCCATGCGCGCCAGGGACGGACCAATCTTTCCACCCACGCCAAGGATCAGGAGATCGCCTTCCAATTGGCGCAGCACCTCCACTACCTCAGGCGTCGGCTCCGACAGAAGTCGCTCGAGCTGCTCTTCGTCCCCAATGGTCGACGGCCACGGCACGGTCATAGTATCCTCCAGCGTCAGCAATGTTGCTCGGAATATATCAAATACTGCCGAACAATGCAAGGGAGAAAGCGATTGTGCCTGGCTGGGAAAGAGTCTTTACCACCAGCCTTCGCCGCTGGGAATCTGCCTGAAAAAAGAATGGGGTGAAAGCGCAAGCGACGGGGAAGTGTGCGCCCAGAATTGTCCCGTCAATCGTCGCATGGAATTGCCCAGCGCACGGGATCTTGCGCAGATGCCCAGAGGTCTTCTCGTGAGCGTTCGCGTAGCTCTTTGGGGTGGTCCACCGGGTCTGCCCCTGCGAGGAAACCTTGGGCCAATCTCGAAGCAAGAGCCGCAGAATGCTTGGAAGGGCTTGCCAGTTATGTGCGCTGCGCTGGGCATCGGGGCTTGCGCCTTCAACTGTTGCAGCAAGAGCTCAAGCTCGTGGTCAAGTCTTGCTTGTGCCTGTGTCTTGGTGCTTGCCGCCCGTTCTCCCCGAGGAGGAAGGCGCCCCGTGTGACAGTCTCGCGAGGGCCAGGAGCTGGTGACCATGACTACCCCCCGTGGCCCTGCTCCTGTGGGCGGAAAGGCCTCGTTCGCTTCGCCTCCGCGCACACCGACCCCATCGGCCTTTCTCAGCGCGCCCGAGGGGACAGGAGAGGTGCAGCGGTGGCATCGCTGCCTGCCGGTCGAAGCTCCGGGCACTGCGCTTGGCAGACGGAATAGGGATGCAGCACCGGGCCACTCGTCTGCTTTATTCAGCGGGAACCTCTTCCGCAGCCGCCAGAGGTTCTTTGGCCGGTTGGTAGTGCACCATCCGGCCGAGGGCGCAGGGCGATGAGGATAGGAACGGATGGATTGCTCCTCCAAGGTACAACGCATGGATGCCAGAGTCGAAGAACTCCTTTGATTTTCCGGACAGTTTTGCTATATTTCGCCTCCGCCGGAGCTGCCCAAGCACTGCTCTGGGCCCACAAGAGAGCGGGAGTCACCGCCATCGACTCTTACAGGGCTACGGATCTATCCTCCGCGCCCGAGATGGCCCAGGTTTCCAACGCACTCGTCCGTCAGCTAACGTATGTGTTTTGTGATGGAGGCGCCATGGCACAACACCAGCGATTTCGGTTCAAGACAAAGGATGAGCTATTTGCCAAATTGGCCGAGTTGGGGATCAGTTTGCCCTACGATGAAGATATTGCGGTGCTCTTTGACCGACTCACCATCGCCGACGGCACACTTGCCAACCGTTTTCTGGTTCACCCGATAGAGGGATTTGATGCGGCGGCGAATGGGGGGCCAGGGGAACTTACTTTCCGTCGGTACCGGCGGTATGCTACCGGCGGCAGTGCGTTCATCTGGTTCGAAGCCACTGCGGTTGTGCCAGAGGGGAGGTCCAACCCACGGCAGCTGTGGCTTCACCCTGGCAATGTGGGCGAATTTGCCCGCCTGGTGGAACAGACCCGGCAGGCGGCGCGGGAGGCGTTCGGTGCGGACCGCCAGCTGATTTGTGTGCTGCAACTCACTCACTCTGGGCGCTACTCCAAGCCCACTGGCAAACCAGCGCCCATCATTGCCCATCACAGCCGAGTGCTCGATCCTCTGCACCAGCTGCCGTCAGATTACCCGCTCATTACCGACGCCGAACTGGATCGATTGCAGGACGTGTATGTGAGTGCGGCGAAGCTGGCCGCTGAGGCTGGATTTGACGGCGTGGACGTCAAAGCCTGCCATCGCTACCTGGTGTCGGAACTCCTGGCTTCATTTACCAGAGAGGGAAGCAAGTACGGGGGCTCCTTCGAAAACCGCACGCGTTTCCTTCGTGAAGTGGTGGCGAGGATCGCGCGGGAGGTGCCGGGCATCTTCGTGACCACGCGCCTCAATGTCTACGATGCCATCGAGTACCCTTATGGCTTTGGCGTGTCCAAAGACGACCACAGAGTCCCTGACCTGAGTGAACCTATTAAGCTCGTGGGCCTGCTGAAGGCCGCGGGGATCCCAGTGCTTAACCTGTCCATCGGTAATCCCTACTACAACCCGCATTACGGCCGTCCCTTCGACTTTCCCATCAAGGGCGGCTCCATTCCTGATGTTCACCCGCTGGAGGGGATTGAGCTCTTTTTGCGGATCACCCGCGAGATTCAGCAGGCTCATCCCGAGTTGCCGGTGGTTGGGTCGGGGTACTCGTGGTTGCGCTTCTTTTTGCCTTACGTGGCAGCGGGGGTGGTGCGCAGGGGGTGGGCGACGCTCATTGGCCTGGGCCGCGGGGCGCTGGCGTACCCGGACTTTGTGCGGGACCTGCAGACCGTGGGTGCGATGGACCCGTACAAATGCTGCATCTCTTGTTCGGCCTGCACCCAGATCATGCGGGATGGGCAGAGCACCGGTTGTGTGATCCACGACAGGGAGATCTATGCCCGCAACTACCGGCTCGGGAGGCGTTTTGCGCTGGACCGGCTGAAAGAGGAGGCCGAGCGCTGCCGCAACTGCGCCACGCCCTTTTGCCAGCGGGCCTGCCCAGCCCAGGTCGATGTGCCGGGCTTCATCAAAGCCTTTGCGGACGGTGACCTGGAGCGTGGCTACAGGATCATGACCGAACGCAACGTGCTTCCCGAGATGTGTGCCTACGTCTGCCCGATGGAGGTGCTCTGCGAAGGGGCATGTGTGGAGAAGATCCTGACCGATAACGCCGTCGCAATCCGCGATGTGCAGCTCTTTCTGGCCAGAGAGGCGCGGGAAAGGGGCATGGTGCGGCAGATGGTGCCGGCGACCTCCACTGGCAAGCGGGTGGCTGTGGTCGGGGCAGGGCCGGCCGGGCTTAGTTGCGCAATTGCTTTGGTGCGCAAAGGGCACACTGTGGAGGTGTTTGAGGCCGGCGAGCGGCCGGGCGGGCTAGTTCGCCATCTCATCCCCGCTTATCGCATTGCTTTCGAGAATGCCGACAAGGAGATGGAAACCCTGTTGAGTCTTCTGCCGCCTGAGCGCCTGCGGGTGAGATACAAAGTGCCCCTCACGGCCTCACGCAATCTGGAGGAGCTCCTCAAGGAATTCGACGCGGTCTTTTTGGCCATGGGCCTCCCGGAAGGAAAGACGCTCGCCAACAAGCCTTACGAGAATCTCGTCAGCGCCATCGACTTTCTTGCCGAGGCCAAGAGAGCTGGACGCGTGGCGGTGCCGCGCACCGTGGCGGTAGTGGGTGGCGGGAACACTGGCATGGATGCGGCCATCACGGCCAAGCAAAATGGTGCCCGCAATGTCTACGTGATGTGCTTCGAATCGTTTGCGACCATGCCCGCCTGGCTGTCCGAAAGGCACCTAGCTCTGCTGGAAGACGTGCATTTCATGAATCTCTTCATGCCCAAAGGCTACGTTGCTGATAATGGCAGGGTGAAGGCCGTGCGCCTGGCGCACGTGGAGCTAACGGAGCCGGACGCGCGGGGCTTTTGCGCACCGCGGGAGCTGCCGGGCACGGAGTTCGAAGTCCCCGTGGACATGGTGATCGAGGCCCTGGGCCAGAAGGCTCCGGACAGTCTTTCACAGCTGCTGCCTGGGGTCAAGTTGACCCCCCAGAACCTGGTGGCGGTGGGCCCGGGTCACCATGCAACCAGCAGGAGGGGGGTGTTCGCCGGAGGCGACCTTGTGAACGGAGGGGCCACCGCAGTGCAGGCGGTGGCAGATGGGTTTGCGGCTGCCGAGGAGATTGATGCATATCTGCGGGAGGAACTGACATGCGGCAAGTAGCTCTGGTCACCGGGGGCGTGCGGGGGATCGGACGTGGCATTGCCGAAGCCCTCGCGCGCATTGGCTTCGACCTGGTGGTGGATGATGTGCGTGAGCCAGATGAGGCCGAACAGACGCTCCAGGCTCTTCAGTCCCTCGGAGCCACGGCACATTATGTCAAGGCGGATATCTCCGATCGCGACGACCGCACCCGGCTGGTGGCGGAGTGTCGCTCGCATTTCGGCAGGTTGGACCTGCTGGTCAACAATGCGGGCGTTGCACCAGCCCAACGGGTGGACATCCTGGAAGCCAGCGAGGAGAGCTTTGACCGCGTGCTCGCCATTAACCTCAAAGGGCCCTACTTCCTCACCCAGGCAGTGGCCAACTGGATGATAGAACAGAAGCGCCAGGACCCAGAGAGGAGGCCGAAAATAGTGAACATCTCGTCGATTTCGGCCTACACCTCCTCGCCATCCCGGGGCGAATACTGCATCTCCAAAGCCGGGGTGTCCATGATGACCCTCCTTTTCGCCGATCAGCTGGCCCCGTACGGCATCAACGTCTACGAGATCCGCCCGGGCATTATCGCCACAGACATGACCAAGGCGGTGAAGGACAAGTACGATGCCCTCATTGCGCAGGGGCTAACGCCCATTGCCCGCTGGGGCACGCCGGAGGACATCGGCAAGGCCGTGGCCGCCATTGCCTCCGAGGCCTTTCCCTTTTCCACCGGGGAGGTGTTCAATGTCGACGGGGGCTTTCACATCCGTCGGCTGTAGCCAGAAGGCTCTTTTCTGGAGGGACAGTGATGCGCACATCTGAAGTCACCCTTGCCGGCATGCGTCTGCCGGTTTATCGCTGCAATACGCTGGTCATTGGCAGCGGCGCGGCCGGACTGAACGCCGCGGTCACCCTGGTGGACAAAGGACAGGCGGACGTGCTTATTGTGACCGACCGGTGGGGAGGAGGGACCTCAAACAACACCGGTTCGGATAAGCAAACCTACTACAAGCTTTCTCTGTCGGGAGAGCTGCCGGACTGTGCCCTGGACATGGCGCGTAACCTGAGTCAGGGCGGCAGCATGCATGGCGACATCGCTCTGTGCGAGGCCCAAAACTCCCTCCAGGCCTTCTTCCACCTGGTGAGCCTGGGGGTGCCCTTTCCACACGACCGTTATGGAGCCTTTGTCGGCTACAAGACCGATCATGATCCGCGCCAGCGTGCCACCTCTGCCGGGCCTCTCACTTCCCAGCTCATGTTTCAGGCCCTGGCTCGGGACGTGCAGCGGAAAGGCATTCCGGTACTTGATCGGCACCAGGTCATCGCCTTGCTCACGGACGGCCGAGGGGAGGCGAAAAAGGTCGTGGGTGCCCTTGCCTTTGACCTGGCAAACGTGGAGGACGACCGGCTCGGCCTGGTGCTGTTCAACGCGCCCAATGTCATCCTTGCTACTGGCGGTCCTGCGGGCATCTATCGCGCCTCCGTCTACCCGGAAAGCCAGCTGGGAGCAACGGGCATGGCACTGGAAGTGGGCGCCATTGCCCAGAACCTCACTGAGTGGCAACACGGCCTTGCCTCCATCGGCTTCCGCTGGAACGTCTCCGGCACCTATCAACAGGTGATCCCTCGCTACATCTCCACGGCGGCGGACGGCAGCGATGAGCGCGAGTTCCTCAACAGCTACTTCCCAGACATGGGCACCCTGGCTACGGCCATCTTCCTCAAGGGGTACCAGTGGCCTTTTGACCCGCGCAAGGTGCCCAACCACGGGTCTTCACTCATCGATCTCCTGGTTTACCAGGAAACAGTGCGCAGGGGCAGAAGAGTGTTTATGGACTTTACCCGCAATCCCAGCGGGGCTGGGGTTCTCGAGGACTTTAGTTTTGACTGTCTTTCTCCGGAGGCCCTCACCTACCTGGAGCGCTCCGGTGCCTTGTTGCCTACGCCGATCCAACGCCTGGCAAAGATGAATCAGCCTGCTATTGACCTGTATCGGAGCCATGGGATCGATATCACCCGAGAGCCGCTGGAGATCGCAGTCTGTGCGCAGCACAACAATGGGGGACTGCAGGGCAACATTTGGTGGGAGTCGAACATCAAGCACCTATTTCCCGTGGGGGAGGTCAACGGCACTCATGGTGTCTATCGCCCCGGCGGATCGGCGCTCAACTCTGGGCAGGTGGGCAGCATGCGCGCAGCCACTTTCATTGCCAAACGCTACACCGATGAACCGCCTGCGGACGAGCAGTTCGCCGCCATGGTGGAAGAACAGGTGGAGGCCAAAGTGGATCTCGCCAGGCGCATGCTCACTAACCAGGGCCGCGAGCGGAACCTAGGCGCCTCCGCCCGACAGGAGCTGCAGGAGCGGATGTCTTCCTATGGAGCGCACATCCGCAGTCTGGAAGGTGTGAAAAAGGCTTCCGCCGAGGCCTGGGAGCAACTGGCGCGCCTACGTGCCGGTCTTGGGGTGAACCGGCCCAGCGAGCTGCCGGAGGCGTTTCGCGACCTCGATCTCTGTCTCACTCATGCAGTCTACCTCGAGGCCTTCAAGGAGTATCTGGCAAAAGGCGGACGGAGCAGAGGTTCCTACCTGGTCTTGGACCCCTCGGGCACGACTCCTTGTCCGGCGCTGGGGGACGAGTGGCGATTCTCCCTTACCGAGCCCGACGCCTTTGTCAACCGCCATATCCTCGAGGTTCAGCTTGACGACGAGGGCCAGGTCCGCTGCCGGTGGGTGCCAGTGCGACCCATCCCCCGCGAGGACACCTGGTTCGAGAACGTATGGAACGAATTTCGGAACGACAACATCATCCGCTGATCGGGCGTGAGGATTTGGAGGGTCCGTCCTTTGCCAGTGGCCCAAGGAGAAATGTCACTGCCGTGTACAAAGGTGCAACCCTGTGTACCTCCTCTGGGGCCTGGAGGGAGGGGCGAAGGCGGCGGCGAGCTTAACAGACAGGCTGCGTTGCCAGGTGCTATGGAGCTCAGAGCCGGCGATTCGTGAATTCGCTTCGCCCAGAACCGCAGCGAAGTAAACGAGGGACTATGGAAGCGGAGAATGCCATGCACAAGTCGCAGCAAGTGTTTGACCGCTTAAAGAAGCATCGCCTCATTGCGCTTCTGACCGCACACTCCCCAGCCGATTGTCTCACCGCCTACGAGGCGTTAGAGCCGCTGGGGGTTGTCCTGGAGGTGGCCTTTCGTTCATCGGCCGCCTTGGATGGCCTGCGTTTGGTCTTGGAAAAGCATCCTGAGGCATTAGTGCTTGCGGGCACAGTGATGACCTCGCGCCAGGCGGAACAAGCCATGGATGTGGGCGTTGCGGGAGTCGTCTCTGCCGACTATGTGCCATCGGTGGTACAGGCGTGCGTGGAGCGCGATACCATGGTCGTGCCAGGTGGCCTTGGGGACGTGGGCAAGCAACTGGCGCAGAAGGCAGAACTCTACGGTTGCGCCTTTGAGGAGCTCAAGACCCTCTATCCCTATCAATGGGTGTACAAACTCTTTCCAGCAGCTGCGGGGCAATCGCTCTTCGTGGAGCTTGCTAAGGCCTGGAAAGGTCCCTTCGGCGGCTTGACGGTCGTTTATACGGGCGGGGTGACCTTCCAGAATCTGCAGAAGATTGCCTCACTGGACCCGGACGGTATCTTCTGCGGTTCGGCCCTCACCAAGGAGATCGCCACCCCTTCTTTGATGCAGGAGGAGGCAAAGCGCTGGCAGGCCGTGGTACGCGAGACGTGCCGGCTCTGACTGGTGCCAAGGCTCTTGCCTGAGGCCCGAGGTGGCCCCTCTCAGCTTCCTGCTCGCTGGCAGACCTGAGTGAAGACGCGGAGGAAATTGCCGCCCAGCACCTTGTCGATGTCGCGGGACGAGTACCCGCGGCGCAGCAGGGTCCAGGTCAGATTGGGCAAATGTGCGCAGTCCTCAAGGCCCCTGGGGGTGCGCTCGATGCCGTCATAGTCCGAGCCGAGGGCGACGTGGTCGATCCCCACCAGGCGGGCGATGTAGTCAATGTGGGCGGCGACGGTGTTCACATCCACATTTTGACCGCCGGGGGCAAGGAACGAGGGGTAGAACACCACACCGATTACCCCGCCGGTGGTGGCAATGGCCCGGATCTGTTCGTCCTTGAGGTTACGCGTATGCGCACGCAATGCCCAGGCGCCGGAATGGCTGGCGATGATCGGGTTGCGCGTCACTGCCAGGACGTCGCGAATGGTCTGCTCTCCCGTGTGTGAGACGTCAATGAGCATGCCGAGCGAATCCATCAGCGCGATGACTTCCCTGCCGAACGGGGAAAGTCCCACGGTGGCCGAGTGCGGATCCGCAGCGGAGACCGCCCAGTCTGTGCTGTTGTTCCAGGTGATTGTGAGCACCCGCACTCCCGCTTCGTACAGGGCCCGCAGCTTAGCCAGCGAGTTCTCTATCACGTGGCCGCCTTCCACCGCGAGAAGCCCGGCAATCCGGCCGGCTTCGAGAGCTTCGTAGATCTCCCCGGAATTGGTGGCGTGGGCAAGGCGGTCGGTGTTTTGCGCCACCTCGGTCTGCCACAGCCCCATGTACTCCATGGCTCGGGTGAACGCCTGCCGGGCGTACCGCTCAGGGTCAATCCAGATCGCGAACACCTGCACGTCGATGCCGCCGCGCAGCAGGCGGGGAATGTCCGTATGGTTGTAGCTGTGGAGCTCACCGAGATGGTACGAGGCACCCTCGGCGACCTTGGAGAGCACGTCATTGTGCAAATCGATCACGATGGCGTGAGCGTGAACCGTTTCCAAATGGGTGACCAGGGAGGAGCAACTCTCTGCGAATGCAACCACGGTATCCGGCACATAGGCAAACTTGGAAAAGGCAATGCTGATGCTTTCGAGGTTCAGCCGGACTAGCTCTGTGCTCGGACTGGGAGAGCTTGCAGGGAGCAGTGCTAGGCCTCGACCAGTCCCGTGTCCTAGCTGGACCATCTTCCGATGGACCTTTTGCCCGCACGCAGAGATGGTGGCCACGTACAGGCCTGGAGCTCCTCGTCCGTCCCAGAGCAGCGAGCTCTTGCCAGCAGGGAGGAAAAGGCTTTGCTCATCCACCTTGCGGCCCAAAAGGTCATGGACGACGATGTGTACGGGCCCTGCCTCTGAAAGAAGAACTGTCAGGGAGGTGGTGGGCATGAACGGATTAGGATAGAAAGGCGAAACCCAGAAGGAGGAGGGCGAGGTCGAGGGCCGGTGCCAGACTGAGGACTGAAGCAGATACTGCCATCGGCCGTCGGCTTCAGTCATGGTTGAATCGAGCAAGCCTCTCTTGGAGTCGAAAATGACCACGCGCACGCTATCCAGGGGCTCTCCCGTGGTTCGATCCAAGACCATGCCCCCGAGGGTCTGTGCAGCCGACAGCCCGGGTCGCCCAAGCAGCAGGAAGAAGAGGAAGAGGCTTCTCGTCGGAAATCGGCCTGACATGAGCATTCCTTTAGACAAGTACGGAAAAAACCGAGTAGTCGGCGGCCGGTGGCAGGGCACCTCGTGGCGCGCCCACACCTTGCCCCGAATCGATCGGTCGGCTCCAGCCCCGAGGCCCCAAGCACCACGGTCGGCACTTGGCCGCTGGGGAGCGACCAGCTGGACGTGGTGCTTTGGGTTTCTCGGCTCGCACCCGCAACGTCGCCTCACGCATCTGGACCTGCTCTTTTGCTCCAGGTCATATCGGCATAGTTGCCCAGTTAACGGTACAAAACCTTTGGGACAATCGCAAGCGCTATTTGCCCCAGGGACAGGAGGGAAGAAGACGCTGACCAATAACATCCCTTGACTTTTTCCGGCAAATTCACTATAATCGGTGGCAGGCAGGCGAAACGAGGAAGCCCGTCGCTGGCTCAGGATTTTGGTTGGAGGGCATGGCATGAAGTGGAATACAGGCCTGGTTTTGCTGTGCTGCGTTTTGACGCTTGCTGGTTGTGGCCGTCGGGAGCAGCCATCAGGGAAGACGGTGATTGCGGTCATTCCCAAGGGGACGACGCACGTATTCTGGCAGTCGGTGCATGCGGGTGCGGTTAAGGCGGCCACCGAGTTGGGTGTCGAAGTGCACTGGTTGGGCCCTGAGAAAGAGGATGACCGTCAGCAGCAGATTGCCCTGGTGGACAATCAGGCGATGAAGCGGGTTTCCGGCATCGTCTTGGCGCCATTGGACGCCCTGGCCTTGCGCAGACCAGTGGAGAGCGCTGCGCGCCGCGGGGTACCGGTGGTCATCATCGACTCCGACCTCAAGGGCTCGCCCGAGTCCTACATCAGCTTCGTCGCCACCGACAATCGGGAAGGAGGAAGGATTGCCGGCCGGGAGTTGGTGGAACTGCTCGAGAGGCGAGGCCGGGTGGTGCTCCTGCGCTACATGGAGGGTTCAGCGAGCACGGAGAATCGCGAGGCCGGTTTTCTGGAGATTGTGCGTCAGTACCCCAGGATGGTTGTTGCCAGCGACGAACAGCATGCAGGGGCCACCGCTGCCCAGGCGTTGCAGGCAAGTGAGAACCTGCTCATGCGCTTCAAGGATCCGGCCGGAGAGCTGACCATCCACGGCATCTTCTGCCCTAATGAGTCCTCCACCTACGGCATGCTTCAAGCGCTGCGCCGGCAGCGCCTTGCTGGCAAGGTACGCTTTATCGGGTTCGATGCCAGCCCGCCGCTAGTGGAGGCGCTTAGGCAAGGGGAAATCGATGGCCTTGTGGTCCAAAATCCGTTCCGCATGGGCTACCTGGGGGTCAACGTGCTCTATCAACACCTCCATGGTCAGCCGGTGCCCAGGGTGATTGACACTGGAGTGACCCTGGTAACCAGGGACAACATCGACGAGCCACATATTCAGGAACTGATCAACCCTGACTTGAGCACATGGTTGGGCAAGTAGGAAAGCGTCCCCGCTTGATGATGCAGGGCATCGGCAAGCGTTTCGGCGCCACGGTGGCCCTCGACGGGGTGGACTTTGCCGTGCTCCCAGGGGAGATTCATGCCCTGGTCGGGGAGAACGGTGCAGGAAAGAGCACTCTGATGAAGATTCTGGCGGGTGCTCTGGCGCCTGACGCCGGCCACATGTTCATGGAAGGGACTGCCTATCGCCCTCGTCGCCCCTCCGACGCTAGGCGTGCCGGCGTGGCCATGATCTACCAGGAGCTGGCGCTGGCGCCGCACCTGAGTGTGGAGGAGAACATCCTCTTGGGTGTGGAGCCCACGCGTTGGGGCGTGCTCAGGTGGGGCCAGATGCGCCGAGTTGCGGAGCAGGCCCTAGCCGCCTTTGGCGACCAGGCCCCACCTCCAGACGTGCCAGTGCGTCGGCTCTCAGTCAATGGCAGACAGCTGATGGAAATCGCCCGGGCGCTCGCCGTAGGGTGCAGGGTGCTGATTCTGGACGAGCCCACCAGCAGCCTGTCAGGGGAGGAAACGCAGCGGCTCTTTACCGTCCTGCGTACCCTCCGGGAGCAGGGCCTTTCGATTGTCTACATCTCTCACTTCTTGGAGGAGGTGCAGCAGCTCGCAGACCGAGTCACGGTGCTGCGGGACGGTAAGGTGGTGGGCACCCACGTGGCGCAGGAGGTGAGCACCGAGGAGCTTGTCCGCCTGATGGTGGGGCGGGAGGTCAACGAGCTTTTTCCGCGGGGACTGCGCAGCCGTGGGGAAATGATCCTGGAGGTGCGGGCCCTTTCCGGACGCCGCAAACCAATCTCGGCCTCGCTCCAGCTCCACCGTGGCGAAGTGCTGGGGGTTGCTGGCCTGATCGGCGCCGGCAGGACCGAGCTCTTGCGCGCCATCTTTGGTCTTGATCCGGTGCGCTCAGGAGAGATTCGCGTCGGCCTCTACGCTGGCCCAGCCTCGCCTGTGCGCAGGTGGGCGCAGGGAGTGGGACTGCTGAGCGAAGACCGCAAAGAGGAGGGCCTGATCCCCCATTTTGGGGTTGCGGAAAACATTGCCTTCAGCAAAATGGGGCAGCTAGGGCCGCTGAAGTTGCTCTCGCCGCGCGGACGCCGGCACATGGCAGGCACCATCATCTCCCAACTGGAGATCCGGTGCAGTAGCCCAGACCAGCGCGTGGTCAACCTCTCAGGCGGAAACCAGCAGAAAGTGGCCTTGGGTCGGCTCCTGGCCCACAACGTAGATGTTTTGCTCCTGGATGAGCCCACCAGGGGCATAGACGTCGCCGCCAAGGCGGTCGTCTATCGTCTCATCGACGAGTTGGCCAGCGGCAAGGCGAGCCCGGATGGCAAGCCCAAGGCCATCCTGCTGGTGAGCAGCTACCTGCCGGAGCTGACGGGAGTATGCGACCGTATCGCGGTCATGTGCCGAGGGCGTCTTGGCCCGGCTCTGCCAGTAGCTGAGCTCGACGAACAGAAGCTGATGCGCGCCGCCACAGTGAGCCAAGGAGACGCATGAACCGTCGTTTGCACCTCTCAGGATCTGCCGCCATTCGTTGGGGCATATCGCCGCGTGTGCTCGTAAGCGGGTTGGGGCCATTTCTGGCCCTGTTTGTCGTCTTCGGCTTCTTCGCCGCGCTGAATCCGCGTATGGCCACCTTGGCTGCGGTGGAGACCATCGTTCAGCAGACGGTCATCGTGGGCGTGGCGGCAATCGGCATGACCATGGTCATCGTCTCTGGCGGCATCGACCTCTCAGCGGGATCGATTATCGCGCTGGGCTCTGTGGTTGTCGCCCAGGTGATGTCCCTTTGGGGGATGGATCCGCTGCTTGGGGCCCTGGGAGGAGTGGCTGCAGGGGCCATTTGTGGGGCCATCAACGGTTTGGTGATAACGAGGCTGCGCGTGGTGCCGTTCATCGTCACCCTTGGCACGCTGCTCATCGTCAGAGGTCTGGCCAAGGGTTTTGCCAACAGCATGCCCATCAATGTGGGCCAGACGTGGCTGAGCGAGCTGCTGGCTGCCTTGCCTGCAGAGCGCAGGTGGATGCTGGTGCCGCCGGGCGCCTGGCTGATGCTGCTCTTGGCAGCAGTGGTGGCGGGATTTCTGCAGTACACGCCGCTGGGGAGGCGTATTTTTGCCGTGGGTTCGAACGAGCTGGCGGCGCGCCTGTGTGGGGTCAACATAGAGCGCGTTAAGACCTTTGTCTACACGGCCGCTGGCGCCTTCTCCGGTCTGGCGGGCGTGATGCTAATGTCGTATCAGGAACAAGGCGACCCGACGGCGGCCGTTGGTCTGGAGTTGGACGTGATCGCTGCCGTGGTTATCGGCGGTGGCAGCCTTTCTGGCGGCGAGGGTTCGGTCCTCGGCTCTCTTGTGGGGGCCGTCATCATGACGGTAATTCGCACCGGGTGCCAACTGAATGGTTGGCCCACATGGGTGACGCAAGTAGTGACCGGGGCCGTGATCGTGGTCGCCGTGGTGGTGGACCGCCTGCGGCACCGGCAGTGACGAGGCGAGGCCGCATTTTTACAGAGAGTTGTGCCCTCGTGGACGCTGCACCTGGCGGTGCAGGGCGATATTGGGAAGCGCAAGGGTAAGGCGAAGGAGGAGCCAAAGATGAGTTACACCTACACCGAGCTGAAGCACAAGACAGTGGCCGAACTGAGGGAAATCGCCAAAACGCTGGAGCACGAGGCAGTGCAAGGGTATACGCAGATGAACAAGGAGCACCTTCTGGTTGCCTTGTGCAAGGCGCTGAACCTTGACATGCATGAACACCGTGTAGCGGCAATACCGGAGAAGACCGCCATCAAAACGAAGATCCGCGCGCTCAAGCGCCAGCGCGATGCAGCCATCCAAGCCCACAACCACGAGGAGCTGAAGCGCATTCGGCGGCAGATCAAGAGGCTAAAGAACCGGTTGCGCCAGGCGGCGATGAAACAGGGCTAACCGCTATCTGAAGAACTGGTCCCCGGAGGCGAATTTGGCTCCCTTCCAGGACGCTGTGCCGCGGAGGACGACGCTCCTCGCCCTGCGGTCTCTTGGGGCAAGGCCTGTGAGGTGAGATGTCCCCTGTTATCTTGGCAACTGCCGGCGCCTGCGGACTCTCATACGGGGGGTGGGGTCGGTTGTTCATAAGTTAGCAGCTTTGCTCCGGTCGCCAGGAAAGAGGCCTCCGTGTTCTGTTGTCTGCAGCCAAGCCTGTGGAGACACGTCGCCATGAGCGTGCAGTGGAGAGGGAGTTCCAACACCGCAGCCAAGAGAGATGGTGAGGTGCTCTCGAAGAGGGGCTGCAGCAAGTGTGAGTACGTCTGGGGTCCTCTTTCTCTCTTTGCCCGAGGAGACCCGTTCCAGTGGCAGGCGTTATCGGCGGTGGCGCGTAGTGGGCGTGGATGGAGGTCCGAGCCAGACGTTCTGGAGGAATGCGTTGGTTCGGCAAGCGAGCCGGGCACTGGTCGAAGGGCACCTGAGTACCGCCAGGTTGCACCTGCACGTGGCTGGCACCTCGGGGGAAAGCCCCTGCCTCTTTGCTGGACGGGCCGCCGAAGTCTTCGTCGGCCTTCTTTGCTTGGCAGCCCTAAATGGCTGCCCTCCCCTTCGTGGCCGCACACCCGCCAAAAGCCTGGCAGCAATTCTCTCCGCGTTGACGAGCTGGAGTTGGCATCGAGAGCCTTCGGCCGTGCAGGGGCTCTCCCCGCAGAGGTCCTGATCCCCAAGCGTCCAGAAGTAGCGCCCACGCCGGGCCCAAGCCCGGAACTCAGCGCAAGCTTGCAGGGAGCCCAAAGTGCCTTACTTTGGGTACCTCTCGACGCAGGCAGCTGTTGGATCCGACACTGGAGCGTTCCCCCGAACAGAACATCAGCAATCCTCTCGATGGCGATTTTGCCCTTGACAACTGGGCTGAATTCTGTTACCTTAGGGTGGGGTTGCACGGCAAGCCGCATCGACTTCCTGTGGCAGTGGGGCGCTTGCGGTGCGGGCACGGGTTGGCCACTAGGCTCATGTCGGGTCAGCAGGGGACAGACGCGGGCGCCCGAAAAAACAGGGGTCCAAACGCTCCCGAAGGCGGAAGGGAGGTGTCGCATGATGCGTGCGAAGCTCGCTGTCGTTTTTTGCCTGTGTCTTGCCAATCTTGCTTCTACGGGCGCGTGCCAGAAGGCGGGGCTCTTCGCGGCTCAGACCGGTCGCCACGCGGTTCTGCTCGATGCCAACGACGTCCGCACGTGGGTCATCAACGACGGGACCTTGGGGCGCGATCCACTTACTGGCAACGCCGGATTTGAGTACCCGGCCGGTAGTGGCAAGACCGTGGTGTATGTTACAGGTCTGTGGATCTCGGGTCTGGTCAGCGGAGAGGTGCGCACCGCGTGCGCCGACTACCAAACTGAGTTCCAGGCTGGGCAAATATTGCCCACCGGGGTGCCAGCTGATCCGGAGCTTCCGTCCTACCGCATCTACAAGATAAGGCCCGGGGATTCTGCGGACCCGGCCAGTCCTCACTATAATGCAGAGTACGCTGAATGGCCCGCGGCCCACGGGGTTCCCACCAACCCGGATGGTTCCCGTTAGTGCTCGGCGATATGACGCTGTGGTACGTGATGAACGATGGGAACCAAAGCCTGCACAATCTTGCCTATCACACCAGGCCCTTGATGGTGGAGGTGCACGTCCTGGCGTGGGCCTTCTCGCGACCCTCACAGCCTCTTGACAAGACGGTCTTTGTCGAGTACACAATCATTAACAAAGGCACTGAGCCCATCGAGGATGCATACGTGGGCATCTACGCGGACCCTGATGTGGGTTCGCATACGGACGATGGTTCGGCTTGCGATAGCACCATGGACTTGAGCTATGGCTACAACAGGCAGTTCTCTGACGCCGCCTATGGCGTGGGGGCGCCCGCCTGGGGAGTGATGCTGCTGCAGGGGCCTATTGTTCCTGCCCCTGGGCACACGGCGTACCAGTTTCGCAGGGGGGTGATCCAAGATGCAAAGAACCTGCGCGCCACGGCAAATACGGTCTACTACTGCGGCCACCACATCTATCGCCAACCGGCTTACTCCCAGGAGGGAGCCCTCGAGCTTCACCGCCAGATGCATGGGAGGCTTCTTGATAGTTCGCCTGTGGTCGACCCTGCCACCGGGCAGGTGACCACGTTCATGAACGCCGGCGACCCCATTGTTCATACTGGCTGGCTCGATGAGCTTGTCACGCCGCCGTGCGACGTGTACTTCGTGCAGGGTACAGGACCGTTCAGCCTGGCCCCGCTCGACACGCAGCGGGTGGTGTACGCATACTCAGTGGGCTCGGCATCAACTCCTTTGCAGAGCATCCTTGCGCTCAAAAGCGAGGCCTGCTTTGCCCGCGCCGCTTTGCTCTCAGGTTTTGCTGTGGACGTGAGGGACGTGACTGTCAGATGCCGCGCTCGGTACACCCCAGAGGTGGGGTTGCAGGTCAGAGTCGAGAGCAGACTTGGCGTGTGCGGGGTCAACGCGGACTTTCTTGACTGTCGCGGGAGGTTGTTACACCGTCTGCCTCTGTACGACGACGGGGCTCACCAGGACGGGGCGGCTAACAATGGGGTCTTTGCCAACAGCTGGTACGCCCCGCCTCGGCAGGATGCACTTCGGGTAGACCTGCGCGTGCGCGATGAGCACGGCGGCGAGCACCTCTTTGCCCATCTCCTGGGCGGGATTACGCTCCTCGGCCTCGACGAAGGATGGAAGATACTGCCGCCGCGGGTGATAGGCGACCACATCAATAGTGACGGCATCCCGAACCCAGGGGAAGTGGTGAAACTCCAACTGCCGATTGTGAACCTGTTTGGACAGTCGGTGCGCGCACTCCAAACCGCCCTCACCACTTCCGAGAGCGAGGTTGACTTCCTGGTGCAGGGACTGCGGTTTGAGCCCATTGCCTCCGGCGACACAGTCGGGGTGGGTGGTGAGGAGGCTATTCTTCTGAGCGTCAAGCCCGAGATCACCGAGAGAAAGACTGTCAACTGGCATCTATTGCTTTTCGATAGCGATTACCGTTATCTGAGCAGAACGTTCACGCTCACTATCGAGCCATACAGCTATGTGCCGAGCGAGCTTGTCGTGTACGTGCAGCCGCTCCTGGGCGATGCGCATTTCAGGATTCGCGTGGTTGATCCTGGTCGTCTCACCGGCCATGCCTAGGTGATTACTGTGTGCGACTCCATCAACGAGCAAGGCGAACGGGGCTTCAACCTCTGGGACCAGACTTTGGGTCGGGCTCTCTTGCTGCGACACCCGCTTCCCGACGAGTACGCTTTCAACGTGCCCGTCACAGACGGGTTCAAAGTGGTGGCGGCCTACTTGCCCCAAGCCGGCTTGAGTAAGGTCTCATATCACGACGTGCCGGGCGGGGCGCCGGCAGGACTTGCCGGTGGGAATAGGGAAGGGCCGTTCTTTGGCGGTGGCGTCCGGCTCGGAACTGCGCCCGCCCAGGCATTCTACAGAGTCGAGCTGGAATTCGTGAACGCCATCGACAGTAGTGGGGCCATCGGTCCACTAGCTGGACAGCTTACCTTCCGCTACCTACCAGGCACGGCCAGCATTGGCACTGGCGCCTATCGCTGCCCGTTCCGGGCGTGGAAGGTGATGGCGGGCGAACGCTTGGGCTTGTTGAACGTCTGTTTTCGGGAGCTGGCCGCTGGGCCCACCGGGGATTCTGTCTGGGCGCCTAATGCTTCCACCGACGGGGGACTCGAGCTGCTCTATATCATGTCAACTGAATATGATTCTTCAGGCACTCAGTATCTTGGCCGGCCTCTACCGCGCGAGGAGGTGCTCTACGAGGTCTGGCTCCGCCTGGCATCGCCGGATGCCAAGGTCGACGCCGGAGACATGATCCTCTTCGCCTGGGAGTATGGGTTGCACCCGGCTGCGCAATTTGTCTTTGTGCCCACCGGTGTAGGGGAAGGGAGGGATGCGGAAGTGTCCACCGATTTCCGGCTTTATCAGAACTACCCCAACCCGTTCAATCAGGGCACAGTCATCCGCTACGTGGTGAGCAGACCAGGAGTGGTCAGTCTCCGCGTGTGGAACACGGCGGGCAGACAGGTAGCCGAGCTCTGCAAAGGCTGGCACGCGGCTGGGCAGCACGCGGTCAGGTGGGACGGCCGCGATGAACACGGCAATCCGGTGAGCTCAGGGGTCTACTTTGCGCGCCTCAAGGGAAAAGAAGAGGTGGCGACCATCAAGATGCTGCTGCTACGCTGAACAAGGTGGCGGAGGCCCAGCGAGCCGATGTTTACAGGCGCGGCGAACGACCTGGCGGCAATAGGCCGTTGCGGAGGCCGGGGCGACGAACTGTTCGCGCTTTTTCTCATATTGACGAGTACGTTGGTTCTACTTTCCGTCGCATCGGTGCGCGCTGGGGACCTGTCTCTGCTGACTGGTGTCGTTTTCAATGGGCGCACGCCCCTGGTCTTGCACCAGGCTGGCTGGCCAGAGGTGCGGATGCAGGCCGAGTTTCGCACCAGGCCGCTGTCGTTCCCGCTGTACTACGCCGTGCGGTGGGGCTTCAGCAGCAGAGGGGGGCTCGAAGCAGAACTGATCCATGACAAGCTCTACCTGCGCAACAGGCCTGCGGAAGTGCAGGCCTTTGCCGTGACGCACGGCTTCAATCTCCTTCTGCTCAATCTTTGCCGGCGCGCAAGCAGCTGGACACTGCGGATCGGATGCGGGGTAGTTGCATCCCATCCTGAGACCACGGTGCGCGGTCGGCGGCACAAAGAGAATCAAGGGCTCTTTGGCGCGGGCTACTACCTCTCCGGTCCGGCCGGGCAGCTGGCTCTCCAGCGGCAGAAGCGCTTGGAGCGACACACGTCGCTGCTTGCCGAGGTAAAACTCACCCTGGCAAGGGCGCGCTTCCCCATCGCTGGAGGGCACGCCTGCCTGGTCAACCCCGCCGTTCACTTCTTGCTCGGAGTATCATTCGCGCCTGGTGGCCTCGACAAAGGACGCAAGTAGCCCCTTGTGGAGCCTGGGGCGAGGACCGAGCTCTTGCCTTCGTCCTGGGCTGAGCCCCGAGCACGAATGAGGCGGTTGGCTGGAGCGCTTTATGCCCGCAGAATCCCTGGCGAATGCACGGGTCCTTCCCCTATTGTCCGCTCGTGTGCATGCGGCCAAAGGCCAGGGGTGAGAAGTGGGTGCTCGCTGGTCACGTGACCAACCGAGCGGGGATCGCCAGGATGTCCGTGTCCTTCTATAAGGCCCTGCGCAGCCAGCAGAAGGTGTCCTCTTGCTCGCAATCTCACCTCGCCTGCCAGGTGGCCATGCAAGTCTACTCACTCCGGTCTTCCATCAGTTCTCATTTGGGTATTGGCAGCACCGCCGACACATTGGCGTCAGTCGTTTGCGCAGCCTTGCAACAGGACGTTCGCGGCGGAAGAGCCTGGCCTCCTAAGACGGCGCTCGATGCGTCATACCAGTCCAAACGGTGTACTCGGCTCGACAAGACGTCCTTCCGCGTCCGCGGGGAATAGCGGTAATATAGAGCTCGGTTGTGTTGGCGGCAATCGATCTTCCTTGCGGTCTCACTGCGCAGGCCTACGCAAGAAGCCAGCCTTTGAACCAGCGGAAAGGAACTTGAACGTGAGGACTGCTCTTCTGCTCCTTGCCGGCGCACTAGTGGTCGCGTCCTGTAGCCACAAGGAGAGTGCAAAGCCCACACTTCGTGAGGCTGAGGTGATCGTGACCTTGAACCCTGCGGCAGTAGGGAGGATTGTGCCGCTCCTGGGTGTGAACATCGGACCTCTTCCGTCCCCGGTGGGGCCTACAACCCCGGACCTCACGCGCGCCTATCAGAACATTGGTGTGACGATGGTGCGCACCCACGATTTCTATGGACCGCTCGACATGTGCCTGATGTACCGCGACCGATCTCGGGACCCAAGCGATCCCGTCTCATACGACTTTGCCATGAGCGACATGATGTGGCAAGGCATCGTGAGTGGTGGGTTCGAACCGTACTTCCGCTTGGGCGACTCCTGGAACAACGCGCGGCCACCTGCGGACTCCGAAGAGAGGGCTCACTGGGTGCAGGCAGCCGTAGAGGTCGTCCGCCACTATCGGGAGGGAAAGTGGAACGGTTTCACCACGCCATTCCGCTATGTGGAGATTTGGAATGAGCCCGACAACCGGCAGTTCTGGCCTTCTCCGCGCACCAGAGTTGAATTCTTCCAGTTGTTCCATGAGACCGCAGTGGCCCTCAGGCAGGCATTTCCCGACCTGAAGGTGGGTGGGCCAGGCATTACGCAAACCGGGTTCATGACCTCGCAAGGTCAGGAGTGGGTGAGAGGCTTCCTCAGCTACCTGCGGGACCACAGCACGCCCTTGGATTTCTTCTCCTGGCATCTGTACGCAAACGATCCCACAAGCTGGCGCACTGGGGCAAGGTCTTACCGTCGTGAGCTGGACGCCGGAGGTTTCCAGTCGACCGAGCTCCATGTGAGCGAATGGAACACGGACATCATGAGCGTGGGGAAAACAGAGCAGAGGCGTTGGCCCTGCGCACCGGCGGCAAGGGGGCGGCCATTTTGACCGCGGCGTGGATGGTCATGCAAGAGGAGCAGATTGCGGCAGCAAATTTCTATCGTGGCCCTGACCCCCTCTATGGATGCCCCCACCTTCTACGGCATGTTTTACGCCGACGGTGAGCCCAAGCGCGTGGCTCTGGCCTTTTCTCTGTGGTCGCGAATGGCCGCCTACGACACGAGAATCCAGGCTTCGGCGACTCCGGAGGGGAGTCTTTGGCTTCTGGTAGGACGAGGCCCAGCGGGGCAAAGGGCCGTGCTGGTGGCTAATACGGAGGAGAAGCCGGTTTTGTACGCGATTGCCGGTGTGGAGCCGAGCCGGCTGAATGTTCTGCAAGTGAGCGATGCCAGCAGCGCAGTGGTAGATATGAGTGCCGAGGACGGCGTTGGGGAGATCGGCGGGCATGCTGCTCAGCTGGTCACGATCAGACCCTGAGGCACCGCCATGTAGAGGACGTCGCCACTCGTCTGGGGCGAGGGCGTCTCGCAACTTCGGGAAAACGGGCTTGATATCGTACAGGAGAGTTGCTATATTTACGTGCCACCTCGGTTTTGCGCCCATAGCTCAGCTGGATAGAGCAACGGACTTCTAATCCGTAGGTCGTGCGTTCGAATCGCACTGGGCGCGCGCTTCCCCACCCTGATCCACCAACCGATTTCGCAAGAAACCCTTGACATTTTTCCCGAAATGTTGTACATTGCCGTCGATTAATTGCCACCAGCAACAATTGCTGTTAGCATCGAGTGGGCATCATGGAAGAGAGACTGTTTCAGCTGATCATGGCCGTCAGTGCCAAGTGCTGGGCCACGGAGCAGAAGATCATGGACAAGCTGGCACTGTCGCCGGCAGAATTCAACGGGCTTCTCAGCTTGAAGGAGGGTGAGCGGCTGCCCGCTTTTGAGCTGTCCGCAAAGATGGGACTTTCGCCGTCGCGGGGGAGCAGGGTCATCGACCGTCTGGCCAGACAGGGGTATGCGTCGGTTGCGCCGGCACCAGAGGATCGCCGTCGCGTGAATGTGGGCCTCACCGCGAGTGGCGTGGTCATGCAACGCCGCATGGGTGAGCTCATGACCGAGTGTGAGGAGCGGCTCCTCAAGGTACTCACGCCGGCCCAGCAAGAGCAAGTGCGGACGGTGCTCAAGTTGCTGGCCGAGGTGATGTAGCAGGCGCATGGACAAAAGTCGAGGAGAAACGCAATGGCACGGCTGGACAAAGACTTTTTCGCCCCTTTTGGCAATCGGGTGAGTTTTGACCCGGTGGAGCGAATGCTCTACAGCCACGACATCGCTGCCATGCCGATGATGGTGAAACCTTTCATCGGGAGCACGGTGCCCGACGTCGTGGTGCAACCAACAAATGAGGAAGAGCTGAGCCGGCTTGTCGCCTGGGCCTACAAGCGCGGAATTCCCGTCACACCACGCGGGAAGGCTTCCTCCGGCTACGGTGGTGTTATCCCGGTCAAGAGGGGCATGGTCATCGACTTCTACCAGATGAAAGAAGTGCTGGCCATTGATGTCCAGGCGCAGACGGTGACGGTACAACCCGGCATAACCTGGGAAGCACTGGACCGCATGCTCAAGCGGCAGGGGTTGACCTTGCGACTCTATCCCACCAGCTACCCCTCCTCCTCGGTGGGTGGGTGGTTGGCGCAGGGGGGTGCGGGCATCGGCAGCTTTGAATACGGATACTTCAAGGAGAATGTGGTAGGGGCGCGTGTGGTGCTGCCGACCGGGGAGGTGCGCCAGGTGGACCACGCGGAGCTGGACCTCATCGCGGACATGGAAGGCACTACGGGCATCATCAGCCAGGTCACTTTGCGAGTTAAGCCCGATGAAGAAATGGACGTCGTTGCGGTAGCATGTCCCGACGCGGAGCAGCTGCAACGCTTTGCCCAATCGGTGATCGACGCTGGGCTTCCCGTTTGGGCCCTGGTGTTCATCAACCCGCGCATGGCGGAGATGAAGAACCGCGCGCCGCTCATGGAGCACTATTGCCACCCGGTGGAGGAGCGGGTCATCCTGCCGGCTGCATACGTGACCACCCTCGCTTTTGCGCGTCACCACAGCGCCCGGATCCGGGCCGCCCTACCGAACCTGTTGAAGCCATGCCAGGGCGAAATACTAAGTGGACGCATTGCCCATCACGAGTGGCAACACCGTTTCAAGCTCATGATCGTGAAGCGCCTTGGGCCCTCCTTGGTGCCGGCGGAGGTGATCGTGCCTCTGGAGAGCCTCGGTGCGGTGATGAGCGAAATTGAGAACAAGGTACATCAGCCGGTGGTCAAGGAAGGCGTCATCATCAAGCGCGGCGAAGGGGGCAGGCCGGAGGTGGTCATCCTTGGATTTATCCCCAGCGACCAGCGTCGGCTGAGCTACAACTTTGTCTTCGGTCTGGTCATGACCATCATGAAGATTGCGGAGAAGCATGGCGGACGTCCCTATGCGACGGGCCTCTATTTTGCGAGCCGCGCCAGGGAGATACTTGGACATGAGCGCTTCAAGCGCGCGCGTCGCTTCAAGAAGGAAGTGGACCCAAAGGGGCTCCTGAACCCGCGTAAGGTCTTCAGCAATGGCCCGCTCGGTGCACTGATGCGTGTGGCCACCTGGGGCGAACCGGCCATTCGACCATTCGGGAACACGGTGATCACGCAAGTGGGGGAGAGGCCAACCAAGGAGGTGCGAGGGATACCTGCCGACGTAGCCTGGTACGCCTACAGCTGCTCCCAGTGCGGATACTGCGTGGACGAATGCGACCAATTCTACAGCCGCGGCTGGGAAAGTCAGAGCCCCAGGGGCAAGTGGTACTGGCTGCGCCAGTTCATGGAAGGCAAGGCCGACTGGGACCAGCGAATGGTAGACACCTTCCTTGTGTGTACGACCTGCGAGTTGTGCAACCTCCGGTGCTCTGCTGCCTTGCCTATTGAGCCCGCGTGGATGCAGCTGCGCGGCAAGCTGATTACTGAAGAGCGTCGGATGACCTTCCCACCATTCGAGATGATGGCTGCAGCCCTCCGGGGTCAGGGAAACATCTGGGCTGGCTACCGCAAGGACCGCTCGGCATGGTTCCCGGCAGACTTGCGCAACTCGCACGGGCCCAAGCACCGTTCCTCCACGGTCTACTTTGCCGGATGCACGGCCAGCTATGTGGAGCAGGACATCGGCATGGCCTCGGTGCGGCTGCTGGACGCCGCAGGGGTGGATTTCACCTACCTCGGTGAGAAGGAGAGCTGCTGTGGCACGCCCATGCTGGTGGCTGGCAAATGGGAGCTCTTTGCCGAGGTCATGAAGCAGAACATCCAGGCGGTGAAGGCTGCGGGCGCAGACACCGTAGTGACCTCTTGCCCGGCCTGCGATATGATGTGGCGACAGGTCTACCCCGTGTGGGCCAAGAAGCTTGGCATCGAATATGGCATCAGCGCTCGCCACTACTCTGAGCTTGTCGCCGAAAAGCTGCAACGCGGCCAATTGCGCTTTCCCAAGAGCCGCGGGAAGGGAAAGAAGGTGACCTGGCATGACTCCTGCCACATTGGGCGTGTCTCTGGAGTGTACGAGCCGCCTCGTCAGCTCATCACCGCGCTCCCAGGCGTGGAGCTGGTGGAGATGGAGCACAACCGCGCGGAGGCCCATTGCTGTGGCAGCGTGCTAACGCTCATAAAGGAGCCGCCGGTGGCTGCAGAGATCGGCAAGGTGAGGTTAGATGAGGCCATGGCCGCAGGGGCCGACACTGTGCTCTGCCTCTGCCCATGCTGTGAGTTCCAGTTGCGTGTGACGGCTCAGAAAAAGGGGCTGCCGGTGGAAGTGGTCGACCTGGCCAGGTTCGCCGCCTCCAAGCTTGGGTACGAATTCCCCGACCCCAATCCCGAAGTGCAAGCACAGTGGGCGGTGTTTGAAGCGATGATCGCTTTGATGACCCCACAGGGTTTTGCCGAGCTCATGGGTACCATGTGGCCAGAGCTCCTCGATGCCATGCCGCTCCGCATGGGGTCGATGATGCGCCTGATGGGCAAGATTCCTGGGGTCCTGAACCTGATGAAGCCCCTGTTTCCGGTGCTGTTCCCCAGGCTCTTACCCATGATGATGCCTAAGGTGATGCCGGTGATGCTGGAGCGCGTGGCAGCGCGCGTTCCAATGCCCGATTACATGCGGGAGCAGATGCCAGAGTTGATGCCCCAGGTGATGGCCAACCTCATGCCGCACATGATCGGCGATGTCGTACCGCTGGTCACGCAGCCCATGATCGACTTCCTGCGCGGCAAATCTGTGGCTTCGGCATAGGGGCCGCGAATTAGCTTGACTTTCTCGCAAAAGTTTCTATTTTTGTGAGAGTGCCAGCGCAAGGAAGGGTCAGCTTTTGCCGGCAGCGACTGCACAACGCAGGGTCCAGGCCTGGCAACAGAGGTCCCTCGCACTGACTTTCAGGCAGAGATGAAGAGCGCCTATGCAGATAAACTTGAGACAGGAGAAGAGCTTCAGAGGAGGATTCAAGTTTCGGCAGCTGGAGGGAGAGCCGGAACCAAGAATTGAAGAGGTGAAACCTGAGGGGCGTCTGCGCCTCCTCCTCCGCCAGGGGCACAGTGGTGCATGCCTGCCGGCGGTGCAGCAGGGTCAGCGCGTAGTGCGTGGACAGGTGATTGCTCGTGGTGACACCGCCTCCTACCCTGTGCACGCCCCTGTCAGTGGGGTGGTGGTGGAAGTCGCGCAAGAGGGCGGCGAAGGTGCCCCGGCTCTCATTATCGAACCGGATGGAAGGTCTGGACAGGCGCTCCTTCCCGGGGCAACCACGGCAATTGAGACCCTGGGGGCGGAACAGGTGCAGCGTCTGTTGCACGAGGCCGGTGTGGGCGCCTTGTTTTACGAAGGGTTCCCCTCTCCCCAGGGCGGATGTGGCCTAGCAGCTTCAGAGGTGAAGGCGGTGCTGGTCAGCGCCATTAGCACCGAGCCGTTCTTGCCCAGGCCGGCAGTGCTGTTGGCAGACCGAGTTGAGGAGTTCGCCACGGGCCTGCGGGTGCTGCATCAGGCTCTGCCCCAGGCAATGGTGCTGGTTGGGCACAACACGCTGGATCGAAAGCTCTTCCAACGCGTGGAACAGTTGCTGGATGCCCCCTCGTGGTTGCGCTTTGTCCCTTTGCTGCCGAAATATCCTCAGGAAGACCCGGTCGTACTCAGCTCCACGGTTTTGGCCGTGCGTGAGGTTCCACTTTCGCCTGCGAGGTTGGGTGTGGTGGTGGGGGACGCACAAGCGGTGCTGCACGCCAAGGAGGCGGTCGTTGATGGGCAGGCGGTGACCGAGCGCGTGGTGGCCTTGGGGGGCCAGGCGTTTCGGCCCACTGGTTACGTCCGCGCCAGGATCGGGACTCCATTGCGGGCCATTCTGGACGGGCGCCTGCAGGAGCCTGAGCGGGCCTGCGTGGTGGTCGGCGGGGTGCTCAGAGGCAGGCGCATCGTGGACCTGGACGAGCCGGTCACCCGCAGCACCTCCGCTGTCGCTGCTCTTCCACTTCCAGAGCAACCCGAACTGCTGGGTTCATTCCTCCCTGGGACACGGGCTGCCTCCGTGAGCGGGGCCTTCGCCTCGGCTTTGTTGCCATTTGCTCGGCGCCGGTTGGTCCCAAGCCTCCAGGGCGAGCGCCGACCCTGCGTGCAATGCAACTACTGCGAGGAAGTCTGCCCGGTTGGCATCATCCCCCACCTGCTGAGCAAGCAAGTTACCCACAATTTGCTGGAGGAGAGCGAACGCTTCGGCATCTTGACCTGCATTGAGTGCGGGCTCTGTTCCTATGTCTGCCCGTCCAAAATCGATCTGCTGGCCGACATACAGTGCGGGAAGCGGACGCTGATCAAGGAAAGAGAGAGCTATGGCCAGCCTGCTTGAGCGCTTGTTCCAGGACGGTTATCGGCTCGTCGATCGGTACAGGGCGCTTGCCCCCCTGCGCACCGCGCTGCAAGCCTTGGACAGCTTCTTCTTGCGCAAGCCGGAGCTGCCTTCCGTCGCGCCGCATGTACGCGACCCATTGGACCTCAAACGGTTCATGATCATGGTGGTCATCGCCCTGGTGCCGGCAACCATGGGTTCAATCTACTTCTTCGGCTGGCGCAGCCTGGCGGTGATCGTCGTCTCGTACGTGTTTGGGGTCGGCACCGAGTGGCTCTTTGCCTACGCCAGAAAGGAAGAGATTCACGAAGGGGCCTTTGTCACCTGTCTGATCTTTCCTTTGATCTTACCCCCGACCATTCCGCTGTGGATGGTCGCGGTGGGCATCGTCTTCGCGACCGTCTTTGCCAAGGAGGCGTTCGGTGGCACCGGGCGGAACATCTTCAACGTGGCAATGATCGGGCGTCTGTTTCTGGCAGTGGCCTTTCCCGCCACGATGACGACTCGCTGGGGGGAACCGTTCGCGAGCGGCCTCGGCGGCTTCGCAAAGTGGACTGCAGATGCAGTGACCGGCGCCACGCCGCTGATCTCTTTCAAAGCGAGCCAGTCTCTGGTGGGTCTCAAGGCGCTCGTTCTTGGTACTGTGCCCGGCTCCCTCGGCGAAACCTCTGTTATTCTCATCCTCCTCGGTGGGATCATGCTCGTCGTGACGCGCGTTGCCAACTGGCGCCTGCCTGTAGGGTATCTTGGCGCGGTGGCCGCCTTTTCGGCGGTGGGTTCGGCCTTCTGGCCGCACAAGTTCGCGCCGCCACTCTTCCAGCTGTGCGCTGGCGGTGTGATGTTCGGCGCCATGTTCATGATTACCGATCCGGTCACCTGCTGCTTCACCAAGGCCGGCAAGTGGATTTACGCGGTAGGTGCCGGAGTGATCACCGTGCTCATACGGGCTCTGTCGGGCTATGTGGAAGGCGTCATGTTTGCCATCATTTTCATGAATGTCTTCGCGCCCCTCATTGACCACCTGGTGCTCATGGCAAAGTACAGGGAGGCAGCCACAGCATGAAGGAGAGGGTCAGAATGGTCGTCGTGCTGGTGGTCTGTGCTGCGCTTTCGGCGACCATGCTCGGCTGGATCTACAACTCCACCAGGCCCATTGTGCAAGTCAACCAAGAGAAGAAACTCAAGCGCATGGTGCTGGACGCATTTGGTATTCCTTATACAGAGGAGAACCTTCTGGACACCTTTGCGCAGAACGTCGAGGTCGTCCAGGGGGCTTCTGGAACCTACTATCGCGCCTTTGAGACTTCTGGCGGCGCCAAGGATTACAAGGGTCTGGCCGTGGAGTTGGCCGGCCCAGGATTTTGGGCACCAATTCGGGTGATTCTGGCGCTCGAGCAGGACATGCGCACGGTGCGGGGCTTCAAGGTCGTTGAGCAGGCCGAAACCCCCGGGCTTGGTGGACGGATCGTGGAACCGTGGTTCCAGGAGCAGTTCAAGGGGAAGAGTGTGCGACCTGCGCTGCGGATCGCACATGGTGTAAAGGCCACGGGGCCCAACGAGGTCGATGCCATCACGGGCGCAACCGAAACGAGCAAAGCGTTGGATCGCATCATCAACAAGGGGCTGACCAGGTTCTTTGAAGGCTCGCAGATAGACGTACCGGCACAGGAGTAGCGCCGAGGGCTTGAAGGGACGAGTTTCCTCCTTGAGGTGCCGAGGCGAAAGATGGTGGAGAGGCAATGGCAGCAGGTGAAGTTCATGGTGCAGGAGCGGTGGTAGCCAAACCCGCCCCCCATAGGCCAAGGATCCCTCTGACCCAGCGCGAGGGGTGGAAGCAGATGGTGCGGGGCATATGGGCCGAAAACCCCACTTTTCGCATGGTCTTGGGGATATGCTCGGCCCTGGCGGTGACCAACAAGCTGACCAACACGCTGGCCATGTGCATTGCCGTGGTCTTCGTGACCACCTCCAGCTCGGTCACTGTGTCGTTGCTGCGCCGGCTGATCCCGCGGCGGGTACGCATGGCGGTCTACACCCTGATCATCGCCACCTACGTGGTCGTTGTGGACCAATACCTTAAGGCGTTCTATCCTGCTGTCAGCGAGGCCATGGGTCCCTACGTGGGCCTCATTATCACCAACTGCATCATCATGGGCAGGGCTGAGAGCTATGCCTCGTCCAATCCTCCAGGCCGGGCCTTTCTTGACGCATTAGGGGTGGGCCTTGGGTACGCCATGTCCCTGATCATCGTGGCGTTCGTGCGCGAGCTTCTCGGATTTGGCACCCTATTTGACCAGCGAGTGTTTGGCAGCTGGTGGGAACCGTGGGTCATCATGGTGATGGCTCCAGGGGCGTTTCTGGTTCTGGGACTTTACATCTGGCTGCTGCGTGGCCTGCAGATGCGGAAGTAGAGGCGAGTTCGGGAGTGACACATGAGTCCGTGGGTGATCTTTTTCGCCGCCATCTTTACCAACAATATCGCCTTGACCTACTTTTTGGGCATGTGCCCGTTCATCGCGGTCTCGCGCGACTTGAAGACCGCCACGGGCATGGGCCTGGCGGTAATCTTTGTCATGTCGCTCACCGCCCTGTTTGCCTGGCCCGTGTACCACTGGGTCCTGGTCCCCAACAATGTCCAATACCTGCAGCTGGTCAGCTTTATTGTCATCATCGCGGCGCTGGTACAGGTGGTGGAGATGGTGATTGAGCGCTTCTCGCCCACGTTGTATATCAACATGGGGGTTTTCTTGCCGCTGATCACGGTAAATTGTGCCATCCTCGGCCTTGCGCTCTTCATGGTATTGCGCAACTATTCGTTTATCCAGAGCATGGCCTACGCCGTAGGGAGTGGCATCGGCTGGTTGGTTGTCATCGTTGCCATGGCGGGGATCCGCACCAAGCTCATCTTTGCCAAGGTGCCAAAGACTTTGGAGGGCCCGGGGATCACGATGATCATCGCCGGCCTGATGGCCTTGGGCTTCATGGGCTTTGCGGGAATCGTCAACCTGCAGTAGCAGCGTCTCAGTCGCCACAAGGTGGGCATTCCGATATGATTCCATGGACAGCTGTTTTCGTGATGTCGGCAGTAGCGGGGGGCTTGGGCCTGGTGCTCGCGGTGCTGGATCGCTACCTGGGCACCTACGGCGAATGCAAGATCTACATAAACGATGATGAGCCGCTGGTAGTGCAGGGCGGCAACTCCGTCCTCCAATACCTGGTGGAGCACAAGATCTACATCCCTTCTGCCTGTGGCGGGCGCGCTACGTGCGGCTTCTGCAAACTAAAGGTTCTGGAGGGCGGGGGCGTGGTGCTCCCCACCGAGACGCCTTTTCTGTCCAAGGAAGAGATTCGGCAAGGCGTCCGCCTGGTGTGCCAGGTCAAAGTCAAGCAGGATGTCCGCCTGATCATTCCTGAGGAGTTCCTCAAGGTACAGCGCTATCGCACGCAAGTGATGGAGATCGAGGACCTGACGTACGACATCAAGCGCATCGTGTTGAAGCTCCTGGAGCCTGACACCATTGATTGCAAACCTGGCCAGTACATTCAGTTTGAGGTGCCCGGCACGAATGAATTCCGCGCCTATTCCATGGCCTCTCCGCCCAGTTGGAAGCACGCCATCGAGATTATCGTGCGGCTGGTGCCCGGGGGGCTATGCACCACCTACATTTTCACCCGCCTGCAGGTTGGAGACGAGGTATATGTGACCGGCCCTTACGGCGATTTCTATTTGCGCGAGGATTCGCCGCGCGACATCCTCTGCGTTGCCGGCGGCTCCGGTGTGGCCCCGATCAAGTCGATCATAACCCATCTCTTTGAGAAGGGGACCACCAGGCAGGTGACCTACTTTTTCGGCGCCAGGGCGGTGAAGGACCTGTACTTCTACGAAGAGTGCCTCGAGCTCAGCAAACGACACCCCGACTTCACCTACATTCCAGCTCTCTCGGCCATGGACCCGGGGGACCAGTGGGATGGCGAGACAGGCTTTATTCATACCGTCATTGACCGGAAGCTAAACAGCTGCGAGAACATGGAGGCCTATCTCTGCGGCCCGCCGGTAATGATCGATGCGGTGATCGAGGTACTGAAACGCAAAGGCATGTCTGAGTCGTGCATCTATTTTGACAAGTTCTGAGTGCCCTCGTCCCTGCTGGCATACCTCGGTGGCGGGTGCAATGAGGTGGCCGAGGGCATAGTGCTCATGTGAGCGGGAGGTGAGTCATGGGCGACAGTTTTTGGCAGGGCAAGACACCATGTTGGGAGATGCACACATGTCCGCAGGCGGTCCGGCGCGAGTGTCCGGCCCCACGCCATCCCGAGTACCCGTGTTGGTCGCTGGCTGGCACCCCTTGCAAAGTGAATCTTGTGGCCGGCGTGGACGACGATACTAGCATCTGTTACAATTGCAACGTGTACATGCGCTACGGAGCCGGTCAGGAGATTGCCATTCTACTCCCCAGTGAAGGAATGGCACACTCTCGCCTTCTGCTGGAGATCGCGCATGCCTCAGGTTTTTGCCGGCAGCGCCAGGAGCGAATGCGCGCACGGCCCGATGATGAAACTTGATGGCGGGAGGAGCCAGAAGGCGCTTTGGGCAGGCTCGCAGAAGATTTTTCTTGACATTTTCCGAAATCTTTCTATCTTTAGGCGTGGCTGGCGCAGGAGGGAGCTGAATCGACAATGAACGTGGACAGCTTTGGCTGAAATTCGGGCAAGGGCTCTGTCGCCTGGCGACAGGGCCCTTATGCATTTTCTCCTGGGTCGAAGAGATCTGTGGCAGCGCCTGCAGACAAGGGCAACTTCGGGCTCGTGGAGGAGCGATGGAGCTAGAGGCTGCTATTCGGAACAGGCGGAGCGTGCGCTCGTTCAGGCCGGATCCGGTGCCCCGGGCGGTGCTGGAGAGGGTCATGGAGCTGGCGCAATGGGCGCCGTCGGGTATGAATCAGCAAAACTGGTACTTTGTGGTTCTGGCCGGGGAGAAGGTGGAGGCCTTGCGTCGGGTGGCCGCCGAGGCGTTCGAGCGCCACGTGCGCGCCAACCTGGAGAAAGTATTCTGCGACCGGCCGCAAATTGTCGAGGCCACGGGGAGGTTCTTTTCCACCTTGGGCGGGGCGCCGGTGGTCATCTGTGCCTACCACATGCCAAGCGTCGAAGGGGAACTCACCGATCTGCAATCGGTGGCGGCTGCCATCCAGAACCTCCTGCTGGCCGCCTTTGAGCAAGGCCTGGGGACGTGCTGGATGACTGGGCCAGTGCACCTGGCTAAAGAGATCAACGCCATCACTGGGGTGTGGGACAAGAAGCTTCAAGCGGTGATCCCGATAGGCTATCCTGCGGCATCATCGCCTGTACCCAAGCGCAAAGCGGACAGGGTCGAATGGATTGGCTGGGACTAAGAGAAGCAGATGAGCTCCTGCGACAGGAGGTAGCGACGTTCTGCGCGCGCGAGGTTGGGCCGCACGCGCTGGAATGGGACCACAGCGGAAAGCCGCCAGTAGAGCTCTTCGCCAGACTGATGAAGATGGGGCTCGCCTCCACAGCAGTTGCTGAGGCGCAAGGGGGCGGGGGAATGGGCGCCCTGGGCATGGTGATCGCCATCGAGGAGGTGGCGCGGGTGTTCCCCTCGCTGGCCCTTTGCCTATCCGCGCAGATGATGGCGGCGATTGCCTTGACCAGCACAGGCGCCGGGCAAGTGCCGGATGCATTGGTGGCCTCTGTCCTGAGCGGCCGTGAGGTGGCCTCTGTGTCCGTGAGCGACGACTCTCTTGGGCTGTTCGCAGAACCGCAAGGGGCCTCGGTCTCGGGAAGGCTGCAGTTTGTGGTCAATGGCTCGTTTGCGAGCCTGTGCCTGGCCAAGACTCTGGCATATGAGGACGGCGAGAGCACGCTCTGTCTGCTGCGTACGGCAGGGTGTGGCGTGGAGCCGATGGAGGTCGTGGGCTTACGCGCGGCCGGCGTGGCAGTAATTCAGTGTAAAGGGATGCGCCTGGAAGGCTGGCAAATACTGCCGGGCGAGGCCACGGAGCTTGACCTATATCGCCAGCTCTGTTTGTCGGCCATCGCTGTGGGGATCTGCCAGGGCTGTCTGGACGGGAGCCGGGCGTACGCCCGCGAGCGATGCCAGTTCGGGCAGCCCATTGGGGAGTTTGACATGGTCCGCAGACTCATCGGCGAAGCGAACCGGCATACGGTGGCCGCTCGCCTGATGACCTATGACGCCGCGGTGCGGTTGGACGGGAAACTGCCCGCCGGCCAGCGCATCGCCGATGCTTGCACGTGGAGCCGCGCCAGCGCGATGCTCTGCGCCGATAACGCGGTGCAGGTCCTCGGAGGGTATGGCTACACAAAGGACTATCCACCGGAAATGTATTTCCGGGACGCAAAGCTCCTGGAGCTGCTCCCTCCAGCGGTAGCACAGGCACGTGTTGCCTACTGTTGATTGAGGCAACGCCGGAGGGAAGAAGCTCGCCCGGGCAATCAGGCTGGCGAAATCTAAAGTTGCCGTTGTGGGGCAAATGAGGGCGGGGTAGGCTGAGAGACGAAGCAGAGGAGGGGCCGGTGACTCTGTGTGAACTCAATGAGGCGCACCAACGACTTGGGGATGAGGTGCGCGCCTATGCGCAATCGGTGATTGCACCCCGTGCAGACGAGCTGGACGCAAGGGGAGAGTTCCCGCGCACTTTCCTCCGGGAAATGGCAGCCAAGGGCTGGCTGGGGATTCCGTTCCCTTCCGCATATGGGGGCCTTGGTCTTGACTGCCGCAGCTACATTGTCGCCCTGGAAGCGCTCGCCCAGGTCTGCCCCTCCACTGCCATCACCATCGCTGCCCATTGCTCCTTGGCATGCTTTCCCATCTACGCCTACGGAACAGAGGAGCAAAAGAGACGTTTTCTGCCCGCCCTGCTCCGTGGCGACAAGATCGGTGCCTTCGGCCTCACCGAACCCCTGGCGGGCAGTGACGCGGGGGCTACTCAGACCACCGTGCAGCGCAGCAACGGTCACTGGCTCATCAACGGGCAGAAACGGTTCATCACCAACGCCAGCTATGCCGATGTGGTTGTGTTCACCGCCAGCCACGACCCTTCGCTCAAGACCCGCGGCATCAGCGCTTTCATTGTCGAACGCGGCTCCCCAGGCTTCTCCGCCGGGCGAAAGGAAGACAAATTGGGCCTGCGCGCCTCCGATACCGCCGAGCTGTGGTTCGAGGAGTGCCGACTGCCGCTGGAGAACCTCCTTGGCCCTGAGCGAGAAGGCTTTAAGATTTTCATGGAGACGCTCGACGGGGGCAGGATAAGCATCGGCGCACTGGGTTTGGGGATTGCCGAGGGGGCCCTGCAGCACGCCCTCGCCTTCTTGAATGGCGAGGACCGTGACGCGCACAAGTTGCGTCGTTTGCAGTGGGTTCAGGAGCTCATCGCCGAGACCGCCACCGAGATCGAATGCGCTCGCCATCTCGTCTACCATGCAGCGTACCTGAAGGACCAGGGCGCACGCATCACCCTCGAGAGTGCGATGGCCAAGCTCTACGCCTCAGAGGTGGGCACGCGCGCATGTCGCCGCCTCATGGACATCATTGGGCCAGAAGCCATGCTGCACCTGCACCCACTCCAACGCCTGCTGCGCGACGCCAAGCTCATGGAAATAGGGGAAGGTACCTCGCAGATTCAGAAACTGGTCATTGCCAGAGGGATACTGGGCAAGTGAGAAGAGTAGCGGAGGCAGGCAATGGACTTTGAACTGAATGCGGACCAGAAGTTGGTCCAGGAGATGGTCAGGGAGTTTGCCCAAAAGGAGCTCAAAGAAAAGGCTGCCCTCATCGACCAAACACAAGAGTTTCCTTGGGAGAGCATCAAGAAGATGGCAAAGCTGGGCCTTCTCGGCATTATCGTGCCTGAAGAATACGGCGGTGGCGGCATGGATTTTGTAAGCCTGGCAGTGGCCATTGAACAGATCTCCAGAGTCTGTGCCAGCACTGGAGTAATCGCAGCGGTCAATAACTCGCTGGTGGCATACCCAATTCTGGCATTTGGCACTGAGGAGCAGAAACAGACCTACCTGCCCCAACTGTGCAGTGGGGAGACGGTTGGCGCATTTGGGCTCACCGAGCCAGTCGCCGGTAGTGACGTGGCGGGCATGCAGAGTGTGGCCCGCCGACAAGGGGACCACTATGTGCTCAACGGCGCCAAGAGATTCATCACCAATGGCGGAGAGGCGGGCATCTATGTCGTCTTTGCCTACACCGACCCGGAGAAGCGGCACAAGGGTATCTCCGCCTTCATTGTCGAACGAGGGTATCCTGGGTTCAAGGTCGGAAAACACGAAGAGACTATGGGCATCCGTGCCACTGCCAACTGCGAACTGCTCTTTGAAGAGTGCGTGGTACCCGCGGGCAATCTTCTCGGCCAGGAAGGGGAGGGGTTCAAGATTGCCATGGAGACACTGGACGTGAGCCGCATCGACATCGGGGCTCAGGCAGTTGGTTTGGCGCAAGGCTGCCTGGATGAGGCATTGCGCTATGCGAAAGAACGGCAGCAGTTCGGCAGAAAACTCAGCGAATTCCAGTTCATCCAGGGCATGCTGGCCGAAATGGCCACCTCCATCGCTGCGGCCCGGCTGCTCGTGTACCGCTCGGCATATCTCAAGGACTCGGGCACCAAGCGCTTTTCGTTAGAATCATCGATGGCAAAGTACTTCGCCTCGGAGGTGGCGGTTGAATGCGCACGCAAGGCGGTGCAGATTCACGGGGGATACGGGTATTCCCGCGAGTTCGCTGTGGAACGTTTCTACCGGGACGCAAAGGTGATGGAGATCTACGAGGGGACTTCGCAGATCCAGAAAATCGTTATTGCCCGAGCCCTCTTGGGGCAATGAGTGGCATGCGCAGCGGGCAAGGAGGGAGCCGCAAGTGAAGATCGTCGTCTGCGTCAAGAGAGTGGTGGAAGCGGCGGAGGCCATCCTGAAGGTGGACGCGTCAGGCACTAAACTGGTCAAGGAGAATCTCACCTTCGCCATGAATGAGACCGACAACTATGCCCTTGAGCAGGCGCTGTTGCTCAAGGAACAGTTCGGCGGCACAGTCACGCTGCTCACCGTGGGACCTGCCGAAAGTGATGAGGTGTTACGGATGGGCCTGGCGAAAGGCGCCGATGAGGCAGTGCGCATCACGCCGGCGAACGTGGAGTCGATTGATCCCTTTGCTACCGCCTGGTTGTTGGCCACTGAGATCCGGCCGTTGACCCCCGACGTGATTCTCACAGGCTGTGTCGCCTCAGACGACGCAAGTGCCCAGGTGGGGGTGACAGTGGCGGAATTGCTTAGCCTCGCCCATGTGTCGCTGGTGGTCGCCATGGAGATGAAGCGGGAAGGGGTCGCTACCGTCCGTCGAGAACTGGAGGGCGGCTTGCAGGAGGAGTACACTGTTGCCTTGCCCGCAGTCTTTACAGTGCAGAGCGGTTTGAACGAGCCACGCTACGCCTCCATCTTGGGGATAAAGAGAGCCGCAGGCAAGCCCATTAGAGTCGTGGAGCCTGGGCAGGTGGAGCAGGCGATGTGGTCCGTCCGCCGCCTGGCCCCGCCTCCAGCGGGCAAGCAGGCCGAAATCCTCAAGGGCACACCCGCAGAGGTTGCACAACGGTTGGTGGACATTCTGAAGAGCAGGGCAGTGCTATGAGCGGTGACGTGTGGGTCCTGGTCGAGCATCGGCAGGGGAAGATTCGTGACATCACGTGGGAACTCCTGAATAAAGGGAGGCAACTGGCTGGGAGCAAGGGCGGCACCTTGGCTGCGGTGCTTCTAGCCGCGGAGGCCTCGGCCATGGTGGATGAGTTACGCCTCGCAGCCCAAAAAGTCCTGGTTGTGGAGGACGCGCGGTTTGCCCATTTCCACTCGGAACACTACCAGGAAGCGCTGGTGCCCTTGATCCAGGAGCACCGGCCGCTTTTCCTTCTGTTGGGGCACACCCCCTGCGGCTGGGAGCTGGCGCCTTCTCTGAGTGCAGCGCTGGGGATCCCGTTAGCTACCGGCTGCACTGACCTATGGCATGAGGATGCGGCAGTGGCCGGGCGGCCGGTGTACGGCGGGAGGCTGGTAGCCGAATGCGTGCTGCGCCCCAGCTGGTGCTACATGGCGACGTTTTCACCAGGAACCTTCGCTGCAGCAGCGAGGGACCTTCAGGGGGAGGTGGTACGGGTTGATCCCCCACCTGCCCAAGAGCACCCGGAAAAGGTGTTTGTCCGATTTGTCGAAACGCCTGTCGGTGAGGTGGACATCTGCCAGGCGCAGAAGATCGTGGCCGTGGGCAGGGGCATCCGGGATAAGGAGAATATTCCGATTGCCGAGGAGCTGGCCCGAAGCATGGGTGCGGTGCTCGCCTGCTCCCGTCCGGTGGTGGATGCGGGATGGCTGCCCAAGGACCGGCAAGTGGGTTCCTCGGGCAAGACAGTGCGACCGCGCCTCTATCTCGCACTGGGCATTAGCGGCGACTTTCAGCATCTGATGGGGATGAAGAGCGCCGAGACCATCGTTGCGGTGAACAAAGATGCCAACGCCCCGATTTTCAGCGTGGCCGACATCGGTATCGTTGACGACCTCTTCAAGGTCGTCCCCGAGCTCACCAAAGCCCTGCGCGCGGCGCAAGAAGGATAGGAGGAGTGACCAGAGGCCCCTATGCCACATCCAATTGTTCCGCTGCCAGAGATCCGCGAGCTCTTGCTTGCACAAGGGGCGCAGGAAGCGTACAAGTGTTACCAGTGCGGCAAGTGTATGGCAGCTTGCCCTTGGTACAGCGTCGGCCCGGTCAACTATGCAGTGTACCGATTTGCCCTCGCGGTCAAATTGGGCACGGTCACTGCCAGTGAGGATAGGGAGGAGGTGGCCGCGGAGATCGCGGACATATTTCGCTGTCTTGGCTGTGACGCCTGTCGTGCTGCCTGCCCCCGTGGGGTGGACATTCCGGTCATCTTGCGCGCGGCGCGCCGGGTGCTGACCGACTATGCCAACCTGCCGGCAGAGCTGAAAGCCGTTCTCAACAAAGTGCGCAACGCCAAGAACCCTCTTGGCGAACCCCCGGAGAGGAGAGCCGCCTGGGCGGAAGTGCTACAGGTGGAAACCTTCAGTGCAGGGATGGACTTTCTGTACTTCCCGTGTTGCATGCCTTCTTATCAGCCAAGGGCTCAGGCGCTGGCCCAAGCCACAGCCTCGATCCTCGCCAATGCCCACATCCGTTTCGGCCTGCTGGGGGAGAAGGAATCCTGTTGCGGCGAGGCGGTGCGCAAGATCGGCGCAGAAAAACTCTTCTCAGACCTTGCCGAGGCGAATCTGCGGGCGTTTGGTGCCGCGAAGGTTGGACGCATCGTAGTCACTTCGCCGCACTGCCTGGTGGCGTTCACGCTGGATTACCAGGAGCGAGGTGGGAGGCTCCAGGTGCTTCACGAGACCCAGCTCTTTGCAGAGCTCCTCGAGGGAAAACGGCTGATGCCACGTAGAGCGGTCAACCGCGTGGTGGCCTACCATGACCCCTGTCTCCTTGCGCGCAAACGGGGTATACATGAGGAGCCCCGAGTAGTGTTGCGGCACATCCCCGGGCTGGAGCTGGTGGAGATAGAGAACTTCAACAAGGAGCAGACCCTGTGCTGCGGCGGTGGCAGCGGAGGCCTGTGGCTGGACCATCCACCAGAGGAGCGCGTGACGAATGTGCGGACGCTCCAGGCGGCACGGACCGGAGCGGATACCCTGGCGGTGGCGTGTCCCTACTGCCTTCTTATGTTCGAGGACGCCGTCAAGGTGCTCAACCTGCCACTGGAGGTGAGAAGCATTAGTGAACTTTTGCTGGAGGCACTGTAGCCACCCTGCAACCAGGTTCTCGAAAAGAAGGGTGCTCAGTGGGTATCCAGACGGGCACACAGCAGGGCACTGCTATGCAGTTTTCCCTTGGCCAGTGTCAACTCTACTTTCTTCGAGACGGTGCCTTCTGGCTTGATGGGGGAGCCTATTTTGGGGTGGTGCCCAAGGTCCTGTGGGAGAAACTTGCCCAGCCCAACGAGCGCAATCGCGTACGCCTCAACATCAACCCGCTTCTGGTGCGCACGCCCGATCACCTGGTCCTCATCGACCCTGGCATAGGCGACAAGTGGCATGAACGCGAGCGCAACATCTACCGCATCGAGCGGAGCCCCTCCCTTCACGAGAGCCTGGCGGCCCACGGATTCTCTGCGGAGGACGTGGACCTGGTTGTTGCCACCCATCTTCACTTCGACCATGTGGGTGCCTGCACCGCCTGGAGCGAGGATGGGCATGCGGAGCCTGTTTTCCGCCACGCCCGTCACTACCTGCAAAGGGGTGAATTGGATGATGCTTTCAGGCCCAATGAACGCTCGCGAGCAGCTTATGTGAAGGAGGACTTTGAGCCGCTTGTCGTGCATGGCCTTGTGCACCTTCTGGACGGACCTGCACAGATCTTGCCGGAGGTGAGGGTGGAGGTCACCGGAGGTCACACCCGATGCCACCAAATCGTGGTCATCGAGTCCCAGGCCAGGGTCGCCGTCTACCTGGGCGGCATCCTGCCAGCGGTAAGTCATCTTCCCATCCCTTACACCATGGGCTTTGACCTCTATCCTGTGACGGTAATGGAGCAGCGTCGCGAGCTCTACCAACGGGCATGCTCGGAGGAGTGGCTTGTTTGTCTGGAACACGACTGCACCGTACGCGCTGGCCACATCGTACGCGACGGGGGAAAACTCAAGTTTGAAGAGGTGGTGGTGGAATCGCCCAAAGAGCAGAGGTGACGTGAACAGTACATTCTTTTGGCGGAGGGAGAGACGATGACACTTGACGAGCGGCTCCAGAATGTGGCTGTAATAGGTGCGGCTGGGAAGATGGGAAGCGGGATTGTGGCGTTGTTGGCGGTGGAGATGGCCAAGTTGCAGGCCCGAAAGGAAAACCGTTCCAAGAGTTTTCGCTTGCACTGCATCGATGTGAATGATGCGGCGCTGGACGGCCTGAGGGAATACGTGAAAGCCCAGGCGACCAAGGCCGCGGAAAAGTCCATCGTCCTGCTGCGCCAGCTCTACGAGGACCGTGCCGACCTTGTGGAGAATTATGATGTGGTGGAGGCCTTCACGGATAGCGCTCTGGCATTGTTGCGTCCGGGCGTAGAACTTGCCGCGGCCAGGAGCGCCCACATGGTCTTTGAGGCCATAGTGGAGGAAAAGACGGCAAAGATTCGGCTGCTCCGCGCGTTGCGGGAGTTCTGCGGCGAGCAGACTTTCTTTTTCACCAACACCTCTTCGATACCCATTGGCTTGTTGAACGCGGAGGCCGATCTTGGCGGCCGGCTGATAGGCTACCACTTCTACAATCCCCCCGTAGTGCAGAGGCTGGTGGAGGTGATCGCGCCGCAAACTACACTTCCTGAATTGGTCGCGCTAGCTAAGGAACTCGGGGCCAGGCTTGGCAAGCGGCTCTATCCAGCCAACGATGTAGCCGGTTTTATCGGCAACGGCCATTTTTCCCGCGACGGTCTCTATGCCTGCCGCCAGGCCCAAGAGCTGGCGGCGGACTTTACGCTGGCCGGCGGCATGTACCTGGTTAACAAGGTCTCTCAGGAGCTGCTGCTCCGACCCATGGGGATCTTCCAGCTCATCGATTACGTAGGTGTGGATGTGTTCCACGCGCTGCTCAGGGTTATGAACGAACACATCGAGGGAGAGGAGCTGAGGAGCGACCTCATAGACCGATTTTATCAGTTGGGCATCTTGGGGGGTCAGCGGGCGGATGGGAGTCAAAAAGACGGCATTCTGAAGTACGACAAGGGGAGGCCAGTGGGGATCTACGACCTGGACACAGGGCAATACCGCCTGTTCGATCCTCAGGGATGGACAGGCGAGCTTGACGCGAAGCTGGGGACTTACCCAGAGGGCTACCGTTCCTGGAAAGAACTCCTAGCCGCCCCCGACCTGGACGATTTTCTGGGTGCCTTCTTCAAGAGGCTGTTCGCCTCTGACACGCTCGGGGCGCGGCTGGCCAAAGAGTACCTGCACCACTCCAAGCAGGTGGGGCTGAAGCTGGTTTCTTGTGGGGTGGCCAACTGTGCCGAGGATGTCAACGGCGTGTTAATGAACGGCTTCTACCATCTGTACGGGCCGATCAACGACTTTGTCTGAGGTCTTCTTGACACCCCAGGTGTCGTGACCAGGCTTCGTACGGACAGACCCCAACGTTTGCGGTCAAGAATTGCCAGGAGGCGAGCGGCCGTAGAGTGCGTTGCCAACATCGGTGAGCCAGCGTGGCGCCACGCACCTTGTAGCAATGGGGACGAATGGGCGTCTGCATCGAGGGGAACAGTGAAGCTGAGCTTGTCAGGCAGAAGCAAGTGGGCTGTGCTCACGGAAAGGAAAGGCCATTCAGGACCGACAGGGGGCGGGCTCTGGCCTGCATGTCCCGACTCGCCCCAGACGGACGGAGGGAAAATTCGATGGAGAAACTAAGAAGAGCAGTCTATGTCACAGCCGGATACAACACCATCTCCATGGGCTCGGGGCGCTCAGAGTTTGATCCCAAGAGGCCGCGGCCGGGCATAGAACAGTACATCTTCGAAGCGGGGCGCGGCGCAATTCAGCAGATCGGCTCGGCTACACACATTGACGAAGCGGTGATAGGCAACTTCATGGCGGCGAGATTCTGTCGGCAGGGGCACCTGGCCGCTTTCTTGCCGGCGGTGGATGAAGCACTGCGCTTTAAACCCTGTACCCGTACCGAAGGCGCGTGTGCTTCTGGGGGGCTGGCCGTTTACACGGGCATCAAGAGCATTCTGGCGGAGACTGCCGAGGTAGTGTTGGTCGTGGGGGTTGAAGTGCAGAACACGGTGAAGGCGGTCTACGGCTCCGACATCTTGGCCGGTGCGGCCTATTACGCTGCAGAAAGAAAGGCGGGCCATGCATATTTCTTCCCTGCCAAGTTCGATGAGCGCGCTGCCGCCTACTTTGAGCGCTATGGCGAAGAAAGGACCCGTCGGGCCATGGCCTGGTGGTATGTGCAGGCGATCGAGAATGCGCGTCGGGAACCAAAGGCGCAGGAGTACCACAATCGGGCGCCAGATCTGTTCGCGTTGGGGATGACACCGCCAAATCCGAAGACCTTCCTGCCGCACCTCAACGTCTACGATTGCTCCAAGGTCTCCGACGGTGCTTCAGCCCTCGTCCTGGCCTCCGAGGAGGGTCTTGCCCGCCTTGGTATCCCACGCTCTGAGGTGGTACGTTTGATCGGGATGGGGATCGCAGAGGGCGATATCACCGCACCACCGCCGGACCTCACCGAATTGACCACCACAAAGGCAGCAGTGCAGAAGGCCTTTCGCATGGCGGGAATAGGACCACAGCAGGTGGCTACGTGCGAAGTGCATGACTGCTTTACCATAAGTGGCCTTCTTTCGTTGGAAGCCTGTGGCTTTGTCGCGCCGGGTGAAGCGCCTGACTTTGTCGAGGCCGGAGAAACTCGCCTTGCGGGCAGCATCCCATGCAACACCACTGGAGGTCTCATCGGCTTCGGACACTATACTGGCGGCACCGGCGTTCGCCAGGTAGTCGATGTGTGGCGGCAGTTAACCGGCAAGGCAGGGGACTGCCAGGTGCAATTCAGACAAGACAGGCAGTTCGGCAAGACCATCAACATGGGAGGCAACGACAAGACTGTCACTGTGTTCATCTTTGCCCCGGCAGCCTAACGGGAGCGACCCTTGCCGTTGGCCGCTGACAAGAGACACTGACAGGGTATTCCGTCCCGCTGGTCCCCGCGGATGGCTCAAGTGAGGTTAGGCCGCCAGCCCGCGCGGGCTGGCGGCGCCAGACCGGTGAGAGCGAGGACGAGCGCCCGAACCTTAGCTCCACTTTGGCGGACGTTTCTCCAGGAACGCGCTGAGGCCCTCATAAGCCTCGCCGGAGGCAAAGGTCTGCGGAAAGGCCTCGTTCTCCAACGCCGCGCCGCGCTCATAGTCCACATCCAGCCCTTGATTGATCACCCTCTTGGCCAGACGCACGGCCAAAGGGCCCTTCTGGGCAATGGTGCGCGCTAATTCGAGAGCCGTGGGGAGTAGCTCCTCGTGCGGAACCACCCTATCCACCAATCCGATCTTCAGCGCCGTGTCGGCGTCGATGATTTGCCCGCTCAGAATGAGCAACTTTGCCCGGCCGGGCCCTACCAACCTTGCCAGCCGTTGAGTGCCAGCAAACCCCGGGATCAGGCCCAAATTGACTTCGGGCTGCCCCAGCTTCGCCCTTTCTGAGGCGATGCGGAGATCGCAGGCCATGGCTAATTCGCACCCGCCGCCGAGTGCAAAACCATTGATGGCCGCGATTACGGGTATTTCCATGGTCTCGATGTGCCGAAAGAGGCGTTGCCCGTAGGCGGAGAACTCCTTCGCGCGCTCCGGTGTTAGAGTCCTGAGTTCCGCGATATCGGCACCTGCGACAAAAGCCTTTCCCTCGCCGATCAGGATGACGACTCTCGTAGTGGGGGCCGAGATGTTTTTAAAAAACATATCATAAAGCTCGGCCATAAGGGCGCTGTTAAGGGCATTTAGCGCCTCTGCCCGTGAAATGGTTATGAGAGTAAGGCCATCCTCGTCGGACCTTACAAGAAACTTGAAGCCATTGTTTTTTCCACCCATGCCTTGTGCCTCCGGCTTGCTCACCTTAGAACATTTCCAAGTGGCCCTTGAAACGGGAACCTCGAGCCCGTGGAGGAAATGATACGCCAATTTCGCAGCGCTCGGCTTAGGGTCCCGCCGCATTGAACACCACTGTCTTTCTGCCCAAATCGCACGCCCCTGGTTCCGGCCTAATCTGTGGCCGCGGTCGAATCCACCTCCAGTTCGAGCAGTGGGTGACTGGGGTCCACCAGTGAGTTTTCGGCAAAATTGATTCTGCGAACGGTGCCGTCAGTGGGCGCGCAGATGTCGTGTTCCATTTTCATTGCCTCGACGACGGCCAGGCGTTGGCCAGCCTGGACGCGCTGTCCCACCCGAACCAGGAGTTTGGTCAGTTTGCCGGGCATGGGTGCGGAAACCGGCCCATCGTGACGGAGGGACTTGCTCGCTGTGCGCCGTTCCAGGGCGGCGCCCCGTGCTGGTCGGATGGTAAATGTGTGGCCGTCTACCCAGACGTGGTAGGTGCCGCTGATGTGGGTCAGATAGACTGTACGGAGGCGTCCCTCGCGTGTGAGCACGCGGCTAACGTCAGTTAGTCTATGGGAGTAGACTTCGAACTCGCGTTCACCGAGGCTGGCATGGTAGCGCTCGCCGTGTTTGGTGAGTTTCACCACGTAGCTAGCGCCATCCAGTTGGAGGGACACTTCCATCGTTGCCTGCCGCGTTAGTGCGTTGTTCCGATTTGCCATGAGCCGAGGTGCAGCCAGGGGGAAAAGGCCCGGGTGGACACAGTTTGCGGGCGGTGGCTACGCCCAACTTCAGCGATGGCCGCTGCCACAAGGGCATCTTCTCTTGCCTGGCCTGGGGAGGCCATGGCAAGCAGCTCTTCGCCGTAGCGCGCCAGGAAGTCAGTGGTGGTTTGCCCGGCGACGAACGCCGGGTGCTCCATCAGCGCGCGGAGATAGGGAATTTGGGTGCGAATGCCCACGAGCACATAGCTTTGCAGCGCCGCCACCATCCGTTTCCGTGCCTGCTCTCGGTCTGCGCCCCATGTGATGAGCTTGGACAGCAGCGGGTCATAGTGCATGGTTACCTCGCACCCGGGGTAGAGCCCAGAGTCTACTCGCACTCCAGGTCCACTGGGCTCTTGCAGCACAAACACACTGCCTGAACAAGGCAGGAAGTCGCGTGCGGGGTCCTGGGCGCAGATCCGACACTCTATGGCGTGACCGCGCTGTTGGATATCGTCCTGACGCAGCTGGAGGCGCTCGCCCGCAGCGATCAGAATCTGCTGGCGCACCAGGTCCACGCCAGTAACCAGCTCAGTGACTGGGTGCTCCACCTGGATGCGCGCATTAACCTCCAGGAAGTAGAAAGTGCCGTCCGGTAGCAAAAGGAATTCCACCGTCCCGGCGTTGGTGTAGCCACAGGCCCTCATCACCTTCAAGGCCGCCTCTGCCATTTTGCCTCTCAGGCGGCTGTCAAGGGCTACCGATGGGCTCTCTTCAACTACTTTCTGATAGCGGCGCTGAACGGAGCACTCTCGCTCGCATAGATGAACGGCGTTGCCCTGGGTGTCAGCCAGCACTTGAAACTCCACGTGGCGCGCTTCCCGGATGTACCTCTCCAGATAGAGGGAGCCGTCGCCGAAGGCCGAGGTGGCTTCGCGCACCGCCCCCTCCAGAGCAGGGCGCAACTGTTCCCTCTGGTGTACAAGTCGCATGCCCTTGCCGCCACCACCTGCCGAAGCCTTGACCAACAGGGGGAAGCCCAACTTGGCACCTTCATGCTCCAGGTAGTCGATGTCCTCTGTCTTGGCCATCATCCCTGGGATGGTGGGAACGCCGGCCTGTTGCACTGTGCTCCGCGCGGCGACCTTGTCGCCGACCAGGGCCATGGCTGCAGAATTGGGGCCGACGAAGGTGAGGTGCTCCTGCTCGCAGCGCGCCACGAAGGTCGGGCTCTCGGCAAGGAAGCCATAGCCGGGGTGAATGGCGTCTGCTCCTGTGGCGCGGGCCGCGGCGATGATCTTGTCCACGCAAAGATAGCTCTCCAGCGGCGGTGATGGCCCCAAGTGCACGGCGTCGTCCGCAAGCTGAACGTGCAAGGCGGAAGCGTCCGCGTCCGAATAGACTGCTACCGCCCTGAGGCCAAGCTCTTTACAGGCGCGAATAACCCGCACCGCGATCTCACCACGGTTTGCCACCAGGACCCGTTGTATCACGAGTTTGCCCCCCTCACGATCTTCTCTGCCAATTAGGTGCCCGATGTTCCAGGAATGCGCTCATCCCTTCCTGCGCCTCCGGTCCCACCCGCAGACGTGCGATCACTTCCGCAGTGTAGGGCCTGGCCTCGGTTAACCCGGTCTCCGCCACCGTCTGGAGCAACTTCTTGCACGTGGCCATCGCCTCTGGCCCATTGGCAAGGAGCGTGTGCACGAGCCGTTGCACGGCCTCGTCCAGCTGCGCCAGTGGCACCACCTGGTTAACGAGCCCAGCCTGCAGGGCGCTCGTGGCCGAGATCCTCTCGCCGGTGAGGAACAGCTCACGACAACGCCCTTCGCCGATCTTCTTTAGCACGTAGGGCGAGATGCACGCCGGCACCAGGCCGATGCGCACTTCGCTGAGGCTAAAGAGTGCCTCGCTCTGGGCAACGGCGATGTCGCAGGCAGTGACCAGTCCCATGCCGCCGCCGATTGCTGGGCCGTTGACACGGGCGATCGTGGGCTGAGGCAGGCTGTACAGCGAGTACATGCAATTGGACACGAGGCCGGCGTCTTTGAGATTCTCGGCATAGGAATAGCGCACCGTATCCCGCATCCAATTCAGCTCGGCACCAGCGCAAAAGCATGATCCCCTTCCGCTCAGCACCACCACGCGGGTCTCAGGAAATGACTGCGCCACAGAGTCGAATGCTTGTGTCAGCTCGGTGAGCATCACCTCGTTGAAAGCATTGCGCACCTCCGGACGATTGAGCCAAATGGTGACCACACCGTCCTGGCGATGTACTTCAATGGTGCGGTATTCGCTCATCCACTCTCTCTCCGTACTTGACATGTCGCATGGTTTCCCCGTTTTCGAGCGACAGGGTTCGGCCGGAGAAGGCCATGAAACTCCTTTGGCCCAGGCGCCAGGGGCGCGGTAGGACGTGCGAGCGCCACTGCCACCGGAAACGCCCTGGAGAAGAAAACCTGATCTCGAGTCCGGGCCTTGTATGTGGCCCGCCGCGCCACCTGGGGCGGGGTCGGAATGCCGCCCGCCTGTCGCTCCGAGGCCCGTTCACATGCGGAATACGCCATACTGCTGTGCGGGGATGGGCGCATTGAGGGCCATGGCGATCGCCAGCGCCAGGGCCGTGCGGGTCTCCACAGGGTCGAGAATTCCGTCATCCCAGAGTCTGGCAGTCGAGTAGTACGGGCTGGCCTGTCGCTCATACAGCTCAATGATCGGCCGCCGGAACTCATCCATCTCCTGTTCGCTCATAGTCTTGCCCTCGCGTTTGAGGGCTTCCAGCTTGACAGAGAGGAGCACATCGGCGGCCTGTTCACCCCCCATCACGCAGACGCGGGCATTAGGCCACATCCATAGCAGGCGGGGGTCATACCCCCGGCCGCACATGGCATAGTTGCCAGCGCCGTACGAGCCGCCGACAATGACCGTAAATTTTGGCACCTGGGCATTGGCTACCGCGTGCACGAGTTTGGCTCCGTCCTTGGCAATGCCGCCATGCTCATATTGCTTGCCGACGATGAACCCTGTGATGTTCTGCAAGAACACCAGGGGTATCCTGCGCATTGTGCACAGCTCGATGAAATGGGCACCCTTGAGGCTGGACTCGCTGAAAAGAACCCCGTTGTTGGCGAGAATGCCCACCGGGTAGCCCATGATGCGGGCAAAGCCGCACACCAGAGTGGGGCCGTAGAGCTCCTTGAACTCCTGGAACCGGCTGCCGTCAACGATGCGAGCAATCACCTCGCGAATGTCATACGGCTTGCGCACATTGGTCGGAATGATGCCGTACAGCTCTTCTGGGTCGTAGTAGGGGTCCTCGGGCTCGGACACCGCCAGCTGGAATCTGCACGGCGGGTCCAGGCACTCGATGATGTTGCGACAGATCTCCAGGGCGTGCTCGTCGTTTTCAGCATAGTGGTCTGAAACTCCGGAGATGCGGCAATGGACATCCGCGCCGCCGAGTTCTTCGTCGGTCACCACCTCGCCTGTGGCGGCCCTGACCAATGGCGGCCCGCCGATGAAGATGGTGCCCTGCTTGCGCACGATGATAGTTTCGTCGCTCATGGCTGGCACATAAGCCCCGCCCGCCGTACAGGAGCCCATGACTACCGATATTTGGGGTATCCCCATGGCCGACAGGCGGGCCTGATTGCAGAAGATGCGGCCGAAGTGGTCGCGATCCGGGAACGTTCCCTCTTGGAGGGGCAGGAAGATACCTCCTGAGTCGACAAGGTAGACACACGGGAGACGATTCTGCATCGCCACTTCTTGCGCGCGCACGTGCTTCTTGATGGTCATGGGGAAGTAGGTGCCCCCTTTGACAGTGGCATCATTGGCGATCACCAGCACTTCGCGTCCATGTACCACTCCCACGCCGGTGATGATGCCGGCAGCGGGGGCCTGATTGTCGTACATGTCATAGGCAGCAAGGGGGCTCAATTCGAGGAAAGGTGTGTCCGGGTCGAAAAGCTTCGCCAGACGTTCTCGGGCGGTGAGCTTTCCTCGGGCCTTATACTTTTGATGGGCAGAAGGGGGCCCGCCTTTCTTCGCCTCAGCAATGCGCTCCCGCAACTCCTGAACCAGGCGCAAGTTATGCTCGCGATTCTCCTTGAACTCCGCTGAGCTCGTGTCGATGCGACTTTCGATGCGATACATTGCGGAGGCGTTTCTCCTTTCCTAAGGATGCTGTGCGCACAGTCAGTTCAAAACGCGCGTCAAAGGCGGGGCTGGCCCTCGACGATGGTGCCGGAAGGATGACCGTGAAACCACTTGCGGCGGGCCGTACCTACGCGCCGCGTGCACGCGAGGAGAACGCGGGGCGCCGCGCGTGCATTCCCTATTCAGGCACCGCCTTGTGGCCGTAGCAGATGATGCCCGCGCGCCCTTCGGCATAGATGCGCCTGAATTCAAGTCTCACGGGCATGCCCCTTGTCAACGCTTCAGGTTCGCCGTCCACCACCTGCGTGAGCAGTCTGGTGCCATTCTCCAGCCGGATGATAGCGAGCGCATATGGTGCCTGGTCCATAAAGGCACTTGGGGCCACGCGCACCACGGTATAGGTCTCTATTACCCCCCGCATCGGCAAGTTCACCGTGTCCAGGTCCTGGCCCTTGCACTCTGGGCAGACAGCGCGTGGGGGATAGTGGACCGCGCCGCATGACCGGCACTGTCCAGCTTCCAGGCGATAACGTCTGGGGATCTCCCGCCAGTAGTTCGGTACGGACATCAGATGACCTCCAGCACGTGCACCAGCGTGCTGCCGCCGGTGCCTCCCATGTTTTGCGTTAGTCCTACTCGTGCTCCCTGCACCTGTCGTTCACCAGCTTCGCCCCGCAGCTGCTGGACAATTTCCACCGCCTGAGCTACTCCAGTTGCTCCTACCGGGTGGCCCTTGGCCTTCAGTCCGCCACTGGGGTTGACCGGGAGCTTCCCGCCCAGGGTGGTCAGGCCCGCCATGGTCGCGTGGCCCCCCTTGCCACGCTCCACAAAACCCATGGACTCGAGCACGATAATCTCGGCGATGGTGAAGCAATCGTGCAGTTCGATGACGTCGATGTCCTCTCGTCTCTTACCCGCCATGGCCAGCGCTCGTTCGGTCGCGAGCTGCGCGGCGCGCAGGAACGTAAAGTCGTTGCGGCTGTGGAGCGCGATGGTGTCGGTGGCGTGACCGTAGCCGCTGATCTTCACCGGAGGCTTCTTCGCAACCTTACGTGCCAGGTCCAGCGGGCACAACACCACGGCGGCTGCTCCGTCGGTGATGGGGGAACAGTCCAACACCCGCAGAGGGTCTGCCACCAGCACGGAATTCAGCACATCCTCGATGGTGATCTTCTGCCGGAATTGAGCGTGGGGGTTGAGCGAGCCGTGCAGGTGGTTCTTTACCGCCACTTGCGCCAGTTGCTCGCGCGTGCTGCCATACCGTTGCATGTGGGCAGTGGCCATCATGGCATAAAGGGCGGGGAAGGTCGCTCCGTAGTAGACTTCGTACTCTCGATCCGCTGCCGCCGATAGTGCTGCAGTCGCCTGATCGGTGCTCACGTCGGTCATCTTTTCCACCCCACCGACCAGGACGACGTCGCTGGCGCCACTGGCCACCTCCAGGAACCCGACCTTCAGGGCCAGTCCGCCGGAGGCACATGCCGACTCCACGCGTCCTGCAGGAATGTGTTTCATGCCCAAATAGTCCGCCAGAAGCGCGGCAAGATGCTCCTGTCCGGTGAAGAGCCCGCTGCTCATGCAGCCCACATACATGGCGTCAATGTGGTCCACCCCCGCATCGCTGATCGCCCGTAGGGCCGCGTCGACAAAGAGGTCGCGCAGGGACTTGTTCCACAGCTCGCCCCACTCGCTGAGTCCGACACCGATGACAGCCACTTCTCGCGTCACGCTACCCTCCGATGTCTCTTCTCGCCTCAAGTTGGTTTGTTGACTATTCGGCCATGAGGATCTTGCCCCGGAACTTGGCGTAGGTGCCATAGTCGATGTACTTGATGTTCCTGTTCACCAGCTCCCACGTCCTGGGTGCACGCTCTTTGAGCTCCTCGATGCGGTCAGTCACGCGCCAGATGAAGCCGTCACTGCCCGCGCCCGAGCCGTAGGAGACCATGAAGATCCGATCACCAGGTCTGGCCGCATCCAGAAGAGCGGTCAATCCAAGTGGGGAGGAGGCCGAATAGGTGTTGCCGATCTTTGGGCAGAGGAGCCCCAGCCTCATCTGCTCGTCGGAAAAGCCGAGCATTTTGCCCACGCGCAGAGGGAATTTGCCGTTGGGCTGATGAAAGACGGCGAAGGCAAAATCCTTAGGTTTCATCCCTGACTTGGCCAGCAGACCCCTTCCTGCGGCTAAGATGGTGCGGAAATAGGCGGGTTCGCCGGTGAACCGACTGGCATGGCGCGGGTAGAACTGGTGCTCGCGGCGCCAGAAGTCTGGGGTGTCGGTCATGTATGAGTAAGTGAACTCGGCTTCGGCCAGGAGGTGGTTGCGGCCCATGATGAAGGCGGCCGCGCCAGCCGATGCCGAGTATTCGAGGGCGTCGCCCGGTGCGCCCTGCGACGTGTCAGCGCCTATGCCCAGGGCGTACTCAGTGGAGCCGCTCTCCACCAGGGCCAGGGCGACAAACATCGCCTCGCTACCCGCTTTGCAGGCAAACTCCATGTCAGCACAGTGCACCTCTGGGGTGGCGCCAATGGCTTCTGCTACCACTGTGCCCGAAGGCTTGACCGCGTAGGGATGTGATTCGGAACCCACATAGACCGCACCGATCTTCTTGGGGTCGATCTGTGCCCTCGCCAGTGCGTAACGCGCCGCGCTCACCGCCATAGTGATGGCATCCTGATCCGGTGTGGGTACTGATTTTTCCTCCAACATCAGACCGCGGCGGTAGGCAGGGGCATCTGCGCCCCAAACCTTGGCAATCTCCTCAACGCGAATGCGGTGCCGTGGTATGTACGCACCGTAGCCGACTATCCCTGCCATGGCATGTCTTCCTCTCTGCTTTTCCGCTTCCGGGCTCATACCAAGCGCTGTGACTGGGCCGCTATCTCCGAGAGGACCTCTACCATGTGACGAGCCCTTTGATCCTGCGGGTCCAACGCCAGCGCCCGTTTGAAACAGGCAAGCGCCTGGCGGTCATGATCCAGATGGCTATGGGCCATACCGAGATGGTAGTAGGCAGCGGCGTCGTCAGGAAGAGCTTGAGTGAGGCGCTCCAGAGCCTCGACGGCCTTCTGATGCTCTCCCATGGCAGAATAGATGACGGCCATGTCGTAGAGGACAATCAACGACTCCGGGCTCTTCTCCAGACAGAGACGGTAGGCGTCCAGTGCCTCCTCGCGCTGCCCCATGTGGTAGCACGTCAGCCCCAGCCAGTGATAGGCAATGGCAAAGTTGGGGTCGATCTCTATCACTTCCTGGAAGGTCTTCTTGGCCTCGGGCAGCTTTCCTTGGCGGTAGTAGGCCATGGCCATCTGGTGCCTGGCGCTCGGGCAACGTGGCACTTTGGCCAACAATCGCTGCGAAAGCTCGACGGACTTTTGCAATGCTCCTGCAAAGTAGTAACTCTGAGCTGCCCGACAGAGCAGGTACGGGTTGTCCGGCATCTGCGTCAGAGCGGCTGCATATTGCTCGGCAGTCCAGGGGTCACAATAGGAGGGAAGGACACGAAGTCCAGCCGCCACATCTTCGCTCGTACACACATTGATGGGTGCTGTCATAATGAGTACTCCCCGTGAAGTGATGGTCGATAGTCTCCTGTGGTCCGTTTAGCCAGCGGCGCGCTTATGCCGCCCCGGGCTGTGTGGAGCATGCTCTCTGGGCGGCATGAAAACACTGGGGCGCCCTGGTGTTCAGGCGAATACCACGAGGAGCTGGTTCTGCTCCACCGACTGCTTTTCTCTGACTTTGACTTCCTTGACGACGCCGGTGCAGGGGGCGCGCAGCTCGTTTTCCATTTTCATCGCTTCCACTATCACCACGCCCTGGCCTGCGTGCACGGTGTCGCCTGGGCGCACCCTCACCTCCACCACCAGTCCTGGCATGGCAGCGCGCAGTTCTGCCACGCGGTGCTCTGGTCGCGCCACAGTGCCGATGTGAGCAAGGGCAGCCTGCCGAGCGTCTGCGACGCGGCAATGGTAGGCACGCCCACCGTAGGTGACCCAGGTGCCTGCGGCGTTGCGGTGCACCTCCAGTTCGAAGGACCGATTTCCCAGCAAAACCGCATAACGTCCAGACCCGGCAAGGCGCGTCACCGTTGCACGCACTTCCTGGCCGGCGATCTCCGCAACAATGGAGTCGCCGGCGAAGTTGGCGTCGAACTCGAGCTTCTGGCCATTTATCTCGGCACAGTAGCGCATCTTCCCGGTCGACCTCTTCTCGGTCTTGGCACTACCACTTTTGAACAGCAGCGCGGCGCCCGGCCATTTTCCACGCGTCAAGCCCGGTGCCGCGGCCGACAGGCTCGTTTCCTGCCGGGCGTTCGCGTTCGCTAAAGCAGGTCACAAGCGCCATCGCGGCGAGGAGCTCCTTGTCCACAGGCGCTGTCGGGGCGCTAGGCGCGGCGAATTCTTCCTGGACAAAGTGCGTACAGAGATCCCCGCGCAAGAAGCGTTCATTCTCAGTCAGAGCCAGATGGAACGGGATGGTGGTTTTTACGCCAACGATGGTGTATTCGCTGAGCGCCCGGCGCATGCGCGCAATTGCCTCCTGCCGATTTTGGCCCCAGACGATGAGTTTGGCGACAAGAGGGTCATAGAAGACCGTGACCTGGTCGCCCTCGCCAAGTCCGGAATCAACACGCACCCCTGGACCGGAGGGTTCCCGATAGCTCACCACCGTGCCCGTGGAAGGGAGGAAGCTGTTCTCGGGGTCCTCGGCATAGATGCGGCACTCAATTGCCGCTCCGTACCAGCGGACGTGCTCCTGGCTGAAGCTCAAGGGCAGGCCTGCGGCGACGCGCAGCTGTTCCTTCACAAGGTCGATGCCGGTCACCATCTCGGTGACCGGATGCTCCACCTGCAGACGGGTGTTGACTTCCAGGAAATAGAAGGAGCCATCCGCGTCCAAGAGGAATTCGACGGTGCCGGCGTTGAGGTAGTGGGCCGCGGTTGCGGCTTGGATGGCCGCCTCACCCATTGCCGCGCGCAGAGACGCATCCACCGCAGGCGAGGGTGACTCCTCCAGGACCTTCTGATGTCGCCGCTGAATGGAGCACTCGCGCTCGCCCAGGTGACAGACGTGCCCATGCGCGTCGGCAAGGACCTGAATCTCCACGTGTCGCGGTCGGCGCAGGTACTTTTCGATGTAGATGCGGCCATCGCCGAAGGCCGACTGGGCCTCCGAGCGAGCCGCCCGCACGGCCTCAGGGAATTCCGACGGAGAGTGGACGATGCGCATCCCCTTGCCCCCTCCTCCTGCAGCCGCTTTGATGAGCACTGGGTAGCCGAGGCGCGCGGCGATGGCTTCCGCTTCCTCCGGACTGCTAATGGTCTCTTCAACCCCAGGCACAGTGGGGATACCGGCGGCACTGACCACCCGCCTGGCCTGCAACTTGTCACCCAACAGGGCGATGGTCTCTGGCCGTGGTCCAACAAAGGTCAGGCCTGCTGCCTCTACTGCACGGGCAAAGTCGGCGTTCTCAGCCAGGAAGCCGTATCCGGGGTGAATAGCCTCCGCCTTGGCCTCCAGCGCCACCTCAATGATGCGCTCGGCGTTGAGATAGCTTTCCACGGCCGACGCTCCGCCAATGGCATAAGCAAGGTCGGCGTAGCGCACGTGCCGCGCACAGCGATCCACCTCGGAGTAGACGGCCACAGTCTGAATACCCAACTCCCGGCACGCGCGCATGATGCGCACCGCGATCTCACCCCTGTTTGCCACCAGCACGCGCGTGAACATTGTTATCCTCGTGCGCCAAGTCTGCAGGGTCTTTCCGTGCTGCCTATGCTTTATTGCCGGGGCTTCCCGCCTATTGCCTATGAACCCTTTCGACAACCGCCAGCCGCCTCAAAGAGGAATGTTGCCATGCTTCCTTCGGGGCACAGGCACCGATTTGCTCCGCAGGAGCGTCAAGGCACGGATCAGGCGGGGTCGAGTCTCGTGCGGCTCGATCACGTCGTCCAGATAGCCGCGTTCTGCCGCCTTGTAAGGATTGGCAAATTCTGCCCGGAACAGCTCCACCTTCTCTTCCAATGCCTTTGCCGGATCTGGCGCCTGGGCTATCTCCTTCTTGAAAATGATCTCGACCGCGCCCTGAGGACCCATCACCGCGATCTCGGCAGTGGGCCAGGCATAGTTGATGTCCCCGCGCACATGTTTGCTGCTCATGACGTCATAGGCGCCGCCATATGCCTTGCGCGTAATCACGGTGAGTTTGGGAACGGTGGCCTCGCAGTAGGCGTAGAGCAGCTTGGCCCCATGCCGGATGATGCCCCCGAATTCCTGGGCAGTGCCCGGAAGGAAGCCGGGCACGTCAACGAAGGTCACCAGCGGTATGTTGAAGCAGTCACAAAAGCGGACGAAGCGGGCTCCCTTGTCGGAGGAATCGATGTCCAGCACGCCAGCCAACACAGCCGGCTGGTTGGCCACAATGCCCACGCTGCGACCCCCAAGCCGGGCAAAGCCTATTACCAGGTTCTGCGCAAATTCCTTCTGCACCTCCAGGAACTCCCCGTTGTCCACTGCGCGCGTGATGATTTCTCTTATGTCGTAGGGTTTGGTGGGGCTGTCTGGAACGATGTTGTCCAGCTCCATGTCCTGCCGATCCGTAGGGTCCTGGCATGGAACCGCAGGAGGGTCTTCAAGGTTGTTCAGTGGCAAGTAGCTCACCAGCTTTCGGGTGGTGTTGATAGCGTCAAGTTCCGAGTCGCAGGCGAAGTGGGCCACCCCCGACTTGGTGCTGTGCACCTCCGCTCCACCGAGTTCGTTGAAGCTGACCTCTTCGTGAGTCACCGTCTTGACCACATTGGGGCCGGTCACGAACATGTAGCTGGTCTCTTTCACCATGATGATGAAATCCGTAATCGCCGGCGAATAGACGGCCCCGCCCGCACAAGGGCCCAGGATTACACTGATCTGGGGGATGACACCCGAGGCCTGCGTGTTGCGCCAAAAGATCTCCGCGTAGCCGCCAAGGCTCTCTACCCCCTCCTGGATGCGCGCCCCTCCGGAGTCATTGAGACCAATGATCGGTACCCCGAGGTTGAGCGCCATGTCCATGATCTTGCAGATCTTCTCGGCCACCGTTTCCGACAGTGAGCCGCCGAACACGGTAAAATCCTGGGCAAAGACAAAGAAAGGTCGCCCGTCGATGGTCCCGTGCCCGGTGACGACGCCGTCGCCCAGGTAGCTCTCCTTGTCCAGGCCAAAGTCGCGGCAACGGTGGCGCTTGAACATGTCATATTCTTCAAAGCTCCCCTCGTCCAGCAGCAGATCAAGGCGCTCACGGGCGGTGAGTTTGCCCTTGCGATGCTGAGCCTCAATCCGCACCAGCCCACCGCCCAGTCGGGCCTCTTCTCTCAGGCGACGCAGGTGCGCCAGTCTCTCGTCAGCAGCCATACGGTCCTTCTTCTTGCTCCACCGCGACCATGGACAGCGAGCCATCCCGCTCAACAATCGTTGCCAGCTTGAGGGTCACGTCATGGTCCAGAGCGACGAGCCATTGCTCGCGGGCAAGGCGCGGCAGCAGCCTCCGCTTCACCTCCAGTGTCTGCAATGGATGGGTATCGACGCCCGCAATGTAAGGGAGGCGCAGGTGCGCTGCGGTGGGGAGGATGTCCCCCAAGTAGACGAGGCGCCGTCCCTCAGAGACTATCTCCACCAGTTGATGACCGCGACAATGCCCGCCTGTTCTGCGCACCGCGATCCCAGGGACCACCTCTGCATCCCCCTCTACGAGTTGAAAAAGGCCCTGCTCTTCTAATAGGCGAAGATGCGACGAGAAGTAGGCCGCGGCAGTGCGCTCGTTAGGGTGGATGGCGTCTTCCCACTCCCAAGCCTGAACCACGTGGCGAGCGTAGGGAAACGTGGGTTCAGGGTCCTCCAGCGAACCGGTCACCAGGCCCCCGGCGTGGTCAGCATGGAGATGCGAGAGAATGACCACGTTCACCTCGCGACGCGACAGACCCAATTCCTGCAGGCCAGCCAGAAAACGGGAGGGCGTCTGCAGACCGAAAATCTTTCTCTGCTTCTCGGTCAGAAGATCCCCCATACCAGCATCGACGAGCACGGTGGCCTCTGGGGTCTGGATGAGGAGCGTGTTCATGTCCAGGGGCACCAGGTTGTCCTCATCGACTTGGACCAGCTTGCGCCAAACGACCTTGGGCACCACGCCAAACATGGCGCCGCCGTCTATGCGGAACGTGTTGTCGACAATGGTGTGAACAACAAATTGGCCAAGTCGCATGAGGTTACCCTCTCGGCCAAAGGACTGCCGCGGGGTTACGCACCGCCCAGACAGTCGTCTGCCTGCGCTCTGCGGCGCGCCCCAACTGCCTCTCGGACGTATTGGACTATCTCTTTTAGGGAGGCTCCCGGGGTGAAAAGCCTCCCCACGCCCATTTTCTCGAGGGCGGCAATGTCCTTCTCAGGGATGATGCCCCCGCCGAACAGAAGGATGTGCTCTGCTCCACGCGCCCGCAACAGCTCCAGGACCGCGGGAAAGAGCGTCATGTGAGCCCCAGACAAGATGCTCATGCCGATGGCATCCACGTCCTCTTGAATGGCTGCGTGGACGATGGCCTCCGGCGTCTGGCGCAGGCCGGTGTAGATTACTTCCATGCCCGCGTCGCGCAAAGCACTGGCGATGACCTTTATGCCACGGTCATGCCCATCCAATCCCGGCTTTGCCAGAAGGATACGTATAGGTCGTTCCACGCCTGGTCTCCGATGATTCCACGTCAAATGAGGACGGGTTCCTGATACTCGCCAAACACACTGCGCAGCACATCCACAATCTCCCCTTCGGTGCCGTAGACGCGCACGCAGTCAAGGATCGCCGGTACAGTGTTTTCTGTGCCCTCGGCCACGCGGCGCAGCTCAGCCAGTGAGCGCTGCACCTTGTCGTTGTCACGTTCGGCCCGCAACTTCTTCAGCTGCACGCACTGCTCCTCTTCCACGGCTGGGTCGATCTCCAGGATGGGGATGGTGCCGGTATCGTTCTCCTCGGTGTATCGGTTCACCCCCACCACGATGCGTTCCTGGGTTTCGATCTGCCGCTGATAGCGATAGGCCGCATCGGCAATCTCACGCTGGAAGTAGCCCTGTTCGATGCACTTCAGCACTCCTCCGCGCCGCTCGATCTCCTGGAAGTAAGCCTCAGCCCCTCTTTCCATCTGATCAGTGAGAGCCTCGACGAAGTAAGAACCGGCCAGTGGGTCGATGGTATTGGCCACGCCCGTCTCATAGGCAAGGATCTGCTGCGTGCGCAATGCGATCTTGACTGCGTGCTCAGTTGGAAGGGCGTACGTCTCGTCCATCGAGTTGGTATGCAGGCTCTGCGTTCCGCCCAACACGCCCGCGAGTGCCTCATACGCGGTGCGAATGATATTGTTCTCCGGCTGCTGGGCTGTGAGACTGCACCCGGCTGTCTGCGTGTGGAAACGCAGGAGCCAAGATTCTGGCTTCTTGGCCCCGTATTTGTCCCGCATGTAGCGGGCCCATATCCTTCGCGCTGCCCGGTACTTGGCCACCTCCTCGAAAAGGTCAAGGTGCGCATTGAAGAAAAAGGACAGGCGGGGAGCAAACACGTCCACGTCCAAGCCGGCAGCGATGCCAGCTTCCACATAGGCGAAGCCGTCGGCCAGCGTGAAAGCGAGCTCCTGCACTGCAGTGGAACCCGCCTCACGGATATGATACCCAGAGATGGAAATCGTATTCCACTTGGGGACGTGTTGGGCGCAGAAGGCCATCGTATCGGTAATGAGGCGCATGGAGGGGGCAGGGGGGTAGATCCACTCCTTCTGCGCGATGTACTCTTTCAGGATGTCATTCTGGGTCGTGCCGGCGAGCTTGTGCGAAGGGACTCCCTGTTTTTCCGCCACGGCAATGTACATGGCCAGAAGGATGGAGGCAGGGGCGTTGATGGTCATGGAAGTGGAGATGCGGTCCAGGGGGATGCCCGAAAAAATGACCTCCATGTCGCGCAGGGAATCGACGGCCACGCCAAACTTGCCCACTTCTCCTTTTGCGCGGGGGTGGTCAGAGTCGTACCCCATCAGGGTGGGAAGATCAAAGGCCACCGACAGCCCTGTCTGCCCTTGAGCGAGCAGATAGTGGAAACGTTGATTTGTCTGCCGCGCCGTGCCCAGTCCGGCGAACTGGCGCATAGTCCAGAGCCTGCCGCGGTACATGGTGTGCCGTACCCCGCGGGTGAAGGGGAACGCCCCAGGAAAACCTATGTCCTTCTCGTAATCGATATGCTGAATGTCCAGCGGGGTGTACAGAGGTTGGATGGGGGTACCTGAGATGGTGGTGCACTGCCCCTGTTGCAGGCACTCGGATTCCGCCACACGCGCCGCCCACTCCACTTGCCCCCTTTTGACTTTCTCGATAAGCTCCTGACTGAAATCCACGCGCCCTCCTCTGTTGGCCAACTTCCCCACGCCGTAGGAAGCGCTGGTAGTAGTCAGTAAGGCAAAGGTGCTGACCACCCCATTCTCGCAGAGGCGCCGCGCGCGCCTCATACGTCTGGCCACCAGAACAGCCACACGCCAGACGCGGATCCCTACCTCACCCAGATCCCCTTTGGCACCACTGCGTTTTGTAAATTAGCAAAATCCGAGAAAAAGTCAAGAGAAAATTGCACGGTCAGCAGTCATTTTGCGCGTGCGGGCAGGTTTGCTCCTGGCGGTCGCCACGCCTGCCAATTTTTTCCTTGACATTGTCGCCGGTTTTGTGTATAATGCTGTCGGCTGAACAGTGTTCAGGCCGCCACCCTCGAGCAGGAGAACCTCATGCCAGGCCAGCGGAGCTGGAAAGACAAGCTACTTGACGACAAGGACCTGCCGCGCGTCGAACCCCTTCCCGAAAAGCTGGTGAACCGATGGGGCCCGGGTACTGTGGTCATCCCGGCGCCACGCGAGGTGGACGAGCTGATGCGACGCGTGCCACCAGGCAGGGTGACCACGATAAACGAGATCCGCGCAGCCCTGGCGCGGAAGCACCGCGCGACCGTGGGCTGCCCCATGACCACGGGCATCTTCGCCTGCATAGCTGCTCGCGCGGCAGAAGAGGACAGGGCCGCAGGGGTGCCGGACATCACTCCCTATTGGCGCACGCTCAAGTCCGGTGGGGTACTGAACGAAAAGTACCCAGGTGGTCTCGAGAGAGCAAAGGCATTCTTGGAGCAGGAGGGACACACCGTGATCCGCCGGGGGAAGCACTACGTCGTCGCCAATCTTGATGCGGTGCTGTTTGCACCTTGAGCCCCTACGGCGCTACGCTGGGCGGTGGAGTGACTGTCGTGCTGGGGGCGTCCCCGTGGCGCACGATTGCCAAGACGCGACCTCGAGAAGTGGAGTCCTGACGAGCCGGCTGAGAGGATCAGCGCATGCCAAGGATAGAGCTCAAACCCCTTGCCGAGTACCAGTTTGCCACGGAGCTCACGGTGCGCGTCACCGACCTGAACTACGGTGGCCATCTGGGGAACGACCGACTGCTGGGACTAGTACACGAGGCGCGCCTCGCCTTCCTCGCCAATCACGGCTGGTCAGAGATGGACTGCGGCGGGGTAAGCCTGATCATGGGTGACGCGGCGATCGTGTTCTTGGGCCAGGCCTATGGCGGAGACAGACTGCGCGTTGAGGTGAGCATTGGCGAGCCGAGGCGCTGCGGTTTTCGCCTTTTCCATCGCATCACGCGTGCATCCGACGGGAAGGCCATCGCCCTGGTGGAGACGGGGATGATCTGCTTTGACTATGAAAGGCAACGGGTTCAACCTCTGCCGCCGAAGGTTAAGGAGCTCTTCTCGCGCCTCCGATCCCCATTATGAGGATAAGTGCACCGTTGGGCACTTTTCCGAAGCCGAGGGAGTCGGGAAGCCGCATGCTATGGGCCGCGATTCGTAGGAATGACCTTCCGTCGAGTCTTCACCCGGACGAACGCGGTGCTGAGGCAGTTTCACAAGAGATCTGCGCCGACTCTGTAGTCTAGAAGCCAGAGTCCGGCCAGGAAAACGAGTCAAGGTGGTTGGACCATTCCAGCAAACGGAGGAAAGGAGAAAGAGAGAAGAGCAGAAGCTGAAATAGAGCCGTCAGCGGGTACGTGGGCAAGGGCGCCTGGCACGTGGTTGAGGGCGTAAATCTTCCATTCGAACGAAGCAGGGGGAGGTTTGCGTATGCGCGAAAGTGGCGAGGCACTGGACGCGAGGTTAGACCCACAGCAGCGGGCAAAGTTAGAGCGGATCAAGAATCCATTTCTCCACCAGTTTCTGGCCAGCGTGGTGGACCCGTGTGCTCCTGCCAAGATCTTTGTCAGCACTGGCTCGGAGGCCGATCGTCAATACGTCCGACAGATGGCCCAGACCAGGAGGGAGGAAGCCCACTCGCCATTCCTGGGCACACCATCCACTTCGACAGTGCGCGGGACCAGGCCCGGGACAAGAGAGGCACACAATTTCTGCTCCCGCCGGGCCTGGACTTGGGCCCCGAAATCAACAGTGTCGACCGTGCCCAGGGTCTGCAAGAAATACGTTCACTCTTGCGAGGCTCATTGGCAGGGAGGGAGATGTTTGTCCTCTTCTATTGTCTTGGACCTCTTGGTTCTGCCTTCTGCATACCCTGCGTACAGATCACCGATGCGGCTTACGTGGCGCACAGTGAGGACCTCCTCTACCGCGCGGGTTACGAGGAGTTTGTGCGCTTGGGCCCGGAGGTACCTTTCTTCAAAGTAGTGCACGCCCAGGGTCGGCTAGAGGAGAGCGGCCTGGGGTTGCTGGTGAGCGCCGACATCGACAAGCGCAGGGTGTACATCGATCTGGAGGAGGAACTCATCTACAGCGTGAACACTCAGTACGGTGGCAATAGCATCGGCTTGAAGAAGCTGGCAATGCGGCTTGCGATCAGGCGCGGCTCCCGCGAGGGGTGGCTCACCGAACATATGCTCATCGTCGGCGTGCATGGCCCTGGCGGTCGCATCACCTACTTCACCGGCGCCTTCCCCTCGTTGTGCGGAAAGACTTCTACCGCCACTGTTCCAGGGGAACTAATTGTGGGCGACGACATTGCCTATCTCCGCCAGGTGAATGGACAAGTACGCGCGGTGAACGTCGAGAAAGGGATCTTCGGCATCATCGATGGCGTCAACTCCGTTCATGATCCCCTCATTTGGAAGGTTCTCCGCAGCCCAGGAGAGGTGATCTTCTCCAACGTGCTGGTGACGAATGACTACCAGGTGTACTGGCACGGCATGGACGGTCCATGTCCACCCGAGGGAGTCAACTATACCGGCAGGTGGGTTCCAGGCAAGAAGGATGAAGCAGACAACGAGATCCCGCCCTCGCACAAAAACGCACAGTTCACCTTTGATTTGCATCTCTTAGATAATCTTGATCCTCGCATTGACGACCCAGAAGGAGTACCGATTGCCGGCGTCATCTACGGCGCCAGAGATTCCGACACCTGGGTGCCGGTAGAAGAGGCCTTTGACTGGGAACATGGGATAGTGACCAAGGGGGCTGCCCTGGAATCCGAGACGACCGCTGCGACCCTCGGTCAAGAAGGGGTGCGAACCTTTAACCCGATGTCGAACCTGGACTTTTTGTCAGTGCCCATTGGCCGTTACATCCAAGACAACCTGGATTTCGGCGCGAGGGTGTCGCCACCCCCTCGCATCTTCTCGGTCAACTACTTCCTGCGCGATGAGCACGGGAACTTCTTGAATGAGCGCGACGACAAACGGATCTGGTTGAAGTGGATGGAGCTACGTGCGCACGATGAGGTCGGCGCCATCGCCGGACCCACCGGCTTGCTCCCCAAGTATGAAGACCTACGCCAGTTATTCAAACAGGTCCTTGGTCGTGACTATTCCCTGCACGCCTATCGCCAGCAGTTTACCGTGCGCGTGCCGGAACACATTGCGAAGATTGCGCGCCTGCTAAAGATCTACACGGAGCGCGTGCACGACACGCCGCCACGAGTGTTTCAACTGCTTGCTGAACAGCGCCAGAGGCTTGAGGAGCTGAGAAGGAAGCACGGCGATCGCGTCCCGCCGGACCACCTGACATAGCGGGCGAGGGCTGTTGCGCGAAAGTACCCCGGCAGTCTGGCGTCAGTGGCAGTTCCCAATTTCGCCAAGAGGAGGGAGCTCTTTTCCCAAAACTGGGAATTGCTCGGACGCCGAAGCTCTGGCATCCAGCCGGCGACGTGCCAACACATTGATAATCTTGACGGGCTCCAGTTCCCCGTGGTCGGGGCCCATGGCACAGTGTTTGGTCAGTAACAGTGCCTGCGACACGACTGAATTGCGTCCAAACCAAGGAAGCGAAGGGATGGCGCCTCATCAGGTGACAGCAGACATAGAGGCTGTGCGAGGGCGTCTTTCACCGGAGCGGGGTTCCCAGCGCAGCGGTTTCTCCTTGGCCACGCGCGTGGTGAACAGCGAATTCCTCGCCCGTGTACGTAGTCTCAGCGGGGTCGATCCGCGCGAATGTTACCAGTGCGGCAAGTGCTCCGCTGGCTGCCCCCTGACTCCGGAGATGGACCTCATCCCCAGCCAGGTCATCCGCTTGCTGCAGCTGGGGCAGGAGCAGGAGGTGTTGGGCTGCAAGACCATCTGGCTGTGTGCCTCCTGCTTCCAGTGCTACTCGCGCTGCCCTAAAGGGATCGACTTTTCCCGATTGGCGGAGGCCTTGCGCATGCTGGCCATGGCCGCCAAAGTTGAGTATCTTGCTCCTGAGGATGTGCCGGAGCACGTGTTGGAAGAGGCACCGCAGCAGGCGCTGGTGAGCGCCTTCCGCAAATATGGCTTGTGACGGGAAGGTCTGAGCCGAGGGACTGCGCATGAAATTCTCCTACTACCCTGGGTGCACGCTCAAGGACAAGGCCACGCATCTGGATGAGACCACCAAGGAGACGGCGCGCACCCTAGGCATCGAACTCCAGGAGCTGGACACCTGGACCTGCTGCGGCGCTACCTACCCCCTCACCGAAGAAAAGATCGCTAACCTCGTCCCCCAAATCCGCATTCTTCGCAACGTCCGTCAGGCTGGCAATCAGCAGGTGACCACCACCTGTGCCTTCTGCTACAGCACCCTAAGGAGGGCCAACCGGGCTATCAGGCTGGATCCAGTGCGCAGGAAGCGGGTAAACGCCTTTCTGCGCGACGACGAGCCAGTGCGGCCTTACAAAGAGCAGGCTGCGGCACCCCGCGATTACGAAGGCGAGGTCGCGGTCCTGCACCTCCTGGAGGTCTTCCGCGACGGACTGGGATGGCAGAGGCTAGCCAAAGCCATCAAGAAGACATTGACCGGGCTAAAAGTGGCGCCCTATTATGGCTGCAAGCTGCTTAGACCGCCGAAGGAGGTAGAATTCGACGACCCGGAGAATCCCACCATCTTTGAGAATTTCCTGCGCGCCCTGGGGTGCGAAGTGGTCGATTTCCCCTTCAAGAGTGAATGCTGCGGTTCGTACCTAGTCCTTTCCGCCCCTGATGCCGCTTCCCGTGTCTCGTACCTGATACTGAAGTCGGCGACGCAGAATGGGGCTGAGGTGGTGGCCTTGAGTTGTCCTCTGTGCTACTACAACATGGACCTGCGCCAACGGGATATCAGCAGGCTGTATGCCGATTTTCGCCAGGTGCCGGTGCTCTTTTTCACGCAGCTTCTGGCCCTGGCGTTGGACCTGGACGAAAAGACCCTCGGGCTGGAACGCCACTACGTGGATGTGCGCCCAGTCTTGAAACAGAAGAACCTAATCCAGTAGGGTGAGGAATGAAACGGATCGGCGTGTTTGTTTGCCATTGCGGGCACAATATTGCTGGTGTGGTGGATGTCAAGCGGGTGGCCAGTGAGCTGGCCAAGCACCCAGGGGTGGTCTTTGCGACCGACTACATCTACATGTGCTCGGAGCCAGGACAGGCTCTGGTGCGGGAGAAGATACGGGAGCTCGGCCTTGAGGGAGTGGTCGTGGCTGCCTGCTCGCCGACCCTCCACGAGCTCACCTTCCGCAACGCTGGGCGCATGGCCGGGCTCAACCCTTACCAGGTGGAGATGGCCAACATTCGCGAGCAATGCAGTTGGGTCCACACCGATGGCGCCCGCGCAACCGCAAAGGCCTTAAAGATCGCCAAGAACATCATCGAGAAGGTGCGGTACAACGAAGCCTTGGAGCCGGTGCGGGTGCCGATCACCCCGCGCGCGTTGGTCATCGGCGGCGGCATTGCCGGCATCCAGGCGGCTCTGGACATTGCTGACGCCGGCTATGAGGTGGTGTTGGTGGAGCGCGAACCTTCCATTGGTGGGCACATGATCCAGCTTTCTGAGACCTTCCCCACCTTGGATTGCTCGCAATGCATCCTCACGCCCAAGATGGTAGCAGTAGCCCAGCACCCCAAGATCAAGCTCCTGACCTACTCAGAGGTGGAGGATATCTCTGGCTACATCGGCAACTTTAAGGCCAGGATCAGGCGAAAGGCGGCCTACGTGGATTGGGAGGTGTGCACCGGCTGCGGGGTCTGCGTGGAGAAATGTCCAAAGAAGGTGCCTTCGGAATTTGAGCGTTTCCTGGGCATGCGCAAGGCCATTTACACCCCGTTCCCGCAAGCGGTGCCCAACAAGCCGGTCATTGACCGCGCCAACTGTACCTATTTCCTCAAGGGCACGTGCAAGGCCTGTGAAAAGTTTTGTGAGGTAAAAGCGATCCGTTGGGAACAGGAGGATCAGTACCTCACCGAAGAAGTGGGCGCGGTGGTGGTCGCCACGGGTTACGACACGTACCCGATAGCCAATCTGGGCGAGTATGGCGGGGGAAAGATCAAGGATGTGATCGACGGGCTTGCCTTTGAGCGCCTGCTGTCGGCTTCTGGCCCAACTGCCGGCCAGATCCGCCGCCCCTCCGACGGCGCGGTGCCCAAGGAGGTAGTCTTTGTGCAGTGCGCAGGCTCGCGTGACCCGGAGCTGCACAAGGCCTATTGCTCCAAGATCTGCTGCATGTACACCACCAAGCACGCCATGCTCTATAAGCACGCGGTGCCGGATGGCCAACCCTACGTCTTTTACATCGACATGCGTACCAACGGCAAAGGGTACGAAGAGTTCTACCAGCGCGCCATCGATGAGGACGGGGTGATCTTCCTGCGAGGGAAGGTGGCAAAGATCTTCCAGGACGGCGACAAGGTCATGGTCTGGGGCGCGGACACGCTCACCGGGCGCAAAGTGGAGATTGCCGCGGACATGGTGGTGTTGGCCACTGCCATCATCCCCAGCGTGGGCACCGATGAGCTAGTCAAGCGCATCAAGGTGGGGTGCAGCGACGGCGGCTTCCTGCTGGAAGCCCACCCCAAACTGCGCCCGGTGGAGAGCATGACGGCGGGCTTTTTCCTTGCAGGGTGCGCCCAGGCGCCCAAGGACATCCCGGAGGCGGTGGCGCAAGCAAGCGGCGCGGCGAGCAAGGTGGTCGGGGTATTTGCCCAAGGACAGATGGCGCACGAGCCGATCATTGCCTATGTGGACGAGGAGCTGTGCAGCGGGTGCCATATGTGCATACCGGTGTGTCCGTACGAGGCCCGCGAATTCGACAAGGAAAAGGGGATCGCCATCGTCAAGGAGGCGCTGTGCGAAGGGTGTGGCGCCTGTGTGGCCACTTGCCCGTCTGGCGCCACTCAGCAGCGTAACCTGACCGACGTGCAGGTGGAAGAGATGATCACCGTCAGCCTGATGGAGTAGACATGTTTGAGCCCAAGATCATCTGCTTTTTGTGCAAGTGGTGCACGTACGCCGGTGCGGACCTGGCGGGCACCTCGCGCATGAAATACTCGCCCAACGGCGTAAACATCCGTTTCCTCTGCTCCAGCCGCGTCGATCCTCAGCACGTGTTGTGGGCATTCAAGAGCGGGGCGGACGGCGTGTTCCTGGGCGGGTGTCATCCCGGGGATTGCCACTATCAGGAGGGCAACTACAAGACCCTGCGGCGTATCACGCTGATGAAGAAGATGCTCGGGCAGCTGGGCATCGAGGACGGGCGCCTGCGCCTGGAGTGGATCTCGGCGGCAGAAGGGCGCAAGTTCGCACAGGTCATGGACGAGTTCACCGAGCAGATCCGGGCCTTGGGGCCACTCAAGTTAGAGGTGTGACAGAGGAGGCTTCGGAATGGCTGAGGGCAGTGCCCAGGAAAGACGCGATCTGGTGCCCATCTACATCATGGGCAAGAAATACGATGTCCCTTCCAGCCTCACCATCCAGAAGGCGCTGGAATATGCAGGCTACCAGCTCATTCGGGGGTGTGGCTGTCGCGGAGGGATTTGCGGCGCCTGCGCCACGGTCTATCGCAAGCCGGGCAGCTACCGTATCGAGGTGGGGCTCGCCTGCCAGACGGTGGTCGAGCCCGAAATGCACCTGACCCAGATCCCCTTCTTCCCGGCCAACAAGGCCGTCTATGACCTGGAAAAGCTGCGGCCGGTGGGGAGCGAGGTGGCGCGGCTCTACCCAGAGATCTTCAAGTGCATCGGCTGCAACACCTGTACCCGCAGCTGTCCGATGGACATCGAGGTGATGCAGTACATCTCGGAGGCCATTCGTGGCAACATCGCGAGGGTGGCCAAGCTATCGTTCGACTGCGTGATGTGTGGGCTCTGCGCTGCGCGCTGCCCGGCCGAGGAGGTGCAGTACAACGTGGCTATCCTTTGCCGTCGCCTCTACGGCAAGTACATCGCTCCTCGTGCCGAGCACCTGGCGCAGCGCGTCAGGCAGATTGAGGAAGGTCGCTACGAGGCAGACCTACGTGAACTGATGAAAGCACCAAAAGAGGTGCTCAAGAAGCTGTACGCAGAACGCGAAGTGGAACCAGAGATGGGCGACGAATTCTGGGTCCCGCAGGACACGAGCCACCTGTAGCTGGGCGTTGGCCGGCAGGGTGTGGCTCACTGAGCAACCATTGCGCCGACAATGTGGTAACAGGAGGTTGAAAATGCCGTATACGCCCGAGTTGCGAGAGCTCGTCAAGATCGTTGAGAAGACTCGGCCGGCGCGGGTGGAGAGGAAGAAGAGGGGAGAGGAGTTCCCCGCCATCCCGGTGGAGAAACGGGCGGAGATACTCCGGAAATACCATCCCGACTACATCGAAGGGACCCGTCGGGAGTTAAAGGTGGGCCCGAGCAAGGGGTACGCCATCACTCATGAGTACGCGGACTTGCTGGAGGCGCGCAGTCGCATCGATCCCCTGACGTTTCCCCTCACTGAGGTCCACTACGAGACCGACGTGCTCATCATTGGCGCCGGCGGTGCGGGCAATGCCGCGGCCCTGATGGCCCATCAGCATGGCGCCCGGGTGATCATTGCCACCAAATTGCGCAACGGCGACGCCAACACCATGATGGCCGAAGGGGGCATCCAGGGCGCCAGCAAGGTGGAAAAGGATTCGCCCTACTACCACTACCTGGATGTGATGGGCGGCGGCCACTTTACCAATGACCCGGAATTGGTCTACACCCTCGTGACCGAGGCTCCCAAGGTGCTGGCCTGGCTGGAGAGCTTGGGAATGATGTTCACCAAGTACCCAGACGGCCGCCTGCACTCCATGCACGGTGGTGGCACCTGCCGCAAGCGCATGCACTATGCCGGCGACATCACCGGCGCCGAAATCATGCGTACTTTGCGCGATGAGGTGCGCAACCACCCCGAGATCAAGGTCCTGGAGTTCAGTCCGGCCGTGGAGCTGGTACTCAACGAACACGGCCACTGCGCCGGAGCCATCCTGTACAACCTGGAGACTGAAGAGTACCTGCTCGTCAAGGCGAAGGCGGTCATCCTCGCCACTGGGGGCAGCGGCCGTCTGCATGTGCAGAACTTCATGACCACCAATCACTACGGAGCCACGTTCGATGGCGTGGTGCTGGGGTATCGTGCCGGTGTGCCCATCTGCTTCCTGCACACGGTGCAATATCACCCCACCGGAGCCGTGTACCCGGAGCAGGCCGAAGGGCTATTGATCAGCGAGAAGTTCCGTGGCGCCGGAGCAAATCTGGTCAATATTGACGGCGAGCAGTTCGTGTACGAGCGCGAGCCCCGCGATGTGGAGACTGCCTGCGTGATTCGCGAGTGCTCGCCAGAGGTGAACAAGGGGATCCGCACCCCTGCTGGCCGGGTGGGCGTCTGGCTGGACTCGCCGATGATCGACCTGCTATCGGGCGAGGGCACGGTCAAGCGGGAGTTCCCGGGCAAGGCCATCCTGTTCAGACGCTACGGCATCGACATCTCCAAGGAGCCGATTCTCATCTACCCGACCTTGCATTACCAGAATGGCGGCCTGGAAATCAACAGCAAGTGTGAGACTTGCGTGCCAGGGCTGTATGCCGCAGGCGAAGTGACGGGCGGGGTGCATGGTGAGAACCGGCTCATGGGCAATTCGCTCCTGGACGTGACCGTGTTCGGGCGCATTGCCGGCGTGAGTGCGGCTGAATATGTGAAAAACGTCAACACTGACGGCGCCCTCACCCTCGATCACGTGGTAGCCTACCACCGCGAGCTCGAGGAAGCAGGCGTAGTGACCGACAGAGTGGCGCCGATGTTGCTGCCCGACTACACCAATCCAGAAGTGCGAAAGCGGCAGCTGACTTCCGTGTATCGGGGCACGCTCCGCTGAGGGCCCCGGCCGGCGAAGAGGACTATCAGCGCACGAGGGAAGAGGTCATGGCCAAACCGAAGGTTGCTTTCTACTGGAACGCATCATGCGGCGGCTGTGAGGAGGCCGTGGTGGACCTGGCGGAGGACATCCTCAAGGTTGTGGAGGCCGTGGACGTTGTCTTCTGGCCCGTGGCCATGGATTTCAAAAAGGCAGATGTGAAAGCCATGGGCGACGGCGAAATCGCCGTCTCGTTCATCAACGGTGCCGTGCGCACCGAGGAACAGGAGGAGATGGCCAAGCTCCTGCGCCAAAAGTCGCAACTGGTGGTGGCGTTCGGCTCTTGCGCCCACCTGGGAGGAGTGCCAGGGCTGGCCAACTTTTGGGACCGCCAGAGCATCTTTGAGCGCGTGTACAAGGAGGTGCCTTCGGTGATCAACGCCGAGCAGGTGATGCCGCAGCAACGGGTAGCCACACCCTACGGGGAGCTGCACCTGCCCGAATTCTATGACACCGTGCGTACCCTAGATCAGGTTGTGGACGTGGACTACTATCTGCCCGGGTGTGCGCCTCCGCCGGACCTGATCATGAACGCGGTGAGCGCCATCCTGAAGGGCGAGCTCCCGGCAAAAGGCGAAGTCTTGGCGCCAGCAAAGGCCCTGTGCGACACGTGCGCGCTCAACGAGACCAAGCCGGAGAAGATTGCCATCAAAGAGATCAAACGGGTCTCTTTGACCCCTGTAGACCCGCAAAAGTGCTTCCTGGCCCAGGGCCTCATCTGCCTTGGCCCGGCCACGCGTGGCGGATGCGGGGAACGTTGCATCAACGCCAACATGCCCTGTCGTGGGTGTTTCGGCCCCACCAAAGGGGTGATTGACATGGGCGCAAAATTCCTCTCAGCCCTGGCGTCCATCATCGATGCCAACGACCCCGCGGAGGTGGAAAAGGTCATGGACTCCATTATCGACCCGGCAGGCCTCTTCTACATGTACTGTCTGCCCAAGTCGATTCTCAGGCGGAAGAAAATGGAGGCCGCTCATGCCTAAAAGAGTGACCATCGACCCGATTACCAGGCTGGAAGGGCACGGCAAAATCGAAATCTTCCTGGACGAGCTAGGCAACGTCCAGAAGGCATTCCTGCAAATCCCCGAACTGCGGGGTTTCGAAAAGTTCGCCGAAGGCCGACTGGCCGAAGAGATGCCGCGCATCACACCAAAGATTTGCGGCGTGTGCCCCACCACCCACCACATGGCCTCTGGCAAGGCGCTGGACGACCTGTATAAGGTGGAACCGCCGCCCGCGGCTAAGAAGATCCGCGAGCTCATCAACTCGGCCTTTATGGCCGAAGACCACGCCCTGCACTTCTTCTTCCTGGGCGGGCCCGATTTCATCGTCGGGCCAAAGGCACCCCCTGGACAGCGCAACATCCTTGGGGTGATTCAGCAGGTGGGCCTCGAGGCGGGCAAGACGGTCATCGACATCCGCAAGAGGCTACGGAACGTCATCACCAAGCAGGGGGGGAGGGTCATCCACCCGGTCTGCAACCTCCCGGGCGGCGTGTCCAAGGGCGTGTCCAAGGAAGACCGCGAGGAATACATCCAGACCGGCAAGGATGCAGTGGCCTTTGCTCAGTTCGCGCTCAAGGCGTTCGAGGACATTGTACTTAAGAACCAGGCCTACCTGGATGTGGTGGTGGGCGACGTGTACAAACACACGACCTACTACATGGGTCTGGTGGACGAAAAGAACCGCGTGAACTTTTATGACGGCATGGTGCGCGTGGTGGATCCCACAGGACGGGAGTTTGTCAAATTCCATCCGCGCGAGTATCTGGCACACATTGCCGAGCACGTGGAGCCCTGGAGCTACATCAAGTTTCCGTATCTGAAGGGCGTGGGCTGGAAGGGGTTTGTCGATGGGCCCGAGAGCGGCGTCTACCGGGTGGCGCCCTTGGCCCGTCTCAATGCTGCCGATGGCATGGCAACGCCGCGTGCCCAGGAGGAGTACGAGAAGATGTTTGCCACCCTGGGCAAACCGGCCCATAACACGCTGGCCTACCACTGGGCCCGGCTCATCGAGTTGCTCTACGCTGCCGAGCGCTTCCTGGAGCTGGCCCAAGACGAAGATATCCTGGACCCCAACATTCGCACCATTCCCACCGGGATACCCACAGAGGGCATCGGCGTGGTCGAGGCGCCGCGTGGCACGCTCTATCACCACTACCAGACCGATGAGCGCGGGGTCATCACCAAGGCCAACCTCATCGTGGCCACGGTGAACAATGCCGCAGCCATTGCCATGTCCGTGGAAAAGGCGGCTCAGGGGCTCATCAAGGGGCGTGAGGTCTCAGAGGGGCTGCTGAACATGGTGGAAATGGCCTTCCGCGCCTATGACCCGTGCTTTGCCTGCGCTACCCATAGCCTCCCTGGCGAGACGCCCCTGGAGGTGAACATTCGCGACCCTCAGGGCCAGGTGCTACGCACCCTGCGAAGATGAAGACGCTTGTCCTGGGGATGGGCAACACCCTCCTGGCGGATGACGGCGTGGGGATCTACATCGCGCGAGAGCTGCGCCCTCATCTGCCAGCGGGCGAGGTGGAGGTGCTTGAGACGCAATTGGCGGGGTTCTACCTGGTCGAGCTCCTCAGTGGATATGACCGCGCCATCGTCGTGGACGCGGTGCGCACCGGCAGACATCCTCCGGGCACTCTGCGCTGGCTGACCCTGCGAGATTTGGGCGAATCCATCCACTACCTTTCTGCTCATCATCTTGGTCTACGCACGGCTGTTGACCTGGCCCAGCAGATGGGCGTGCACGTGCCGCAAGCGATTGAGGTGCTGACCGTAGAGGTCGCAGACACGACAACCTTCAAGGAACAGTGCACGACGCCCGAGGTAGCCGCCGCCATTCCGCGCGCCGTGCAGGAGGTAGTGCGCCGCTGCCATCAGGCGTGGGCCCCCTGTTCTTCACCCCGAACCGCCCTCACCTGAATCGCCATTCACCTGCTCCCTTGTCCTGCAAAATGCCCTTGCCTTTGGGGTGGGAATTTCGGAAAATGGCGCGTTCGCATGCAGAAACCGTGGGGTTGTCTGGACTCCAAGGCACTGCTGCACAGAACAGGGCAGACACTCACGCATGTCCACGCGGATGAGCCAGTCCGACAGGACTATGCTTGCCTAAGCCAAAACTTAAGACTTGTTAAGAGGGCCGGCATCAATCGCTGGAGCTAACGAGACAAGAAGCGGGGCGAAGCAGCCCTGGCCGAAGACTAAGACGGAAAGGTCTTGTTCGTGTTCGCACGCTCGGCCTTTTCGATCAGGACTTTAACCGAGAGCTGACCCCGGGGGGAATCGATCTTGTCGCATTGCAGCACCTCGACGGTGGCCCCGAGGCTCAACTAAATGTCGAGGTTGATGGTTTTGAACTCGAGGTCCTCGGAGATTACGAGGCTCCCTTCGGCGGAGACGGTACTAATGCGTTTGCATGGCAGATCCCAAACGCGGTTGGGGTCAAGCGGAGAGAGGAGGGAACCACCCACTAATCGGCGAACGGGAGTTTCCCTCGACGATCTTTTCGTCCAGATCTGCGAGCAATGACGACTTGATGCTTCGAAAGTCCGCTGACCTGAGGGTGTCTCCGCTCACCGACCGACGGGAGGAGGTATGAGCTTGCGAGATATGACGCAAACCACTATTCAGGGGCCACTTCTGGCAAGGCGTCGTTGTGCGAGCCCGTCTTGCGCGCCCTCCCAGAATGGTTCGGCACAGAGGAGGCCACGCGGCGGTACATCCGGGATATTGAGACAGTGCCCACCTGTCTCCCACTTGCCGACAAGGTCGCAGGTTTTTGCCCATCAAGCAGCATAGCGAGTACGCCGCCGAGATATACGTAATGGCCGTGAGACCAGAAATGCACCGGCGGCGGATCGGATGAGCACTCACCCGCAAGATGGAGGAGGAATACCTGAAGGAGAGGGGAGTGGAGTATCTCCAGGTGAAGACGCTGAGTCCGTTGCGCCTGGATGAGGACCTCGAGCGGACCAGGGCCTTCTCCGCGGCAATGGGCTCTAGGGCATTGGATGTGTTCCCAGAGTTCTGGGGAGAGGCAAACCCTTGTCTGCAGGTGATCAAAAGGCTCTGACAGGCCACTGGCGCATTAGCTAAGGACGCGGCCGGCGCAGCTATCGTCCCAGCTTCACGGGTAAGTTTCTCCTTCCGTCCGAGCTCGTTGTGGCTGGGCGTCACCCATAGTGGTGCAGCGGAAACCTGGTAACCTGTGGCCGAATGAACGGGGCGGCAAGATGCAGCAAGTTCCCGTTTCTCCCGTAATCGAACCCGACGTAGATCTCCTGCTTGAGGAAGAACTTATTGCGTGGCAAGGCTTCCTCACGTGGTTTCTGAGCAGAATGGAGTAAGCGGGCGCCTTTGAGCCTGTTGGCATTGAGTGCTTTGTCAACCGGAGTACCGGCGAAACTGACATAGAGCTTTGGATTAGGTCGTTGACGGACGTCCTCATCGTCCTCATCGAGAACAAGGTCGACGCCAACCTCCAGCATCGACAGACAGAGCGGTACAGACAGAAACCGGCTCACTACGTTGGGCGAGGTTTGTGTTCTGCCGGCAAGACGGTGCTGGTGGCTCCAGACATCTACTTTGGCTCTGTCGACGGTACGCTTGGATTCAATTCCAGGGTGACCTACGAAAGCATTCTCGAATGGGTTCTGGAGGCCGAGGGGACTGGGCCTGGAAAAGAGCTAAGATCGCGCTGCTCACAGGCGCCCTCACGCGGGGTTCATCTGGCGGGCTCCTAGTTCCCGATGAATGAATGAATTCTGGCCCCGATATTGGGAGCTCTGCCAGGCCTCGGCACCCGAACTGGGGGTGAACAGGCCTGGCCCCAAACCCCGGGGGGCCGGGTTCATCCATTTTCGCCCTGTCGGTTTCGGCAAGGGGGCGAGGATCATCCACAGGATCGGCCACGGATACGTTGACCTTCAGGTGGCCGGGAAAGGCAACCTGTTACAGTCACTCGCCCACAAGTACGGTGGTCTTCTTGAATCGGGAATGACCCTCGAGGCCGCAGGCAGGTCCGCAGTCTTTCGAATCAACGTTCAGGCCATCGACATGCGGGTTCCATTTCCGGACTCCGAACCTGCGGTCAGAGAGGGAGTATGTGCAGCCAAGTTCCTCAACGTTTGAGGAAACCGAGCCGGCCTCGTTGAGCCCGAAACCGCATGAGCCCTCCATCAAATTCGCAAGTCCTTCCCACCAAGTGGCTCAACCCCCAGTGGTGACGCCCCTTTCCGTTTGGCGCACCCTATCTTGGATGTGGCGGGAGGCGTCGGGGACGCCTGGTGGGGCTGGATTTGGCCGAGGGTCGGGTGCGTGGTCGATGGGAACGACATGGCGGGGCCTCCCGCGCCCGCCGGGCCTAAGTCAACTCAGCGGAGCTGATGTGTCTCCACACGGTTCTCGGTGCTCTCAGTCTCTGTGCCCTGTCTGTGGCCGACTGAAGGGTTCACCGGCAGGCCGGGTCAGTGGGCGCGCTCTTCCGAAAATGCCCTTGCGTTTGCCGTGCGAATTTTGTATAATTACGCCGTCCTGTGGGCAGGTGGTCCACGAGTTTCCTTGACGGCCTGTTCGCGCAGAAGAGACAAGGCGCCCCTATAGCTCAGTATGGATAGAGCAGTGGTTTCCTAAACCATGTGTCGCAGGTTCAAGTCCTGCTAGGGGCACAGGAGGCAGCAGACAGTTGATAACCAGGAGCGAGCATGCTGAAACCCAAGAAGAGACTCACACGAAGGGAGATCAAGGAGGACAAGTTTGTCACTACGTATGCGAAAGTGACCGGCTACCTGGAAACGCACAGCAAGATTGTGTTTGGCGCTGCGGCTGCCATCGTCGTGCTCATCGTTGCCACCTCCCTCGTGAAAGCAGGAAGGCGGGCAGCGGAAGGGAAAGCGGCAGTGGAACTGGCCCGCGGCGTGGCCGCCTATGAGCGCCTGGACCTGACCGCCGCAACCGACATCCTGCGGAGCGCGGTCGAGGACTATGGTGGTAGCAGAAACGGCACGCTGGCCTTTCTGTATCTTGGCAATACCCTCTATGACCAGGGCCAGTACGCCGAGGCCCGGCGCTACTACGAGAAATTTGCCCGTAAGGTGCGAGCGGTCGAGTTCCTCGCTGCTGCCGGAAAGGCCGCCGTTGCCGAGTGTCTGGAACAGGAAAAACACTATCGCCGCGCGGCCGAGCACTATGAACAGGTGGCCAACGATTACTCCTCACACCCGCATGCAGCCCGCTACCTCGTGGCTGCAGGCAGATGCTACGCGCTGGCAGGGATAAAGCAGGAGGCCGGGCGCGTGCTTCGTACCCTTTTGGACAAGTATCCGGAGGCTCAGGAAAAGACGCAGGCCGAACTCGTGCTGGGCGAATTGAAGGGTTGACAAGGCTATCGATAAAAACCCTTGCATCTTAAGTAGGATTTTCATATATTTCTGCCGCAAGTGGGTCGAAGCCAGACCCACTTTTTTGTTGACTGTGGGAGGCAAATGACGGACACGCACGACCTCCGCCAGTTGGTGGAACAGGCTCTGGCAGGGGAAGAGGTCGACCTCATTGAGGTGGAGCCATCTGGGCGGCCGGGGCGACAGTTGTTGCGGGTCTTGGTGGACGTGGAAGGAGGCATCACCCTGGATCACTGCGCCCGCCTGACGGCAAAGATTTCAGACCTGCTGGACCGAAAAGACCCCATACCTGGTCGCTACACGCTGGAGGTCTCCTCGCCTGGCATAGACAGACCGCTTCGCACGGAACGCGACTTTCGACGCAACCTGCAGAGGACGCTCAAGGTCGAGTTCCAGGAGGGCAGTGCGGTCCGCAGCGTGACCGGCGTGTTGAAGGAGGTAGACTCGCAGCAGCTTGTCATTGAGTGCGACGGTCAGACGCACACGGTGGCTTTGGCCACAATTCGCCTTGCCAAAGTGCAGCCCAGATGGTGAGGCGTTCATAAGAAGGAGTAGCTGTAGAGGGTGCATGCATCATGAAGAGTGAGATCGTTGAAGCCTTCAGCGAGATAGCAAAAGAGCGGAACATCGATAAGGAGGTCCTGGCCGAAATCATCGAGTCGGTGTTCATGGGAATGATCAAGAAGCGATTCGGTACCACCGACAACTTTGACATCTTTGTCAACTTTGACAAAGGGGAGATTGAAATATATCAGAACAAGAAGATTGTCGAAGAGGTGACGGACGAGACCTGTGAGATCGACTTGGAGACCGCCCGCAAGGTAGAGCCGGATCTTGAGATCGGCGACGATTTTGTGGAGATTATCGATCCGGCCAGTTTTGGGCGCCGGCTCATTCTTTCGGCACGGCAGAACCTGACGCAGCGGCTAAAAGAGCTGGAGAAAGAGTCCACTTACCAGGAGTTTTCCAAGCGGATCGGCGAGATTGTCAGTGGGGACATCCGCCAGGTGGCTGCCCGCGAAGGGGTGTACATCGTGGTCGAGCGCACGGAGGTGCTGATGCCCCCGTCCGAGCAGATTCCCACCGAGCACTACCGGCGCGGCGAGACCATCAAGGCCGTGGTCAAGAGGGTGGAGCAGACGCCCAAGGGGCCGCAGGTCATCGTGTCGCGCGCTGATGATCAGTTTCTCATTCGCCTCTTCGAATTGGAGGTGCCGGAAATCAGTGATGGCATCATCGAGATTAAGGCCATTGCCCGCGAACCGGGCGAGCGGACCAAGATCGCGGTCTACTCCAATGACAAGCGCATTGATGCCGTGGGCGCGTGCGTGGGGATGAAAGGGATCCGCATCCAGTCCATCGTCAAGGAACTGAACAACGAGAAGATCGACATAATCCCCTGGAGCAGCGAGCCAGAGATATTTGTCAGTCGTGCGCTTAGTCCGGCCAAGCCTTCTCGGATTATTCTCGACGAGGACAACAAGACGGTGATCGCCATGCTCCCGGACGACCAGATCTCTTTGGCCATCGGCAGGGGAGGGCAGAACAGGCGCTTGGCTTCGCAGCTGACCGGCTACGACATTCAGCCGGTAAAGGAGTCGGAGTACCGCGACCTGATCAAGGTTGAACTGCTGAAGGATCGGCCGTTGACCACGTTGACAGAGTTGCGCCCGTCGGTGGTACGGAAGCTCCTGAGCGCAGGGCTGCAGAATGTGCGTGATGTGTTAGAGTCTGATGTCCAGGGGTTGATGAACATCCGGGGCATTGGCCAGAAGACGGCCGAAGAGATTGTCGCAGCCGTCAACAAGGAGCTCAACCAGTAGCCGACAAAGGGCTTCGTGAGGGATGTCACTGGCAAGGAGTGTTGAGGCGTTGAGTAGCAAGAGGCGCGTATACCTGGTTGCCAAGGAGTTCAACATTTCGAACGAGGCGTTGATTGAGTTTTTACAGCACCTCAAGTTCGATGTGCGCAACCAGATGAGTGTGGTCAGCGACGAGGCGTACGGTGAGGTGGTGAAGAAGTACGGCTCGGCAGGACAGGTGTCTGACGCTGACCGCGAGTTCCGCAAGATGCTTCGGGACAAGCGTGCCCAGGAGGAGCAGCGAAGGGCAGCGGCGCGCCTCGAGTTGGAGGAGCGGATCAAGGTGGTGAGCGAGCTTGCCAGCCGCAAGCCCCGCCTGCGCAAGCTCATGGAAGAGCCACCGATTCCTTTGGGGCCAGAGCCAGTGACTACTGCAGCTCCGAGTCCTCCGGTGAGCGCCGAACTTGAGACCGCGGCCCCAGAGACCAAAGAGGTAGTACCGCCCAAGCCGACCCATCGTCGGGTGCGCATCGTCGAGCTGCCAGTGTCGCCGGAGCCCACCCCTGCCCAGGAAGAGATTTCGCGCGGGGTGGAAGTCGCGCCGGCAGAAGCCGAGACTGCGGAGGTCAGCGCAGAAGTCGAGCCCGCCGAGAAAGGAGCGGCGGTGGCGCTCCCCGGCGAAGAGGTGAAGCCGAAAAAGAAAAAGAGACGGAAGCGCCACAAACGGGTGGCTGAGGTCGATGAAGGAGAGGAAGCGGCGGTTGTTGTTGCTCCTGTCGAAGAGGCCAAGAAAGAGAAGCTGCGCAAGCGCCACAAAAAGCGCAAGCCGCAGTTCACTGACGAGGAGATCGAAAAGAGCATCCGGGATACCCTGGCGCGCATGAAAGACGAGGGCCGCAAGCGGCCTCGCCGGCGTATGCGTGAAGGCGAAGAGGTGGAGGTACTCTCGGAACGGAAGGTCATTCGCGTGGCCGAATACGCGTCGGCCGGAGAGCTGGCCGACCTGCTGGGCGTGGAACCTGCGGAGGTGATCAGCAAGTGTCTCCGCCTGGGGGTCATGGCCTCGATCAACCAGCGTCTTGACATGGACACCATCACGTTGGTCGCCTCCGAGTTCGGTTATGACGTGGAGCAGATCGAGGAGTTTGGCGCCGACATCCTGGAGGCTGCGGAAGAGGAGCAGGACGAAAAGGACCTTGTGCCGCGGCCGCCAGTGGTGACAATCATGGGCCATGTCGACCACGGCAAGACCTCGCTGCTTGACCGCATTCGTCAAAGCAATATCGTGGCCGGCGAGGTCGGAGGGATCACCCAGCACATCGGTGCCTATGAAGTGATGGTGAACGGCAAGGCCATCACCTTCCTCGACACGCCTGGTCATGAAGCCTTCACGGCAATGCGCGCGCGAGGTGCACAGGTCACTGACATCGTCGTCCTTGTGGTCGCCGCCGACGACGCGGTGATGCCCCAGACCGTGGAGGCGATCAATCACGCCAAGGCTGCGGGCGTGCCGATTGTGGTAGCCATCAACAAGATCGACAAGCCGGGTGCGAACCCGGACCTGATCAAGCAGCAACTTGCCGATCACGGTGTACTGGTAGAGAGCTGGGGTGGCAAGCACCAGTGCGCCGAGATTTCGGCCAAGACCGGCCTGGGAGTGGATCGCCTGCTGGAGATGATCCTCATCGAAGCCGAATTGCTGGAGCTGCGGGCCAATCCCAAACGGCTGGCGCGTGGGGTGGTGATCGAGTCGCGCCTGGACAAGGGGAAAGGCCCGGTGGCCACTGTTCTGGTGCAGGACGGCACGCTGCGCGTTGGCGACCCCTTTGTGGCAGGCCAAGTGGGTGGACGCGTGCGTAGCATGTTCGACGAACGCGGCAAGAAGATTACCGAGGCGGGACCTTCATGTCCGGCACAGGTCCTCGGCTTTGCCGAAGTCCCACAGGCCGGAGACAAGTTTGTCGTGGTCAGCTCCGAGCGTGAATCGCGCGAGATTAGCCAGCGTCGCCAACAGCTCCACAGGGAACAGGAGGCCCGCCGTACCCGTCACAAGACGCTCGACCAGATCTCCAAGGAGATCCGCGACGGCAAGGTGCGGCAGCTGCGGGTCATCGTGAAGGCTGATGTGGACGGTTCTGTGGAGGCCCTCACCGATGCCCTCATGAAGCTCAGCACCTCGGAGGTAGCGGTGGACGTGGTACACAAGGGCGTAGGCGCGATCTCTGAATCGGACGTGCTCCTTGCCTCGGCTTCCGACGCCATCATCATTGGCTTCAACATCAGGCCCACTTCCGAAGCGCGTGAGCTGGCGGCCCGCGAGGACATCGACATACGGCTTTACAACATCATCTACGACGCCGTGGAGAACGTGAAGGCGGCGCTAGAGGGGATGCTGGAGCCCATTGTCACCGAGAAGCACAGCGGGACGGCCGAGGTGCGCCAGGTCTTCCGCGTGCCTAAGGCGGGCGTGGTGGCGGGCTGCTATGTGCAGACCGGTAAGGTCTCGCGCAGCGACCGGGCCAAGATCTACCGCGAGAACAGGCTCATCTACGAAGGCAAGATCGCCTCCCTGAAGCGATTCAAAGACGACGTGCGCGAAGTGGCGGCAGGATTCGAATGTGGCATCGGCATCGAGAACTTTTCCGACATCCATGAGGGGGATATCATTGAGACCTATGAGGTGGTGACCACGGAGCGGAAGTTGTAGCCTCCTGCCACCTGCGAAGAGCCACGGCAATGTTTGTCGGTCTGTCACAGTTTGAGCTGTTCATCCCGGACAGCGGTTCCCTAAAGTCGAAGCGCTTTGTGCTGAGCAGTCTCAAGGCACGGCTGCGCAATCGCTTCAATGTCAGCGTGGCAGAAGTAGGAGACACCGAAAAGTGGCAACGGGTGACCCTTGGCGTGGTCACCATTGGCAATGAGCAGCGTTTTGTGGACGAGACGTTGGCCAAGATCTACCACTTTGTCGAAGGGGAGGGCAGGGTGCAGATTCTCGACTATCGCGCGGAGATTCTGTAGAGGAAGCCATGCACTCTTCCTTTAAGAGGTCGTTGCGCGTGGGTGAGCTCCTGAAACGGGAGCTGAGCACTATCATCTGCCGCCACGTGAAGGATCCTGGCATTGGCGAGATGACGATCACCGAGGTGTCGGTGACCGATGATTTGCGGCTGGCCAGAGTGTACGTGGCGACTGGGCAGGACCCTGGTGCGCGCGCGGCCACGATGCAGGCGTTGGAGCGGGCGGCAGGCTTTCTCCGGGCCCAATTGGGGGCACGCATCAGGATCAGGTATACCCCCGAGCTGCGGTTCTATTATGACGACACCTTGGACCGTGCCGACCGCATCGAAAGACTGTTGCACGACGCAGGAGCGGATCACCCTGAAGGGTGAGTCCACGACCACAGAAAGCGGGGTGGTCCTGAATGTGAACAAGCCCATCGGCTGGACATCCTTCGAGGTGGTGCATCTGGTGAGGAGCTTGTTCGGTATCCGGCGCGTGGGACACGGCGGCACGTTGGACCCTTTCGCCGAAGGCGTGCTGCTCATATGCGTGGGGCCGGCAACCAAACGTGTGCCAGAGCTAATGGGCTTGTCCAAGGTGTATGTGGGTACCTTGGAGCTCGGTGTCGAGACCGACACGCTGGACGTGACGGGCACCATCGTGCGCCGCTTGGGTTTAGGGGTTCGTCTCAGCCGGGAGATGATAGCGCAGGCGATGAGCCGCTTCGTTGGCGAGATAGAGCAGCTGCCGCCGATGTACTCGGCCGTCAAGGTGGATGGCAAGCGGCTCTACCGGTGGGCCCGGGCGGGTCAGGAAATCGCGAGGCAGCCACGCGTGGTCAGGGTTTACCGCTTTGAGGCCACAAGCGTGCGTCTGCCTTTCGTGGGATTCATGGTGGAGTGTGGCAAAGGCACCTATGTGCGCAGCCTGGTAGCGGACTTGGGGACGCTGCTGGGCTCCGGTGCGACGCTCAAGACCCTGCGCCGCACGGCCATTGGGCCGTACCGCATTGAGGAGGCCTTGAGTTTGGAGCAGTTGCAGCGCGCTCATTTTGGTCCAGTGGTGTAGATGGAGATTGTACAGAGCTTTCCACCCGCGGCATTTCTTGAGAAATCAGTTGTCACCATCGGCACATTCGACGGTGTTCACGTCGGACATCGGACGATAATCGCGACAGTGGTGGCTCGTGCTGCCCGGCAAAAGGTGCCGGCGGTTGTCGTCACTTTCGAACCACATCCCCAGCTCGTGGTGCCTCGGCCGGACCGCCCGCTGATTCACCTTGTGTCCCCGTTCCCTGAGAAGGTAGCGCTTTTGGAGGAGCTCGGGGTAGACATTGTCGTAGCCTTGCCGTTCAGTAGCCAGCTGGCGCAAATGGCACCGGCGGAATTTGTTCAGCGCATACTCTGTGGCTCCTTGGGGGCGCGACAGGTGGTCGTCGGTGATGACCATACCTTTGGCAGAGCCCGGAGCGGAACGGTGACGACGCTGCGCGAACTGGGGGCCAAGTGGGGCTTTGCGGTTGAGGTGCTGTCCAAGGTCCTCGTGGACGGGGCGCCGGTCAGCAGCACCCGCGTCCGCCAGCTGCTGGCCCGAGGGGATGTGGCCGCCGCAGCCCGCCTCTTGGGACGCAATTATGCGGTGCAGGGGCTCGTGGAGCGCGGCAGAGGGCTAGGTCGCCAGTTGGGCTACCCCACTGCCAACCTCCGTCCGCCTGCAGAGAAACTGGTGCCTCAATCGGGAATTTACGCGGTGCTGGTGCACGTCGGCGAGGAACGGCTGCGTGGGATTCTCAATATCGGAGTTCGACCAACATTTGCTGAGCAGACCCAGGAGCCGGTCCTTGAGGTGCACATTTACGACTATGAAGGCGAGTTGTATGGCCAGACAATAAGAGTGGAGTTTCTCGGGCGCATTCGAGGCGAGCGACGGTTTGCCTCCACCCACGAGCTGGCGCGTCAAATCGAAGCGGACAAAATGGCTAGTCAGGCCTTTTTTGCGAACGTCAGATAGCGAGGAGAGGAGAATGCCACTGACGAAGGAGAAAAAAGCAGAACTCATCAGCACCTACGGGAGCTCGCCGACCGACACTGGTCGGGCCGAAGCCCAGATTGCGCTCATGACTGCGCGCATCAAGGAGCTCACCGAGCACCTGGAGACGCACGTGAAGGATCACCATTCGCGCCGTGGTCTCATGAAGATCGTGGGCAAGAGACGGAGACTGCTGGAGTACCTGCGGCGCAAAGACATCGAGCGATACCGCAAGGTCATCGAAGCACTGGGCATCCGCCGATAGGAGGGGGGCACCGGAGGGCGCGCGGCGCACACATGGCAGCAGGACCAGACGGCAAGCTGCGCGGTGTGCGAGCGTTGGTGCGCCCGGTGCTGGCCGCGGCCAACGGATGCTCGGCTTGCAGCACATTGTGGGAGGAATAATGGTTGTTCGCAAATCACTTGAGCTTGGTCATTCCACGCTCATTATCGAAACAGGAAAACTCGCTAAGCAGGCGGATGGGGCCGCTTGGGTGCAATTCGGCGACAGCGTCATCCTGGCCACCGCCGTAGCCGGTGAGCAGCCCATCGCGCCGCAGGGGTTCTTCCCTCTCTCGGTAGATTATCGAGAAAAGGCGTACGCAGCCGGGAAGATCCCCGGGGGCTTTTTCAAGCGAGAGGGGCGGCCCAGCGAGACCGAGGTTCTAAACGCCCGGCTTATCGATCGTCCAATTCGACCGCTGTTTCCGGAGGACTTTCCCTACGAGGTACAGGTGATCGTGTGGGTACTTTCGGCCGACCGCGAGAACGACGCTGATGTGCTCGGGGTAATTGGCGCCTCGGCAGCCCTCACCATCTCGGACATCCCTTTTGGCGGCCCGGTTGGTGCGGTACGGGTGGGCAGGTTGAACGGCGCGTTTGTGGTCAACCCGACGTTCGCGCAGCTGGAAGAGAGCGACCTCGATCTGGTGGTGGCTGGCACTGAGGAAGCGGTGATCATGGTCGAGGGCGAAGCGCGGGAAATCCCCGAGGATGACCTGTTGGCCGCGCTCGACTTTGGGCACAGCCACATCAAAAAGATTGTGGCCTTGCAGCGGGAACTGGCAGCCGAATGCGGAAAGCCCAAACGGCACTACGAGCGCAGCGAGCCTGACCAGGCGCTTATGGAACGGGTCAATGCCCTGCTGGGCAACCGCCTGGAACAGGCGCTGCGCGAGACGGAGCGCAGCCGACGGAGCGAATCCATCGACGCCATCAAGAAGGAGGTCACCGAGGCGCTGGCCGAGGAGTACCCGGAAAGTGAAGCGGCCATCAACAACGTCATTGAGGAGCGCATCAAAACGATCGTGCGCGAAATGATTTTGCAGGAGAATCGGCGTTTGGACGGCCGGACCCCGGAGGCTATTCGCGAGATCAGTTGCGAGGTCGGTGTGCTCCCGCGTGCGCACGGCTCGGCGCTGTTCACCAGAGGGCAAACACAGGCGTTGGCCGCAACCACCCTCGGCACCAAGATGGACGAGCAGAAGATCGACGACCTCGAGGGCGAGTTCTGGAAGAGTTACATGCTCCACTACAACTTCCCGCCCTTCTCTGTGGGCGAGGTCCGGCCAGTGCGTGGCCCAAGCAGGAGGGAGATCGGCCACGGTAACCTGGCCGAGCGGGCATTGAAGCCAATGATCCCCAGTGATGAGGTCTTCCCTTACACTGTGCGCATCGTCTCGGACATTCTGGAATCAAACGGCTCGTCCTCGATGGCCACAGTGTGCGCCGGTTCGCTGTCGCTCATGGACGCTGGCGTGCCGGTGAAGGCGGCAGTAGCGGGCATTGCCATGGGATTGGTCAAGGGCCCAGATCGTACGGTCATCCTCACTGACATTCTTGGCGAGGAAGACCACCTCGGGGACATGGACTTCAAGGTCGCCGGAAGCCGGGTGGGGGTTACCGCCTTCCAACTGGACATAAAGACCAGCGGCCTGGAGCCTGCTGTTCTGCAGGAAGCGTTGCATCGGGCCAGAGAGGCGCGTCTCCGCATCCTGGACATCATGGACAGCGTGCTGGATCGGCCGCGGCCCGAGCTGTCGCGCTATGCACCACGGATCGTCTCCTTCAAGATTCCGGTGGATGCCATCGGCACGGTCATCGGCCCGGGTGGCAAGACCATCAGGGAGATTATCCAAGCTACTGGCGCCACCATCGACATTGAGGATGATGGCACTGTGCTGATTGCCTCGGTGGACCCGGAGGCCTGCCGCCAGGCGCAGCGCATGATCGAGGAGCTCACTGCCGAGCCCGAAGTGGGCAAGACCTACGTCGGAGTGGTCAAGACCATCACGAATTTTGGCGCGTTCGTGGAAATCCTCCCCGGCAAGGAAGGCCTGCTGCATATCTCACAAATTTCCAACAGGCGCGTCGAACGGGTGGAAGACGTGCTGAAAGTGGGGCAGAAGGTCGAGGTCAAGCTCCTGCGCATCGGCAGTGACGGCAAGCTCGACCTGAGCCGTAAGGCCCTGTTGAAGGACTGACGGCCGCTACCCCGCTTGGCAAAGGAGAGACAAGGACAGGCGTGACTGAAACTTACAAGCGCTCCATCCTCGACAAGGGCCTGAGGGTGGTGACCGAGTATATGCCCGCTGTCAGGTCGGTAGCCTTAGGCGTGTGGGTGGAAGCTGGTTCGCGCGACGAGACGCCCAGATTGCGGGGCGTCTCGCACTTTGTGGAGCACATGCTCTTCAAGGGCACGGAGCGGAGGAGTGCCAGACAGATCGCCCAGGCCCTGGAGGACCTCGGGGGCATCCTCAATGCCTACACCACCAAGGAGTACTGCTGTTATACGGCGCACGTACTGGACGAGCATGTGTCGCTGGCAGTCGACGTGCTGGCGGACATCTTGCAGAACTCACTGCTCACCGAGGCCGACATTGAGAAGGAAAAGCAGGTCATCCTGCGCGAGATGGATCACGCGCGCGAGGCGCCGGAAGACATTATCTTCGACTACCTGTACGAGGATGTGTACCCGGATCATCCCTTGGGCCAACAGCTCTTGGGCGAACCCGAGACCGTGAGCACGTTCACGCGCGCAGACCTGCTAGAGTTCATGCGCATCCACTACACGCGGGGGCGGATCGTGGTGGCTGCCGCCGGGAACGTCGAGCACGACAGGCTGGTCCACCTTGTGGAAACAAGTTTTGCCCGGTTGCCTGCCGACCACCGTCCGCGCAGAGACCCGCCCCTGCAATCCCCCCGCGGGAGCGTGCGTCGCCAGGACTGCGCACAGGTGCACGTCTGTCTCGGCGGCCGCTCATACGCCTATGCAGACCCGCGCAAGTTCCCCCTGCTGGTCCTGGACACTATCCTGGGCGCAGGAATGAGCTCTCGCCTTTTCCAGGTCGTGCGGGAGGAAAACGCCGCCGCTTACAACATTTACTCATTCCTGGACTTCTACAGTGACACCGGTCTCATCGGCGTGTACTTTGCGACTGAGCCGAAGAAGGTGGCCCTTTGCATGGGCTTGGTGCAGGAACAGCTTCGCGACCTCCGCGCGAATGGCCTGCCGGCAGAGGAGCTCAGTCGGGCCAAGTCTCAGCTAAAAGGGAACCTCATGCTCTCTTTGGAAAACACCTCCAGCAGGATGAGCCGCCTGGCCAAGCTGGAAATCTACTTGCGCGACTTCTGCTCGTTGTCCGACACCCTGGCGCAAATTGAAGCTGTCAGCCATGACGAGGTACAACTGGTGGCGCAGGAAGTTCTAGCAGAAGACAACCTCATCGCCACGCAGCTGTATCCAAACCGGCGACGCGGCCATAGAAGCAGTTGAGCGGGGCGACGGGGTAGAGGTGTGGTGACTCTGGCCTACCATCTGGTCAACTCGCGATTCTATGCGGGCATCACACGCGTCTCGCCCCGCGCCTTTGCCGAGCAAATGAACTACCTCTGTCGGCAGGGTTTCTGTTCCTGCTTGCCCGCAGGCGTAGCTCGAACCGCCGAGAGCAACGAGAAGAAATCCATCTGCATCACCTTCGACGACGCTTATCAATGCGTCTACGAACACGCTTACCCGGTCATGGAAAGCCTAGGTATGCGGGGCACGGTGTTCGTGATCGCCGGTTACGTGGGCAGAACGAACGCGTGGGATGCGCGCCTGAGTAAACCAGTGCGCCATATGGGTTGGGATAGCCTCAGGGACCTCCTCGCGGCAGGATGGGAGATCGGCTCGCACTCCATGACGCACGCCGCCCTCACGGTAGCGTCAGCCGATGCCATCCGCAGAGAAGTCAGCGATTCCAAGAAATTGCTGGAAGATCGCCTGGGGTGTGCAGTTCGAGCTTTTTCCTACCCTTTCGGCGTTCTGAGCGCACGCTTGGTGCACGAAGTAAGAGAGGCTGGGTACGAGGTCGCCTACGGCATGCATATACCACCGCCCTTAAGGGGTGCCGTGTTTTCCCCGTATAATAGGGGCAGAATTGCCGTGTACCTCACGGATGGTCGGAGATCTTTCGCGAAAAAGGTGAGAGGCGAGTGTGGTCCTCTGCACCTGCTTGTGCAAAGAATGGTGAACTTTGCCTCGAGAGGGACAATTCTCGTGAAGAGCTGAAAAATCGCTTGATATTTTCCTTGCGATTTTCTATAGTTACAACGCACCGTGCAGCAAAACCCGAGGAGTGGGGATGGCTGATCTAGCGATTAGAAAGCTGTACTACTCCATCGCTGAGGTGAGTAAGATCACCGATGTCAAGCCGCACGTGCTGCGTTATTGGGAAAGCGAGTTTCCTGAGCTCCGGCCGGCGAAGAACCGCGCAGGAAATCGCATTTACAAGCTGGACGACATCAGGCTCATTTTCCGCATCAAGCGTCTCCTGTACGTTGACAAGTACACCGTCGCTGGCGCTCGGGAGAGACTGGCGCGGGAACGTTTGGCCGAGAGGGCGAATCCCCGCCAGGAGCGGCAGTTAGTTCTCTCGCTCGAAGAGCTTAAGCGGGAGAACCTCCTGGCCGAAATCGAAATGGAGCTGAGGGGCATACTCGACATTTTGGAGCGGGTGAGTTCAAAGTCGGGGCGTGGCGCAGTCCGGTAGCGCACTTGACTGGGGGTCAAGGGGTCGCTGGTTCAAATCCAGTCGCCCCGACAGGTCGCAGGCCCGTGCCTGCACGGAAGTGGGTACGGGCCTTTCTACCCTTGGGTCTCGGGGATGCGAGGAAGGCCCTGGTAGCGCCATCATCGAAGATTCTGGTTGCTTTTTTGCGGACAATACACTACATTTGCAACCAAAGCCTGAGGAGGGGGCGCTGCAGGCAAGATTACCGGGCCGCAGACGCACGGCAAGCTGTGGGACGCTGGGTTTAGCCACGCGAGCAGGTTGAGGTGAGACAGCGTTCGGGAGGCTTAGCATGCGCGCCGACACAGGTGTCGGTTGCTGTGCTTATCCCAGCACTAAACGCAGCAAACACGCTGGTAGACGTGGTCGAAGGGGTACGGGCGAGCCTCGTCCGCGCCGAGATATTGGTAGTGGACGACGGCTCGACTGACAATACGGCCAGCGTGGCAAAGGGCCTTGGTTGCCGGGTTCTCCAGCATCCTCGTAACGCCGGCAAAGGAGCAGCGCTGCGGACGGGGTTTGAAGCCGTCGGAAAGAGGGCGGAGGTAATCCTCACGCTGGACGCCGACGGGCAACACGACCCCAGGGAGATACCGGCTTTGCTTCAACCGGTACGGGCAGCTGAAGCCGACGTGGTGGTGGGCAACAGGATGTGGAACTGGCGAGGCATGCCCCTGGATCGCTATTTGAGCAACCGGCTCAGCTCGCTGGTGGTGTCGTGGATGGCGGGAGTGCCGATCCCGGATAGCCAATGCGGGTTCCGCGCGTTTCGACGGGAGGTCGTTGCGGCAATCTCGCTCACGACCTCGCGCTTTGAGACGGAGAGCGAGTTCTTGGTGCAGGCCGCTCGTGCGGGATTCAGGATCGGCAGCGTACCCATTGCTACGCGCTATACCGCCAACACCAGCGCAATGTCCAGATGCGCAGACACGCTTCGCTTCGCCAGGTTGATGGTGAAGCTAGTCACAGAGTCGCGAAAGTACGGTGGCTGAGGTGCAGGACGGAGCACAATCAACAGTAGAACTTGTGGGACCGGAGCAGATCCGGGGGCAGAAATCCGCTAGCCCTGTTCGCCGCCTGTACGATTGGTTGTTGCGCTGGGCCGAGACTCCATACGGCTGGGTGGCGCTCGTCTTGTTGGCGTTTGCGGAATCGTCGTTTTTCCCAGTGCCGCCTGATGTGCTGCTGATCGCGCTCGCGATTGCACTTCCTCGGCGTGCCCTGCTGTACGCCGGCTCGGCCACTTTGGCCTCGGTCGTGGGTGGTGTGTGTGGCTACGGCATCGGCCTGGGATTGATGGAGACAATCGGGTGGAAGATCGTGCGTTTCTATCATGCAGAGGAGCTTTTCACCCGGTTGTTTGCGACTTTCAACCAGTACAGCTTCTGGGCAGTGCTGTCGGCGGCATTGACGCCCATCCCCTATAAGATTTTCACGATTGCTGCGGGCGCCGCCCAGTCATCGCTCCTGAGTTTCATCCTGGCCTCGATCATCGGACGAGGACTCAGGTTCTTTGCTGTGGCCACTCTGCTTTATGTGTGGGGAGCAAGGGTGCGTGAACTGATCGACGAGTACTTTAACCTCGCGACCTTTGTCTTTCTGATCCTTCTATTGGGCGGTTTCCTAGTGCTCAAGTACCTCGTGTAGTCACACCGGGGCGTAGCGCAGCTCGGATAGCGCGCCTGCTTCGGGAGCAGGAGGTCGGCGGTTCAAATCCGCCCGCCCCGACTATGGTTCAACCCCCAAGGCGCACACGCTGGGGTTGAACCTTTTGTTTAGGGTGTACATATTGACACCAGGAGGTCGATGTGAGCAAAAAGAGCGGCTACCCGTTTCGCGAAATCGAAGAGAAGTGGCAGCGTCGATGGCAGGAGACGGGCCTGTACCGCACCGACATGAGCAAGACAGAGAAAAAGCTCTACTGCCTGGTAATGTTTCTCTATCCGTCCGCGGACAAGCTCCATATCGGGCATTGGTACAATTACGCTCCTACAGACAGCTGGGCCCGCTTCAAGCGCATGCAGGGCTACAACGTGTTTGAGCCCATGGGCTACGATGCGTTCGGTCTGCCCGCAGAGAACTATGCGATTAAGAAGGGCGTCCATCCTGCAATTAGCACCGCCGAAAACATCCGCTACATTCGCAAACAGCTTGAGCGCCTCGGGGCGATGTACGATTGGGACAAGGAGATCGATACAAGTTCCCCGCGCTATTACAAGTGGACGCAGTGGTTTTTCCTCAAACTACTCGAACGAGGGCTGGCGTACCGGGCAACGGCTCCGGTCAATTGGTGCCCCCAATGTCAAACAGTTCTGGCTAACGAGCAGGTGATAGATGGCCACTGCGAGCGCTGCTCCACGGAGGTCACCCGCCGTGATTTGGAGCAGTGGTTCTTTCGAATTACCGACTACGCCGAGCGGCTCCTCCAGGGGCACACAAAGTTGCAATGGCCCGAAAAGACGATAATCATGCAGCGGAACTGGATCGGCCGTAGCGAGGGCGCACAGATCCGCTTCAGGCTAAAGGACTACGATGATGTGATTGAGGTCTTCACGACCAGGCCCGATACGCTCTTCGGTGCCACCTATATGGTTCTAGCGCCGGAACATCCATTGGTGGAGAAGATCACCTCGGAAGAACAGCGTTCGCTGGTGAGCGAATATGTGGAGGCGTGCCGGAGAAAGACTGAAATCGAACGCACCAGCACAGAGAAGGAAAAGACCGGCGTCTTTACGGGAGCCTACGCCATCAACCCAATTAATGGCAAGCAGATCCCGATCTGGATTGCAGACTATGTGCTACTGTATTATGGCACTGCTGCGGTCATGGCCGTGCCTGCTCACGATCAGAGGGACTTTGAATTCGCGGTTAAGTATGGGTTGCCGATTGTTGGGGTAATTCAGCCGCCGGAGGGAGCGCTTGCGCCCGCAGGTCGTGCGTACGAAGGTCCGGGTCTGCTCATAAACTCAGGCCCCTTCTCTGGCCAGGACTGGAAGGAGGGAGGCCGGGCGATCGTTGAGGCCCTGAAAAGGGAAGGACTCGCCGACTTCAAGGTCACTTATCGACTTAGGGACTGGCTCATTTCTCGGCAGCGCTATTGGGGCGCACCGATTCCCATTGTGTATTGCGATGGTTGTGGCATTGTGCCGGTGCCGGAGAAAGACCTACCAGTGCTCTTGCCCCCGAATCCAAAGTTCACCGGCCGCGGAGAGTCGCCTTTGGCCACCGTGCCTGAGTTCGTGAACACTTCCTGCCCCCGCTGCGGGGGGCCGGCCCGGCGGGAAGTGGACACCATGGATACCTTTGTCTGCTCGTCATGGTACTTCTTCCGTTTTCCGAATCCCCATTGCGACGACAAGCCCTTTGATCCCGAGGTCGTGGACAAGTGGTTACCAGTAGACCAGTATGTGGGCGGAGCCGAGCACGCCGTAATGCACCTCCTTTACGCGCGCTTCTTCACCATGGCCTTAAAGGACATGGGCCTGGTCAAGTTCGACGAGCCGTTCCTGCGCTTGGTTCACCAGGGCACCATTACCAACCGTGGCGCCAAGATGTCCAAGTCCCACGGTAACGTAGTCAATCCAGAGCCGTACTTGGATCGCTACGGCTCTGACGCCTTCCGCATGTTCATGATGTTTATGGGCGACTACACCGAAGGCGGCGACTGGAGCGACGAGGGGATCGCGGGTATCTATCGCTTCCTGAACCGCGTCTGGAGGCTCGTTGAGGCGTATTGCGCTAATCCCCCCCAGGGTGAGGAGACCGAACAGGCGCAGGAAGTGCTGCACGCGCAACACAGGACCGTCCAAGCCATGACTCGGGACCTGGAGAGGTTCCATTTTAACACTGCGATCAGCCGCCTGATGGAGTTCGTCTCCGTCCTCTACGACTATTCTGAAAAACTGCCAGTGCAAGCACAAAACAGGTCAGTCCTCGGCGGGGCCATGCGTACGCTGGTACAGTGCTTGGCGCCATTTGCGCCGCACCTCGGTGAGGAGCTCTGGGAGAAAATCGGCGGCACCTATAGTGTGTTTGACTCCGGCTGGCCGACCTACGACGAAAAGCTCGCCGCCAGGGAGACCGTCACCGTGGTTTTTCAAGTGAACGGGAAGCTCCGCTCTTCTGCGGTCGTCCAGCGCGGGCTTGCACAGGAAGAACTCAGACGCCTTGCCTTGCAAGACGAACGCGTGCAAAGGTTCGTCGGTGGAAGGAGCGTACGTCGGGTTGTGGTGGTTCCTGACAGGTTGGTGAACGTGGTGGTAGGTTGAGAAGGGGGCAGGCGGAGTTTTTTGGTCGCCGGTGTAGTAACATAACATGCATTATAGCACCGCATTGCTCGGCCATTTCGCTGCCCCTCCACTCCCATCCCAATCTAACCAGGCCCGCACGCGGTATCCGTTCTCAGCTCAAGACTGGAGCCGCCCCCATGAGTCCTGCACCCGGTTCCGCAGCCAGACGAGCCGCTTGGCCGAAATCGGCCAAGGAAGCCACGCAATGAGTCTGACAAGGCCGGGCTCAAATTGTTGACGGGCAAAGGGCCGCGGTACTATGCCAGCCCATCGTGGCGGTCACCCGGAGACATCGGTTCTCGCGGTCCGGTGGCTCACAGAGTTGGATTTTGCAACGCTTGGGTGCATAGGACAAATGGCCAGGCGACGCCTGCGGGCTGTTCGGGCACTCGCTCACAACCACGGCGGCGTCTCAGGCACGCGAGCACAGAACTCCCTTACCAGCTCTGCTTCCATGTCCGCCGTGTACTTGCCGTCGAAGAAAAGCTGAAGGATCTCGTCATGAAACCGGGCCCAGCTATCCTCTTCCTGGCCAGGCACGATGGGATAGAACCGCAGCCCATTTGCGCGGGCGGCTTCCAGATCCCCTGGAGCGTCGCCTATCATGAGCATTCGCTCGGGCTGATACTTGCCAGCCGTCGCCAACCGTAGCTGTTCCTTCTTGCTGCCCACTTCCTGTCCAACGATAATGTCCGCATATTGCGCGATGTCGTGTTCTTGCCACTCGCGCTGCAGGGCCTCGCCAGGGGTGCCGGACACAACAATAATGTCCGCCCGCTGGCTCAATTTCTGCAGAGTTTCTCGCACCCGAGGAAACGGCGGAACCCCATGCACGATGTCCGCCACTGAGGCGTTCACCGCTTCGCTCCACTCCAGTGTCCTGTTTAGCACCGGGTCGTTGCTGGAGGCCACAGCCTCCCGCAACGCTGGGTTTCCGAGGGGCACGCCAGAGTCTATGAACTGTCGTAGCGGGGCCACATCCGGTATGACCACGCCGCGCCGTTTTACCTCCGGGTGTTCTCTGAGGAGATCCAGCACTTTCACCAAAGCGGGGAACCGGTTGGCTCCCCGCCAGCGCGAGTAGAGGTTTACGAACTCCGCCGCCTGGCGAGCGTACTTGGCTACCGCTTGAAGATTCCAGTACTTTATGATGTTCGGTATGAAGCACTCCTTGTGCTTTATCTCCATCGTATCGAAAACACAACCGTCAGAGTCCAAGCCTACAAAGAAGTCGTGTTTGGGGATAAATGCGGCCACTTCGTGTGCCTCAGTGAAACCCATCTTCTTCCTCCTGTCGCTTACGGTCGCTCACTCAGCTGCTATTCCGGCCCGGGTTCCCAATGCGCAAGCCGCTGCGCCGCCCTTCGCTCGGCTCAAAACAGGACTGCCCCCCAGCACCTCTCTCCCACCCGCCGTGTCCGTTAGCGGAGTTTCCACGTTGCTGGTGTGAAGGCACCAAAAGAAATGCCCAGTGCGCGCCTCTGGTTCCCATTAGCCTCACCCTCCTGGGCGCAGCCGATAGAGTAGCTCACCGGCATTCTCCACGAGCAGCAGCCCCTCCTCTTCACGGTTCCGCCACGCGGACAAGTCGATGTCCCCTGGGTTAAGGTACCCGAGATTGAGCTGACGGCAGGTCTCTTCCGGGATGCCAGTCGCAAGGACCACATTGATCCTTGGTCGCTCTACCCCGTCCTCGTACGTGCCAGTGCCCTTGACGTGAGTAGAATGCGCCAACACGCCGCGCGGAACGCCCTTGAACTTTTCCATCTGGGCCAGGTAGTAGTCGCGCACGTGGTAGCCGATTTTGTGCAGCGTGGCTCCGTGGGTGTAAGAGACCTCGGTAATGTGGGGGGCGAAGATCACCAGTTCCCCCCCATCAGCGACTATCGGCTCCAATTTGTACATGACCTTGCCGGCTACCCACAAATCCTCGTAGTAAGGAGGCGCTACGCCCAAGACGTGACTGTAGGTTCTGTCCACATAGCATATGTGCAGCTTGGCGGAGAGATCCGCTGCCTCGGACCAGGCCTGCCTGTCGTCGCCGATGAAGATCCCACTGACGTTGCCCTCGTGCATGACCAGATTGATATAAAGCCGAGGCACAGACAAGAAGGACGCAGCCTTGTCCAATAGATGGCGGACGGGATTGTCTTTAACGCCGTTGAGTGCCATATTGGTGATCACTGCGGACAGCCAGTGGAAAAAGTGGATAAAGTCGGCGCCCGCGATTCCGGGAAAGAGGTACTTGTTCCCCCCTGAGAAGCCGGCCACCTCATGGGGAACCACCGGGCTAAGAATGATTAGAAAGTCATGGTCGAAAACGCGCCTGTTTAGCGTCACTACCGCCTGCTCATGAAGCAAGCCGCCAGAGATGTGTTCCACTTCTTCCGCGGAGATCGTGCCAATGGCCACCAACTCCTCGGGCCTGTCATAGGCGTGGTTGAAGAAGTGCAAGTCGCCGTACTTCTCCGCCAACTCCCGGCGGGTCAGCCCTACCCGCTGGGCTATCCTTTCCATGCTCAGACGTTGATGCGTCCCGAGAGCGAGCAGAAAGTCCATGGCCTTCGCTCTCGGTTTCACCGTTTCCACAAGCAGCCGAAAGAAGAACGGCACAGGCGCGTTCCGTGTCAGATCTGGAATGAGCACGAGTACACGCTTCTCCTGGAGGTTGAGTTGCCCAAAAGCCTCCAGCGTGTAGTGGCGCACCTCTTCCCATGAGAGATGCCCAGTCGTCACTCCCTTGCCTACCACCATCCTACCACCATCGCTTCTTTCCTCACTCAGTCCAGACCGTATGGAAGACGCCGTCACGGTCAACGCGTCGGTAGGTGTGGGCGCCAAAGTAGTCACGTTGTGCCTGGATGAGATTTGCGGGCAAAACCGCCGTCCGGTAGGCATCAAAGTAAGCGAGCGCACTGACGAATGCCGGACACGGCAAGCCATGGAGCGCCGCCGTCGCCACCACCTCCCGCCAGCCCTGCTCACACTCCTCTATCGCGCTCTTGAAGTACTCATCCAGAAGCAGATTGGGCAAATCAGGCTTCTTGTCGAAGGCCTCCTTGATCCTCTCCAGGAACTGGGCCCGGATGATGCAGCCGGCGCGCCACAGAGACGCTATGACGCCAAACTTGAGATTCCATCCGTAATCCCTGTTCGCAGCGGCCATTATCTGAAAGCCCTGCGCGTACGAGCAAATCTTTGCGGCCCAGAGCGCCACGCGTATTTTATCAAGAAAAGCAGCCTTGTCTCCTGCAAAAGGTTTGTTCGGTCTTTCGAATACATGGGCCGCCTTTAGGCGTTGATCTTTCTGCGCGCTCATTGTTCGCGCAAAGACAGCTTCGGCGATTGTCTGCGCCGGCACGCCGAGATCAAGCGCGGCCTGACTGATCCACTTTCCGGTGCCTTTCTGTTCGGCAGTGTCCAGGATCATGCGCACCAGCGGCTGGCCAGTGTGTTCATCTTTCTTCCGGAGTATGGCCCTTGTGATTTCGATGAGATAGCTGTTGAGTTCACCCTTGTTCCATTCAGCGAACACCGCTTCCATTTCCGCGGTGCTTAGGCAAAGTAGGCGGTCCATGAGGAAGTAGGCTTCGCTGATCATCTGCATGTCGGCGTATTCGATCCCGTTGTGCACCATCTTGACGAAATGCCCAGAGCCCCCCGGGCCGATCCACTCGCAACAGGGTGTGCCGTCGCTGGCCTTGGCGGCGATCGCCTTGAGAATGCCTTGGAGGTGTGGCCACGCTTTGAGGTTGCCGCCTGGCATTATGGAGGGGCCCGAAAGCGCGCCCTCTTCCCCGCCGCTTATGCCGCTCCCCACGAACAAGATGCCCATGCCTTCCAGCATCGTGACGCGCCGCTCGGTATCGAGAAAGTGGCTGTTCCCGCCGTCGATGAGCACGTCCCCAGGGGAAAGACGCCCCTTGAGCTCGTCAATGACCGCGTCTACGGCCTTGCCTGCGGGCACCATGGCCAGTATCTTTCGCGGGACGGTCAGGTGCGCGAGGAAGTCGTCCATGGTCGTGTAAACGGCAATGCTTTTGCCAGCTGCTCTGCCAGTCAGTGCATCCCTTTTCTCCGGGTCCACGTCAAAACCCGCTACCGAATAGCCGTGGCGCTCGACGTTGAGGACCAGGCTCTGGCCCATGACGCCGAGACCGATGATGCCAAAGTCATGATTATCCATGTACTCCTCCAGCCTTGAGCGATTACTCAAATTGTCATGGCAGAAAAGCCGCCGTCAACGCGCACTATGGCTCCCGTGACAAATGAGGAGGCACGCTCCGCGGCTAGCCACAATACCGCCCCGGCCAGCTCGTCCGGCTCGCCGAAACGGGTCATGGGGGTATGTCTGAGGATGGCCTCCGTGCGCTCTTTGCTCAGCAGCCGACGATTTTGTTCCGCAGGGAAAAAGCCTGGTGCGATGGCGTTGACCCTTATGCGGTAAGGTGCCCACTCTCTGGCAAGAAACTGGGTGAGGTTGTTCACCCCCGCCTTGGAAATGCTATAGGTGAAGACCTTTGACAGCGGCGGCCCCGAAGAGGCCGAAGAGATGTTGATGATGCTCCCCCCCTGCCCCTGGGCTATCATCATCTTGCCGAAGATCTGGCACGCAAGAAACATGCTCTTGAGGTTAACGTTCAGGATCTGCTCCCATTCCTGCTCGGTGATGTCGAAGAAGGGCGTGGCCGAGTTGATCCCCGGTGCGTTAATCAGGACATCCACGCGGTGAAGCTCGCGCTGTATGGTCTCCGCTGCTCTCTCCAGGGCCGACTTGCTTGCGGCATCGGCGCACACAGCAATGGCTTTTGCTCCGTGCGAGCGGATCTCTTGCGCCCGCGCCTGCGCCTTCTCTTCATTGACGTCCACCACCGCCAGCGAAGCCCCCGCCTTCGCTAAGGCGGTGCACATACTCCCCCCTAAGACACCGCCTCCACCGATGACCACCGCAACCCTGCCTTTCAAGCCAAAGAGCTCATCAAGGTAACTCATGGATTAATCTCCTATGAACAGGGGTCTGATGTGTCGCTCCAGTATATTGCTGCGGACACGGTCCCCAATCACGTCCTGGTGTTTCAACACCAAGTCAGTGAAACGAGTTCCCATCTCTGCGGCGACTTTATAAGAGATGTGCAAAAGTTGACGAAAATGAGCGTTGTACAAGGCATCATGGAGGTCATGCTTGAGAGAGCGCACGAAATGCTCTTCGTCCCAGTGGTCCACGTCGTCCGGAAGAGGAAGGCGTCGCGGATCGATGTCGACCACGGCAGCATACGGCGGCGTCAGCTCAGCGCGGCGTTGATACGCCGTGCGGTAAATGTGCTTGGCCGTGGCCAGCCCTTCGTCCCCGGCCGACGCCAGTCCAGCGAGCTCCTCAAGCCACGTCGTGCCTGCCGTCTTGATATGGATTCCGGCGTCAAACTCTTGGAGCACGCTCCTCATGTGGGCGTACAGGGTAAACTTGTCGCTTCCAGAGTGGAAACTCAGCTTCAGCGCCCGAGGCAAAGACAACTCTCTTGCCGCGTACTTTACCACGGCAACGCACTGCCTAAAGCTCTCGCGAAACACTCCAATGTCCCCCGCATAATCGACCCCCTTGTTTAGCTTCCCGGGGAACCTGGGTGCGATGGTCTGCACAGGCAAGCCACGAGAGGCCGCCTCCGCAAGGATGAGCAAAAGGTCTAGCGGCTGTTGCGGCTCAACTGTCTCGTCCATGGAAAGCTCGAGCACGAACGAATCATCACCCTTGCTTTCAGCCAAGAGCTGGTACATCCATGCGGCCTCGTCCAGGGCCGCGAGGTAGCGCCGGCCGGCTTCTTCGAGACGTGTGGCGGTGACCTCAAACTCCTCGTCAATCCCCGGCATCCGCAAACAGCCCAGCAACTGCGCGTGTCGCCGCACAAACTGCTCAACTGCCTTTTGATCGACGGACTTGTTCAGCGCCTCGGCAACGTCTACGGTGAAGAAATCAGCGGCCTGAATGAAGAGCCTTACGTTGTGAGGGTTCACGTGGTCGGCGTCGACAAAGTACGGGGCGCTCCACCCCAGTGCTTGCACCGCCTCGTCTGCTTCGCGCCGCGCATCCTCTGGCTTGCTGTCAACAATGAGATGCTCCCGGTATGACTTGTTCCACACGGGTGTCAATCGTACCCCCATTTTTTCTGCTTCGATGATGGCGCTGAGCAGAGCCTTCCCCTGGAGGCCAAAGCGGTCGCCAATGCCGAAAGAGTACTTGCCGAGCTCCATCAGGAATTTCCCTTGGTCCGACAAACGCGGCAACGACTACAGATTATACGTCTTCTTGGCCAGGTCGTACGCAAGCGCGCGGCACATCGTCTCTGCTTCCTCCATGTCAATGATCTTTCGCACCACTAACCCAGCCAAGAAGTTCGAGTCCATTCTCCGGGCGAGATCGTGGCGGGCGGGTATGGAAGTAAATGCCCGCGTGTCATCGTTGAAACCAGCAGTATTATAGATCCCAGCAGTCTCGGTCACCATCTTGCGGAAACGGATCATGCCTTCGATGCTATCATGGAACCACCACGGTGGACCTAACCGCAAGGCCGGATAGTGGCCGGCGAGAGGAGCCAACTCCCGCGAATACGTTGCTTCATCCAAGGTAAAGACGACCAAACGAAAACGAGAATCGTTGCCGTGCTTGTTAAGCAACTCGTGGAGGTTACGCGTGTACTCTGTGGCCACAGGGATGTCACAGCCCTTGTCTGGCCCAAAGCGTTCGTAGACCAGGCGGTTGTGGTTGCGGAACGAGCCGGGATGGATCTGCATGACCAGACCGTCCTCGACACTCATGCGGGCATATTCCATGAGCATGTGGGCAGTGAATTGCGTGGCGTCTGCGGCAGTTGCCTTCCCCCCCAAGACACGGGCAAAGATGGCTTCCGCCTGGCGGGGGGACAGTTCGTGTGTGTAAGGAGTCTCCACCGCATGGTCTGTGGAAGTAGCGCCCATACGCTTGAAAAACGCCCGTCTCTCTTCCAATGCCCGCACAAAGGTCTTGTAGTTGGTGACGTCGACCCCGCTCACCTGGCTCAGCTTTTCAATGTGCTGCCTCCACCCTTTTGCAGCAATGTCGGTAACCGCGTCAGGCCGGAAGCACGGGATTACCCGGCCCTTCCAACCAGAGTCCCGGATTTGCTGATGGTACTGGAGGGTGTCGGTTGCTGCGTCCGTGGTGGCCAAGACCTCAATGTTGAAGCGCTCGAACAAGGCCCGGGGCAGAAACTCTGGCCTACTCAGTTTTTCGCTGATTTGGTCATAGATCTTCATGGCGGAGGCGCCGTTCAGCTTCTCCCGTATCCCGAATACCTCCGCAAAGACATGGTTTAACCACAGAGAAGTGGGAGTGCCGGCGAAGAGAAAGTAGTTCTCAGCAAAGAGTTGCCAGATCTTGCGGTGGTCTCTCTCCACTACCGTGCCATCGACAGCCGGGATGCCCAAAGATTCAAGGGGGATGCCTTGCGAATAGAGCATCCGGAAGATGTAGTGGTCCGGGATAAGAATGAGCTCGGTTGGGTCAGGAAAAGGCTTGTTCTCCGCAAAGATCCTCGGGTCCACGTGCCCGTGAGGGCTGACAATGGGGAGCCCCTTGACACTCTCATACAGCCTCAGTGCGATCTTGCGTGTGCGCGGGTCGGGCTCGAAGAAGCGGTCACGGTCAAGCACTCTTGGCCTCCAAATTCAACTTATTGACGACTGCAACCATTCACCCTTCTCTTGCCACGTTGCCTCAGTAGCCGAATACCCTGGGGAGAAACAGGCTAAACCAGGGCACATAGGTCACGAGCATCAAGACCACGAGCATGCCGAGGTAGAACGGAATGAGCGTGCGGACTATGCGCGTGATACTTGTGTTCCCTACGCTGCAGCCGAGGAAAAGCACAGAACCCACCGGTGGCGTACAGAGGCCGATGCACAAATTGAGCACCAGCACAATGCCAAAGTGCAAGGGACTCATCCCTAATCGCACTACCACCGGCAAGAAGATTGGCGTAAAGATGAGCACTGCAGGCGTCATGTCCATGAAGGTCCCGACAATAAGCAACACGACGTTAATGAGCAAAAGGATCACCAGCTTATTGTCGCTCAAGGCCATCAGGGCAGCGCTCACGTTCTGCGGAATATTCTCATAGGCCAGAATCCACGACATGCCAGAGGAAGTACCAATCAAAAGCATCACGATTGCGGTCGTCTCAACGGTCTTGAGCAGAATACCGGGAAGCTCTCTCGGCTTCACCTCGCGATACACGACAACGGACAGAAGCAAAGCGTACAGGACCGCAATGCCACTTGCCTCCGTGGCGGTGAAAAAGCCGGCAATAATGCCCCCGATCACGATCACGATGAGCAGCAAGCTCGGGATGGCGTCCAAAAGTCTCTTGAGACCTTCTACAAAGGGGACTTTCTCTCCAACCGGGTATCGGTGCATCAGAGAGAGGGCACCGGCGACAGCCATGAGGCCGAGGCCCAACAAGAAGCCGGGGAGGTATCCGGCAATGAAGAGGGCGGCGATCGATACTCCGCCACTTGCCAGTGAATAGACAATCAGGATGTTGGAGGGAGGGATGAGGAGCCCGGTGGTGGCCCCCGTCACAGTTACCGCAGTGCTAAAGTTCGTGTCGTACCCCTCCCTCTTCATCACCGGTATCATGAACCCCCCGATGGCGGAGGTTGCCGCCGCTGCCGATCCGGAGATGGCACCGAAAAACATGCAAGCCAGCACGTTCACGTACGCCAACCCGCCGGGCAACATGCCCACCACCGCCTTGGCGAGATCGATCAGCCGCCTGGCGATGCCTCCTTTGCCCATGAGCTGACCCGACAGGACGAAAAACGGGATCGCCAGGAGGGTAAAGCTGTTTATCCCCGTTGCCATCCGCTGAGCCACGGTAGTGAGCGCAGGCGTGGGGGCGATGGTGAACAGCATCGTCAGAGTTGTGGCAACGCCGATGGCAATGGCAATGGGCACATTGATCACGAGGAGAAGCGCAAAGCTCACCATGAGGGTTATGACGGAAAGGTCCATTGCGTCGACTCCGGCCTGCATCCCGACGGCTAGCGAAAATCAGCTTCTTGGGGCATTCGCCTGCGTAATCGCTAATTCATTTCCCCTGAAGGCCTGGACCACAAAGTGGACGGCGAAATACATGATGAGGATACCAGAAAGAGGAAGCACCATGTAGACATAACCCATCGGTATCCCCAAAGCAGCTGACACTTGTCCTAAAATGAAGGTGAGGCGCACCAGACGGATCCCCCCTACCAGCATCACAAAGAACGCAAAGAGGAACACCAGGAGATTGATGCTAACCTCCAAAGCTCTTCTTGGCCCACCACTCAACCTGGCGGCCAGGATGTCAATGCCGAGATGGGCCTTGGTGCGGTAGGCGTAGCTGGCACCCAGCAGACCAACCCAGACGAGCTGAAACCTGGCAAGCTCTTCGGTGTAGGAACTCGGGTTTCGCAGTGCAAATCTAGTAAAGACCTGCCAAGTGACATCGATGACCATTGTGGCCATCAGCACACTGAGAAATACGCCGAGGACCTTGGTGACCCATGTGGTAGCCTTCTCCATGCGGAACTCCCTATCGCACGCGCTCGATCTCCTGAATCAGGTCGTAGACAGGTGTGCCCTGATATGCCACATACATCTGCTGGACTGCCTGTTTGAAGGGCGCTTTGTCAGGATAGTACACTTGCACGCCGGCCTTCTGGACTTCGCGAAGAGCCTCAACACAGGACTCTTCCCACAGCTTCCTTTGATATGCCACTGATTCATCCACCGCCTCTTGCAGCCACCTCTGTTCTTCTGGCGTGAGACTCTCCCACACCGTCGTGCTCATCAGGAGAATATCAGGGATGGAGGTGTGCTCATCCAGGCTGTAGTATTTGCACACCTCATAGTGTCGAGACAAATAGAAACTGGGCGGGTTATTTTCCGCACCATCCACTACGCCCTGCTGGAGCGCCGTGTAGAGTTCGCCCCAGGGAATGGGAGTGGCCGAGCCTCCGAGCGCCTGAATCATTTTGAACGAGGTTGGGCTGTTCATCACCCTGATCTTTAACCCCCTCAGATCGCTGGGAGCCATGATGGGAGCTCGTTTCGTGTAGAAACTCCGGCTCCCGGCGTCGTAGTAGCACATCCCACGGAGCATGTACTTCTGCCCCTTGAGGAGCAATCTCTTCCCGATCTCCCCTTGAAGCACCTTCCAGCGGTGTTCGTCGTCCCTAAAGACGTAGGGGACACTGAAGATCTCCATCTCCGGAACAAAGGCCTCAAGAGGCGCCGTCGACACTTTGGTCATGGCGAGGCTGCCAATCTGAAGTAGCTCGATCAGTTCGCGCTCATCGCCCAACTGTCCGCTGGGATAGATATCTACGCGGAGCCGGCCGTGTGATTTCTCGTTGACCTTCTTGGCCATGTACTCCATCCCCTTGTGCACGGGGTGGCTGGGGTCAAGTGCGTGCGCGAGCTTGAGCGTGCGCACCCGCTCAGGGCGCTGAACGCAAGAGAACAAACATGCGAGAGCTAGTAGGATACACCACCTCTTGTTCCTCATAGGCCTGCTTTCCTTCCGGACTCATCAGCCACAGGCACGGCCAGCGGCATGGCTTTAGCGGAGAGGAGCCCATCGCTGAGGCCTCCGCGGCGCGCAAGTTCGTGCTCGAGACTGGGGGCAATTGACTCACCCAGTAGAATCAGCGCGCGAGCCACCCTCCATCCACCGCCACCGTGTAGCCATGCATGTAAGAGGAAGCCTCGGACGCCAGGAAGACTACCACCCCTTTGAGGTCTTCGGGCTCCCCCCACCTGCCGGCAGGAATCCGCTCGAGGATCGCTTTGCTGCGCACAGGGTCGGCACGCAGAGGGGCGGTGTTCTCTGTGGCCATGTAGCCAGGGGCGATGGCGTTCACGTTGATGTTATGAGGAGCCAACTCGTTGGCAAGAAGACGTGTCAATCCCATCACCGCACTCTTCGATGCGGTGTAGGAAGGCACCAGGATGCCACCTTGGAACGAGAGCATGGATGCCACGTTGATGATCTTCCCTCCTCCCTGCCTGACCATCACCCTGGCTGCGGCCTGGGAGAGGAAAAAAAGCGTCCGCACGTTGATGTTCATCACGTCGTCCCAGTCCTTCACGGAGAACTCGAACACTGGCGCCCGGCGGATGATGCCGGCGTTGTTCACCAGAATATCGATGCGGCCGAAGGCCTGGAGCGCCCCATTTACGACCGCGTCGACGCTTTCCAGGCTCGCAAGGTCGGCCTTGATGGGCACGCAACGTCTCCCGAGCTCCTCAACTTGCCGGCAAGTAGCAGTGGCCTCCAGAATGTCCACGGCCACCAGGTCTGCACCGGCTTCAGCGAGCCCTATGGCCATCGCCTGACCCAGGCCGCGGGCCGCACCAGTGACAATTGCTGCCTTGCCGTCGAGCCGAAACTTGTCGAGAATCATCTCTTTCTCCTGCCCCGGTCGACTCGTGGGCGTACTCCTGTCATCGCAAGTCGCCGATGTCTATCGCATCCATATCTTCAAAGACCTGATTCTCACCACCCATTCCCCAGCAGAATGAGTAGGGCATGGTTCCTACGCCGGAGTGAATCGACCAGCTGGGCGAAATGACCGCCTGCTTGTTGGCCACCACGATGTGGCGGGTCTCTTGGGGCATGCCCAGCAGGTGGAACACCCTGGCCCCTTCAGGGAGGTCGAAGTACAGGTAGATTTCGGTACGACGGCCGTGGGTGTGCGGTGGCATCGTGTTCCATATGGACCCCGGGCCGAGCACGGTGACGCCCATGACCAGCTGGCAGCTTTTCACTCCCCCTGGGTGAATGTACTTGTGGATGACACGCTCGTTGCATGCGTCTGCCTGGCCGAGCCGTACAGCCTCTCCCTCTGCCATGGTGATCTTGACGGCAGGCAAACCCCTATGCGCCGGGTAGCTCAAAAGGTAGAACTCGGCGGGATTCCCTGCCTCTACGCTCTCAAAGACGACGTCGACTGCGCCTTGACCGATGTAGAGCATATCCTTTCTGGCCAATTCGTGAGGCGTCCCATCGACACGAACCACCCCTTTGCCGCCGATATTGAGCACACCCACTTCCCGTCGCGCACAGAAGGCCTGAGGCCCGCTGGTCTTCTCGTTCAAGGCGAGAGCTTTCTTCACCGGCACTGCCGAACCCACCACTGCCCTATCCGCATCCAGACCGATGAGCACGAGCTCGTCTAGGGCAAAAAGGGTCTCCACAAGAAAGCAGCGCCGCAGCTCCTCGGTCGTCATGTGCTGAAAACGCACCGGGTCAGCCAAATAACGCATCTCCACGCCCAGTTCCTCCCTGTGCACAGCTTTGGCTCTATTCCACCACGATTGGCTGTTCGAGTTTCTGCAGGATTTCCTGCAAGTGAGCAACGAAATCCGCCCACGTCTTGAGCCCCCCTGGCTCTTGCTCCCACGCAGCAAGGAAGTGGTAAGTCAACCGCCCCTCCTGTGGCCGGAGCACAACCACGTGGCTAAAGCTATCTTCTTCGAAAGTTACAAGGTCGCTGCGACGGAACACAACGGCAAGCCCGAGACTGTCTCCAGCCAGGCTTTGTCTCCCGTAGGTCGCAAAGTAGCCGTATTGTCCCTCACCTCGGGAGACGAGAACCTCTGCCGAGGGGTCTTTCACCAGACCCGTACACAAATTAGGGGCCTCACCCTTGATGTGCAGACAGTGGGTGGTCATTCTGCTGCCCGCGGTTATGGACAATTCCGACACCAGGTCGTAGCTTTTGCCGCCAACCTTCCACCCCCAGTACGTGGTGCGAATGAGCGACTGCGCCGGTCCGTCGAGCACAACCTCGCAACGCACGCTGTCGGTGAGGCTGACACGCTGCGCCTTACCCTCTACCCACATCCCGACCGATCCGACTCCCAGAGACTCGCCCACCTTGAGGATATCCATCCCCCAAACAGACATCAGGTGGTAGGACTCGAATCCGTCCAGGCCCACGTTCGGCAGGACCATGTGCCTGACCTTTTTGCCAAACACATCAATGGCATTGCGCCAATCCAGATAGAAGCGATAGCCGACACGATCTGACTCCCAGCCCGGTCCTTCATAGCGGATGAATTCGGAATGGTCGGCGTGCTCGTTGGGGACGCGGAGCACCTTGACGTTTACCCAGTTGCCGCCCACGTACTTTCTTCCCACGAACTTCCCCCCTGTTTTCACGGAAAGCTCTGCGTGGGTCCTCTTGCTGTAGGAACGCTGTTTGACCTGCCCGGGCGCGTATCGCAGAGTAATCGTTCTTCTGGTCTGAGCTGGCAGAGAAAGCAGCACGACGAGCTCGTCTGCTTCGCCATCGGCGTCCCAGTCGTTGACCTGGCTGGGAGTTTCTTTCCCTTCGACGAACACTACACAGGCCCGTGGGTCAAAGTCGGCGGCTTTCAATTTGAGAGTGCCAATGTCCAACACCAGTGCCTCATCCAGACGGTCAAGCGCCACCGGATTGGACACTTTGAGGGCCACGGATCTTGGATACTCTCTGTTCACTTGCGGTTCACACCCGACCAGCAAAGCCGCACAAACAATTCCTGCTAGCACAATGGACAGTCTCATCAGTGCTTTCTCCGTCGGCAAGAGGTTTGGGCCCTGTGCGATACAGGAAGAGCCTCGTCCTTCGTCCTGATCTTGCCATCCCTCGCTCTGAACACCACTGTCCCTTGCACCTGCGGGGGCCCCGGCCTGGGCGTCACGCCTCCCAGGTGAGCAGGGGCAGGAGAGGATGCCCGCGAACTCTGGCCACGGGCACCACGCTTAGGAAGGCCCTGGCGCAGGGGCACCTGACTTTAGCGCACCAGCAACAGCCTCTGCGTGTACTCAGTCTCCCCGATGGTAAGCCTGCAGATATATGACCCACTTGGCAAGCCACTCGCTTCCCACAGTACTTCCTGGCTACCCTGGACGAGGTCGCTGTGATAGAGACGCCTTACCAACCGGCCCATCGGGTCAAACACGCTCAGCTGAAGCGCGCTTGGTCGTGCTGGGGCAAAAACGATGGTCGTGCGCTCGCGGAAGGGATTGGGGTACGCACGGAGCATGGCAAAGTCGCGCGGGGGGAGATGGTCCATAGCTACTCCTTGCGACCGGGAGCCGAGGAGGACAAAGTACATTAGCGCCGTGTTCCTGGCGTCCTTCGAATTGCGCCCAAGGGTAACCGTTTCTCCCGTGGCTACCTGCCGACCAAACAGAACAAACTCCTCCCTTTGTCCACCAGTCGCCTCAACGCTGAGCCGCATTTCAGTGTTCTGATATGCCTCCAGCCACTCGGGTTTGTCCACCACAAGCGCCGAATGTGCCACAAAAACCTCCGTGGCCGACTGGGCGACAAACTCCACCTGCGTGAAAAGGTAGTTCCTGGTCCGGGAAAGCAGAGAAGTCTGCAGCCATTCGCTTACGCGCAGGACCTCTGGGATGGACAGGATCGTATAGCCCCCCTCGCCATAGGCCCCTGCTCCCAATGGTGGACCAGTTTGCACCGACCAGCAGCCTGCATTCTCCATGTCGAACACGCGGAGGTCATGGATGATGCTCCCCGAGCCGCGGTTCACGTATGGCTCCACCCACTCTCCTATTTCATGCTCATAGGCTCCAAGGTCGGGTGCGGCCCCGCAAAAACGCTGGCCAACAGCCACACCCCTGTCGACAACTGCGCTACCCGGTCGCGGCTTCAGCAGCTCAATGTTTGGCAGCGAGCCATCGCGTTCGCGCGGTCCCTTTGCAAGCTCTGTATCGACGCTAAGGAATACGTCCTGGGTGATGCTCAGACTTTGCCAGCTGTTAGCCGCCAGCAATGCATTCGGTGGAAGTGTGGCCAAAATTGCCGAGGCCACACTGAGGTTGTTCACGAACATCGACTGGGCGCGCAGCGGGTCCCGCGGAAAGTAGAAGTTGCGCCCGTTGTTAAAGGCGGTGTTGTGAATCAGGGTGAGCGCACCGGTGTTATTGTTGTGGTCGAAACCCTTGGACTGCCGAGAGGGGCCAAAGTTGTCGAAAGCCAGACAGCGGAGCACCAGATGGTCGCCCGGTACATAGTCGCCGCCGAGCTTGAAGCCGTTGCCGTCGCCCCCAAAGTTGGGAGGATTGCCAAAGAGCGACGGATCGCCATTGTGGAACGCCCAACAGTTTTCAACGACGATGGTGTTTGCGGCCCGCCAGAAATCAAACCCATCGTCGGCGTTCTCCCAGGCACGGCAGCCGTAATAACGAATACCGCGGAAAATGTCGTACTTGGCCCCGAATCCATCGGCGTTTTCGCCAGCCGTCTTCCCATCAAAATTCCGGAAGCTGTCGCAATTCTTCAGGAGATTGTGCGAGGCGTTGCCGGCCATGTGGATGCCTGTGTCCCGGTTGCCATAGGCCGTAACTTGTTCAAGCACGTTGTAGCTACCGTCCATGCGGATGCCATTGTGGCCCGCATACCGGACAGTGATGCCAATGACCCGCCAATACCATGCGTTCAAGCGCACGCCGTTGTTGCTGCTCTCCTCGGCTTGCGCGGAAAAGTCCAGCACGGGCACTTCACCCGGACTGGCGACGATGGTGATCGGCTTGTCGACAGTGCCGTGACGCGATATCTTGATGGTGCTGGAGTGGCGGTAGACCCCACCGCGCAGCACAAACACGTCGCCTGGTTGGGCCTGGCTCACGGCATAGTCAAGGGTCGCCCAGGGCCGGTCCTGTGTACCCGGGTTGCTGTTGTCCCCCTCAGGCGCAATGTAGAACATGCGCTCGCCTGGGGGGATTTCTCCCCAGTACACATTCAGTGGGATTGGCGGCTCCTGCGCAGCCACAAGCCCCGTCAGCAGCAAGGTCCACAGTGCAACAGCCCCTCCACTCAACCCATGCCCAGAACGCATGCCTCCTCACATAGTCTCTTCAGCCTGTCCATAGAGGTAAACAGCCCCCTCCCCCGGCATAGCACCGAGGGAGGGGGCTGCCGAGCTACTTGGTTAGCACCAGCTTGCGCACTTGCGAGAAGCCTCCGGCAGAGAAACGACAGTAGTAGATGCCACTGGCCAACCCGCTAGCGTCCCAGCTCACTGCATACGTGCCAGGGGCGTGGGTGCGGTCAATCAACCTGGCAACCTCCCGACCTTGAGCGTCAAAGACAGTTACTGTCACATGCGTTGAAGCCGGCACCAAATAGCCAATGGTGGTCACCGGGTTGAACGGGTTGGGGTAGTTCTGCAGCAGCGCAAAGAACGTCGGCACTCCCTGGCCAACTTGGGTCAACGGCACCTGCACCTTCAGACTTCCGCCCTGGTAGGAAATCGAACCGTTGGGCCCAAGCGTGAACGGGATGGTGTTGTCGAACTCACCAGAGACCAAGTGCAGGACACCGTTGATAGTCGTCTCCTGCGAGAGCACCACTCCGGCAGGGTTGTCAATGGTCAAATCCTGCACCACCGTCGGCATCCTGGTACTGGTCACCTGGCGCGTGCTCCCGTTGAACACATAGCTGGCACCAGTGCTCAAGGTCACCACCTCATTGGGCACAGCCCCCAGGAAACCGGCTACGCCACCCTCGTGAGCAGTGGCCAGCGTCGCACCCTCCTCAAGCACAAAGATCCCGTTCCCCGCCAACGCACTCAGCCCAGCGTCTAGTGTGGTCCCTGCGCTCACCTGAATCGGCAGGTTCAGGATCGTGTTGCCTTCGCCAAGCGTCAGCCTCTGCACTCCCTGCTTGGCAAAGACAAACTTGGCATTGCCAGGCGTGGGGTTGGAATTCTGCGTGGTGGCATTGGCCATGGAAAAGTCACCCTCGTACAGGTACCAGGTGGTGGTGCCACTGCCATTGCCCTGAGAACCTCGAGCAATGGAAAAGTTCCCACCACTGACCCGAATGTTCCCGTAGTGGTGCACTACAAAGGTGGTCAAGGCGTTGCTTGTTCCTTGCACCGAGAACGCCCCAGCCTCGACGATCACATCGCCCATGATGGTGATGACCGAGGTGTCTCCTGCCGCCGCCGTAGTCATCTGCCAGCGATTTGGACCGGTGTTCACCACACGGATGTCGCCCCCAATGGTGATGCCGTCCCAACCCATGTCGCGATTGCGCCCGAGGTTGGGAGTGTTGAACACCACGTGGTAGAAGTTCTGGTTGCGATTGGCAGGCGCGTCCTGCACGGTGCCCGTAAGCAAGAACGTGGAACCCTCACCCCAGGTGGCCGTGGGAAGAGCCCCTCCGTCGCGCGCATGCTCGTAGATGCTCGTATCCGCGAAGGCAAGCGACCCCGAGGTGACCTCGACCGCGCCCTGATCTTGGACCTTGAGATACCCGAGGACCTCAACAGCGACATCCACGCGCACCGTATCGGCGGCGTCTACGATGATTCTCTCGGCGCCCGAAGGCGGCGTCATCGCTGTCATCCAGCGCTCAAACAGGTATGCCTCCCAGGTAGAGGCCTCACTCCAGTTCCCGGAAGTCCGCGACCGGTATTCAGAGGCCACCAAGGGCACGCGCAGGCTGCCGCCCTCGAAGGAGATCGTCCCCGCGGGGCCGAGGGTAAATGGCACCGTGTTGTCCAGCTCGCCCGCTACCAGATGCAGTACGCCGTTGACTGTGGTCTCCTGACTGAACGTCACCCCTGCCGGATTAGCGATAGTGAGGTCATTGACCACAGCCGGCATCGCCACGCTGGTCACTTGCGGCTCCACCCCATTGAAGGCGTAGCTGGCGGCGGTGCTCAACGTGACCACATTGGCGGGGAGCGTCCCCAGAAATCCCGCCACCCCTCCTGGGTGGGCGGTGGCCAACGTCGCGCCGGCAGCGAGCACAATGATGCCGTTGCCGGCCAGGGTGCTCACGCCCACATCTAACGTTGTCCCTGGCGCCACAGCTAGCGGCAAGTTCTGAAGCGTATTGCCCTCGCCCAAGGTGAGGTGCTGCACTCCTGCCTTGGCAAAGACAAACTTGGCATTGCCCGGGGTAGGATTGGAATTCTGCGTTGTCGCACCAGACATCGAAAAATCCCCTTCGTGCAGATACCAGGTGGTGGTGCCGGTGCCACCCTGGGAGCCGCGGGCTATGGAAAAATTGCCACCTGTCACCACGACATCGCCGTAATGATGAACGATAAAGGTCGTTTGCCCGGTGCTGGTGCCTTGCACCGCGAACTGGCCGTTCTCCACGAGGACATCGCCGAGGACTGTGATGATCGCGGTGTCTCCCGAGGCAACGGAACTCATTTGCCAGCGGTACGAGCCCGTGTGCAGCACTTGGATGTCGCCGCTGATGGTAACGCCCTTCCATCCCATGTCTCGGTTGCGCCCGAGATTGGGCGTGTTGAACACCACATTGGCAAAGTTCTGATTGCGGTTGGCAGGAGCGTCCTGGACGGTCCCTGTCAACAGGAAGGTGGAACCTGGCGCCCAGATGCCGTTGGGCAAGCTCCCGCCGTCGCGGTCGTGCTGGTACACCGACCCAGGCGCGAAGTAGATCGAATCGCTGGCCGCGAGGGCGCCCTTGTTGACCACGGTGCCCTCAACTCCTCCAGAGTCCGAGGCGACCGACCCCGAGATATCGACGAGCATCAGCGCACCAGGCCCAACGTTGAGCTGCCGGGTCCACAGCGTGTCATTGAACGCCACGCCCTGCGGATTGGCGATGGTCAGGGCGCGGACGGAGTCCGGGAGCAGGAGCCCCGGCACCTGAGGCAGCTCCCCGTTGAAGGTGTAGTTGGCCTCCTTGCTCAGGGCGATAGTTCCGGTTGTCGTGAGAGCCCCATCAAGGCCACCTGGGAGCGCCGTTTGCAGACCGGCCCCGGGCGAAAGGATGAAATTGCCATTCCCCCCAAGCCTTGACAGACCCATGTTGAGCGTCGCCCCGCTGTCCACCTGCACCGGCAAACCGCCGCCACCGTAGGTGGCATTCTCGAGCACGAGGTCTTGTACACCTCCGACCTTGGCGAAGATGAATGTGGCCCGCCACGGGTTAGAGTTCTGGGTCGTGGCGTTTGACATCAAGAAGTCACCTTCGTGCAGGTACCAGCGGGTCCACCCCGTGCCAGTGGCACCACCCTGGCTCCCCCTGCTCACAGAGAAATTGCCACCGGTGACGCGCACACTCCCATAGTGCTCTACGAGCACCTCGGTCGGGCTCCCGGTACCCTGCGTCTCAAACTGCCCCCCTTCCACGATCACGTCACCCCGGATGATGACCGTGCCAGATGTTCCCCCTACCAGGCGCCAGCGCGAGGTGCCGGTGTTGATTACTCTGATGTCGCCGCCTATGACCCTCCCGGCCAGGTTGAGGTCAAGATTGCTGCTCAGGTTGGGCGTATTGAGGACGATGTGGTAGTAATCCTGCCCACGGTTCGCGGGTGCGCTATTGGTGATGCCGGTGAAAAGCGCAGTGGAACCTTCGCCCCACGTTGCTGTGGGCACGCTGCCCCCGTTCCTGGCATGCTCATAGGTGCCCCCCTGGGCGAACATCAATGACCCAGTGGTGACGGTCACCACGCCCGTCTCCTGGACTTTCAGGTAGCCCCTCACCTCTACCGCCACATCCACTTTCACGCTGTCCGTACCCCTGACGGTGATGCGCTCGACCCCGGTTGGGGCAGTACTAGCGGCCACCCACTGCGTGCCGTCAAAGACCTCCCAGGTGGTCGGATCGCTCCAGTTGCCCTTCGTCACCGAGCGATATTCTCCTACCTCCTGGGCTGAGACCACGGAGAAGACCAGGACGAGGATGGCCGCCACCACAACGCAGTGTTTGTTGGTCCTCATGGCAAGTTCCTCCCTGTTGGTAGCTTTGATCTCACTACACCTCCGCTGCCGGAACCAAGGCAGCACCTGCCCTCATCGTGCCAGGATCATCTTCCCCATTCGGGCCACATTCCCTGCCTGGACGCGGTAAGGGTACACCCCGGACGGAAGACTGCCCGCGTCGAACGCCACCTCATGAAAGCCCGATGGCATGCGACCCTCGAACAGAGTGGTTACCTCTTGGCCAATGAGGTTGAAGACCTTCACCGAGACTTCTGCCGGATTGGGCAAGCCAAAGCGGATCAGCGTGGCGCCATTGAATGGGTTCGGGTAGTTGGGTTCTACGAAGAAGCTCTTTGGCACCGCAGATCTGTCCCTCGGCACAGAGACTGGCACCCTCAGGCTTCCGCCCTCGTACGAAATGGTTCCGCTTGGTCCCATGGTGAAGGGGATGGTATTATCGAACTCGCCGGCAATGAGCCGCAACACGCCATTGATGGTGGTTGGTTGCGACAGAGTGACACCTGCCGCGTTGTTGATGATCAGATCGCGCACAACGCCTGGCATCCGTGTGCTTGTCACTTGATGGCTCGTGCCATTAAAGCCGTAGCTGGAGTTCTGTTCCAGAGTGACGGTCCCGGTCAGGCCCTGGAGGACCTCCTCCACCCCACCGGGCAAGGCGGTCAGGAGCGTTGCCCCTTCGTCCACCACGAAGATGCCGCTCCCTGCAAGCTTGCTTGTACCCGCGTCTAACATCGTCCCGCTGCGGACCTGGATGGGGAGAGCAGTGAGCGTATTACCCTCGCCTAAGCGCAAGTGCTGGGTACCAGCTTTCGCAAAGACGAAGCGAGCGCCGCCAGGCGTCTGGGTGGAACTCTGGGTGGTGGCGTTCGACATGGAAAAATCACCCTCGTACAGGTACCAAGCGGTGGTGCCGCCAGGCTGTGAGCCCCGGCTGATGGAGAAATTGCCCCCCGTCACCTGGATGTTGCCGTAGTGGTGCACAATGAAGGTCGTCTGAGCATTGCTTGTCCCTTGTACCGCAAAGGCACCAGCCTGGACCACCACGTCGCCCATCAGCGTGACCACCGCCGTGTCCGTTGCCAGGGCGGTGGTAAGATACCAGCGAGCGCTCCCGGTGTTGACTACGCGGATGTTCCCCCGGATCGTGACGCCATTCAAGTTCATGTTGAGATTCGATAGCTGCGATGGGGTGTTGAACTCGATGTGGTAGTAATTCTGGTTGCGATTGCCCGGCGCGGTGGACACAGTCCCAGTCATAAGGAGCGTCGACCCATCGGCCCAGTTGATGGTCGGTATCGTCCCGCCGTCGCGTTCGTGCTGGTAGATGCCACCGTTCCCCACAGTGAGGTTGCCACCGTCGTTGACGATCCCTTGATTGACCAACCTCCCGGTCACGACAACCGGAATGTTCACATGCACGGAGTCGGCGCTTTGCACGGTAATCGTTTCGCTCCCTGTGGGTGGCGTGGCGGTGGCAAGCCAGGTCGTCCCATTGTAGCGCTGCCAGGTTTGGGCATTGCTCCAATTGCCGCTACTCCTGGTACGAAAGTCACCTACGGCTTGGGCCCACAAGGTGGACGCAGCCAGAATTGAGCTCACCAAGAGTAGTATCGACTTGCTGTTCCTCATGGCATACCTCCCACTTTAATAGATCTTTGCGCTGTCCTCCCCCGCGGATTGGGCACGCAGCTCCCACTCAAGGATTCCCACCTCACCGTCCCCAGCTGAATGCGTAGGAAACCTGCCCCAGAAGCTCCCACATTCGCTGCCGGTTCTTGCTGATGGCGCTCGACCAGATATCCTGGTACTTGCTCACCCCGCTTTCACAGGCAAGGTCGACACGCACGCCTCCATAGGAAATGCCGATACCGGCACAGTAGAGCGAGTATGCAACCGGCTCGCCAGGAAGGTGGTTGCCTTCTGGCTCAAATACCTCCGTCTCGTTCCGCAGTCCCACGCGCAGTGCCAACCACGGGGCTGCCTGGAAGTCTACCCCGAAGCGGAAAGGCGAACTGCCAAGCCAGGACGAACTCTCTCTCCCTTGCGCATCGACGTAGCGCACCGAGCTGAACGGCCTTAGCTCGTACTCAAAGCCGATGGTCAGGTTCTGCCGTGGAGCCACTGAGATACCCATAACCGCCCGCCAGGGGAGCCTCAAGTGGTCTTCCCCCTTTTGTGAGAAACGCACAGGCGTGCCAGTTGAGTCGACCTCCACGGACCACGAGTAGGTCCTGGTGATCTCCGCAGGCAACCTGAGTGCAAATCCCACGGATGCATGCCGGCCTTCAAGTCTACCATTCAGCGTGAACTCCGCGCCGGTGAACTCCGAGGTCCCGGCGCTGGAGATGCGTCGATACACGGAATCGGCGCGAAAGGCGTTAGAGAAGAACACTAGTTTTCCGCGTGCCCTTTCCTGCTCCAGGTCGTCGGTGCTCCCGCGCAACAACATCCCGCTGAGGCCCAAAGAGAGACCGTATTTCTCCGCACTGGCCGCCAGAGCAAGCCCGTACCCCCACACTGCTCCTTCTCGCGAACGGAGCCTTTGATACCAATCCACTGTCAACGGATTATCGTCAGTAGGACGCATGGTGGGAAGAGGCCGCTGGGAGAGAATTGCTGGCGACATGACGTTGTTGTTCTGGTAGAAGTGATTCAAGTTCGCATACTGAACCACCCCGCCTCCGACCGCAAGCTTTAACCCTCTCTCCACGAGCGGCACTGACACCAAAGCATGGAGAGGTCGACTTGCACATTCCGAGCGTCTCCAATTGGGGCCGAGTGTGTCGTACGGTCGTTGCACAGTGTCGGCGGGCGTGAACCCCGGCAGCTCAGGATTCGGGTCCGGAATCTTTGCCGTTAGCCCCTCCAACAGGAGGCTGAGGTTCGGATAGTAGCGGACCGGTGCATAGTTCTGTTCCTGCTCCAGCTCATTCCCCCAGGACCAGCCCGCCACGGCGACGTGGACCCCGTGCAAGCTGGTCAATGCGGATGGGCAGGTGAACATGACGGCGATGTCCTTGCAAGCCACCGAAGCAATTGCCCCCATGCCCCGGCTCGCTACCGAATGGACCTGGACGCGCTCCAGTCCTTGAAAGGTGAGAGGGCCCCCGTAACCTTGACCGAGCACCCTGTGCCCGGCCAGTACACACAGGGCAGATGCCAACACTTTCCAGCGATTCATGGCAAGACCAATCCCACGCTAATCCGCTGCACGTTGCCCAGGTATACGCCCATGGCACCATAGCTCCAATCCAGCTTCACGTCGAGCCCATCGACCCGGTACTTGAAGCCCACGCCAAGGGTCAAACCGTGGAAGTCATAGTTGAACTTGTACCCAGCCCGGAGCGCAAGTACGCTGCGCACGTCGTATTCGGCTCCCAAATGTATCTGCTGGTCGTAATCGTTGGGGTGGAAGATATCGCACACCACGCCCAGTCGGTACCCGTTGTTCCTGGAAAGCACCAGGGCCTGCGGGCCAACGAGGTCAGCCCCCACGCCGAAACGGAATAGCAGTGGGACGGGGTGCGACTCTCTAGCGAATCTCACGTTAGCGCCAAAGTTCTGCACGGCCGAACCGATGCGGATCGTCCGATAGCCAGTGTTGTAGCTCACGCCAAAGTCGAAGAGCAGAGTCCCTGCCCAGGTTCTGACCTGCTCGTACACTCCCGGCCGGACCATTGCCGTCACTTCGGGATCCGAGAACAGGGATTGATACACGTACTTCGCCCCCAGGCCCACAGAGAATTTGTCTGTGAGGTACCGCGCGTATGTGACCCCTGCCACGCATCCAAACGGGCGAAAGGTTCGGCCAGTAAATCCCGGATGCTCTGGGTCACTGATGTACGGACGGGCAGTAGTAGTCTCCTCGAACTCGCCAAAGTCGACGTACTGCAGCTGCGCTCCAAGCGCTCCTGCGCCCAAAGGAGTCGCAAATGCCAAGGAGCCATGTTGCGCGTCAAAGAGCCAGTCCACGTAAGTGGTCATGAATTCCATCCTGCTTAGACTGGCCAGACCAGCAGGGTTCCAAAAGAGCGCTTCGGCGCCAGTCGCCCACACCGTGTAGGCTTCGCCAAGGGCTGCGCCCCGCGCTGAAGGGATCACCTTCAGAAACTGCATGGAGGTGCTGCCCACCTTCTGACCATGGCTCAGATCCGGAAGGAAACAAACCACGGCAGTAAAAGTTAGGACGACAGCTTTCCGCGCCACAGGAGCTTTCATGTCTTCGGTCCCCTAAGCCTTAATGAATCACCACGAACTTGCCGCTCGCTCGCTTGCCTGTGTCCAGATCGTCCACGACGAAATAGTAGACTCCGGAAGCGACGAGCTGATTGTTCACGCTCAACTGGTACCATGGATTGCCGAACGTGTCGCGCTCGTGTTTGATCGTCCTCACCAACTGGCCGGTGTAGGAGAAGATCCGGATCATGCAACGTCTGGTCAGACCCATGAACTGGATGCGGTCGCCGATCTCTCCGCTCGGATCAGCCCCAGTCAACCCACTGCTGACGATGAGCGGGTTCGGGACAACGTAGACCTTGCCCAGACTTTCCAAAGGTGGAGCTTGGGTCTCGTGCACGGTCAGGTTGGTCATCCCGCTCCTGCCGCCGAGTTCGTCCACAGAAACCACGGCGTAGGCCACATTGTCGCCCAGGTTGCTGTAGGGGTCGAGCACCGCATATTCGCCATCGTGGAAATATCTTGGATCGCGAACCCCCACTGAATCGATCACGCTCCAGGGGCCAAGTGGGTGGGGTGCGCGAAGCACCAGGTAGTGGCTTAGGCGGGCGCGAAGCCTGGGGCAATCGAACTCCTCCACTTGCGGTCCCCACACGATGCGATTTGCAGCCGCGTGTGTATCTTCGATGCGAATGGCCGGTGCTGGGAAGGGAATCGACACGGTGTTGTAAGGACCTCGTGCTGGAGCCTCCTCAGGCTTGTACTGCAAGGTGTCGTATTTCATCAGCGGTCGTCCGGTGTACATTTCGATGGCCCTGTCGGCCACGTCGCGGATGGATACTACGCCCGGCGTCACGTACCAGGGCAGCGGGTGGTCTCGCAAGTAAGTACTCCCGATGTAGCTTTTGCTGCCGAGGTATGGGTACTGCAGAGTGTCGTACCAGCTTGGCACGGGGTTGAAGTAGTAGCCGGCGTCCACGCCGGCACGCACGCTACCGCCCAGATCCTTGTACTTGCGATCTCCTGGCCCACCGGGTCCATAGCCCACCAGTTCGGCCACGGCAAAATGCATGGTTTCGCCTGGAGGCAGCAGATAAGGGTAGAACCCATACGCCCGGGCAACCGGTTGCCACCACGAGAGGTTCGCCGATGTTTTTGTGCGCCCCTTCCAATAGCGCCAAAGCGCCGGCTCAAACTGGGTGCAGAAACGCGTCGAGTCTTCAGGCCCTTGCCAGATGCCTGTCTTCCTCCGCAGGGTGGGGTCCATCCAAGTGCCGGTCTTTGCCTCGGCCGGCAGGTTTCCGTTCTCATAGCGCAGGAGGAACGGCTGCTTAGCCTTGCCATTCTCGTCCCACATGCCGGCACTATCGCTGGCAGCGAGAAAGACCTGGCTTGTCTGCTTTCGCGTGGCCAGATGTTCGTAATCATAGTGGAGCACCATGATGCCCACTGCTTGCGGCGAATTGAGCCCCCCTCTGTTGCCCGGCGTGGACCACTCCTCGAAGAAGACCGGGTCTGGAAGGCCATCCCGTTCATGGTTGTAGCTCATCCAGCGCTTAAGGTCAAAGCGAGCGAAGTGGTCGCCCAGGCCTGCAGGTGGCTGTCCCCTAAAGGCGCTCTCGGTCCAGCTGCCATGGTTGCGCTGGTAGCCAAACATCGACGGCGCAAAGGTGTTGGCAAAAGTAATGAACAAATCGGAGATTGTGTCGCCAGTGACGTTCGTGAACTCGTACTCGTAGATGATGAAGCTATCGTACCCAGGATAACTCCACGCCCGGCTAGTACGCGTCACCCGGATGCCGACCGGAGTGTCCCACCGGGCGACGATGAGCTCCTCGGCTTCGTCAGGGTTGAATGCAGGGTTGACTGTGCCGTCCGCGAGCACCGGGAAGTTCTCAATCCTCTGGATGTCCAGCGGAATGCTGTAAACGCCTACTACCGGCACCGGGTCACCACTGGTATTGGAGACCGCGCCACAGAAGGCGTACTTCCGCCCGCCCGGGCGCGTCCCGGCAATCCAGACTCCACTACCAAATGAGTTGTGCTGCCCGGGATAGTTTCTCCGTTCAAGGATGATCCGGGAATAGGGAGGCCACTCCATCGATGGCGTTCCCGGTTGCACCGTGCCACCGGCACTGTACGCCCTGCCCAGTTCGCCCGTATTGAAAACCGTCTGGTGGAGCATGCCCCGGGAATGTACCCGCCAATCCCGCTGTTGCGACACAGCAGCTTGTGTACAGCAAAGTACGAGGAAGAGACCGCAATGACTGATCTTCATGTGGGGTTCACCGATTTTGCCTAGAACTCGACTACCATGCCAAAGTTGAACGACCTGGGGGCGTTGTCGTAAATCAAAAAGGACTGGTCGAGGCTAAAGGGGCCTTGCCTGCCTTTGTCCCACCAATAGCGGGCGCCGTTTTCCTCGTCATCTATGCCGTATCTCTCGTAGTATTGCAGCGGTAGATTCGGGTTGGTGGCGGTGGGACGTTGAAAAAGGTAATCGTAGTTGAGGATCTTGCTGTTGAAAAGGTTAAACACTTCCACATAGAGTCTTGTGGACAAGCCAAATAAGTTGCGCACCGTCTTGGTAACGCGCAAGTCGGCGGTGTATTCCATCGGGGCTCGCTTCACGTTGATCAGGCGGATGTTCTGCGGCGAGGTGTAAGGCCTACCACTGCGCACCACGGCATACAGTGACGCGGCCGCCTCTGCGAATGGGTGCCATCGCCCAAGTGAGGGCCCCCAATCTTTGCCCGTGGCGTAACTCAAGGTCAACACCAGATTGTGCGTGCGGTCAAAATCGAGGACAATGTCACGGGTTGGCACGTTGGTCAAGTCCGTGGTCACCACCATGCTGGTGTCCCGGTTAAAGATTGGCGTGGCCGCAGTTGCGGTTGCACTCTTGCCCGTGGCATACCCGTACTGATAGTTGAGGGAGCCGGTGAGCGCGCCTTTTCTCTTTTTGACCATGACTGCGAAACCGCGTATGTCGGCGTAGTCCAGGTTGAAATAGGAACTCACCTGATACCCTGCCCTCTGATCGATAAAGTTCGCCTGCTGCACGAGGTGTTTCACGTCCTTGTAGTAGCCACTCACGTCCACGGTGAACCCTTCGCCGAGCGCCTGAACCACCCCAACGTCATAGCTATTGGTCGCCTCGGGCTTAAGCTTGGGGTTCCCCAAAATCACAGGATCATGCAAGCGTTGACCTATCCGCTGAGCGACCAGATATTGCAGCGACGGCCTCTGCATGAAGGCGCCGTAATTGAGGTGGAAGACCGTGCTCGCCGACACCGGGAACGAGAATCCCAGCCGGGGCTGCACTCGCGCATAGGTGGGTGAACGTTTTCGCTGACCACGCTCCGGCGTGAACCTCCCCAACGAGTCCGCGTTGCCGAAGGGAGTGTAGGGGTCAACATAGTAATCCGTACCCGCGTGCCACACATCCAAGCGGAGACCGACATTGGCGATGAGCCCTTCGAATTCCATCTTGTCCTGGGCATACAGTGCCGCTTCAAGCGGGTGGGCGGTGTAGCGTTCCAGTTGCCTGCTGGAGCGGACATTTAGGAAGTTCGACACATCGACCGAGTAGGCGTTGAGCTGCACGCCTGCGTTGACCAGATGCGCGCGTGTGATCTGGCTCGTGAAGGCGCCCTCTAAGGACAACGTGCGCGTCTTTTCCTTGGTAAAAGAATCGTAGCCCAGCTGATAACTAAGCTGGTCAGGGGAGTTGTTATTGGGGAAGGCGATGGTACCAACTACCCAGTTGAAATCCACTGAATCCGGGAGCACGTCGGGCACAGGCGTCGCACCCACGGTGTTCGACGTGACCAACGAGTTCAGCTTCAGTTCGTAGAATGTCTTTTGGCTCAAGGTCTTGGTGAACCGTGCGCCCAGCTGCGTATTGATCCTTTTGCGTTGACGTGTGCCGGTGATGCGGTCCCAGAGCCATCTCTGGTAGCCACTCACGCTGTTTGAGCCGGGAAAGACAATGTCACTCAAGCGTGCCAGTCCACCACTGACGCGCAGGGTGGCTGCCTCGCCAACATCGGTGACGATGTTGCCCATGGCTTGGTGTTCGAGAGATGGCCGCTCAGTGGGGAAAACTGGCCACTGGCGCTCCGAACGCAAGGCCACAAACATGCGCATCCTGCGATTAATGGGGCCGCCAGTAGCCAGCTCCAGCGCATGGTCCACTTCGTTGCCGTAGTCGCGGCCAATCTCTCTGCGACTCTGTGCCCACAATGCTCGCGCCACCGCCAACTGCACCAAAGTGTCGCCGGCAAAGCTTCTGGTCAACCCGGAGGCCATGTTGCCGTAGTACGCCTGCCCGTGTTCCGCGCTGGGGTCCCCAGTTAGCCATACACGCTCATCCAGCAGCAGGCGGAGGTAACGATTGGCGCTGGGGTCATAGACACTGGGCCCGAAATGCTTGCGCCCAGGAGCCCGCAGCCGAGTCTCCACCCGAGTATGCCACTTGTGTCGGTCCCCCTCCTTCATGGAGATGTTGACAATACCGGACTGCGCGTTGCCGTATTGCGCGCCAAAGCCGCTGGTGATAACTTCGACCTCTTCCACGCCGCTCATGATCGGCAGGAAGGCGGACGATCGGTCCAAGGGGTTTACAATGCCCAGACCTTGCAGCAGATAGTACTCTTCACCCTGGCGCCCCCCGCGAAAATGGCCGTCCACCACGTCCGCAGCCAGGCCTATGACGTCGCTGATGGCCCTGATGCCGGGGAGCATTTGCACTTCGTCAAAACGCACAATGGAACTGGTCGACGTCTTGTCCCGTTCCACATCCGGCCGAACCGCTTGCACCACGACCTCACCCAGTTCCAGGACGGTCTGCGCCAAGGCAAAGTCCACCGTCGTAGTCCGGCCTGCGTTCACAATCACGTCAACCACCACCATCGGTTTGTACCCCATCATGCTGGCGCGGACAGAGTACTTGCCGGGTGGCACATTAAGAATGTAGTAGGAGCCGCTGTCATCCGTGGCCGCGCCCATCGTCGTGCCGGTGATGACCACGTTGGCGCCGGGCAGCGGCGCACCGGTCCCGGCCTCAGTGACTTTGCCGGCGATCTTGCCCACAGTCGTCTGCGCCATGACCGCGCTGGCAATGCACCACAGCAGCGCGCAAAAGAAGCACAGCCTCTTGGCCTCCATTGAAACCTGCTCCCTCCCAGTATGGACCGGCGCCGAAACCTCCCACAGTAGCTGCTCGTCAAAGGGTTGGGATCAGTACCCTTTTGCCCTACTTGCGCGCAAGGCGCGCCATTTCTGCACAGGCCGCCAGAAAAGGCCCCAGGCCCTTGCCATCGTTGGGGACCACCGGCTCCATGTACACATAGTACTCGTAGCCGCCGTCACGTACCTTATCGGGATAGTCCCCGCCAAGACCAGCGCTCTTGCATATCCTCACTAAGTTAAAGGAACCAGCCGAGTCTCGGTATACCATCCACTTTGTAAGCCCACGGAAACCTCTCTTTGCCACCTCGCCATAGGACCTGTCGATATACCCCATGCGCACCCCTTTGGCCAAGGCATAAACGAACATGGCCGATGCGGAGCTTTCCAGATAGTTTCCGGGGCGATTGGCCTGGTCAAGGACCTGCCACCAGAGCCCAGTGCGCTTGTCTTGGTATCTGCTAACGGCACTCGCTAGCCCCTCGAGGGCGGAGACGAGGCCATTCCTGCGGGGATGACTCTCGGGGACAATGTCCAACACATCCACCAGGGCCATCATGTACCACCCCACTGCTCGTCCCCAGAAGCAAGCTGAGCGGCCCGTGGTGGGGTCTGCCCAACCAGCCTGCCGCGAATGATCCCACGCGTGGTAGTAGAGCCCCGTGCTCTCGTCCCGCAAGTGCTCTCCGGCAAGCTCGAACTGATGAAACACGTCGTCCAAAAGCTCTTTGTCCCCAAATAGCGCGGCGTACTCTGCACTAAATGGCTGTGCCATGTAGAGGCCGTCTAGCCACATCTGGTGCGGGTAGATCGCCTTGTGCCAAAGCCCTCCACGCGCGTTGCGGGGGTGGGTTCTGAGCTGCTCGCGCACCTTATGTGCCGCCTGGGCGTAGCTTTCTTGGCCGGTCTGCTTGAACAGGAACAGCAGCATGCGCCCTTCCTGCACATCGTCTAGGCTGTACTTTCGCAGGTCATACCCAGCGATCGCGTCCCCGTCCCTTAGCACCTGGTCTACGGTCTTTTTGATGTAGAGCAGGTACCGGTCGTCACTGGTGGTGCGCCACAGTTCCTCAAAGCCCCGGAGGACGGTGCCGGTCACATAATCCCAGGGGCCATATCCTCCCGGGTGACGCTTCATGATAGTCTCTGCCACGTTCACGCCCCAAAAGAGCGGGTCCAGTTCCTTTGGGTTCTGTTCCCGCGCGCAGAAGACAAACGCCACCATGGGCACCCACACGCTAACCAGAACCCGAGTTCTCGCCTTTCTCTTCCACTGCTCCCGGGTCGTTGCCGATTGCTCCCGTTTTCGCTGAAGAACCATCTCCGCCGACACCAAACCAGATAGATCTCTTCTCTCTGCCTTCGCCTCGACCGCAGACTACCCATGCGAGCGCCTGCAGAGAGCCACTGGATAGCCAGTTGAAGTCTACCTAGAACTCACCTCCAGGATGACAGCCCACCGATGGGCACAGCTCATTCAGATAGTGCTCCAGGTTTGTGTAACCACATGCATCTGCGTCCGCATTTGCGTCAGTGGGGTCGTGAGGATCAAGGCCGTGCTTCAGTTCCCACTCGTCGGGCATCCCGTCATGGTCAGAATCATGGGGGGCAAGCCTGCTCCGCAGCTCTGGCCAGCCCCCGACCTGCTCCTGCGAATCGATTATACCCCGCTTGCCGGGGCCAAAATGTGCTGTCCCCGCACGAACCTCCTCGACGATCCGCTCGTCCACCCTGTCGCGCCTGGGCAAGATTGCTCCGGCATAGGCCAGGACGAGAGCGTAGGCCTCTTGCGCCGCATGAGTGGTGACCGGGGCCACCGCAAAGGGTTGTGCCGCCCGGACGTGCCGCCAGAAGTGTCCCTGAACGCCCCCAGCCCAGTTGTCCTCAGTGACTGCCGGGAAGCCGAAAACATAGTTGTCCGCCACGTACCAACGGCCCTCATCGTTCCATGGTTCGACGATGCGGTCCCTGTACTTAGTGGCTGGACCAAACTTGTAGTAGTTGCCGATCAGGTTGTAGGAGCCGCCCTCTCCCCCATAGGCGCTCTGCTGCCCCCAGTTGTAGACGACATTGTTCCGAAAATCCACCAGCTCCCGCTCTGGCTCGCCGTGATAGCGACTGCCACTGAAGCGAGGGTTGCGGCTGGCGTGGTGCGCAAGAAGGTTGTGGTGGAACGACGCCCCCTTTCCTCCCCAAATTCCACCGTAACCGTGCGCGCCTTTGCGATGATAAGAACGATTCAAGCTCTCGGCAATGATGCACCACTGAACGGTGGTGTTCTCGTTGTCCCGGACCGTGAGGACCTCGTCCGTCCCCCAGCTAAACGAGCAGTGGTCGATAATGATGTCGCTGTGGAACATCACACTAAGTGCGTCTCCCTCGACCTGAAAGAGATCGCCCATGCGGAAGCGCAGATAGCGAATGATGACATTGTCCGCATCCACAATCACCGGGTAGCCACGGATGCAAATCCCGTCACCAGGCGCTGTCTGGCCAGCGAGCGTGAGGCTATCGCCTGTAATCACCAGAGGTGACTGCAAGGTGATTGTCCCCCCGATCCTGAAAACCACCGTCCGCGGCCCTGTCTGCATGACCGCATAGCGTAGACTGCCCGGTCCGGCATCGGCCAGGGTCGTGACTTCCAGGACTTTTCCCCCTCGCCCTCCGGTGGCGAAGCGGCCAAAGCCCTCTGCCCCGGGAAACGCCAAGGGCTGTCCGTCGAGCGCAGAAGTGCACGTCCAGATGAGCAACAACGCTCTTAGAGCTCGCAACTGCACCTCGGCTCACCTCAGCACCGGCGTCGCCTGCAAGTCCGCCGCAGTAACACTCACACCGTTAATCTTCACATCCTTGAGGTAGAGGCCTTCGACGTACTCCAGCACGTTGCCGCTCTGCACCCCCTCAAAAGAGCAGTGCTCCAGTCGCAAATTCCTCACAGGAGAGCGTTCGTAGGCTTTGACAAAGAGACCATACCGACTCTTTTTGCTCGTGACGTTCGCGAAATAGATGTTACGCACTTCAGGAGTGTGGACACCGACATCGCCCTCGCCGTAGTGATAGAATATGTGCACAACCGCCTCTTTGACCACTCCCACTTGAACGTTGCGCATGAACACGTTCTCAACCACGCCGCCGCGCATGGAGTTGGTCTTTATCCGCAAGGCCCGGTCAAGATTGGGGCTGTCCATGACGCAGTTTTCCACATAAATGTTGCGGCACCCACCTGAGGTTTCGCTCCCCATGACGACGCCGCCGTGGCCATCCTTCATGATGCAGTTGCGCACTACGATGTTCTCGCTGGGCAGTCCCACCCGCCTGCCGTCTGCGTTGCGCCCAGATTTGATGGCGATACAATCGTCGCCCGTGTCGAAGTAGCAGTCGGTAATCAGCACGTCACGCGAAGATTCCGGGTTGCAGCCGTCGTTGTTCGGGCCGTGACTCACCACTTTCACCCCACGGATGGTCACGTTTTCACAAAGGACCGGGTGAATAACCCACATAGGAGACCGCTCGATGGTCACCCCTTGCACCAGTATGTTCTTGCTCCTATAGAACTGCACAAAATTCGGGCGCAGGTAATGACCCTCGCCAAATACTCGTGCCTCGCCCGGCACTCCTTCTTCGGCCATGCGAAAGAGCCGCTCGCGGTCCTGTTCCTGATTCGGCTTTCCAGGCAGCCAGCCATATCGAGGATTGCCTGTCCAAGGCCACCATACAGTTGTATCAGCTTGGCCGTCAAGAGTGCCCTCACCCGTGATCGCCACGTTTACCTGCCCAAATGCATAGACGAACGGGGAGTAGTTCATGCACTCTACGCCCTCGAATCTGGTGTAAACTACAGGCAGGTACTTCTTCGGGTCACGGCTGAAAAGGAGCTTCGCCCCCTTCTGAAGGTGCAGTTCGACGTTGCTCTTCAGCTGAATGGCTCCGCTAAAGAACGCCCCCTCCGGCAACACTACGCGGCCGCCGCCGGCAGCATGGCATTGGTCAATCGCCGTTTGAAGGGCTACAGTGCAGTCGGTCTGTCCGTCCCCAACGGCTCCAAAGTCCGTAACCAAAAAGTCACGAGCTGGGAAAACCGGAGGAGTTATGCGTTGAAGGATTACCTCGACCCGGCTCCAACTCGGCCCATGTTGCCTGCACCCCAACAGCAGCGCAATGACGGCGACGACAAGGGCCGTGAGCGCGAACGCATGATGAGACTTGCCTAACCCCTTAGCGGCCGATCTCTCTCGTGTCATTTTCCACCCTTGCTTCTCTTTGAAGCTTCCTCACCGCTTTAGCTTCGATCCGATGCACGTTTTCTCCGCTCTGAGTCTTACGAGCAGACATTTCCGTTTTCTCTTTCTCGACATGCAGTATGTGACTCAGCTTCGGGGGCCGGACCCCGCGCTGCAAAAGGCTGCTGACCACCAGGGCCGCAGAACTGGCCACCGGTGGAGCTTCCGAGCGCAGTGCCCACAAGGTAGACATTGGCACCCACGAGCGGCTTGGTAGTCACCGAATCAGTCACCACCCCGCTGATCTGCCCCTGGCCTATGGCCACACCAGGGACAGACGTTCCGAAGAGGAGCACACCAAGAGCGATGCTCACACGGATGCGCATGGGTCAGCTCTCTCCATCTTTCCAGTGTTCGCAAGTTGCAGCCTTTGTGGGTACAGAACTGGGGCCCGTTCGCGACCCGGGGTAGGGAAGACATGGTTGCACCGCCGTTAGGCAGGGATTCCAGCAGAAGCGTTGGCAGGAAACATGCACCTTGTGCATCTTCAAGCTTCTCCATGCAGCTCTGGGGCCCCACACCGACTTCGCGGGGCACCCTCTCCCTGTCGGCCTCAAATGGCGCTTGCGCAGAAGCTACCGGCGGACACGCTCCTTCTGCTTAGCAGCGCCTCGTCTCTTCCGATCAGCCACTCTTCGGCCAAACTACAGTTAATATACTCATCACTCCCGCCAAAGTAAAGTCGATAACGGTGAAAAACAATGTCTTGGCAGATGTTAACGACTGTCAAAAACCGCCGAATAACCTGCGGAACGGTGCGAGTGACGGAGTGGCTGGGGTCCGCGCGCGTGAGTTTTTTCGGTTGCTTTTCCAATTTAGTATGCATAAATTTCAATCGCAAAAGTTGGGATTTTGGTCCCTACGTGTACGGAGCCCCGGACAGATGATTGACGAGGCGACAGAGAAAAGGCTCTTGCACAAGATTCTCGCCAGTGAGGAGTTCGCAGGTTCGAAGGTCCACCAGCAGCTTCTCACCTATTTAGTCGAGGCCACCAGGGCGGGAAGACGACTGAAGGAGACGACTATCGCCATCGAGGTCTTTGGCAAGGATGTGCACTTTAACCCCGCCGAAGACACGATCGTCAGGTCCCACGTCTACACCTTGAGGAAGAAGCTGGAGAAGTACTACCTCACAGAAGGGAAGGACGACAAGTTCCACTTGCAGATACCCAAGGGCACCTACGAGGTGCGCTTTCTCCCCGAATCTGTGCCCGAGTTGGCCGCCCGCACCCCATTCCGAAGGCTGGTCAGAGGAGCCCCCTTGTTTCTGAGCGTGGCGCTTGCGGCGCTTGCCCTTGGATTGTGGCTCCACAACCGAAGCCTGCGCCGCGAGCTCTTCACCTACCGTCCCATTCCTTTCCACGATCCCATCTGGTCCCCTTTTGCCTCTCCAACTCTGCCGGTGCTTGTTGCCGTTGGCGACCACTTCTTTTACACCGAATATCGCCGGGAGTTGGGGCGGACGGTCTACGTGAGAGACCTTAACATCAACTCGGATGAGGATCTGAAGCTTTTTAGAAGCCAACATCCCCACGTGGAGGTCACTGATTATCGGGAGAAATACTATCCTCACCACAGCATCTGGAGCCTCCCCCCTGTGCTTGGGGCCCTGGCGTCCTTCCGCAGGCGCCCCTTGCTCAGGAGTTCTTCGGAGTTAAGGCCAGCGAATTTAGAGGAGTACAACATTATTTTTGTGGGCAGCATCAAGACGCTTGGCATTCTTCGCCATACGGTGGTCACGGCATCGGATTTTGACTATGAGATCATGCCTCACCGCATTCGCTTTCGCCCAGCGCAGTCGGACTGTGTCCGTGTCTTCGACACCCCTTTGGCCTCGGAGGGGCCAAATGAGGATCTGGCCCTCGTGCTAAAGCTTCCCGGGCCACGGCGAAACGTCATTCTGGTGGTGGCTTCTTTTGGCTCACTGGGGGCGCCTGAGGCGGTAAAGTACCTCACGGACCCCACGAAACTCGCCCATCTCGAGCTGTTGCTGCGCAAGAAGTGCGGAAGAGTGCCAGACTATTTCCAGGTCCTTCTGCGCATCTCAGGCATAGAAAAAGTCGCGTTCGATACTGAGATTCTTGTCCTAGAGGAGATCTCCAGTGACAGGACCCACGGCAGGCCTGTGCAATAGCCGCCATGGGTGCTGGAGGGCGTAGGACTTGCTCTGTTCTGGCGGGCCAGACAGGAACACTATTCGCACAGTTGCGCAGAGAGGAAAGCTCGCCCTGTAGGCTCCGCGGATCGCTCCTGCTCAGCCTATGGGCGACGTTTCAAGCGGAAGTCCTGCTCAATTCCGTCAATAGGCGCTCTGCACGTTCTTTGAGCGGACTGGCAACGCGCACAGCCAGGATGTATTGCAGATGTTCCTGCGCTTTTGTCGGTGACCCCAGGTCTACGTACGCAGCCGCCGCGTAGTAGTGGGCGAGTAAGTTGTTCCGGTTCTGCCGGACAGCCTGCTCCAACGATTCTACCGCTTCCCGGAACCGTCCCAAGAGAACCTGGCTCTTACCCAACAAGGCCAGAGTGGCGCTATCAGAACGACCCAGCTTAAGCGCGTGAGACAATGCCTCGCAAGCACCCGAGGGGTCTCCGGCGAGGTCGCGCACAATTCCTTGTTTCTTGTAATGGGTGCCCTCATTCGGCTCCAGTCTGATAGCCTGCGCGCAGGCCTCCTCGGCTTTCTCCAGCTCGCCAAGGCGCAGACAGGCGCTCGCCAGCAGTGACCAGGCGTGGGCGTCCTTCCGTTTCTTGTCGACGTAGCTCTGCAGAAGGCGGCGGGCGTTCTCATAATCCCCGTCGACCAGCGCCCTGTAGCCGGAGGAGAAGAGCTTATCAGTGGCCATGGCCGTGGGCTCCGCCTGGTGTGGCGAAGAACGTGGCACCACAATCGAATGGCGTGCCAATGGCGCCAGCATGCCGCTCTTGTCCAGTTCGACCACTTTTCGAAAGCACTCGTTGGCTCTGTCCGTATTCCCCATGGCGGAGTAGATCTTGGCGAGCCCAAAGTACGCCCGCGGTTCGTTCGGCTTTAGGGCCAGGACACGCTCATAAGTGGCGATGGCGCTGTCATGTTCTCGGAGGATACTCTGTGTGGCCCCAAGGTTGATGAGCCCGGCGATATTCTCCGGCTCGAATCTGAGCCCTTCGGCAAAGCACTTGCGGGCGTCGGCAAACTTGCGCAGCTTAATGAAGGCCCTGCCCAAGAGGAAGTAGGCCCGGTGGTAGACCGGACAGATGCCAAGCACTCGCTGCAGTGAAGTGATGGCCTCGGTAAACTTGCCCTGCTCGAATTGAGCGATAGAAAGATTGAACCAGTAGTGAGGATCCTCGGGGTTGGCTTGGCAGGCTCGGCTCCACTCGGCGGCGGCCTGGGCAAAGTCCCGTTGGCGGGCCATCTCCAAGGCCCGACGGTGGTGGCTCTCGGCCACCGCGTCATAGGCAGGAGGCGACCAGCGCAGCACCGCCCGCTCCCCTTCCACCGTGATCTTCAACTCGCCCACGGTAAAGCGATACTGGCGAATCAGGGCTTCTTGAAAAGCGAGTCGCCACTCGGGGGAATCAAGGTCGGTGCCCTCGTCATAGATCATGCCCGCATTCTGGGCAGTGATGTGGACCTGCACAATCTTCTGGCTGGGTATGGATGCCATGTGCCTGCCTGCTGGGTGAGCGGGTCGACCACTCCGGTAGGGTGCATCACAACGCTCAGATGGTACGCCAGCCGGGACTTGAACCCGGAACCTTTGGCTCCGGAGGCCAACGCTCTGTCCAATTGAGCTACTGGCGCATCGTGCGGTCAATGCCTCGCCAGCGAGGCCTTTGCCGCCTTGACAGTGTTTCGCATCAGCATGGCAATCGTCATGGGCCCGACACCACCCGGCACTGGGGTGATCGCCTCAGCCACCTCCGCGACGGCCTCAAAATCGACATCCCCAACCAGACGATAGCCCTTTGCTGCAGATGGATCCTCCACCCTATTGACCCCGACGTCGATAACCACCGCACCCGGCCGCACCATTTCCGCCTTGATGGTCTTTGCTCGCCCTAAGGCAGCCACCAAGATGTCAGCCGTCCTGGTCACTGAGGCCAGGTCCTTTGTTCTGCTATGGCAGATAGTCACGGTTGCGTTGGCCCCTGGTCGCTTCTGGGCCAGGAGGATGGCCAGAGGCAGCCCGACGATCTGGCTTCTGCCCACAATCACCACGTGGCGGCCATCAGGGTCAAAGCCGCTGCGCAGCAAGAGCTCCTGAATGCCCGCAGGCGTGCACGGTACCAGAGTGTCCTCGCCCGAGACCAGTCGCCCGCGATTGAGCGGGTGGAAGCCGTCCACATCCATTTCGGGTGGGATCGCCTCCAGGATCGCCCGCTCATCGATGTGCGCGGGTAGGGGGAGCTGCACCAGGAGGCCATGCGCCCAACCGAGGGCTGCAAGCTGAGCCACAGCGGCCAAGAGTTCTTCTTGGCTGGTTTCGGCCGGCAGGTGAACCGTCTCCCAGCGAATGCCTAGCTCCTCGCAGGCTTTGCGTTTGGCGCGCACGTAGCTTGCAGAGGCCGGATCGTCGCCCACCAGGATGACGGCCAGCCCCGGCTGCACTCCGGCCGCAGTGAGGCGACTAACCTCATCCTTGAGCTCGGTGGTAATCTGGCTCGCAATAGCCTTGCCGTCAATTAGTCGTGCAGCCACAGCATTCTACTCTCAGGCGTCTGTTTCGTTCCCACACACCGGCCATCACTTTGCATAGTCAACGGCGCGGTATTCACGGATGACCGTCACCTTGATCTGTCCGGGGTACTCCATCTCCGCCTGGATCTTTTGCGCGATCTCCGAGGAGAGCTGTTCCGCCATGGCATCGCTCACTTTTTCCGGCTCCACCATGACCCTGATCTCGCGTCCTGCCTGGATGGCGTAAGCCCTGCCGACGCCGCTGAAAGACTTGGCCACCTCTTCTAACTTTTCCAGGCGCTTCACATAGCTTTCCAGCGACTCGCGCCGGGCACCAGGTCTGGAGCTGGAGATGGCGTCTGCAGCCTGCACCAGGATGGCAATAGGCGTGGTGATTTCCACATCCTCATGGTGCGCCGCAATAGCGTTGATGACCACCGGGTTCTCGCCGTACTTCTTGGCAAGCTCCACGCCGATCTGAGTGTGGGTCCCCTCGGTGTAGCGATCGATGGCCTTGCCTATGTCGTGGAGCAGACCCGCGCGCTTGGCCAGGTTTGCATCCAGCCCCAGCTGCGCCGCCATCAGCCCTGCCAGGTAGGAGACTTCGATGGCGTGCTGCAGGGCGTTCTGGCCGTAACTGGTGCGGTAGTGAAGTTTCCCCAGCAGCTTCACCAGTTCGGGATGCAGGCCATGCACCCCTGTTTCCAGCATGGCCTTCTCCCCTTCCTGGGAAAGGCTCTCTTCCACCTCCTGCGCCGTCTTTTGCACCACTTCTTCGATCCGCGCAGGGTGAATGCGCCCGTCGGCGATCAACTTTTCCAGGGCCAGGCGGGCGATTTCCCGACGCAAGGGATCAAAACCCGACAGAATAACGGCCTCTGGGGTATCGTCGACGATAATCTCAATGCCCGTGGCCATCTCGAAGGCGCGGATGTTGCGGCCTTCACGCCCAATGATTCGCCCCTTCATTTCATCGTTGGGCAGGTTGACCACCGAGACAGTGGTCTCCACCGAGTGGTCTGCCGCCGACCGCTGGATGGCCTGCAGGATGATCTCGCGCGCCTCTCTGTTGGCATTCTGTCGCGCCTGGTCCTTGATCTCCTTGACCATCTGCGCCGCCTCCTGCCGCGCCCTCTCTAGGAGGTTGTCCATGAGGAGCTTCTTAGCCTCCTCGTGCGACAACCCGGAGATCTTCTCCAGACGCGCGTTCTGCTCCTGGATGAGCCGATCGAGCTCTTCTTGCCGCTGGTGAACTGCGGCAGTTTCCTGCTTGAGCAGTTGGCTGAGCTGTTCGAGATCGCGCTCCTTCTTGTTAAGCTGGTCGGCGCGCTTGTCTAAGTTGAGCTCTCGATTCGCCAGCTGGCGTTCGAGGTTCTGCAGTTCCACGCGCCGCGACTTGGTCTCACTCTCAAACTCCTGCTTCATCCGAAGCCATTCGTCCTTGGCCTCCAGCAGTTTCTCTTTGCGCAAGGCCTCGGCGCTCTTTTCGGCTTCGGAGATGATCTTTTCGGCCAGCTTCTCGGCGCTGGCAATCTTGCCCTGGCCCACCCTCTTGCTGGCAAACCAGCCAGCGACAAACGCCACCGCGGCGCAAACGAAAGCGACAATCATCGTCGTCACATCCATATCCGCTTCACCTCCTGTGGTCGCCGAGGACGATGCCCCGGGGCCACCGCCATAGCCGACGCCCGCGGCACCCTGGCCGCGAACTGATCAGCTTTCACCATCAACCGCCGGGTGTGACGACTGGTAGGTCAGGTTGTGCGCGCGTCCGACCGGTCGCGAACCTCCTCAGGAGGTCGCTCCTCCGGTGGAGGTGCTGATGATGGCTCTCCTAATGCTATGGCCACTTTCTCTGCAAGCCTCCGTACCCGTTCTTCGTAGGCCTGAATGGGACGCGTTCTCTGTTCGCGCTCGCGAAAGAGCTCATCTGCAATATTTAGCGCGGCCAGGATAGCCACCTTGACCACCGGCCGCCCGGCGGCTACCTGGTCCACTTCACGCATCTTCTGGTCCACGTACTGGGCCACACGCCTAATGTACTCGGGATCTGTGGACCCGCGTACGGGATATTCGGTCCCGAAGATATTGACTTTCAGAACGGTGTACTCATTCGACATGGCGTGCATTCGCCTGAATCCTAACCAATCGTCTACCCCAGTGCTCCCCAGCTCAGCGCAGCTGCTCTGTCTCCAGTCGCGCAAGGAGGTGGCGAATGCGGTCTCGCACCTCTTGCAGCGCCTCGTTTTCCTCGTTGTTAACGGTCCGAACGGCCTCGGTTCTCGGCGGCGGGGTGGCTGCCAACGCTGCCTGCAGCCGCTCCACCTCCTCCAGTAAGCGGCTGTTCTGAGCGCGCAGCTGTCGGTTCTCCTCCCGCAGGCGGCCGATGAGTTCCAGCGCCTGTTCCACGCGCGCTTCGAGTAGCTCCAGATGGTCAGAGTTCATCGCTGCCGCTCCCATCTACGACCTCAGCACCGCCCCGGTCTTTTCGCGCAGGCCGTTGATGATCTGCGTCATCGCCCCATCAACTTCCTCATCGCGCAGCGTGCGGTTCTCGTCCTGGAACACCAGCGAAAACGTCAGGCTCTTCTTCCCCGCCGGGATCTGCTTGCCAAGGAAGAGATCAACCACGTGCACCTCGCGCAGGATCTGGCCTCCGAGAGTCCGCAGGGCCAGGAGAAGTTGCTCCGCAGGCACACTCTGATCTACCACCACGGACAGGTCCCGCGATGCCTGAGGAAATCGCGGCACAGGACGATACACCGCCGGCCGCAGGGCGAATTCCCGCACCGCTTCAAGGCCAATCTCCGCGGCGAACACCTGCCGTCGCTCAACGTCAAAACGGTCGAGCAGCTCCTGTTTCACCTGGCCAAGGCGTCCAACTAACTCCTCTTGCACCCATACCTGCAACCCGCCCCCTTTGCAGACCTGCCAATCGCCTGCGGTGAACCTGGGCATCGGCATGCGCCAGGCAATGCACAGTCCCTCCACTAACCCCTTGAGATCGAAAAGGGAGATCTCCCTGTGCTCACCTGTCCAGGACCGGGGGCGCGCCAGGCCAGTGACAACCAGCCCCAAGGACTTCCACTCCTGATAACGCTGTTCCTCCTTGGCAAAACAGCGGCCGATCTCGAACACCCGTACCGTGCTCACCCCGCGGTTCACGTTGTAGGCGCAGACATGGAGCAGCCCGGGAATGATGCTCGGCCGCAGAGCCGAGCAGTCCTCGCTGAAGGGGTTCCTGAGTCGGACTAGGTCTCCGTCAGTCACAAAAGCAGCAGCCCGCGCCGGGTCGAGCAAGCTTGTGGTGCACGCCTCGAACAGGCCAAGCCCGATCAGACACTCCCGTGCTCGCTCTGCTACCCGGTCGCAGAACACCTGAGGGCGCGCCTGGTCAAAGGGGACCTCAGTGCGTGCAGGGATGCGGTCAAAGCCCCATAGGCGCGCCACTTCCTCAATGAGATCGATCTCTCGCTCCACGTCAGGGCGAAATGTTGGTACGCGAACGTTGAGGGTTTCCCCTCGCTCATCGACCTCCGCACCCAGAGCGCAGAGGATGGCCGCGCACTCCTTGCGGGGAATGTCAACGCCGAGCAGCTGTGCCACACGCCGGGGACGCAAGCTCAGCTGCCTGGGCTCAATCGGCGACGGATATACGTCGATGACCCCTTGGGCCACTTTGGCGCCGCACAGGGAGGCCATTAACTGCGCCGCGCGCTCAGAGGCATAGAGCACGCCGTTGGGGTCCACGCCCCGCTCAAAGCGTTGCGAGGACTCTGTGGATATCCCCAAAGCCTTCGAAGTGCGGCGGATGCTCTTTGGCTCGAAATAGGCGCTCTCCAACAACACCCGCGCAGTCTCTGCACTCACCTCTGAGTTCAGCCCTCCCATCACCCCGGCGATCGCCACCGGCCTTGAGCCGTCGCATATCAACAGCATGCCCTGAGCCAGCTTGTGGGTCTTGCCGTCCAGAGTGATGAACTCCTCGCCCGCGGTGGCCTGGCGGACTTCGATGCGCCCTTGTTCTATCAGGTCATAGTCAAACGCATGAAGGGGTTGGCCGGTCTCGAGCATGACGTAGTTCGTCACATCAACGACGTTGTTGATGGCGCGGAGCCCGACCGCGTGCAACCGGCTGGCCAACCACCACGGGGAAGGTCCCGGCTTCACCTCTTCCAGGAAGCGGGCAGAGTAGCGGGGGCATCCCTGGGGATCCTTTACCTCCACTTGAACCCGTTCACTGACCGCGGGCTCAGATGTGGCCAAAGAGACGGCCGGGCGCACCAGTGGAAGGTGATACTTGGCGGCCAACTCGCGCGCCACGCCGATCACCGATAGGCAGTCAGGTCGATTGGGGGTGACGTTGAGTTCAAGCACATAGTCTTCGGCCGGCACCACGGCTGAGAGGCTTTCTCCTACCCTCGCGTCGTCCGCAAGGGTCATAATGAGGTCCCCGCGTTCACTAAGGCCCAGCTCCAGCTCCGAACAGATCATCCCTTGGGAAGTCACCGTGCCGAACTCTCGCGCCTGGATAACCATGCCGTCTGGAAGTACGGCGCCAGGGAGGGCCAGCGCCACACGGAGGCCGAGCGTCGCATTCGGCGCTCCGCACACTACGGTCAGCGTGTCGTGTCCAATGTCCACCAGGCAACGCTTGAGCGAAGGCCAGCCGTCCAGAGGCTGTACCGCGGCGATCTGCCCTACCACCACCCGGGAGAAGTCGCGGGACAACGGGGTGATCGACTCCACCTCGATACCCAGGTGGGTCAAGGCAGCGGCAACCTCTTCTGCCGAGACAGCTAGCGGCACATATTCCTTAAGCCATGTATAGGTGACTTTCACGACGGAGACGCCACGGTGTATCGGTTCAGAACTGCTGCAAGAAACGCAGGTCGTTGTCGTAGAACAGGCGGATGTGGTCCACCTGGTACATGAGCAGGGCAATGCGTTCCACGCCCATGCCGAAAGCATACCCAGTGTACTTCTCTGGGTCGTAGCCGACAAAGCGGAACACCTCCGGGTCCACCATGCCGGCGCCAGAAATCTCCAGCCAGCCAGTGCCCTTGCACACACGGCACCCCTTGCCGCCGCACATCATGCAAGAAAAATCATACTCTGCACTCGGCTCAGTGAAAGGGAAGAAGCTTGGGCGAAAACGGATCCGTATCTCCGGCCCGAACAGCCGCTTGGCGAATGTCTCCAACACCCCTTTGAGGTCGGCAAAGGTCACGCCCTCACCCACACAGAGTCCCTCCACCTGGTGGAAGACCAGGGAGTGGGTCGCATCCGGCGTATCCTTGCGATAGCAGCGGCCAGGGGCGATCATCCGCACGGGCGGTTGACAGCGTTCCATGGTCCGGATCTGCACCGGCGAAGTGTGGGTGCGCATGAGGAACGGGCTGTCAAGGTAAAACGTATCATGCAGGTCCCGCGAGGGGTGATCGGCCGGGACATTCAGCGCCTCAAAGTTGTGATAGTCATCCTCGATCTCCGGCCCCTCTTCCACCGTGAAACCCATCCCGTAGAAGATCTCCTTGATGCGGTCCAGAACCTGCATTACCGGGTGCCGTGTGCCGAGAAACGGCACCAGGCCAGGAAGTGTGTAGTCCACCTCCTGCCTTTCGGCCTCAGATGCGCTCAGCTTCTGACGACGCTCCTCCAGCGCCTCGTTCCAGCGGGTCCGCAACTCATTGAGGTTCTTCCCAAAGAGGCGACGTTCCTCCGGCGGCAGCATGGGCAGCAGGTCGAAATACCGCGCCACGATCTCTTTCCTGCCCAGGTAGCGCACACGAACCTCATCCAAGGCTCTGGTAGCGCCTGCCCGGGCAAGGTCGGCCTGAAATTGCTCGCGCTGGCTTTCGATCTCTGCGAGGAGCTCTGTCAGGGACTGGCTCATCGGTTCAGCTCTTGACGCTTTCCACCACTTTCTGGAAGGCAGCAGGGTCAGTCACCGCCAGATTTGCCAGCTGCTTCCGATCAAGTTCGATGTGCTTATCTTTGAGCAAGGCCATGAACGTCGAGTAGCTCAGCCCGTGAAGTCGCACTGCGGCGTTGATGCGTGCGATCCACAGCCGTCGAAAATCCCTCCGACGCTGACGGCGATCGCGATACGCATACTGCCAAGCGCGCTCCACGCTCTCTTTGGCTGTACGCAGCAGGCGACTCTTGCCGCCCCAATAGCCCTTGGCGTATCGCAGCACCTTTTTGCGTCGCCGATGAGAGGGCACACTGTATGTTGCTCTTGGCATAAAAGGAACCTCCTGAAAAAAGGGAAAACGTGGCGTTCGCTATTGGCCCAGGAGCCGAAGGGCCCGCCGCGTGTCACTGGCGGAAACCAACGTCGGCTTCTTCAAGCTCCGCTTCCGCTTGGCGGATTTTTTGGTCAGTAAATGGCTTGCGCAGGCTTTGTAGCGACGGACGTGTCCGCCACCGGTTATGCGGAACCGCTTGGCAGCCGCCCGATTGGTGCTTATCTTCGGCATAATACGCGCGCTCCTTTCTCACTTCTTCACAAGATACACGATAATCGTCCTGTTTTCGGGCTGGGGTTCGCGCTCCAGCTTGGCCACATCCTCCAGGTCTGCCGCAAGACGCTCTATGATCTTCATGCCGAACTCCTGGAAAGCCATCTCGCGGCCTCGAAACATGACGGTCACTTTGACCCTGTTGCCCGCCTCGATGAACTTGCGGATCTGATTGCGCTTGGTCTCATAGTCATGGGCATCGATCTTTGGCCGCAGCCGGATCTCTTTGACGTGGATGACGTGCTGCTTCTTCTTGGTGAGCTTTTCTTTCTTGCTCACCTCGTACAGGTACTTGCCGAAATCCATGATCTTGCATACAGGCGGCGTCGAGTTGGGCGCCACTTCGACAAGATCAAGACCCGCCTGGGCAGCCAGTTCCAGGGCCCGGTCTACCGTCACGATACCCACCTGGGCCCCATCTGCACCGATCAGCCGCACGGATGGCGCAGTGATCTGGTCGTTCACGCGGATTGTTCGCTTCTTGATGGCTGACCTCCTTCAGCTTGGTTGGCAAGCAGCTGCTACTGCGGAGCCTTGCTGGCGATCTCCTCGCCGATCAACTGCAAAAACGCCCCCAGGCTCATTGCCCCAAGATCTCCTTTCCGCCGCCTGCGTACGGCCACCTGTCCCCTTGCTTGCTCCTTTGCGCCGACCACAAGCATGTACGGAATCCTTGCCAGTTCGGCTTCCCGGATCTTGTGCCCTATCTTCTCATTGCTCTCGTCGAGCACCGCACGGATGCCCGCGGCCCGCAACTCCTGCAAAACCTTTGCAGCATACTCCATATGTTGCTCGGAAACCGGCAAGACAATTGCCTGTACCGGCGCCAGCCAGATCGGGAAGGCGCCGCCGTAATGCTCGAGCATGATGCCGAAGAACCGTTCCATTGACCCCAACAAAGCGCGATGGATCATGATTGGCCGGTGCGGCCTATTGTCCTCGCCGATGTAGCTGAGGTCGAATCGCTCCGGCTCGTTGAAATCCACCTGCACAGTGGTGCACTGCCAGGAGCGCCCCAAGACGTCCTTGATCTTGATATCGATTTTGGGACCGTAGAACACCCCTTCCCCCGGATCGATCTTGTAGGGCATGCCCCTGCGCTCCAATGCTTCGCGGAGTGCGGCGGTGGCCCGCTCCCAGTTTTCTAACGACCCCACATAGCGCTCCGGTCGAGTCGATAAAAACACCTCATATTCATGAAAACCGAAGGAGCCGAGCATGTGGAGAGTAAAGTCCAGCACGCCATTGATCTCCGCGTCCAGCTGATCTGGGCGCAGAAACAGATGCGCATCATCCTGGGTGAAGCCGCGTACGCGCAGCAAACCGTGCAACACGCCAGAGCGCTCGTACCGGTACACCGTGCCCAGCTCTGCCCAGCGCAGTGGCAACTCGCGATAGCTGCGGGTACGACTCTTGTAGACCACCAGGTGGAACGGGCAATTCATGGGCTTGATCTGATACGCTACATCCTCCACCTCATTGGGGGCAAACATGTTCTCCCGGAAAAAGTCCAGGTGGCCGCTCTTCGCCCACAGGTCAAGGCGCGCAATATGTGGGCTGTACAGGAGTTCATACCCGTGCTTCAGATGTTCGCGGCGCCAAAAGTCTTCGATCAGGTGGCGCACGACCGCGCCTTTGGGGTGCCAGAGCACAAGACCTGGGCCAATCTCCTCAGAGATGCTGAAGAGGTCCAACTCTTTGCCCAACCGGCGATGGTCACGCTTCCGTGCCTCCTCCTGGCGCTGCACGAACTCGTCCAGCTGCGCCTTCTCCGGAAAGGAGATGCCGTAGATGCGCTGCAGCATAGGATTGTGTTCGTCACCACGCCAGTAAGCGCCCGCCACACTCAAAAGCTTAAAGTGCTTTATCACCCCTGTGGCCGGCACGTGTGGGCCCCGGCACAAGTCCACAAAGTCGCCCTCCTCGTAGATGACCGGGGGCTCTTGCATCTCGTGGAGCAGTTCCAGCTTGTAGATCTCGCCTCGTTGCCGAAAGAGCTCCACCGCCTCTTCTTTGCTCAACTGGCGCCGGCAGAAGGGGTTGTTCTCCTGGATGATGGCCCGCATCTCGGCCTCAATCCTGCCCAAGTCTTCCGGGGTAAAGGCCTCCTTGACGTCGATATCGTAGTAGAAACCGGCCTCGATGGCCGGACCTACGCCAAAGCGGGCCTCAGGGAAGAGTCGCTTGACCGCATGGGCCATGATATGAGCAGTGCTGTGCCAGTAAGTCTCCCGCCCTTCTTCGTCGTCGAAGGTGAGGATGCGCACCTCGGCGTCCCCAGAGATGCGGGTGGAGAGGTCCAAGACTTGACCGTTCACCTTCGCGGCCAGGGCGCGCGCAGCGAGGGCCGGGTCGATCCTTTCGGCAATCTGCGCCAGCGTCACCCCGGATTCGCAAAGGAGTTCCGAGCTATCAGGAAAGCGGACTTTCGTCATTGCTGCACTCATTGGACGCCGAACCCTCGCGTACATACAAAAAAATTGCGGAAGCCGCAATTGAGGGACCTGGTGGGCGGTACTGGATTTGAACCAGTGACCCCTTGCATGTCAAGCAAGTACTCTGACCAACTGAGCTAACCGCCCGGGATGAAGCGGAAGAAAAAAAGCGTGCCATGTACACAGTGGTCACGCTTCCTGTTTATGTAGATGGCACCGGTATTCTATGTCCACGTGTCCCATTCTCGTGCCGAGGGCCGGAGTCGAACCGGCACGGACCCGGAAGTCCAAGGGATTTTAAGTCCCTAGCGTCTACCAGTTCCGCCACCCCGGCGCAATGCGGCTCCTGTGCGAAAACAGAGGCGGCGATCGGAGTCGAACCGATGAATAGAGGTTTTGCAGACCTCCGCCTTAGCCACTTGGCTACGCCGCCATATTCTGGAGCGGGAGACGGGGGTTGAACCCGCGACCCCCACCTTGGCAAGGTGGTGTTCTACCACTGAACTACTCCCGCGGTGCTGCAAATATAAACAAAAGTTGCTTCTCATGCAAGCTTTTTTTTGTGACCTCGCGGGACCCCCAACCCGCCCAGTACTGGGCCTGATGTTGTTTCGTCCCAACGCTGCTCGCCCGCATTGGTGACAAAGATGCCAGCAGTCCCGACCACCGGGCACTTGGTCACGCAGATTCCGCAGCCGATGCATAGCTCTTCCACCACGTAGGGCAGCTTGACCGTTGCCTCTGTCCCATCTGGCCTCCTCACAGCTCGGACATCGAAGCGGATCGCCTTGTCAGGGACCGGACAGTGCTCCTCACACACCAAGCAGTCCTCCCCTCGGTACCAGGGGATGCAGCGGCTCTTGTCAAAAAATGCCGTTCCCATCCTCGTGTGCTGTTTCGCCTCCAATGGCAGTCGGTGAATTGCGCCCGTGGGGCAGACTTCGCCACAGAGGGTGCACGTGTACTCGCAGTAGCCCTCGCGCGGTTTCGCTATAGGAGTCCACAAGCCGCTCAGGCCGGCCTCCCATAGCGACGGCTGCAGGCACCCACCCGTGGTGGAGCAGGCCTTCACGCAGGCCTGGCAGCGGACGCAGAGGTCCAGGAACTGGGGTTCGGGCACCGCCCCAGGGGGACGAATCGCCGTACCTAACCTCGCTCGGTCACTGAATCCTGTTCCCCACACACCCACCACCGCGAGCCCCGCTACGCTCGCCCCTAAGAAGCGCCGTCTGTCAAGATCCACTGCTCCGCTCCGCGCCGGTCGACGCAGGCGATAGTGAATGGAGCCCGCGGGACATACGGCAACGCATTCGCCACAGCCGATGCATTCCACGGTCGAGCTGGTCACATAGTCGTCTTCGACCGCATCCATCCTGCAGCGGCGTTTGCACAAACCACATTCGGTGCAGGTTGCCTCTACCTCTCGGTGCAAGACTCGCCACTGCGAGAAGACTCCGAGCAGCGCGCCCAGGGGACAAAGGGATCGACACCAGAAGCGCCTGTTCGCCATTTCCAGGAGAAGGATAGCTACGAATACCAACAGAAACAATTCCGCAAGGTGGAAACGGGGTTGGCTCAGCGGAAACAGGAGCCGCTGGAGCGTCATAAGCGCTTTGACCACCAAGCTTTCGAGAAACGGCACCCGCTCGGCAACAGCAAGTGCCTGCGATACACAGAAGGTGAACAGCGGATAAAGCCCAGTGCCGACTGTGCGGGTCATCAGCACGATGGGGTCGAAAGGCCACAGAAGCTGCAAACCCAGAAGCGCTGCGACGAGGATCGCCACCAACAGGGTGAACTTGACCCAACGCCAGCGCCTGGAGCGGTCTCCCTTCCCTTTGCTTCGGGAAAGGGGCCACACCGTGTGGAACAGGTCCAGAGTGGTCCCGAGAGGGCAGAGCCAGCCACAGAAGAGCCGTCCCAGCGCTATGGTGGCTGCCAACACGGCAAAGCCGAGCAATAAGGTGCCGATCCAGGCACGCGCAGCCAGCATGGTGATCAGGGCTACCAGGGGATCAAGGCGCAGAAAGAGGTCAGAAGGCGGGATATCTTTGTAGGGGAAAGCCGCGCGCCAGATCAGCCAGAGGAAGAGAAGGAGAAACAAGATCTGCGAAATTCGACGAGCAGTACGCATGCGATCTTAACGGGTCCGCTCTGATGCAGTGCCAGAGTCCAGTGGGGGGGAGCAGCAGGGTACCTGAACCTATCCTTCCTGAAATGTCGCCTTCTGGATGCGCACTCGTGTCAGGTCCATGGTGCCCAAGCTACGCCGCGACGCCTCTACTAAGAAACCCAGCCGCGCCGGCTCAAGGCCGAATAGGTGCGCCCCGTAGGCATCCACGGCGACTCTGTCCTCGCCGGCGACGATGGTGTTCATCTGCTGGACGTCGCGCACATTGCCGCCCTGGGGTCCGTTGCGCAGGAGCACTCGGGTGGCGTCCAACACCGTGAGCTGCGGCCTGAGCACTGTGTTGATGTCAACGATCTTCTGGTCAAAGTTGTGGTGAAGTTGTCCCCGATCTCCGCCCAAAACACCCATCATGTTCTTTAGGCCCATGGTAACCCCGGAGATAGAGTGGTTCTTGAGAATTGGCACGTTGATGAGCACATCGGCCTCCAGGGCGTCGCGATAGATGGGCCATGACTTGAGCAGCTGGCCGTCTGGGATGGACACAGGACGGAATCTTTGCTCAAGCACAAAGCTAACCTCTGCCCCTTCGCTTTCGGCTGCCTTCTGCAGCCCACTCCGCAGGTAGCAGCGCCTGGCCTCGTTGCAGGTACGGTCGAACACCTTGACCTTGCGCGCGCCGGCAGCCAGGCAGAGGTGCACAATCTCTGCCACCACCTCAGGATTGGTGTTTGCGGCATGCTCCGGCGCCCTATCCCAGGCCATGTTCGGCTTTACCACGACCACGTCCCCGCGGTGCACAAAGGAAGAAATACCGCCAAGAAGAGCGATCGCCTTGCGGACATTCTCCCGCGGGGATGGCCCTTCCACGACGGCCACATCTGGGGTCGCGCCTGTCCCGGTATTGCCCCACAGGCGCGTCAAGGGGCCAACCGTGCAACCCACAGCCACACCGGCGGCTAACCTGCCAAGGAAGTCTCTGCGCGTTATCTGCTTGATCTCCACTGAGTGCACCTTCCGCCTCGACGCTCTCTAAAAGCAAAAGACCCGTCACCGGGACGGGTCACTAATGCCTCACTCCCTGCGCTACTTCCTCTTCAACTCATCGAGATGGTACTGAGCAGCCGGCGCCCAGCGTCTATCTTTGGCGGCAAGTTCAAAGTACCCTATCGCTTTGACCTTGTCTCCCAGGCCCTCCGCGGCGCGCCCGGCCTCAAACTGGGCCGGTGCGAAGCCTTCGCGGTATTTCAGACACTGTTCGGCAGCCTCCAGTGCCTCTTTGTATCGCCCGAGGTTGTTGTAGATTTCAGCCAGACGGTAATGGCTAAAGTAGTAGTTCTCCTTGATCGCAAGCGCGGTCTGGTGGGCTAAGATTGCCTCCTGATATTTGCCTTGATCCGAGAGGGCCACACCAAGGCTGCTAAACGCCTGGTAATAGTTGGGATCTATCTGCGTGGCCTTGCGGAACGCGTCAGCGGCTTTAGCGGCGTCCTTGAGGTGGTTCTGGTACACGGTTCCCAGGTTGTAGTATGCCTTCGCGTTTTGGGGTGCATAGGTGATGGCCTTGGTATAGACGTCCACGGCTTCCTGATATTTCCCCATCTTCTGGAACAGGTTGCCCAGGGCCGTGTAGGCCTCATCGTACATGGGATCCAAAGCAATGGCCCTCTGGTAGGCGGCCAACGCCTCATCGTAGCGGCGCAGATTTCTGAGCGCCAGACCGCGTCCGTAATGAGCCTTGGCGAAGCTGCTGTCCTGAGCAATGGCCTGCTCGTAGGCCTTGAGGGCCTCCTCGTAGCGACCTGTCTTGGCGAGGGTGTTCCCTTCGTTGCAGGCGCGCTTCGCCGCTGCTTGTCGCTCCTGGAGCGCCTTGTCCTGCAACAACTCTTTGCTCAGCGCCTCGATTTCTGCCGAAAGCTTGTCGTACTTTGCTTTCAGCTCGTTGTACCGCTCCGGTGTGACCCCCGGTGCCTGCATTTCGGCGGTAAGCTCCTTTAGCTCCAGCACCTTCTGGTCGTAAAGAGCCTTCTTGTCCTGCGCCAGCGCCTCGCCTGCACCCAGCACCACTATGCACAGAGCCACGATGGCAATGATTGTGGTCAGGTGTGTGGGCCTCATGATGGATGATCCTCCTAAGTCTGCGTCAACGTCGCTCCATTTGTGCCGAAGGCGGGATTCGAACCCGCACACCCGGTGGGTACTGCCCCCTCAAGACAGCGTGTCTACCAAATTCCACCACTTCGGCATCGCACGCTCTTCGCGAAGAGCAAAAAGTGCATTGCGGCTACGGTTGGGGAGCCGCGGGCGCACCTCCCTGAGACTCCTCGGGCTCGGTAGGCACCACAGGCAGCACCGAGGCTGGCGTGGAACCTCTCTTGGCGCGCTCTTCATCGACGACGCTCTTCTCGCGCGGCATGACTCCCCGCGTCATCAGCCCCAGGGTCATCGAAAGCACCATGAAGGTTGCTGCCAAGCCAACGGTGATCTTGCTCAGCAGTGGTGCTGCACCTCTGCCGCCGAACATCGCGCCCACGGTGCCTCCGCCGCCAAAAGCTCCGGCCAGGCCACCTCCTTTGCTCGACTGAAGGAGGATAGCGATGATCATGAACACGCACACCACCACATGGATCAGGAGCAAGAAAGTGTATAACACGTCTCCTCCGGCTCCGCAACTTTCATCTTCATTCCTGGGCCAGCAGCGCCTTAGACTGCGGCTTTGACGACCTCCGCAAACGACTCGGCCTGAAGACTTGCACCACCCACCAGCGCCCCATCGACGTCTGGCAGGGTGAGCAGGGAGCGCGCATTGTCGGGTTTGACGCTCCCGCCATACTGGATGCGAACAGCCTCCGCACATCCATCGCCCGCAAGGTCGGCGATCAGCTTGCGAATGAACCGGTGGGCCTCCTGCGCCTGCTCAGGGGTGGCGTTCACTCCTGTGCCAATGGCCCACACCGGCTCATAGGCGATGACCGTCTTCCGCACCTGCTCCGGCGAAATTCCGTGCAACCCAGTACGCACCTGTTCTTCCAGGACCTGGAACGTCTGTCCAGCCTGCCGCTGCGCCAGTGTTTCGCCGATACAGACGATGGGCGTCAACCCGGCCTGCAATGCCGCCGCAAGACGGCGGTTGACCGTCTCGTCAGTCTCCCCGAAGTACTGGCGCCGCTCTGAATGTCCTATGATCACGTAGCTGGCGCCAGTGGACTTGATCATTTCTGCCGAAACCTCGCCCGTGAAGGCACCCGCGCGCTCCCAGTGCACATGCTGCGCACCCCAGGCGATCCCGCACCCGCGCAAGATCTCAGCGACCGCCAGCAGGTCGGTGAAAGGCGGAATCACCACCACATCCACCTTGTGCACCTCGTTCCCAAGGCGAACCTTGAGCGCCTTGGCCAGTTCCATGGCCTCGCTCACCGTCTTGTACATCTTCCAGTTGCCGGCGACTATCTTCTTGCGCATGAGCTCTGTGGCTCTCCCGCTGCCATGGGCACGCTTCTGTCTTCTACAACGTCAACTGGGGCCAAAGGTTCCCCTTAGATCATCTTCCTCATCAAATCCACGACGCGGCAGGAGTAGCCCCACTCATTGTCGTACCAGGCCAAGACCTTCACGAACGTCCCCTTGCCGGAGGCATCCTCAGCCATCACCGTGGTCAACTCGGCATCGAACACCGCCGAGCAGCTGTTGCCGACGATGTCGCAGGAGACAATGGGGTCCTCGGTGTACTCGATGATCCCTTTCATTGGCCCCTCGGCAGCCTTCTTTATTGCGGCATTCACTTCCTCTGCCGTCACAGGCACCTTCAGCTCCGCCACAAAGTCAACGATGGAACCGTCGGCAACCGGCACGCGGAGCGCCAACCCATCCAGCCTGCCCTTGAGTTCCGGGATGACCTTGCCTACGGTCCTGGCAGCGCCCGTGGTGGTGGGGATGATAGAGACTGCCGCCGCGCGCGCCCGGCGCAGATCCTTGTGCGGCAAATCCAAGATGCGCTGGTCATTGGTGTAGGCGTGCACAGTGGTCATGAAGCCCTTCACTACGCCAAAGGAATCGTGCAGCACCTTGACAATGGGGGCAAGGCAGTTGGTCGTGCAAGAGGCGTTCGAGACAATGGTGTGTTCCGGTTTCAGCATGTGGTCATTGACGCCAATCACGATGGTGGCATCGATCTCGTCCTTTGCAGGCACAGTGAGCACCACTTTCTTGGCGCCGGCTGCCAGATGCTTGGCCACCTGTTCCCGTTTGCGGAACACGCCAGTCGCTTCCACGACGATGTCCACCTGTTTGGACTTCCAGGGCAGCTTCGCCGGGTCGGTCTCCGCCGTAACCTCGTAGGTCCGGCCGTTGACCACCATGGCATTGCCCTCTGCCTTCACTTCGCCCTTGAACCGGCCATGGACCGAATCGTACTTGAGCAGGTGCGCGAGAGTGGGTGCGTCGGTCAGATCGTTGATGTGCACCACTTCAAATGCTTTGTCCTGCTCCAGGATGCGGAAAACCAGCCGTCCAATCCGGCCAAACCCGTTGATTGCAACCTTTGTCGCCATGTTCAGCTCCTCTCCAATCTCAATCCTTCCCTACGCCTTGCCGTTGCACCCGAGCACATGCAACTTGTGGCGCACCATCTCCTTGATTGCCTGGCGCGCCGGACCCAGATAGAGACGCGGGTCAAAATTGGCCGGGTTTTCAGCAAATTCTTTGCGAATCGTCGCGGTCATCGCCAGCCGCAGATCGGTGTCGATGTTCACCTTGCACACGCCGCCTTTGACCGCGCGCGAAATCATCTCTTCCGGAACTCCCTTGGCACCGGGAAGTGCCCCGCCGTACTTGTTGCACAGATCCACAAACTCTTGCAGCACACTGGAGGCCCCGTGCAACACCAGTGGGAAACCCGGCAGCCGCTCCTCGATGGCCTTCAGGCGCTCAAAATCCAGACGCGGTTCGCCTTTGAACTTGTAGGCGCCGTGGCTGGTGCCAATAGCCACGGCCAGCGAATCGCACCCGGTGCGCTCCACAAACTCACGCGCCTGGTCAGGGTTGGTGAACACCGCGTCGCGTTCATCCACCGAGACATGTTCCTCCACTCCGGCCAGCTTGCCTAACTCGGCTTCCACCGGTATGCCGCGCGCGTGGGCGTACTCGACGACCTTCTTGGTCAAAGCCACGTTCTCTTCAAAAGGCAGATGGGAACCATCGATCATTACCGAAGTGAAACCGCCGTCAATGCACGACTTGCATAGTTCAAAGCTGTCCCCATGGTCAAGGTGGACCGCAATTGGCAGATCCGAAATTTCCAGAGCGGCTTCGATGAGCTTCATCAGATACTCGTGGCGGGCATACTTGCGCGCCCCCTTGGAGATCTGCAGGATGAGGGGAGCCCGTTCCTCTTCAGCCGCCTCGACGATCCCCTGGATGATCTCCATGTTGTTGACATTGAACGCGCCTATGGCATAGCCCCCTTCGTATGCTTTGGCAAACATCTCTTTCGTCGTGACCAGTGGCATCTTTCCTCTCTCTGTGCAATCCTCGCGTCGATTTCAAAAAAGCAGCACCGTGCGCGTGCTGCTCATGAGATGTCCAGAGCCCGCATTTTCGTGGACACTAATTATATGAAAAAATCCGCAAAAAGTCAAGGCAATATTCCCCGTGCGGTGGAGATTTTCCAGCACGGAGCTATGGGAGCGCATGTGCTCGCCTGAGTTCCACGTGCCGGAATGACTTTGCCCGCTCTGCTGCCGTCGGTGTTCTATCGTGGCTCAGCTCGCCGACGGCGGTTTAAGCCTCCCCACCGAGTCCGCGATCATGCAGGAAACCGCATTGCCAGGTTCGGTGCCGGTGCAGACAAGCGGTGCACGTGCCTCGCCGGTTAGGCTCTCGCTGCGGTGGCCAAAAAGACCTGAGCAGCACCTGCCTCTTTCAGCACCCGGGCGCACTCATTGGCAGTGGCGCCAGTGGTCAGCACATCGTCGACGAGAACAATGGACCTGTTCTGTGCCAATGCCGGCGAGCTGGCGGCGAACGCTCCAGCCACATTCTTGGCTCGTTCGGCAGCTCCCAATTGCGCTTGGGGTTTGGTGTAGCGCGTCCTGTGCAAGAGTCTGGCTGCCACTGGCAGACCCGTCACCTTGCCGATCTGGCGCGCCAGAAGCTCGCTCTGATTGTAGCCACGTTCTCGCCTCCGCGCCGGGTGCAAGGGAATGGGCGCCAGCACGTCGGCCTTACAGGCCAGCCCCGCTGAAACCAATACTCCAGCCATGGCCAAACCCAAGGGACGCGCCAGACACGAGTAGCCACCGTATTTGAACAGGTGGATGACTTGCTCCACTTCCTCAGAGTAGCCCCAGACGGCAACTGACGTCCCCAAGTGACACCTTTGTCCATTAAAGGCGTTGCCATCCTGGTACTCAATGAGGGGCGTGCGGCACAATGGGAGGCGAAGCCAACAGTCGCAGCAGACCACGACCTCGTGTCGTGCCAGATGCGCCCCGCACAACACACAGTGCGGTGGAAAGATGAAGTCAAGCAGCGGGGCGAAGAACCCCTCGAGCTTCTCTCGCCAAGTGAACGCCTCCCCCATGTTTCTGCTCCCGCAAAAGCCCTTGCCCCCAGTGACGGCGCGTGTCGGCCAAGTTTTGACCGGTCACCCCACTGGCCGGGTCGCACACACCGCGGCCTTCCATGGCCTGACCTTCACCACCGGACGAAACTTCCCCCACCCGCCCGCGCACGACGCCATGGTCAGAAGCTGCAGGCATAAGTGCGGCCCCCGCAGGACGCCTAAGGCCCTCCCCTCTCGTACGCGCCTTGTGAATGCGAACACATGACGCACATGCCACGCGGACAGGCCACTTTGGCGCAGACGGTCTGCTCCTGCGCGCGAACCACCGCCCTGGGGACGGTTCGCTCACAGGGCGGCGCGTTCGTGTAGTGGCCTGCCTCGCTCAGGCAGAATCTGCATTCTGGCGGACCAGGCGGGCAGCCTGTTTACTTCATGAAATTCCAGATAAAGGAGATGCTGGGCTGCACGCGTTCCTGAGGCTTGTACTGCTTCTTCTGCTCGTCCCACTGCAACGTCCAAATGTAGTCACAGTACAGGATCAGGTACGGTTTGATCTTGTACCCCAGACCCAGTTTGGCCACGGAGTGGCGGTCTAGGGTAAAGACGTCGCGCAATGTTTCCACGCCGATCTTGTCATAGGAGGCGCGGGCAGCGATCATTGGCACGTTGGGCACATCTGCGCCCAAGTGTAGGATACCGCTCTGCTTGGTCTGGTCGAGCCGCTCGAACATGCCGATGAGCCGCACGGTTTTGAGGATCTCCCCGTAGAGCTCGCCGAAATAGCCCTTGGTCTCCGTGGTGACGAAGCGCAGCGAGTCGACCTTGGTGGCGATGGCGGAGTTCTTCGTGTAGGCGCTCATCAGGTGGCGCTCGACTTCGTAGAAAGGCCCAAAGTACGTGGGCAGAAACTTCTCGCCCAGCCAGCGGCGCTCAAACTTGGCGTGGATGTCGATCAGGCCCCACAGGTTACCCAGGTCAGCGCTGATCCCTGCAGCTTGTCCAGAGCCATAGTCGACAATCTGGGCAAAGTCGGCGTACAGCCCGGTCCGGAACACTCGCGTCTGCACCAAAGGCAGTTCGGCGTCGAAGCCGAACTCACTCATCCCATCGTCTGTGCCCCGGTAGCCGTCCGGGTCGATGTCGCTGACGTAAGTGGCCCCGACAGCAAAGTTTTTGATGATCGGCAGATTAGTGACCCCGCGCAAGGGACGCCAGTAGACGCGGCCACCCATTATTTCAGCGCGGCCCAGGTTGCTGGTGAACGACTCAAAGCCCGCGACACCAAAGTCAAGGTCAAACACCAGGCCGATCTTGCGCTCGTCATAGTTCACGTCGTTGGAGTAGTAGTTGACGATGAACCCATGCCCGATGCGCGTGCCGTCCAATCCCCCGACTCGCGCGTGGACCGGGTCGTACTTGCGCCCGTAACGGACATAGCGGATGAGCCGAAAATAGTCGTAACCGGTGTCCCAGTCCTTGGAACGGATTTTCCCCTTCTCCACATTGTACAGCAGGTTGAGGTTGAGTCCTACCCCCACCTTACCAAACCCCACTTCGGGGCGGACGGTGAAAGACAGGTAGTTTTCGCCGTCGATGTTGGCGAACCCCAAGCCCCCCAAGAAGACTCCACCCTGCCCCAGGTATCCCACGCCACCGTCATAGAGCTGGGCCCTCGAAGCACCGACCACCGTCGCCACCATGACCAGGGGAAGCCAGAGAACAACCAGACCTCTACGCATGGCCGTTACCTCCATTGGTTCCACAGCAGCATCACGCAGACGGACACAATCTACCGAATGCAAGGGAAAAAGTCAAGCGGTTTCTGGCGTAAGTGTGCCAAGAACATTGTTCTTGACTTTGTGCACGGTTTTTCGTAATTTGCCGCGAAACTCAGAGTGTGAGAATCTTGCCAGTCACAGGGGAAACCATGCGCATCTACGACTGCACGTTGACGCTCAAGCAGGGGGTGGTCGTGTACCCAGGCGATCCGCCCTTTACTTCAGAGCTGGTGACCGAGGACGGCGTGGGCGGCGAGTGCAGGATACGCCGCTTGTCCATGGGCAGCCACACCGGCACTCACATCGATGCCCCGGCTCACCTGTTGCCGGGCGGCCGCACTTTGGAGCAATTCCCGCTGCAGCTCTGGCTTGGGCCGGTACGAGTGGTGGCGGTTGCCTCCGAGCGCGAGGTTAAGGCCGAGGACCTGGGTCGCGCCGATCCACGCGGGTGCACCCGCCTGTTCATCAAGACGCAGAACTCAACGCTGTGGAATGATTGCCCGCATCTTTTCGTCAAAGACCATGTCTACCTGAGCGCCGAAGCGGCCCGCTACCTTGCAGGACTGCAGCTCCTCCTGGTCGGTTTCGACTATCTCTCGGTGGACAGATACGGTGACCACACGTTGCCGGCCCACCACATCCTCCTTGAGCAGGGCATCCCCATCGTCGAGGGCCTGAACCTCGCGTCGGTGCGGCCAGGCGACTACCAACTCGTCTGTGCTCCCCTGTGCCTGGCTCATGCGGAAGCGGCACCCGCCCGAGTCTTTTTGCTCGAAGAGTGAGCGTCCGCCAGCGCTCAGGCCCGACTGCTAGGGGCCGCTCCGCATGCCGACCATCGGCTGCGCTCTTGCAATCGTATCATGGTGCAGCCACGACTTCGCGCGCCCTTCATTCCTCCTGCGGCCCAACCGGTTGCCTTGAGCTCCGCGAGCTATTTTGGTCCAGCAGGCATTTCTGCGGGTCGGGAACAGACCGAACCCCAGGGACCGCACGGAGCCACGCGTTCGGTGCCCGCGCTCGCCCACCATGACTTGGTGTCCCTGGCCTGGTGTGCCGCAAGTGCGCTACAAGTACCAGTACTTCCGCCTTCTCCCCCGGAGGAAGCGGCGTGTGAGTTCGGTAGTGAGAAAGTCGAAGGCTTCGTCCACTGTTGAGGCAAAGAAAAAGAGCTGCATGTCCGACTCGTCGATGACGCCGTACTCGAGGAGCTTTTCGAAATCGATTACTTCGTCCCAGTACTCCTTGCCGTAAACGAGTACTGGTACCGACTTTTTCATCTTGCCAGTCTGCAGGAGCGTGAGCACTTCGAACCACTCGTCCAAGGTGCCGAATCCGCCGGGGAACACCGCGAGAGCCTTCGCCAAGTACACGAACCAGAACTTGCGCATGAAGAAGTAGTGGAATTCGAATCCCAGGCCTGGCGAAATCCATGGATTTGGCTCCTGTTCGTGCGGGAGGCTAATGTTCATGCCGATGGTGGGACCTCCAGCCTCGGCTGCACCTCTGTTGGCGGCCTCCATGATGCCGGGGCCACCGCCCGAGCAGACCACAAAGCGTTGATTCTCGTTCAAGCTCATCGACCATTCGGTCAGGCGTCGGGCCAGTTCCCGGGCGTCCTCGTAGTAGTCCGACAGGCGAAGCGCGTTTTGCGCGGCCTTGACCGCGGCGGCCAGGCCCCTTGCGTCGCCGTCGCCCCGTGCCAAGGCCTGTTGCGCAGCTGCCAACTGCTGCCGTGCTTGGTCTCGGGGTAGCGCTCGCGCAGAACCGAAAAAGACAATGGTGTCTTTCACGCGGCGCTTCCGCAAGCGCTGGTAAGGCTCCAGGTATTCGGCAAGCATGCGCAGAATGCGCGCGTCGGCGCTGTTTAGGAAGCGCGCGTTCCGGTATGCCTTCTGTGGATGCCTGTTGTGCTTCCGGTGATGCTCAGGAGCCTGGATTTCGGCTACATGGGGGTCTACACTGGGTTGCATGGAACCACCTCCCTCCTTCCCTTCACCGCAAATGACGCCGCAGCCAGCGCACCGTGGTAGTGATGAGCTTGCGGCGAAAGTGCACCGTCTCGAACATGTGTCCTGCGCCCGGAATCATGACGAAATCTGCCGGTGGCAGGGCCTTTGCCTGCATCAGGCGGAATCCTTCCACGAAAAGCGGATCGTCCTTGTCCCCTTGAACCAAGAGCTTGGGCATGGCCAGCCTGCGAAATGCTCGCATGACATCGCGTTTGATTGCATCCTCCCAGAAGTGGCGTTTGAGGAACCAGCCGTCCAGCTCATAACCGGGCAGGCTCTGATCTGCACGGACGACTTCAGGCGCCCGTGCCTGGAAAAGCTTGCGCAGATCCGGCACCACTGACCAGCCGACAAAGGCATCCACCGGCCGCTTGACCAGGGTGAGAATGGCCGTGGCACCGCCAAGGCTAACTCCCAGCACCGCCACGCGGGGACAATCCTGTTGCTTCATAAAGGCCAAGGCATCGACCAGATTGGCGATATTGTGGCCCAGGGTGGTATCGGCAAAATCCCCCTCGCTGTCCCCTGAACCGTAGAAGTCAAAACGGAGAGCGGCAATGCCCGCCTCGGCGAAGGCTCGCGCCGCCTCGACGAAGAGCCTCCTGCTTTCCACTTTGTTGCCGGTGAAGCCGTGACACATCACCACACCCCGCCCCAGGTGTGCCTCCGGCAGATGGAGCATGCCCACCAGCTGAAAACCTTCACTGCGAAAGGCTACCGGATACTCTCGCATTCCACCACCTCAGCGCTGCTTGTTGCTGGCGACGGTCTTTGTCGCAGCAAGTTCGACCACGTGCATGACGCGAACATTCAGCTTGTGGCGTCGCGCGCCGTAGGAGAGCTGCAGCACACAGGACGGACAGGCAGTGGTGAGCACCTGGGCCCCGGTCTTGGCGACGTTTGCCATCTTCCTGGCCAAAATTGCCTCCGAGGTATCAGGGTGGGTGATGTTGTAGGAACCGGCGCCGCCGCAGCACCAATCAGACTCTGGAAGCTCGACAAACTCTACGCCAGGCAGAGACCGAAGCAGTTGGCGAGGCGCATTCCGCTCCTTGAGGTGATGGCTAAGGTGACACGGGTCGTGGTAGGTGACGCGCACGGCCTCGCTTGCCGACAACGGTTCAAGGGCAAGGGTGCGGAGATACTGGGTGGCGTCCTTCACCCGCGCGGCAAGCCTTTCGGCCAGCTCCGCGTGTTTTCCGTCACCCGCAAGGAGGTGCGGATACTCCTTGAGGAACGAAGCGCAGCTTGCACACTCGCTGAGCACCACTTCGGCGTCGACCTTAGCAAGGACATCAAGGTTATGCCGTGCCAGCCTGCGTGCGCTGTCGATGTCGCCACAGGCGTAGGGAGGCAACCCGCAGCAGAGATTGTCCAGCACGGCCACATTGCCTCCAGCCTGACGCAGTAGACCCAGCGTGGCGCAACCCACCTGCGGCAAGGCGAAGTTGATGGCGCAGCCCACAAAGTACGCCACCCGCGGCCCTGCCCGAGGGGAAAGCTCTTGTTCCGAGTCCACCAAGTCCCGGAGGAACTGGCGCGGGATGCGCGGCAGCAGAGCCTCGGCCGTGGCCACGCTCTTGCCATACCAGCCCAAAATGCGAAGCACCCGCACCAAACCGGACAGTCCGCTGTTCTTGCCCAGGCGGGCCAATGCTATGAGTCGCCCCAGGGTTTCGGGATTTGGCAACAGGCGCTGAAAAATGACCCGCTGGATGGCAGGCCTGCCGAAGCGCTCGTAATAGGCGGCGCGGGCAGCGGCGACGATGCGATCAGTACGCACCTCAGGATGGCAATTGCTCACGCAGGCATCGCACATCAAGCAGCCGAAGATGGAGGCTTTCACGTCGCGATTTAGAGGCATCCTGCCCTCAAAGAGCGCTCGCACCAAATTGTTGCGGCCTCGTGCGACATTTCGCTCCAAATGCGTCAAGGAGTAGGTTGGGCAGGTGGGCTGACAATAGCCGCAGCGATTGCAGCGCGACGCCTCATCGTACACTTCATGCAACACACTCAGAGACATTCACAGGCCTCCCACAAAACGCCCCACGGCAAATACCCCCCTGGGGTCGAATTGTTTCTTGATGCCGCGCATCAAATGCAAGGTATCCTCGCCTGCGCCCCACACGTCCACCTGGCGCTTGGTGTGCGGAGTGGCGCGCGTGAGCACCAGCGACCCCCCCCAGTCGGCCAGCTGTGGGCGCAAGCCCACCAGCTGTTCGGCTACTCGCGGCTCCTCAGTCGGAGTCACAGGCACGTTGGCCAGCACCACGCCGAGTCCCTGGTGACCCACAATCTCGGCCCGATACCCCGCTTGCTTTACCCGATCTTCAAGCTCCCCGCATGTGCTCTCTACCTTGCTCATCGGCACATTTGCGCGCACCTGCAGCACTTCGGGCTCTCCCCGCAACAGCGCGTTGAGCTCCTGACGGAGCTTTGCCAGGCCCCGAGCTTTCAGCTCCCACGGTCGGCTGCCGAAGGCCGTGGTCAGCTCCGCGGCTGCCTGATGGGCAACTGCCCCGACCACCTCCCTCTTCCCTTCGAACAGCACAACCAACATGTAGAGATCGGCGCCTGTGGGTTCGTCAAAAACACCAAGCCAAGCAACCGCGCCGGGGTTCAAGACCTCTACTGCTGCAGGGCAGAGCGAGGACTGCACCATTTGCGCAGCAGCACGACAGCATTCACTACGGCTGGCAAACGACGCCAGCACCGCCCGCGCCGCTCCTGCAACTGGCAACAGGCGGAGCGTCACCCGCGTGAGGATCCCAAGCGACCCGAATGAACCCACAAACAGCTTGCACAAATCATAGCCCGCCACGTTTTTGACCGTCTTGCCGCCTGACTTGATGATAGTCCCGTCGGCCAGGGCGACGGAGCAACCCAGGAGCAGGTCTCTCAGGCCACCATAGAGTAAGCGAGTGGGCCCATAGGCGTTGGCCGCCACCAGCCCCCCCACCGTTGCTTGGCCCGATACAGGCGGGTCAACAGGGAGCCTGAGACCTCCTTGCGCCACAAGGCGCTGCAGTGCAGCGAGCGGCATCCCTGCCTGCACCGACACGGTCAGGTTCTCGGCATCAAAATCCAGCACCTCCCTGAGCTCTGCAGTGCAAATTACCAGGTCGAATGGCTCCGGCACCCCACCAATATGCAGCAGTTCTCCGGCACCTTGCGCCATCACCTTGGCCCGTTGGCGATGTGCTTCACGCAGCCAGTGAGACAGTTCTTCCTCGCTCTTTGGCCACACCACTGCCGACGGGGCGACGCCGTCAACTGCATGCCGCCTGACCGTCTGGCTGTCCAAACGGATTTCAGCTGCCCCTGTGACCAGCGCCCCGTGCAGGCGGCCTTTCTGCGGACCACTCACGCGGTTGCTCCTTCTGTCTGGTAGTAACGCGCCGGGAATATCTTACCAGGGTTGAGAACAAAGGTCGGGTCGAACACCTGCTTCAGCGCGAACATCGCTCGCATGTCCTCGTAGCTGAAGACCAGCGGCATGGCGGCGATCTTCTCCAGGCCAATACCATGCTCGCCGCTAATGGTACCTCCTACCGCCACGCATGCCTCCATGATCTCATGGCTGGCCTTGATGACTCGCTGGCGCTCATCGGCGTCCCGGGCGTCGAACATCAGGTTCGGGTGCAGGTTGCCGTCCCCAGCGTGGAGGAGATTGGCGTGCTGCAGGCGGTACTTGCGGGCGATGTGCCCCACCTTGCGCAGCACCTCAGGCAACTTTGCCCGGGGTACGGTGCCGTCGGCTACCATGATGGACGGACGCAGGCGCGTCATCGCACCGAACGCACCGCGCCTTCCTGCCCACAGGGCCTGACGTTCCTGTTCGTCGCGCGCCACCCGGACTTCCCGCGCGCCATGCTGATTACACAGCGCGTTGATTTCGCGAGCCTGCCCATCCAAGCCCGCAGCCGGGCCGTCTACTTCGATGACTAACACCGCTTCGGCATCGGTGGGATAGCCCACCCTAAGCGAGGCCTCCACCGCCTGGATTGTCAAGCGGTCCATCATCTCCAAGGTGGCGGGCACTATGCCCCGCCCGATTATGTCGGAAACGGCGTCCGCTGCTCCATCCAGAGAGTCAAAGACGGCCAGCAGGGTCTTGACCTGCTGCGGCAAGGGCATGATGCGCACGATGATTTTGGTGAACACGGCCAGCGTCCCTTCTGAGCCAACAAGGGCGCCCACGAGGTCAAAACCTGGGGTATCAATCGCCTTTGCCCCCAACTGACAGACTCGCCCATCAGCCAGCACCACTTCCAAGCCAAGCACGTGGTTGGTGGTCCCGCCGTACTTGAGACAATGGGGACCACCGGCATTTTCGGCCACATTCCCGCCGATAGTCGATACCTTTTGACTGGCCGGGTCAGGAGCGTAGAAAAAACCTAACGGGGCCAAGGCATTCTGGAGATCCAAGTTGTAGACGCCCGGCTCTACCACTGCCCGCTGGTTCGGGACGTCGAGCTCCAGAATGCGGTTCATGCGCGACAGCTCAAGCACAATCCCGCCTCTTGCCGGCACCGACCCACCGCTCAGGTTTGTGCCCGACCCGCGTGGCACACACGGGATACCGTGCCGATGGGCAAGGGCAAGCACCTGGCTCACCTCCCCGGCGGAATGGGCAAAGACCACCGCGTCCGGTTTCATGGCGTCCATGCTGCCATCATACTCGTACAGAAGCAAGTCCAGCGTGCCCGTGAGCACGTTCTCCTTGCCGACAACTTTTCGGAGACCCTTGCGAATCTGGGGGGAGAGCATAGGAATTCCACCTCGTTCGGCAGTAGTTACGGAATCAAGGGGCACGGCGAGCGCAGGACGATCACGCGCAAACCGTCAACCGTGAGTGCTTCCGAAAAGACCTGGCGGGTGCGCGTTTCGTTCTCGGGATCGACCACGCGCAAGAGGTCAACACCACACGCACTCACTAACTCCTCCAGTGCCACGCGTTTGAACCGTTCGTTCTGAAGCCCGTAGGTGCTCCCTGGGTTCGGTTGAAATCCCGTGGTGGCTGAGGTCTGGTTATCAAAGATAACCACGATGAGTTGGGCTTTCTCGCGGGCCGCTTCGATAAGGCTACTTAAGCCCCCTGCGAAGAAGGCGGTATCGCCGGTAACGGCGATCACGGGCAAGGAGCTCACTTGCGCAGCGAGGCCCTTCGCGATGCTGATCGCGGCCCCGAGGCTGTAGGACACGTCGATGAGACTGAGGGGACCCACTGCGGCGCGCATGCTGCATCCGGGGTCACCCACGATGAGCGGTGGGGCATCGCCATACACGGCACGGAGCACCTGTTTCAAGACGCGGAAGGCGTGGACGTGAGGACAACCCGTGCAAAAGCCCCTTTCGGCCTTGGGCCTGTCTGTCTCCTCGTAGGGGAAGAATGGACGGGCAGGCGCGAAACGCGGCTCAAACTGCGACAGGATCTCCTCGATTTGCCAACGAAACAGCTCACCCCCAGAGGGCACCAGACCGCTGAACCGCCCCTTGACCTCTACGTGCAGTTTGCGCCTATGCACCAGTTCCAGGAGGGCCTGTTCCACCACGGGTGCGCCTTCTTCCAGCACTGCCACCTCGTCGACGGTCTGAAGCGCACCCACCAGCCACGCGCCCGGCAGCGGGGCCGGGGTGCCCAATCGGCACAAAGTAAAATGTCCTGGAGCCAGGTCGCCGACGATGTCTTCCACTTCGGCAGCGACATGACCCACCGCCAACAGCCCCCGTCGTGCGGCGCCCACCCTTTCATTGAACAGCGAATGGGCAAAATTCTCGGCGATGCGTTCCCATTTCCACTGCAGGCGTTCACGACGCTGGGCGGCGACAGAGGGGGTGGCGATCCATCGTCCTTCTTCCCGCGCAAAGCGCACCTCCGGGGCCGGTGGTCGCACCAGGCGGTCAACCACTACCTCGCCACGCATTTGGGCGTAGGCGGGCACAATACGCAGCATTACTGGCAGCTGGTACTCTTCGGAGAGGCGGAAAGCCTCTTCCATCATTTCCGCGCCCTGAGCGGGTGTGGCTGGCTCAAGGACTGGCACGCAGGCCAACGCCGCCAGGGCGCGCGCATCCACATGGGCATTTGCCTCAATGGTGCCCGGGTCGTCACCGGCCAAAAGCACAAGGCCTGCACGGATGCCTGTGGTTGCCGCCACTAGCAGGGGTTCCAGTGCTGCAGCCACGGCAATCCCCGGAATGCAGACCAGTGCCCGGCGGCCCAACAAGGAGACACCTACCGCTTCCTCCAAGGCGGCGCCAGGGCTGATGTTCCACTTGGCAGCTACCCCGCGGCTCTGCCCTGCCGCCGCCAGAAGGTGCAGAGTGCGCGCACCTGGACGGCCGGGAAAGCCGCACACCACTTGCACCCCGGCACGGAACGCCCCCAGGGCAAGTGCCTCCTCGCCCGATACCTCCCTGCGCAGTGTTGTGACTCGACTTGTGGTCGGCATAGCAAAACCCTGACCCCCTTGCGCCCCCGCTTCACTGCTCTATTTCTGGCTCTGACGGCGCGCCTCCAGTTGCGCTGCCGCTTCTGCCAGGCCATGCTCGTTCCATGCGATCTTGTGCCTGCTGCGAAGCTGTGCCACCACCTCGTTCTGTAATGCCGCAGTTCGCGAACCTACCAACTGGCGATAGGCGCGTGGCCGAGCCTGCGCATAGCTCAGGCCCTTGTACTTGCCCTCCTTCTCTCGCTGGTATTCCGCCATCACATCTTCTTCGCTCACCTGGACCCTGCTGGTCACCAGCCGCCGACGACATTCCTGAAACACGATACGATTGGTGATCTCACGAACTTGTTGCGCAAACTCCTCCCCTGAATCCAGATGCAACAGCTTGGCTTCTGCGTAGAGGAGTTCTGGGAACAAGGTTCGTTTGGCAAAGGCGACAAAGTCTTCGGTGCAATGGAACGGCACCCGTTCGTCCATATTCAGCTCGTTGTAGCGACGCACAAGATCGCCTGCACGCCACCTGCCTGTAGCCCAGCTGATCGCTTCTGTCTGCAGGCTTAGACCCAAAGCTCGCGCCGGATCGAGCCGATTAAGCTCCCCGCCTTCGCCCGGAACGAACATCTTCACAAAATAAGGCCCAAGCGTATCATTGACGGCAACGCGATACCGCGCAAACAAGTCCTCCACCCACTGATCCATGAACTGGCTGGTCTTTGCCACGCGGAGCTGGAGCTCTAACTCCCGCCGCACCTGGGCATAGGGACGCGGTTTGAACCTACGCCTATCAATGAGCTTGACAATGTGATATCCGATGGCCGTCTTGATTGGTCGCGAGATCTCTCCCACGTCCAGTGAGAAGGCGGCCTCCTCCAGCGACGGGGCCAGATAGCCGCGTGTGTAGTAGCGCGTCATCTGCCCGCCATTCAAGGCCGTGGGGATGTCAGCCGAGAACTTGCGCGCAAGCTGGGCAAAGTCCGCGCCCTTCTTCAACTCCTGATACAATGAATCGGCCATGCGCTCCGATTTCAGCACTATTTGCGCGATGAGGATCTCCTCGTCCAACTGGGCATAGAGACGATGGAGATCGGCTTCAGTAATCTCCAGCTTTGGCGCCACGGCCCGATAAAGGGGCCCGTTCGGCACGGTGAGGAAATCCCGCTTCTCCGCTTCGATGCGCTGCAGCACAAGGCTATCTCGCTGAAGACCAAGACGAAATCCTTCTGCCCGGAAAAGGAGTTCCCATAGCATCTGTTTGTACACATACTCTTTCACCGCCTCGGCGGTAATCGGCTTACCTTGATGGAATTCGCGGGTCCACCTGTAGCGATCTACCACAGTTCGCACATCCAACTCTTGTTTGCCCACGCGCACCACCATACTCGACTTGGGGCGCTCGCATCCAACCAGAAGCAACAGGAGGGCGACGAAGCCCCATGGGCAAATTCGTTTCACCAGGCCACCTCCTTCTACGACCTTACACTCACCATCCTAGGCTGCATCCAGCACCGTAAAGACCAAAAAAGGCCATCTCCTGGCAGGATCTGGCCTCGGCCATAGTCGATTCTCAGGCGTGGGCCCTGCAGGGCTCGAACCTGCGACCTACGGATTATGAGTCCGCTGCTCTACCGGCTGAGCTAAGGGCCCCAGCGTGGTCTTGCGTGTAAAATTATAGCAATAATCGTAGAGAATTTCAACACCTTTTTTCTGACCCCCTCTGCTCTCAGCGTCCTTCAGAAACAACCTCAAACCTGGTCTGTGCAAGTAATCGTCCGTGGCCATCCCTCACTTTCACTTGCCACGCCCCCACCTCTGCGGGTCTAATGGCTTTCCTGCTCCAGGTTCGCCAACTTTCGTCTTCTACGCTCAGTGGGACCGATGTCACCTTACCCCCGCCATACTGCCACTCATGGTAGATCACCTGCGGGTTTGAGGCTCCCTCCACGACGGTGAAGCAGTACAAGGAGCCGACATTGGCAGGAAAGCGCGTGCCCGCGCCCACGGGGCCCATATCCTCCACCCCTCGGCACACCTGCACCTGCGTCACCCGCAGGCCAGAACGCCCCGCGCGCTCACCTGCGCGGCTGGGAAAGAACCGCTCTGAGCTCCCCTGTCGTTGCTCAGGCACTGCCCTGTTGCTCCGCCGCGGATGGGGATTTGCGGAACTCTTGCGCTCCGGCGCGCCAGCGATCTGCAGCAGCACAAAGACTGCCACGAGCCCGAACACGACATATGTGAGCTTGTTCGCCATCCCCACTACCTCCACACTTGCCCCAAGCAGAACCCAGCACCCGCACACCCCGGGGTCAGAAAGCGCCTCGCACCCGCGAGACGAGAGGTTCACCCTTTCTGCTTCTCGGGACGCAAGTATTTGACCATAACCAGCTTGTTCCCGAGCACCGGGTCGGCCTGGTAGCGCAGCTCATCAACTGAGCGTCGGATGATGTGCAGGCCAAAACCACCCGTCTTGCGGTGGTCCGCCGCCTCGAACACATCGTACGATTCGTTTACCTCTTCCTTGAAGCTCTCGCCCTCGTCGTGCACCACCAGCGTGAGCTTTTCATCGTCGTAACCGACTGCCACCGAAATCCACTGCGTGGGATCTCCATGATACGCATGTTCAATCACGTTCAAGCACGCCTCATAGACGGCAATCTTCAACTTGGCAATCTCTCGCTCGGCCATGCGCGCCTTGGTGGCCAGCTCTGTGACAAAATTGCATACTTTGTACAGTACCTCGGGCTGGCTTGGGATACGGAGGTGCCTCTTGACCTTGCTGTCGTCGCGCTCCACCGGGGCCTGTGAGATGGCCAGCTCGGCGACCTCCCGCTCCACCGGAGGAGGGCTCTTTTCCGCCGCAGGCGCCTTCAGCGCCCGCAGCTCACGGAAGGCTTCGCGCTCGTCGCTATCAATGGAAAGGTAGGTCAGTGGGCTGAACGTGAGAATGTTGTTCTTGGCAGTTTGGGTAAGGTTCACCAGACGCACATCTCCCCCTGCCCTTCGGGCCCGCGCGGTGGCCTCAAAGAGGGTGACGATGAAGCTGGCGGAAGGGAAGCGCACCCGTGACATATCCACCACGATCTTGTACTGTCCCCGCTCAAAACAGCGTTCGAAGGATTTGTGCACCTCGGCCACGGCCGAAGGGTGTCCTGCTTCGGCTGCCGGACGCAGGCGCACAACTTCGGCGCGCTCACCGATCTTTTCGACTAGACGATCGTCTTCGGCCATCTCCCTTACTCCACCACCTCTCCGCTCGCGCTCAGGTGAGCTGGACAAGCAAGTACCCCGCCGACAGAATGACCCCAAAGGCCAGATGGACGACGATGGTTGCCGCATTCGCCGGCATCAGCGCCTGAGGCGCGCTGTGATGTGCAGCAGCTACTCGCCCGGCACGCACCGCCAGCGGCGCTGTGACCAGGACTGCCAACGCGCCTGGGGGCAAGAGCCCCACTATTGCACCTGCAGCAACCGTTATATAGGCAAAAAGTAGCATCATTGCGTACACACGCGCAGCACGCCTCCTCCCCAATCTGACCACCCAGTGCCGCTTTCCCACTGCCGCGTCTCCGGTCATGTCCTGAAACTGGTTGATAAACACCACCGCAGCGATGAGCAAAGCCAACGGCAGCGAGGCCACCACCGGTTCCCAGGCGAAGGCGCGAACCTGGACGTAGTAAGCGCCCAGGGTCATGAGGGTGCCAAAGTTGAGGCCGATGGCAAGCTCCCCCAAACCTTTGCTCACGAGGGCAAAGCGCGGCCAGGTGTAGAAAATTCCACTGAGCAACCCTATGGTGCCCAGAGTAAGCACACCGTAGCCCACACGCGCGGTCAAATAGAGCCCAATGAGGCAGCCAAGGGCGTAAAGCACGATCGCCTCGTACAGGACCTGCCGTGGCGTTAACACGCCGGTCTGAATCAAACGACTCCCGCCTGTGAACGGGCGCACGAATTCGCGGTTGGCTTCGTCCGCGCCGGTCACGTGATCGAAATAGTCGTTAATCACATTGGTGCCCGCGTGCAGCAGCACTCCGCCCGCAAGGGTCAAGGCAAGAAGGTCCGGTCGGAACACGCCTTCTCGCACCCAGGCAACAATCGTCCCCAATGCGACCGGCAGGATGCTCGCAGTAAAGAACGGAGCCCTAAGCTCCGCAAGGTATGCAGGCAGCTGCGAAAACCACCTCATGAGATCCTCTCACTATTTCTGTGCCGTTGGGAGGCGGCCCGCGCAATGTTCTTCCAGGAGCACGCGCCGCAGCACCTTCCCGATGAGCGACTTGGGCAAAGAGTCACGAAACTCCACTTCTTTGGGCACCTTGTACTTTGCCAGCTTTCCGTGGCAAAAGGCAATAACCTCCTCGGCTGTGAGTCTCGCGCCCTGCTGGGGTACTACATACACCTTCACGCGCTCGCCGTAGTACTCGTCCGGCACACCGACCGCCGCCACCTCCTTGATGCACGGATGTTCGTAGAGCACTTCCTCCACCTCCCGAGGGTAGACATTGAGTCCCCCGGTGACAATCATGTCCTTCTTGCGGTCCACGATGTAAAAGAACCCTTCCTCATCCATCCGCGCCAGATCGCCGGTGGCAAACCACCCCTGATGGAATGCGTGCGCGGTCTCTTCTTGATTGCGCCAGTAGCCGCGCATGACCTGCGGGCCCCGCACCATCAATTCTCCCACTTCACCCACAGGAAGGGGAGCGCGCGTTTCAACGTCCACTATGCAGGCATCCGTGCCAGGCCAAGGAACGCCGATGGAACCGGCCTTGCGCTTGCCGTGAATGGGGTTGCAGTGAGTGACAGGGGAGCATTCAGAAAGCCCATAGCCTTCCACAAGCTTGCCGTGGGTCAGCTGCTCAAACTGCGTCTGCACTTCGACGGGCAGCGGGGCCCCGCCGCTGATACACACGCGCACCGAACCCAAATTGAAGCGTCTTGCCCGAGGATGATGGTTGATCGCCACATACATGGTGGGTACGCCTGGGAAGATGGTGACCCTGTACCTGTGGATGGCCTTCATGACCTGCAGGGGGTCGAAACGCGGCATCAGCACCATCGCGGAGCTGCACTGAATTGCCAGGTGGTGGCAGGCAGTCATTGCATAGCTGTGAAACAAGGGCAGCGCGGTGAGAATCACTTCAGCCCCGTCGCGAATGTCCCACATCCATTGTCTGGCCTGCAGCACATTGGCCACAAGGTTGGTGTGCGTGAGTTCGGCTCCTTTGGCCAGACCCGTCGTTCCACCGGTGTAGAGCAAGATAGCGGTCTCGTCCGGCTTGACCTCGACCTTAGGCCCAGGCTCGTGGGCAGAAGCAAGAAGCTTCCCGAAATCGTACTCTCCTTGCCCGGCAGCCAGCCGTGGTGCGGACTTTTGCCCCCGTTGCTTCAAAGCGTAGACCAGCCTTAACATAGGAGGCAAAAAGTCGCCTGCCGAAGTGACTATGACGTTCCTGATTGCGGCGCGCACACGCACCCTCGCCACGCGCGGGTAGATCGCGTCCAAGACCACAACCGTCTCGGCACCGCAGTCCCGCAGCTGATGCTCAAGCTCCCGCTCGGTATACAGCGGGTTGGTGGGCACAACGATGGCGCCGATCCGCAACGCCGCCCAATAGGCGATGACGTATTGCGGGATGTTGGGGAGCACCAGCGCCACCCGGTCGCCTTTCTGCACGCCCAAGCGGCGCAGTGCACCAGCAAAACGGTTTACAAGCCCATCGAGTTCGCCAAAGGAGATCCTGCGGCCGAAGAAATAGATGGCAGGGCCTTGCGGTCGCGTGGCCACTGCTACATCCAGAAGGTGGGTAATGGGAATGTCAGGCAAGGTCAACGTGCGAGCAACTGGCGGATCATAGGAACTGAACCAAGCACGATCCATGCGTTTCTCCCGGTGCACCGACTCCACAACTTCACGCCCGCGGTCCTGTGGGGAGCGGAGAAAAGACCCGGCACAATCGGCCCAAACAGGATGCGCACAAAAAGGCTCCCCGCCGTCATTACTCCTCAGCTATTGCGCCTTGCCACCTCCCCTGCTGGTCACTGATCGCGCTGTCGACTCCTGAGCCGAGACAGGTACCGACCACGCAGCGCGCGCGCCCGCTCCTGGCTCTGCCTGGCGCTGCGCATGAGCAATGCCAGCAGAGCACAGAGGGAGAGAATCACCACGAGCCGAATCATTTGGCGTTTCCTCGCTTCGTCCTGCAACTGAGACAGTGTCTCGGGGCTGAGACAGCTTCGACGCCGGGGGCTCAGACGAGAAGACAGTGTTCACAAGACTTAAGCCTCCCCAATACCTGGCACCGCCCTTGCAACGCCGAGGGCACCGTGCAAAAACCAAAACATAATGGAGAGGGTCATGACCAACATCGAGGTTAGGCAGCTGATCATCACCTGCGAAGCCTGCGGCCACGTCAAGCACTTCTCTGTGTCGAGCACAGAGGACTGTGAGCGGATCTTCAATGAATTCCAGTGCCCCAACAACTGCGGGCGCAATCTCTACAGCTACATCACCGTGGGCAAATTCCGGCGTCAGACCGTCGCCGCTCCTCAGGAGCCGATGGAATCATTCACCCTGCGCGAGTTGTGAGCAGGGCCCTACCAGTCTCGGCGAACAAGAAAGGGCCTCTTCTCAGGCCCTTTCTGTTTTCTGTGGAGCTGAACGGATTTGAACCGTCGACCTCTTGTCTGCCAGACAAGCGCTCTCCCAGCTGAGCTACAGCCCCAAAGCTGCCCAAAAATAGTCATATTCCTCGTCAAAATCAAGGGGAAAATTCGCTAAGCAGTCGTTTTGTGCGCCGACATGGGTCAGAGAGGTGCGGACTCTTCCCCGCTGTCGAATCTGCCGTCGAGTCTGCCTCTCAACAACACCATCATAGTGGCGAGACGATCAGGGTATCCGCCTGCCATTTCCACAAAGTCGGGCCGGCCACCCCCCTTGGCGCCCAGCGCAGCGCACAGCTCGGGGACGAGCTCGCGCAGATCCAATCCCCTCCGCCTGGTGCCTACGGCAAGATGGATTTCCGGCGCAGATTGCAGCACGACAACCGTCTCTACCCCTCCGTCGAGGAGTTGAAACGCGAGTTTGCGCACTAGGGCCCAGTCTATGCCGTTCAGCTCGTCCAAAACGCGAAATCGAGCAAGGGGCTGTTCCGCCAGAACCTGTGCACGGATCGCCTCCAGGAGCCGCTCCTGAGTGGCCCGGAGCTGTTTGAGCGCACTCTGGTATTGGCTGCGCAGCTTTTTCACTACCGCCAACAGTTCCCTGGGGCCGGTTGTGAGCTCGGTCGCCAATTGATCCAGAGTCTCGGCTCGGAACCTGTAATCGCGCAGCGCCCGCATCCCTGCAACGAAGCGGAACCTCAGGTGGCCACGCAGCTTCTCACTGCTGAGGAGTTTGATCAGCCCCACCTGGCCTGTGGTTGCCACATGGGTGCCACTGCACGGGTCAAGATCAACGTCCTCAATCTCCACCAGGCGTACCGGGCCTTCCACTTTTGGCGCCTTGCGCAAGACAAGTTTCGGTACTTTTTCAGGCTGGACAACGAAGGTGCGCACCACTCGGTCCTCCCAGGCGACGGTATTCGCCAGTCCCTCCGCCTCCGCCAAAGCATCGGCGCTCACCTCGTCTGTGTCCAATTCCAGAGTAGAAACCTCCTCGCCCAGGTGCGAGGACAGCGTCTGGGCCCCACTCACACGCAGAAAGGCTTGTGCGAGCAGATGAAAAGCCGTATGCTGCTGCATAAAGTCGAAGCGGCGCTGCCAATCCACCAGACATCGAACTCTTGCCCCGTTGCGGACCCGTCCCCGGACAAGATGCACCACGATCCCATCCTTTTCCACAACATCCTCCACGGGCGCACCCCCAAGCAGCCCGGTGTCGTGCATCTGACCGCCGGAAGTTGGGTAGAACGCAGTTCGATCGAGGACCACCTCGCACCTCTCGCCTGCGGGCCTCACGTCGAGAACCGTGGCCTCGAAATCGCGCAGGTAGGGGTCTGCCCAAAAGAGTCGTTCAGTCATTCGTGGCAAGTCTCTCCATGCGGGTCAAAGTGCCAGGCTCCTTCCGTGGCGGGTGCCTCATTTCGGCCGCACCCCAGGGGTCTGCAGCAGTGAAGCGCGCCATTCTTCAAGTCGTTTCTCGTGTTCTTTGAGGAGTTCGACCATGTCGGGGTCGTCGGGAAAAGAGTCGTCCAGAAGTTGCTCTTTCGGGGTGAACGAGAGAACCCCTTGTTGATTTGCCCGCACTTTCACCAGTCGCGCGAGTTTTCCCTGTCTACCTCCAGGCAGGTAAAGCACGCCGTTTTCCAGGGTCGGCTGTTGATTCTGATAGCCGGAGTTTCCCACCACCACCACATGAGGCGCTCCTGTCTTCTCTACGAGTTCATGCGCCTCGGCCCAGGTCATAAACGCCAGCACCACTATGAGGTCGCACTTCCTGCGCAGATCGGGCAGCACCTTGAGTACTTCCGGCACCGGATCGCGGAAGGTGGCCTTTTCCGTACCTGGGGGAGGCTGCCAGCTCATCTCGTAAGGGGGGCTGACCCCGATTATGCCCACGCGGATATGACGTTTCCCCTTTTGCCCACCGAGCTCCACAATGAGCGAGGCAGGGAACAGCTGCTTCCCTTTTTCGCCATAGGCGTTTGCCGAGAGCAGTGGGATGTTCTCCTTCCTTGCCAGCTCCAGCAGTGGCAGGGCGCCATGCGCAAAGTCACGCTGCGACAGGTTGATGGCCTGATACCCCATCTTGGCCAGGCCCCGAAGCAGGAATTCGGCCTTGAATCTGTTCAGAGTGCCGGCGCCGGCGTTGAAGCCGCCCGCGTCAACGAGTACCCACTCTTCCCCCTTCATGTTCTTCTTCAGATAGCTGGCCCTCCGGGCCAGTCCGCCTGCGCGCCCTTCTCCTCAGCCACAGGGCTCAAAATAGCCGCAGATATCAGCCGAGTAGAAGATGGTGACCTCCACCTCCTCTGCCTGCGCGGCCAGGCTTGTGGCACTGCTTGCCTGTTGGAGCCCCAAGACCAAAAGGAACGGCAACAAGTACTTCAACAGCGGCATTTGCCTCCTCCTGCACACCGTTCGTGGATCTACTCAAAATATAGAAAACTGTCGGGAAAATGCAACAGGTTTTCTTCCTGGGCGTGGGCCTGGATACGCGCTTGCGCTGGTTTTGGCACTTGCAAACAAGCCGGTGTGGGAAAGGCAGGGAGCTATAGACAAAACGGGGCTAAGGCAGTGGTCAAGCACTCGCCCCCAGCCAGCTTTGCCAGGGTGCAGGAGGTAGAAACGTCTTGAGTGCCGATAAAAGAACAGAGCGCCCACGTGCGGCTGCGCATGCGGGCGCCTGCATCTAGCGCTCTCTGCGAGAGGCAGCAAACCAACCGTCCGCTCGGCCCATCTACCGGGTACGCGCAATCCATGCCCGCGCACTGGTCTCAGATTGGCCGCTGTTTCTTGGCTGCCCCCGAGAGGGCTTTTGCCCAGAAGAAGCCGGCGACCTCATTTCCCCCTGGCGCCCGTAGCTGCGGTCGTCTCTTTCGCGGGCGTAGCTCCGCTGGCTTGGCGAAAGGTGTGACTTGTGGGCTGCAAGCCCCTCGTTCCGCCCGGATGTGGGACGGGTTCGCTCTCGCTCCCGAAGCACTTCCCGAAGTAGGGGACCCCGCTGCTGACGGGAGCCGACAGTACCCGAGTCGTGGCCACATCGGCCCACCCTCTGTTCCGGTCTGTGCGCGCGGCCGCTGTGCTCTGCACACTCGTGAGCCGTGGGAACACTCAAGTCTGGAGCCAGAGGCTGTCGTGCACGGCCTGGCTCATCGTGCGAGCTGCCTCTCCCTGGATTATGTACGTTCAGTTCCCTCCCCCTGCTTACCTCACGCTGATGAATGGCCCGCTCTTCATGCACGGCCCGCACCCATGCTGGCGGCGCGGGATGCGGCGCGGCGCGAAAGGCTCGTGGCCGCTCAAACGGGCGCGGTGCGCCAGCCTCCCGGCTCTCGGGGCGAGGGCCCGGGTGATCTCCCCGCGTCGATGGCACGCGGTAGAAACGGTCATGGTGATGCCATAGGCGGTCGAACACCGGCCGTGTCACCACCCGCACTTCCCAGTACCTTGGGTGCCAGATCGGGAGAGGTGGCACGGAGCGTCGCTCCACGTAGAACCAGCAATAGCCAAACCCAAACCTCAGCCCAGCGCCCCACCCTGCCACAATGCGCGCGTTCAGGTCGCATATGGCAAGGTAGGGCTCGATCACCACCGTCGGATAGTACGCGGACACGTAGATGACTCTGTGAACACCGAATGCTGGATGAGGGCTGAGCCACCTCGGCACCCAGAATGGCACCGGGCTGGCCAGTACTCCGACGTACCCGACTCCGGAGGCACCGAAGACGGCCAGGTCGCAGACTGAGAGAAAGTCGTTGACACAGTAAACCACTCCGCCGCGAGCAAAAAAGGCTCTGCCATACGGCGAAGGGAAGAGAAGATAGACATTGCCTTCGGTATCGATCTGGTAGAGCACCACGTAGCAGTCCTCAGGCGCACGGAAGTAGACGCGCAAAGGATCGCCAGGCAGGTAGAAAAAGTCCTCGCTGCGGTCGGTCCACACCTCGACGGCCATCGCATAGTGCAGAGAGGCGTGAGCAGGCAACGTGAGCGCCATCAGACCCGCCGCGAGCACCATGGCGGCAAGGGCCTGCCGTTTCATCTTGTCGCCCTCCTCTGTTTGTCCAATACTCCTCGCCACGGACTGGGCCACTTCACTCTTCGCGTCCTCCCATCTCAATGTGACGCAAAGTCTTTGCCAGAGGAGCGGCACGACCGTCGACCTCAGCTAACGCTCTCATTCGCAGGAGATTGGGCGCTTGGCGACCAGCCTTAGCAACCAAAAAGGCCCTCGCTTGGTTGTGCCCCACGATAAGAACCGCTGCACTTTGGCAAACTTTTGAGCAGAACAAAGACGTCAGCTGGCGCCGATAGATCAGCTGACCATGAGGGCCGTAGCGATCGAGAGGAACTTGGTGTCATCACTATCGGCTCTTGAGGAGAGAACGACCGGAGCGCGTGCACCCACCACGATGCCTGCGCACCGTGCCCCGGCCAGCACTGTGAGGGCTTTGTAGAAACAGTTTCCGACTTCGATGGTCGGCATGATGAGAATGTCCGCATCGCCCCCAACCGGACTGGATATTCCCTTCACCTCGCAGGACCTGCTGCTCAGCGCATTGTCCACCGCCAGCGGACCATCCACCACCGCTCCTTTAATCTGGCCGCGTTGGGCCATCTTGGCGATGACTGCCGCGTCCACGGTGCACGGCATGCCCTCGTGGTTCACCTTTTCCACGGCGGCGATCAGTGCCACCTTTGGCGCGCTAATACCGAGCTTGTGGGCAGCAGCTATCGCGTTCTCCACAATGGCAACTTTCGTCTGGAGGTCAGGGGCTATGTTCATTGCCGCATCGGACATCAAAATCAGCTTGGGGTAGGTAGCGACTTCAAAAACCGCCAAATGGGACAAGATACCCGCGCCCCGGAGCCCACTGTTCCTGTCCAAGATCCCCTTCAAGAAAGCAGCAGTGGAGCACTTCCCCTTCATAAGGACCTCAGCGCCTCCTTCGCGCACGATGGCCACAGCCTTTGCCACTGCGGGTTCCTCCCCGGCGGCGTGTTCGATGGCCACTCCTTCCACGTCGATCCCTGCCGCCGCAGCCGTGCGCCAGATGGCCTCCCGGTCGCCGACGAGCACAGGCTCGGCCAAACCCTGAGCCCGAGCATAACCCACCGCGCGCAGTGCGTCCTCCTCCTCCGCCATGGCCACGGCGATCCTCTTCCCCTTCCCCTTCTGCACTTCCTCCACCAGCTGGTCAAATCGTCTGATCATCTCTACCTCCGCTGAATACCAGCGCGCGTCCCGTACACGGCAGAACGACCGTCCTTGTCGAAGTGCTCACCGCGTCTCGTCTTCTTCCTCCGACCGGAACTCGTTTAAGGCCTTCCAGATACGCTCGGCCACACTCCTGGGTATGCCCGGCACTGCGGCAATCTCTTCCACTGTCGCCTGGCGGATGTGCTCGACAGAGGGAAACGCCTGAAGCAATGCCTGCCGTCGTGCCTCACCCACGCCCGGGACAAGGTCGAGCGCTGACTCCAGGGTGCGCCTATCCCGGAGCAGCCTGTGATAGGCGAGGGCGAAGCGATGCGACTCGTCGCGGATGCGTTGCAGCAGCTTCAGGCCGGAGGAAGTGCGGGGGATGTTCTGTGGCTCTGGGGCGCCGGGGACAAAGACCTCATCGAGCCTCTTGGCCAGGGCCACCACTGGTATCGCCAATCCTAAGGAGGCCAGCACCTCTTGCGCCACCCCCAGCTGTCCTTTCCCCCCATCTACCAGGATCAGATCGGGAAGTTGAGCCCCCTCGTTCTTGAGCCGCGTGTAGCGCCGGCTCACCGCCTCGTGCATCATGGCATAGTCGTTCGGCGTATCCCCACACCGTATCCTGAAGCGTCGATACTGGCTCTTGACCGGCTTGCCGTTGCGAAAGTAGACCATGGATGCAACTGCTTCGCTGCCGCTGATGTTGGAGACGTCAAAGGCCTCGATGATCCGCGGCGGTTGGGCCAGCCCAAGATCGTGTTGCAGAGCGGAAACTGCGCGGGACACTTGCGCCTGAGGACTGGCTTTCTGCAGTCGTAGCTCATTCAGCAGAAGCTCGGCGTTGCGCTGGCACATGCGCACCAAATTGAAATCTTCACCGGCACTCGGGCACAAAAGGGCAACAGGACCATTCCGTTTCTTGCTCAACCACCCGGTAACCTCATCGGGGTCCAGTATCTCACATGGGACATAGACCTCGGCCGGGACGTATTCGCTTTTCACGTAGTATTGCTTCAGGAACGACGTAGTCACCGAGGCCAGCGACTCTCCTGCAGTGCCGGACATGTAAAAGTGTTGCCGGCCCACCAGCTTCCCCTCGCGCACCCGAAATACCACACCGCAGGCGTCGTCATCCGAGACTGCCGTTGCCAGGATATCACGATCCACGGCCGAATGACTGACGACTTTCTGCTTCTGGCGGAACTCGTCTAAGGAGGCAAGTATGTCACGCAGCCGCGCGGCTTCCTCGAAGCGCAGCTGCTCTGCCAGCTCGTGCATGCGCCGCCGCAGCGCCTCAGCCACTGCATCGCTGCGCCCGTCGATGAACTGAACTACATAGTCCACCACCCGCGCATACTCGGCCTGTCCGGCGTAGCCCTCACACGGCCCCAAACAACGCTTGATATGGAAGTCAAGACAGACCTTGAACTTTCCCCTGGCTATCGCCTCAGGGGTAAGTTCATAGTTGCAGCTGCGGAGAGGAAAGATGCGGCGAATCGTTTTCAGCAGGTCGCGAAGCGCGTTAACATCCGTGTAGGGTCCGAAGTATCGGGAACCATCCTGGATCACCTTGCGCGTCGGGAAGACCCGCGGAAAAGGCTCCGCGGTCACGCGCACGTAAGGGTAGCTCTTGTCATCCTTGAGGTTGATGTTGTACCGGGGCTTGTACTCCTTGACCAGGTTCGCTTCAAGGATCAAAGCCTCCACCTCGGAATCGGTGACCACGGTCTCCAGATCGTGGATCTGGCGCACCATGGCCGCCACCTTTGGCGACTCCGCATCCGGGCGGGAGCCAAAGTACGAGCGCACTCTATTCCGGAGGTTCTTGGCCTTGCCAACATAGATGACCTTACCGAGCCTGTTTTTAAAAAGGTAAACCCCAGGCTGCTCAGGAAGGTGCGCCAGTTTTACTTCCAACGACAACCGCTTCGGCAGGCCCTCCGGCCCCAATGTGCCGGTCTGCTCTGGCATGGAAAGCCACGTTCCCTCTGCGCAACCTCAGTTCACGAGCGCTGGCGCTTGCCGTGGTAGGCCTCAGTGATCAATTCTTCAAGCCTCCCCTTGGGGTCGGCGACGACCTTCTCATCCACCTGGAACTCTGGGCGGTTCAGCAGCTTGATACCGTACTCATAGTCCTTGAGCAGGTCGGTGCACACAGCATCGAAGCTCCGGCCTTGTTCTTCCGCCATGGCCCGTATCATCTCCACCGCCCTGTCGGTGAAGGTAACCACCACTCCGGTGGCTGCCAGCAGCCGCTTCTGCACCTCTTTGATGGCATGTTGGAGCAAGAGCTTGTTGAGCTCGCCCGCCGGGTCGTCCACCATTGCTGCCGTCACAGTCAACTTCTTGATGCTCGTGGAAGGCAGCTTTTTCTCGAATTTGAGCAGCACCCGTTCCATGGCACTCACCAACCCGCGAGCGCCGGTCCGTTCCGCGTAGGCCTGCTCGGCAATCTTGTGTAGCGCCTCATCCTCAAAGTCCAATTCGATGCCGTAAGCCATGAAATCACGCTTCTTCGCCTGCACCACCACGCTGTTGGGATTCTTCACGATCTGGTACAGGTCGTCCACGCTCAGGTCGTTGAGGCAGACTACCACCGGCAGGCGGCCCACAAATTCCGACTCGAAGCCGTACTTGATCAGGTCTTCTGACCTGACCATCTTCAGAATGGCCTGCTTGTCAAGGTTGGCCACAGAGGTCTCCTTCGCACTGGTGAAGCCGATGGGCTGCTGCTTCAGCCTTTTGCGGATAATCTCCTCCAGTTCGGCAAAGGCGCCGCTGACCACGAAGAGGATGTTCTTGGTATTGACCTTCTTCCGCGTCACCTTGCCTGTGCGCTGCGCCTCCAGAGCCGCCTCCATCTGCGCAGCCAAGTCGTGAGGCGTCTTGAGATCCACCTCCGACTCTTCCATCAGCTTAAGTAGGTTGCGCTGGACGCCGGTCCGGGAAACGTCAGGCCCATAGACAGTACCGCTTGAGGCGATCTTGTCGATCTCGTCCAGGTAGATGATGCCGTATTCTGCCAGCCGGATATTGCCGTTGGCCTCCCTTACCAAGTCCCGGACCAGGTCTTCCACGTCCCCGCCCACATAGCCCGTTTCGCTGAACTTGGTGGCATCACCCTTGACAAAGGGCACGCCGATCTTCTTGGCAATGAGCTTAACGATGAACGTCTTGCCCACGCCCGTAGGCCCGATCATCAGCACGTTGTTCTTGATGTTGCCCACCAACTCTCCTGGGCCGCCCGGGCTCATTTCCAGGCGCATGCGGTTGAAGTGGGTACAGATCTTCGTGGCCAGAACCTCGATGGCCTCGTCCTGATTGATCACATACTGCTTGAGATAGGCCTCCAGCTCCTCCGGTTTGAGGTCAAAGTCGATGTTCAGCGGCTGTTCTTCACGCTGAGTGCGGTCTCCCCCGCTGTCGCCGGCCAAATCCGGCTGGGGCGGAATGATGATGCGGTCCCCGTATTTCTTCTTCAGATAGTCACTGATGTCCCTCTGAATCTCCCAGGGATTGGGAATCTTTTCGTCAGCCATGTGGAATCAGCTCCTCCAGTATGTCAGCCATGGTGCCAGTTCGGCGCGGAATCGTTGCGCACTCTGCCACATTGTCGCGGCGCCAACTGTTCAACGCCAATTCTGCAAAACCCGTTCCAGGCCCGAGCCACAAGGACAAAATGTGTCGCACCGTGCACAGGATTCCGCCGTGGTCACGGCGTGACGCTCTCGCCGAGTGGGTTCAGTCTTGGCCAGCTGACTCATCCCTTGGACCCGACCCCCTACCTCTCAAGGCCACCAAGACCGCACACGCCCTGGCAGGGTCGAGCTCTTCGGCCAGCAACTCCTCTGTCCGGCACAGGATTCGTTCCGCCAGGGCCTTGTACCGGTACGGCACCCTGTGGTGCTCAAGCACCTGCTGGCCCTTGCTGCTGAGGAGCTCGGCCACGACCTCGGAAACACCGAGGTAGACGCAGAGCAGAGCTGCCGCCCTGCCCACTATTTTGTCATGGACCACAAGCTCGCCGCCGTTCCACCCCTGCCGGCGCATAAACTCCTCCAGCTGAAAGAGCGGGTGCAGCCACTTCCCCTCGCTGGCGAACACTAGGCAGCCCTTGCGGTATACTTCCAGGCTGTGCCGAAGCGACAAGACCGCGCTCCTTGCGCCTGCCTGAACCTGGCCGTGATTGATTTCCTTCACCTGGCACCTCGTCGATGAGGAGTATGAGGCAAGAGCTGAAGAGAGAGGTCCAGCACCGGGGCCGAGTGAGTCAGCGCCCCAATGGACACGTAGTCAATGCCGGTGCAGGCGATCTCGGCAATGTTCTGGAGGGAGACGTTGCCGGACACTTCCAGCTCGACGTTTCCCCCCACTTCCCGCACGCACTGGGTGATGAGAGGCAGACTCATATTGTCCAGCATGATGCGGTCCACACCCGCAGCCACTGCCTGCCGCACTTCCTCCAGGGTGGTGGCCTCAACTTCGATCCTCAGGTCCGCCGAAGTCCGGCCCTGCTTACACCGACGCACGGCCTCGGTGAGCGAGCCGCAGGCCCGGATGTGGTTTTCCTTGATGATGAACATGTCGAAAAGGCCGAATCGGTGGTTTTGCCCGCCTCCGCATCGGACCGCGTACTTCTCCAAGGCCCGAAGGCCGGGCGTGGTTTTGCGCGTGTCCAGAATGCGCGCCTTCGTACCCTTCACCTTGTCGACAAAGCGTGCGGTCAGGGCGGCTACGCCGGAAAGGCGCCCAAGAAAGTTGAGCGCGGTGCGTTCGGCCGTGAGGATGGCTGCCACCCGGCCTTCAACTCGCCCGACCACCATGCCTGCAGACACGCTGGTGCCGTCCGGTTGCACAGCATGATACCGCGTGGACGCGTCCACCTCGCAGAAGGCGATCTCCGCCACGAACTGGCCGGCGATGACGCCGTCGGCTTTCGCAATAATCACGGCCTCGCCATGCAGTTCAGCCGGCACGCAACAGGCCGTGGTGATGTCGCCTTGGCCGACATCTTCTGCCAACGCAGTTCTGACTGCCTCTCGGGCCGCCGCCAACAACGATGCGTCTAGCTCACTCATTGGTCAACAGTCCCCATTGCCTCAGGTGGTCAGCCACCACCGCCTGGATCGTCGCCAGCCCTTCGCGGCTGACGCGCACCACACCATGCTCGTACCTGGTGAGAAGCTCCCTCACAAAGTCGCACCTCCCCATCTGTACCACGCAGATGACAGGTTTTCCAGAGGCAAGGCAGGCACCCACCGCCTCCTGGAAGGCCACGGTTTCTTGCTCCATGCAACCAACTTCGTCCATGACCACAAGCTCCGCCTCAAGGGAAGCCTGGTGCACGACGGCAACGCCAAACTCGTCAAAAGCCTCCCGGTTGACAATGAACGGCCCGCCGCGCGGCGATGTGGCGCCCGGGACCCGCGTGGCAATGGTGGCGCGCTCGCCAGTACCAAGGTTTACCAGCTCGTACCCCACGCGCTGCTGGCCCTCGTACCGCGGCCGAGTGATGAAGCCACCCACTCGACACCGGAGTTGCCCGATGGCGTTCCAGAGGAGGCTACTCTTACCTACGCCCTTCTGTCCGGTGAGGATGAGGACGCGGGGCCCCGAGGGCTGGGCGAAGGCGTGTGAGCCACGTGACCGCATGGAGTCAGCAGATGCGGGGCAGCTGTTCCCCGACCAGCATGTCCAGAATGCGATGGCCGCCCACGACAGTCTCCAGCAGCACCCTGCCCTTGCCTTCTGCCACCACTCTCCCAATGGCCGCCGCTTGGCGCCCAAGCGGGTGGCCATGCAGGAAGGCGAGGGTTCGCTCCACTTCCTGGGGCGGCACGATGATGACCATCTTCCCTTCGTTCGCGACGTACAGCGGGTCGAAGCCCAACAGCTCGCAGGCACCACGGACCTCCTCAGCCACAGGGATGGACTCCTCATCCACCACGATCTCCACCTTAGAGGCTGTGGCAATCTCGTTCAGGGTGGTGGCCAGCCCCCCACGCGTGGGGTCCCGCATGGCATGGACCACAATCCCCTGAGTCAGTAGGCCTTCGACGAGGCGGTTCAGCGGCGCCACATCAGAGCGCAATGCACCCTGGAGGCTTAGTCCAGCGCGCGCCGAGAGGACAGCCATGCCGTGGTCGCCCAGGGTTCCAGACACAATCACCACATCGCCCACCTGTGCACCGCTTCCTGTGGGTGGCTCCTGCACCAGGAGCGTGCCTACGCCGGCAGTGGTGATAAAAAGCTTGTCCGCTGCGCCAGCGGCAACAACTTTCGTATCCCCTGCTACCACCGACACACCCGCCTCTGCGGCGGTCGCCGCCATGGACGCGAGCACACGTGTCAATTCCTCGACGCGCAGACCCTCTTCGATGATGAAGGCAGCGCTTACGGCTACTGGCCGCGCCCCTTGGGCACAGAGGTCGTTCACGGTCCCAGAAATGGCCAGGCGTCCAATGTCGCCACCCGGGAAAAAGATTGGTTGTACGACGTACGCATCTGTGGTAAAGGCGATTCGCCCGCCGGCCAGTGCCACCACAGCGCTGTCGTTCAGGGCAGCGAGTGTAGGATTGTCCAGGTAAGGCAAGAATGTCTCCCGCACCAGCGCGTGCGTCAGTTTGCCCCCACTGCCATGAGCGAGTCTGATCACCTCATCCATTGTCGGCTCCCGGCTCGAGGCGGCGGCCGTACTTGTAACTCGCCGCGCACGTGCCTTCGGTGGAGACCATACATGCCCCCACCGGCGTCTCGGGCGTGCAAGCGCTGGCGAAGAGAGGACATTCCGGTGGCTCACACAACCCCCGCAGGACCTCGCCGCAGCGACAAGCAGGATGAACCACTGGAGGCTCCACGCTCACCTCAAGGTTTGCCTCGGCATTGTGCTGCTCGTACTCAGGTCGGAGGGCCAGCCCACTCGCCGGAATGACACCCATCCCGCGCCACTCCGCATCGCAGGGACAAAAGACCTGCCCCATAAGAGCTCTGGCGCGCGGGTTCCCCTCTGGCCGCACTACCCGTGAATACTCGATCTCCACTGTCGGGCGCCCCTCACGTACCTGCTTCACCAGCATGAGGAGACCTTGCAAGATGTCCAGGGGTTCGAACCCGGCTATGACATTCGCTTTGCCACATTCGGTGGCAAGGAACTGGTATGGTTCTACGCCAATGATGGCGCTCACGTGCCCAGGCAGAATGAAACCGTCAATTTCCAGTCTGCCGTCTGTGGTGAGCGCCGTCAGCGCCGGGGGCATGACCTTGTGCGCTGAGCTCACGAAAAAGTTCCTTAATCCCTCTGCAGCCGCCTGGGCGATGGCGGCGGCAACCGTGGGAACCGTAGTCTCGAATCCGACCCCCAGGAAGACAACCCTGCGCCCGGGGTTCTGGCGCGCCACCTCGAGCGCGTCCAGAGCCGAATAGACCACCCTGACGTCAACCCGCTTGCCCTTCTCCACCTCCAGGCTCGAACTCGACCCTGGCACCCGCACCATGTCGCCAAAGGTACACACTATCACCCCGGGAAGCCGCGCGTAAGCGATGGCCTGATCGATGTACTGGTTCGCCGTCACGCACACAGGACACCCGGGACCGGAGATGAGCACAATGTTCTCCGGCAAGAGCTGCCGGATGCCGCTCCGATAGATGGCCATGGTGTGCGTGCCGCACACCTCCATAAAGCGCATCAACGGCGATCCCTTCGCCATGGCCGCAATGCGTTCGAGCAGGCGCCGCGCCAGTGCTCCGTTACGGAATTCATCGAGGAATTTCACGCGTCCTACCCCCCCTGAACACCGAACTCCTGAAGGAGGCGTATCGTCTCCAAGGCCTCCACTTCGTTCAACACCTGGATGGCAAAGCCCGCATGCACTATCACATAGTCACCCACCTTGACGTCTTCCACTAGTTGCAAACTAATCTTCCTGCTGACGCCGGTAATCTCCGCCACGGCCATATCGCCGTCGATTTCCACCACTCGCATCGGTACACCAAGACACATATCTTGCACCTCGAAAAGAATCCCACACCGCAGCATTGCCCCTAATGGCTTCGCTCACCTTGGCAAAGATGGCTCGCCACGACCGCCTGGCCCAAGGAGATGCATCCATCATTGGGCGGCAGCAGCCGGTGGACGAGGACCTCAAAACCAGCACGACTGAGCACGCGAGGCAGCACCGTGGAAAGATAGACATTCTGGAAGCACCCCCCGCTCAGCGCAATCGTCTGTAACCCTGTCTGCTCCCCCAAGGAATGACAGACCGAGGCCAGGGCCCGGCAAAGCCCGGCGTGAAATCGCCGTGAGATCAATGATGGATGAACGCCGGCTATCACCTCTTCCACCACTGTCCTCACCAGGGGGCGGTAGTCGAGGACTATGCCCTCGGACATTTCTACAAGCTCACAGTCGTAGCCGTCCGACAAAGCGGGCTGGGTTTCCGCCTCCATCTCCTCCACCTTGCCCCATCGGTACATTGTCATCTCCCATTCCATGGCCGCCTGGCCCTCGAAGGAAACGGTGCTTCTGCCGCCCGCAATGGCTGCCACACCATCAAAGAGGCGGCCACAGCTTGTGGTCGCAGGGGCATTGACGCCAGCCTTCATGGCCTCGATGACTGTTTGCGCCGCGGAGACGCGTTCGACCAGCACAGGGAGCTCCAGACGCCACATCTGTTCGCCATAAGCGTCGTACAGGTAGGCAAGGGCCATGCGCCAAGGCTCGCGGATGGCTCTTTCCCCTCCTGGCATTCGGACCGGGCGGAAGTGCCCTCTGCGCGCAAAGCGCGTAATCTCCCCCACAAGAAACTCTCCACCCCACACGGCGCCATCAGTGCCGTAACCAGTGCCATCCAGTGCCAGTCCGATCACCGGTCCCTCGTAGCGATTCTCGGCCAGGCAGGCAGCTATGTGAGCGTGGTGATGTTGGACCCCTATGCGAGTGACACCGGGTTGTTCCAGCGCCCATTGTGTGGCGAGGTACCTGGGATGCAGGTCGTGGGCCACTACGGTCGGCTCCACCTGAAGGACACTTTTGAGATGGGCAATGGACTCTTCGAAGAACCGCATGGTCTCGGCGTTCTCCAGGTCGCCAATGTGTTGACTGACGAAACCGTGGCGGCCGCGCAAGATGCAAACGGTGTTCTTTAGCTCTGCCCCGCACGCCAGCACCGGCAGATGTTCCCGAGCCAACACCAGCGGCAAAGGCACGTAACCCCGCGAGCGGCGAATGTGCATGGCGCGCCCGTCTACCACCCTGAGAACCGAATCGTCGCTGCGCACCACAATGTCGCGATCGTGGACCAGGAAAAAGTCAGCAATGCCGCGCAGCCGCTCCACCGCTTCCTGGTTGTCCTTGGCAATGGGCTCCTCGGACAGATTGCCGCTGGTCATGATCAGGGCGAGAAAATTCCCCTTGAGCAACAGGTGGTGAAGCGGGGTATAAGGAAGCATCACGCCCACGAACGCGTTCCCTGGCGCCACCGATTCGGCGATGGCGCAAGGGTGCGCCTTCCTAAGCAAGACGATGGGGCGCTCACGGGACTCGAGCAGCTCTCGTTCAGGCCGACTCAGCCTCGCGTACTCTTTCACCGCCGCCGTGTCAGGCGACATCACCGCGAGTGGCTTCTCTTCGCGCTGCTTACGCGCTCGCAACCTCCGAACCGCTTCCTCGTTGGTTGCGTCCACAGCCAAGTGAACGCCACCCAGGCCCTTCACCGCCACCACCATTCCCTGGCGCAACAGTGCCACGGCCTCGCTCACCGGATCGTTCGTCCGAACCTCTGCTCCACCTCCGTCAAGAAGCCGCAACCGAGGACCGCATACGGGGCACGCGTTCGGCTGGGCATGAAAACGACGATCCAGCGGATCGTCGTACTCCCGCTGGCAATCGGGGCACATGATAAAGCGAGCCATGCTGGTGTTCGGCCGGTCATAGGGGATGTCCCCGGTAATGGTGAAACGGGGCCCACAGTTGGTGCAATTGATGAACGGATAGCGATAGCGGCGGTCTTGAGGATCAAAAAGCTCGCGCAGGCAATCATCACACGTGGCCACATCCGGCGCGATGAGGACGGTGCGCTCAATGTCTGCCTCGCTGGGGATGATCTTGAATCCGTCAAAGTTGGCGGGAGAAAGAAAGTCAACCTTGAGGTCGGTTATCCTAGCAAGTGGTGGAGGGGATTGGCGAATCAGCTCCAGGAAGGTGCTCACACTGCCATTGTCCCCCTGAGCGTCTACCAACACACCGTGCGCGTCGTTCCGGACGGTGCCACTTATTCCACACTCAGTTGCCAGCCGATACAGGAAGGGACGAAATCCTACACCCTGGACGACGCCGGCTATTCTAATGCGCGCACGCTTCACCATTTCACTTTCAGACAATCTTTTCTCGCGGAGGACAATTATCTCAGCGAATCTCCGCCTCGGCTCCACCTGCCCGGCCATGCGGCATCCTTCAAGCTGCCATCCTTTTCTCTCGCGTGGACGGCCTGCACTCGCTCGGCCGCAAGGCGGGCGCCTTTGCCAACCACAACGCTCTCCCTTGAACAGCCCCAGATGACCAACGGTTCCCCGACGCGGCGGCAGACGGCTTCGGGTGTGGAGACAAGGCCACGGGTGCGGAAAACTGCCACTTTGCGTCCCCTCGTGACGCGCCGGCTCGGCTGCGTCAACACCACATCTCTGACATGTTCCGGCTGCGCTGAACTACACGCCTGCTCTGCGTCGCACTACTGCCCCCAGGGCTATAGACATCAGCTTGGCATCGGCCGTGTCCGCACGTGATGGGATGAGCACCGGAGCCTTGGCACCGACAATCACATGGGCCAGGCGAAAGCCGGCGAAGTAGGTGGTACTCTTGGCCAACATATTGGCGGCTTCGATTCCAGGACAGACGAGAATGTCAGCGTGCCCAGCCACTTCGGATGATATGCCCTTGGTGCGCGCCGCCTCTTCGCTCACGGCATTGTCAAGCGCCAGGGGGCCATCCACCACGCACCCTTTGATCTGCCCGCGCTCCCACATCTTGGTGATGATGGCCGCCTCCACAGTAGAGGGCAACGCCGGTACGACCGTCTCCACCGCCGAAAGCAGCGCCACGCGGGGTGTGCGCATCCCCAGGGTGTGCGCCACCTCAACCGCGTTCAGGATTATTTCCACCTTCTGGTTGACGTCCGGTGCGAGCGTCACCCCACCGTCGGTGATCAGCAAGAGCTTGTTGCCGGCCTTGCCCGGGTTCTCGCAGACAAAGACGTCACTGAGCAGGCGGCCGGTGCGCAGTCCAGCCTCAGCATCAAGCACTGCTTTTAACAAAGTGGCGGTCTTGGTCCTGCCTTTGAGCAGCAAATCTGCTTTGCCCTCGCGCACCGCCTGCACCGCCAGTTTGACTGCCTCTCCCTCTGTCTGGCAGTCGTGGACAACCATCTCGGCGGGCAAAGGTGCTCCGAGCCGGCTGCAGGTGGCCTGGATCTCTTCTCCCGGACCGAAAAGAAGCCCCTCGGCCAATCCGACAGTATGCGCCTCCTGCAGTGCAGACAAGGCAGCTTCGTCGTCGGCTGCAGCGACGGCCACGCGGACCCCGCCCCCGGCGACAGCTTCGGCCAGAAGTTGATCTAACGAAGTTATCTCCTTCGCCACCTCAGCCATACTGCCCTCTTTGTTTCTACGTCTCCTGCGAACCCGCACCGCCACGAACCCGCAACACAGCCAAACCCAAGAGCGAACAGTACCCTGCCCATAGAATGCCGAAGAAAGAGCCGGAGAAGACCCCCGCTGCCACTACCACCGTGAGCACAACAGTCACCGGTGTCAGCGCGTACACGGCCAGCGCGAAGGCGGCGCGCGGCCCTATGGCTGTCCGTGACAAGGTTCTGAGGAGCAGTACACATCCGGCACCGAGGGTGGCCAGCAGCAACCCGAGCACAAACACAATCACGAGCCCGCTGGCCGCCAGGAGCGCCACGGTCAACGCGAGCACCTGGTTCTTCAACGCTCTGGCGTTCTTGGGGGTAATGACCAGTGCCGTGGATGCATGCAGCGAGTCGAAGGTGATGCGCCGCACTCCTCGGTCGGTCTTCAGTTCCAGAAAGCGATTGGTGAGCAGCACGCTCCCTGCCGGCATACCCTCCACAGAGGTGAACACACCGGAGGTGTCAACAACGACGCGCCGTCCGTCAGCAAGGTGGACATCAGTGGGCACAACCCCTACGAACGTCACTCCCTTTCCCAGCACGTGGATTTCGGGAAAGCGCTCATCGTAAAAGCTCACGTAGCGGTCAGCCAGCACCGCCAGGTGGCGTGCAAAAGGGGTCAGGGCACCTGCGGTCACAACTGCAGCCAATAGCAGCAAATGAAGCAGAAGCAATTGGTGGCGTTGCTGCGGCACTCTGGCATAGAAGGAAAGCCCACTTATGCTGCCGTAGAAGTTGCCAAAGAAGTTGCTCTTTTCCACCATGACTCATCAGCGTGCGAAAAAGCCGCTAGTATTCCAGGGCAGGCTCTTCGCCGCGCAACACCCGAAGCACACCAGCGGCCATCGCCTCCATTTCAAACTCGCCAGGAAACACGCTCACCGGCGCAAGGAACTGCACGCGCTCCCGGATCCAGTCGGTGAGGAGGGTGGAGTGGGCGAGTCCGCCGGTCAGCAGAATGCCGTCCAGCCGTCCGAAAAGTACCGTCGCCATGGCACCGATCTCTTTGGCGATCTGGTAGGCCATGGCCTGGTAGACCTCCCTGGCTCGTTCATCACCGCCGGCAATGCGCCGTTCCACTTCTTCAGCGGAACTGGTTCCAAGGTACGCCAGCAGGCCGCCGCGGCCCATCACCAAGGTGCGCATCTCCTTCTCGCTGTAGCGACCGGAAAAGCAGAGAGTGATGAATGGCTGCAATGGCAAGCCCCCGGTGCGCTCAGGCGAGAATGGGCCGTCGCTGGAAGCGTCGTTCACGTCCACAATGCGGCCGCCTTCCACCGGCGCCACAGAAATGCCTCCCCCCAGATGGGCCACCACGAAATTGCTCTCAGACAACGGCTTGCCCAGGCCCTGTGCCCCACGACGCGCCACCTCGTGAATGCTAAGTGCATGGGCCAAGGCCCGGCGTTCAATGAGCGGATGGCCTGAGTAGCGCGCGAGCGGCGCGAATTCGTCCACCGAGACAGGGTCAGTCACATACGCGTTCACACCGACCTGGCTGGCAATGGAAAAGGCCAGCGCACAGCCAAGATTGGACACGTGCTCACCCTGCAGGTTGGCCCGCGCGTCGGCGAGCATGCGCTTGTTCACCACATAAGTCCCCCCTTCGACGCCACGCAAGAGCCCGCCACGCCCGGCAACCGCGGCCAGCGATTTGAGGTCCAAAGCACAACGTTGCACAAAGTCACTGATCGCCGACCGCCGCAGTTCAAATTGGTCCCAGATGTACGGACACGCGGCAAGCTCCTCGGGCGAGTGCACCAATGTCTCCCGCGCCACCGGCTGCTCACCGGCAAAGAGAGCCACCTTGGTGCTGGTGGAACCAGGGTTGATCACCAGCACCCGAGGATGCTCTCTGTCGCTGCTGATCATCTCCTCTTTCTTTCCCAGCCTTTCACCCCCCGAGGCCTTGCATGGGCCGCCAATCTCCGCACACGCGCGAAACTGCACCTTTATCTCCGCGCAGGGGCGACTGCCAGCAATCGCCGCCTCACCCGTCACCGCTGCCTGGCCCCAGAAAGCTGGGCACCGAGCACAATCACCACGCCGGCCAGGCAGAGCAGGAACACGAAATACAGCGGCATGGAGAGCGAGCCAGCCCGCGGCGCGACCAGCAATGCTGCCAGACCCACCAGAGCAAGAGAGGCCATGATGATGATGTTGCGGCGTTCCTTCCTCAGCCGCACATTCTCCACCGTGAGCCGGCGGTGTTCCAGCACCCGCATAATCACATTGGTCAACTTCTCCGGCGGAAACGGCTTCATCAGGTAGTCATAGGCGCCTTCGCGCATCGCCTGCACCGCAGTTTCCACAGTAGCATGGGCGGTGATTATCACCACCGGCAGGCCCTCCTGGGTCTCGCGCAGCTTCTTCTGCAGAACAATGCCGTCCATTCCTGGCATCCTGATGTCGATCACAGCCACATCGTAAGGGCGTTCCTTCACCATCGACAGGGCCGTTACTGCATCCTCTGCGGTGTCCACCGCAAAGCCTTCGTCCTCAAGCCACGCGCGCAGCGAATCGCGCATCACCTGTTCGTCGTCGACCACTAGGATCTTGCCCTTCTCCATACAGTTGCCTCCAGAACAATGACCTGAGTTGCTCCTTGTGATTGTGTGCGAAAACCCCGAAGGATGGTGCAGCACAGTGTGGTGGCTGCCTACTTGCCGAATACCAGGTAACCTGCAAGAAGCAACACGACCAACGCCACCAGCGCAGTGATAGCGATATGCAGCACCTGCTTGCGCTCCTTGCGCAGGCGGATATTCTCTTCCACCAAGCGCCGGTGCTCAACGATGCGGCGGATCACATTAGTGAGTTTCTCCGGAGGAAAGGGCTTCATGAGGTAGTCGTACGCCCCCTCCTTCATCGATTGGATGGCGTTTTCCACGGTCGCGTGCGCCGTGATCATGACCACTGGGAGATCCCGGTGCACTTCGTGGAACTTTTTCAGCAGTGTGACCCCGTCCATGCCGGGCATTTTGATGTCTACCACGGCCACATCCACAGGGTGTTCCCTGAGGTACTGAATAGCCGGGAGGCCTTCGGCCTCTGTGTGCACCTCGAACCCTTCTTCCTGCAGCCATGCGCTCAAGGATTCGCGCATGATCGCCTCGTCATCCAAGATTAGCACATGTGCCTTGTCCATCTTCCTGCTCCCAACGTTGGTATGCATCGGCTACGATTCGTGCTCTACTCGTTCGGCACGGTCGAACACCACCACCAGCGCAAAATGGTCCGGCGGCACAGCTCGGATTTCGAACCGTCCGCCGTATCGCTCCGCCACAATCTTGGCGACCACCAAACCCAAGAGGGGCGCCGGCAGACACTGCCCGAGGAAAGGAGGCGTCTCCAGCGCTGCCAGGACCTGCGGTGGAGGCAGCTGGCCCGGCACGCAGAGGGAGATCTCGACCGTGTCGCCATCAGTGGTGGCGCCAATTCTGAGCTCGCCTTGCCCGCCCATGACGCTTGCGGCGAAGTCAAGCAAGTTATGGATCACCTGCACCAGGCTCCAGAATTCTGCGCGCACCGGTGGCGTCTCCGGTGGCAGGGCCACGTGCACCGCGAGCTGCTCGTACTGGGGAAGGTGGCGCACGATGGCACAGGCCTGCTCGGCAGCTTCGGGAACGGACACTGGTTGAGGTTGAGGGCGCCCCTCGGTTGCACAGCGCAGCGCATTCTCGATGGCCCGCAACGACGCCCGCGCCTGTGCCTGCGCTGCGACCAGTCGATCTTCCACCCAACGCCGCAGCTCTGCCTCACCCCCGAGCTCCTGCAGGCGCCCCTGTGCCTCCTGTAGGAGCTCCACCGCCGCACGCATCTCGCGCTTACACTGGCTCACAAAGGCCTCAAAGGCCTGCCCAAGGTTGAGGAGCTGGCGCGAGTAGGTCAGCCACGGCCGTACCTGCTGCCAATCGGCATGCAAGCGGTCGTACTCCTGCGCCAGGCGGCTGTGCGACACGATGTGTCGGATCAAATTGGTCAACTTCTCCGGCGGAAACGGCTTCATCACATAGTCGTAGGCGCCGTCGCGCATGCTGCGCACTGCGCTCTCCACCGTCGCATGCGCGGTCATCATCACCACCGGCAGCCGGTCGTCCAATTCCCGCAGGCGCTTCAAGAGCGTCAGACCGTCCATCCCCGGCATCTTGATGTCGATGACTGCCACGTCAGGCTTGGCCTTGGCAAATTGTTCCAGCGCCTCCTCACCGGATTCCGCGGCATGCACGACGAACCCCTCGTCCTCGAGCCAAGCGCTGAGCGACTCCCGCACGATGGGCTCGTCATCCACCAACAGGATGTGCGTGTCGCCGCTCATCTTTCCGCCACAGCCTCCACCTGCACCGGACTCTTCGTGGGCAGGTACAGTCTGAACGTGGTCCCTTTGCCCACGGCACTCTCCACATCGATGCGCCCGCCGTGCTTCGCCACAATGGAGGCGACCACCGAAAGCCCGAGCCCGGTGCCCTTCTGATTGGCCTTGGTCGTAAAGAACGGGTCGAAAATACGCGGGAGGTTTTCCGCCGGAATGCCAACCCCCGTGTCCTGAATTTCGATCACTACGTGGTCGTCATGGTCGTTGACCCTGTAGGCAGAAATGCGCAACTCTCCCCCTTCGGGCATGGCTTGCGCGGCATTGATCACAAGGTTCAGGAGTACCTGCTGCATCTGCTTGCTGTCGGCCATCAGCGGCGGCAAATCCTCCTCATAGCGCTCGACGGTGTGGATGTTTTGCAGCGCGATCTGATGCCGGACTAAAAAGAGACTCTTTTTGACCGTCTCTTCCACAGACAGCGGAGCCACTGTTGGCTCGCTCGGCCGGGCAAATTCCAAGAGATTCTTGACGATATCCGAGCAACGAATGGTCTCATGCTCCATGCTCTGCAGGTACCGGCGGAACTTGGCCAGATCGTCCCGTGGTACCTGATCTGACGCCAGCTTTTTCTGGATGAGCTTGAGGTAAGTGAGCACTCCAGCCAGTGGGTTATTGATTTCATGGGCCACCCCGGCGGCCAGCTCTCCCATCGACGCGAGGCGCGCCGAGCGGATCAGGCGCTCCTGCGCCTCGACAATCTCACGGTTCATCCTCTCCAGTTTGTCCACGAGATAGGGCAAGCACATCTCCAGCTCTGCCAAGCCCTGGAACACGGCCACGGCCTTTTCCCTGCAGGTGTTGTACCCGCAGGCACCGCAGTTCAACTCATCCTCGGGCTTCACCTTATTGATCTTGGCCAGAATCTCGCGGATTTCCGCCTCATTGGGTACCGGGCGGAGCTGACTGTCACCGGTAAAGCCGCGATTGAGCGGCACGGCTTGGAGCGCTTCGAGCTGGCGTTCGGTGGCCGCTGCGTCCTGCTCGGCCAGCCGGCTTCGCGCGTATCGCGCCACAATGTCCTTGCGGATAAAGACCGAAAGATCGTTGTCCATCTTTGGGCCCGCGATGCAGCCACGGCAGAACAACAGGTCCAAGAACCGAGCCTCAACCTTACCCTCTTCCACCCGCTCGAGGATTTCCACCACCCGCTCCGGGCCCTCGGTCACGATGATGTCATTGTCGAGGATATCGGCTTCCAGCGTAGCGGTACGGAGCAAGCCGCCGGGAACGGGAAAAATGCGTCCCACGCGCGGGTACGGTGGATCAAGGTGACCCTCCACCTGACTGTCGAGGTCAATCCCCCGGGATCTGAACATCTCCTTCAATTCCTGATAGGTCAGGACTTCGTCGATGACGCCGCCCACCTTCGGATCCGCCTTCTCCTTCTTTTTGGCAAGGCACGGCCCAATAAAGACCAACCGGGCGTCAGGATCGTACCTTGCCTTGATGGCTCTCCCGGTGGCGATCATGGGCGAAACGATTGGCGCCATGTGCAAGAGGAGGGCAGGATGGTACTTCTGAATGAACTCCACAATGGCCGGGCACGGCGTGCTGATGATGGTCGTCATCGAACTCTGGCGGAACAACCGCACGTATTCTGCAGCGATCATATCGGCCCCCACGGCCACCTCCACCACCTTGCCGAACCCCAAAGCCCTCAAGGCAGAGACCAGTTGGCCCGGCCGGTGATCCGGAAAGGCCGCGGGAAACGAGGGCGCCAGCAACGCGTACACCAGATCACCGCTTCGCAGGAGTTCCTCAGTGCCTCCAATGCCGCTCTCGATCTTTTTCGCTTTTTGGGCGCAGACCAGCACACAGTTGCCGCAGCCGATGCAGCGCTCTGGGATGACTTCCGCTTGGCCTTCGATGATCTTAATGGCCCGCGACGGACAGTTGCGCACGCACGAGTAGCAGCGTTTGCACTTGTCACGGATTGTCTGGACGACCGGCATGGATGCCTAGCTTCTCCTTCCCGCACCTCACAAATGTAGCAAAACTCGCTGCCAATTGCAAACAAAGAAAAATCGGATGCGCCCAGGTGGTACTGCCCAGGGGCACATCCGATGCACGAGCGCCGAAAGCCACAGCCCGACCGAGTGCCTCACTTGCTGCCGATCATCGGGATGTCCAATTCTTCGAGGCTTGGGAAGTCGGTCAGTACCTTGCGCGCTACCTTCTTCGGCGCCAAACCCAGCGCCACGGCCACGCCGTAGAGAATGGCCTCCGGCCGCGGCGGGCACCCGGGGACGTAAAAGTTCACCGGGATGACTTTGTCTACTCCCCCGTAGATGTTGTAGCTGTCATAGAAAACATCGCCGCCGCACGCACAGGAACCGATGGCAAAAACCAGCTTGGGATTGGGCGTAGCCTCGTACAGCCGCCGCAGCGAAGGAGCTATCTGGCGGTTCACCGAGCCGGTTACCAGCAGCACGTCCGCGTGGCGCGGCGAGCCCACCAGCTTGATGCCGAACCGCTCGGCGTCATAGTACGGGGTAAGCACATTGATGATCTCGATATCACAGCCATTGCACGCCGAGGCGTTGGTATGATAGACCCACAACGCCTTGGGAAACGCCTTTAGACAGAGTTTGCGCAACATGCGATCACCTCAGAGCATAAATGCGAAAATGTCGCTCACGGGGCAACGACGCCTTTCCCCCAGATGGCCAGCACCGCCCGCGTAGCCGCGTCCAGTACCGGGTGCAAAATGTGCGGGTAGAGACCGATGACGATGCACAGCAAGGCCAACACCACAATGCTGAACCGCATGCTCAGTGGCACCTCGCGCGCTTCAGCCATTTCCTGCGCACCCTCGCTGTTTGGTGCCCGCCGCCAGAATACGCGATACGCCGCCCACACCATGCAAGCAAGGGTCAAAAGCCCCGTGAATACTGAGATGGCCATAGCCCAGTAGAGCCGTTCCTCCCCAATGGCCAAGAAGATGGTGAACTTGCTCACGAACCCATTGAATGGCGGCAGTCCCCCCAAGGCCAAGGCCCCGACAAAGAAGCAGAACGCGGTCATGGGCATCTTCTTTGCTAAGCCGCCAAGGCGCGAGATGCGACGCACCCCCCCAGTCGCATACATCACGGCGCCGACGCTCATGAACAGCAGGGCCTTGATGATGGTGTGATTGACCACGTGAAAAAGCCCACCATAGATGCCAACATACGTGCCCAGGCCCAATCCCTCGAATACATAGCTTATCTGGCTCACGCTGGAGAAGGCCAGCATGCGCTTCAGATCGTCTTGCACCAGCGCCATGAAGATGCCCACCAGCATGCTCACCGAGCTCAGGATGGCGATGAACACAATGACCGCGTGATAGGTAGGGGCAAACAGGGTAACCGTGCGCGACAGGGCGTAGGCACCCAACTTGATGATGAGGCCAGAGAGAAGAGCGCTGACCGGAGTTGGTGCCTCTGAGTGGGCGTCTGGTAACCAGGCATGAAAAGGAACGAGACCGGCTTTTGTGGCAAAACCGGCAGTCATGAAAGCCATCGCCAGCAGCGCAATGTTCTTGGGGATGCGTGGAGCAATCATGCCGATCTCAGTGAGCCGCAAGGCGTGAACGCCTTCCGGCCTGAATTGCACGGCCGCGGCAAACACCAGCACCATGCCAAACAGGGCAAAGGTCATTCCCACCACCACCAACAGCACGTACTTGTACCCGGCCTCCAGCGCTGCCCGGCTTCGGTAGAAAGCGACGAGCAACGCCGTGGCCAGCGTCGAGCCTTCCATGGCCACAAAGAGCATGAGCATGTTGTTGGTGGTCACCGTCCACATCATCGTGCCGGTGAAGAGCTGGATCAACGCATAGTATAGCCCCAACCGCCCCTTAGAGAAGACGCCCTTCGCCTGCTCCTTGGCCATATATCGGGCCGACTGGATAGCAATGAGCGTCACCATGAACGGGACCAAGACAACGAACAGTGCGCTCAGCCCGTCTACACTAATTGCCTCACCCACTGCGACCACTCGCCGGCCTGACCAGACCACGGCAGCCAATCGCACCGCCAGGACCAATTCCACCGCCAGAACCGCCAAGGCAAGGTAGTGACGCGGCACCCGCACCTTGCCTAGGCTGAGCAGGGCGGTAAACACGGCACCTATGATGGGCAAAACAACCAGAACCAGTGGCAGTGCCGATGATACCGTTTCCGACATGGGCTAACCTCTATCGCTTGAGTTCCGAGAGCTTGGCAGAATCCGTTGAGCCGAAGACCTGGTAGATGTTGCTGCTAATGTACAACAGAATGAGGACTGCGGCAGCCACGTTCGTAAGGATGCCAATCATGGTTGTCTCGGAGAGCTGGGGCGCCAGTGCCAAGAGTACCAGGTGCACCCCGTTCTCCATCAACGCCAGACCCAACACTGTCTTGACCACATCTCTTCTGGTCAGGAGTGCCCAGAGCCCAAGGGAGAAGATGGTGAACGCACCCGCCAGCAGGGAGCGCACCGGTTCGCTTCGCGCGGCTTCGCCAGGCGCCAGCAGATAGGAATAGGTCTGGAAAAGGCGGAAAAACACCACCACCAGCACGCCAATGGCCAGCACCGAAATACCATGGCCTAACACCGGCCGGTACTCGCGACTGGGGAAGCGCCGCGCAAACTGGAAAAGGAGCGTGGGGATGACAATAATCTTGGTCAGGAAACAAGTAGCTGACCAGAGATAGAGTGACGGGTTTTGGAACAGATAGGCATAGGCGGTGATGATGGAGAAGAGAAGGATTGAATGCAAGAGGTAAAAGAACGTCGTACTGCGGAGGTTGCGCACCTCCACGGCCACCACTGAAGTGATAAGGATACCGAGACTCAACGTTACCAAGACGTTCCCTTCCATTGCCTACTCCCTCTGTGCGGGCCGAGGCCCTCCGTGTGGCATTGACGGGCCGACAAAGTTGCGCCCTTCCCGGTGCCGTCGCACAGGAATCTTGTCGATGGCATTGTCCGTCTCAAAACAGCGGCCGCAACGGGCACAAGTGGCCATGTACAACTCCTGCTCGATGTACAAGTCCTCTTTGTTGTCCGTGCTGTTTTCGAACTCCAGGGTCATGGTAATGGCCTTTTCCGGGCACACCTCTGCACAGCGGCCGCAATAGGTGCAGCGGTCCAGGATAAACTCCATCCGTGTGCGCTCGCCCTCGTCATAGAAGCGTATGAGGCGCGACGGACAGACATTGGCGCACCCACCACACGCTATGCAACGGGTCTGATCCACCGTAATCTTGCCACGAAAACCTTCCGGCAGTTCTGCGCCAGGGCCTAGCGGATACGGCAGAGTGACCCGCGGATTGGAGAAGCAGATCACCGCTTCTTTGAACTTGGCTCTGAACATCGTGCTCCCTTTATGCGCTTGCCCGTCCTCTGATCCCTGCAACCAAGACTACGAGCCAACCAAAGCGAAGGCCAAGCCGGCTGCCGAGACGAATATGAGTAGTCCGAAAAACTGGATGGACTGATCAATCCGCAGCCGAGGGTTAACCGCGTGCACCACGCCGACCAATACCAACAGAACCACCACCTTGGCCAGGGTGATGAGTACGTCCAGTACCAGCGTGCCCACGTGCGGCCAGGGGATGAACACCGAGACCAGCAACGAGGCAAAAATCAGCTGCTTGGCGTAGAACCCCCACTTGAACAAAGCCAACTTTGGGCCACTCTGCTCCACAAATGGCCCCTCCATGATCTCCTGGTCGGCCTCCACAATGTCGAACGGCAGCCGCGCCAGTTGGGCAACGATGGCCAGGAACAGGGCCACACCGACGATCACCATGGAGACGGACGGCGGGTGCGCGAGCTGCCAGCTGACGATGTCGCCAAACATCATCGACCCGCATTTCACTGCGGCCGTGATCAGGGCGATCGCCAGCACCGGCTCCACCGTCAGCACCATCATGACCTCGCGCCCAGCCCCTACCAAGCCATAGGGACTCCCTGAGGTCACTCCACTGAGGAAAATCATGACGGCGACCACGGAGATCAGGTAGACAAAGACAATGATTTCGCCAGCAAAACCCAGTGGCGGCTTTCCCAGCATCGGCACGAGCAGACTAGCGGTCAATACTGCCGCCAGCGCGACCACTGCCGAGTAGCGGAAAAGGAAGCTTCGCGAACTGGCAATCTCCTCTTTGCCCAGCAGCTTCAAGATATCCAAATACGGCTGGTACAGAGGGGGCCCGATGCGTGAATGCACAAAGGCAATGAGCTTCCTGATGATCCCCTCCAACAGCGGGGACAGCAGGAGTACGATCGCGATCTGCAAGGCGCTCAGACCGATTATCTGGCCGAGACTATGGTTCATCATTCCTCCACGTCTTCGCCTCGGCGCTGGTGCCAGTGGCGCAACCAGCGCAGCGTCATTTCTTGCCCCAGCGCTCCTTGGACATACGGAAGAGGTCGGCCCGGGTGAAGACCTTCACCTGGCCAGAGCGGACATCCACCGTCTCCAGGCGCTCCGTGCAGGAGAAGCAGGGGTCGATGCTGCCCAAGGCGATCGGCACATCGGCAATGGTTTCGCCCAGGACCATAACAGGGACGCTCTGCAAGTTCTGGAACGTCGGCGCCCGCGCCTTCCACCGATACGGGCGATTGTCCTCGCCGGTAATCACATAGTGGTGCGTCTCGCCACGGGGTGCCTCCACTGAGGACTGCCCGATGAGGCCAGGCGGGATAGGCTCGGCAATCCTGGCCTGGATCGGACCTTCGGGCATCATCTGCAGGCAGTCGCGGATAATACGGATCGAATCCAGCGTCTCCTTGATCCGCACCACCGTGCGCGCCCAGATGTCCTCGCTGGTCTCCACCATGACGTTGGTCTCTACCTCATCATAAGCAGCATAGGGGTGGTCGACGCGAATGTCGATCGCCACCCCCGAACCTCTGGCTGTGGGCCCGAGCACCGAAAGGGCGATGGCATCCTTGTGCGGAAGGATCCCCACATTGGCCAAACGAGCAAGCAGGGTCGTGTCGGTGACCACCGCATCCAGAGCGGCCTTGGTCTCCTTCTCGATGCGCCCTAACACCTCCAAGAGCTCAGGGTGCATGCTCTTGGGGATATCCCTTCGCACCCCTCCCACGACGTTGATTCCGTAGAGCTTGCGATTGCCGGTGATCTTTTCGCACAGCCACATCACCGGCTCACGGATGCGCCACGCCTGCATCAACACCGTGTCGAAGCCGATGATGTGCGCCGCGATGCCTAGCCACAACAGATGGCTCTGTATGCGCTCCAGTTCGAGGATGATCGTCCGAATGTAACGCGCCCGCCTTGGAACCTCAATTCCCCCTGCCTTTTCGACTGCCTGACAGTAACCCGTACTGTGCACCGTCCCTCATATGCCGCATATGCGTTCGGCGAGGAACGGTACCTGGTTGTAATTGAGCTGACTGTCGGCAATCTTCTCCACCCCGCGGTGGTTGTAGAATCCGCGGTAGTCGCCGCCTACCACCCGTTCGCCTTCGACAAACAGGCGCCAATAGGAGGGTTCCTCCAGCACCGGGAAGAACGGGCCTATAGGCACTACGGTCGCCCCCTCGGGCGGCTGCTTCAATGGCGGTGCGGCGTGCGCTGCAGGCGGGTTCTCGTTCCAGGCAACATCGCGCCGCAGCGGGTGCAAACCCTCTGGCCAGTCGTCAGCCAGCACCAGTCGGCGTGGGTCAGGATGGTTGCGCAGCCGCACCCCAAGAAGGTCCTGAACCTCGCGCTCCGCCCAATTTGCCGCCGGGATGTCGGCCCCACCGGTGATGGAGTCAATCCACAGGTCCTTTTCCGGCAAAGGGGTGCGCACGGTGACAAACAGATGGTCGGCGGCCAAGGAAAAGACGTGGTCGACCAAGTAGCCACCGTCGGCGTCGCGAAAGTCGGTGCCGGCGGTGATGACAAAACGCCCGTTCTGCTCGTGGAACAGATGGCGCGCCACCTCCACGGTGTCTTCCCGAGCCACAGTGAAGATTACCATGTCCGGCACCGGATTGCTGGCCGATTTGATGCGCGGGCCAAAACGACTGGTCATTCTCTCGATGAGCTCATGTGCGGTCATCTCAGATGGGCACCTCCGCGTGCAAGTACTAACTCCACCACATTCTCCCCACTCACGCCCCGCCTCCGGCCAGGGCAAACAGAATGAATATCGCCAGCAACACCCCAATTACCAACCACAGCAGATATACATGGGGGATCCCCACGTGAGTACCGCTAAAGTAGCGCATCAATCTCATGAAGCCAGCGGTCAGGGGATAGAAGAACCAGTTGTCCACATTGAGAATGCGACGAGCCAGGTTGCGCTCGTGGAGCTCGAACCGAGGGTAGCGAATCTGCGGGTAGACGCCGGGTTGCTCGTACGCACCAATGCGTATCCTGAAGAATTGCTTGAAGGAGAGATACAGCCCCCGCGCCTTGTACCGCACCTCCTCGTCGCTGTGCACCTCACCGCAATACCAGGTGGCGTCCTCGCGCACCGGCGCTGCACCAGCCCTGAACAGGCTCCAGGAGAGCAGGAAGCATACCGCTCCTGCAATAAAGATCACCACCGGGCTCCAGGCGGCGATTGGTCCGGTGCCCAGATCCACCACCAAGGGGCCTGCAATCCCTGTGGAACCCAGCACGGTGCCACAACCCGCGACCCCTCCTCCCACAATGGCCATGACCCCCTTCTTTATCGGTTCCACCGCCAGCCACGGCAGGACGCCGAGGAGCACAGAGGCGGCGGCCATGACCACCTGAGGGGTAAGCATGCCGGCAGGTACCTCACGTTGCCCCTCTTCCGCCTTTCCGGGGTTGAACTTGCCGAAGAAGGCCACGCCAAAGAACTTGGCCGCGTACGCCAGTGTGACCACAGAGATGAACAAAGCAACAAGCGCCAGCACCATGAAAAGCGGCATCTTGACACCGGCCTGCAAAGAGGCCTGGAAGAAGAGCCACTTGCTGGAAAACCCGACCAGGAGGGGCATCCCGGCCATGGAGAGTCCAGCCAGCACTGCCGTGGTGGCACTCACCGGCATCAGTCGCGACAGGCCACCGACCTTGTTCAGATCACGCGTGCCCGCCCGGTAGAAGATGCTGCCGGCATTGTAGAACAGACACGACTTGAAAAGCACATTACTGACCAGGTGGAGCAAGGCCGCCACTAGGGCGATTGTGGCCAACGTCGGGGCACTGGGCAGGAAGTACAGACCGATGCCAATCCCCAGAAGCAGATAGCCCATCTGCCCGACCACGGAGAAAGCAAGGAGCTTCTTTGTGTCGTCTTGCGCCAAGGCGGTCATGGAACCCAAGAAGATGGACAACGTGCCGAAAAGCGCCATCACCAGGCCCCACGGACCGTCGATGGCCGGCACCGGACCGGCAGCAAAAAAGACCCGCAGCAGTCCGTACAGCCCTATCTTCGACATTATCCCACCAAAGGTGGCAGCTGCCGGCGCAGGAGCCGCAGGGTAGGCATCGGGCAACCAGTCTCCGAACGGCAGAATGCCCGCCTTGGTGGCGAAGCCGATGAAGAAGAACGCAAGCGCCAAGTGGAGCACGCCCGCGTGGCTCTCGCTCATGGAGGCCATTGCTGCCCCAAGCTCGGAGAAAGAGAAGGACCTGCTCTGCTGGTAGACGATGATGGCTCCGATGAACATGAGCGCCGTGGCCACATGGGTCATGAAGAAGTACTTGAACCCTGCACGTGTTCGCTCGGCCTGGTCCTTATTGAAGATAACCAAGACGTAAGAAGTTAGCGTCATCAGCTCCCAGAACACGAAGAAGAAAAACAGGTCGGCGCTCACCACAATGCAGGAGATGGCCACCAGGAACACCAGGTAAAAGGGGTAGAAGGCACGGAGACTCAAGCCGCTGAAAGCCGGATGGAGCATGAAGCGCACGGCATAGAGCGCAGACGTCGTGCCCAAGAGGGCGACGAGAAGCAGAAACACCGCGCTCAAGGCGTCAATGCGCAACAAGAGGTTTGCCCCCAAAACGGGCACGCTCAGGAGGGGGCGGTCCATGACTGCCGTAGCCCCGGTAAGCACCTGGATCGCCGCCATGGCAAGGCCTATGGAAGCCACAAGGGTGACGGCAAATGAGACCTGCCCCACCAACTGGCGCTTGCCACCAAGGATGAGGGCCAATACCGCTCCGCCAAAGAGGATTGCCACTGACCACTCAAACAGCGTGATGGGATTCATCTATGCGGACTCCCTTCTACAGTGCACACGTTCCCTCTCGCGCCATCCCCGCTCAGAATCCGATCTGATGAGCGAACGCCAATGCGACAAACGGGGCAATCACACACAAAACCATGAGCACCACCAGGGAGAATGACATCGCCGCAGGTGGATTTGACGCCCCCTCAGCTGGCGCACTCACACTCCCGAAGAAGACCTTTTGCCCAACGCGCAGGAACCACGCAAAGGCGATGATGATTTCCAGCACAAATGGCACTAACAGCAGATAGCCGGCTGCCCCGCCTACCTCAACCGCACCCACCAGCAGGAAGAACTTGCTCCAGAACCCAGAGAAGGGGGGCACGCCAAGGATGGCAAACATGCCCACCAGGAAAGCAACTGCGATCAGAGGGGCCCTTTTGGCCAGGCCGCTCAGTTCACGGATGCTGCGCGTGCCCGCGACATAGGAGATCGCCCCCACACACAAAAAGAGCAGGCCCTTACCCACACCGTGGTTCATGATGTGCATAATCCCCCCCAGCATGCCAGAGCGCGATCCCATGATGCCAAAGGAGAGCCCCAGCAGAATGTACGACAGATGGGTAATCGTGGAGAAGGCCAGAAGCCTCTTAAGATCATCTTGGAAGAAAAACATGTACACGCCCACCAACATGGTGACCACCGCCATGATGCCCAGTAGCAAGCCTGAGCCCATGGACAGTTGCTGCGTGGCGGTGGTGATGCGGGCAATGAGGAAGACCCCGGCTTTGACCATGGCCGCCGCGTGCAGGTACATGCTCACCGTGGTCGGAGCGGCCATGGCGTCGGGCAGCCAGGTGTAGAACGGCACCTGGGCTGATTTGGCCCAGGCGGCAAGCAGGAAGCACAGGAACAGAAAGCTGCGGAGACCCGGAGAGAGCTGGTCGAGGGCGCCAAACTCGAAGCTTCCGGTTTTGACAAAGATTGTCACCAGGGCAATGGCGAAGAAGACACCGCCACAATAGGTCATCAGCAGAGCCTTGAAGCCCGCGCGGAGCGACTCATCGTTGCGATAGTGGGAGATCAGAGCATAAGAAGTCAGGGTGGTCAGTTCCCAGAAGATGTACAGCTGCAAGAGGTTGGGCGAAATGGCCACGCCAATCATCGAGGTGACGAAGAGCATGAGCCAGAAGTGGTGCCGCTCCTTTCCCTCCCTGGAAGGATGCTCCTTGTTCCCTTTGCCGATGTAGTCCAAGGCATAGACGATGACCAGGAAGCCCAGGACCGCCACCACCGTGAGCATGAGCATGCCCAAAGGGTCAAGCAGGTAGCCGAAAATGGGGATAGGCTCATGCCCGAGCCGCGGCACCGTGCCAGCCGGCCCGGTTTCCACGGTCATCGGACGCGCTTCTTCTTCGGCCCGAAACTTGATGAGCCAGGGCACCGAAATAGTCACCGAGCGCTCGCTCCCCGGAAACACCCCGCCGATGATGGAGGTCGCCACGACGAGCATCAGCCCCGCCGCGATCAGGGCCGAAAGGTCGCTCGCCTTCTTTCGCAACAACCCTGAGAGGACCGCACCTACCACAGGAAAGAGCAGCAGGAGAACCACAAGCGTATTCATGTAGTCACGCCCTCGTCTGATGTCGCACCGAGCAGCTCACCGATGAGCGCCTGCAGGATGGTGACGCTCTGGTGTACTCCGGGGGTTACCTCTTCTCCGAAGCCGAGGTTACCCGGTTGGATACCCAGGATCGCCACCCTTGCCCCCGTCTCGGCCTTCAGATAGTCGACCATGGTCCGCAAAGAGGGGCGATGGGTGTCCAACCTCCTGTCCGTCACTGCCTCCGCCGCCAGAATCGCAATCTCCCCCGGCTCTTGACCAAAATCCACCGCGTCTGCAATCACAATGGTGTCGGGCTGAAACTCCTTGACAGGCCCGGTGTAGGCCTCTGGCACGTCGCCACAATCGATCGGGTAGAAGCGCTGGGTACGGGGCAGCCCCCTGGCCAGCATGGATCCTGCCTGGTCGTCCCCTCGCCACTGGCTGCCGATGCCAAGCAGAACGACTCTGCCGGCAAGCATCCCTGACAGTGCTTCCGCCAGCTCAGCGCTCCTCATTCCTCCTCGCGTCGCAGCAAGACCACAAAAATGAACACCACCGTGCCCACGGTTGCCACCACCTGGACTCCCAAATAGAAGGCAGCCATAAACGGGGCATATACGGGCCTATCCCCGCCCTCTTGTGTCGCCACTATACCAGGTGCTCCGGCCACCCCTGTGGGCTCAGTCCAATCTGAGACTCCCTGTTGAAGTCCCGGCACGGTGCCGGCAACAAGACTGGAGGCGCACAAAAAGAGCAGCAGGCCCAATGTCAGGGCCGATGAAGCCCTCCAAGTCCCTGTCATTGCTGCCTCCTCATCGTTCGGGCAAGACCTTAATCTGCCGCCAACTAAACACCGGCCCATCAACGCAGATGTACTTGTGCCCGATCGCACAGTGTCCACACTTGCCCACGCCGCACTTCATGTAGCGTTCCAGCGTGGAGATGATGTGGTCGTCGGCAAAGCCCATGGCCAAGAGATCCTGGATTACGAAGCGAATCATGATCGGCGGTCCACAGGTAAAGGCGAAGGTGCGCTGCGGGTCCACCTTGATCTTCTCAAAGAGAGTGGTGACCACGCCGACGTGGCCCTCCCAGGTCTCATCGGCCCGATCCACGGTCTGGAGTAGCTGCACGTCCTTCCGTGCAGACCACTCGGCCAGAGCATCCTTGTACACGCGATCGGTGGGCGTACGCGCACCGTAAAGAATGATGAAATTGCCGAACTTTTTCCGCTTTTCGAAGATAGGCTCAATCAAGGAACGCAGCGGCGGTAGTCCAATGCCACCGGCGATGATGAGGATGTCACAGCCCATGACCTCCTCGAACGGGAAGCTGTTGCCGAGCGGCCCGCGCACGCCAAAGACGTCGCCGACTTTCGCTTGGTGCATGGCATTGGTTACCGTGCCGGTGGCGCGCACCGTGATGCGGAAGTCGCCTTTACGCAGTGGATTCGAGCACAAGCCGAACGGGGCCTCCCCCTTCCCGAAGACCGAGACCTCGACAAACTGGCCCGGCTTGTAGGTGAAGGCCTTGTTGTACTTCTCATCCAGGAAGTGAAGGGTGAATGTCTTCGTATCCGGAGTCTCGTCCACGATCTGGTCGATGACCGCCAGTTGTGGGAGATAGAGGTTTTCCATTCGGTTGCGTCCTCGTCTTGGTCCTGTTCTCGACCTGCGCTTATGCTCCTTGCTGTTCTGGAGCGGGTTGGCCCTCCCGGCGCAGCCGCTTTACCACTGCCGGCAAGTCAAGCAGGCCGATGGCTTCGCACACAGTAATGCAGCGCCCGCAGCCTACGCACCCGGGATGACCATCCAGCTTGACGTAGGCATAGCTCAGCTTGTGATAGAAGCGTCGCTTGATGCGCTCCTTAGTCTTCTCGCGCGGATTGTGACCGGAGGCCTCGCGCGTAAAGCCCGAGTACTGGCACGAATCCCAGCAGCGAAAGCGGACCCCGCACGTGGGCGTCCCCATGTAGTCGGCCACGTCGTAGCAGGTACAGATGGGGCACACATGGGTGCAGCCGCCACAACTGAAGCACTCAAAGCCCATCTCGTCCCAGAGCTCTTCCCGAATGCGGTTGCTGGTGATCTGGATGATTGCCTTGGCAACATAGGCTGTGGGCACCATCTGGCTGTCACATTTTGCCATAAGGTCCTTACGCCGCTCAAGGTCCTGCCGGGTGGCAGTCGTCAAGCCCTTCTTGACTTTGCCGAGGATTTCCGCCCCCTTGGCGCTCCCTACCTCGATCAGATAGCGGTCGCCGAAATCGGTCAGTTGCAGGTCAAAACCCGATTGGAGCCATGGCCCGCCGTCGCAGCAGATGCAGAAACAGGTGGGTAACGGCTGATTGCAGGCTACGCTGATGATAGTCGTGTTGGCCCGCTTCTCGAGGTAGTAGTTGTCCAGGTAGGCACCGGAGAGGAACTTGTCCCAATGCAAAATCCCCTTCACGTCACACGAGCGGATGCCAAAGAGTACCTGAGGAGAGGCATCCACCAGCGGTTCGAATTTAGGGATCTTGCCCAGCTCAAAGCGGAAGAGATCCTGCCGATGGGGGATGAGGAAGCGCTTGATGGGATCGAACTCGTTGACGTAATCGAAGGTGAGTTCGGCCGTGCTGTCTACTTCGCGAAAGATCACATCGCCGTCCGGCCCTGCCGTTGGCCCTACCAGCTTTGCGCCCTTTCGGAGCGAGTCCAAGACAGCCAGAAACGCCTGCTTGTCGAGGGTGTATTTCTGGCCGACCTTCATGCTACCTCCACTCTTGCCGCGCAGACTTTCATCTCGGGTATCTTCGATTCTCGTTCCAAGCGATCATTGGCCAAGAGGTTCGTCAGTCCGTCCTTGTGATGGATGGAGGCGAAGATGACCTTCGGCGGCACGCCGCGCGTCACCTGTACGGTTCGCTCGATGCTCCCGCGCGGCGTGATCACCCGCGCGCGCCATCCAGAACGCAGGCCCAGCTCCCGCGCATCGTCCGTATTCACCTCCAGAACCCCTTCAGGGTACTCCTTGGCCAGAGTAAAACACCGGGAGACGAGCGTGCCAGTGACCCGGTGCACCCTTCCCCTGCCAATGATGAGCGTAAAGGGATAGTTACTGTCGGGCAGTTCACTGGGAGGCAGGAAACGTGGCGCAAGGAGTTTGGCGCCGGCCACAGAGGGAAGGGGTTGGCCCACCGGCCACTGCACTCCGCCAGGTACCTCCAGATCCCTATAGGTGATGCCCTTGTACCAGGGGTTGACAGAAGCGAGCTCGTCGAACACCTCCTCGACAGAACGGTACGGCATGGGGGCGCCGAGTTTCTTGGCCAGGGAGACAAATATCTGCCAGTCTGGTTTTGCCTCGCCCAAAGGTGGTATCGCCGCACGCACGCGCTGCACACGACGTTCGGCGCTGGTGAAGGTCCCATCTTTCTCGGCAAAGCTGCACGCGGGGAGGACTATGTCTGCCAGTTCCGCGGTCTCTGTCAGGAACAGATCCTGCACCACAAGGAACTCTAGCCGCTGGAGGGCTGCTTTCGCTGCGGCGCAGTTGGGCGCGCTCCACACGAGGTTCTCCCCCACCACGTACATGGCCTTGAGCTGCTCGCCGGCGGCATGCAACATCTCGCCCAGGGTCAACCCGACCTTGGCGGGCAGCGGACGGGACAGAAATCTGGCAAGGGCCTCGCGCGCAGCCTTCTCTCCGCTGCCAGCAAACCCAGGCAGGAAGCCGGGTGCCAAGCCGGCATCAAGAGCACCCTGGGTGTTATTGGTAGGATGGAGAGGGATAATGCCGGCGCCCGGCTTGCCGAGATTGCCGGTGAGGATAACGAGATTGATCAGGCCCTTGACGGCCTCGCAACCGGAAGCCTGCTGGGTGAGGCCGTCGCCGTAAAGTACCAGGAGCCTGTCGGCATCGCCCACAAGCGCAGCCAGCCTTTCCAGCTCCTCTTGCCCAACGCCACAGGCACTTGCGGCAGCAGGCAAAGAGTACGATTCCAGCTCTTTCGCCAGGGCATTTACGCCCCTGGCCTCTGCCGCCTGCCGGTTGCTTCGAATGAGCCAGTTACACAGAGCGTTGATCCACACCACATCCGTGGCCGGTTTGGGCCGCAAATGCTGAACGGCAAAGTGGCTTAGCTCCGTCTCCCTCGGGTCCACCACCACAAGCTTCTTGCCGTGGTGCGCGGCCCAGATCAAGTAGGAACCAGCTTTTGCTGTCTGCTCTTTAGCATTGGAGCCCACCACCAGAAGCACGTCCGCCTGCTCGATGTCGGTGAGCGAGGCGGTGGCGGCAGCCCAGCCAAGCTGGAGGCTCATGGCATGGAGCGTTGGGGCCTGGTAAAAGCGCGCACTGGTGTCCAGATTGTCAGTGCCCAGCACACCGCGCGCCAACTTCATGAGGAGGTAGCTCTCTTCGTTGGTGCACTTTGTTGAACCAACTACCCCAACCTGCTCCGGCTCGTAACGACTGAGGGCCTTGGCCACTGCCCCCAGGGCGGTCTCCCATGAGGTCTCGTGAAACTTACCGTTCTTTTTGATGAGAGGCTTGCGCAGCCGTTCAGGGTGGTGAACGATCTGATGTCCGTTCCAACCCTTTACGCAAAGGGTGCCCCTGCTCACGGGGTGCTTGCGTTGTGGCGCCACACCCACCACACGCTCGTTTTCGACAACAAGAAAGACTCCACAACCACAGCTACAGAACGGACAGGTCGTGAGGACTTTGCTCACCGAGGCACTCCTTCTCTTGCGTTGCGCTCCAGAACGAACCAGGTAGCCTCACCTTCCAAATCGCGTGCCACAGCGAGAGGCTCCCCCGTGCAAACATGAGGCCCCCTTCGCCCCTGATTTCTTGGTGCTTACCATTCCCCAATGGGCTCGAGCAACCACAAAGTACCCCCCGCAATTCCTATTTGTGGGACTACCGGAAGATTGCCTTCCCAGACTTCGGAAAGAGGCGCCGATAGTTGGCTGTGGGGAGAGACTTCGCCTCCCTATGCTTCGGTCAGCGCCTCCACTCCAGGGAGCTTTAACCCGGAAAGGAACTCCAGGGAGGCTCCGCCCCCGGTGGACACATGCGAGACCTCTTCGCTCAGGCCGGCCTTGGCCACGGCTGCCGCGCTGTCTCCCCCGCCAACGATCGTCACCGCGCCATTGGAGGTAGCATCGGCTAGGGCCCGTGCTATCTCCATCGTCCCTTTAGCGAATGCCGCTTTCTCAAACATGCCCAGAGGGCCGTTCCACACCACCGTGCGCGCTCCGAGGACCCTGTTCTTAAACAGCTCTCTGGTCTTTGGCCCAATATCGAGCGCCATCATCCCCTCTGGTATGGCCTCCCCTTCAATGACCTGGGCGGTCTCTTCTGCTTCAGGTTCCTTGGCGACGACGTGGTCAACCGGAAGCAGCAGTTCCACGCCCCTTTTCTTGGCAGTATCAAGCAATTGCGCGGCCAGGGAGAGCTTGTCCTCTTCCACGAGGGAGGCGCCGACCGACACGCCTTTGGCCTTCAAGAAGGTGTAGGCCATCCCTCCGCCCACGAGCAGGGAATCCACCTTGCCGACGAAATTCTCGATGAGCTCGATCTTGTCGGAAATCTTTGCCCCACCCAAAACGGCCACGAAAGGCTTGGCAGGGGACTCCAGGGCCTTGCTTAAGTACAGGAGTTCTTTCTGCATCAGGTAGCCGGCGGCGCAGCGCTCAAAGTACTTGGTAACCCCTTCGGTGGAGGCGTGGGCGCGGTGCGCGCTACCGAAGGCGTCGTTCACATAGACATCGCCCAGCTTTGCCAGCTGTTTGGCAAATTCCGGGTCGTTGTCAGTCTCCGCCTTGTGAAAGCGCAGGTTTTCCAGCAGAAGCACGTCGCCTGGCTTCATGGCCGCCACCATCGCCTCAACCTCAGGCCCCACACAGTCTGGCGCCATCTTCACCTCGCGGCCCAGGAGCTCGCCAAGTCTGACGGCTGCCGGGCGCAGGCGCATTTCCTCTTTCACTTGCCCTTTGGGCCTGCCCAGATGGGACATGAGCACGGCCATGCCACCGGCGTCAATCACCTTCTTGATGCTCGGCAGCGCCGCCCGAATGCGGGTGTCGTCAGCAACTTTGAGGTCTGGGGTCAGCGGCACGTTAAAGTCCACGCGCATCAACACTCGTTTGCCATGCAGATCGAGGTCGTCAATGCTCAATTTCGCCATATTCCTCCTCCGCAAACTGCTGAAACGCTCCTCTTGGTGCTCCGGCAAAAAACTTGTACAAAAATACACTTTTCCCGCACAAAGTCAAGGGAATTTTTGCGGCGCCAGGGAATTTCCCAACCTTTGCCTTGCGAAGGCCTGTGCCACTGTGCCTGCCCTCCTGCCGGAGCTCAAGCGGGAACGGGCATGAACCGTTTGCAATGTCTTCCGGCACGAGCCATGACCACTTTGCCGGGGCTGGCCCATAGGCTGGCCCATAGGCCGGAGATCACAGCGGCCAGGAGCGGTGTCCCGGAGCTGAGTCGGTTCCCGCAGCGAGAGCCTCGGTCCAATCGGCCTTGAACGGCCACTCCCCTGGCATCCTCCCAGGCTAAGTGCGCAAGAACCGCCGCTCTATCTTCGCGATCTTGTCCAGACGCCGTTGGTGCCGGCCGCCAGCAAACTCCGCCGCAAGCCACGCGCGCACTATTTCGGCCGCCGCCGTCTCGCTCATGCTGCGCGCCCCCAGGGCCAGCACATTCGCGTCGTTGTGCTCACGGCTGCTTCTGGCCACCTCCACGTTGTGGCACGACGCCGCCCTCACTCCCGGCAACTTGTTGGCAACGATGGCCGAGCCGATGCCTGCCGCGTCGACCACAATACCCCGCCAGGCCCGTCGCCGCGAGACCTCCTCTGCCACCTGCACCGCCACGTCTGGGTAGTCCGCGCTCTCCTCGCTGTACACGCCCTTGTCCAGCACGGAATAGCCTTCAGAGGCCAAGAAGGCCTTCAAGTATTCCTTGAGGGCAAATCCCGCATGGTCGCTGCCAAGGGCAATGGTTTTCTTGCCTTCACTGGTCTTTGCGGGGGGCTGGGAAAGCCGGCCGTACCTCAGCCCGGGGCCTGCAAACACGAGGCCCAGCTCCCGCGCCGCATCCACAGCACCCGGAGTGACCACGGTCCCCTTCTCAAGCTCAAGCCGTACTTGCCCTTGCTTGGCCGCGTTGCGGGCGTCTTTTTCGGTGAACACTTTGGCCATAACAGCAGACCGCGCACGTTAATGTTGCCGGCGTGGCCGCCGTTCCGCTTCGCCGGTCATCGGCACGAACCTCACCGGGAGCACCGACTCCTCCCGCACTCTCTTCTCGCTCTCTTTAGTCACCACCACCAGCTCCTGGTACATGGCCCCCACGGGGATGACCATCCTCCCGCCCACCTTGAGTTGGTCCACCAGCGGCTGCGGCACGTGGTCCGGCGCCGCCGTCACGATGACGGCGTCGAAGGGAGCCTTTTCGGGCCACCCGCGGTAGCCGTCCCCCTCCCGCACTACCACATTGCCATATCCCAGGCGTCTCAACCGCTCCTTCGCCTCCTTGGCGAGAGCGCTGACTATTTCAATGGTAAAGACCGAATCTGCGATCTCGGCAAGGACTGCAGCCTGATAGCCGGAGCCGGTCCCCACTTCCAGTACCCGTTCACCGCCGCGGAGACGCAGGCATTCGGTCATCACGGCGACGATGTAGGGCTGGGAGATGGTCTGACCGTAGCCAATGGGGAGAGGGGAGTCGTCGTAAGCAGCATCCTGCAGCTGCTCCGGCACGAAAAGATGGCGCGCCACCTTCCGCATCGCCTCAAGCAGGCGCTCATCTCGCACGCCGCGGGCGACGATTTGACTCTCCACCATTCGCTGGCGCAGCTTGGCAAAATCCCGGGCGGCAACCCCCGTGTCGGTGCCTTCCCTTTCACTCTTCTGGCCCTTCACACACGCTTCTCCGCATGCCAATGCCGCCGCTATCAACAACACCAGATAGTGCAATTTCACCTGTAAGCACCTCTCTTGCCCTGCCTGCCATCGAGCCCTCCCGGCCTCTCGCTGACGTTCCCTCAGCAGCCACGCCAATCGCCCGGGCTCAGTGCGCACTCACGCCTGCGTCAACATCAACACATGGTCGCAGACGCATGTCCGCAAGGCGTCCAAGTTGTATCCCCCTTCCAAGACAGACACTAGCCTGCCAGCCCAGCATTCGCGCGCCAGCTCAAGCACTACTTGAAGCATCCTTCTGAAACCTGCCTCGGTCACGGACATGCCCCCAAGGGGGTCAGAATGGTGGGCGTCAAATCCCGCCGAGATGAAGACGAAATCTGGCCGATAGCTTTTGGCAGCCGGGAGCAACACCTCCTTGAACGCGCGTTCGTAGGCCGCATCGTCTGCCCCCGCTGGCAACGGCACGTTGACCGTGTAGCCTTCCCCCTTGCCTTGACCTCTTTCCGTGGCCGCCCCAGTACCAGGGTAAAAAGGGAACTGATGGGTGGAAAAGTAGAGCACCGAGTCGTCGGCGTAAAAAGCCGCTTGTGTCCCGTTGCCGTGGTGAACGTCCCAGTCGACGATGAGGATACGCCGCGCGCCGTGGCTGCGCTGCAAGTAGCGGGCGGCCACGGCCACGTTATTGACCAGGCAAAACCCCATCGCGCGACCGTGAAGCGCGTGATGGCCAGGGGGCCGAAGCGCACAAAAGGCGTTCTGCACCTGGCCGCGCATCACCGCCTCTGCCGCCACCAAGACACCACCCGCTGCCAGTCTTGCCGCCACATACGAATCACGACAGATTTCGGTGTCCAGCGAGTCGAGGTACCTCTCGCCAGCAGCGCAGGCTTGTTCTATGCGCTGCAGGTATTCTGCCGAGTGGATAGCGCTGAGTTCGTCCTCCGTGGCCATTCTAGGCCTGAGCGGTGTCAGCTTCTCAAGCAGGCCGCACTCCTCGAGGCCGGAAATGATGGCCTGGAGCCGCTCTGGGCGTTCGGGGTGATGAGGGCTCACGCGGTGAGCAAGGAAGGTGGGATCGTACACCAGGCCGGTTCGCGCCATGGCTAGCTCTCCGCACTGCGCATGTGGTTCGCCAGCCTGTGCGCTCCTCGGAGTGGCTCCGGAAGCCGGTAGCGGGTGGTGCTTTCTAACACGACGGCAAGAGCCTCCTCCAAGGCCATACGATACCCTGGCGAAACGTACACTGGTTTGCAGCCCGCACGCGTACGCAGGGCAGCGCCCACAGGATGTCCATCAAGCAGCAGCAAGCTATAGGCACCGCGCTCGGGGCCCACTGCTGCGTGCTCTCCCACCAATCGACTCTGGGCACACCCTATGCTCGGCACACCCAGGCAGAGCCCCATGTGCGAGGCCAGACCAACGCCGCGGGGGTGAGCGGCCCCCTGCCCGTCGAAAAGCAGCACATCCGGCAGAAAGGGTAACTGCGCAAACGCCTGGAGCAAGAGCGGCCCCTCACGAAACGAAAGAAGGCCTGGCACGTAAGGAAAGTGCACCGCTCCCCTCGCCACTGCTGTCTCCAGTACTTCCAAGTCAGGCAAGCTACAGACTACCACCGCAGCCCAGGCCCTCGCGTCGCCCACCGCATAGGAGACGTCGCCCGCCGCGAGGGTCGCGAACGGCCGACGGTATGCGTGCCCACGCCGCACAAGGGCGGCCACCTCCCTCTGCAATATCCGCGCTTGCTCCACTGTCAGACCCTGAGGACAGAGGTGGTAGCGCGGGATCGGTCCGGCGCCTCTTTGTCTGCGGCTCACCGCTACTCACCTGCACCACTCAAGATTGCGGCGCGGTGCCCGCCGTCTATTTGCCAAGAATGTGCCCTTTTTTGAGCTCCTGCAGTACCTGACAGTGGCTGGAAAAAGCCATGTCAGGAAAAGGGCCTTGAGCGGGAAAGAACCGCGCTTCTTCGGCATCGTCTCCAGCCACAAGCGAGCCCCCGACGATGTCGGCACGATACACGATCAGCACCACTCGCACGCGTGGATCGTCATCGCCCGGGTAGACACCCACCAGCGGCCCCACCCGCACTTCCAACCCGGTCTCCTCGCGCGCCTCCCGCACTGCCGTCTGGATGGGCGTCTCGTCAATTTCCGTAAACCCCGCAGGCAGGTTCCACCTCCCCTGCCGCGGCGCGAACTTGCGTTTCACCAGAAGGACTCGCCCGTCGTTCACCACCAGCACCCCCCACCGCAGGAACAGGATTCTGGTAGTAGATGAAACCGCAAGCCCTGCACACCAGCCGTTCCCGCTCTTGAAGCACTGCCGGTTGCAAAGGCTCCGCGCATTCTGGACAGAAACGATATGCCACTGTTTTCCTCTCGATCTCTTCCCCGGATGCACGCGCGTACTTCCCCACCGGAGGCCCCCGGGCCACCGGCCCTATGAGGTGGGCCGGCTGAGACTGGTCCGGCCTGTCTCCCCTGAGTTCTTGACCTCAAGGCCCGGTGCCGTTGACCTCGATTTGGACGCCGAGCTTGTGGCCCCCGCAGGCTGCAGCACCTGCAATTTTGCCCTGCCGGGCCTCTCCTATAGGCTCAGCACGTCAGATGAAACGCACCAACCACGCGTTTCTCGCCCACCAGGGAGTTGAATGTCTCCACTGCCACCTCGGTGCGTTCGGCAACCAATGCTATGCCCAACTGCTCGAGCAACCGCCTGGTCTCCGGCGCAACACGCATGAAGCCATACTTCCCAGTCCCCACCACGAGTACCTCTGGCTTGTCCTCGTGGAGGATCTCCTCAATGTCGACAGGGTGAAGCGTGTGGCCCTCTTTCCGCCACCAGTTCGGGATTATCGCGCCCACCCGGATGATGAGGTCCTTGTCGTACTCGGTGCCATCGATGACCATCCGCCCGAAGCTGTAGCTTTCAACCCTGGCGCTCACTGCACCTCCCGTGTTCCGTCTTTTCTCCCTCTAAGCTTTTGGCAGGCGCCGCACTTCTGTCCTGGTAGTCCGATAGGCCGAGAATTGCCCAGCGTAAAAGACCAAACGCGTCACTATTTTCAGCAATACCACCCCCTGCGCGACAAGTGCCGCCGCAAACACGCCCCACCCGGCACCCTCCGGAATTGCCGAAGCAATCCAAAACATGAGCAGCACACCTACAACCCCAGCGCTCCCCAGCAGCCAGTAGAGGCCAAGACACTTGCCCATGTTGCTCCAGCAGAACTTGGTGGCTATCCACAGAGCTTCTGCCGAGGACTGTCGGTTCTCGTGCACTATGACCGCCTTCGCATAGTCAAACAGCATGTTGACAAAGCCCAGGAGAAAGAGCATCACCACCACGCCCCCGGCCCCGACGAAAAAGGCGGCGCGTTCAGTGGTAAGCCCCTCTTGCAGGTTTCCGACCACCTTGTGCACGAGGCTCCCTGCACCTTTGTAGACGAGAAAATAGAGAACAACGGCCATGAAGACCAAGCTGAGAAAACGGCCGAAAAACTGTCCTCCGGTGGCGAAAATTCGAGCGACCGTGACTTTCTGTCGCTCCTGAGCGTACGTGCCGATGGCCGCTCCCGCGAAGAACGAATTCACCACCACATAGAGCAGTCCTACCAGGAGAATCAAGAGCCCGTTCCGGGCAAAGCCTCCGCGGAGGAGGACTTCAGCATTTTCAAAAAACGGCCCCAGGCCGCTCACTTCCGGGCGGAAGGTCTTTGCCAGCCCCTCTGCCTTGGCCGCGAACTCAGTCCACCAGTCATAGTCAAAGCCGAGCATCATGTTTTCGCGGACGGCACTGTGAGCAAAAGAGCCGTGCAGCACCTGGAACATGGGGAGCGCCAAAAGCAGCGCCAGGCCCAAATTCACCACGTAAACCACTGCCACCAGCTTTGGTGTGCGCAACACCGCCCGCACGCCAGAGACTACTGATTGCCATACCTTCATGACGGCTCCCTGTTTCAGAAGTTGTTGTGAGGCTTCGTGGCCTTGGAGCGCATCACTAGTTCGAACAGACTAGACGAAGAAGGCGAACATCTCCAGCAGATGCTGGAGCCATGCCAGCCAGCGTACCGTCCATTTCACCGCAGCCGCGACCTCGGCTTCGCGGTACCTGCTATTGTTGGTGAAATTGGCGTCCAGCACCACCTTTCGGCTCGGGTCTATCTCCGCCGAGAGCACCTGGGCTGTGCGCCGGTAGCGGAATCGTTGCCAGAGGTCGCGACCATCCCACCTCTCGCTCACCACTTCCCCATCCTCAAAGCGGATGAGCACTTCAACAGGAAAACAGACGTCTCCCAACCTCTGGACCAACACTTCCGTCTCGTAAAGCTGCGTTCCATTGCCCCTCTTCTTGCTCGCGGACTCGTAGCGCATCGCCTGTCCCCTGTCAAAACAGCCTTCAGGAGCAGGCACCGGCTTGGACGTGACGGAAGTCACTGCATAGTCCAGTCGTCCTGAGCCCGTGAACATCTGTTCGAAGAACCAGTCCATGTTTTCTGGAGAAAGCTCGTTCACCACCTGAACGAAATCGGCCGGCCGCGGGTGCTTGAACCGATATCGCTGGGCGTACGTGCGGAGAATGGTGGTAAACAACTCGTCCCCAAGGTAATTCTCAAGTGTGGCCAGCATGAGTGCTGGTTTGCGATAGGCAGTGGTGCTGTAGCTTTGCCCATCCACGAATTCCCAGCCTCGGCGGTCCATGCGGTCCGGCTTCGCCGTCAGCAGCGGCGCCCGCCAGCGCGTGCGCATTGGCCTCTTCACTTCGCGGAAGACGATGGGTATGCCAAAGTAGCGGCGCATGTAGAGGTCATCGCCATAGGCGGCGTCGGCACAGCGGCCATCGGCATATGAGTTGATGCCCTCGTCTAACCAGGGGTGTTCGAACTCGTTGTTCCCAACGAGCCCGTACCACCACTGGTGACCGCACTCATGTATGGTCAGCCACTCTGGAGTCAGGACCCCAGAAGGCACCCACCACTCGCTGCCGCCACAGAAAAGGGTGGGGTATTCCATGCCATCGGCGCGGCTGCCCCAAGCGGGGTCCACAATGGTGATATGGTCATAGGGATAAGGCCCGTACCACAGGCCGTAATACTTCAACGTGTTGGCAGTGGCCCCAAAATAGGCTTCCACGTCGTTCTTATGCTCGGGTTGAAGCAACAGGCGCATCGTCACCGGCGGCAACCCAGGGTGCTCAAAGCGTCTCACCTTGACCAGGTAGTGGGGACTGGCAGTCCAGGCAAAATCGTGCACGCACTCCTGGACAAACCGGTAGGTGACGGTACCGTTGCCATGCGCTATAGAATCCCTTAAGGTCCCTGTGGCACCGACGACAAAGCGCGCCGGCACGGTGATGCGCACATCATAGTCGCCATAGTCGGCGAAGAACTCGGTATTGGTATGGAATGGGTGACAGTTCCAGGCGCCATCCCACAGTACGCCGATCTTCGGGAACCACTGCCCCAGGAAGAAAAAGTCACCCCTGTAGCCGGTACGCGGCTGTTTGGTGGGGATCTTTGCGCGGAAAGCCAGGGCCACATTGACGCTCTGACCTGGAGGAACCGGCCTGGGCAAGAGAACCCGAAGCACGGTTTCGTCCTCGCCACTGGGTTTGCCCGGAGCGCCGTAACTCGTGAGGCCTTTCACATCCTGGCGACCCTCCCTGTCCTCCACAAAGATTTCGGTGACGTCGATCCAACCACCCTCCTCAGGCGAGCGTGGCTTTGCCAGGCGTTCGCCCCAGTTGAGGCCCTGCCATGATTCCACGGCAAAGACGGAGCGGTTGTTCTTGAACGCGTTCCAGTAGAGATGGAAGTAGAGCGTATCGATTGGCCTCGAGGAGCTGTTGGTCCAGGTCAAAACTTCTTTCCCTTCCAGCATGCGCTCCTTTGCCTGCAGGGAAACGTCGATCTGATAGTTCGCCAGCTTCTGGCAGTCCAGATCCTGCGACTGGGCAAGCGAGGCCAGCAGACTGAGAAGCAGCGGTCCGACGAACTGGCTCTTTCGCATCTCTAGCGTCTCCAGGGTTATATCAGCTGTTGACTGCCTTGCCCTCCGTCCTCAGCCACCAGACGCATCATGCCACGCATCGATGGCCTGCCGGAACAGCCTAATGTGTTCGGTAGTGGTGCCGCAACACCCGCCGATCAGGCGTGCTCCGGCGCGCAGCAGCTCAGGTACTCGAGCGGCCATGTACTCAGGCGACTCGCGATAGACGACCTTCCCCTGCTCTACTTCCGGCAGGCCAGCGTTCGGTTCGGCAAGGAGGGGGAGGGTGGTGTGGGCGCGCATTTCCCGGATGATTGCCACCATATCATCAATGCCGGTGCCGCAGTTGCTTCCGGTGGCATCGGCACCCGCCTCTTGCAGGCGCTGGGCAGCAGTCGGAATATCGGTGCCCATGACCGTACGGTACCCGCGCTTGCCCGGCGCAAAGGTCATGGTGGCAACCACAGGCAGTGCGCAGGCAGCCTTTGCCGCCCTCACGGCCAGACATGCTTCTTCCACGTCGGTCATCGTTTCCACGGCGATGAGATCTGCACCGCCATCCGCCAGCCCACGCACCTGCTCCTGGTAGGCCTCAAGAATTTCGCTCTCCGCGATCTCCTCCAGGGCAAGGAGGAGCCCTGTAGAACCCACCGATCCGGCGACAAACACTCGGTCACCTGCTGCTTGCCGCGCCAGTTCGGCTGCACGTCGGCTGAGCTCATAGGCACGCCCGGCAAGAGGGGTGTCGCGTAGGCGAAAACGGTTCGCTCCCAGGCTATTGCTGATGACCACGTCCGCACCCGCATCCACATAACCCCGATGGGTCTTTACCACTGCCGCAGGGTTGTCAAAGTTCCACATCTCTGGCATCACCCCCACCTCAAGTCCCATTGCCTGGAGCGTGGTCCCTGTGGCCCCGTCAAAGAGCAGAATGCGACTGCCGAGTTCGGCGAGAAAAGAGCGCGGCATGGCCATCTCCTTCTGCTAGCGCTGGACTATGCGATAAGGCAAGCCATAGCGCCGCTGAAGCTCCTGCCCAAGGCGCTGGGCTGCCTCCTCGCTTTCGAACTGTCCCACCCACACAAGGTGGAAAAGGTCTTGGCCCCGATCCTTGGTGACGATTTCACCCGCGTAGCCTTCCCGCCCGAGCGCCCGCACGAGCTTTTCAGCATTTGCTCTATCCTTGAACGCACCCACCTGCAGCGTGTAAAGACGTCGTGCGCTTGGCGGAGGAGTCCTCGTCGGCCCTGGTGGAGAAGAGCGCGAGGCTATCTCGGCAGCCAGGAGCTGGGCAAACGGGGACTTTGGGTACTTGTGGAGGAACCATTCGGCGGCATAGGCGGCGGAATCCTGATCTCCACGCGCAAAGAGGCACTGAATGCGCTGATAGTGGGCCGCCTCACACAGGGGTGAGTTTGGGTGCTGGGTGCTCAATTGCAGACAGCGCTGGGCGGCGCTGTGATAAAGCCCTAGGGCCATTTCGTATTGAATGAGCCGAAGCAGAGCGTCATCAGCGAACGTGCTTGAAGGGAACTGCTCCACCACGCGCTTGTAGTGGGCGGCTGCCCGCGCGCCATCGCTTTCCACCACTCCCTGCAGGAACACCACCGCCGGGCTGTTCGGAAAGCGCCGCGTCAGCTCAGGCAAGCGCTCTTTGATCTCCTCAACTCTATGTTGCTCAAGAAGGGCGGGCAGGGCCTCCGGCGTTTGGGCTACCAAGCAGGGCGCCAGCAGAACGAATCCCAGGCACGCCACCGCTTTTCGACTCCAGGCCATCACCGCCACCTCCACCAGGTCACCCCTCCTGCTGGTCTGTGACTCCACCTGCGTGCCCAGTCAGAGGTCGGAGGCACTGGGGGCAGAGCGGAGCTGGCACGTGCGAGGACCACCCGCAATGCGTACACACGTAAGGGGCACACCTGCGCTGAACCTCTTCCAAAACTTCCAGCGCCTGTGAGGCCGCCTCCTGGTGTCGCCCCACCGCGTGGAGGTAGCGCGCCAGCTGCACCTTTGCGGCCACATTGTCTGGGTCCTTGCTCAGCGCCTGGCGGCAGAGGTCGATAGCCTGCAGGTGCTGCCCCATCTTCGCCTTGAGCGAGGCCAGGCCAAGATAAGCTTCGGCGTCCTCTGGCACCCGCTGGATGAGAGAAGTGTAGACGTTTTCGATATCGCCAAAATCGCCCGCTTCGTACAGCACGTCCTCGATCAAGTCAAAGGCTGCCGAGGCGTGCTCAGGTGCAGAGGCCAGCAGGCGCCGTAATACCGCCAGGGCATCGCGGTGACGCCGCTCGGCTCTGTACGAAGAGGAGAGCTCCAGATAAGCGGCCACGCAGGTAGGATCCAGCTTGATTGCCTCTCGGAATTTGAGACGGCCGTCACGCCCTTTGCCTTCTTGCACGAGCTGTTTGCCGCTTTGCACACGGTAGAACGCAAGCCTGGCCCTGTCTCCAATACCACTCGCCTTGAGGAGCTTCTGCAAGGCCTCGAAGGCTCCATCCCAGTCGCGCATCTGTTCGCACAACCGTGTCTTCCACTGGAGGGCCCAAATATTGTTCTTGCCTTCGGCCAAGACCGCCTCAACGTAGGCAAGGCCACGCTCCGGCTTGCCTGCGGCATAAAAGTCGCGCACCAGACTGCGTCGGAGCCGCTCAACTTGCTCAGGCGTCAGGCCTTCCCGTGCCTCCTGCTCCTGGTGCACGCGGATGGCATGCTCCACCCGTCCAGTCAGGCGAAACAGATCCCCGATCTTGATGTAAGCGTCCACAAAGTCGCTGTTCTGGTCCACGATGGCGCGAAGGGCGGCAAGGGCCTGCTCGTGCTCGCCACTGATGAGCAGTCCCAAGGCGCGGGCATAGTCGCGCCACACATGCTCCACCTTCCTTGTCTTTCGCCTGCTGGACGGGAAAAAGATCGCGACCCCGATGAAGAACACGACCGTGATGACGATGGCGATAATGACCACTGTGTCCATGGCGGATGGTCTCCGGGCCGGTTGCTATAGTGCCTGCTCCTCTGCTATCCCCTCTGACTGCCTCGCACCCTTGCTTGGGGCCACCATGCCCTCTTGCACGGAAATGTTCCGCAGGCGTCCAAGTTCTGCCTGGAGCTTCTGGTTGTGTTTGCTCAAACGGTGTATCTCCCCGCGCAGAGCGAAGACCCGAACCAGAGAGATCACCAGCCAGGTGAGGAGTCCCGCGCCGTAGCAAAGGTACATCACAACCCAGAGAGGTAATTCGACGCTTTGCCATTTGTAGAACCGCACCACCACCTGCAGGGTCGAGTTCTGGGTGGCCAACACCACGAGCGCCAGGACCACCAGAACCGCCGCGACCCAACGCACAAACCACATGTCTCACCCTCCTCATGCTGGCGTAGTTAGCTCGTTCATTGCTCCTGCGAGGGCCGGCTCTCCGATTACCTCTCCGAAAAGGGTATGCCCCTCAGCGCCGGTGATCAGTGCGCGTACCAGGCTGCCCGCGCGTGCCCCTCGCCCCCGGAGGACGACGATCATGTTCCCCTCGGTGCGCCCCATCAGTTGGTGGGCCGACTTCCTGCTTGGTCCTTCCACCAACACCTCGAGAACCGAGCCCACCCTTGCCCGATTCTTCTCCAGGGTAATCGCTTTCTGCAGTGCGATGAGCTCCTCCAGGCGCGCCTGCTTTTCCTCCTCACTCACCGTCTCTGACAAGCGTGCCGCTGGCGTACCCTCCCTGGGCGAGTACTTGAACAAGTAGGCCGCATCGAATTTGACTTCTTCCAGAAGCGCACGTGTGGCGGCAAAATCTTCCGCAACCTCCCCTGGAAACCCGACGATCACATCTGTACTCAGCGCAATCTCGGCCATGAGTGCGCGCAACTCCGCCACCAAGCTCAGGTACTGTTCGCGGGTGTAGCCGCGGTTCATGGCCGCAAGGACCTTGCTGCTTCCAGACTGTACGGGGAGATGGACGTGTTTGCAGATTACTGGATGTGAGGCGATTGTGCGCATGAGTTTGGGCGAAAGGTCTTTTGGGTGTGAGGTGGCAAAGCGTACGCGCAGCAGTCCAGGCACCTGCGCCACCGCCGCCAGAAGATCGGCAAAGTCGTGCGCACCGTCCCAATAAGAGTTCACATTCTGCCCCAAAAGGGTAACTTCAACAAAGCCCTCAGCCACCAGCTCCGCCACCTCGTGCAGGACCGAGTCCAAGCTGCGGCTCCTCTCGCGGCCCCGCACATATGGGACCACGCAGTAGGAACAAAAGTTGTTGCAGCCACGCATGATGGCCACCCATGCGCTTATCCCAGGCAAGCGCAAGGGGCGTACATCCGCGTAGATTTCCGAACCGCAGCTGGTTGGGGCAACCGACGCTGCCTCCGCTCCCGACAAAAGTCCCGCCAAGATTCCTGGAAGCTGACGGTATTCGTCTGGCCCGAGCACGAAATCCACCGCCGGCACTTGTGCGCACAGGCGCTGGCGCAAGCGTTGGGCCATGCAACCGATCGCCCCGAGCGCTCGGCACTTGCCCGCCTCCTTCAGCACCCGCAGCGCATTGAGACGTCCCAAAACCCGCCGTTCCGCGTTCTCGCGCACGCTGCAGGTGTTTACGAGAACTACCTCGGCTTCCTCCACACGCTCGGTTCGCTGATAGCCGGCCGCATGCAGAATGCCGCTGACAATTTCCGAGTCGTACTTGTTCATCTGGCAGCCGTACGTCTCAATGCAGTATGTCACGTAGGCATCTGGCATAGCACTCATCATTCTTGGCGGCCCGTGACCGCATCTCTTTGCTGCTGCGACAAGGACAGGGATCGGGCCGTCGCCTCACAGTCATTTGCGGCCACTGAGCTCCGCGGACGGCTCACACGTCACTCCCTTCCGGAGAAGCCTCTCGTCCAAGTGACCAATGAGCGTGCCGTCCTCGGCTAGCCTGTCGATCCAGACGGGTGCAATGACGTTGCGCAAAGACACGTCTTCTGCCGGCACACGAACCTTTAGATAGTTCTCGCTGAGACCCGCGGCCCACCCTTGCCCTTGTCGCTCAAAGAGCACTGAAAGCCACTGCCCCAAGAACTGCGCCGCAAACACTGCGCGCTTCTCTCTGCCCAGGGCGCGAAGAAGGGCGCTCCGTCGCTCCTTCACCTGTGGAGGAACATCGTCTGGCAGGCGAGCGGCCACAGTCCCGGGGCGCGGCGAGTAACGAAACACGTGGAGGTACGTCACCGGTGCCTCAGTCAGCAGGCGCACCGTCTGGCGGAAGTCCTCCTCAGTCTCGCCCGGAAAGCCCACGATTACGTCCGTGCCGATACTCGCCTCTGGGAAGAGAACACGCAAACCTTTCACGCAAGCGACAAAGTCCTTCGCCCTATACGGTCTTTGCATGGAAGCCAGGATCCGGTCGCTTCCGCTCTGCAGCGGGATATGGAAGTGCCGGCAGAGCTGGCCATGGTCTTGCCAGACCGCCAAAAGGCCGGGCGTCACCTCCGTGCATTCCAGGGAACTGAGACGGATACGCGTGCGAGGCAATGCGGCGGTCAGTTTCTCCAACAGCAGCGCCAGGTCAACTTCCTGGTCCAGATCCCGCCCGTAGCAGCCCACATGCACACCGGTGAGCACGACCTCATTGTACCCTCGGGCAACCAGCTCTCTGGCGCGCCCAAGTATATCGGCCACCGGTGCACTTCGCGCCGGCCCCCGGACCAATGGCACGGCACAGTAGCTGCAGCGGGCGTCACACCCGTCCTGGACCTTGAGAAAAGCCCGCGTGCGGGGGCCTGCATGCCCTGCGCACGGCGCCACAAAGGACCGCTGTTGGCCCGCGAGCACCACCTCTGGGCAGGACCTCTTGGTGCCGTCGCCCAGGTGGTCAAAGAGCTGGAACTTGGCATCAGCGCCCAAGACCAGGTCCACTCCGGGAATGGAGGCCACATCCACTGGCGCGCGCTGTGCATAGCAGCCGGCAACTACCACGAACGCATGCGGGCACGCGCGCAGCGTCCGCCGCAGCGTCTGGCGCACACAGGCATCGGTGGACTGCGTGACCGTACAACTGTTCACTAGCACCACCTCTGCCGGTTGGCCAAAAGGCACCACGCGGTAGCCGCGGCGCGAAAATTCCTCCGCCAGCATGGCGCTCTCTGCCTGGTTCAGCTTGCATCCCAGAGTGTAAATGGCCGCGCGACGCATCGCACCTAAGACGGAGGTGTCGGGTCACCACATTGGCCCGACACCCTCCACGTTGTTACATCGAGTCGACATTCCCGCTCACAGGTACGGCACCCATAGGGCATCGCGCCCCTCACTGAGCGTCCTGAGGCGGGGCCCCCTCCTCACCGCCATCCGCAGCCTGGGCGGAGGGTTCTTCCCCCGCAACTGGCTCCTGGCCGCCGGGCGCTGCTGCGTCTGGGGTTTTGGCGCTCTTCTTGCGCGTGGTGCGCTTTTTGGGCTTTGGCGCTTCGGCAGTCTCAGCGGCGACCACATCGGCCTCTGCCGCTGCGGGCGCTTCCGGCGGTGCACCTTCGGTCACCGGCAACTCGGCCTGTGGCTGCTCAGATTGCGCGGGCGCGCCCTCGCCCAACCCCTCAGCAGAGGTTTCCGGCGCAGGGAGCACTTCCTCGAGCTCGCTTTCCCTGGCCTCCTCCGCTTCCTCATGCGCAAGGTACTCGGCACCAGCCTTGTCTATGGCTCGTTTCTCGGACAAGACGATGCGCTTGTTGTCTCTGCTGAACTCGATCACGCACAGTTCAAGCTCTTCGTCCAAATGGTAACCATCCGCGGGCTTGGTGAGGTTGGGCTTGGCCAGATGAGACAGAGGCACAAAGCCCTCCACTTCACCAGGCAGCTCCACCAGGAGCCCCTTCTCAATGAGGCGGGTGATCTTGCCTTTGACGATGGTACCGGGGCGATACATCTCCTCAAAACGAGCCCACGGATTCTCCTGGGTCTGTTTGTAGCCCAGGGAAATACGCCGGTTGACTGGATCGACCTTCAAGACAGTGACGGTGATCTCTTCGCCCTTCTTGATTACCTCGCCGGGGTGGCGCACCTTCTTGGTCCAAGAAAGGTCAGAGATGTGCACCAGGCCGTCGATCCCTTCTTCCAGCTCCACAAAGGCGCCAAAGTTGGTGAGGTTGCGCACCTTGCCCTTGTGCACCGAGCCCACGGGGTAGCGCTCGGCCAGCGTCTCCCACGGGTCAGGCTGAAGTTGCTTCAGGCCGAGCGAAATCTTGCGCTCCTCCTTCTGCACGTTCAGCACCTTTGCCTGGATGATTTCTCCCACGCTCACCACCTTGGAGGGGTGCTTTACGTGTTGCGTCCAGGACATCTCGGAGATGTGCACCAGACCTTCGACGCCCTTCTCCAGCTCCACAAAGGCACCGTAGTCGGAAATGCTGACCACCTTGCCCTGGACGATGGAGCCGACCGGGTATTTCTTGTCCACGTCCTCCCACGGGTGCGGCTGAAGTTGCTTATAGCCTAAGGAGATGCGGTCCTTCTGCTCGTTAAAGTCCAGCACCACCACCTTCAGCTTCTGATCCAGCGAGACCACCTCAGAGGGATGGTTCACGCGGCCCCATGACAGGTCATTGACATGGAGCAGACCATCCACGCCTCCCAGGTCGATGAACACGCCAAAGTCGGTGATGTTCTTGACCGTCCCCTCCAGGACCTGGCCGCGTTCCAGTTCGGCCAAGATCTTCTCGCGCTGCCCGGCCATCGCTTCTTCCACCAGCACGCGATGGGAGACCACGATGTTCTTGCGCGCATAGTTGATCTTGACCACCTTCAGGTCCAAGGTTTGGCCGATGTAGCCGTCAAAGTCACGCACAGGGCGCACGTCGATCTGGGAGCCAGGCAGGAAGGCATCGACACCGTCGATATCCACCACCAGCCCGCCTTTGATCCGGCGCACACACCGACCGCGGACAATCTCGCCCTTCTCGTAAGCCTGCTTCACCCGCTCCCAGACCTTCATAAAGTCGGCTTTGCGCTTGGAAAGAACCAGCTGCCCTTCCTGGTCCTCAACCTGGTCAAAGACCACCTCCACGTCGTCGCCGACTTTGAGTTCTGCCGGGCTCGGAAACTCGTCGATGGGGATCGTCCCCTCCGACTTGAAGCCGACATCCACGGTCACTTCCTTCTCGCCGATGGCCAGGATCTTGCCAACGACCACCTCGCCCTCCACGAAGTCGCTGAGCGTTTCCTCGTACATGCGCTTCAGGACATCTCGTTCCTCAGGCGTGTACTCGACTTCGTCGTCCAGGGGCGGTTGCCCCACCGGAGAGTTGGTCGCAGGACTTGCCGTTTGACCGCTCAACTGTTCAGCTGCGCTCTCACCTCCTTCCGTTGCGCTCTTGGTGGCGTCCTGTTCGAACGCCGGTGTGGTTTGATCGTCCATCATTCAGCACTACCTCCTCTTATTTGATCTTCGTGCCCGCCTGCACGGGCAACGTGTTCTATCCTGAGTGCTACCCGCTCCAACAGCCAGCAGGGCGTCGAGGCCCCACCGGTCACACCCACGCTCTGGGCCTGGGAAAACCATTCCCCCCGTACTTCCTGTTCGCCTTCCACCCAGTAGGAGCGCCGATTATGGCGCTGGCACACGCCGAAAAGCTGTCGCGAGTTCGAACTCTGGCGCCCACCGACGAAAACCATCACGTCATGCGCCCGCGCAAACGCCGCAATCGTCTTGTGTCGTCGCCTCACCGAAGGACAGGTAGTGTTGCGCACTTCGAGGCCCGGAATGCATCGACGCAACGAGGCCTCTATCTGGCGAAAAGTATCTTCCGACGCGGTAGTCTGTGCCAGCAAAACCGTGGGCGGCCCTTCAAGAATCTGTTCAGTCTCCTCCACAGACGAAACCACGACGGCACCCTGGGGACAGTGACCCACCAGCCCCCGCACTTCCGGATGGTTCTTCTTTCCGAAAATCACCACCCGGTAACCACGGCTGCAGTAGGTCTTGACCAGTTCCTGGACCCGCCGCACCGTGGGGCACGTGCCGTCGATGACCTGCAGCTGCGCCTCCTCCAGGCGCGCGCGAACCGTGGGCGGAATGCCATGACTGCGTACCAGCACGCGCCGTGTGCTTAACTTGCTCAGGTCAGAGCTTTCTGCCTCCTCCTGAGCGACAATGCCCAGCCCCAACCTACGAAGGCGTTCCACCTCCGCGTGATTGTGGATGAGTGGCCCTAAGGAGACAAGGTTGCCTTGCGCAAGCACCTCTTCAGCCAGGCGAATAGCCCTGGCCACGCCCGCGCAAAACCCTGCCTCTGGGTCCAGCTCAACCTTGAGCTGGGACACGCTGGCGTTCCCGCGCCTCTCACTCACCAAGACGTTCGCGCACCTTTTCGAGGACCAAGTCAACCTGTTGCTCTATGCTCAGCTCTGAGGTATCCACTTCGATCGCATCCGCCGCCTTACGCAAGGGCCCATGGGTGCGCGCGTTGTCGTCGCGGTCACGGCGGGCCAGCTGCCTGGCCAGGTGCGGCAAGGAGGTCTGCACTCCCCGCTGGGCATACTCATCCTGCCGTCGCTGGGCGCGCACCTCCAAGGAGGCGGTAAAATAGAACTTGACGTCGGCGTCCGGAAAAACCACCGTGCCGATGTCCCGTCCCTCCGCTACCACGCCTCCTTCTGAGGCGATAGTTCGTTGTAATTCCACCATCCTTTGGCGCACGGCGCGATTGGCCGCGATCGGGCCAATGTGCTCCGAGACCTCAGGCCGCCTGATTTCCTCGGTCACATCTTCCCCATCCACAAAGACCCGCAGCCGGTCTCTGTGGAATCGCAGATCCAAATCTGTCTGCCGGGCCAGCTCCGCCACTGTCTTCTCATCTGTCGGATCGACCCCTGAGCGCAGCACTTTGAGCGTAAGGGCGCGATAGAGAGCGCCAGAGTCCAGGTAAAGGTAGCCTAAACGCTGCGCCACAAGGCGAGCCGTGGTGCTCTTGCCCGAGGCAGCCACTCCATCGATGGCGATGATCAGCCGCTTTCTCCCCACCACCGCAGGACCTCGTCCTACCCTTGCTCCGTGGTAGGGGCCAACTCCGGGAACTTGCTCCCTTGCTCTCTCTGCGCGGCCGCGCGCAGGAGCGCAATCTCCTCTGGCGACAGGTGCCGCCACTTACCCGGCTCGAGGTCTCCCAGGTGCAGTGGCCTAAACCTGACACGCCGTAGCAGCAGCACCCGCAACCCCACAGCGGCTAACATTCGCCGCACTTGGCGCTTACGGCCTTCACGAATGGTCAGTTCCACCACCCTGCCGCGCGGCTCCCGCTCGCCCACAATGCGCGCCTCACAGGGCGAGGTCATGCCGTCAGAGAGGGCTACCCCAGCACGCAGCTTCGCAAGCTCCTTTTCTCTGACCTCGCGGTCGACCACTGCCAGGTAGGTCTTGGCCACCTTGAAGCGCGGGTGCAGGAGTCGATTGGTCACCTCGCCATCGTTGGTCAGGAGGAGAAGCCCCTCAGTGTCGATGTCCAGTCGCCCTACGGGGAAGACGCGCAAAGAGTTCGGCACCAGATCGACCACCTTGGGCCGCCCGCGCGTGTCGCGCACGGTGCTCACATAGCCGCGCGGCTTGTGGAGCATGATGTACACCTTGCGGGGACTGGGCTTCACCACCCGACCATCCACTGCCACTTCGTCGTGGAGTTCGTCGATGCAGGTGCCCACCGCAGTGACCGCGCGCCCGTTGACCGTGACCCGGCCCAGCGAAATGAGCCTGTCGCAAGCCCGGCGCGATGCCACCCCGCAACTTGCCAGGTACTTATTCAGTCTGACCATCTACCGTCGGATCCTGGGCAGATTCACCTGTTGCCACCTGGGTATCTGCCGCGTCCACGGCCTCGACAACCCTTTCCTCCTCCTGCGGCACGCGCGCCTTGAGTAAGGCCTCGACCTCCTCGATTGAGGGCAGGTCGTCAAGGCTATTGATGCCAAAGTAGGTCAAAAAGTGCTCGGTTGTCTTGTAGAGGACAGGCCGTCCCACCGTTGTCGCTCTGCCCGCCATGGTGATCAGATCCCGTTCCAACAGGTTCTTGAACACTCCGTCGCAATTGACGCCGCGGACGGCCGCCACTTCCGCCCGGCTGACGGGCTGTTTGAAGGCGATGATGGCCAACGCTTCCAGAGCGGCGCGCGACAGACGCTGCCGTGCGCGCCCTCGCTGGTACTTGCGCACCCACTGGGCCAGGTGCGCCCGGGTCACCATCTGGAATCCGCCCGCCACTCGCCTGATCTCAAAGGCATGGCCGTGGCGCGCATAGTCTTCGTTCAGCTCCTCCACCACGCGCTGCAAAAGCTGCTCGTCAGCCTCTTCCATGGCCGCACGCAAGCGAGCGAGGGTCACCGGCGCATCAGCGGAAAAAATCAATCCCTCAATGACCTGCTTGGCAGTTTCGAATTCCATCAGACCCTGTATATCCAAATCTCCCCGAAGGGAGCTGATTGCCTGACCACTACTACTCCCCGCCGCATCAGTTCCAACAACGCCAAGAATGTGGCGATGACCACTAGCTTGCTGCTCAGGCCTCTAATCAGGTCGGCAAAGAGCGCTTCGCCGTGGGTGGACAGATAGTCGAGCACATATGTAATCTGCTCTTCTACCGAGGCTTCGGCCTCGCGGATCTCGTGATAAGTGACGTGCGCGGCACGCTCCAGCACGACGCTGAAAGCGGCTACCAGGTCATACAACGAGACGGGCTGACCGTCCCACTCCTCCTCGGCGTAGCCATCCCCATCCACGGAAATCAGGGCGCGCGGATAGTAGTCGCGCTCCCGCTCCTCCATCTCCGACAAACCGGCCGCAATGAGCTTGTACTTCTGGTACTCGAGGAGGCGTTGGACCAGTTCAGTGCGCGGGTCTTCCTGTTCTTCCTCCACCTCCTCGCGGCGCGGCAAGAGCATCTGGGCCTTGATATGCATCAACCTGGCGGCCATAAGGATGAACTCGCCCGCCACGTCGATGTCCAGGTAACGCATGAGATCCAGGTACTGGAGGTACTGCGCCGTGATCTCCGCAATGGGGATGTCGAAGATATCGACCTCGTTCTTGCGGATGAGGAAGAGGAGAAGTTCGAGGGGACCCTCGAACTTTTGCAGGCGCACCGTGTATGGCATCCCCTACCCGATCCTCATCGCTGCGCGTACCAGGGCCATTGTCTGAGCGGCCTCGGCGCGCGCCCGGGCATTCCCCGCAGCTATGATCTCCTGCACTCGGTCCAGGCGAGCAGCGTAGTACTCCCGCCTCTCTCGAATTGGCTGCAAATACGCCGACAATTTGGCGGCGAGATTCTTCTTGCACGCCACACACCCCAAGGCGCCACTGCGACAATCGCGCTCGATCTCCACCACCTCGCCAGGGTTGAATTTCCGGTGGAAAGTGAAGACCAGACACACCTCCGGGCGCCCTGGATCGCCGCGCCTCACCTTCTGTGGGTCGGTGACGGCGGTCATCACTTTGCGCTGAATCTCTCCGGGCCCATCTGACAACAGAATAGTGTTGCCCACCGATTTGCTCATCCGGTTTCCATCCAGGCCGGGCAGCCGCGCAAACTCCGTGAGCAAGGCTTCCGGCTCTGGGAACACTTCGCCGTAGAGCGAATTGAAACGCCGGGCGATCTCCCGCGTGAGCTCCACGTGGGGCACCTGGTCCTCTCCCACGGGCACCGCATGGGCCCGGTAGATCAGGATGTCCGCCGCTTGCAGCACCGGATAGCCCAAGTGGCCGTAGGACATCCTACTGTCCAGCCCTAAGGCGCGCGCTTGTTCCTTGACCGTGGGGTTGCGCTCCAGGCGAGGCACGGTCACGAGCATGGCGAACAGGAGAAAGAGCTCCGCATGCTCTTTGACCTGGGACTGCACGAAAAGCACGCTCTTCTCTGGGTCAATGCCTGCGGCCAACCAGTCGATTACCATCTCGATAGTATCGGCGCGGATGCCACTAGTGTCTTCGTACGAGGTGGTGAGGGTGTGCCAATCGGCCACCATGTGAAAGTTCTCGTACTCTCCCTGCAGCCGCACCCAGTTTTCCAGTGCGCCCACATAGTTGCCCAGGTGGAGATGACCTGTGGGGCGCATGCCGCTCAGAACTCGCTTCTTCGTCAAAAACGCCTTACTCCCGTAGCTGACGTTACTGTCCTTGAACCGCGCCGCCAGCCAAACGCTGCAGGCTCAATTCATGAACAGATAGGGTTTCCACCTCTCGTCGCTCACGCCCACAAAGTGCTGAATGAAGAACAGATTGTTGGGCTTGCGGGGTTGTCGCAGCAGGCGCATGCCTGCCTCTTCTGGCGTGCGGTTCCCTTTGCGAGTGTTGCAGCGCACGCACGCGCAGACCAAGTTCTCCCACGCGTCAGTGCCGCCATGATCCTTGGGCACGACGTGATCAACGGTGAGGGGATTCCTCGTGGTCCCGCAGTATTGGCATCTGTGCCCATCGCGCTTGATGATGTTGCGGCGCGTGAGCAAGATCCTCTTGCGCGGTACCTGGATGAAGCGCACCAGCCGGACGATGCTCGGCATGGGCAAGGCTGCCGACACCGAGCGCACCACATAGGGGTGCCGTTCGATAATCTCCGCCTTGCCCAAGTAGATGAGCACAATAGCCTTCTTGGCGCTGGTCACGCTCATCGGCTCATAATTCTGATTCAGGAGGAGCACGCCTTTGTTCAGAATCGCCGCAGACATCTCTCGTCTTTTCTGGCCGTTACCCTGCCTCCAAGCTTGACTTTGAATTTAGCACAATGTGCGCAAATAGTCAAGCTGTTTTTGCCTGCTGACCAGGGGCGTCCGGCTCAAAAAGACTCCGCCTCATCGATGAGCATGATGGGAATGTCATCCTCCACCCGGTATTTCAGCCGGCACGCGTGGCAGATCAGCTTCTCGTTCTTCTGATCATACTCCAACTCACCCTTGCACTTGGGGCATGCCAAAATGTCCAACAGCTCCTTGTCCAACATAAGTACCTCCCATTCTGCTATGACGACAACGCCATCGGCCACAACTGGCCGACACTGGTCTACTCCCCCCTTATACCTCCACCCCTCTTTCCCTGCAGATGACCATCAACGTGATGTCGTCTGCCTGCGGGATCCCCTGGCAAAAACGCTCCACATCATCAACCACCGCCTGGAGCACCTGCTGGGCCGCCTTACCACAACATTGCTTCAGCACGCCAAAGAGCCTCTTCTCCCCATACTGGCGCTTCCCCTTGCCCTGTGCCTCGGTCACACCATCGGTATACAACACCAGCATCTCCCCAGGCAGCAGGGTCACGGTCCCTTCCTCATATTCGCACTCTTCGATGGCCCCCAGCAGGAGCCCGCCTCTTTCCAGCTTACTTATGCGCCCCTGTCTATCTACGTGCACAGGAGGATTATGCCCGCAGTTGATGTAGGTGACTTCACCGGTACGTGGACACAGCTCGCCGTGAAAAAAAGTGATAAACGTGCCGGGGGCCGTGCTTTCGTAGACCAGGCGGTTGAGGTTTCGCACGCGCTGCGCCAGGGGCCTGCGACTGTGCACCTGCGCATGCAAGGCTCCATGCAGAGTAGCCATGAGCAGTGCTGCGGGGATCCCTTTGCCGGAGACATCGCCAATGGCAAAGGCCGCGCAGTCCCGATCTTTGCTTAGGACATCGAAGTAGTCGCCTCCTACCTCGTGGCAAGGTCTATTGGCTGCGGCCACCTGGTAGCCGGAGATTTCGGGCAAGACCACAGGGAGCAGGCGTGCTTGGATTTCGCGGGCCACGGCAAGTTCGCTGTCCAGCCGCTTCTTCTCTAACGCCTGCTGATAGAGCTTGGCGTTCTCCACCGCCATCGCCGCGTGCACCGATAGGGCTTCCAGGAACTCCTCGTCTTCCCCCGTGAAAGGACCGGCCTTCTTGTTCAGGATTTGAAACACGCCGATAATCTTGCCGGCATTATTGCGCATGGGCATCCAGAGCATGCTGGTGGTGCGAAAGCCGGTCTGCCGGTCGATCTCCCGATCAAAGCGCGGATCGCGATAGGCGTCAGCGAGGTTGATGGTCTCGCCGGTTTGCGCCACCAGCCCGGCGATGCCTCTACCCAGCGGCAAGCGCACATCCATCTCTCGGTCTGACACCAGCACGCGCGACCAGATCTCCCCGCGGTGGTCATCCACCACATAGATGGTGCCTGCAGTGGCCTCGGTGTTATCCAGGGCGATGCTCAGGATCAGCTCCAGGAGCCGGCTCAGATCCAGCGTGGAGTTGAGGATCTTGCTTGCATCCACCAGCGATTGCAAGTGGCGGATGCGTTCGGTGGCTAACCGCAGTTGGTCAGCGGTGCGCAATGGCCTCATAGACCCGCCGTTGTCATGGGACCTATTTCTCCTGCCATGCTCCCATGCGCGCGAACTTTTCGATGCGTTGCCGCACCAGTTGTGCGGGCGGCACCTGCTCCAAGGGGGCCAGCTCTTCGAGGATGGCCTGTTTGACCAGCGCGGCCGCTTCCTGCGGGTTGTGGTGCGCCCCACCCACAGGCTCCGGGACGATCCTGTCGATGACGCCCATCTTCAGCAAATCCTGGGCGGTCACCTTCATCGCCTCTGCCGCCAGAGGTGCCTTGCTCGCGTCCCGGTAGAGAATAGCAGCGCACCCCTCCGGGGAGATCACCGAATACCAGGTGTTCTCCTGCATGAGCACGCGATCTCCCACGCCGATGCCGAGCGCGCCGCCACTGGCACCCTCGCCGATGATGACCACGATAATGGGCACGGGGAGGCGCGACATTTCCAGCAGGTTGCGGGCAATGGCTTCGGCCTGCCCGCGCTCCTCGGCGCCGATGCCTGGATAGGCCCCGGGGGTGTCCACAAGGCTGATCACCGGCCTGCCATACTTCGCGGCCAGCTTCATCAAGCGCAAGGCCTTGCGGTAGCCTTCTGGATGCATCATGCCAAAGTTACGGAACAGCTTCTGCTTGGTGTCCCTGCCCTTCTGTTGGCCGAAAATCACCACTGGCTTGCCGTCCAACTTCGCCAATCCGCCCACCAATGCCGGGTCGTCCCCAAAGGCACGGTCACCGTGCAGCTCGATAAAGTCCGTGGTCATGTACTCGATATAGTCCAGCGTATATGGCCGCTGAGGATGCCGGGCAAGCTGAACGCGTTGCCAGCGCGTCAAACGTGAGTAGATCTGTTTTCGGAGCTTCTTGGCCTTCTCTTCCAAACGCCGAATCTCGGCATCGATCTCCACGTTTTCCGCCGTCGAGTAGGCCTTCAACTCGGCAATCTTTTTCTCCAGCTCGACCAATGGACGCTCAAAGTCCAGGACGAATCCCATACCGCTCCTGTCGCTCCTTAAGTTTACAGGTCAAACAGTGCCTTGAGGAGGATCTCCGCGTCAAGCCACACCGAGTAGTTCTTCAGGTAATACAACAGCTGGCGCTGCTTCTCCTTACTGGTCAAGCCTCGGCTGCCGCGCAACTGGGTAATGCCAGTGAGCCCCGGCTTTAGCTGCCGTGGCATCTCAGGGGAAGGTTCGCTGGCCAGTTCGGCACCCACCAATGTCAGCCTCCCCATGAGTACATCCCAAAGCAGCGGAAGCCACCGACGGCGTTGGCCAGGGGGCGGCCCCACCAGTTCATGAGCAGCAACGAGCCGGCCCTCCCTGCCGACTACCAGGCGCCGCACCATCCTGTACCGCCTGAACGCCACCAGATAAGCGATCGCCGGACCGGTCACGATCAGCCCAGGCAACGACAGCGCCACGTCCAGCGCGCGTTTCAGGAAGCGGTGCCACGGTCTGCTAAATCGATACTCCACCTCGACCAGGGGCATCTCAGCCAGACTGTCGATCGACGCCTTGCCAATGATGACCTCCAGATTGCTCGGCACCAGTTTGAAGCTCACCCGTGAACGGTTAGCCCGATCCATGAGCTCCAGAATGCGATCGTACGGGACGCGATCGGTGGAGAATATCACCTCTTGCACGCGATGAGCGCGGAAGAGCTCGTCTAACTGTCCGGTGGCCTGCAGGACCGGCACCCCGTCCATCTCCTCGCCACCCGCGCTGCCATCCAGGCTGACCACGCCGACTACCTCATAGGCGCTCTCAAATCGCGCACGCAGCCGCTCCAACAGCTGGTGCACCGAGCGCCTGTCCCCGACCAGCAGGGTACGCTTGCGCATCAGAGACCTGCCAATGGTGCCGTGAAAGGGGAGACCCAACCTGGGCAACAAGCGCAGCAGCAGCCTCCAGCCAGAGATGCTCACCACATTCAGCATCCCGGAAATCAGTACCACGGCGCGGGAAAAGCCGTACTGCTTAAAGAAGAAGGTCAAGGCTGAATTGATGACCAACCCTGCCAGCACCCCTGTGACTGCAGCGGTGGATGAGTACCGCTTGTCAGCGTAGCACCCATTCGCAGCCAGACAGATAAGCCAGACGAGCGAGTAGAATGCATTCACGGCCAAGAACGACGGCAGATGCACCAGATTGCCGAACCAAATGCCCACGGCAGCGGTCACCGCAAGGTACATCAGCCAAAGGTCGATGAGCGGAACCACCGCGACCCTTGCCGCCCGGTGAAGCAGAGAGAGCCCGGCGCGCATCCAGATGGCCAGCACCAAAACCCAGCGCCACAGGGAAAAAGATCGCCTGGCAAAGTGCTTGCGCACGAACAGGTGCATGGCCTGATAGAAGAGCAACAGACTGTCGAAACCACTCCGGCGAGAGCTTTCGCCCTTGAAGTGGACAATCTTTGTCTCCGGCACGTAGTAAATCTTCCACCCAGCGCGCTGAAAGCGCAAGCACCAGTCGAGGTCCTCGCCATAAAGGAAAAAACTCTCATCCAGCAGACCTACCTGGGCCACCGCCTCGCTCCTGACCATCATGAAAGAGCCAGAAATTGCTTCCACCTCGTGAACCGCTTCAGGGTCAAGGTAGGTCAGATTGTATCGACCGAAGAGTCTGCTCTTTGGGAACAAGCGACTCAGACCCACCAGCTTTGTGAATGCCACCCACGGCGTCGGGATGCTGCGGCGGCAAGCATGCTGCAATGAACCATCTGGGTTCAAGATCTTGCATCCCACCATGCCGGCCTCTGGGTGCTCGCGCAGGAAGGCGAGCAGGGTGCGGAAGGTGTCCTCCTGCACCACCGTATCCGGATTCAGCAGACAGACTACCTCCGCGCGGCACTGTTTCAGGACCTGATTGTTGGCAGCAGCAAAGCCAACGTTCCGGTCATTGGCGATAAGCTTCACCTCGGGAAAACAGCGCCTCACCATGGCAGCAGTGCCGTCGGTCGAGGCATTGTCAACGACCCAAACCTCTGCAGATATGCCCGCCAGGGCCTTACGCACCGAGGTGAGAGCCTGCTGCAGGAAATCCCGCACATTGTAGCTCACGATGACAATCGCGAGCTCAACCTGGTCAGACATGAAAGGGAAGCGTCACCGGTTTTCCAGTACCGTAAGCCAACATACGAAAATATTGGCAAATAGTCAAGCCATATCTATCATTTGCGCAGTTGCCTGATGAACGGCCCATGCCTGCCTCAGCGTCCTCCGCGGCTCTACAAACAAAGGCAAACCCTCCGGTTTGCCTCTCCTCCTGCCCAGGCGTAGAAGCGCGCGCCCTAGAGCTTGCCGATGAGGTCATAAAACCGCAGTTTCCACACCATCCACACCGCTTCGTAGACAATCTTCCGCGACATCTTGGAGGTACCGGTGCGGCGTTCCACAAAAGTTATGGGCACCTCGCAGAGCCGAAATCCTTTCTTGAAGGCTTTGAACGACATTTCGATCTGGAAGGAGTAGCCATCAGAGTGAATGCCGTCCAGGTCCACGGCTTCCAGCACGCGCCGACGGAAGCATTTGAAGCCGCTGGTGCAGTCATGGATTTTCAGGCCGGTGATGGCGCGCACGTATTTGCTGGCGCCGATGCTCAAAACCAGACGCTTCAACGGCCAGCGGACCACAGTGATGCCGTCCACGTAGCGCGAACCAATCACCAGGTCACAGCCTCCCTGCGCCTTTTCCAACAGCAAGTGGATCTCGCGCGGATCGTGGGAAAAGTCGGCATCCATCTCCACCACGAACTCGTATCCTCGCTCCAGGGCGTAGCGAAACCCCGCGACGTACGCACTGCCCAGCCCAAGCTTACGTTCTCGCGCAAGGAGGTGCACCCGCGGATCCTTCTCCGCCAATTTCCTGACCACTTCCCCGGTGCCGTCTGGGGAGGCGTCGTCGACTACCAGCACTTCGGTCCCTTTCGGCGTCTCGGCCAATACCGCGGGCACCAGCCGGGCAATATTTTCCGCTTCATTGTAGGTGGGGATGACTACGAGGATGCTCATGCCTTCTATGCTCTTCCCTGTGAGCGGGTGGGCACTAACGCCGAGCCGGCTTCCTGCAATTCCTCCTTGAAGCGTTCCAGCGCCTCTGTGGTTCCAGAAAGCTCAATGCCGAATTCTTCCCGAACTCTGTCCACCATCAACCCGGAGCGCAAAGGGCGCGGCGCCGCCTGGCCCAGCTCAGCAGTATGAATTGGCTTGATCAGAGAGTCATCAAGGCCAAACACGTGCGCCAGTTGCAGAGCAAAGTCGTACCGGCTCACGATCTCTTTGCCGGCCACGTGATACACACCGTTCGCCTCGCCTTCGACCATGACCCACAAGGCCCGTGCCAGCTCGCTGGCCAAGGTGGTATTGCCCAGCTGGTCCGTGACCACTCTGACCTCTTTGCCCGCACCCAGATTCTTCAAGAGCCAGGTAGCAAAATTGTCGCGCACGCGGTCGCCATAGCCGTACAGCACCATCGTGCGCACAATGGTGAACGGCACTGCACTGCCCTTGACAAAATTCTCAGCCGCCAGCTTGGATTTGCCATAGTAGCCAAGTGGATTGGGGCGGGCCGTCTCCGGGTAAGGCCCTTTTGTGCCGTCGAACACATAGTCGGTGGAAAGGTGCAAAAAGTGCGCGCGCGAGCTCTCCGCTGCTCGCATCAGGTTCTCTGTGACCACCACGTTGCCTTGCCAGCAGGCCTCCTTCTCGGTCTCCGCGCCATCAACGTCGTTGTAGCCTGCAGTATGGATAATCCAGGCAGGCTTGAGGGCGTTGACCAGGGCTTTTGTCGCGCTCCGATCCCGCAGGTCAAGGCGCTGATAGGTCATCTCTCCGCCCCGGCCATAGAATGAGTCGGCCAGGTCGATCCCCAAGAGCTCCACCTGCTTGGGCTTGTGGGCGACCAGATTCTGCCCCAGTAGACCATTGCATCCCGTAACTAGTACCTTCACTTGCTAGGCTCCTTTCCTTGCCTCCTGGTATGCCTGAGCGGAGCCTCCCACCCGCGCCAGTTCCTTTTTCAGCGTGTCAGTGTCTTCTGCGCCCAGGAGCGTGCAATTGATGCTGGCCACCTTGTTGGCAAATTCCACCGCAGCGTGCACATCGGCATGAAGCAAGAAATGGCGCAAGAAGCCCGCCGCGAAAGCGTCACCACAGCCGGTTGGGTCCACGACCTTTTCCACTGGCCGCGCAGGCACCAGGTCGGTCTGAAGACCTGCCTTAGTTCGCTCGGCGAAGAAAGCACCTCGTTCGGCTAAGGTGACCAGAAGGATGTGCGCCCTGCCTCGCAGCACCTGACCCGCCAGATGCCGCAGACTCTGCGGCAGCAAGGGCGGGGAGGCCTCGAGCAATGAGGCCGCCTCGTGCTCATTCATCTGCACGATGTCCGCGCCGGACACGTAGGCCTCCCAGTGCGGGTTTTTCCATAACCTGCGCTTGCCGGAACTGTCGCGCGCCCAGGCAAGGCTGTGGTAGTCCTCGTACACCAGACCCTTTGCCTCCGCCGAGAGGCGCAAGAAGGTCTCAGTGGTCACCTCCTCGCCAGTGATAAAGTTCACCAGAAGCACGTCTGCCCCTACCACCCCCTGCACCAGTTCCCACGAAAGCGGCGCCATGGGGGCGGTGGTCACCTCCTGCCTTACGTTCTCGCTCAGGTAGGTCAGGCGCACCTGAGTGTTGGGGCGTCCTTCGCGGTGGAGTTGACTGGCATCAACGTGCGCGCGCCGTTTGCAGCCTGCCAGCACCCGCTCGTAAATGTCGGCACCCACCCTTGCCACGGGCCGGATTGTCCACCCCTGGTCGAATACCGCCGCGAGATAGTTCACGGTGTAATAGATGCCCCCAAGACTCCGCGTAGGGGGAGCCGCGTAAGGCTCGATGAGGTCACTCACGAAGGTCCCGATGACCCCAATCGTCCTTTCCATGCTCGACGGCCTCTTCCTCTCCGGTTCCATAGTGGCACCCCTCGACAGGGCGGGCTAGGCCTTCAAGAAGTAGTGGAACACGTAAAACATCAGAGACAACACGCTCAGAACCCACATGGGGAGCGTCACCTCTCGCACGCGACCAGCCGCGGCCTTCACGATTGGGTAGAGCACAAAACCGGTAGTCATGCCCACACCCATATTGTAGGTGAAGCTCATGAGCACAATGACGGCGAATGAAGGGATCAGCTCGCTCAGATCGTCGAAATTGATCTTGGTGACGGGCCTCATCATCATCATGCCCACCATCACCAGGGCCGGGCCATAGGCAAACGGAGGCACTGCCTCCACAAACTTGACGAAAAAGAGCGTCAGCAGAAAGAGGCAGGCGGTAACGACAGAGGCGAAACCAGACCTGCCCCCTTCCTCTATCCCCGCCGCCGACTCGATATAGGTGCCAGTTGTGGTAGTACCGCACAATGCCCCTACCACCGTAGCGATGGCGTCGGCAAGCATGGGCTTTTCGATCTCCGGCAGATTGCCACGTTCGTCCAGAAAACCTGCGCGTGCCGATACGCCGATGAGCGTGGCCATGGTATCCAGAAAGTCCATGAGAAAGACCACAAGCAGCACAGGCACGAACCCCCAGGTGAACACACGCCCAAAGTCCAACTTGAACATTATTGGCGTCGGGTCTGGGGGCAGACCAATCGGCACCCCGTGCAGTGGCGCGAGTGCGGGGATTGAAACACCAAAGACCTGCACGAGCACGTTTGCTATGATCGTGACGAGGATCACCGAGATAAGAATGCTCCCCCGTACCCTCAGGGTCATCAGTGTCGCCATGAGGAGGAGCCCCACGACTCCGAGAATCGCCGAGGTGCTGGTCACGTCGCCAAGCTGCACCGGTGGACCGCCTGCTACCCCAGCCTGAACCAGACCGATGTCGTTGAGGCCGATGAAGGTCAAGAACAGACCGATGCCCACCACGAAACTGTACTTCATGCTCTGGGACGCAGCCATGGCAAGCCAACTGCGCAATTTTAGTACCGTGATCAGCACAAAGAGGAGCCCACCGATGAAGATCGCCGCCAGCCCCTCTTGCCAGGTGTAGCCCAGGGCGCCGACCACCGTGACCGCGATGAATGCGTTCTCCCCCATGTACGGGGCAATGGCAAATGGCCGCCGGGCGTAGATGGCCATGAGGAGCGTGCCGACAAAGGCAGCGATGATGGTTGCCACCGTGCTCGGACCCACAGGAATTCCCGCCCCTTGCAAAATGAGTGGGTTGACCACGACGATGTAGGCCATAGTGATGAAGGTGGTGGCCCCAGCCAGAATCTCCGTACGGTAGTTGGTGCCCAGCTCGTCAAACCTGAAGTAGCGGCGCATAGCCAGTTCTCCTTACGCTTTCTGGGCTCACATAGCTATTTGGGCAACCTGCACCCTGCCTGTTTGAACCGGACTAAAGCCGCAGCCAGCTCCTGGTCAGCGGTGGCGAGTATCTGCACCGCCAGGAGGGCAGCGTTTGCCGCCGCGCCAATGCCTACCGTGGCCACCGGCACGCCCTGGGGCATCTGGACGATCGAATAGAGCGCATCCACCCCCCGTAACGGCGAAGCGTCCAGAGGGACACCGATGACTGGCAGCGTCGTGTGGGCGGCCACCACACCCGGAAGATGAGCCGCCATGCCTGCGCCGGCAATCACCACCGCGAAGCCGCGTGCGGCCGCGTTTTTCGCGAACTCAGCAGTCGCCTCTGGCAGGCGGTGCGCCGAGAGCACACAAGTCTCGAAAGGCACGCCAAAGTAGGAAAGAGTCGCTTCCGCTGGGGCCATTACCGCCCGGTCGGATTCGCTGCCCATGAGGATAGCTACCTTCGCACGTCCGGCTTGCTCGTTGTTCATCGTCTCACCCCTTCGCTATACGACCGCGCGTCCGAAACGTCCGTGCCATCACATCCATCTGCCGCATGAACGGCATCTTCCGCTCGCCCGGCGCAAAACAGGCCATATCAATGACGTACAGCCTCCCACTCGGCTCATCATAGAAGCCATACAGGTGGAAGGGGCCACCCACCACCTTCACCGAGTCGTCCCATAACCCCCACATCTCTATGGCCCGCCGTCCGTTAAAGTCCACCCACTGCCAGGTGGTATACCCCTCCACGATGCGCTCCCCGGTGTAAAAGCTCTCGCCAATCCACTTCCGCTTGCTCAGGCACCATTCTGGCGTCAACAGGGAGGGATCGTCGCTTTCCTCCCAATGGACCAAGAACCACCGTTCAGGCGGGATGCGCCGGAGCCAGGCGATGCGGTCCCCGGGCTTCTCGAGGAGATGGTAATCATGCTGCACACGCACCGACCAACCATACTTGCGCATCAGCTCCTGTTCTATCTCCTTGCGCTCGTGCTTGCCAAACATCTGCTTGGTCATCACCTCGCGGACGTGCCCGAGCACCAGACCGTACAACTGCTCAGAGTGAGCGAGGACACGCCTGGCAAAGGAGGCAGTATCCTTGGCCACCACCACCAGCAAGAGCTGATCCAAGGCCCAGGGGTTGTCCTTTCTGAACAGGAAGCTGCTGTCTTGCTTCACGCGTCGCAGGTCGTTGGGCGAAAGCATGCTTTCGAATAAGCTCTGCATCACCGGGCTGCCAGAAAGGGTACCCACAACCAGGAAAGAGTGATACCTCTTAAAGGCCCCCCAATTCTCCGGCGACACCCAGCGTAAGCGCAAGAACGATTCGGGTTGGGGCGTGAACACGGTCCGCTCAAAAGCCTTCCTCACCGCGCCTTCCACCGCGAGCCACTCGGTGGAGTCCGCCAGCACGATCACCAAATCCTCCGAGCCGTAGCCCGGTTTCTTGACGCTGCACCCCTGATTCAGGCTCATCAGCGCCGCAAGCAGGACGGCCAAAAGAGCACATAGGCTTGCCCTGTCCATGACTACCTCCTTTCCTCTGCGCGCCGGGCAGCGGCCGCATAGCTCCACACCCGAGCCTGTCCCGCCTCATGGCGATGCTCCTTGCGGAGCGCAAGGAGCAGGCCCCCAGGAATAGTAGCCACCACGCCTACAAGGTAGGCGAGAAATTGCATGGCGACGGCCGCCGGTTCGGCAACCCCAATCTGGGAAAATAGCAGCACGCCACTCTGCTCCCGCACGCCGATTCCGCCTATGGATACCGGCAGGCTGGCCAGGAGGGCAATGATTGGCACAAAGACCAGGAAAAACCCGAACTCCACACGCACTCCTACCGCCAGTGCCGCAAAGTAGTGCACCGTGATGCGGAGCATTTGCACCGCCACAGAGACCGCCATCACCTGGCCCAACAGGGCATGCTCATGGCGATAGTTATTGATTTGCTCATACACCAGCCTTGCCTTGTTCTTGAAGCCCAGTGGCAACACGCGGTTGAAAAGGTAGACTATGGGTCGCGCCACCCGTTTGCTAAAGAAAAAGAGCAACACCAAACCCCACACGAGCAGCAGCCCCAGGGCGATGGCCAGCGAGGTCCCATGCCCTGCGTAGCAGTGCCAGAACAGCGCTGCCGCCACCGCCACCGAGGTCATTGTGGCAAAGCCAACGAGCCGGTCGAAAAGCACTGCAGACATGGCCCCCGCGGTGTTGCCCGAGGCCCGCGCCGCATCGTAGACGCGAAATGCATCTCCACCCACGTAGCCAATGAGGAAGTTGTTGAAGAACAAGCCTACAAAATAGTACCCGACCACGCGACACCAGGCCAGACAAATGCCTCTTGCCCGCAGCAACATCCTCCATTGCACCGCGCCGAGCACGTTGCTCATGGTAAACACCGCGACCGCAGCGCCAAGCCATCCCAAATTCGTCCCCCGCAGACTCTGCTGCAGGCGGTCAAAGCCGATGCGCCAGACGACCAAGGCCATAAGCGAAGCGCTGACGAGCACCTTGGCCGCGGTCACCAGGGCTTGCCGAGAGCCGCGTGCCGGGTGAGACTCTCTCACGAGCACCTCACCCTCTGTTCTCCGGGCTTGGCATAGCTTCAGGCTCCGGAGCAGGCGTTGCCCTCAAGGTGTCCCCAGCGGCCTGAGCCGCCTTCCGCCGCAATTCCTCCAGCTTGCCGGCTACCTCCCTGTCGCCAGGGTGTCTTTCGATCCATCGCTCCAAAACGTCGGCGGCCTCCTTATAGCGCCCCTGTTGCTCATACAGAGTAAGAAGCCAGCCGTGAGCCTCACCATAATCAGGATTCTCTGCCGCCACCTTCTTCAAGCGCCTCTCACTCTCCTCCTTGCGCCCACCGAGGTAATACAACTTGGCGATCTCCAGCTGCGCGCGCAGGTCCAGCACAGGGATGATGGCCTCTGGCATTACCTCTTCCATCTTGTCCAGCGTCTCCACCATCTCCGCATACCGCTGCGCCCGCGCGTACTCGGTGGCAAGACGCAGGAAGGCCGCGCGATAGTTCTGCAGCAGCCCCTTGACATTGTCCGTGAAGTAGACCGACGGGTCCTGGAGGCTGCGGTAGCGGAAACCCTCAAACAAGTTCTTGCGCAGCCGCTCTGGGGCCACCTGATAATCGCCGGGAACGGTGACCACCTTGAATGCAAGGCCATCCATTCGCAGGTAGCGGAAAAGGTTGAGCTTGTTTTCGTTCGAGACGGTGACCGCAAAGTACACGGGCCGGCGCCATTGATTTTCGTAGAGAATGTGCAGCACCATGTAGTCCTGCACGCGAATCCCTTGCCCCATCAGGGTGGGCAACACCTCAAAGGAAATCCGGTCCGCACCCTCGGGCGCGCTCGGCCGGGCCCACTCCCCCAGTTCTGCCAGGTCGCGTGCGCGCGCCTCCTGCGGCACCGGGATGCTCACCTTCACTTTCTTCGGTGGGTTGCGCCGGAGCCCCTCCAGTTCCTGCTCAGCAACCTGCCCGCTCATGGCCAACAGCTCCAGCATGCTCATCGGGCGCAGCGCCTCGATCTGGCTATCGCTCATGCGGATCGGCACCCTCGGCTCCTGATCTCGAAGCTGCTTAATGTACCAATCGGTGTTGAGCAGACTCAGATTCACCACCCGCACGTCCTTGCGAATGCCCTCCACTTCCTGTAAGAACCAGAGGGGAAATGTGTCGTTATCCCCGTTCGTAAAGATGATCGCGTCCTTCTCGCACGACTGCAGCAAGTTGTATGAGTAGTCGTAGGGGACATAGTCCCCGGTGCGGTCGTGCGAATGAAAGTTGAAAGCGAAAAGGTTCAGTGGCCCGGCCACCAACAAGAGCAGCGCCGCCCCTACCATTGCCAGGGAGCGCGCCGTGCGCTGCTTCAGCACCTCCCCGACCCAGTCCAAGATCGCTGAGACTCCCACCCCGATCCACATTGCGAAGGCAAAAAAGGAGCCCACATAGATATAGTCCCGCTCGCGCGGTTGCGGGTCTTCCTGGTTAAGATAGACGACTATGGCCACGCCAGTCATGATGAAAAGCACAAGCACCGGCAAGGCCCGCTTCCAATCCCTGAAGAAGTGATGAACCATGCCAAAGAGGCCAATGAGGAAGGGCAATGCATAGAGACCCCGCAGCGAGATGGTCTCCACTATGTAGCCATCGCTCCCGATGGTCTTCCCTTTACCAATGAACTGCCAGCCAAAGTATCGCCAGTACATCTTCTTCAGTTGGTAGTTCCAGAAGAAGCTGACCTGTTTGCCGAACTGGTACAACTTGTAGTTTTCTCCCGCGTACCGCTGCCGGAACTCCCATTCGAACGGGATGTTGGGAAACCGGCGCGGCAAGATTCCCCACGTGCCATACTGCTCACGGTTCAGATATCGCACCATGCCCGCTGCATTCTCGGGGTCGTTCTCATCGATGGCGGGATTAAGGTTGGAACGAATGTAGAGAGCGGTGTACGTGGAGTAACCAAGCACGATGAGAAAGAGGGAAAGCAAAGAGACGGAAAGCCAGCGTCTGCGTTCGCTCACCGCCACCACGCCGGCGATGAGAAGCAGGAGCATAAAGAGCAAGACGGCTTCCATGGAGGTCTTCTCGGCGATAAATGGCACGCCCTTGATGACCCCCGGGTAGATGGCGACGAATACGGTGGTGCCCACGCCAAGCGTTAGGGCCAGGTGGGCATAACGCCTGCCCGCTTCGCTCACCTTCCCACGTGCGTAGAAATAGTGCCCAAGCAGATAGAGCGCCAGCCCTGCATAGACAAACTTGAATACCAAGCCGATAAAGGCGCAGACTCCCAGAATCGCCCCGGCTATCACCACATGCACCAGCATCTCGGCAAACGAGGCAGGCTTGAACTTCTTGAAGTAGAAGATCAAGAACACAAACGGCAAGGCCAGGATGTTCAGCAGATGTACACCGATTGCCAATCCCACGCAATAGGCAATCATGAGCACGTAGCGGTCGCTTCTGGGTTCCTCAGCATGTTGCATCCACTTCATGGCCAACCACACGACCGCGGCCGTGAAGAACACACTCAGCGCATAGACCTCGGACTCCACAGCATTGAACCAGAAGGAGTCCGTGAAGGCGAACGCGAGGGCGCCGATCGCGCCGCTGCTGTAAAGGACAATTTTGTCGTGCCGGCTCCTAGGTTCTCCGCGCCACAGCATCACCAGGCGCACAATAATCAGGTAGAGGAAGAGAACGGTGAAGGCACTCGTAATGGCGGAGATCAGGTTCACCCTGAAGGCAATGTCTTTGGCCAAAGGGACCATGGAGAAGACTCGCCCCAAAAGGATGTAGAGCGGCGCGCCCGGCGGGTGGGGGACACCAAGAATACGTGAACAAGCGATAAACTCCCCGCAGTCCCAAAAGGAGACTGTTGGTGCGATGGTGCGCAGGTAGGTGAGAAAAGCGACGAGGGTCACTACGCCACCCACCAAGGCGTTCATTCTGCGATGTTCATTCATCACGCTTTCCTCCGCGGGGTAAACGGCTCATTTCCTCTTCGACGATTTGCAGAACACGCTCAGCAGACGATTCCCAACGAAACTGCTGTGCCCAGAGGTACCCGCCCTGCCCCAATCTGATGCGCAGCCTGCTGTCCTTCAACACGCGGTAAAGGCTGGCGGCCAACCGGTCGATGTCGCCCCAGGGGTACAGGAGTCCGGTGCGCTCATGCACCACCGAATCTCTGAGCCCAGGCGAGTCGGCAGCCACCACCGGCACCGCACAGGCGCTCGCCTCCAGGACGGTGATCCCCCAACCCTCTTTGGCGGAAGGGTTCACCATCACCCACATCCTGTTCAGAAGTTCCGCCTTTTGCTGCTCGCTCACCGGGCCCGTGAACTCCACCTGCTCCGCGAGGCCCATGTCCCGCGCCATCGCTTCAAGCCTGGGACGATCGTCCCCCTCGCCTACCACCAGCAACCGGACACCTCTCACCTCTTCCTGCACTCTCGGCAAGGCAAGCAACAGGTGGTCCAGGCATTTGTAGCGCTTGATGCGCCCCAAGTAGCCGACCGTCGGTTGAGGCGACTTGAGCTCAGGTTTCGGGTAACATACCTCATGATCAACGGCATTGTAGGCAATGTCCTTGCTGCTACAACGCAGGCAAAGAGCCGCAAGTTCCCGTTGCGTGCTCTTGGAGACGGCCACAAAGCGCGTGTGCCGGTAGACGCGCGGGAGCAACTTCTCCGCAATCTGCACATAGGCAGCGGCCACAGGACCGGTCTCCAGGCGGATCGCGGGGCCAAACAGGTGATGCACAATGGCCACGATCGGCCTGTGCACGTACAGGGGCGTATAAAACGGTATCTTGTTGATGTCGTCCAGAACTACATCAAAGCCCTCACGTGCACAGAGGGCCTGATAGGCAAAAGGGACCAGGTAGTTGAACACTGGCCGCGGCCCTCGACGGACGATTCGCACCTCATCCACCACCTCCTCGCCCGCCCCCCCAGGGAAGGCACAACTCAATTGAGTCACCCGGTGTCCGGCAGCGGCGATGCGCTTGAGTATTTCGTGCGCGTGAACCTCGGCCCCCCCGTGCAAAGGGTGACGGATGTCCTGCCAGTTGATGAGCAGAATACGCAGGTTCACCGTCCCTCCGGGCGCCGGGCCACCACGCCAATGTCTAAGCAGGTGTTCAGCATCACCGGCCACCGTAGCACCGCACGACGTCCTCGCCTTCGGAGGGATTGCACCAGCTTGCAGGCCGGCGGGTACATGGGCAGGCCAATGCCCAGGCGCCGAAACAACTCGCGCAGCAGGCGATAGCAGAGGCTGGGACGCATATAGTCGCCGTATACCCACAGCACCCTGAACCCGGCGCGCTCCATCAGACTCCTCAGTTCTCCCACGGAAAACTCTGTCTCCCAGCCCGCAAACCATTGACCAAAGGCCATGAGGAGGTGTTTGACCACCGTGTAGAGGTGAAAGCGCTGCGGCACGTCCACGACACAGACCCCGCCTGGGCGCAATACGCGCAGGTTCTCTGCCAACAGGGGCCTCGGATTGCGGAAGTGCTCCAGCAGGCCCTGGTGGAAGACCAGGTCCAGGCGTGCACTGCGAATCGGCAATGCACACGCGTCCGCGCGCACCACATGCACACCTGGGCAGACCCTGGCCTGGCTGCGCAACATCTCCACTGCCTGCTGGGCATAGTCCAACAGCACCACGCGCGCGCCCGCCTGCGCCAGCCTCAGGCCGTCCCTCCCCGTGCCGGCACCCACTTCCAGCGCCCATATTCCGGGCAGATGGGCAGCACGCGCAATCTGTTCCACCACGCGGTCGGCATTGGAATAGTACGCCCCAGGTTCGCCCCGCTCCGCCCAGAATTGTTCCCAATGGTCGCGCCGCGATTGTTTCTCGCCAGTGCCGTTCGCCATGACGGTTTCCAAAAGTAGAAAAAAAACCACAATTAGTCAAGGTAAAAGAGTTCTCCCGAAGGGATGCGTGCGGAAGTGGTGACGGGAGAGGGTTGGCAGAAGGGCTGCGCCTTAAAAGAACTGAGGGGCCTCAAGGATTCGCGGCCCCTCATCTGGCAAGCCCAGGACGAAAGGTTGTCAGCGCAGATCCATGGCAACATCCTGCCAGAATTCTGCTTTGATGCGCCCTCCGCTTCGTGCTCTCAAGAGGGCCAACAGTCGCAGGTACAGACTGTTCTTCTTGCGCCAGAGGGTGTTCAGGCGCCGGGCGTAGTGGGCAATGGCCACCTCCTCCAGGCGGAAGGAGCACAGGCGGCGCACCATCCCCGTCAGCGAATAGAAGTGCCGGTGAGCCCAGATCTGGGCCATCTGCAGCTCCCACAGGGAGAACCCGCGCGGCTGGAACACCACGTGGTGGGCATCGTAAAGACTCCAGTCGGTGAAGGCAATACGCCCCTCAGAGCGGAGCTGTTCGAAACACTCGCTTCCAGGCAGGGGTGTGAGGATCAAGAACTGAGCCGAGGCAAGACGGTGCTTCTTGGCAAAGGCAACCGTCGCCTTCACTGAAGCAAAGGTGTCATCGTCAAGCCCAAGGATGAACATGCCGTGGACGTTGATGCGATGCCGCCGAAACACACGGGTGGCCTCCTCCATTTCCCTCACCGTCTGGTGCTTGCCGGTCGCCTCCAGGCTGGCAGGATTCACCGTCTCAAAGCCGACAAAGACTGTGTGGCACCCTGCCCGGCGCATGAGGCGGACCAGGTCCCCGTCTTTCGTGATATCGGCCCGCACCTGAGTGGACCACCGGAACTTGAATCGCTCGGCGCACATCGCCTCCAGCAGCTCCCGTGTGCGCCTCGGGTTCGCCGCGAAATTATCGTCATAGAAGAAGACGAAGTTGCTCGGCGAATCATAGCGCCGCAGCTCTGCGACGACGTTCTCAGTTGAGCGGAAACGGTACTTCCGCCCAAACATGCCGGTCACGGAGCAGAAGGAGCAATTGTACGGGCACCCGCGGGAGGTCTGCACCGGGATGATTCGCTTGCGCCCTATGGAACGCTGCTTCCCCTTGACCAGCGAAAAGTCGGGAAAGGGGATGTCGTCGAGCACCACGGGCGCAGAACCCGCTGTCGTACGTTGGAGCGTGCCCTCTTTGAGGAAGGCAAGCTTGGGCACCTCCTCCAACGCGCGCTTGCCCAGCATGGCGCCCAAGAACAGCGGGAACGAGGACTCTGCCTCGCCCAGCATCACATAGTCGGCATGTGACGCCGCTTCCTCAGGCATGTAGGTGACGTGAGGTCCGCCCAGAACCACCGGGATCCCCAGGCGCCTCACCCGCTCGGCGATGGCATAGGCGCGTGGGGCGGTCGAAGTGACAGTGGAGACTCCAACCAGATCGGCCGTTGCCACCTCTTCCCAGTCGATCGCCCCCTGCTCCTCCACAAACACGCTGGCTTCCCAGCCCTTCTGCTGGGCGATGGTCGCCAGGATAATGGTCCCAAGCCGCGGTAAAGGGAAGCGGGTAAAGATATGAAGGTTGGGTGCCTTCGGCTCAATCAGAATCAGTTTCGCCATGATGACATATTACCTCGAGGTTTCGCCTGTCCTCTCTTGGCTTTCGGCAACAGATTTGCCGGAGCCACCGCTGAACCGAGTTAGAAGCTGCTCCACCTCCTTTCGTTTCTTGCATAGCAAGTCCTCCCACCTCTTGATCCCCTCCTTCAGTGCTGTCATCCGCTCCTGCAAGGCAGCCATGCGTTCTTGCATCAGCTCCAGCCGTTTTCTGGCCTCCTCACGGGAGTAGGTGGCAGTGCCCTCGCTTATCCCCAAGAAATCGCGAAAAAGGTCGGATGCCTCCTTGATCTCCTCCAGAGAGTATCCGAAATTCTGCAGGTCCTTGATCAGGTTGCACAGATAGACATACACCCGCGAATAGAGTCGAAAGCCTCCGGTGCTGCGCGCATCCGGCTGCAGAATCCCCCGTTCCTCCCAGTACTTGATCGTCCGGGCATTGACCCCCGCCTGTTCGGCCAGTTCACCTACGGTGAGAAAGTCGGTTACCTGCCGGACAGAACCCGCCGCACTCTGGGCAGGCAAGCCCACCTTCCGCACAATCTTCTGAACCGTGGGCAGATCATTGCCGAGCTTCTGCAGCTGCTGAATCTGACGTGCCTGGCGAACATGCGCCTCGGTGTAAAACGGTATCTGATTGTCGATCCGCCCCAAGTGCCGAATAAGGCCCAGTCGCTCCCATTCGGCGAGCTCTTCTTCCGTGATCGACAACAGGGAGACAAATTCCTGGCGCTGATACACGTGGTCCTTCATATCTATCCGTTTACGTATTAGTTCTACTATCCTGTCAGTGAACGTGCACTAATATAAACCTTTTCCCCACAATCCGTCAAGCTCTTTTTCATCCCGCGGCCGAATTTTTTTGGGCACTTGTGGTGTGTCAAGGCATGCAGCAGATGTCTCCCTTGCGAGCACCTCTGCATCCCCGGCCAGCGAGGTAGCCTCTCTTCCCTCACCAGGACGGTCTCAGGCTTCTCGCCCCCTGCCCTGCCTGCCAAGGACGTTCCAGATGGGACCGCAGCCCACCTGCTCCCTTCCAGACCAAGCCGTCTCAGGTGCGGGGTCTCGAAAGTGAGCGGGAATCCTTCGGTCCGCAAGACTCCTTCATTCGATGTGGCCACCGGTGCACGGCCGCGATGAGTGGCCAAGAATCTCTTGCGGGCGCCAGAGCACTGCCGCGCTACCTTCCCTCACTCGCAGCTTCGCCCGCTAAGAGGCCCCCTGCTCACAGAATGCTCCCTAAGTGCGGTGCGCTCAAAGAAACTACGCGGCCGCGGGATTTCCGGCCGTCTGCTGCAAGGCCGGACCCCGCCGGGCCGCGAGTCAGCCGCTGTCGGATACCTGCTACGACCCTTGGGAACGCTGAAAAAGGAGTGAATGCTTCTTGTTCACATCTTTCCGACGTGCACCTCGCGCAGGTCGCGAACCTGGACGCTGTCCAGGAAAGCACGGAAGGCCGGGTATTGGGTCGGAGGCACATCAGCGCCAGGGAGCCGGTAAGCAGTGCGGGCGAAGAAGCCGTCGGTGATGGGAAACCACTGCCACTGGGCCGCCCCATAGTCGCTGTGCACCGAGTCCGCCACAGGGCTGGAGAGCAGCCGCCATCCGGGCGGCAGGGCCACGTGGAGCACGAACTCCTGCTCCAGGCCGAATCGAAATCGGATGGGAAACCTCCTCTGCGGGGCGCGAAAGAGAGTGGGCAATTCCATCGCCGAGAACTGTGCCGGCCGCAATGCAAGCACCCCACCGCTGCGTACTGCAAAGCTTGATGACGTGAAGTTATAAGTCAGCGCCAACGAATCTGCCTCGGGGTCGGTGCCTTCGACACTCCAGGTGGCCAGTTTCACTCCGGGACAGCGCCCGGCCAGGTCTAACTCTAACCAGCGTGCCTTTTCCTCAGCACTGAGGTTTGCTAACTCTTTGCGCAGCTCTGCTGCCGGTGCTCCTCGCAGCGTAGTCAGCCCTCGCACCTCCGCCTGTCCTCGTTCGTCCAGCTGCGCCTGCCAGCGCATGACCGTGCGATTCTGTGTCGGGCCATGACGGGGGGTGCGCAGCACGGTGCCAGTGCCGTCCTTTTTCACCCGCAGCACGAAGACTCCTTGGTCGTACCAGGGCAACTGGCCAAATGGGGTGCCCTTGTCAGTGGGATCAAACCATAGCCCGCTATCGCCAGCCATTGGCCAAAACACCATGGCATGATTGAAATGGAAAGGTGAAGGCAGAGAAGTGTCCGGCTGGCCGTTCTGCCAGGTGCTCACCAGGACGTGGTCTGTTTCGAGGCCCGCAGCATGGGCCATGGCGCAGAGCAGCGTGGCCATATCCTTGCAGTCGCCGTACCGGTTGGCCAGCACCTCGGCGGCAGGTTGGGGTTGGTAGCCGCCTATTCCAATCTCCACCGCCAGGTATCGAATGTTGTCCCTCACCCACACTGCCAGGCGCTTGAGCTTCTCCAGGTCGGTGTTGGCTTCGCCGATTACCTCGCGAGCCTTCTGGGCGATCTCCTTGGTGACTTTGGTCTGGGGCCCAGCCAGGCCATGGTACCAGCCCGCCACGTTGTCCCACGTCTTCATGCCCACAGGAGCAAGCTCAAGGCGCGCATAGCTTTCACGAGGCGGAGGCATGGAGAGCTCGCGCACCACGGCGGGCACGTCCTTCACTTCCCACACATACTCCGCCTTGAAGCCGGCTGGAGCCCTGGTCATACGCGGCTCGAGCTCAAGCCCATGGAGGCGGTAGTTCACCTCCCAGTCCCCTGGTGCCAACATGACAAAGCGCGACTTGAGCACCGGGACGTCTTCCTGGAACGTCCACGAGTGCCAGAAGCTCCTCGTGGGAACGCGGATGCGGTATCGATATTCCACGAGGGAACCAGGTTCCACGCCCGGCACCGCAAAGAGCTTGGCGCGCTGGTCCGAGTAGAACACAAAGCTTGGGTACAGGTTCACGTCGTAAACCCGCTTCGGCTCCACCACAGAAATGCGGCCACCCGCAGAGATGGCGCGCGCTCGCAGCATCTCCACCTGGCTGTCTGCGCTGTAGGGCACCACTACATTGGCGAACCTTTCGCCCAGCCGGTTGAAAATCTTGACGATGCGGTGGCGTTCGAAAATGGTAAAGCCCAGCTGCCATTCACCAGACACTTCTACCTTACCCTCATCCAGCAGGACTGCGGCCTCTTCCTCGGGATAATCGGCCGCTTCCGGGAGCTTCACCAGGTCCGGGTCCCGCCAGTCGATGGTGCGTGCCCAATCCCCTCCTCTTGCACACCCCATGAGGGCTACCACGGCGGCGACAAGCGTGTAGCTCGCTAACCGTGCGCACAAGCCCAGGCTTGCGCGTCGCAGCATGGGCTTCTTCAGACGGCGCACTTCCCCGGCCTCGCACCTGTTGCCACCCACCGCGACAGCAGCGCAGCCAACCTCTGGGGACCAATCGGTGCGTGCATTCGGCAAGAAAACCTTGTCTTTCCGCCTGGGGTTTGCTACATTTGCGCAACCTTCAGCCAAAGCCGCCATGTTCTCCGCTTGGGACCCTTAACTGGCGAGGAAGCTGTGTCCATGAATACCCGCGAACGCCTGTTGGCTACTCTGGATTTCGCCCCCGTGGATCGACTTCCCAATTTTGAATTCGGCTACTGGGAAGCAACCATTCGGCGCTGGCATAGGGAGGGCCTGCCTGCCCATCTGACGAACGCCCAGGACCTGGAGTCCTACTTCGGCCTGGAAGGCATCGAGACCCTGGAATTCGTGCCGGTCATCAATGGACTGTGGCCACCATTTCCTCGCCAGGTCCTGGTCGAAAACGGGGGACGCAAGATCCTTCAAGACGAAAATGGCGTCGTTTATGAGCAGCTCGCCGATGGCGAGTGCATCCCCCGTTACTTGCGCTTCCCAATTGCCTCCCAGCGTGACTGGGAGGTGTTTAGGCGTGAGCGCCTGGACTGGAGCCGTGAGGATCGCGTGACCTCGCCTGTGGCCGAGTTTGTGCGCGCGCGGCACGAACAAAGTCGACCGGTGCGCTTCGACGCCGGCTCGCTCTACGGGTGGTTGCGCAACTGGATGGGGGTGGAGAACCTCAGTATCGCCCTTCTCGAACAGCCCGCCTGGGTAGCCTCCATGATGGACCACTTGACCGAAATGACTATTCAGCTGCTCCGCTCCCATATCACCCCGCAGATGGAGATTGACATCGCCTGGTGGTGGGAGGACATGTGTTACAACCATGGCCCCTTACTGTCGCCCCGTCTCTTCTCCGAGCTCATGGTACCCCGTTATCGCGAAATCACACAAGAGCTGCAGGCCCGCGGCATGCAGCACAGCGTGGTGGACTGCGACGGTAGAATCTACGAGCTGGTTCCCGGGTGGCTTGAGGCCGGCATCGACGTCATGTTTCCCGTGGAGGCGCTCCACACTTCACCCCATCGCCTGCGGGACCAGTACGGCCAAAGGCTGCGTCTAATCGGCGGTGTGAACAAGCTGTCGCTCATCGCCGGACCTGAGGCCATTGACCAGGAACTCGATAACTTGGCCCCACTCATCGACCAGGGCGGCTACATTCCGACCGTCGACCACCGCGTGCCCCCCGATGTGTCTTTGGAAAACTACCTGTACTACCTCGAGCAGAAGAAAGGCTTGCTGGGCCTGGGGGTTCGTCAGCACTAAGAGGAGACTCCGTTCCCCAGACAGATGCCGACTTTCTCCTCTCGCTGGCACCTACGGGCTTTCCGTACGAGGCTCGTGGTCTATCCCCAGTTGCCGCATCTTGCGATAAAGATTTGTCCGCTCGATCCCAAGCTCTTTTGCCGCCGCCGTCATGCTCCAAGCGTTGGCGATGAGTGTGTTTCTGATCAAGTCTCGCTCAAATCTCCTTCTCGCCTCGCGCAGGGACAAGCCTACGTAGGTCAGCTCTCGCGCTTCTGCACCGGAGCCCAGCGCCTGGTGAATCTGGGCCATGTCGACCACATCGCCTTCGGTCAAGAGCACGACTCGTTCAAGGAAATTGCGCAGTTCCCTGACGTTACCGCCCCAAGAAGTAGCAATCACAGCGTGCATGGCGGCCGGGGTGAAATGGAGTTTGGGCTTGTGCTGCTCCGCGCAGAACTGGCCCACGAAATGTTCCACCAGGAGGGGAATGTCCTCCCGCCGCTCACGGAGTGGTGGCAGATGAATGCTCACCACGTTCAGACGGTAGAAAAGATCCTCGCGCAGACGACCAGCTTTCACTTCCTCCTGCAGGTCTCTATTGGTGGCAGCAAGGATGCGCACGTTCACCTTATGCACGGACTCGCTCCCCACCGGTTGGACTTTGCCTGTCTCAAGAGTGCGGAGCACCTTTGCCTGCGCCCCTGGACTCATGCTGCAGATCTCGTCGAGAAACAGAGTCCCGCCGTTGGCAAAGACGAACAGGCCTTCGTAGTCGCGGGAGGCACCGGTAAAGGCACCCTTCTTGTGCCCGAAGAGCTGGCTCTCCAGGAGTGTCTCGGGGAACGCCGAACAGTTGACCGGCACAAACCTGCTATGGGAGCGCCTACTGAGGCGATGGATGGCAGCAGCCGCCAGCTCCTTTCCGGTTCCGGTCTCTCCCACGATGAGGACGGTCACTTCACTGGGTGCCACGCGCTCGATGAGGCTGTAGACTTGGCGCATCTGCGGGCTGATGCCAACCATGCCGTAGCGCTCGTAGCACTTTCTCGGATCCGCCGCTGTCTGGCGCAACGCTCTGCCTCTGCGCAATTGCTCCTCGACGTGCCGCAAGAGCTCTGGAAGCTTCAGCGGCTTCTCCAGAAAGTTGCTTGCGCCGTGCAACGTTGCTTCCACCGCCCTGGGAATATCTGCATGGGCCGAGATCACGATGACCGGACGCATGCTGTCCAGGGCCACCAGCTGCCGCAGCAGCTCCGTGCCGCTGACCCCAGGCATAAACAGGTCCAGGAGGATCAAATCAGGGTCTTCCTGGCTGGCAATGCGCAAGGTATCGGCCGCAGTGGCCGCCAGGGAGACTCGATAGCCTTCGTGCCGCAGGATGTCCTCGACGATGTCCAGGGTCTTCTGCTCGTCATCCACCACGAGGATGCGGGCTCCGTTTCGCTTGTGCATGGTCGTCTCCCCGCTCATGACCCGTAGACAGGAAGTTCAAGGCGCACGGTGGTGCCCACGCCGACTTTGCTCTGGATACTCAGGCGGCCGCCATGTTCCTTGGCGATCTGGCGACAGATGGTCAAGCCAAGGCCTGTTCCGCCCTCTCTGCCAGACACGTACGGCTCAAACACTCGCCCGAGGAGCTCATCTGGGATGCCGCAGCCGGTGTCAGCCACCTCGAGGGTGACGGACTCTTTGTGCGCAGGCTCGCCCAAGTTGAGCCAGTGCGTGCGGCTGGCGCGGAGGAAGATCCTCCCCCGACTTTTCATGGTGCGAACGGCGTTGTCAAAAAGATTAAAGAACAGGCGCTGCATCCCTTCCAGGTCCACCCTGACGCTGGGCAGCGCCTCTTCGCACTCCACCACGAGCTGGACAGTCTGCGGCAGCCATTGCCGGACCTGACGCTCCACGGCTTCCAGCAATGCCCGCGCCTCCATCACCGCCACCCTGGGCGGCTTCAGAGTGGTGAAACGCAGAAAACCGTTGGCGATGTCGCGCAGCCTCTCGATCTCCTCGATGGCGGAATTGACGTAGCGATCCAGGTTCTTGCTTTCGCGCACATGCGACTCATGGTAGGCCATCTGTAGTCTTTGGAGCGTCAGCAGCACGGTGTGCAGGGGGTTTTTGATTTCGTGGGCCAGGTGCTGGGCCAAGGCGGCCCAATCCAAGGCGCGCAGCAGCTCCACGCTGGCCGTGGTGTCTTCTATGAGAACCAGCCGGGCGTGGGCAGTCCCGCGCCGCTCAGACAGAGCCAAGCCGCGCACCTTCCCCACCTTGCCTGGGGCCAGCTCTAGCACATGACCATCAGCGGCCGGCTCATGGGTATTGTCAGCAGCTATCTCAGTGTTAACTGCGCCGACCTCGCTGGCAATATGTGCCGGGAAGGCCTCCTGAAAGTGCATGTTTCGCACCTCAGTGATCCCTGGCACCATGTGCTGACATGCCGCTCTGTTGCAGTGCACGATCCTGCCAGCCGAGTCCACAACCAGGGCCGCACATGGGAACCCCGCCACCAATCTGGCCACCTCGCAACGCTGCCCTGCGCTCCGCACAACGTACCACACCCCTGTGGCTGCCGCCACCACTAGCAGCACCACCGCGAAGCCCAACCACGCCCAGACCGGTATGGTCGCCAAAAGCAGAGGCAACGGCTCCACAACTGCCGTGCGCAGTCCTCCCGGGAGGACTGCGAGCCCCGCTATAGGAATCATTCTCATGACCCGTGTGTCTAAGGCTTTCGACTGCGCAGGGGCATCTTCTGGGCACTCGGCGGCAGAAAGAACCTGCGCGTGCGGCAAAGTACGAGGTTCAGCCCGCTCGCCCTCTTTGAGAAAGCCCTCTGCTCTCGAGAGATCGTGGGAAACCTCACTTGCGCAAAACGCCTATGTGAACATACGCATTGAAACGGAAATAGTCAAGGGGAAATTGCGCGCGAGCCTCACGCAGTCTGAAAGCGGTGTGAGTGCCACCAACGGGTGCCTGTTGACATGAACTCATTCACCAGAAAGGCCTCCTCCCCTTCAGGCCGGGACTTTCCTCGCGCCGCACCAAAAGCGAAGGGCGGGTTCCTTCCTACTCAGGAACCCGCCCTCTTCCTTTTCTGACCCGCCGTCGCCCAGCCCTCCTCGAGCTCGATAGCTCCGACGTCCCCTAATCCAGTTTAGAGTTTTCCGCTCCCATCCTTTCCTGGCGCCCGTCTCCTGCCCGCCGCCGTTCTCGGTCGTGCAATTCCTGGGCCACAACAGCCGTGCGGGCGGCCCTCGACGAAACAGTTACTTAAGCCGGCGTGTCCCCAGAGCGCGAGCCCGGCTGTATCTTTTTTACAACGTTCTGCGCCGCAGATGTCGTAATTTCGCAACAGAGCAAGGGGCACTTCAAAGTGGAAAGTCGGGGTCCAACGCGGAGCCTCGTCGCGATGGTCCAGGTAAGAGCAGTTGCTCCCTGGGCGGGTACAAACGACAGGCGGAGGCTCGCGGCAAGGAACCTCCGCCTGAGAAGAGTGCCGAAGGGGGGAGTCGAACCCCCACGGGCGTAAGCCCACACGGCCCTGAACCGTGCGCGTCTGCCAGTTTCACCACTTCGGCATGAGCTACCAATTTTTCGCGCTAAATTTAGCAATCCAGGAGGCCAAAATCAAGTATTTTGTTTCCGCAAGGACTACTGCCGCAACCTCGGACTTTCGGAAGGGGGCGCTTCGCCCATGCCGCAAGGCCCCTTTCCTGAACTGCACACAATAGGCCTTGACTTTTGCCGGCGAAAGTGTTACTTTTACGACGCTCCGTGAGGGCAGGCAGGACTGTCCTGCAACGACGCGCTCGGGAGAGCACGCTCGGATGCCCCAGGGTTGCCGCCATGTTCTTGCCCTCGGCAAAGGTTCCGAGCACAGCCACTGCCACGCCTCGGGACGCAACGGGCGAAGACGCCTCCGGTCTCGGAGGAAACAAGGCACGAGGGTTCATGCATTGAGGCGAATGACGGGAGGTATTGCCGCGGGTTCAGGCAGGGCAGGTAAAGGAAGAGCAGTCGCCGCCCCGCTCACCATCATGTCACCCGGACCTTTCTCGCAGGGAGAATGTGGCCAATTCCCCGTAGGGGTGACTTTGTGGCAAAGACTGAGGTGCGTCCCCTCTCAACCCGGGAACCGGAGACGTCTATGAGTAGCAGCGTGGATATGCAGAGCACACCCCAAATACCCACATTTGCCCCAGACCAGGCCGATGAGGGGATGTTCGCCCTGGACCGGGGCGGTCGTCTCTGTTACGTCAATCCGTGGCTGACGGCACTGATTGCTCGCAGCCCGGCGGACCTGCTGGGCTTGCGTCTGGAGGAGCTTGTCGCGGCCCGACATCGCGAGAGCGTGCGGGATTTGTGGCGCCAGCTCCGACGTGGAGAGCAAAGTCTCCCTATCCAGGTTGACCTTCTTTGTGGCGCGGCCGACCCGGTCCTTGTGGAACTCCATGCGTGGCCGGTCCGAGAGAAGGGGCAGATTGTCGCCATTCAGGGCACATGCCGACTGGCGCACGCGCGTCCGACCGGCGGCATCGAGGGGATCCCCAAGCAGGATATCTTTCGTGCACTCTTCAATCTTGCGTCAGAGGCAGTTATTCTTACCGGCCCTGAGGGCAAAATACTGCTGGCCAACGACGCTGCCGCCCGCATGTTCGGCTACAGCAAGCCAGAGGTGCTGGTTGGGAAAAAGGGCGCCTCGCTCTACGCCAGGCCTGCCGAGAGGGAGGAGATTTGGGCCGAGCTTAAGACCAAGGGCTATGCGTTCGTGCCTGAGGGAAGGTTTCGTCGCCGGGACGGTTCCCGCGGGGAGTGCGTCGTACGGGTGTACGCCATGCGCGATGGGGCGGGCAAGATCTCTGGCGCGGTGGGCTTCCTTACTGACGTGACCGCGCAACGCACAATGGAAGCCGCCCTACGCGAGTCAGAGCAACGATTTCGCGCACTGGCAGAGGCTACACCACACATGATGTGGCTTCTGGACGGGGCCAAGGTAACCTTCGCGAACAAAGCCTCCCAGGTTGTTCTTGGCGATGCCTTTGCGCTCCGAGACCGAACGGAACCGTCGTTTCTGGACGTGGTGGCAGAGGAGGACAGAGAGACTTTCGAGGCCAAGCTTGCCACGGTGGCGCGCGCCGGGAAGCGCGAGGAGCTCGAATGCTCTTTCAATTGTGGCAATGGCAGTCGCATTGAGGCCCGGGTGACCATTTCGCCGGTGGAACATGCAGGCCGGCGCCTGTGCCTGGTGACGGCCGTAGATGTGACCAAGCAGAAGCAGCTCGAAGGCATTTTGCGGGACACGGAGACAAAGTACCACACTTTGGTGGAGCAAGCGCCCTTCGGTGTGGCCCTGCTGCTGGTGGAGCCCTTGCAGGCACTCATCGTCAACGCTGCGCTGGCCGACATATTCGGTTGTCCCAAGGAGGGACTGATGGGCATGGGACAAGAGGAGATCCTGTCTCGTGTCCACGCGGACGACCAGCGGGGCGTGCGGCAGTTCATACGCCAGGTGCGTCACAACAGCTGTGCTGACCGATGCGCCATTGTCCGCCTGTTCGATGAGCACGGTGTCATCCGCCATGTGGAGTTCCGCACCAGACGGATCACCCTGGGCGGCACACCTTTGCTGCAGGTGACCGCCATGGACTTGACGGAAAAGATGCAGCGGGAGAAGGCCTTGCGGGAGAGCGAAGAGCGCTACCGCGCCGGGGTCGAGGACCAGACAGAGTTCATCTGTCGACGCGCCGCTGATGGCACAATTCTCTTTGTCAACGAGGCCTATTGCCGCTACTTCGACAAGCGAGCCGAGGAGCTGATTGGCACCACCTTCCTGCCCGCCATGCCGCACGAGCACCTCAAGGCTGTTAAGGACCATTTTCGTGCCTTGCGTCCCTCGCGGCCGACGCTCACACATGAGCACCTCGTGCTGGACGCCCGCGGCGAGCAGCGGTGGACGCAGTGGCGGGTCCGCGCATTCTTCGATCGGAATGGCCGCCTAAAGGAAGTGCAATCGGTGGGCCGCGACGTCACCGAGCGCAAGCGCGCGGAGCGGAGCGCTAAGGAACAGGCTGAAGACCTGGCGCTGGTGGCGGCCATCAACGCCGCCGTTGCCGCGGGCGCAGGATTGCAGCGCGTCCTCCGCATCTGCGCCCAGGGGCTTGTAAGACTCTTCGGCTGCAAACTGACCGCCATCTTCGTCCTCAGCGAGGATGGACGATACCTCCTTTGGGACAAACGCTCCCTAAGCCGCACTCAAGCAAGGCAGATCCAAGAGACCATAGGCATGTCCATCCCCGCGGTGAAGGTCGATCTCCAGAGCTCTAAAATCCTCCGAGCCGCCTTGTTTGGGGACGGCCCTCAAGTGCTGGCTGATGTTCGTTCCGTGGAACAGGCCATGGAGGAGCGTGCGCAAGGGGCCGTGCCGAGGAGGGTCTTTCCAAACCTGCGGACAGTTCTGGGAATGCTCCCACTCATCAACATACCCCTTGCGTGCGGGAGCGAACGGATTGGGATATTGGGGATCGCCCGCGGGTCCGCCTTCAGCGATACGGAGGTGAAGCGCCTCCAGGACCTGGCCGGAACACTTGCCCTCGCCGTGAAGCACGAAAGGCTCGAACACTCTTTGCACCAGAATGCCGAACTTCTGCGCCATCTGGCCGAAAACATGAACGAAGGTTTGGCCATCATTGAACGTGACAGAGTGCTCTTTGCGAACCCCCGGTTGCGAGAGATCTTTGGCTGCAGCGACATCGAGCTAACCCCCGCACTATTTTTGGAGCGCGCAGCACCAGAGGAACGGACCCACCTGAGAGAACTGGCTGAGGAAGCCGAAAGGACGGGTTGGCGGCATTACGAGGCCGAATATTGGATCGCCCTGGAGAATGGCAAACGGCGTTTTGTTCGCGTTCGCCACGTGTTCCCTTCCGGGCAAGCAAAGAGGCGTTACTTGATCGCCAGCGACATCACGGAACATCGCCTGGCTGATGAAGAGCGAGAACATCTAATTGGCGAATTGCTGCGAAGTCTGAGCGATGTCAAAACTCTGAGCGGCCTTCTCCCCATCTGCCCATCGTGCAAGAAGATACGGGACGACAGAGGTTACTGGCACCAGGTGGAGGCCTACCTTGGCACACACACTCCGGCGCAATTGCGTCACTCCTTGTGCCCCACCTGTGCCCGCCAGGCGCGGCCCAGCGACACAAAGGAGAGTGAACGGGCAGGGAAAACACCGCCGCATAAACGCACACGTCGATCCATTCGTACGGATGGGCAATGAGTGAGAAGCTGATCACCACCAATCGTAAGGCTAGGCACGACTACGTCATCCTTGAGACGTTCGAGGCCGGGATTGCCCTACAGGGGACCGAAGTCAAGTCCCTGCGGGAAGGGCGAGCAAACTTGAAGGACAGCTACGCGGCCATAAAGGATGGCGAAGTGTGGCTCTACCACGCGCACATCAGTCCTTACGACTATGGGAACGTGTACAATCACGACCCGCTCCGCCCGCGCAAGTTGCTGCTCCATCGCCAGGAGATCCGCCGCCTTGCCGGCAAAGTGCAGGAACGTGGCCTCACACTGGTGCCCTTGCGCATGTATTTCAAGAAGGGGCGGGCCAAGGTGGAGTTGGCCCTGGCGCGGGGCAAACGTCAATACGATCGTCGCCAGGACATCGCCCGTCGCGATGCAGCACGGGATACGGAGAGGGAACTGAAGGATAAGTATCGCCTCAAGCTCTGACAGACGAGGTTGGGATGGGAGCGACAGAGATCAGGAACGCCTATGAGGTGCTAAAGCAACGTGGCTTTGTGGCCCAAGTGACCGATGATCGTGCGGTGAGCGAGCTCTTTGCCACCGGACCCGTGACCTGCTACATCGGATTTGACCCCACAGCTGACAGCCTGCACGTGGGCAGCCTCATGCCTATCATGGCATTGGTGCACGTGCGGCGCTCTGGCCACCGCCCCATCGCGGTCATCGGTGGCGGGACGGCCATGGTCGGCGATCCCAGCGGCAAGACCGAAATGCGCCAGATGCTGAGCAGAGAGCGCATCCAGGCAAACGGACAGGCGATCCGCGCCCAGCTGGATCGCTACCTTCACTTCGACAACAGCGCTGCCCTGGCGGTGGACAACTACGAGTGGTTGGCCCCGCTCAACTACATCGACTTTCTCCGCGACATCGGCCGGCACTTTAGCGTCAACCGGATGCTGACAGCTGAGGCCTACCGCCTGCGCTTGGAGAGCGGATTGTCGTTTATTGAGTTCAACTATCAGATCTTGCAGGCCTATGACTTCCTTGTGCTCTACCGTCGCTACGGGTGTACGGTGCAAATGGGCGGCGACGACCAGTGGGGGAATATCTTGGCCGGAGTGGACCTGATTCGGCGGCTAGAGTCGGGTCAGGCCGAGGGTGTCACCTTTCCGCTGGTCACCACTGCCTCGGGCGAGAAGATGGGCAAGACAGCCAGAGGCGCAGTCTGGCTGGACGCCCGCAAGACCTCACCCTACGACTTCTACCAGTACTGGGTTAATGTAGACGACCGCGATGTGGAGCGCTTCTTGGCCTACTTCACGCTGCTGCCGATGGAAGAGATTGCCCAGGTGCGCAGGCTAGTGGGCGCAGACTTGAACCTGTGCAAAGTCGTGCTCGCCTACGAAGCGACAAAGATCACCCATGGTGAGGAAGAAGCGGTGCGCGCCTTCGCTGCGGCTTCGAGCGCCTTTGGCCGACGGATCATCCCGCCTGAGCTGCTTCCCTCCAGCAGTGTGCCCCGAGGCAAGGAGGTTGCCTCGGAAGAGGCTATCCCTACCAGTACCATCTCTCGCGAACGCGTGGAGCAAGGGATTTGGATCGTCGAGCTGCTTACCGAGGTGGGGCTGGCACGCACCCGGAGCGAAGCCCGGCGCCTCATCGAGCAGCGCGGGGCCTATTTGAACCAGGAACCCATCACGTCCGTGGACCTGCGCGTCGGCCACGAGCACTTTGCTGACAACACCCTCATGCTCCGCGCAGGCAAGAAGCGCTACCACCGTCTGGTCATGTCGTAGCGGCAGCGTGGAAGGGCTAGCCATGCGGGCAAAAATCGGCGACACCGCCATCGAGCTGCTCCCGGGGGACATCACCGAAATGGCAACTGATGCCATTGTCAATGCCGCCAACGAGAGGCTGGCACATGGCGGAGGGGTAGCTGGCGCGATCGTGCGCAAAGGGGGACCTGCCATCCAGGAGGAGAGCGACGCCTGGGTGCGCGCACACGGCTGCGTGCCCACAGGTAGCGCGGCCATCACCAGTGGAGGCGCTCTGAAGGCCCGTTTTGTCATCCACGCAGTGGGGCCGGTCATGGGCTCCGGCAACGAGGAGGAGAAGATTCGCCAAGCGACGCTGTCCAGCTTGCGGCTCGCCGAGGAACACAAACTCGCCAGCATCGCCTTCCCCGCCATCAGCACCGGCATCTTTGGCTGCCCCATGGAGCTGTGCGCACGGGCTATGCTCACTGCCGTGCGGGAACATCTGTCTGGCCCCACCGGTCTCAAGCACGTGGTGTTTTGCCTGTGGGACCAGAAGGCGCTCGCCACCTTCACCACCCAGCTGGAACAGCTGCTGAGCTAGCCCACCTCAGTGCGCCTCCTCCGCGTGCGTATCGGTGGTGGGTGTCGGCTGCCTGTGTCCCTGTGTCCCTGTGGTTCCCCCGGCGTTCTGTTGTACCTTTTTTTCCTCCGCTTGTTTCGCTTCTTGCTGTGCCTTGCGGTCTTTTTCTGCCTCGTCCACGTAGTTGAGCTTGAGTTCACTGATGACGCGGTCCAGGAAGCGGGTTTCCTCTTCGGTGAGGTTCCCCTTGGTCTTGGCTTTCAGCATGTCCAACATGTCTATGCTCACCTGGGCCTGCAGCAGGTCGCGTTCGATCTTGTCGGTGATGGGGTTCTTCAACTTGCCCATGTGCTGCATGGCGGCGGTATGGAACATCATGACCAGATTCACAAAGAGGGCGCCAAACATTTGCTCACGAGTGAACTGCTCGCCCATACCCTACCTCCTTTCCTGCTGCCGAATGCCAAGGACATGGTCTTCGTGCATTGTAACGACCCCATACTAATCAAAGGTTCCCAAGAACGCCTCAGCCGACGTCGGCAAGCCCGTACTTGCCGCGATAGTGCCTGAGATAGTAAGAACGAACCCCCTGATCTTCACTTGCAAGCAATTGTGGATCGCGTTCCACTAGGGCAAAGGCCTCCTCCCTGGCCTTGAGCAGAATCTCGAGGTCGTCCACCGGATTGGCGATTTTCAGTTCTGGCATGCCGTGTTGCTTGGTGCCGAAGAACTCGCCGGGGCCCCGGAGCCTCAGGTCCATCTCCGCGATCCGAAAGCCGTCGTTCACCGCGGTGATGGTGTCCAGGCGGGTGCGGGCCTCTTCCGAAAGCGGAGGATAGGCCAGGAGGATGCAGTACGATTGCTCTGCTCCCCTGCCCACACGTCCCCGCAGCTGGTGAAGCTGCGGCAGACCAAAGCGCTCCGCGTGCTCGATGACCATCACCGTAGCGTTGGGCACGTCCACGCCCACTTCGATGACCGTCGTGCTCACCAGCACGCGCAACTCCCCGCGCTTGAACTGGGTCATGATGCGGTCTTTGTCTTCCTGACGCATGCGGCCGTGGAGCAGCCCTATGGGCACGCCAGAGAAGAGCCCAGTGGCCAGCTCCTCATACCCTTCGGTGGCCGCCTTCAGGTCCATTTTCTCTGACTCCTCCACCAAGGGAAAGACCACATAGGCCTGCGTGCCGCCTGCAACCCTGTCGCGCAGCCACTGGTAGACTGCGGCACGCTTCTCGCCGGTGCGCCAATAGGTCTTGATAGGCTTGCGATCCTTTGGCAGCTCATCCAGCACACTGACGTCTAGGTCGCCGTAGACGGTGAGCGAAAGCGTGCGCGGGATGGGCGTGGCCGTCATGACCAACACATCCGGAGCCTGTCCTTTGCGCCGCAGCGTGGCCCGCTGCATCACGCCGAATCGGTGTTGCTCATCGATGACTACAAAACCCAGATTGGCAAGCTGCACTCCCTCCTGAATCAGCGCGTGCGTGCCCACAGTGATATCCACTTTGCCCTGGGCCACATCATCCAGCAGCTGCTGGCGCAGGCCCCGGCCCTGGCCACCGATGAGCAGCTCCACCCTCACGCCGAGGTCGCGCAGATAGTCGCGAATGGTCAGGTAGTGCTGCTCGGCCAGGATCTCTGTGGGGGCCATCAAGGCAGCCTGGTAGCCATTTTCCACGGCGATGAGCATGCTGGTGAGGGCGACGATGGTCTTGCCTGAACCCACATCGCCCTGCAGGAGTCTGTTCATCGGCTGCGGGCGACGCATGTCTTCGCGGATCTCGCGCAAGACCCTTTTCTGGGCGTCGGTGAGCTGGAACGGCAAGCGCTCCACCAGCTGTCGCGTCCTCTCGCCCACACGCGCGAAGGAGATCCCTGGCCCACTGGCGCCAAGGCGTTTCTTGCGCTGGGCAACCATGACCATCAGGTAGAAAAGCTCATCGAACTTGAGGCGGCGTTGCGCCTCAGCCAGTACCTTTTGGTCACGAGGGAAGTGGATGTTTTCCAGTGCCTCTCTGAGCGGCATCAGATTCTGTCTGGCGATGACCTCCTGCGGTAGGTTCTCCTCCACAGCGGGCAGGCAGGCATCCAAGGCATTGCGCAGGATGCGTCGGAACCCGCGGCTATCCAGCCCTTTGCGTGCCATGGCCTCTGAGGAGGGATAGAGTGGGATGATCGCGCCAGTATGCAGGGCATGGGGCTCGCCGCCTTCGGCCATGCGGTCGTACTCGGGGTGCACCATCTGCAGGCCGCGGAAGCTGGTCACCTTTCCGGAAAAAGCCACCCATTCTCCGGGCGAGAAGGCCTTGGCCAGGAACTCGACTCTGTTGAACCAGACCACATGCAGGAACCCAGTGGCATCGCCCACCAACGCCTCTGCACGGGGGCGACGGCCGTGCACTACCTGCACAGACTCCACCCTGGCCACCACTGTTGCGCTCATACCTGGACGAAGGTGAGCAATGGGAGTGATGGTGCTGCGGTCAAGGTAGCGGCGGGGGAAGTAGTAGAGCAGGTCCTCGACCGTGTGGACATTGACTGAGCGCAGCAGCGCCGCGCGTGCCTCGCCCACGCCGCGCACGTACTGTACCCCGGTGGCTGGCAAACGCACATGCTTGTCCACTGCCCTGTCAGCGCCAGACATGGGAGCAGCCGAGTTGTCTCCTCACCAACGGAACAGCACTGTGTACTGGAGTGTGGCCTCGCCTTCTGCCTTCACCGGGACGTCGAATTCTAGCGTCCGCGCATCCTTCTTGCGGTGTGGGTGAGAGCTCTTGCGCACTTCCCACTCCCCCCACACGTGCTCTACCACTGTGAGGACAACGCTCTCCTTCTTGTGGTTGCGGATGACCACCTGCCAGCTGTCCTCCCGGCTCCTGTCGCCCAATTTGCGGGTCTCCGTCTGCTGGCGCTCCACAACGATGTCGAAGGCGTTACCCATGTAGATGCGCACACATTCATCCTTGGGAGTGTGGTCGATCCAATCCTCACCGATAAACTCTAAGGCCTGGTCACCGGCTTCCTTGTACACGCGGACTTTGCCCTTTGGCAGCGGCAGACCAAGTCCCTGCTGGGCGCTGTTGAAGAACTCCAGGCTCACGCGCACCTTTTCACCCAGACGCGGGTCGAAGAGGTAAAGTCTTTTGCAAGGAGTGGTGGCCGGGGGAAAGAGCGCGAGCTGTTTGGTCTCGCGGTCGCGAATCGTGGTCTTACGGGGCAGGGTGTACAGGTGGTACTCAAAGAACTCCTCCTCGCGAAAATGGGTGTCTTTGGAAAGGGCAAGGACTGCGCGAGCCTCAGGCAGGCCCACCTCTGGACGGGCCTCCGCGCGGTGCACCTCTCCTGCGACTAGCTTCAGCGTGGCCTGCTCGTAGGTTGCCCCGCTGTTGTTCTCGATGGAAACCCAACCAGCGAGCTCAAGCAGCGAATCGCTCTGTTTGCTCACCCCCACATACTCAGCGTGCCAACGCATGCCGCCGGTGAGGTAGCTCAGCTCCACCTTGTGCGCTCCCTGCTTCTTGTTGTCCACCAGCCACACAAGGGTCGGCCTCAGGATCAATCCGGCGGGCAGGGAAGGAAAACTGATCGTCTCGATGGCGGAACGGGAGACAACCTCCACCTGTCCACCTGGCCGCTGCAGGATAGCGTCACCTGCGCCGCTGAGGAGCTGCCCGGTGAAGGAGCGGCCGTCTCTGGTGGTGACCACGATCTCCTGGCCCACGTATTTCAACAACAGGCGCTCGGTCCCCACAAGGTCATACTGAAAGTTTTGCTCCAGAATCTCCACGGCCTCCGGCGCAGTCAGGGACTTGAAATGGACGGAGGTCGGGTCGATCTCCGAGGCCACATCGACAAGGCTGAGCTCCTGAGTCCCTTTGTCGAGTGTCAGGGCGCGCACCTCGCGGATGAGTGCGCGGTCGTCATTGTACACGGTCACTGCCGTGGACAGCCTCTGCTGGGCCAATACGCCGCCCGCATGTGCTAAGGCAGTCACGGTCACCAGGACCCACGTGGCTCTCATCGTCATCATCCTCCATGCTGAGGCAAGTGCCTGGCGTGCATCTACCCCAAGTTGCTCAGGCACACCTGGAGACGCGTCAGTCGCTCTTCGAAATCGCTCTTCTTCTGTCGTTCCCGTGCCACCACTTCTTCCCCGGCCCGGGCCAAGAAGTCCCTGTTGTTCAGCCTGCTGTTCAAGGTGCGCAGCTGCCCTTCCACTCGTTCGATCTCCTTGCGGAGGCGCGACCTTTCCAGCTCCAGATCGATGATCCCTTCCAGCGGGACGAACAGCGACATGTTGCCGACCACCGCGCCGGCAGCAGCACGCGGTCGCTCCCCGCCGAAGCGCAGATTCGTCACCCGCGCCAACCGCTGGAAGTAGTGCAGGCTCGCCCGCAAGAGGCTCTCCTGCTCCGCATCCGCCCCTTCCACGATCAGCTCCACCTGGGCCTGAGGTGGCACGCGCATCTCGCCACGAATATTGCGCACGGCATTGGTGACCTCCTGCACCAGAGAGATCTCCTCCTCGGCCTGTGCGTCGGCTGCCACCTCCTCAGGTCTGGGGTAAGATTGCACCATGATGCTTGGGACCCCCTGAACGCGCCTGCACCGCTCCGGTAACGCCTGCCAGATCTCTTCGGTGATGAAAGGCATGAAGGGGTGGGCAAGGCGCAGAATCCGTTCTAAAACTCCGACGGCCACCGACAGCGTCACCGCTCGGCGCCTGGGCGCAGCATCCGCATCGAGGTATTCCTTGGAAAACTCCAGATACCAGTCGCAGTACTCGCCCCAGACAAAGCGGTGCGTGATGCGCGTGGCATCGTTGAAACGGAACTCTGCCAGCGCGTTGCGCACGTTCTCCACCGCGGCGCGCAGTCTGCTCAAGATCCAGCGGTCTGCCTGCACCAGCTCCGTCGGATCGATCTCTTCCAGCAGCAGCGGCTCCTCCCCCGCGCGGAGATTCATCAGTACGAAGCGGGCAGCGTTCCACAGCTTGTTCGCGAACTTTTGCCCAAACTCCACCAGGGTGTGATCGAACCTGATGCTGCCCCCAACAGGGGTCAGGTAGACCATGGACATGCGCAAGGCATCGGCTCCGTAAGCCGGCACTCCCTTGGCGTAAGACGGGTTCTTCTGGGCAAACTCTGCCATCTCCTGGGGGCTGGCGCCGTCGATGAGCCAGAGGGGATCGGGCGAATTGCCCAGAGACTTGGACATCTTTCGCCCGGAGGGGTCACGCACCAGGCTATGAAAATAGACATCGCGGAAAGGAATCTCCCCCATGAACTCCAGCGAGGCCATAATCATCCTGGCCACCCAGAAGAAGATAATGTCGGGCCCAGTGACTAGGGTGTCGCCCGGGAAAAAGACCTCAAGATCGCGCGTCTGCTCGGGCCAACCCAACGTGCTAAAGGGCCACAGCCACGAGGAAAACCACGTGTCCAGTACGTCCGCATCTTGCCGCAACGCCGTGCTGCCACACTCGGGGCACGAGTGGGGTTCACTCCTGCTGACCACCATATGCTGGTGCTCGCAGTACCAGGCGGGGATGCGGTGCCCCCACCAGATCTGCCGGCTGATGCACCAGTCGCGCACGTTCTCCAGCCACCGGAAGTAGGTCGCCTCGAACTGTGCCGGATGAAAACGGATTCGACCCTCTTTGACCACGCGCATGGCCGGCTCGGCCAGAGGTTTCATGCGCACAAACCACTGAATCGACAGCGTGGGTTCCAGCACGGTGTCGCAGCGATAGCAGTGCGGAATCGGCGTGATCTGCTCCTCCACGCCCCGCAGCAGACCCTGCCGCTCCAGGTCATGGAGCACGCGTTCTCGCGCCTCCAGGCGGTCAAGACCACGGTATGGGCCAGCCTCCTCGGTCATCTTGCCGTCCTGGTCGATCACCACCACCTGGGGCAGATTGTGCCGTATGCCCACCTGGAAGTCGTCAAAATCGTGGGCTGGGGTAATCTTGACCGCGCCACTACCCTTTTCCGGATCGGCGTGCGAGTCGGCAATGATCGGGATGCGGCGGTTCAGCAGAGGAAGGATCGCCGGGCGCCCCACAAGCTTCTGAAAGCGCGGGTCCGCAGGGTGCACGGCCACGGCAGTGTCGCCCAGCATGGTCTCCGGACGTGTGGTGGCCACCACAATCTCCCCCTCACCATCGGCAAGAGGGTAGGCAATTGACCAGAGTTTGCCCGGGACCTCCTTGGTCGGAGATTCTTCGTCCGAAAGGGCCGTCTTGCAGCGTGGACACCAGTTGATCAGGGCGCGGTCCCGGTACACCAGTCCCTTCTCGTAAAGCCTGACAAAAACCTCCCGCACAGCGGCACTCAGGCCTTCGTCCATGGTGAAGCGCTCGCGCTCCCAGTCGCAAGAGGCGCCAAGCCGGCGGAGCTGCTCCAGAATGATGCCGCCGTACTTCTTTTTCCATTCCCAGACCCGCGCCAGGAAGCGCTCCCTACCCAGATCGAAGCGGGTCAGCCCCTCACTGGCCAGCATCTTCTCCACCCTGTTCTGAGTGGCAATGCCCGCGTGATCAGTCCCGGGCAGCCACAGGCACTCAAAGCCCTCCATGCGCTTCCAACGGATGAGGATATCCTGGATGGTATTGTTGATCACATGGCCCAGCGTTAACATCCCAGTGACATTGGGCGGAGGTATCGTAATCACATAGGGCTTCTTGGGCGAGTCAGCATTCGCATGGAACAACCGGTGTTGCTCCCAGAAGCTGTACCACTTGACCTCGACCTCTTTTGGATTGTAGACTTTGCTCAGTTGCTGTCCAGTCATCGTTTCTCCATGCTGTTCAAGCTGTGTACGCCAGATCACTCCTGCAGAGCTAGGCTAAAGGCTGTAGTCAGTTTGAGGATGTCCCTGTTGGCTTTGTCCAAGCGCGTTGCCAACGCCGAGGCGATGTTGCGCATCAGAGAGAACCCCAGCTTTGGGTCTTGCTCGCAGAGCACCAGGCAACGGCTGCGCCGAAGAACGCCGAGTGTGCACCTGGTGACTGTCTTGACAGTGGCCGTGCGTTGGTGGTCGGAGCCAAGTAGGGCCACCTCGCCAAAAAAGGGCGCCTGGGCAGCCCACATGCGGTCCAAGGCCTTGTCCCGAGCCTCCACATTGCCCCGGGCAACCACGAGCGTCAGCGTCTTGGAGACCTCCACTTCTCCGTCCAGGACCAGATAGAGCGCATCGCCTGTCTCGCCTTCCTGGACGATGACCTCATCTGCAGGGCATTGGCGCAGCTCGAGGATGCCCCACAGGCGTTGCAGCTGTTCGTCACGGAGGCCCGCGAAGATGGAGAAGCGCCGCAACTGCCCAAATGTGCCCCGGGCCTCGGAGGCCTGGTTGCGCGCCATCTCACCCCTCCTGCGCTGGTGTGATCATTACCGCCACATCGCGCTCTTGAATGACGTAATAATCCGGCGGGTTCAGGTTGACTTCCACTCGCGGCCCTCTGCTCAGACCCTTGCCCGCGGCCTCGAGCTTGCGGCGGATAAAATCGTCGATCGCCGAGTAGTCGCCGGCGAGCACTTCCTCCAGACTCAAGCGCTGTTCCTCGCGGACAAACCCCAGCAGCAGGGCCCCTCTGGCCAGGCGCAGGTGCCGTGCCAAGTCGGCAAAAGTCTTGCCCACAAATCCGCTCGGCACGGGCTGACGGCTGAGCTTCATGCCTCCCCGTTCAGCCAAGAGGGAGTCAAGCATCTCCGGCACTCCGGGGGAGGCCACGTGTGCGGCCAAGAAGAAGCTCCCGTGCGCATCCCCCACCACGATGCGGTCGGCATTGGCTCGGCGCAAATGCGCCTCGTTCTGCGCATCCACGATGTAGGCGAGCACCTTGACCTGGGGCGCTAGGGCCTTGATCGTGAGCGTGGCTAAGATCGTGTGCTCGTCCGGCGACGCGTGGGCGCCCGCAAGGGTGTCCGGCACCAGCACGGCCGCATGAGCCGCTTCCACATTGGCCCGCCGCAGAACGGCCTCGTCCGCGCAATCGCCGCGGACGAATTTGATCGCCAGCTCACGGTGGCGGAGCAGAAGGTTCTCCACCTGTTCTTCCTGCAATTCGTTGACCAGCACCACGGTGCGGCCATGGACGATTAGGTCATCCCGGAGGCGCTGCAGCAGCTCCTCGACGTGCCGCGACCAGCCGCAGATGAGCAAGTGGTTACGCACCCGTACCTTTTGCAATCCCTTGGCCTCCCTCATTCTCCTCGTCACGAGCGCCGACGAGATGGTTCCAGTCAAAAGACTGATCACCGCCACTCCAGAGAACATCACCATGACCCCAACCAGGCGGCCAAGGGGGGTGATGGGCACACGGTCACCATAGCCAACGGTCATCATGGTGACCACGGTCCACCACATCGCGTCCTCAAGAGTGCTCAACCCGCTGTTACGGCCTCTTTCGGCCGCCAGGGCCAAGACGCCCCCGACCAGGGCGAGGCCTGCCACCAAGAGCACTACCCTGATAGCTACCCTGCGTCGCAGGGCGTAGAGCCAAAGACGGAGCCGTCGCTTGCTGCCCACGGTTGAGAGCCTCCTCTCCTCGCCGGTGATGCCTAAATATAACAAAACCCTGGCAACAATTCAACCTAATTGCAGCCATTGCATGGGAGACAGTGCATCGACGCCCGCCTGGTGCCCGATGGGCACGGGACCGAAGGGAGAACCCGCTTTTCACTCTTCAACCAGCACAGGACCCCGCACCTGTCACTTGGGAAGTTGTTGGCCGCCATGCCGCCACTTGAGCGGCTTCGCCTGCACCACGTGGGCTGCGCACATTGCGACCGGCTCACCACGGCATACGAGCCGCTGCGGTCTGATCTTCGGGGGGTCTAGCGAACAAAGAAGCGATGTTCAGCCCGAGCCGTGTTACCGCTTCTGTCGGTGATCACCGCGGTTACCCGGTGTGGCCCCTTCTGCAACGGCGTACGAGGGACGAAGAAGGCGCAACGGCGCGGTGGGTCATATTCAGCGATAACTCTGCGCCCCTCGAGCAGGAGCTGTACGTTGTCTTCGCCTCCGATACCAGAGAGCTTATCATAGAATTCCACCCTGAGCGTAGGTTGATCTGTTGCGACGGTCTCCCCCTGAGCAGGACGCAATGCGACGATGACCGGCGCCACCGAATCCCTCACCACCGCGAAAGTGCCCAGCCGCGAAATCGAGCACCGGAGCTCTTTGCCCTGCGCCTGGAGCTGGTTGCCCACAAAGGACAAGATGCCACCTCCCCCTACGGCGTAGATGGCCAACTGCTCAGGTTGCGTTTGGGCTTCCTCGAGGCTAATGGTCAACCACCCACGCCCTTTGAGCGGCACGTCCCTGGGTTCGATGCGATAAGCCTTGCCCACGGCCGGCACGCCTGGCCTGGGCATCACAGCCAACTCTTCCGCTCGCGCGTAGAGCTGCCGGTACACCGCACCACCCTCGAAACGCACGGTGCAGCGGCCATCTGCCGAACGCACGACGCCCCCGCGTTCTGGGCTCACCGGCCACAGCTCTGCCGAGGTCCCTCCCCACAGCGTATCACCGCTGGTCGCATACCCCTCCGCCTCAACAAAGAGCGTGCTCTTGTGGCGCTCCTGGACGGGCAGGGCAGCCACATAGAGGTGCGGCCCGATCGGCCACGAGCTTAGGTCCACCACCTCTTCTCGGCCCAGCCACGCCCTCAGGTGCGGCGCCTCTGTGAGTGGCACCGGCGACCTGACTACCAGGCGCACATAGTCATCATAGAAATCCTGCTCGATTGCCAAAGTCTGTCGGCCTCGCGCTCCCCCGCGGCCGGGGAAACTCGTGAGGCCTTCCTCCTTCGCGACGCTGTCCGCGCGGCTCACGAACACCACGGTTGCTACCGACGTGTCCTCAGCCCAGGGACCCTGCAACTCGCCCTCGAGTGAGTCCGCATCCGGCAAGAGCTCACGCGAAGCCAGAACCAGAGAAGCCGGGGTCGCGCGCCCTGTTGGCGGGGCCACCACGATGGCAAAGGACAGAACGGCAATGTTCCCAGCATAGTCACGGGCCTCGATGATAATCTCGTGCCGACCAGCGCCCAGAGACAGGTCCCCGGGATCGCTTTCCACCCCGCACACAAGAACTCCCGCCGAGGGAAAAGGCGAGCGATAGAAGCGGAGGCTGTTGCTGGGGTCGCGGAACAGACGCTGAAAATCACCGTAGCCGCGCGCTTCCAGGCGAAACTCCCGGTCCAGCACCATCTTCCGGCTTTGCTCATAGCAGAACCGCTGGTATTCGCTGCGAAAGGCCTCCTTTCCGTCGACAACCAAGCGCAGCGAATAGACCGAGAAGCGGTTTGCCGCACCGTCGGCCTGGTCAAAACACGACACTGCCAACCCAACTCGCCCCCAAACCTCAGGTGTGTCAGGCAACGCGAAGCGGCCACCCGAAAGCGCTTGCACCGAACGGACAAGGGGGCGGAGATCACTTTCCACTCGACTGTGCACATCCATGGGCATGAGGGCAAGGCGGCGGACCACAGGGGCGCGGGTGTCCTGCACCGGCAGCCCGAAGAGCAACGGGTTCAACGGACAGTTGTAGCGGTCGCGCAACTCGAAATGCAGGTGGGGCGCCGAAGTGCCACTTTGCCCAGTGTAGGCAATCACCTCTCTCTTCTTCACCTGAAACTCGCCAGGACGAAAGTTGAGCTCGACACTGAACCTTCCTCGCCTTTCCTGCTCGGCATACACTCGCTCCTCGATCCCTTCGCTGAAGCGCAAGAGGTGGGCGTAGACGGCCGTCTCGCCAGTGTCCAGCACCTGATACAGCGCCCTGCCATAGCCGACCGGCGACACGCTAGCGCGTGCGATGTACCCCGGGCGGACCGCAAACACCCTGTAGCCCACCGCTCCATTCGTCTTGATGTCGATTCCGGCATGGAAACGACCCGGGCGGTACTCACAAAAAGAAGAAGTGAGGAGTTTGCTGGCATCCGTGGGCCAATGCAAAGTCTGTCCGCTGCACACGCTCCAGGTCACCAGCACCACAGCTGCGCCAAGCGTCTTCCTGCTCATCTTCCGCAAAGTTCCTACCCTCTCAACAAACAAGAGCTAACCCTCCCTTGCCGTTGCATCCGCGTCCCGAGAATGCAACGAGTCCAGCACTTGGGCGAACTGCTGGGCGAGATGGCGCCGTTCGAACTGCAGGAGAGAAGTGCCACCTGCCTTGTGTACCCGAAGGGGGTGAAACAGGAGCTCCTCCAGAGCCTGTTCAATCGCCTCCGGCGTGTCCTGGCATACTGCCGCGTGCGGCGCATGGCTGCGCAGGAGCTCGATGGTCTCGCCTGGCGGGGCCACTGCCAGGATGGGCTTGCCTGCCCGCAGGTATTCAAAGACCTTTCCCGGCACCACATCTTGTGAGGTAGTCCCTGTCAGCAAAAGTACCAAGACATCCGCCGACTGCAAGCGCTCCACCGCGGTACGATGTTCCACGTACCCGGTCACCTCCACCACTTCCTGCAACCCGAGACCCGAAACCAAACCGTACAGGTCCACGTCGACCGTCGCGCCCACGAAAACCAGGCGCAGATCAGGGGCACCCAAGTGATGGCGCCGCATGACCGCCGCACACGCGTTCAGATAGTTCGACGGATCAGCAAGTCTGCCCAGGCTTCCGCAGTAGACAAGCTGCCTGGCCTGGCCTGCTGTACGCGGCTGTGGGTAAAAATCCTCTTCGTCATACCCGTTAGGGATGACCGCCGGGACCACATCGTGCCGCCGCGATTTCCTTCGCAGGCTGGCAGCCAGGGCATGCGACACGCACACGACTCTGTCTGCATGCCGGAGAACGAGTCGTTCCAGGCATCTGTTTAGCGCCCGATGTAGACCTGTGGGCGACACATCAAGATGCCCCCCTGTCCACTGATCGCGGAAATCTGCCAGCCACCGGCACCCGCGCAGAGCGCGAAGAAAAAAGCCCGCCAAATGCGCAGAGGGCGGAGGCGACGTGGTTACCAACACGTGCACCCGTTCGCGCGTCATGAGGCGCCAAGCTCTCAGAAAGGCGAAAGGCACCCAGAGAATCTTGGCGTCGGGTACAAACAGCCATCTGGCCAACCTGTCGTACCGCCTCCAGAGCACAGCGATGCTCGCCCTCCCCCCTGCGCTGGGCCCGTGGTACCTTCTCTTGGCCAGATACACCAGACGTTGGGGGTCCAATGAGCCAGTTCTCTCCACTTGTGCCTGCGCCACCTCATTTGTCAAGGACCAGTCTTTGGCGAAATAGGCGGTTTCTTTGACCGTGACCACCACCGGCTCCCAGCCAAAAGCCGGCAGATACTTGACGAATTTCGCGGCCCGCTGCACTCCTCCCATCCCCATGGGAGGAAAGTAGTAGGCGAGCATGAGCACCTTCTTCCTGTCCCTTTCAGCCATGGCGCCAACGCAACCTGACCTTCTCCAGCGCCTTCGCCCCTGCCCAGCGCAGCGCAATGCTTGGGCTGTTAAGATAGTGCTGCCAGCGCGCGCCCCAGTCCCGAAAAGCAGCCTGGCCCGTGAGCTTGAAAAGGACATCCATGAGTCGGACATGGATGCGCTGATACATGCGCGAGGCCAGCCGGCGCGTGGGATGCAGGTCATACAGCGTCCACCAGCCCAGGTCGTAACGCCACAGGTTTTCGCTCAATCCAGCCACTGCCTCTTCGTACAGCCCTCTGGCCTGCACCTCACCTGTGACTTGCCAATAGTCATACACTCCCAAAAGGGCAAAGATGTGTCCGTTCAACACATGTGGCGGCGGCGTCGTGGGGAACTCCTCAAACACCGGGCTGCCATCAGGGAAGGCCCCCACGACACCTCCTTGTGAGAGCGGCAGCCAAAAGGCACCCAGCGCCCTGCTAGCACTCCGTGCGTAGAACTCGTTGCCCTCCAGCAACCACATCCGCAGGAGCAAAGAGATCCCCTCGCCCTGGGCCATAGCGGAGATCCACGGGGCCTTGGGGCCATAGAAGGGCAGGTCAAAGCGAAAGATCCATCCGCCCGTCCCACCGTGCCACTCCTCGCAGTGTGCCACGAGCCAATCCGCTGCCTGACGCGCCTCACTCAGCGAGCTCGCCTGGCCGAGCCGTGCCCATTTGGTGAGGCGATCCAACCCATACTGGGCCACGGTGATGGGATTGTATTGCCAACCGGTGGCGCCCCCATAGTCTACCTGAGGGATGCCCTGCGCGTCAAATCGGTATTCGCCAAAGTCCTCGAAACCGGCGAAATCGAAGTAATAGGCAATGGGTATGGGGAACTGGCCCGATGTCTCATGCGCGGTCATGGATACGGGTCGTTGGTTCGTCGATACGGCAACGGGGAGTGCATCACTCCCCGCCATACCTGGGTGCGCGGCCTCTGCGCCTGGCCACGGTCACTCCCTCGCGGTACTCAAGAGAGGGCGCCGGGCCCCGGTGTAGCTTAGGCGATTTCCACGCGGCTCTGATCGCCAATCATGAAACGATGGGTCTTGGGAATGCCGTTGGCGCACACCACCTCGGCGTGATAACCCAACAGGCTGCTTTCGATGCGGATGCCCACATCCAGGATCCGGCAGTGGGACATGACGATGCTGAATTCCACCTCACTGTTGCGAATAATGCAGTCGTCCTGGATGGAGGTGAAGGGGCCGATGTAGCTGTTCTCAATGATGGTGCGCTTGCCGATGATCGCAGGCCCGCGGATGTGACTGCCAATGATGCGCGCCCCAGCGTCGATAGTCACCGCCCCTGCCACATGGGAAGCATCATCAACACTCCCCTCGATGCGCGGCTCCAGGTGTTCCAGCACCAGCCTGTTGGCCTCAAGTATGTCCTGCGGCTTGCCCGTGTCCTTCCACCAACCAGTAATTTCGGAGTAGGTGACTTTGTAGCCCTTCTCCAGCAGGTACTGATGCGCATCGGAAATCTCCAGCTCGCCCCTGGCGCTGGGCCGAATGCTGTTGACCGCCTCGAAGATGCAGCTATCGTAGATGTAGATGCCGGCCACCGCATATTGGCTCTTCGGCACCTTTGGCTTTTCTTCGATGCGCACGATGCGGCCGTCCTTTATTTCCGGTACGCCGAAACGCTCCGGGTCTTTGACCCGCGCCAATGTCAAGTGGCAATTGGACTGCTGCCGCTTAAACTCTTCTATGAAGCGCCTGATACCCCCAACCACCATGTTGTCCCCCAAGTAGAAGACGAACGGCTCGTCCCCAATAAAGTCCTGCGAGATCTTCACCACGTGCGCCAAGCCCAGCGGGGCCTCCTGCGGGATGTAGGTGACCCTAATCCCCCAACGGGACCCGTCACCGACCGCCTCCCGCACCTCCAGGCCCTCGGCGTTGGTGACGATCCCGACCTCCTTGATGCCTGCCTCGGCCACAAACTCCAGCGCATTGAAGAGAATCGGCTTGTTCGCAATGGGCAGAAGATGCTTGTTCTGCGTGTGGGTGAGCGGGCGAAGCCGCGTTCCTCTGCCCCCGCTGGTGATGAGTGCCTTCATTGGTTACTTCCTCGCACTGGTGACGTTTCGAGACCCAAACCCCGAGGGTTCATATACGGACATACACCACACTCGGCGGACACCAAGTTCTCCCCCCTGGACAGCACCTTGCCCCCGCGATGCAGCCGCGCAAAGCCAGCCCTCGCTCCACCAGCCAGCGCGGCAAGCTGTGCATCGATCCCCTTTTCTGCGCTGTCTGGTGGGCAACGCACCGTTCTACCCAATTGAGCGCTTCGCCAGAGCAGCATCGATGGCGTTGTTGGCCAATACGTCTGCGCGCTTGTTTTCCTCGCGCCCCACATCTTCGATAATGAAGCGCTGGAACTTGGCCGCCAGTTCCTTGGCCCGTTGGTGTAGCGGCACCAGACTCCCGTTCTTTACCCGAAAGTCTCCTTTCATCTGCCTCGCCACCAGCGTGCTATCGGTGCGCACGTGCACCGACTGCGCGCGCAATTCGAGCGCTTTCTCCAGGGCAAGCTCCAAGGCCCGATATTCGGCAACGTTGTTGGTACATTCGCCCAGGTAGACGCTCACCTCTGCGCGTACCACCCCGTTCGAGTCCATAAGCACCGCGCCTGCGCCAGCCGGTCCGGGATTGCCCCGAGCAGCACCATCAATGAACACGACCATTTCTGCGGCAGGTGAATGGCTCGCGAGAAGTGCTTCAATGTTGCTAAGTAATTCCTGCACCCGGGAAGCCGTCACTTTCAGGCGCGTCGCAAGCTCCTCCACGGGTAGCAGCGCGCAAAGGGCGCGATAGAGTTCTAGGTCACTGACTCCCGCGTTCACACTTTGTCCTTATGTTTTTCTGGCCCATGGGAGCGGAACATGGCCGCCCCACTGCGCAAGGCAATCAGGGCAAAGATCACCACGAGCACGATGTCACGAGTGTCGGCCAGGAGCAGCGTGTACACCAGCCCCAAGCTCGAGGAGATGGGAATCGGTAATGCCTCAAAAGTCCTGGTGCCAGCCACAGCCACCTCCACCTTGTCTTCGCCAGACCTCGCATAGCACTTGAAGCCTCGCAACAGCTTGCCCATGTCCTCCTGCAGCTCGGAGCTCGTCACTCACGCCAGCTCCAGCGCGACCACTCGCCGCAGACTCAAAACAGCACCATGAGCAGCCGCGGAATGAGATAGGCCACTACGAACAGCCCGTAAAGCACCGCCATGCTCACCACAGAGAAGGTCAGGATCTTCTCATCGGGACACCTCACCAATATCGGAATGCCCACGTAGAGCAGGTAGAGGGCGTAGAAGGCAATGATGAAAGTCAGTCCGGAAAGCCACGGAAGGAGCAGGAACACGCTGCCCAGGTAGGCCGGCGTCAGGGAAAAGGCAGAAAGTCGCAAAAAGTCGGGTGGTTCGGCCTGTGCTTCCATACGGCTGGCAATCGCCTGAAAGATCTGAGCCGCCAGCCTCACGATGGCCAAACACAGGGCGTAGAAGATGCCAGTACTGAGAAAGTGGATCCATACCCTTCCCTGGCTGAAGAAGAACCGGAAGTAGAAGGCCAATGCCGGAGCAAGAGCGAGCGCCGCCACATACTTGGCCATAATCTCGGCATCGCTCAGTGACTCGCCCTTGATTTCTTCCCAGGTCGAACGAGTCTCGAACAAGATGTCCCTGGCTCGTGTCAAGGTCCAGCGCATGGTATGTCCCTCACCCACTCCTTTGAGCAATCCTGTCCTGTTCAGGTTTTTGTCAAAACGTTCTCACTACCCAATAGCGCCCGAAGAGCCTGTAAGAGGCCGGCTGCCGGCGTCACCTTCGCCTTGGTGCCCAAAATCATCGGCTCCTTTCCGTTCCGCGTGGAGAGCTTGATGCAGACCGGGCACTCCCCCCGGTGCTGCTCCAACAATTCGCACAAGCGCTCAGCTGCTGTGGGCTGCAATGACTCCGGCGAAATGCAGAGCAAGAGGCTTCGGACGAAACGCTCCCTCACTTCGGACAGGGGGATGACCTCCTCACAGAGGAGCTTCGTCCGCTTGTCCGGTGGACTTGAGACCTTACCGCTCACCATCACCATTGCCCCGTTGTACAGGAATTGGTGGTAGCGCTCGAAGTGTTTGGAGAACATCAGACACTGCGCGGTCCCGCTGAGGTCCTCGATGGTGAAGTAGCCGGTGGTCCCACCGCGGGCATCCTCACGTCGAGAGAGCTCGGACACCACGCCGCACACGCGCACCTCGGTCCCGTCTCGGGCTTCTTCAATTCCGTCGAGGGGCAAGGTGGCGAAGCTTTCGATTTCCTCGCGGAAGCGGTCGAGCGGGTGACCCGAGACGTAGAATCCGAGAACCGCCTTCTCCTGTCGCAGCGTCTCTTCCTCTGACCAGGGGGGGACATCCGGCAGCGATGGCTTCAGGGGGTGTTGACTGCTCTGATCGCCAAAGAGGCTGGTTTGTCCACAGGCCTGCTCTGCTTGGAGCACCTGACCCCAACTCACTGCACTATCGAGGGCCGCCAGTAGCTGCGCGCGATTGCCCCCTAAGGAATCCATTGCGCCCGCCTGGATGAGGCTCTCCAGCACCTTCTTGTTGACCACACGCAGATCCACCCGAGCGCAAAAGTCAAACAGATCATGGAAGGCTCCGTCCGCACTGCGCGCCCGCACGATTTCTTCAATCGCGCCTAGGCCCACATTCTTCACCGCCCCCAGGCCGAAGCGGATCCCTTTCTCGCTGACGACGAAGGCAACCTGGCTCTCATTGACGTCCGGCGGCAGCACGGCAATGCCCATGCGCCGACACTCGCCGATCAGCTTGACCACCCTGTCGGTGTCCCCCATCTCGCTGGTCAGCGTGGCCGCCATGAACTCGGCCGGGTAGTGAGCCTTCAGATAGGCTGTCTGGTAAGCAAGCAGCGCATAGCCGGCAGCGTGGGATTTGTTAAAGCCATAACCGGCAAAGCTCACCATCATGTCAAAGATGGCAGTGGCGGTCTTGGCGTCGATGCCGCGCTCTTGTGCCCCCTTGATGAACCGGTCCCGCTGCCGCTCCATCTCCTCAGGGTTCTTCTTGCCCATGGCACGACGCACAACGTCTGCTTGGCCCAGGGAGAAGCCGCCGATCTCATGGCAGATGCGGATGACCTGTTCCTGGTAAATGGCGACGCCATAGGTCTCCTTGAGGATTGGCTCCAGCAGGGGGTGCAAGTACTCGATGGTTCGCTGTCCGTGCCGCCGCGCGACAAAGTCCTGGATAGTATCCATGGGCCCAGGCCGGTACAGCGCGTTCATGGCGAAGAGGTCCTCAAGGCGCGTAGGCCGCAGCCTTTTCAGCCATTCCCGCATGCCGCTGCTCTCGAACTGGAACACGCCCACCGTGCGCCCTTCGGCCAAGAGTCGGTAGGTTTCCCCATCGTCTAACGGCACCGCGTCGATATCCAGATCGATTCCCTTACGGCGTACGGCTCTGACCGTCTCGTCAATGACCGTGAGCGTGCGCAGGCCCAGGAGGTCGATCTTGAGCAGACCTATCTTCTCCAGGCTATCTTTGTCGTATTGGGTGACCACCCCCTGGTCTCTGACGCGGTAAAGGGGCACATAGTTCGTCAGGTCGTCCGGAGCGATGACCACCCCGGCGGCATGGGTCGACGCGTGGCGCGCGATTCCTTCGAGGACGAGGGAGTATTCGATGAGCTTCTGGTATTGCGCGTTGCTCGCCACCAGCTCAGAAAGCTCCTTGACGGAGCTGAGGGCCTGCTGGAGGGAGACGTTGGGCCCGGCAGGAATGAGCTTGGTAATGCGGTCCACCTCCGGCAAGGGGAGCTTCATCACCCGGCCCACATCGCGCACCACTGCCCGTGCGGCCATCGAGCCGAAGGTGATGATCTGGGCCACGTTGTCCGCGCCGTACTTCTTCCGCACATAAGCGATGACTTCATCCCGGCGCTGGTCGCAAAAGTCCACATCGATATCCGGCGGACTAAGGCGCTCTGGGTTCAAAAAGCGCTCGAATACAAGGTCGTATTTCAGCGGGTCGATGCGCGTGATACCAAGCACGTAAGAGATGACGCTCCCCGCGGCTGAGCCGCGTCCGGGGCCCACGGGGATACCGACACTACGGGCGTATTCAATGAAATCACGCACGATTAAGAAGTAGCCGGAATAGCCGGCATCGCGGATGACTTTCAACTCATGACGGACGCGCTCCTCTATCTCAGGGGTGAGAGTGCCGTAAGCGCGGTGGACGCCCTCCCACACTAGCTTCGCAAGGTAGTCGTGCAGCGAGACAGCCTGCTCGGTCTCAGGCAGCCTGAACTTGGGCAAGTGCTTGGCCTTGAGGTCCAGCACCAGGTCGCACTTCTCGGCAATGCCGACCGTGTTCTCGATGGCCGCAGGCACATCCGCAAACAGAGCAGCCATCTCATCGGCAGACTTGAAATAGATCTGGTCGGTGTGGTAACGCAGGCGGTCCGGGGCATTGAGTTCGGCGCCGGTCTGCAAGCAGAGTAAGATGTCATGGGCGGCATAGTGTTCCCGCTTCAGGTAGTGAATGTCGTTTGTGGCAACCAAGGGGATGTTCAGATCGGCGGCAAGTCGTATGATCTGGTCACGTACCGCCAGCTCTTCCTCGAGTCCGTGATCCTGGATCTCGAGATAAAAGTCCTCGCCAAAGATCTCGCGATATTCAATGGCTGCCTGCCGTGCCCTCTCCCACATGCCCTGCAGAAGGAACCAGCTCACTTCGCCTTTGATGCAGGCCGAGAGAGCGATGAGCCCCTCATGGTGCTGGCGAAGAAGAACCTTGTCCACCCGCGGCTTCTGATAAAACCCTTTCAGGTACCCGTGGGTGACCAGCTTCAGGAGGTTCTTGTAGCCATCGAGATTGCGGGCCAGGAGCACAAGGTGATAGGCTCCCTCCCCGGACTTGTAAGGGCTACGCTCTTGGCTGCTCCCAGGGCTCACATAGGTTTCTACCCCCAAGATGGGCTTTACGCCCGCGTTTCGCGCCTGGTCATAGAACTCGATGGCCCCGAACATATTGCCGTGGTCGGTGAGCGCCAGCGCCTTCATCCCTAATTCCGCGCACGTCTGCAGTAGGCGGGGGATGGGCGCTGCACCATCGAGGAGACTGTAGTGCGAGTGGGTGTGGAGGTGGACAAACTCCGGCATCGACCCTGCCCTATCTGGCCTGAGGCTAGCCTACTGCGAAAGAGCCTGCAACAGCGCAGTGGCTGTCCTGCGGTACTCACTCGTCGGGTAGTGAAGCAAGAAGCTTCTCAACTCCACCCGTGCCGCATCACCTTGTCCCAAGGCAACATAGGACTTGCAGATCATCAGGTGGGCGTCGTCGTACTTGTCAGTCTCAGAAAAGGAAAAGACCTTGAGAAATTCCGCTATGGCTTCATTGAATCGCCCAAGGTCATACAGGCACTGTCCGATCCAGTATTGGGAGTTATCGGCCAGAGGATGGCGAGGGTTTTCGGCGATGAGGCGCTCAAACTCCGCGATAGCCCGGTGGAAGTTCTGCTGCTGGGCCAGGCGCAGGGCGTTCTGATAACGCTCCTGGTAGTTTGCGCCGCCACTGAGTTGCCCGGCACTGACGACTGGCGCAGTCTGTGCTTCCTTGACCTGCTGATCCAGCCGCTTAATCTCCTGGTCTGCCGCCGCCATGACTCTCTTTAGGCTGTCCAGGGTAGCTTGGCGCGCGCGGAGCTTGGCCTGCAGCTCCTGGTAGCGCGCCTGCGCAGTTGTGTACAGGCTTTCCGTGACCGATGCACCAGCCTCCTGCCTTTGCCTCACCGCCGTGGAGGGGGCTTGCTCGCCTGTTCCGCTCGGTAGAGTGGTCATACCGCCTGCCTCCCTCTGTCCCCCCACCACTTGCGAAGATGTGTCAGCCTTGCCCTTTTCTTCCCCCTCCAGAAGCGAGAGGATGCGGGCTCGATACTCTTCATCCGCCTCCGAGGGGAGTGGAGCCTGCCGCTTGCCGGCGCAGCCGGCCACTGCCAGCCCCACGACGATCACCAAGCTCCACCGGAAGTCATACATCGTTTGTGCCCTCCTGAACCTTCTGCCGGGTTAGTCCCCGGCCTCCTCGCCTGGCGAGCTACTGGCTTGTGCCAAGAGCTCGCGCGCCCCTTCTACATGCGCCTGGGTCACTGTCTCGCCCCCTAAGAGCTTGGCGATCTCCCCCGGGCGCTCCTCTTCCGTCAATGTCCTCACCATGGTGTAGGTGCGCTCCCCTTCGACTCTCTTTTCCACCACGTAGTGCTGGTCACCCATACTGGCTATCTGCGGCAGATGCGTAATGGAAATCACCTGGTGACTGCGTCCCAACCCCCGGAGGCTCCGCCCAACCACTTGCGCCACTCTGCCAGAGATGCCGATGTCGATTTCGTCAAAGATCAGTACCGGCACGCGGTCCAAGCCCGCCAGCACCGACTTGAGGGCGAGCATAATGCGGGAAATCTCCCCTCCAGAAGCTACTTTCGCCAGGGGCCGCACCGGTTCCCCCGGATTGGTAGATATGAAAAACTCCACCACGTCCATGCCACGCGGTGTAACGCGGAATCGCTTTCCCTCGGCCTCTACCAGCCCGTCGGGGTCCTCCTCCCACTCCATTTGCACAGCGAAAGAGGCGTTTCGGATACCGAGATTGGCCAGTTCGGCCTCCACTCGTTGCTGCAAGAGCGAGCTCGCCAGGCGACGCCGCCCCGAAAGATTCCTGCACAGCTCTGCCAGGTGCTCTTTTTCCTGCGCCACCTGCGCTTCGGCGGCAGCGATCTGCTCCTCCTGGCTTTCCCAAAGCGCCAACTCCTTGACGAGGTAGTCCCTATGTTCCAACACCGCAGCCAGAGTGCCGCCGTAGCGCTTCTTGAGCCCGGTGAGGCGTGCCAACCGCTCGCGAACTTCCTCAAGGCGCGCAGGCGCAAAATCGATTCTGCTCTGGTAGGCCCGCGCCGTCTTGGCGATCTCTTCGGCGGCAATGCGCGCCGACTCGCACATCTCCACCAGGGGAGCAAAAGAGTCGTCGATCTGCCGAATCTCCTCCAGCAGAGAAAGGCACCGGTGCAAACGCTCGCTCGCCGCACCCTCACCTTCGTACAGCAACTGGCAAATTTCCTCAGTGAGGGTGAACAAACGTTCCCGATGCCGCGCCAGCGATTCCTCCCATTCTAATAGCTGATCCTCGTCCCTTTCCGGATTGACCGACTGGATCTCTTTCAGCTGGAATTCGAACAGAGCGCGCTTCTCTGCCCGCTGCCGCGCCTGCTCCCGCAGGTGCTCCAGTTGGCGGGACAGTTCCTGCACTCGCTCGTACTGCCTGCGCACCGCCTCGCGCTCCCCCTCCAGCTGAGCAAACGCATCCAGGTGGAACAGGTGTTCGCGCACCCGCAACAGGGATTGGTGTTCGTGCTGGCCGTGCAAGTCGACCAGAAGGTCGCCGAGCTCCTCAAGCACCTTCAGCGGCACCGGGTTATCGTTGATGAAGGCACGACTCCGTCCGGAGAGGTGGAGCTCGCGCCGCACGATGAGTTCTCCGCCGCCGTCGTCCAACTGGTTGCTCTTCAGAAAAGTGAGCACATCCGGGAGGTGCGAGACCGCAAACGTGCCCTCAATAACTGCCTTGTCCGCCCCGGCGCGGATGACCTCGACGTCGGCCTTCTCCCCGAGCACGGTGCTGAGGGCGTCAATGATAATGGACTTGCCCGCGCCCGTCTCTCCGGTAATGACGTTCAGGCCCGGCCCGAACTCTACCTCCACCTCGTCCAGTAGCGCGTAGTTTCTAATGTAGAGCCGCTTGAGCATGACTGCATCAGGCAATGCTAATGTCGTACCACGGCGACCTTACCCACGTGCCGGAGCCCAGACTCGGTGTACACCACGTACAAGTACACCCCTGTGGCCACTTCCTTCCCTCGATCGTTGCGGCCGTCCCATTCCACCCACGAGCCGGGGATGTCTTGGCGGCCGAAATATCTCACCAACACGCCATCGGGAGTGAGTATTCGCACGGTGGAGCCATCGGCGAGGTTGTGGATGGCGAAACGCTCGTTGCCGCCCTTGATCACGAAGGGATTGGGATAGGCCAATACTTCCGAGAGGTCAGCCTTGGGCGAGGTGTAAGGAGTTTCCAGGCGCGAAAGCCCGCTCTCTGTGCCGATGTAGACATAACCGGTGGAGCCATCAAAGGCAAAACATTGCACGTTGTCACCCACCAGGGGGCTGTTGTCCGTGGCGTAGTGCGTCCAGGTGTAGCTATCCCAGGACAACACGCTGACGCCGGCTGAAGTGCCAACCCACTTGTTGTTCCGGAAATCCACGGCAACCACGTTGATGTCGTCGCTCAGCAAACCTCCCCGTCCGCCGACGCTCCCCTCAAACCAGTAGTTGAGGCCCTGGTTGGTGCCAATCCAGACGACGCCATCACTGTCCACAGCAACCGAGCGCACAAAGTTGCTAAAGAGGCCGTCGGCGGTAGTCAAGGTACCGCGGATCTGGTCGTCGCTTTTGTCAAAGGGCGTGCCGGCATCATCCAGAACCACGATCCCTTCATGCTGCATGCCGATCCACTTCCAGCCACGCTGGTCGATGGCCATACAAGTGACCGCCGTCTCGCGAATGCCGTCGCTGATCGAGAAGTACTGCCACTGCCCTGCGGGACTGACCACCGCGAGCGGCTTCCGGTTTGCCGCATACTTGTTCAAGACCCAGACGTTCCCCTGTTTGTCGACAAGGAGCCGTTCAACGATGACGTTGTAGGGCGTGTCACTGCCAGAAAGGCGGCCGCCCGTGGTATCGATCTGGGTGAATCGGAACCAGTCCCCGACTTCTTCCACAATGGTGATCCCACGCCCTGCGGTACCAAACCACTTTCTGTTCTGATGATCGACCGCCACTGCCCTGTGTCCGGCGATGCTCAGCCCAGCTTGGGCGGTGAGGGTGAGCCATTGCCCTTGCCGCAACGCCACCACTCCATTAGCCGCAGACGCGCACCACAGGGTTCCTGCGGCGTCGATGGCCAACGCACTAAAGACCTCCACGCCAGGGGCATTGACGCGCACTTTGCGCCACGTCTGTTCCTCCTCAACGAAACGATGCAGGCCGAGGTTGTCGTTCCCCAGCCAGAGCTCGCCTTGTTCGTCAATCACCACCGCGGTGCGCCCCCACGGAGCCCATGGCTTTTGCCGCACCCGCCCATCTGCCGCCACCGTGAATACCCCTTGGGTGGTGCCCACCAGTAACGAGTCGCCACCAGCACTGATGTCGGTGACCTCCAACCCGGCGAGCCCAAATTGCGTCCACCGGTCCCCGGACCGGCGCGCCAGTCCAGCGGCAGTACCGACGAAGAGCGTGCCAAGATGGTGCACCATCGCGGTCGTCTTGTCTGAGGGCAGGCCGTCGATCATCCGGTAGTTCGTCCAGAACTGCGGGTCCATGAGATTGGGAGAGCGCAGGCTGGCACGGGCCAAACCTGAACGGGTGGCGACCCAGATTTCCTCGCCGATGACCAAGAGCGCCGTGGCTGCGGTGTTCCAGTCCAGAGCCACTCCGAGGCGCTTGTAGTTCTCCTTCACTTCCCCTCGCTTGAGGTCATAAAGGCTCACCCCAAAATCGAGCGCCACGAACAGCGAATCGCCAACCACCTGCAGATCGTTGATGGCGTGGCCCTGGTAGTCATCTACCACCGCTTTCACCAGCCCTTGGGCGCTTACAAACGCCAGTTTGCCCGAGCTGGTCGCCAGCCACAGGTCGCCGCGTGCATCCACGGCCAGCGCTGTCACAGAATTGCCTGGGAGCCCCTCCGTATTGGTCAGCACGGAAAGGTCCCCTTCGCCCCCGATGCGCACCAGGCCCCCGCTGGTGCCGGCGTAAATGGTGGAGCCATGCCTGACCAGCACCCGCACGGCATTGACCGAGGTGAAGCTCTTCCAATCGCCGACAGCAGCTGCCAGGCGTGAGGAGAAGAGTACAACAATCAGAAGTACGCGAAGTGTCGTTTTCAAGAGTCCTCGCCTCAACCACCAGTGAAACCATGTGTGCTGCGCGAAAGCTCCGGTTCCGTTACGAAAGGCGCGCAAACAGGTCAGCCATCTCGATAGCACTGAGGGCGGCCTGCCACCCTTTGTTGCCCGCCTTCGTGCCGGCACGTTCCAAAGCTTGCTCGAGGTTATCGGGCGTGAGCACACCATAGATGGTCGGCACGCCAGTGGCCAGGCCCACCTGTGCGATCCCTTTGGTGACTTCGGCGGCAATGTACTCAAAATGGGGCGTAGCGCCCCGGATTACCGCGCCCAGACAGATCACGGCATCGAATCGCTTGGAAGCGGCCAGGCGCTGCGCCACGGCGGGAATCTCGAACGAACCCGGAACCCAGACCACGTGCAGCCTGTCCTCAGCGGCCCCGTGGCGGCGCAAACAGTCCAACGCACCCTCAAGAAGCTGCTTGGAAATCAACTCATTGAACCGGCTCACCACGATGGCAAAGGAGCGGTCCTTGGCACTGAGCAATCCCTCGATTACCTGCGGCATGTTCCCTCCACACTTTCCGGGTGGACGCGCTGACGGAGCTCACTTTGAGCACTTTGGGCAGAGCACAACCTCCTTGGGCAAACCGTCTTCGCCCTGCAAAATGAGATGACCCAGCTTGTCCCGTTTTGTCTCCAAGTAGGCGGCATTCACCGGGTTCGGCGGCACCTCGATGGGCACACGCTCCACCACTTCCAGGCCATGGCCGGTCAGCCCAATGATCTTGCGCGGGTTGTTGGTCAGCAGGCGAATCTTCCTAATGCCCAGGTCACGAAGAATCTGGGCGCCCACGCCATAGTCGCGCAGATCGGCCTTGAAGCCCAATTCCTCATTTGCCTCCACGGTGTCGCGCCCCATTTCCTGCAGGCGGTAGGCAACCAGCTTGTTGGCCAAGCCGATGCCACGCCCCTCCTGGCGCATGTAGAGGAGTACACCCCTACCCTCTCGCTCAATCGCCTGCAACGCTTTCTCCAGCTGCTCGCCGCAGTCACAACGCAACGAGCCGAATACATCCCCGGTCAGACACTGAGAGTGCACTCGTACTAACACCGGCTCCTCAGTGTTCACCTCTCCCTTGACTACGGCCAGGTGATGGTGCTCATCGATGGCGCTTTCGTAAAGGTGCAGCACGAAGGTGCCGTACTTCGTGGGGAAAGAGGTGGTGACCACCTTCTTGACCAGCACCTCAGTGCGGGAGCGGTACTCGATGAGGTCCCGCACGCTGATCATCTTGAGGCCAAAGCGCTTGGCGACTTTGCGCAGCCGTGGCACCCGAGCCATGGTGCCGTCTTCATCCATGATTTCGCAGAGCACGCCGGCAGGATAGAGGCCGGCAAGGCGGGCCAGGTCCACGGCCGCCTCGGTGTGACCAGCCCTGCTGAGGACCCCCCCAGGCTGAGCCCGAAGCGGGAACACATGTCCCGGTCTGGCCAGGTCCCGAGGCTTGGTAGCAGGGTCAATGAGGGCTCGCACGGTTTCCGCGCGGTCCTGAGCGGAAATCCCCGTGGTGGTGTTGCGCCGCGCATCCACCGACACGGTGAACATGGTCCCCAAGTGCGCAGTGTTGTCCGTGACCATGGGCTGCAGATCGAGTTCGTCCAGACGCTCGCCGGTCATGGCGACGCAGATCAGACCCCGTCCGTACTTGGCCATGAAATTGATCTTGTCGGGCGTGACCTTTTCTGCGGCCATCACAAAGTCGCCCTCATTCTCCCGATCCTCGTCGTCCACCACGATCAGGATGTTGCCGCGTCGGTACGCTTCGATGGCACTTTCTACCGAATCAAACGCTCCTGCCATAACCTAAGCTCCGAGAGGGCTAATAGCCCCATTGTTGCAGACGCTCCATGCTCAGACCCTGCTGACCCCCAGCCTGGAGCATGCGCGCCACGTACTTGCCCACTATGTCCACTTCAAGATTCACCACATCACCCGGTTTCTTTTCGCCGAGCGTGGTGTGTGCCAGTGTAAAGGGCACCAACCAGACCTCCAGCGATGAGCCCCTCAGCCGTGCAACAGTGAGACTCACTCCATCTACGGCAATCGACCCTTTAGGAACCACAAAGGGGCGCAAACGCTCGGGCAGCGTCAATTCCATCACCCGTCCCTGCCCCCCACCCGTCACGCTCTTCACCTCCCCCACGTCGTCTACGTGCCCCTGGACAAGGTGGCCGCCGAGCCTCGCATCACTTCGCAACGCACGTTCCAGATTCACGCGCCTCCCCGGCCTGTAGCCGCCAAGGGTGGTTCGCCTGAGCGTTTCAGCAACGACCTCAACCGTGAACCCTCTTGCCCTCTGCTGCACGACCGTGAGGCAGACACCGTCCACCGCAACGCTATCGCCAGCCTTCAGCTCCTCCGTGACCCTCTCCGCGGCCACGGCAAGCTCCAATCCCGCGGCCGTCCTCCTGGCCCCCACGACCGTGCCCACTTCTTCCACTAGCCCCGTAAACATGCCTCCCTCACACCTTGCGCACCGGCCGGCCGGTGAAAAGGAAGGTGTTACCCACCTTCTTCACGGCCATGTCGGCTATCTCGATCGCCGCGTTGACGTTACTGATGCCCAACTCGCCAAGGGCATCTAGGCCCCTTCCCAGGAGCTTGGGCGCCACGAACACCAGCATGCGATCGACTTGTCCGGAGAGAAGAGCCTCGGTGAAGATCTGCTGCCCCCCTTCGACCAGCACAGAGGCTATCTGCATCTCGCCCAGGGAACGCCACAGCGTGTTGAAGGCGAGGCGCTCACCGTTGGCCGGCTCCAACACCAGCACCCTCGCACCTCGTTCCTCGATGCGACGGATCTTCTCGCTCGAGGCACGCGTGGTGGTGACCACCACCGTCCTGATGGCGTATTCGTCGGTGAGGATGCGGGCGTCCAACGGGATGACCAGTTGGTCGTCGACCACGATTCTTTTGGGGATGGGACCGCTCCTGTCGAGAGGGGTTAGTGCCGGGTCATCGGTGCACACCGTGCCGGCGCCCACGAGGACTGCATCGTACTGGGCGCGCAGTCTCCGCACCAGGGCGCGCGCACGCTCGCAGGAGATCCATTTCGAGTGCCCGGTGGCGGTAGCAATCTTGCCATCCAGGCTCTGGGCAATCTTGAGGGTGACGAAAGGCATCCCCGTGGTAATGTACTTGGCATAAGCCTCGTTGAGGCGGCGGCAATCCTCCTCACGCACGCCCACGGTCACCGCAATGCAGCGTTTGCTCAGGGTTTCTATGCCTTTGCCATTGACCAAAGGGTTAGGGTCACGCATCCCCACCACCACGCGTGCCACGCCTGCCTCGATGATGGCATCCACACACGGGGGTGTCTTGCCGTAATGCGCACAGGGCTCCAGGGTCACGTAAAGGGTGGCGCCGCTGGCCGCTTCCCCTGCGTCGCTCAGAGCGACCACCTCTGCATGCGGTCCTCCGAAGCGAGCGTGGTAGCCGCGCCCCACTATCTTGCCCCCTTTGACCACCACCGCCCCGACAAGCGGATTGGGGCTTACAAAGCCCAGCCCTTTTCGCGCCAGTCTGAGCGCGGTAGCCATGAATGAACCGTCGCTACTGGCGCCCATCTGCCTCCTGCATGCTCAGTACAAACAAGCCCCAGACCAGCTGTTCCGGGGCCTTCATACCTTGACGCGCAAAACGCGCGCTGGGTAGCATGACGCTCGCTTCTGTCTATGTGTCTTCTCTCATCCGGGCTATCACCGTCGGCGCCGGAATTCCACCGGCTCGGTCCTCAACGGACTCGCGGGCTCTTACCGCCGGCCAGGAATTCCACCTGGCCCCGAAGACGCTGCTAATATAAGCATTCCACGCCATGACGTCAAGAGCTTTTTTGCCCATGGCATTCACAATATCCAGCCCCACCAACCCCACATAGGCACAACATATAGTCGCCAAGAAGATTTTCTGCACGAGATGTAGAATTCACTTGACAAAACCACACAGATTTGGTATATTGTCCGCGGTCTGTCAGAATGCTGGCGGCAAGGTGTGGTGTGGCGGAAGGCTCTGAGTCATGACCGATGGTGACTGCACGCTCTACACGCCCGTACCAAAAGTGCTTCCTCCCTTGCCGAGACCTTTCAACTGACGATCAGCTGGGTTAGTCCTGCGTTACACAGGGAGAGGGCATCGTTGCCCTCGCGGTTGGGAGGCCGAATCGACAATACCAAGAGGTAGCTATGTCCGGAAGGCGAGACACGTCGCAGATGGAGCTGGTGGCAGAAGTTGCGGGTGGCGACGCAGATCAGCCGGGCAATCGCGTGCGCCGGCGAGGACTGGTGATTAACCGGCGCTTCTCCCGTGCTTCGAGCCACCCCTTCGATGAGATCGAGTGGGAAACGCGTGACGCCCTGATCGTCGACGAGAAGGGGGAGGTCATCTTCCACCGCCAGAATGTGGAAGTACCAAAGTTCTGGTCGCAGATGGCCACCAATGTGGTCGCCTCCAAGTACTTCTGCACGCGTCTGCGCTCCGATTTCGAAGAGACCAGTGTCAAACAGCTCATCGATCGTGTGGTGCGCACCATCTGCACCTGGGGTCGAGAGGACGGCTACTTTGCCACGCAGGCAGACGCCGACACCTATCGCGATGAGCTCAGCTACCTTTTGGTCAATCAGATGGCCTCCTTCAACAGCCCGGTCTGGTTCAATCTTGGGGTTGAAGAGCGACCGCAATGCTCTGCCTGCTTCATTAACTCCGTTGAAGACACCATGGAGTCCATCTTGGACCTGGCCAAGGTGGAAGGGTTGTTGTTCAAGTGGGGTTCTGGCACCGGGACGAACCTGTCCACCCTGCGCTCTTCCAAGGAACGCGTCAGCGGGGGCGGGCTGGCTTCGGGCCCAGTCTCCTTCATGAAGGGCTATGACGCCTTTGCTGGGGTCATCAAATCTGGGGGCAAGACGCGTCGCGCCGCCAAGATGGTCATCCTCAATATTGACCACCCGGACATTGTCGACTTTATCAACTGCAAGGCCAACGAAGAACGCAAAGCCTGGGCCTTGATCGAGGCCGGGTACGACGGCTCATTTGACGGCGAAGCCTACAGCTCGGTCTTTTTCCAGAACTCCAACAACAGCGTGCGCGTCACGGATGCGTTCATGCAGGCGGTGAAGAACAACGAGAAGTGGCACACGCGCGCGGTGCTTGATGGCAAGATCGTGGACACTTACAATGCCGTGGACTTGATGCAGATGATCGCCCAGGCCGCCCACCTCTGCGGCGATCCTGGTCTGCAATTCGACACCACCATCAACAAGTGGAACACCTGCGCCGCTTCCGGGCGCATCAATGCTTCCAACCCCTGCAGCGAGTTTATGTTCCTCGACGACTCCGCCTGCAATCTGGCGTCGCTCAATCTCATGAGCTTCCGCAAGGACGGCCTGGAGTTTGACACCGAGGCCTTCCGCGCCGCGGTAGAGATCATGCTCATAGCCCAGGACATCTTGGTGGACCGCTCCAGCTATCCCACGGAAAAGATTACCCACAATAGCAAGATATTCCGGCCCCTCGGCCTGGGCTATACGAACCTTGGGGCGCTGCTGATGTCGTGGGGCATCCCTTACGACAGCGCCCAGGGCACAGCACTGGCCGCAGCGATCACTGCCCTTATGACCGGCCAAGCCTATGTGACTTCGGCCCACATGGCTACGCGCCTGGGCTCCTTTGCCGAGTTCGCAAAGAACCGAGAGTGCATGCTTAACGTGATCCGCATGCACAAACAGGCCCTCGAAGAAGTGAACTCAGAACTGGTGCCAAACACTCTCTGGCAGGCGGCCACAAAGGTCTGGGAAGAAGCGTTGGCTTTGGGCCAACAGTTCGGCTATCGGAACGCGCAGGTTACCGTGCTCGCGCCCACCGGCACCATCAGCTTCATGATGGACGCTGACACCACCGGTGTGGAGCCGGAAGTGGCGCTGGTGAAGTGGAAAAAGATGGTCGGTGGCGGCAAGGCCAAACTGGTCAATTCCACAGTGCCCATGGCTCTCAAGCACCTGGGCTACTCGCCCGAAGAGATCCGCGCCATCGTCGCCTACATCGACGCCGAGGGGACCATTGAGGGCGCCCCCCACTTGAAGCCCGAGCACCTGCCGGTGTTCGATTGCGCCTTGCGTCCAGCTAAGGGGACGCGCTGCATCAGCCACATGGGGCACATCCGGATGCTGGCTGCGGTGCAGCCGTTCATCTCTGGGTCCATCTCCAAGACGGTGAACATGCCCAACGACGCCACGCCGCAGGACGTTTTCAACGCCTACATGACCGCGTGGGAATTGGGCCTCAAGTGCATCGCCATCTACCGGGACGGCTCCAAGCGGACGCAGCCGCTGAGCACCTCGGCCAAGGGCGAAGCCGCCGGGGAGGGAAAGTTTAGAGCCAGTCGTCGCCGGCTTCCTGCCGAGCGCCGAGCCCTCACCCACAAGTTCAACATTGCCGGCCACGAGGGCTATCTGACGGTGGGGCTGTATGACGACGGCACCCCAGGGGAGATCTTCATCGTCATGGCCAAAGAAGGCTCCGTGGTCTCAGGACTGATGGACTCCTTTGCTACGGCCATCTCCCTAGCCCTCCAGTATGGGGTGCCGCTCAAGGTATTGGTCAACAAGTTCAGCCACACCCGGTTCGAGCCCTGGGGATACACCGACAATCCGGACATCCCCTTCGCCAAGTCCATCATGGACTACATCTTCCGCTACTTGGCCCTCAAGTTCTTGCCCCCGAGCGAGCAAGCTGAACTGGACAGCAACGGCCAGAGCAGCCAGGCGTTCGGAGCCCTTAGCCCCTCGCCTGCGGCGCGCGCCACCAGCGCAGTAGCCGTGGCTCCCTCGTGGCAAAGTGACGAGCCTCCGTGCCCGGAGTGTGGTTCGATTATGGTACGGGCGGGAAGTTGTTACAAGTGCCTCAATTGCGGTTCGAACACCGGTTGCGGCGGCTAGATCGCAGCCCTGCCCCTCTATAGCTCAGGGGCTTCTCCCTCTTCCCCTTTCTTGGCCTGCTCAGCCTCGCGGGCGGCCTCGTCGGTGAGCTCATCGATGTCCTCACCGAGGTCTTCGCCCAGGGCGCTGCCCATTTTCTTTACAAAGCGCGCCACACTGGCTGGGTCATTCTCATCGATCCCACTCCACTGACTCGGATCGGCAAGTCGCTCCAAGTGCTCCTCTTCCGACAGTGGCGCCGCAAAGCGCGACATAATGCGGCGCAGGTCGATGCTCCCGCACTTTGGGCATTTCCTCTCGTCCCCGCCGGAAGGGAAGATGAGCAGGCTGACCCTTTTCCCACACGACTCGCAAATGTACTCGTAGATGGGCATAGCTCCTCCTCACTCGGATGACTTCTCTGGGGACCCTTTCCCACACGAGGGGGTTGCCACCGCATTGAGCACAGCAATGGCCTCCTGCTCGGTGGCCAATGTGGTCAGAATCTCCTCCAGACGCGCGATGCGGATCAAATCAGAGACGCGCTTCTGCGGGTTCACCAAGACCATCTTCCCCCTTTTTTCGCGGGCCTGCCGCACCCCCAAGAGAAGCGCGCCCAGACCCGAGCTGTCGACATATTCCACCTCGCTCAAGTCTAGAGCGATCTTGTAGGGAGGCTCGCTCAGCAGCACCAGAAACTCGGTCTTGAGCTTCGGTGCCAGCGGGCTGTCCAGTCGCCTTTCGTGCAAGCGGACAACCTTGACCCCTTCGCGCTCTTCCACGGAAAACTCCATCGCAGTCCTCCCCTTACGCAAGTGTGCACGATTCTCCACGACCGCCTTCGAGCACCCGGGCGCTGCGGGGCTCTGGGTCGCGCGCCTCCGCCGCCGGGTCTGGGAATTTTCGCATGCCCGCGTGCCACACCTTCGCGTATTTAGCAAAAGTGTGCCCGGCCGATAGCAGAGCCAACATGAAGCCTTGTACTCCGTCCAAGAAGCCTGCCTTGAGAAAGTACATCTTGACAAACGTGTGTGCGGGGCGGAAGAGCAACTGGCCCACGCCAGCGCGCTTGCCACTGGCCACAGCCATCTGAGCCGACAGGGTCGTGTAGCGATTCAGCTTGTCCACGTAGTGCTCCAAGGTCAGGTCGGTGTAGTGCAGAAGGTGATTCTTCAAGCGACCAAGGCGACCCTGCAGCACCACGCCCTCGTGGACCGCATCAGCGGAGAATCGGCCACGTTCGCGCCGGAAAAGCCGCAGCACATGGCCTGGGTACCAGCCCCCGTGGCGTATCCACCGCCCCATGAAAAAAGCCAGCCTGGGCACGGCAAAACCGTCGACGCTCGGCCCGCTTCCGAGCCTCTCCTGGATCTCCCTGGCGAGTGCGTGTGGCACCCTCTCGTCGGCGTCTATCCAGAGAACCCACTCACCTGTGCACCTTTGCAGGGCGAAACTCTTGGCCGCCGCATAGCCACGCCATGGCACCACGTACACCTTATCGGTGAACTGCCGCGCGATCTTCTGAGTGTCGTCATCACTCTCAGCGTCGACAACCACGATCTCGTCGGCCCAGGCCACGCTTTCCAGGCAGGAGGCAATGTTGTGCGCTTCGTTACGGGTGATGACAATGACCGATAGCCGCATCTCAGTCACCCAGTTCCAGCGAGCTGCGAGGAGCACCAGCCTGTTGGTAGGCAGCGAGCAGCTCCTGCCGATGTTGTAGCTGCCACATCTTCATGTACAGGACCATCTTCTGGAATGCCGACATCGTGGCCAGCACCAGGCCGTGGGTGCCCTCCAGGGCTCCCTTGAGTACCACGAACTTGCGCAAGAACTCCGAGAGCGGATGCAGAAGAAAATGATGCCACCCTGCCTGCACGCGGGGTGCACGATCCATGGCCTCCAGCGTGGAATAGCGATTGATCTTGTCCAGATGTTCTTCGAGATCCTCGTACGAAAGATGCAACAACTCGCCCTTCATGTAGCCGACTCTGCCGGTGATGAGAAAGCCTTCATGCACGCGCACAGGCGTTACCGCAGCAGCGCGCTTCCGAAAGAAGCGCAGCTGGTAGCCTGGGTACCAGCCACAATGACGGATCCACTTCCCCAGGTAGGCACTTCGCCTAGGCACAAAGTAACCGTCGCAGTCCGGGCCCGAATGCATGAGGGAGAGAATCTCCTCCCGTAGGGCCACGCTCACGCGTTCATCGGCGTCCAGGCTGAGCACCCATCTATGCCTTGCCAACTGGAGGGCAAATGCCTTCTGAGCGGCAAAGCCTGGCCATGGCCGCACGTAGACGCGCCGGGTGAACTTGCGGCATATCGCCACCGTCCGGTCATGGCTTTCGCTGTCCACCACCACGATGTCGTCGGCCCACAGGACGCTGCGCAAGCAGTCCTCGACGTGCTCCTCTTCGTCGCGGGTGATTATCACCACCGACACCGGAGCGAGCCTGAGTGGCGCCTCGCTTGCCACTAATCTTGACCCTCCTGCTCGACTTTGAGCACCTGCTCACAGGCGCTAGCGACAGCTTCCACAGAGAGCTGGCTCATGCAGCGACCGTCGTCGCACACAGTCCGGTTACACGCCAGACAGCCCAAGGACTCGTTACGCACCACCTTGTGCCCTGAGCCAAAGGGGCCCTGGAGCAAAGGGTTGGTGGGCCCGAACAGCGCCACCACCTTGGTGCCAACCGCCGCAGCGAGGTGCATCGGCGCAGAGTCCGTAGTCACCAAGAGGCGCAAGTACCCAAGCAGCGCCGCCAGTTGATGCAGGTCCGTTGGCGGTGCCATCCACACCCCGGGCCCGACTCGCGTCACGATCTCGTGAGCCATTGAATGTTCGCCTGGTCCCCAGAGGACGATGACCGACGCTCTCTTACTCTTCACCAGCCAGCGAGCCAATTCGGCGACACGCTCTGGGAGCCAGCGCTTGGCTTCCCATCCGCCGGAGTTGTTCACGCCGATAAGCAACCGTTTAGAAAGCTTCTCTTTCTCCAGCCAGGTCACGACGGATTCGCGAGCCCCGGGCGGCACAGGGAATTCGAGGCGCGGCACACCAACGCTCACCCCTACGGCCCGCAAGGCGTCCAGGTTAAACTCAACCTCATGCACCAGGTGCCCGCGTGGGGGCACTCGCACGTTGTAGGCCATCCTCCTGCCCCGAAAGTCAAAGCCGACACGGACTGGGGCTCCGGAGAGATAGGTAAGAAAGGCGCTTCGCGGGTTACCAAAAAGGTCGCACACGAGGTCGTAGCGCAGCCTCCTGATACGCCGCAGCAGTCGCAGCCGTTCTGGCAAAGGCGCATGCCGGTCATACAGCAACACGTGGTCCACGTGTGGATTGCCTTCCAGCACCTGGCGCGACGGCGGCTCAGTCAAAAAGTCGATCTGGGCCGCGGGGAAGGCCTTACGGCATTCCGCCAACGCCGGTGTGGCCAGCACCACATCGCCGATGGCGCGCAGCTTGATGAGCAAGATGCGCCTGGGCTTGCTGTTTAGGCGGCCCGGGGCCGATGCTCCGCCCTTCGCGCACTGCCTTTTTTCGCTTGCGCTCACTGCAGGGCTCGGAGTTCCTCCGTCACACACTCGTTGCGCACCTCGTCGGCAACCAGGCGCACGTGCGGACACAGGGCTGCCAGCGTGGTCAGAATCTGACTGCGCCAGGTGTACTGCCGCAGAATGCGCTCAAGACCTGCCTTGCGAATCCGCTCTCTCTCGGCTGCAGGCATGGTCATGATCCACCGCACCGTTTCCGCGACGTGTGCCGCATCATCCTGGCGGGTGATGAAGCCATCCACTCCGTGGGCGATTTGCTCAGGCAAGCCGCCGGTGTCGGAGGTGATGACCAGTGGTCCCTGCTTTCTCGCCTGCATCCGCGTTTCCATCGGCGTCAAACCACAAGGTTCCAGGTAAGCCAGGATCGGAACCGCCACTGTATGCTTCCACTGGAGCAAGCACGCCACCAGCTCGGCGTCAAAGGCAAACACCAGCGACATGTCCAGACCCACCTGAGCCTTCAATTGCAGAAGCTCTTCCGAGCGCGGCGAGACGATGACCACGGCGTGAGCGTCCCCCTTCAAGTGCGCCGCCGCCCTCAGCACCACGTCGAAACGCTTGTAGGCCACCGCTCTTCCCCAGGCCACCAGCAGAGGCCTATCCAGCGGGATCTGGTACTGGCGCAGCTTGGCCACGATCTCCGCTTCGCTGCGCAGGCGGAAGTGTGGATCATCGGGGTTCAGTCCGTTGCCTGTGGGGACCGTGTGCTCGAGGCGGACGCCATAGTCCGCAACCAGATGCCCGCGAATGAATTCACTAATGTAACCGATGCGCACCAGGGGCGAGACCTTTGGCCAGTGCATGGCCACCGACTCGGCCATGAGTCGATCCGGATTTGGCATCGGGAGTTCGTGGGTGAGGGCGGTGGAGTGCACCACGTAGACGGCGCGAATGTCGGCGCCGTATGCCTCGGCCTCCAAGGCCGCATACAGTGCCGCCAGCGCGAAGACGCAGTCGTGACAGTAGATGACCGCCGCCTCGTGGCGACGGGCGTAATTGAGCGCAAGAGCCGCCCCTGAGGCACAGGCATGTTTCCAGTTTTCCACTGGACCCAGATCCTTCACACCCCATTTGGTGAACGGTTCATCGCCGATGCTGTAGTTGGTGAGGTAGGCCACCTCGCCCCCCATGCCGGCGACCTTGCGCCGGGCATACTCCTCGTAGTTCCGGTCTCGCCTGGGATGATCGGGTGCGTAGGCAATTTCCAGGAAGTAGGGTGTCAGACAAATCCCACGGGCGCGCAACTTCTGCTGCAAGTTGCCCAGGGCTTCCATGTGGCCTCTGGTCACCGTGCACACGCCGCCACCAAAAATCTGGATCCCCTCAAAGGTGAGGTGGATTACCGCCAGGTCCAGCTCCCGCTGGCGGGGGTCCCGCTCCTGCAGCTCCTGCTCAGAGACGGAGAAAACGCTCTTCATCCTCGATGCGCTTCTGGGGTTCCGTTCCATACAGGTTCCTACCTCGCTCGCAGTTCCACCGCGTACTTGCAGAAATCTTCCACTTCAAAGCTTACTTCGACTCTATCTCTCCATGGGCGAACGGAAAAAGGTACCTCGGCGCCGTCAGCGGCGCGAACAGCACGCACTGGACAGCTTGCCGTGGCAAAAACCAACTTTGCCAGAAAGCGACCGTTCTGCCGGCGCTCGTAGATGAGGTCAAAGCGCTCCTGACGAAAACCCAGATTCTTGATGCCCAGCGATAGCCCGGGGGCAGACACAAGCGCTTCAGGTACAGCCGGGCTCAGCATTATCACCTTCGGCTGACCAAAACACTCCCTGTAGCCCAGGATGCCTCGGATGAGGTGCAGTGGCAGCGTCGCTCCCCAGCCATAGCCCTCAGTACCTTTCGGTCCATCCAGCCCCCAGCATTCGGCAGAAGTCCCGGGGATCGGTCCCTGGCCGTCCCAGGTGCGGCTATCCATGCGCGGATAGAGGCGATTTGCGGTTTGCCAAACCATCTGGCCCAGGGCCTGTAACTCATTGAGCTGCCACAGAATCTCGGCAAACATAAAGAAGAACGAAGGCCACTCAAGCCAGTAACGCGGGTTTTCGAGGTACCAGCAAACCTTGGGCATGAGCGCGCGCTCCTGTTCTTCCGTAGCCAGGCCACAGAGTAGCGGTGCCAGGTTGGTGATGTCGTAGTAGCCGTTGGGCCGCACCCAGCTCTGGCGCCCGGCGTCGAAGTCGCAGAACCAGTCTTGCTGCCACATGCGGGCAATGAGGTCGGCAAGGCGCCTTTGCTCGCGCTGCCAACGGCCAGGCCGGAGTCCCAGTGCGCGCCGGAACCGTACCACTGCGCTCACCGCGCTGTACAAGCCGACTTGCAAATCAACGGGACGGAGATGGTCCACGAGCTCCCCGCCAGTGGGTTGAGGGATGCCGAACTTTTCCGAGCAGTCCTGTCCGCTCTCCCAACTGCACTTGTAAAAGGCCCACCCCTGGTCGTCGCTGCGGTTCTCGAGCCACCACTGCAGGTAGCGCTCAAGAAAGGGCAAGAGGTCACTAAGCCACTTCCGGTTGCCACTCCGCCAGAATATGGCCTCGATGCAATAGAACGGGAAGCACCACGCCGGCGAAGTGCCGCACTCGCTGCCGTCGGCGGCGACCATATTGGTTGAGCCATCCTCGCGAGCACAGGGTACATTTGCGGCGAGCGCATCGGCGAAAGTGCCGCGCACCACTTCTGATGCCAGCGGCATGTCCGCATAGCTCAGGAGCAGGCTGTCGAGTGCCGCTTCGGCTAGAACCATGCGTGGTTTCTGCACCTGCATGCCGTCCCAGGGGCTGCGGAAGATACCCACAGGCCGGCGCATACACATTCGCAGCGTCTCCCAATCATACACCCAGCCGCGCTGCCAGGGCGCGGGCCAGTCCCCGACAAGCTGCGGGCACCGCTGCCAGAAGGCAGCATCTGCCTTCCGTGCCGATGCGAACGCTTGCGCTACTTCTGTGGGTCTCCTCAGCACCCGCCTCAGCCCCTCTTCGCTCCAGTCGCGGGCGACTTGCCACTGGACGCTCTTCACGCTCTCGGGCGGGAGCACCACCGGCACCTCCATCACCGCACCACACCAGGCCAGGGTCTCCTCTTCCTTTCCCTGAAGGCACACCCTCCACAAGGCCGAGGTATCTTGTACCCCGGAGCTCTCGGCATTGAGGGGCTCCACAAACATGGCTTTCGGCTTCGCACACACGCCAAAAGCAGGCCCTTCGGCAAAACTCCTCACCACCAGCATCCCCGCCGCAGGCACGAAGCGGCTGGCGGAGCTAAATTGCCACAAGCCCTGGCCGTCCTTGAGCGACACGCCAGTTGCCAGCACGCGGACGGCCACCTCTCGAGGCTCTGCAGTGCGGTTGCGCAGACGGCATAGACAGGTGAGCAGCTCTGGACTTGCCATAGTGAATTCCACCGTGAGATCGAGCCCACCCAGCACGAGGCGGTGCACTATCAGACTCTTGCTGTGGTAAGGGCAGCACGGCTCACCATCAGCCTTCTGCGGAGCGTGGCCGCCGATGACAGTGTCTTGGCCGACCCTCACGCCGATCTGCAGCAACAGCGCCGCGGTGCAATTGGGCACATTGGGGTAGTGCCACACAGCGCTCAGCGGCGCGAGCACGCGCACCAGCCCGGCACGCGCGAGCTTCCAGCTGTGTCCGGGATTGTCAAGGTAGCCCAAGGGCGTGTAGTCGTTTGTCGGGAACCCAGGCCTCATGCTCGTTTGCCTTGCACCTGTCGGAGCCGCTCACAGGCGCGCGTAATATAACACAACTCCGCCATCTTTGCAAGAAATTTGTGACCTGTCAGCCAAAGGGGTCTTCAAGGCAGGCGGTATGGGAGAGGCGTGGACGCACCTACCTCGTGTGCGACGATAGAATCGGCCAGCGGCCTGCGGAGGCTCCCCAGCACAATCGGGCCCGACCTGTGCCTACTCACGGGAAGCGATGTTCACCAGTAGATGAAGCGCATGAGCTTGTTGCGGTCAGAGGGTGGCAACTCGTGTACCGAGGCGATCACATAGCGGTTGTTGAAGGTGTCAAGCAACACCTTTCCGTGCTACCCGTATTCAAGCGCCTTTTCATGCTGCCAGCGCATGCTGAATCCTACCCGGCCGTTGTCGGTTTCGACGTCAAAGAAAAGTAGGCCGTACTCCCAACGCACGTCGTAGACCCGGCGAATGCGCTGCTCGTAGTACTGCCGCCCCAGGCTCTGCCTGATGAGCTGCTGCACATCCCCGGGAAAGTCCTCCAGGCGTTCGATGATGCCGATTTCGTGTTCCTTGCCCTGATCGTCCGAGTACCAGACCGAAATGAAGCTTTGAGGAAAGCTGATGGGAAAGGACAACAGGCAGTGCACGTTGGCGTATGCCTCTCGGTCTTCCACAATGCAGTGCAGAGATCCGAGCGTGCCAATGAAGAAATGGGCGTTGTCCGGAGTAAGATAGCGGACACCCACGTCTCGCAAGCCCGCCCCCCCAGATTCGGCACTCTCAGCCGGCGTCAGATCCCTGTCCATGTCGCGGTATCCCAGGAGTTCCTTAAGCGTCCAACTTGGTCAGCCTCGTCTGCATCATTACGAGGCGGTAGTACAGCCCCTCCTTGTGCATCAACTCATCGTGCGAGCCCTGCTCAACAATGCGTCCATCATCCAAAACGTAGATGACGTCCGCCCCGCGCAGTGTGGACAGGCGGTGGGCAATAGCGATCGTGGTCCTGTTCCGGCAGAGGATCGCGAGCGCCTCTTGAATCGCCAGTTCGGACTCGGTGTCCACATTGGAGGTCGCCTCGTCCAAGACGAGGATGCTCGGGTCACAGAGCAAGGCCCTGGCGATGCTGATGCGTTGCTTTTCTCCGCCGGAAAGACCAGCCCCCCTCTCGCCCAACCGGGTGTCGTACCCGCTGGGTTGGCGCATGATGAATCGGTGCGCATTAGCAGCCTTTGCCGCGTCGATGATCTGGGCCGGGGTAGCATCAGGACGGCCATAGGCGATGTTCTCGGCGATGGTGGCGCGGAACAGAAACGGCTCCTGGAGCACCAGGCCAACGTGACGACGAAGGTCTTCGTTGGACATCTCCCGGACGTCAATGCCATCAAGCAGGACCTGTCCCTTTTGGGGGTCGTAGAACCGGCAGAGCAGGTTCACCAGCGTGGTCTTTCCTGATCCGCTCTTGCCCACTATGCCCACCAGCTGCCCAGGCTCGATGGTCATGGAGATATCAATCAGCACAGGGTCGTAGGGATCGTAGCCAAAGGTCACGTTGCGGAATTCGATTCTCCCGCGGATGGCGCGCACCGGGCGTGGGTTTGCAGGGGGACGCAAGCTCACATCAGCGTCCAGCACCTCGAAGATCCGCTGCCCGGCGGTCAAGAATCCGGTGAGCCAGTTTGAAAACATCGTCAAGGCCGAGATGGGGCCGTAGAACATGCCCAAGTAGCCAAAGAAGGCCATGAGGGTACCCAGAGTAATCTGCCCACCGATAACACTTTTGCCCCCGGCCAGCCACACGATCAGTCCCCCGAGGCTGAAGGCATAGCCAAACACGGGGAAGAAGGTTGCAGAGCCTCGGTCCACAGCCCGGCGCGAATCGCGCAAATAGGCAGCCACTCCATCAAAGCGCCTCTGCTCGCGCCGCTCCTGGGCAAAGGCCTTTACCGTGCGGATGCCGGACAGCATACCATTGAGCAAGGCGGCCAGCTTCGACTGGCTGTCCCAGAAACGGTAGTAGCGCGGATAGATGGTGTGCCAGAAAAACCAAGTCCCCAAAACTACAAAGGGCACGGGTATGAGCACAAACAGCGCCAGTCTGGCGTTGAGACTGAAGAGCATGAAGCCGATGCCCGCCACCAAGAAGATGTTTACCATAAAGCCCGAGGCCACCTGCTGCACAAAGCCGTGGAAGTAGTCGACGTCGTGCAACAGTCGGGTCATGAGGGTACCCACAGAAGTCCGGTCGTAAAAGTCCACCGAGAGCTCAGAGAGCTTGCGCTGCAGCTGGCGTCGAAGTTCGTAAGTGATGCGCGTGCCGATCTGCGTACTTGTGCGATCGATGCTGATGTTCAAGCCTGCCCGCAGAAGGGTGGTGCCAGCCAGACCCAAAACCAGCCACGGAAGCCAGGAGATGTGTGCCTTCGTGGTGAGCACCTCATCGACCAGGATGCGGGTCAGATAAGGAGGCACAAGGTCCAGCGCCACCCCTGCCAGCATCATCAGCAGCAGAAGAAGGACAAAGAGGCGATAGGGTGACATCATGCGCAGGGTGCGGCGGAGCAGCCCGCCTTGCCTGGCGCAGCGGGGACAGATCGCCTCCTGGGACGGTAGCGCCAGACCACAGACCTCGCAGAACCAGGGATGCCTTTTGCGGAAAATGTCCAAAGGCGCCGATTGCTCCTCAAGCAGCCTCTCAAGAAAGATGAGCGCCCGATTGAACTCTTCGCGGCGAGCATTGCTGAAGCGAATCAAGTCAACGAAGAAACTCTGAATGTAGGCCTGCAAAAAGCTGCTGCCCACGCCGGTGAACACGCGCACCTTGCTGATGGTGCCCAGGGCAAAAGGACCGACCACCCTCTCGCCTAAGGGCGCAGAGGGCGCGACCGCCACCACTGACTCGCCCGTGATGAGCAACCAGCTGGGAGCAGAGCGCCCTCTCAGATCAAGGTCGCTTCGCACGGCAACCTTTACCCCCTCGGGATTGACCCCACACTCCTCCAGGTCGCGAATCAGCTCCCGGGGAGCCTTGCCGATGAGGATACCTGTGTCGCGCTGCGCGGCGTGCCTTACCTTGGCCATAAGCCCCAGTTCACGGACGATGTTGAGCATCCAGACAAAGAAGACGGTGGAGTGCCCGGACAGCCTCGGTTGGGTTAGAGGGATCGGTGATGATCGCCCAAGAGCGACGGCGCGCCATGAGGGCCAGCCGCGGTCCTGGTGTCACCACCGCAGCTCGACCAACAAAGCTTAGCAGAAACCGGTCGTCCCAGTGGTCGCCCACCGCGCATGCTTGAGCAGGCGCAAGCAGGTGGCCGCCGAGCCAGCGCTGTGCCTCCTCCACCTTCCTCCGGCCACGCGGATGGGGACAGACAAGGCCGCCAGTCATTGCGCAGTCCACCACCGCAGGTTTTGCGCACAAACACTCCTCAATCCCAAGATACTCGGCCAAGGGTTGCACCAGAAACTCAGGGGCCCCACTCAGGAGGACTAAATGCAGTCCTGCCTCCCGCAGCCCGGCAATAAGACCCACCATGCCGCAGAAAACTCGTCTTTCAACGACGGTGCGCCAACACTCCAGTGCCCATTCGTGGACAGTCAATACTGGCACTCCGGCCAAATAGCGGAGTTTGAGGTCGAACCACGTTCGCGCCTGGCCCCTGAACACGGCGCGGCAATAATCGGCCGCGGCCTTGGCTGGCCGTAACAGCCCGCCCCGCACAAGGAAAGCGACAAACCACTGCTCCAGACTCCTTGGCAGCAGTGTGCCGTCCACGTCAATGAATGCCACCTTCAGCAGACTCTTGCTCCTTCTCTTGGATTAACACCGCCCCTTCCAGGATAACGGGGATGCCTCGCACCAGACACATCGCAGCGGTGACCACCGCAGCCCAATAACCAACCTGGAGGCCTGAGCTTATGAAGGAGGCCAACCCGGGCTCTTTCGCGCCCACCATCTCGCGCAGCACGGCCAGAAGCAGCATCCAGCCAAAGGTGAAAGCTTTGAGCACCGCGTAGGAGGTTCGCATCCAGGGCGAGCCGGTCAGAAAACGACCGAGGCGTGTGCGCATCACCGTGGTCTTGCCAAATGCCGTAAACCCGAAACGGAGCACAAAGCTGCGGATGCTGTCAGTGAGGATGTCCCGAGAGATGACGACGATGGGGATCCACACGGGGACCAAGCGCAAATCGGCCAGAACGATCCAGAGCACGGCCTCGATAATGCGGTCACCGGCGATGTCCAGCACGCTTCCCAGCACTGTGGCGGCGTCGAGTTTGCGGGCCAGGAACCCATCGAGCCAGTCCATGAGGATCACCAGGATCGCCAGCCCTGCGGCAGCAAGCCGTGCCCACATGTTTTGGTTGTAGACCAACACTACCAGAAAGAACAGCAGGCCAATCCGCGCCAGGGTGACCCTGTTAGGCCAGCCCAGAAGTCTCATCACTCTTTCCTCCACCGGTTCTCTGGCCCTGTCCCGCGCTCAGAAAACGCTCGCGCGGACTCCACTGTCCCTGATACCCCGGCTCAGCGGTGCACGACAGGCACACGGCAAATCGAAATTCTCTTTCCCTGATAGAGCCCGGCAAACTCCTGGTAGTGCGACAGACCGTACAGGCTTTGCGGCTCCATGATCTGCACCAGCTTTGCTGCCGAGACACCACTTACCGGCAACCACAGACTGCCCGGGGCAAAACTCTTTTTGGCCCCTCGGTAGCTCCCCGCCGGCACCACCGTGGCGCGCCCTTCGCAACGGAGGGTATCCCACCCTGTCACATGGAATTCCTCCACCACCACCGACCTTTTCTTCCCCAGCACCTCGTGGGCGAGGCCGTCGGCTGTCACCATCTCCAACAGTGGCGTTGTCGGCCGCTCCACCACATAAGCGTCTGGAGGCGGCACTGCGAGCAACACCTCTGGTGTGCTACGATAGTCTGGTAGCACGATCGTGGTATCGCGCAAATGGCGGGTCCCCACGACAGTCACCTGCAAGGAGCACGAGGAAGCCGCCGTGTAGTCAGCCTGGATCGGAACTTCGCCCGGCAGCTGTCTTTCCCTCTTTGTTCTTGCCTCCCACACCAGGCGCACAATTTCTTCGTGGTTCGCCTCGCAAAGTTCAAGAAACGACTCGATAAAGGCCAGCTGACGTTTGGCCCTCTCCCAGATGCGGTCTTCCCGCGAGAGCCCGTTGGCCCCCTCGAGGATGAACGACAGGGTACAATCAATGCCGAAGCCATTGCGCCCATCATCGATGTCCGTGGTGCTGTGCCGCGCAGGCAGGCGGGGGTCGTCCTGGGTAATGAGGTAGCGATTTGCCTTCACCCCTCGGGCCCGCGCGCTCAGGATCGTCGGCCACAGCAGACGCTCGCGCGCAAATTCCAGAAGCTCCCTCGGAATGGCCGGATTGCTGATGCAATCTAACTGTTCACCGAGATCCTTGATCAGACCATGGCTAAGCCACGAGCGGATGCCGTACTCGTGCACATCCAGAGTGACCTGAGGCCTATAGCGATTGAACAGGGCGTGGAGTGCGCGCGTCTCGGGCTCGGTCAGGATCACGTGATTGCGGTTGAGGTCCACCTGACGGCTGTTGCGGCGGGTGTGGGCCTCGTTGCCGTCCGGATTCACCATTGGCACGACAATCAGGTTGAGGAGGGGGTAACCTGGCGACGCGCCGCCCAGGCAAAGGTCATGCAGCAACATCAGCAGCGCCTCTTTGCCCGATGGTTCGTCGCCATGTTGCTGAGCAAAGAGCATCACCGTGGCGTCCTCAACCCTCCATCTTGCCCTCGGAGGCACATAAAGCACGGGTATTTCCCTGCCTGCAACACTCTGGCCTGCCACTTCGAACTCCAGCCTATTCGACCACTCGGCAAGGCCCCTGAGGAAGGCCATCATCTCACTGTGGGATGTCCCCAGCGGAGGGGTCTGCGTGGCCAGAGGTAAACGCGGCTGCGCCTGAGCCGCCGCAACTGCCAGCAGGCAGAAAAGGAGTGTCCTTCGCCGCATGGTTTATACTTCCTCGCCTGGCAACTCCTCAAGCTTAGCGAAGCAAGACGCACTTGCGGCTGAGGCGTGTTCCCTCCGAGACGAGCTGATAGAGGAACACACCGCCCGCCACGGGAAGCCCAGCATCATCTGTGCCGTCCCAGGTAAGCTGGTGACCACCGGGACTCAGGTATCCGCGGAACAGTGACCGAACCACCTGGCCCGTGGCGTTGAGCACCCTTACTTCTACCTTCGCCGCCTTTGGAAAGCTGAAGCAAATACGGGTAAGAGGATTGAAAGGGTTCGGGTAGTTCTGTTCCAGAGTAAAAGCGATCGGTATGCTCGGGCTAGCCCCGTCCCCTTCGGCACCACTCACACCGCCCTGCAACCAATCGAGGACCCGTTGCAGAACCAGCCGCCTCATCTCCCCGTCTCTGATCCCCTCCCAGCCGAAACCGAAGAAGACAGCCCGATAGGAGCCTCCGTCAACGGCGACAGCACCTGCGCCGCTGGAACGAATGACGCCAGGCCCTTCCGCAGTAGAGCGGTCGTAGAAAAGGATGCCCTGGCCCGGCGCTATGGGGTCAACCTCGTTGGGAAGCGACTGGCGATTATCCCCCTCCCGCGACAACCAGAATTGGGCGTTGCCCAAAACCTGATTGCTCCCTTGTGTGGTTAACCGGTGGAGCTGGGTGTTGTGATTCACGTAGGTCACACGCAACCAATCCTTCAACAGGGAGCTGTTGCGCAATGAGAGGGTGAGCATGGACCCATTGACGAAAAGATTTCCCCCCAGAGCCAAGTACGACTCCAGGTCCGCGGTGCCGCTGCTGTACAGTGAATGTCCGAAGAAGTGGCCCGTATACCACACTACACGGGTGAATCGCCGCAACGTGTCCAACGGCACCGGCCCCTCTGCGCCTGTATCCCACAGACGGAAGCTCAGGCCAAGCCGGTTACATTCGGTGCGATAGATGTGACTGACGGCAAAGTCGCCGTCGTCCTCAACCACCAGCACCCTCCCTTGGCCAATCCCCACATAAATGGGGACGACTGTCCGTGAGAATCCGCCCCCTTCCCTCACTTCCAGTTGGCAGACCACAACCACAGGGGGCGCCTGCGGTAGGACGCGCACAACGAATTCGTCCCCCCGGTTGCTCCCGACACGTCCCACCGCGACCTCCGGGTAGGCAGCCACGCTGTCCAACACCACTACCCACGGGCTCGTGGTGCGCAAGATCGCCTCGACATTGGCTGCGGCCCGCAAGCCCTCGTTCTTCAGGGTGACGGCAAGAGCAAAGGTTTCGCCCGGATCGATCTTCCCGTCGGCGTTTCCTCCTGTTTCCTGCACAGCTTGGTCGACATACACAAACACCGGCATTGTCACCGTGAATTTGACCATATCGGACCAGGAACTGCCTCCACTATCGCGCAACGAAAGCTGGAGCCCGACCCGATGCCCCGAAGGCACACCTGGCGACAGGGCGACCACCGCACAGTCCTGGCTTGGGACTACCGCGCCAGCCGGCACCTCGCCCACGTAGACGCTGTCCTTGAGCACCTGCACCTGGGGGTCACTGGTTCTCACCCGGCAAAACACGCCCTGCCCAGTGCGGTTGCCGAAATTCTTCACGTTGAATCGGATTTCCAAACGTTCCCCTGCGTCGGCAAAACCGTTGCCGTTGCCGTGACTCATGCCCGTGCTGTCATCGTCCAGTGTGATGGCGGCGATCTTCACATACGGCACATCGCCAAAGTCCTCCGCAGGGCCAGCAAGCGAGGCGATAGCCGCGACGCTGGCTTGCACCACCTCCCGCATGTAGGGAAAGTCCATATTGCTGGTCACGTCTGTGACTTTATGCCAGTGAGGGCTAAAGTCCCCTTCCTGCACATAGATTGCCGGCTGGCCCCACACCTGAAACGAGCGATGGTCGCTTCCCCCGCTGTTCCCTGGGATGGAGGGGATGAGAGTCGTGTAAGTGCGGAACATCTCGGCCACGAGCTCAGCAAACGGGGCAGAGGCCGCATCGGTGAAGATGGTGACGTCTCGGGGCGGGCCTGCGTAGTTGCCAATCATGTCGCCGTTGAGATAGAAGGCCACCGGTCGGCGCGACTGGTAGGCCTTGCGCGCGTAGGCCTCGCTTCCGAGAAGCCCGATCTCCTCTGCGTCCCAAGCGGCAAAGGCCAGCGTCGCCTCGAAGTTGTGCTCGGCCAGGACCCGTGCCGCCTCCATGGCCATTACCGTGCCCGACGCGTTATCATCTGCCCCTGGCGCCCAGACAAAGGGGTCCGTGCCGGGACCAAGCACAATGGAATCATAGTGGCCGCCGATCATGATGACGCTGTCCGGGTAAACGAGCCCCCTCTTAGTGGCAATGACGTTAAGATGGGGGACGTTGGAGCCCGCGATGTAGAAGGTGTCGTATTCCACCTCAGTGTAACCCAGGCTCACGTACTGGTCAAAAATCCATTTCGCGGCCTTACGGATCGAATCCGAGTAGGTGTAGCGCGTGCGAAAGTCTTGAAGTCGCTGCACCCAGCGCAGCAGTGTGTCTACCTCCACCTTCGCGATGATGCTCGCAATCGTGGTGTCGTAGCCTGCTGCGGTCATTAGTCGCACAGGCGAAAAGGATGGCCAAGGCTTGGCCGCCGGGGTGATGTGTTGGAGTGCATAGCCAGAGCGCGCAAGTAGCAACGCTTCGTCGGGTGTTGCCTGGACAAGCGCACGGCCCGCTACGCTGTAAAGTGTCTTCCCTTTCGGCAGGGTAGTCAAAGGTCCACGTCTCGAGCGTTCTGTGACCAGGTAGTAGTCCCCCTCCCAGCCTTTGTCGCTGACCACGGAGTAGGAAATCCCTAGACTGTGCAATGCCGGCAATGCATGCGAGTCAATCCCACCGAACACCAAGGCGTCGTCGAAGTAGTAGGGGACAAGATGAGCCACCCTGCTCACGCGTTCCAAATCCCCAGAGCTCAGCACTACCAGCAGCGGCTGGGAGCTCTGCGCGAGATACATGGCAGGTGCCACCATTAGGAGACCGACAACTATGCCAGCGGTACTTCGTCGCTTCATCTCTCTCTCTCCTTTCTCTTACCTCCCATACCCGCTAGGCTTCTTTCGTCGAAAGATCCGTAAGGGCCACTTCCTGAAAGCTGGTTCCCAGGGACTTGACACTCGCGGGCTTGCCGGCGCTGAGAAAAACACGGGGGAGTCTCGCCCCCAGACGGGACATCACTTCGTAAGAGACTGAACCGATGGCATCAGCTATGTCGTGGGGCGAAATCTCCGTATCACCGTGCCGCCCCATTAGCGTGACCACCTCCCCCAGCCGCACTGGGCCAACGTGGTCCACCCGCACAAAGCACGCATCCATGCAGATGCCGCCGACAATGGGCGCCTGCTGGCCCTTCACCAGGACCGTCCCGCAGTTGCGTAGCCCGCGATCGTAACCGTCGGCATAGCCTATCTGCAGTACGGCGACCTGCTCCTCTCCCTCGGCCATGTAGCGGCGGCCGTAGCCCACTGTGTCCCCTCGCTGGAGTCTATTGAGCTGCATCACCCTCGCCTTCACGGCCATCGCCGGGCATAGAGGGATAGCCCTTCTAACTTCTGGGGAGGGGTAATAGCCATAGAGCAAGAGACCGCAACGGACCATGTCAAAATGCGCCTGAGGCAGATCGAGGATGGCGCCGCTGTTGGCCATGTGCCAGATGGGCACCCTGATGCCCAGCTCTGCCAGCTGTCGGCGGACTACCTGAAAGCGAAAGAGCTGAAGTTCGGAGAAGGATTTGTCCAGCGCATCAGACATGGCAAAGTGGGAAAAGACGCCTTCCACTTGCAGACCGGGCAGGTGCACCACCGAGGCAATCCAACCGGCGGCCTGGTCGAAGCGCACTCCCCAGCGGCTCATGCCGGTGTCTACCTTGAAGTGGACCACCGCCCTCTTACCCATGCACTGGGCGGCGGAAGAAAGTGCTCTCGCGACCTCGGTGGAAGTCACTGCTTGCGCAACTTCATGCGCCACGGCAATGCCTGCCTGTTCGGGGAGTATGCCGCCCAGATTCAAGATCGGCACCTGCAATCCTGCGCGGCGGAGCTCAAGGGCTTCGTCCAGGAGCACCACGCCCAGCATGTCCGCCCCATTGGCTACCATTACCCGGGCGACTTGCACGGCCCCACAACCATAGCCGTCCGCCTTCACCACCGCAAGGAGCTTGCGAGGCGCAACCAGGCCTTTCACTTGCCTGGTGTTGTGGGCAATGGCGTCCAGGTCAACCTCTACCCACGCGGGCCGCAACCCGGCCGCTTGGTCCACACACATCAACGCGACTCCTGCATTTGCGCACTTGCCTTGCCGGCCAACCTCCACAGGCACTTTCGCGGCATGAGAGGCCCTTATCGAGATCAAGCCAAATCCTTGAGCTCTTGCCAACGCAGGGGATCCCCGCCCCAGGTGCGTGCTGGCAAGTGCCGGGATCACGGAATAGAGCATCTCCCCCGCGCCAAGAAGAGCCGGGCAGGGTTGAAATATACTACTTTTCCCCAGGATTGCCAACCGATTTTGCGGGCGCAAAAAAAAAGGGAAGGCTCGAGAGCCTTCCCCGGGGTGTACCTGTCGTCTGGCAGGATCAGTCTTCCATGTCGCGCATTGGGCATTCGCCGCCATGCATCCGATGACCCGTCATGCCAGGTCCCCGCCTTGGCACCCACGGAGCTTTCCGCGGGCCAGGTCTGCCTTCCATGCACCGCCAGCCCAAACCAGGACGGGCATCGAATGCCGCCTTTTGCTCCTCAGTCAGCAGGCCGCGCACCTGCAGACGGTGTGCCACCTCTTTCTTCTGGATGTCCGCGCGCAACTTGGCCAGCGCGTCGATCTTGGCATTGATGGCCTTCTGGTCCGGCTTGTCGGCAGCCAGCAGGGACAGCAGCGCAAAGCGCTCAGACCTGAGCTGACTGCGCAGCGGCTGGACCTCCTTCAGGAAAGACGCGCGCAGCTCCTCGATCTTTTGCTTCTGCTCCTCGGTCAACTTGGGGATGTGGCACATGCCGAGCCCCTTGTGCGGTTCTGGAGCGGGCTTTTCTTGGGCCAGAATCCCCTGCCATGGCAGCACTATCGCCAAGGCAAGCACTACCACAGCCGTCACCATCAGGGTTCGTCTCATAGCAGTCTACCTCCTCTAATCTGTCTCATTCAATCACCTGTGAGGGTACATGGAGCCGCATGACCATGGCCTCTGGGAGTTCCCGGGGCTTCTCCCTCGAGGGGCGGAGGACCTCGCTCCTTTGGTCCCCGCATCATTCCCTTGTGTTCCATCGCTCGCTGCTCAAACATGCGGATGAGGAAATCCAGGCGTTCGCGCCCGATGCGCGGCCTTAACCGCAACAGATGACGCACAGTGATTCGTTCCAATTCGGCCTGATGGCGCGCCAGCTCGTCGACGGTCGCCATTATTTGGAGCGTATCCGGTTGATCCTGGCGCAAAAGCTCCACTAACTTCAACCGGGTAGCGCGGAGCGCCGCCTTTTCTTTCTGTGCGCGGGCAAAGTAGTCCTCCACCATCTTCGCCACCACGTCATCGGTCTCCGGGTGGAAGCGCGGACGAGCCTCACTGGTCCAGCGCGGTGCTCGCGGTGGCTTCGGCTTCGGCCTCCCCAGCCAGAACACTGCCAGGGTGACTATGGCCACCAAGTTGACGGTGAGGGAAAACACCAGGGCAAGAAGCATCCATTTGTTCCGCATCATGCACCTATTTGCTATTGTTTGCAGCTGCCAGCGCCACGTACACCTCGCTCAGGGAACCGGGTGGCAAGTCAGCAAAGTGATCGAATTCCGCCGTCACTTGCGTCACGCTGGACTCCTGTTGGGAACGGAGACTGCTGACCAAGGTTCCCAATCGAGTTCCTATGAGCACCCCAGCCAGGATACCTGCGGACACCGCAACAGGCATTAGCGGGCGCGCGGGCAGAAGCTCTGCTAGGCGTCCGATGCCGCCTGCTCGGCGCTCCCGAGCTCGAGCCAGCACCCGCGCGGCGAAGAAGGGTGGCGCTTCCACTGGGGGTAGAGTGCCCAAGAGTGCCCACACCTTTTGCAGCCGTGCGAGCTCCGCTGCACACGCAGGACACACCTCAAGGTGCTCGTTCACTTGACGCGCAATCGTCGCCTCGAGTTGGCCGTCCATGAAAGCGGACAGCCGGCGTTGTACTTGTTTGCAGGTCATGATTCGTTCTCCATGCCTTTCAACACCTGGCCCCCTCCAAACTTGCGCCTAAGTGTCCTCCGCCAGCAGGCGGGACAGTTCACGGGACAGGCGCCGCTTGGCCCGGTGCAAGATAGACTCTACGGCTGATACGGTCGTCTCCATGACCTCGGCGATCTCGGCATAGGAGAGGTTACCGAAGCGCGCGAGGACAGTGGCCACTTTTTGGCTTTCCGGAAGTGCGTCAATTGCTTTCCACAGTGCACGCCCCAGCTCTTCGCGCTCCACCGCGCCATCTGGCCCTGGTGCCGGATCGCGCTGGGCAGTGACAAGATAGCCGTCCGGTTCGAGGCCGCCACGCTCCAGGGAAAGCAGGCGTCGCACCCGCCTCGCCCTTAACACGTTCAGACAGTGATTGGTAGCAACACGGTACAACCAGGTGGAGAACTTGGCGCGCGGATCAAACCGCCGAAGTGCGTCAAAGGCCCTGACAAACACCTCCTGGGCCGCGTCTTCAGCGTCCTCCCTGTTGCCAAGCATGCGCACGCAGGTGGCCATTACCTTGTCCTGGTAGCGACGCACCAGCTCCCCGAAGGCCTCGGTGTCGCCCCTTTGGAACTTGTCTACCAAAGCGGCATCATCCATGCTCTGAAAATCCTTCACCAGATTGTTGCGCCACCCTTTTAACACGTGCCCGGCCCGAAAACTGCGCTCTGGCGGAAACAGGAGTGAGCCATGAGGAAAGACGCTTGTCAATGAAGCAGTGCACCCGGGAGCTTTTTGGCGCGCAGCGAGCGAGTGAGAAGTCGACGAACATCGGCCGACGTGGGGCGGGATAGAACACATTCCGCCAGCTCTTGCGCTTCACGGAGGTCGACCGCCCGGACCACACGCTTCACTTCGGGGAGGAAGTAAGGGCTCATGCTGAGCTTGCGAAACCCTAAGCCAATGAGGAGTTCGGCGTAGAAGGGATCCCCTGCCATTTCGCCGCACACACTTGCCTCCTTGCCTGCTGCCGCAGCAGCATCAGCAATGCGTTTGAGGAGCTGCAACACTGCCGGATGCAAGGGATCGTACAAGCTCGTTACCCGCTCATTGCTCCGGTCCACCGCCAGCGTGTACTGGATCAGGTCGTTGGTTCCCACGCTCACAAAATCCGCCTCGCGAAGTATCGCCTCCACCATGAGGGCGGCAGAAGGGATCTCCACCATGATGCCCAAGGGCACCAGCGGGCTCTGGACAAGGCCTGCCGCACGCACCTCCTCGATAGCCTGGCGCAGGAGCCTCTTGACTTGCCGCACTTCCTCAAGGGTGCAGACCATGGGCACAAGGATGCTGACCTGGCCATACTCTGCAGCCCGCACGATTGCCCGCAGCTGCGCGCCGAAGAGGTCGGGGTGTTGCAGAGAAAAACGCACCGCACGCAGTCCAAGGTAGGGATTGAGCTCGCCCCGCATGCCTGGCAAGGCGCGGGTGAATTTGTCGCCGCCGACGTCGATGGTACGGATTGTCACTGCCGCCGGGGCTGCGCGTTGGACAATCTGGCGGTAGACTGCAAACTGCTCCTCCTCGGTGGGGAGCGAGTCACGGTCAAGAAAGAGCATCTCCGTACGGAAGAGGCCAATTCCCTCTGCTCCTCGCTCCAGTGCCGAATCCACGTCGTCCATCGTGCCCGCATTGGCCATGAGAGCAATGGGCACCCCGTCACGGGTTTTGCAGGGGAGCCCGGCGAGTTCCGTCAGTTCCCGGGCACTGCCCGCCAGGAGAGCCATCCTCTCCTCATAGGCGCGCTCGTCTTCTGGCGAGGGGTTGACGATGACCGAGCCGCGCGTACCGTCAATGATGAGCAGGTCCCCGAGGGAGATGCGCCGGTGCACGTCCTTGACCCCAGAAACCACCGGCACCCCCATTGTTCTTGCCAGGATAGCGGCGTGAGAGGTGGCCCCTCCCCCTTTCGGTGACGAAGCCTCTCACCTTGCGTCGGTCAAGGCCCACCGTCTGGGAGGGGGTGAGCTCTTCGGCGACCACGACCACCTCGTCATGTGTGGCAAGGAATGCCTCCTGGCTGCGTCCGATGAGGTGGCGCAACAACCTCCTTCCCACGTCGCGCATGTCCACCGCCCGCTCGCGTAGGTACGGATCATCCACTGCGCTCAGCAATCGCTCGGATTCCGCCATCACCTCAGCAATTGCCTGCTCCAGGCCCTTGCGTTCCCCGAAGAGCTTCCGTTCCACCTCGCTCTTCAGGTAGGGGTCATCCAGGAAGAGCAAGTGTGCCTCGAAGATACTGGCTTCGCGACCGCCGATTTCCCGGCTCACCCTGTCTCTCAGCGCGAGCAGCTCGCGGCGCGTGTGGGCAACGGCCTCTTCAAGTCGCTCTGCCTCCGGTGCAGCCTCTCCAGGGCCAAGGCTCCGCTGAGGCACCGACAGTTTTTCGCCGAACAGACACGCCTGGCCCTTGGCCAGCCCAGGAGAAAGCGTCATGCCTCGCAAACGTGTGGCCCGCCCAGATGCCATACAACCTCTGGAAACTTGTCCGTCCCCTTGTGAGCAGCTAGACAATCACTCCGTGCTTGCGCCCGACCTTGGCAAAAGCGCTCAGCGCCCGATCAAGGTGTTCCTGTTCATGCGCCGCCGAAATCTGCACGCGAATGCGCGCCTGCCCCTTGGGCACCACCGGATAGCTGAACCCGACGACGTAAATCCCTTCCTCCAAGAGGTCGCGGGCCATCATCTGCGCCAACTGCGCATCATTGGGGAAGCGGCTCAGCATGATGGGGACAATCGGGTGCTCGCCCGGCTTCACCTCAAAGCCCAGCGCAGCGATTTCGCGGCGGAAGTAGGCGGTATTCCGCCAGAGCTTCGCCCGCAGCTCGTCCACCTCTGAAAGCAGATCCAACACCGCCAGAGAGGTCCCTACCACCACTGGCGAAAGCGTATTGGAGAACAGATATGGCCGCGAATGCTGGCGGAGCCAGTCGATAATCTCCTTGCGTCCCGAAGCAAAACCGCCGGAGGCGCCCCCCAAAGCCTTCCCAAGCGTGCTGGTAATCACATCCACGCGCCCTTGCACGCCGTGATACTCCGGCGTGCCCCGACCGCGCGGGCCCAAGAAGCCAGTGGCGTGCGAATCGTCCACCATTACCACTGCCCCGTAACGCTCGGCTAGGTCGCAAATCGCCGGCAAGTTAGCGATCGCGCCATCCATGCTGAACACCCCATCAGTGGCGATCATCTTCACGCGCGCCTTGCTGGCGTTGACCAGCGCCTCCTCCAAGGCGGCCATATCATTGTGCTGGTAACGGTAACGCTCCGCTTTGCACAGGCGGATCCCATCGATGATCGAGGCGTGGTTCAGGGCATCGGAGATCACCGCATCCTCCTGGCCAAGAAGCGCCTCGAATAACCCCCCGTTGGCGTCGAAACAGGAGGAGTAGAGGATGGTGTCCTCGGTACCCAGAAAGGCGCTAAGGCGCTCTTCCAGCTCGCGATGAATGTCCTGCGTTCCGCAGATGAAGCGCACCGAGGACATGCCGTAGCCGCGCTCGTTCAAGGCCCGGTGCGCCGCCTCGATCACCTTAGGATGGCTGGATAACCCCAGGTAATTATTGGCGCAAAAGTTGAGCACCTCCTTCCCCGGGCGCACGCGGATCGACGGCCCCTGGGGCGTGAGAATTAGCCGTTCCTCCTTGTAAAGCCCAGCCTCCTTCACCTCTGCAAGACGCTGTCGCAGCACAGCACGCAGCTGTTCGTACATTGCACCCTCCCTGCTTGCTCATTGGCAGGAAACAGTCCCGAAGACGCAGCCCTACATGCCGTACATCTCGATAATCTCTTTCTTCCCCTTGCCCAAGATGCCATACTTGTTTCCCACTTTGACAAACGCCTCGATTGCCCGGTCCAAATGCTCGCGCTCATGATCGGCGGAAATCTGCACGCGAATTCGCGCCTGACCTTGCGGCACCACGGGGAAAGAGAAACCAACTACATAGATGCCTTCCTCGTACAGGTCCCGGGCCATGTTTTGGGCCAGCTTTGCGTTGTACAGCATAATGGGCACAATGGGGTGCACGCCCGAACGAATGTCAAAGCCAGCCTCGGTCATGCGCGTGCGAAAATAGAGGGTGTTCCTTTCGAGCTTGTCCCTCCTCTCGGTGGTCTCGGAAATGAGTTCGAGAACTTGCAGACCTGCGGCCACGATCACCGGGGGGACCGTGTTGGAGAAGAGATACGGCCGGCCGCGCTGGCGGAGCATTTCCACCAACTCCCTGCGACCACTGGCGCAGCCGCCCGATGCTCCTCCCAGAGCCTTGCCCAGCGTCGTGGTGATGATGTCCACCCGCCCCATCACCCCGCAGTGCTCGTGCGTACCCCGCCCGCTCTTGCCCATGAACCCGGTCGCATGCGAGTCGTCGACCATCACCATGGCGTCGTACCGTTCCGCCAAATCGCAGATCCTGTCGAGAGGGGCGATATCGCCGTCCATGGAAAAGACGCCATCAGTGACAATCATGCGAAAGCGACACGACTGCGCCTCTTGCAGCTTTTCCTCCAGGTGCTCCATGTTCATGTGCTTGTACACGAACTGTTGGGCGCTGCACAGACGGATGCCGTCGACAATAGAGGCATGCACCAGTTTGTCAGCGATGACTGCGTCCTCGCGGCCAAGCAGCGCCTCGAAGACGGCGGCATTGGCATCAAGACAGGAGGCGAAGAGAATCGTGTCCTCGGTACCCAGGAACTGGGTGAGTTTCTCCTCCAGCTGGCGGTGGATGTCTTGCGTGCCACAGATAAACCGCACCGAGGACATGCCGTAGCCACGCTCCTCGAGCCCCCGCCTGGCCGCTGCCAGGATGGCAGGGTGGCCGGAGAGCCCGAGATAGTTGTTCGCGCACAGGTTGATAACCTCACGCCGCGGGGCGCCGCGCGGGTACTCGACCGCGATCTCGGCCGCCTGAGGAGAGCAGATGTACCGCTCCTCTTTGTACAGGCCCGCTTCGCGGATCTTTGCCAGCTCCCGCTGGTAATGTTCCCGTGCCTTTCCGAATGCCACCTTGACCTCCTGCACCCTCACTGGTGCATTGGGTTTAGCCTGCGAAACCCGAGGCTCCTGCCCCCTTGAGGCAAATGCGCCGCAGCCCGGTGTTCAGCCCCGCAGCTCCTGCACCAGAGCCGCTATGCTGTTAACCGTGTCGAATGACTCGGGTGTGATCTTGGAATCCGGTATCTGCACACCAAAGCTCTTCTCAAGGAACACCTTGAGCGAAACCATGGAAAACGAATCCACAATGCCCCCCGACACAAGGGGTGTCGTCTCCGTGATCTCTGTCTCGTCATCCTCGAGGTACTCTTTCTTGATATAGTAAAGGATAACGCTTTTCATCTCCTCCATAACAATCCCTCTGCTTCAAAACCGTTCACCACATCATCTCAGGGGCTAAATCCCTTGCGGTGGACCAGCCGGCTCGTTGCCTGGCCAGCCGGAGAAGAAGCTGTTTCCCCCTGCAAAAGGACCATTACTCCGCCTCGAGGACCACCACTGCGGCAGCGTACGCGCGACAATGGGACACTGAAACATGAATCTGCCTCACTCCCCTCTCCTTGGCCAGCTCTTCTGCCCTACCTCGCAGCACAAGGGTTGGTCGGCCGTGAGCGTCGTTCTGGAGCACCACATCTTGCCATGACAGGCCGTCCTGCCAACCGGTGCCCAGGGCTTTGAACGTAGCCTCTTTGGCGGCAAATCTGACCGCGTAGTGTTGGGCGCGATAAGCCTTGGCCTCGCAATAGGCAACCTCCTCCGGCGCAAAGACCCGGCTGAGGAAACGTTGGCCGTGGCGGCGCATCTGTTCTGCCACGCGCCTTATTTCAATCAGGTCGACACCCACGCCCACCACCATGAGGGCTCCTGTCAGATGAGCTCACCGCTCAAGGGACAAGCACGATCTTACCACAGTTCCCTTCGGCCATAAGCTTCATCCCCTTCTCAAAGTCGGCCAGCGGGAAGGTATGGGTGATAATTGTCTTGAGGTCAATGAGGCCACTCTTGATCAGCCCGGCACTCTTGTACCAGGTCTGGAACATGGTGCGTCCAGTTACGCCGTAGACCCGCAGGGCCTTGAACACCACGTCGTTGTTGAGGTCCAGCGTCACTTCTCCATTGTACAGCCCCAGGATTGACACGCGCCCGCCAGGAGTGGTGACCTTGAGCGCCTGCCGCAGAGCCTCTGGGTTGCCAGACATCTCCACGGCCACATCGACCCCATTTCCATCGGTGGCCTCTATGATCTCGGCCACCACGTCGGTCGACCGAGGGTTGAAGGTTTTCGTCGCCCCAAGGGCTTCGGCCAGGCCAAGGCGGTATTCGTTGATGTCTGTGACGTAGACGGCGGAGGCTCCGGAGGCGCGAGCTACGGCAACGCCAAATAGCCCCACCGGCCCGGCGCCCATCACTGCCACGGTCTTGCCAGCGACATCTTCGGCAAGAACGGTGTCCACCGCGTTGCCCAGAGGTTCTTGAACCGAGGCGTACTCGTACGGTATGCCCGGGTCGTTCTTGATGACGTCCACTTCCGGCACCACCGCATATTCGGCAAAGACGCCGTCGCGGTGCACGCCGAAGATCTTCATGTTCCGGCAGATGGCCATGCGTCCGGTGCGGCATTGATAGCAGTGCCCGCACGGTATGTGGGTCTCGGCCGAGATTCTGTCGCCCACCTTCACCCATTTGACCTGTGAGCCGACTTCCACCACCTCGCCCGCCAGCTCATGCCCCATGATCTGCGGGGTGCGGATGCGGCTCGCAGCCCACTGGTTCCATTCGTAGATGTGCACATCTGTCCCGCAAATTGAGGTGGCGCCGACCTTCACAAGCACTTCCTCCGGCCCGAACGTGGGAATGTCCACCTCGATATATTCGGCCCCAGGACCAGGCTTGGTCTTAACCACCGCTCTCATCTTTCCTGCCATGTACCCTCCCGTGTTCAACTCCCTCCTGCTGCCCGAGCACACGTTACCTACCGCACCATTGTCACTTTGCGCACCGACCTGTTGCCCGGGGCCGCCATTACGCAGAAATAGAGGCCGCTGGGTACGACCTGCCCGCGGTCGTCTTCGCCATGCCACCGCACTCTGTGCTCTCCTGCCGGCATGTCGCCACTGAGGAGCGAGCGCAACAACCGGCCCTGCAGATCATAGATGCAAAGGGAAACGCGCTCAGGGCGAGGCACGCTACACACCAACTCGATCCATGGGTTGAAAGGATTAGGAAAGCCCTGGACAATCTCGAATCCACCTGAGGAGGAGCCGTGAGACTGTTGGTCTGTACCCGCGGTCAAGTTGCCAGGAACTATGGCAATGTCGTCCACGTACACGCCCTCGTACTCCTGGGCAGAATCGCTCTCGAACAGGAACCGGACCGCACTCAACGAACCCGGCTCGAGAAAGGAGATGTCGTAGGTGTAGGGCAGCCAATCGTTGCCCATGAGGGTCGAGTCTAATGCCCCGCCGGTGCCAATAAAGTCCAGGGTGACCCAGCGCTGGCCTTGGCGCACCTGCACGTAGAGGCCGTCGCCCCGATACCCCGGCTCCGAATAGACGGCAACGTCGTACCACGCCCAGAAGCTCAGTGTGGCACCCGGTGGCACGCGGAACTGCGGCGTGATGAGCGCGGTGTACGTGTTCGGGAGGTAGAGCCCGGAAGTCTCCTCACCACAATACCAGGAGTGTGCACCTGAATGTGCTCGTCTTGAGGAGATATGCCAGAGGTCGTTTGCCCCACCGTGCACGTAGCCAGCAACCGCTTGCTCCATACCGTCAGAGAACCCTGTCGCTCCGACGATGATCAAGGTCGAGGCCGTAAACACCTTGCCCCCTTGTTCCCGCAAGGAAAAAGTCAAGCGCGGGAATGACGGCTCGGGTACGTGGCCGTGTATGCTGATGGCAATGGCAACAGCGCTACTGTCAGAGGAAGCGAGATCGCCGATTTCGAGTCGGGGCATGAGCACCGATAGCCCTTCGGCGTCCGTCGTGGTCTCCAGAACCACTTCTTTGGCCGACAGAGAACCGCAATTCACCACGGTGGCCACCACGTCCACGGTTTCACCTGGCTCCAGGAGGCCGTCGCCGTCTCCTAAGCGCTCATCGGAGGTCCCCACGTGCACAATCTGCAGGGATGCCGCTGCAATTGGCACACTGAACAGACTCTTCCAGCACTGCCCCCAGCGGTCGATGGCCATAAGTGCAAATGCCACCACGTCGCCGTACCCAGCCTCCGCGGCCACCCTGACAGCGAAAGATTCATCTGGCGTCACAGGGTCTACAACTGAGTGTGGGGGAATGTCCCCATAGGCCGCCGTGCTGTCCACGACCGCGACCAGCGGGCTCTCGGCCCGCAGGATGGCGCGCACCTGTTCGGCAGTGGTGGCCCCGTGGTTCCGCACGCGGAGCTGAAGCCGCAGCTCGGACTCTGGTTCCAAGGCCCTCACCATTGTCACCTCGCCGACGGGTCGCCAGTCCACAAAAGCGACGTAAGCGCCCTGCGACTGGACTGGCACCCGCACCACCTGCGGCAGGTAGTTCTGTGCGGTGACGGTCACCATAAGCGAATCCCCAGGGGAAACAGGAGCAATGGCAAAAGCACATACGCCTGCGGCATCAGTGCTCCCGCGCTCGTAGACCTCCTGCCCGCCGAGCACACACACGGTGGCTCCACCTACCGGCTCCGGCCCATCCAGGACGCGCACCGCAAACAGTTGCTCGCCCGTGGTGACAAGCGACGGACATTCGACCGTCAGCTCCCTCGGCTCGTCGGTCCATATGGGCATCTCCGGATCACCGAGCAGGGTGATTTCATACTGGCACCAGCGGTAGACATTCTCCTGACGCGAGAAAGGCACAAAGTGGGCCTTGGCCATTGCCAGCGTCTGACCTACGCGAGTAGTGTGTTCCTGGAAAAGAAAGCGGTAGAACTGCTGGTCGAAGCGGTCGGAGTAGCCGTACTTCGGGTTGCCCGGGGATCCCCATCCATACCGTGAATTGCCGATAAAGGCAACTCCTCCGCCCTTGGGGTTGCGGACAAAGTGCTCGGCAATGCAGTCCTCCTCGAAAGTCGCTGGGTAGCAGCCGATAGAGTACAGCACCGAATATCGCGGGCCGTTGGTAAGTCTGTCCATGTCGGCCAGCTGTAGATAACCGGTGCCCACACCCATGACGGTGGTAAAGGCGTGCCCGTCGTGGTTCACCAGATTCATCCCCTGGTTCAAGGCTGCCACCACCGACTGCACGCTTTCGTTGCCCTGGGAGTGGTAGAGCTTGGTAATGGCAATCCGCGCCGGGACGTAGAGCTCGTCAATCAGGTCTTTGCCCACGCCCGAGTCAGTGTACGGGTTCTCCCACAGGACGTCGGCGGCAAAAAGCGCGCGCGTCAGGTAGTCAGACGGAGGATTCTGTTCGTAGGTGAGCACCTTGCGCACGAAGGTCTCGGCCTGGGCCACATTGTTCACCGGCGCGCGCCCCACAAACACATCGGGATAAAGGTCTACACTGTCGGCCACTTCGCCGTAGACCAAAGAGCGGTTTTCATCCCAGGTGCGATCCAGGTCAGAAAAGTAGAGGTCGCAGGGAATAGCGTTCGCTTTGGCTCCCTGAAGGCAGTCCATGGCATAAGCGGTGCGGTAAGGGACATGTTGCACGTCTCCTCCCAGGAGCACCCAGCGAATGCCCCACACAGGCCGCATCGCCTTCAGAAACTCCCGCACGCGCACCGCGTTGTCTTTCGCGACGTAGGCGCGGTAGATCTCTTCTGTCGTTACGATGATGCCACCCAAACCCTTTTGTCGCTTCCACTCTGCCAGAGGGCGAAAGGCCTCCTCGAAGGCAGGGACGGTGATAATCACATACTCATGGCGCACGGAGGATGTGCGATTCCGCTTCGGCAAAGCATACGCGGCAAAACGGTCCAGATCCTGCCTGTTCTGAACCAAAGGAGCGAGTAGGGACAAATCGTCCGCATCTACTTCAGTCCACGAGGCCCCGCGCTCATAAAACACGCGCACTTCCACTTCCTCGTGAAGCAGGAGCTGGCGCCGTGCGGGAACGAAAGCCACCGGGTGGACCACCAGCTCCGCGATGGTGAGACCAGCGAACCTGCCTTGCCCAAGAATTCTGGTCACTACCCCCGGATAGGGCTCCGAGCTGCGATAGATCTCCGCCTTTGGGGGCACAAAGGTGAAAGCGCGCGTCACGGAATACGGCTGCGGCGGCTGGGCAGGGATCACTTCTATGCCGAAAGCAACCGGGTACGCAGCCTGAGCTTTGGACTCAAGACCCACAACGCGCGACCCTGGGGGGAGAACCAGGCGGACGACCCGGGCCGGAAGCTGAGGTTCACCCTCTACCTCGGTCAGTTCACACCCATCCATGGTCACGCGCGTGAACTGGCCCACCGACTCCAAACGCACTTCCCCGACGGAAAACCTCAGCACACAGCTCACCTCGCCGGGGAACAAAGGTGCGGCACTCATCAGCATGATCGCAAAGCAGGAGCCTGTCAAGCAGGACTTTTTCCAGAAATCACGTTCGAACACTTCGTCTACCCTCATCGTAGTAAGCTCACCTTCTGAACCGCGCGAAACCCATCGGCACTGAGCACGCAGAAATAGACTCCAGAGGGGACGTTGCGACCGGCTGTGTCTTCCCCATTCCAGGTCAGCTGCTGTTCACCTGCTAATAGTGGTCCTTCATGAAGCACTGCCACTTGGGCCCCGCGAACGTCGTACATCGCCACACGCACTTTCTCGGAGTGGCTGGCACTCCCGCCTTGGGCGGGAACAGACACCGTGAGCCGCGTACTGTGATTGAAGGGGTTCGGGTAAAAGCTGGTCAGAGCATACCGCCCCTGAAGCCTGGAACTCTCCCATCTCACCGCCGGCTCAACGCTGGTCCGCAGGTCATCGGTGCCCCCGGCCGCACGGTAGCGCTGGGCGAACTCTTGCAGGAACTGGTTAGCAATATCCGCGTCGTGAATGATGAGGGAGTTCTCATCGTTGGACGTCTCGGCACTCGTGGTCCAGTTGTGCGAGCCGGTGACTACCAGCGGATCGCTGCTTCCCGCGTAGACGTCCACTGTAGCGTATTTGTGGTGGAGCAGACCCGCCTCGAGATCAATCCATACGTCAGCCCTCGGAGACCAGGGAGACGAACCAGTCCCTGCCAAATTTGCGAATTGGGAAGAGGCATCGCGCGCCTGCCCGCTGTCGAACACCCCCTTAAGCTTAAAACCGGGTATCGAGTACCATTTGTCCCTCATCGCCGTTGCCACGTCATAGCGGGTAAAAGAGTAAATACAGAAGTAGATCGAACTCTGCGCGGTGTTGAGTGCGGCAATGATCTTGCTCGTGGTGCGGTCGGATGGGCTCATGTACTGCTCCACCAGCCTCCCGCCAATGACGAAGCGGTGAGGCGTGTTCTCCCTCTTGCGGGCGCCGAAGCGGGCATTTGCCGGATCCGGTGTTTCGCCTTGTCCGCCCCACATCTCATTGAACTCCGCGGTGTAACACGCGGCAAGAGCCTGGTCCTGAATCACCACCACGTTCTCAGCATTGCTGCTAACCCCTGCATAGCTGGCATTGTAGGAGCCGGTCCAGACCCAATCATCGGCCGCACTACTGGTGTCGCGGTAGTCGAACACGGCAAACTTGTTATGCATGTACCCTGTCCCGTCGTTGCCCCCAAATGTGTCGTCGATGACGGGAATGCCCGCGGCCACCAGATCATCGATCTGGTTGCTCAGATTATCCCTTTCCGTGATCACGCGCACGCTTACCCCCCGGTTCTTGGCAGCCACCAGGGCTTGCGAGACAAGATTGTGCGTGATGTTGTAGAGACAGAAATCTATGGAGTGCCGTGCTGCGTTGATGCGCTCCGCTAACCGCTGTGCCACGTCCACATTACCGTGTGCCACCGTCCTCTCTGCGTAGGCGGGGTCGACACTCTTGGTAAAATATACCACAATCTCCCCAGTGCACTCTGGCGACGAAGCGGTGCTGAAAAGCAAGTCCTTGCTCTCTGTGGTTCCAAGCGCGTTGGTCGAGATGACGCGGCAGATGTAGAACGTGGCAGGCCGCAGGCGCTGGAGCCTCACTTCGTGACGAGTCGTCAAGGTACTATCCCCTACCCTCCCCAGCTCAAACGCTGTGGTTCGTCCGAACTTCACCAGGCTCGTGGCCGGCGAGTCTGTCTCCCAGGCGATGGTAACGCCATCGGGGTCGATTTCTGTCTCGATCGGTCCGCGCACGATCTGCGGCCCGCTGCGGCTAATGATGTCCTCACGGAAACGGGGGGACACTTCATAACCCGAGGTGAACGGTGAAGTCTGATCGTATTGCTTCAATATGCCAATCACATCTAATATCCCGCTGGGGTGCGGAATACCCGTGTCCTTGTCGATGAAGAGGTCGCATGAGCCAGTGGCATCGCGCAGAGGGCCACCGTACGTACCGGTCTGGGTGTACGTGACTTGGTCGACTCGAATCAATCGCCCTTCGTTGGGCTCAGTCCCGTCAGGAAGAAATGAGTTTGCCACTTCCGCACACGTGAGCACACGCGGCTGCGGGACAGGGAAGCCAGAGCCGTGGATCGTAATACGCAGGGGCTGTGAAGGAAAGCCATATACTTCCACCAGACCGTAGTAGGACTTGACCACACCGGTCACAGTGAGGCTGTCGCCGAGCTCGACACGGGTGGGGTCGTTGAGGCCAAATACGCATACCCCAGCGGTGTGGTCCTGAACAAAGATCTCCAGGTGGCTGCCGTAGGTCCCACTACCAACGGTGGCAACCCCAGTCACCGTGACTGTGGTGCCTTCCGCATATGGCGCTTTGGGCATCCCGTTCGGGTCGTTGGCATGCAGCTCAATAATTGGTACCACCTGGGCAGGGAGCGAGGCAGCTTGTGCAAGGGCAAACAAGACGCACAATACTCCACCCCACCTTCTCCGCGCCTCTGCGACTTTCACAACCTGTTTCCGTTTCATTGTGCACCCCGCACACAGCCTGTCTCTCATCGCACCACCTCTCCGAAACTCACAGGACCTTTGCGCCGCGGCCCCGCACGTCTGAGCACGAGCTGCGCTCGAAACCACTCCTGTCCGGCCTGGGATGCACCCAGCCGCTGAAGGCCAGACCATTCCGGCCGCAAACGAGCGGTGCGCGAGGCGCGGGACTGGGCATCCTGAAGCCTGATCGCAAGGAGGGGGCGGTGAGCTAGCGCTTCCGCCGCCATCTGCTGTCCGGAGGTCTGCACCGAGGAGGGGTTGGGGAATGTCAGTGAAGACTTTCAGTCCACCCACCACACACATCCTTAAGAGCAGTGACTGCACCTAAAGGCTAGCTCGCCTTTTCGCCTGCAAATATACGGATATCTGCTCATTTTGTCAAGCACATTGTCCCGTTCGCTAATGTCCGACAGTTTGCGGAAGGTGAGCAGTTTTTTTTCTCAGTGGTCGCAATTTGGCCTCCAGAAACGAAAGGCAGGTATCTCCGCGGTGCACCACAGGAACCATACCCTGACACCCTGCGTCACCTAAACGCGCATCCTTCCGCATGTGTTCTCATTGACCGGGAAAAAGCCCTTTGATTCTTGGGCAGAAATGCATAGATTTGCGCCGACTCTTGTGGCACGAAGAAGGCAACGCTACACATGGAACAACTGAGGCGACTTTTTCACAAGACCTACGGGAGCGTCCCAGCCTCCATCGTCCAACTGAAAGGCGACGGATCGGACAGGCACATCTTCCGCCTCGCGGACGAGGAACGCACGGTCATCGGTATCTGGAGTGAGGATTATGCGCTCAACTTGGCGTTCGTCGAGTTCAGCCGCCATTTTTCCCGGTATGGCCTGCGCGTCCCCGCCATCTATGCCGAAGATCTCTCTCAAGGCGTTTATCTGGAACAGGATTTGGGTGACTGGACCCTCTTCGATTGGATGGTGGCCTTGCGCGAGAAGGAGGGTTTTTCACCGCGCATCGAGGACATGTACCGGAGGGTGCTCGAGGACCTCCCTCTTTTTCAAATAGTGGCCGGTACAACCATCGACTACGACCTCTGCCACCAGCATCGCGAGTTTGGCGAGGAGTCCATGGCCTGGGACCTCCATTACTTCCGCCACCGTTTCCTGGAGGTCTTCTACAAGGGCCCATTGGACCTGGCAAAGCTGGAAGGGGACTTCCGTCGGTTGCGCAGCTTCCTCCTGGAAGAGCCGCGCAACTACTTCATGTACCGTGACTTTCAATCGCGCAACGTCATGATTCTGAACGGGCAGCCCTACTACATCGACTACCAGTCCGGAAGGCGTGGGGCGCTGCAATACGACGTCGCCTCTCTCCTTTACGATGCCAAGGCCAACATCCCGGAACCCACGCGCATGCAGCTCCTGGAACACTACTTGAAGGTGGTGCAGCAATATGCGACCGTCGATCCCCAGAGATTTATGCACTACTTCTACGGGTTTGTGCTCATTAGAATGATGCAGGCGTTTGGCGCCTACGGCTACCTCAGCGTGGTCAAGGGGAAGAAGCACTTTTTCCGCAGCGTCCCTTTTGCCATCCGCAACCTGGAGATTCTCTTGGAGAAAGAGGTGCCGCTTTTGACGCAGCTGCCCACCTTACGGCAAGTATACGAAGGGCTGGTCAAAGACCCGGAATTGCGAGGTACGTGATATGGCCGCGGCTGGGCTGACAGTTACCATTGCGAGCTTTAGCTACTTCGCCAATGGCATTCCGGCAGATCCCCATGGCCATGGCGGAGGCTTTGTGTTCGACTGCCGCCTGCTTCCCAACCCTGGCCGTGACCCGTGTTTTGCTCACCTGAATGGGCTCCACCCGCAGGTAAAGGCCTACTTATCGGCCCGCGCTGAAGTGCAGCTTTTTCTTGCCCACGTGTTCGCCATCGTCGACATGACTGTGGCCAACTACACGGCCCGTTCCTTTGACCACCTCATGGTGGCATTTGGCTGCACCGGTGGGCAACATCGTTCCGTCTACTGCGCCGAGGCCCTGGCTGAGCATCTGCGCCAGGCAGGCGTGCGGGTGGAGGTCCAACACTTGGCTATTCCAAGGGCCGAAGTATGAAGGCGATGATCTTGGCCGCAGGCCTGGGAACCCGTCTGCGTGCACTTACCGACCGGCGCCCCAAGGCATTAGTCGAGCTCTGCGGCATCCCGCTCCTGGAAATCGTTATCCGCAAACTCATGCACGTGGGGGTCGACCAGATCATCATTAACGTCCATCATCTCGCCGACATGGTGGTGGCCTACGTGCGAGCGCAAGGCAGTTTCGGCATTCGCATCGAGTTTTCGCACGAACCGGTAATTCTCGGCACCGGTGGCGGGCTGCAGAAAGTGGCCTACTTCTTTACTGACCAGGAGCCCTTCTTCCTCCACAATGTCGACATCGTCTGCGATGTAAACCTACTGAGCCTTCTTGATTTCCATTGCCAGCGAGGGGCCTTGGCGACCCTCGCTGTGCAGGCGCGTCCTACTTCCAGACCGCTGGTTGTAGATGACCTTGGCCACCTCTGTGGCAGAGCAGGGGTTCCGCTTACGAGATCCCCGCAGGGAAATGCACGCGCGGTGGGCTATAGCGGCATCCAGGTTATCTCCCCGCGGCTGCTGCCTCTCCTTTCTGAGCAGCCACCTTTCTCCTTGATTGACGCACAGCTACGCCTCTGCGCCCAGGAAAAGATCTTGGGCTACGACATCGGCGCTGCGCACTGGTGGGACGTGGGGAAACCAGAGGACTTGGCAGAGGCGGAAGGAGCTTTCCGCTGTGGCGAGGTGGGTGCCTGGTGGCCTATTGCCCAGGCGAGGCGCGACGGCAGTCAGTGTACCCCATAAACAGCAGACGGTCTCAGCTTTTCTGAGACCGTCTGCCGAGAGCAAAGCCCGCTACACGACCCGGACGTTGGCGGCTTGCGGTCCCTTGGGTCCTTCCTCGATCTCGAAGGTCACCTCCTGGTCCTTCTCGAGCGCCCTGAAGCCCTCGCCCACAATTGCCTTGTAGTGCACGAAGACGTCCCCTCCGCCTTCACGGGTGATGAAGCCGTAGCCTTTGGTTTTGCTAAACCACTTCACTTTGCCCTTTTCCATACGCTGCTCGCTCCTATGGAATGTCCGCCTCAGCAAATTCCTGAAGAGCAAAAGCGTCCTCCCCTTTTAGGTTTGGTTCTCTAGTTGATCCCGAGCTGAGCGACGAGCGGCAACAGGGCTCTCGGTGTCACTCAGTTCTTCTCGAGTACCCAATCGACCAGTCGTTCGAAACCTTGGACGGCGCGCCCCCACCACTCGGAGGAGCGGGCAGGAGAGTCGACCAGACGCTCGTCCGGGAGCACGTTGGGATCGCGCATGTCGCCAATGACTTCGATGGTCACCGGGACCACACCATCGGCAATCATGCCCAACCTATAAGCAGCCCCGTAGGAGACATCTATGACCCGACCAGGCCTGCGGAAAGGCCCACGGTCGGCGATGACCACCCGCACCGAGCGCCCGTTCTTGGTGTTGGTAACCCTGACCACCGTGCCAAAAGGAAGGTTCCGGTGGGCGGCGGTCATCTCGTAGGGGTCATAAAAGCCGCCGTTGGCCATGCGCCCACCCCCTTCTTCTTTCCCCATGTACGAGCAGTAGCCTGTCTGCACCCGAGTCCTGCTTGCACCCGAGTCGAAGAGGCCACTTCGGTGCGGGCGTACCATGGTGGCGCCGTCCCGTTGGCTCACCGTGCGCGGTGCAGGCGTACAGGACAACATCACCACAATGATCGTGCACCCCACACCGATCATGGGGCCGCGACTAGTTTTGGCCACCCTCTCCTGCGCTCTCATCATGGGATCTGCCCCTCACTTCTTCCACCTTGGGCCGTCGCCCTCACCACCACCAGTAGATCCCAGTTCGCTTCGTGCCTCCCGTGCAGAACCAGGAGTACCACACCCTCCCCATAATGTCTGCCATCCGTGCGGGAACGGTGAAATCCCCGGGGCCGAAAGCTTGTTTCGCCGCAGGAGCCTTTGTCACCGTTTGGCCCAAATATAGCGAATTCTCAAGAAAATGTCAAGCAAAATATCAACATATTGTGAACGTCGAGCAGCCATGAACGACATGTTGAGATGGAAGGGATAGACCATGGCAAACGCTGGGGTTCAGAGGTCGAGGCAGGATAGGAATGCCTCCAGGCCGCTGTGCCAAACTTCACGTGAGCCTGAGGATGCGACGCGTCAGTGGCAGCGCCGCGAGCACCACGACAGAGGCGCAGATGAGGCCGAGCAGGGCTCCCCCGAGCACATCCGACGGGTAGTGCACGCCCACGTAGACCCGCGAGTATGCAACCAGAGAGGCCAAGAGAAAGAACAGAGGCCATAAGGGGCGGTAAAAGCGCGACAGAAGCCACGCAGCCCCGAAGAGATTGGTAGCGTGGGAGGAAGGAAAGGAAAAAGCACCTGAGCAGCCCACGAGCAAGCGCACCTCAGGGAGGACATGGCAGGGTCTCGTTCTTTCCACGAGAGGCTTGATCAGGTGACTGCTGGTCTGGTCTGTTAGGGTGACGGTCACCAGCAACAAAGCCGTGACCAACCTCCCTTTCCTTCCGCCAAAAATGAGCAAGCTCACCAGGGCCAAGGCGATGACCAACCTCCAGTTGTCGATATCGGTGAGGAAGGGCATGAGGACATCGAACTGGGGGTTGGCGAGCGTGCGGTTGATGAGACAGAATAGGGCCCCATCGAGGCGGAAAACCCAAGGGGGCATTGCCGCTCAGTCCTTATGGCCCAAGGTCTCGGTGACCAGCTTCATGGCGCAGTATTCGCCACACATGGTGCAGACGTCGGTCTGCTCCGGGGGGGCCTCTTGGCGCGCGCGACGGGCGATCTCCGGGTCGATGGCCAGGGCGATCTGCCGCTCCCAATCCAAGGCCTTGCGCGCGCGGGCCATAGCCCTGTCCCATTCGTCGGCGCCCGGAATTCCCTTGGCCAGATCTGCCACATGTGCAGCGATGCGGGTCACCATCACTCCGTCGCGGACGTCTTGCAGGGTAGGCAGACGCAGATGCTCGCCAGCAGTCACGTAGCAGAGAAAGTCGGCCCCGGCTGCTGCGGCAATGGCCCCGCCGATGGCCGAGACGATGTGGTCATATCCAGGGGCCACATCGGTGACCAGAGGCCCGAGCACGTAGAAGGGCGCACCATGGCAGAGCTTCTTCTCCAGCAACACGTTCGCCTCCACCTCCCGCAACGGCAGGTGCCCAGGTCCCTCAATCATCACCTGGATCCCCTCCTCCCAGGCGACTCTGGCCAGCTCGCCAAGGGTGATGAGCTCTTGCACCTGGGCGCGGTCGGTGGCGTCCGCAAGCGAACCAGGCCTGAATCCATCCCCCAGACTCAAGGTGATGTCATAGCGCTTGGCAATTTCCAGCAAGCGATCAAAGTGCTCATACAGGGGATTTTCGCGGCCGTTGGCCACCATCCAGGTGACATGGAAGCTGCCGCCACGGCTGACAATGTCGGTCACCCTCCCTTCTTTGCGCAGTCGCTCCAGGGCGCTCAGGGTCACCCCACAGTGGACGGTGAAGAAATCCACCCCTTGCTCGGCCTGCTTCTCCAGGACGGAAAAGAGGTCATCCACTGTCATGTGCACGATGCCTCCTCGCCGCGCGGCGCACTCGATCGCCGCCTGATAGATTGGCACTGTCCCGATGGGCACCGGGGCTGCCTGCATCACCGCCAGACGGATCTGGTCCAGATCGCCGGCGCTGCTCAGGTCCATGATCGTATCGGCGCCGGCGGCCACTGCCACCTTCGCCTTCTCCACCTCCAAGGCAACATCCGCAATATCGGAGGAAGTGCCAATGTTGGCGTTCACCTTCGTGCGCAGCCCCTTGCCCACGCCACACACTCTGTCGATGACGTGCAGCCGGTTCCGAAGCACAACTGCTTCGCCTGCGGCCACGCGCGAAGCCAGGAGCTCCGGGTCCACTCTCTCCTGCGCCGCCACAGCCCGTACTTCGGAAGTGATGTTGCCCTTCCGCGCCTCAAGAATCTGAGTCATAGCCACGGTGTCCTTGCGAAGAGAATCCCTTGCCCGGTGCTACCGTACCGGGCTCCAGTCAGCAAAGTTCTCGATGACCACCTTGCACTTGGGCTCAGCGGTCCAAGTCTCTGCCGAATTGTACGTCCAGCCCAGGAGCTCCGAGTCGCCGCCGCCCTCGGTGGTGATCAGAAAGCGATTGGCCAAATGGCCGAAGTAAAGGGCCTGCATGCGCGGCGAGTCCTGATCCCCACCGCTCGGGTCTACCGGTATCCAGCCATAGCCTGGCAGGTAAACTTCCACCCAGCGGTGAAATACGTCGTCCATGCTCGCATCGTCGCCGCGAACCACCACCGCGCCCACATAGCGAGCAGGCAGCCCGGAAGCTCGACACAAGGCGATATACACAAAGCTGTATTCAGAACATGAACCGTTTCCCCGCCGGAGCACTTCAGGAGCTACATTCCAACCGCCGGCAAGCTCGTAGGACATCTTGCCCATAAGCCAGTGGTAGATCTTGCGGGCAATCCAGTACGGATTCTTTTCATCGTCCACGGCCTCCCGCGTCGAGCTCTGGATCAGCGGGTCATTGAGACAGTACTTGGTCCCGTCACCAAGATATCGCTCTTTGATCTCGGCGGGGATATCCTCCAGAGCCCCCACCTTCTCCGGTCGGACGTAATAGAACACCTCGTAGACTCGAGCCTTGAGCTTCATGGTTACGGTCTTGTTGGTGGCTGGCGGCAGGTTTTCATGGCGAAAGTGGGCGCACGACTGCTGCCAGCGGTCGGAGACAAATGCGCTGGGTTTTGGCGCAAACTCCACCGCACCCGCAATGAGTTGCGAATCCCGGTCGTGGGGGACTGCCACATAGACATCTGCCGCCTTCACCTTTCCAGGACCGTAGTTGCGCACCTGGTGTGCATACCTGATCTCGGCATAGCGTTCGTTGGTGCGCACAAGGTGCTGGTCACCTTCCACGGCGATGCGGAAGACCGTGTCCGACTCAAAATCCGCACACCAGATGTGCTTGCCGTCCCAGGCCAAGCCCGTGGGGTAATGCCCAGGACTCTTCACCACCCAGAGCACGTAACCCTTTTCCGGTGCGATCAGGTAGAGCTCGTCCTGGGAGCGATCTGCCAGCCACAGATACTTTCCATCGAAGGCGAGCCCCTGGGGTTCTCCGGCCGGGGCAGGAAACGAGATGACGGCCGTGCCATCCAGCGTGCTTACTTTGCTTATCCTGTCCTCACGATTGTCGCTCAGCCACAGGTCCTGTCCGTCCCAGGCGATGCCCGCGGGCGAGGGGCCAGGCGCATCCAGGGCTACCAGGATGGTGCCATCGCGGGGGTCAATCTTGTAGAGCTTCTTCTCGCCCACGTCCACATTCCACAGGTAAGTGCCGTCAAAAGCCAATCCCATGGGCCAGTAGCCCGGCGAGGGAATGACGCCCACCTTCTTGCCTTCCGGGCTCAGTCTGTAAATGGTGTCGGTCTCACGGTCGGCAAGCCACAGGTGCGTGCCATCCCAGGTCAGGCCCGTAGGACATGGTCCAGGGGTTGAGAACGAGCCCACAACTTCGCCCACCTGCCTGGCACCTACCTGACCGGCAGAAATTACCCCCGCCAGCAACATACACAGAAACGTCTTCATGTGGCACGGGCTCCTTGTTTTTCGGAGGCTTTGATCACCAGCTCCACCGCCTCGGGGAAGCTCGTGGCGACCCAGTCTGCGTTAGTGGCCTCGGGCGTCGGCGTCAGCTTTGCGGCCTTTAGCATTATGGTGCGCAGCCCTGCCTCGCGCGCCCCCTGGATATCGACGTCAGGGCGGTCGCCGACAAAGATTGCCTCTGCTGCCTTCGCGCCGAGGGCGGAGAGGGCCAGCTGGAATATCTCCCGCCGTGGCTTGCGATAGCCAACCTCCGCCGAGACAATGCACGCGCGAAACCAGTGCAGAATCCCATGCATCTCCAGGATCCTCCGGACCACCAGCGCCGACGTAGCATTAGAGACCACCCCCAGCTGCAGGCCACGGTGGGCGAGAGTCCGCAGCCCCTCCTCCACGCCCGGCAAGAGGCGGCTGCGCTCCTCCTCCGGGTGGAAGTAGGCCTCCACGCAGCGACCCAGCAACTCCTTGCTCACATTCTTGGCGCCCACCTCCTTTAGCGCGGCAGCAATACTTTCGGCGGCGGTGATCTCCTTCCCCGACTCCCGCGCCCGGACAAAGTTCTCCTCCCGGATCCGCAACAGGACGTCGGGCAGGAGGCCTTCCTCTACCGTCACCCCATGGCCGCGGAGGGTCAACAGCAAACGCTCAACCCCCTCGCGCTCCAATTCACGCCAGTCCTCGTGCTCATAGACCAGCGTATCCCCCACGTCGAAAAGAACCGCGTTGATGGACATGCTTCCCTCCCCAGAGTTTGACCGCCAGGCGCTGGGTCGGACCTACTCATGGCCTTTTGCACGCACGTCTCTGGCGCAAGACCATCCGCGCCTTGACATGCGCCGGGCAGAAGCCACTCCTCCCCCGCCCACTGAGCGGGCGCAGAAGCACGATTGGAAAGTAAGCAACTTGGGGGTAAAAATCAAGGTCTTTCCTGCCTACCGGCCAGAACAACTCCGCGCTGAGAGGGTTGAAAGACGCGAGAAGAGGTAGGAGAAGCGTAGAGACTGGCATCTGCACACTTCTCAGCCGCTATCAGCCTAAGAGGCAAGGCGTGCAGAAAGTCACAGGAAACGTCGAGGTGGCACACGGCCACCAGTTAGGCCCCTCAAGTAAAGCCTCCTCGGGCGCCGCAACTGCTTGTCCCCGCAGGTGCATTGGTGGCACTCGCCGCAAACGAAGAGAGCAAGCGTGTGGGCTTCTCGGCACCGCAGCGAGGACACCGCAGGTGCTCTCCTGTTTCCCCGACCTTCTGCAGAACATCGAAGTCGTGACCGCAATTGTTGCACTTGTATTCGTAGATGGGCATCACTACCTCCATTCATCTCTGCTCTCGCCCCCCTGGGGCCTCTCTGGCGCAGGGTACACCTTCTGGTCCCCGTTCTCATCCGTCGAGCGCTCCACCGGAACGCGGCAGGCGTTGCTCATTCAGGTGGGCACGCCAAGCCGTGGGAGCACGAATCGCATTAACACCACATACGCCACCCCTATGATGACCAACCACACAATATCCATTCTCTTTCGCACTCCTTCGTTCGCTCCACGGTCAAATGCACCGCCCTAGGTAAACCTACTCATGCACCGCTTGAGTCGCTGAACACCGATGCTTTGATGCAGACGCAGGGGAAATGTTTCAGCGGATCTTCTACGCGGTGACTTGACCTCCAGTCACCGCCGGGACGACTGCGGGCAGGACGGGCCGCAGGCAGTTCAGCCGCCAGAGCAAAATCGCCGCCCAGAAGCCGAGACTGCTGAGCCTCTTGAGGGTCAGCTCATGGGGTGAGAGGCCTCGCTCGGGCACACCGCAGGGCAGGTGAGAGACGCCTCCGGTCGCGGGTTCCTTTCGGCTGGCCCAGACTTTTTTTCACAACCTCCTTGCTTGTTGGATCCCTGAATCGCGCAGTCCGCGCACAACGGAGGGCAGGGACACGGGCATCTCAGCGAGTCAGGATGTGCCGGAGCGCCGGCATAGCAATCTGCGACCAGGTCTCGACCTCGCACTCTGGCGAGGCCAAGATCTGTTCCAGCCGCGCCAGCTCAACGAATCCGCCCCATGCCATCTCTGAGCCGCGAGGCACCACCTGCGTGGCGGAGGTGGCGATTTCGTACAAGATGCCAAAGTGCACCTGTCCCACAGGATTGCTATCGTCATTGATGTAGCCGAGCACGCTCACCTTAGGCTCGCCGGGGATCTCCACTTCTTCGCGCAATTCCCGGAGCATGCTGGCTCGGACTGGATCGTCCACCCCGTCGTGCCGCTCTATGTGTCCTCCCACGCCCCAGGACCACTTCCCTTGCAGACGCTCCTCTTGGTAGTCCTGACTGCGGGTGGCTCTGCGATAGGCAAACACTTTCCTTGTCTCCGGATTGACGATCAAGCAATAGGCAATTGGCTGCTTGAGTGAAGGGTCCTTCTCAGCCGCGGCGCGATCAACATAGGTGAGATGGCGCCGCACTACCGTCTCAAAGTCGTATCTGGCTGCAGGGAGGAACCCCTGAAACTCGAGGTCCCGAAAGAGCGCTACCCGGGGCACTACTACAATTGATCGGTCCATGTCCTTGCCCAGTCCGGTGAAAGGAGCAACGTGGTCTACTCTTTGATAATTTCCACAAAGCGGCGCAAGGCCCTGCCGGCGTCGCCCAGGGGCGGAGTGAAACGCCAATGCACCGAATCTTCACCATCGTGATTCACGATCACGTCGGTGTAGTCACGCCCCAGTTCCATCTCCTCAAATGCTTTCATGGCCCGGGCACGCAAGTCGTCCCATTCGGCCAGAGTCAGCAGTTTGCCTTGCTGCAGGGAGCGCCCAACCAGCTTGGGCAACATGACCGCCGCCACCGCCTCCTGCCGATTGCCAAACCTGCGCGCCAGTCCTTCCAATTCCTCCTGGTCCAGAGGTGACAGGAAGACCGTGCGCGGCTCGAACTCCCCTGCGTGTTCTCGCACCACAGGATGCGACAAGAGCAGTCTCCCGAGTGTCGGAAAGATCTCCACAGCGACCAGGGAGGCGGTTGCTAACATCCCCCGCACTTCCTCCATGTCTACGGCTTGCCACACAACCCTCCCTTTACCCACGAGAAAGCGCTCCTGGGGCAAGGTCCGAATCTCCTGTTCCGAACGAAAATGGAAATCCACCCCATCCCTTTCCCCAGGGCGAGGGGCCCGACTAATGTAGAGAACAGGGCTCTGCATCCCGATCTCCGGATATGAGGCGTGCAGCGCCTTGAGTAGAGGCGTCTTGCCCACTCCCGAGGGCCCAGAGAGGATAATCAATTTCTTCTTCACGGTTCGTTTCCAGTCTTCTCCCAAGTTCGTACGCAGTGCCTCAGTGTTCCGCCTGTGGGTCACCTTCGGTGGTGACAGGTCCAAGCACCCCTTCAGGCACATGACAACACTCCGGAACCCGCACTATTCCCGTGAGTGGCACCTCGATGACCCTCATTGACTTCCACTTGCCGCCCATGAAGCGCAGCAAGAATGCCACCCCCACGAACATGATGTAGAGGGTCGCTGCCGCCCACATGGTGTGAAGCCCTTTGCCAAACAGCCTTACGGCAAGGTAACTGGGAAGCACCATGACCAGCCAGGAGAGCGCCACGTTCACCAGCATGACGAAGCGCGTGTCTCCAGCCCCTTTGATAGCGGACCCAAACACAATGTTGAGGGCATCGAAGAGAGAATACGCAGCCACGAAACGCAAGAGCACTGCCGTGGTGTTCAGCACTGCCTCCATGTTGTTCGCATTTGCTTGCGCAGCAAAGGGCCAAACGAATACGCGCGGCAAAAGGACGTATCCAACGGCAAAGAGGGACATGTAGATTGCGCTGAGATGGAACCCCGACCAGGCGCTCCGCTCTGCCAGATCCTGTCGCCCCGCTCCGAGCCATTGTCCCACCAAAATGGAGACGGCGATCCCGATACCGTACAAAGGCAGGAACGCGAGCGAATTAATGTTGAAGGCGATATTAGTGGCCGCCAGCTCGTCCGTCCCAAGCCTCCCCGCGATGATGACAAAGACGGTGAAGCCGAGGAGGTCCAAGAGAAAATGCAGCCCGCTGGGCAGGCCATAACGCACCAGACGCAGCAACAGCTCTCGGTCAGGTCTCCAGCCCCTGCGTGTGTGGAAGAGCTCATCATACTTTGGTTGCAGGAAGAGCGCTGCGAAGGCCGCCAGGGCGACAACCCCGGAGAGGACCGTCGCCAGGGCGGCTCCTGTGATTCCGAGCCGGGGGAATCCCGCCTTGCCGAAGATGAGGCAGTAGTCCAGGACAACGTTCACGGCGGTAGCCGCAGCGTTCACCCACATGACCACCCAGGTCTGCCCCCTGCCGCTAAAAAAACCGGAGAGTGCCGACCCCAGGACCGGAGCAAACATCCCCAACGACAGCACCCGGAAGTAGTCTACTTCCAGAGGCACCACGTCGGCTTCGTGTCCCACGAGGGCAAAAATGGGCTCCGCCACGAAGAAAGCACCCACTCCAGCCACCACCGCCACGACACTGAGGTACACCCCTTGCCAGACCGAGGCACCGATTCGATGATACTGCTTGGCGCCGTAGTACTGGGCGACAAAGGTGTTCACATAGCTGGCCGTGCCTACAAAGACGCTGGCAATGGTCCAGGAAATGAGGCCAGCGGGCGAGGCAGCGGCCACTGCCTCCCGGGAGTACCAGGATAAGAACATGCGGTCCACAAACTGCTGGATGCTCCAGAAGCCAGTGCTGATAATCAGCGGCACGCCCACGTGCAGCAGCTCCTGGTAGCCTCCCGGCTCTTGCCAACGCCGGCCAAACCCTCCTGTTCTTGTGCTCACGCCGGTCTTGTCCTCACCATCCCTGCCTGAAGCCGAAGTCTATCACCCAGCGACCAATCTCCGCACCGTTTTGCAGAAACGCTCCACCTCCTCGACACTCGTGTAGACGTGCGTGGAAACGCGTATGGCATCGAGGCGGTGCTCGCCCACAGAGCGCACGCGAAAACCCTCTTTGGTGAGCGTCTCAAGAAGCTCGGCGCTCTTGCCCTGTTTGGGCCGAAACGTGACGATGGAGGCTGACGATTCTGGCTCTGAAGGAGTCAAGACCTCGACCGGAGGCAGCTGAGTCAGTTCTCTTTTCAGAATTCCTGCCAGATAGCGCCCCCGGGCAGCCACCCGCTCCATGCCGATAGTGGAGAGAAAGTCAATGGCAGCGCCAAGGGCAAGGATCAATGGCGTATTGCGCGTGCCGTATTCCGTGAGCTCTGCCTCGCGCCGGTACTCCAGCGTCAGCGTATCAAGGTCATACCTCGCGTCTGAGTAGGCCCCGACGTAGGTGGGACGCCAGAGGTCGAACATCTCCTTGCGAATGTAAAGGAGGCCCGTCCCCTTCGGGCCAAGGAGCCATTTGTGCCCAGAGCTAGCATAAAAGTCGCAGGCAAGCTCATGTAGATCCACGGGGATCATACCTGGCGGGTGGGCACCGTCCACCACCAGCCACATGCCCCGCTGACGGCACAGGGCGGCAATTTCCTGCACCGGAAAGAGCAGACCGGTGGTGCAGGTGATGTGGCTAATGGACACCACTCTGGTCCTCCGGCTGAGGTGTCGCTCGATGATGTGCAGATTCTCCTTCCGCGTGGTGCCAGGCTCGAAAAGACGCACTACCACGCCTCTTTCTTTGGCCAGCGCCAGCCAGGGAATGGCACCACCCGGGTGTTCGTGGGTGCTGGTCAAGACCTCATCGCCCCTGCGCAGAGGCAAGCCCCACGCAATAATGTTCATGCCCTCGGTCGTGTTGCGGGTGAACGCAATCTCAGTGGTATCGCATCCCAAGAAAGCAGCCGCCTTGGCGCGCACCGGCGCAATTTCTTCATGGCCGGTTTCACAGATCCGCTCCAGGCGCAGACTTGCGTCCCGATAAGCATCCAACACCATACGGGGTGAAGGACCCAGGCCGCCATTGTTGAAGTAAGTACGTTCGGTGGTGAGCGGGAAGGCCTGTCTAACCACGCGCCAGTAGTCCTCGTCCTCTGGCCCTCCCCCTTGCGGGAAGGGTAGCCACGTCGGACGTACGCGCCCTGAAGCTGCGCCGTTGCGCAGAGGACCAATAAGAGGCACGGCCGCTCCCACGGCGAGAACCTTGCGCAAAAAGGAGCGCCGCGTCTCCGCATGCGTCAACACAACCATCGCCTCATCCTCCTCAGTTTGCCCCGCCGCCTTTAACCTCAAGCCAGCGAAAACTCTCCATGATCCTCTCAATGTCAGTCCGCGCGCTCGGGTAAAAGGCCTCGGTGGTTCTTGCCAGAAACAGACACGCCAAGGGTTCCCGCACAGAGGCGCTCACTATCCACACCGGCATAGACTCTTGTGCCTCTGGCGGCAGGACCACCATGAAATAGGCGCTCGCATCGACACCAGCTCCCGTGCGGGTGACCTCTTTAAGCAAGCGGACACGGGTGGGCCCGCGTTCGTACCGAGCGATGAGCTCCCCAAGAGCCTGGACCGCACAGTCGTAAGCATCGCGCGGCAAAGTCTGCTTGACGAGTCCGGCGGTGACCATGGCGACCGTGTCCTTTGCGGCCACCCTGTAGGCGACCGCTAAAGTGGCCATGTTGTCCAGCACCGACCGGGCAGGATCTTCCGGTGGGAGGATTTCAGGCCTGGTCAGAGCGCGCATCTGCCACCCCTCCGGCGGAACTCTAAACCTGAACCCGTCCACCGTGTCAAAGAAGTGATGCCCATGGACAGTGACGACTGGCTCTGAAGGGATTGCCGGCTGTTGACCCCGCAGAACAGCCGATTGCCTTTCAAAAGCCCGCAGGTAGTAGCCGAGGAGAACAACCACGGCCAAGCTCAACACAAGCAATCCCACCGGCACTGAAATGTCACGTCTCATAGGCCTCCGGTCAACATAGTGGAGTCTTCCTGTCTACCTAAACGCCACACTGCTTACGACCTAGCCGAACTGCTGGTAAACAGACGACCACGCCCGGCCTGGTACGGCGGAGATGAACCGGAGCAACTCAGTGAGGTTCCAACCAGGAATGGCACCTTTACGGGTGGCCACCAGGGCTCCCAGCCCGTTGGCAAATCTGCCAATTTCTCGCAGCGAAGCCCCTTCAAGGAATTTCACCACTAGGGCAGCGGCGAAGGCGTCGCCGGCGCCGGTGGTATCGACAACCTCGACGTCAAATCCTGGCTCGTAAACCACCTCGTCTTTGCTCGCCAGCACGCAGCCCTCGCGCCCCAAGGTGAGGGCAACCAGCCGCAGCTCGAACTCCTGCACCAGAAAACGCAGGAAGGCACCAGGCTGAGACTCGTCGAAGTTGAACGTCTCGCGCAGCAGGCGGTGTTCCTCTTCGTTCAGCTTGAGCACGTCCGCCAAGCGGAATGAGTCGAGCACCAGATGGCGCGTGATCTCGTCCCACCCGCGAATGTTAATGTCATACACCCGCAGCGCCTTGGTGCAGTGGTTGAGGAACTCGCGGATAGCGTTTCTGCTGGTTTCGCGCCTTTGCGCCAGAGTGTCGAAAAGGACGGCATCGACCGTTTCGTAGAATGCTGGCCACTGCGGTGCCGGCTCGATGTGGTCGAAGGCCACGTCATCTGCGCACTCGAATCTTGGATTTCCTTGCCGGTCGAGTTTCACCTTCACCGTGCCGGTGGGACGGGTCACATCGCGTTGGATCAAACGGGTCTCCAGGCCTGCCATGGCGAGCCGCTCCAACAGCTCCTCGCCGAGGCTGTCGCGTCCCACCCGGCTAATGATGTACGCGGCCTGCCCGAGATGATGCACATGGTAGGCAAAGTTGGCCGGTGCGCTCCCTGGGAATTTTCCGTTTGGGTAGAGATCCCACAAGAGTTCTCCGATACCAACAATGAGCCTTCTCCGTTCTGCTGCCAGTCGCTGACCCTTTTTCCTACCCACGTCGACCCCCGTGGAGTTTCATCCGTCCCTTTCGTCCGTTGATTGCCGAAGAGGCCCAGCCTGCGCACCCCGTCGCCGCCAGTGCACGCAAAAGTAATAAATTTGTCCCCAATATGCAAGCGGTTTACCGCCGCGGGGAGAGCAAGGGACTAAGACGGTCGCAGCCAGTTGAGGGCAAAGCCAGCCCTCTGCGCGGGGATAGACCCGGAAGAAGCTACGGCGCCATGCCGACATCCCAGACAGATCCAGGAAAGAATCGGCAGCACTGGGTCTAGGGCGGGTCAACCTCTGCTCCGCCCTTTGGGGACACCGGCTTGCTGGCTCGGTCGGCATTGACTATCGTGTACGGCCATCAAGCACTTCCACCCGATATTGCCCTTGACTATATCCCGGCGTTTTCGTATAATCAAGCCGAAAGGTGCCGGTACAAGGGAGGGAGTAGGATAATTATGAAGTGCTGGCGAATGTTCCGACAAGATTGCCTGTGCTTGTTGGTCGCCATTGGCTGGGTCGCGCTCCTGAGTGTGGCATGTCATGGCCCGAAGAAAGGGGCAGTGAAGCCCTCACTGATTGTGAAGAACGCCCGCGTCTGGACCGGATGCGCCAGCAACCCTTGGGCTGAGGCCATCGCGGTAGCCGGCAGTCGCATCGCGGGCGTCGGAAGTTGGGACGAGGTCTCCCGTTTGGCTGCTCCGTCCACACAGGTCATCGATGCGCATGGGCGATTGGTAGTACCGGGATTCATCGACTGTCATGTGCATTTTCTGGAGGGTGGATTCCGTCTCTCATCGGTGAACTTGCGGGACGCGGCCACTCCGGCCGAGTTTATCCGGCGCATCAAGGCCTACGCCGAGGAAGTGGGGCCCGGCGTGTGGATCACCGGGGGCGACTGGGATCATGCCCTCTGGGGCGGCCAATTGCCCAACCATGAATGGATCGACTCCGTGTCCACGCGCAACCCGGTGTGGGTGAACCGCCTGGATGGCCACATGGCCTTGGCAAATAGTCTGGCAATGCGCATGGCCGGTGTCTCGGCCGAAACTCAAGATGTCGAGGGCGGCACCATCATCCGCGACGCGTACGGTAACCCTACCGGCATCTTCAAGGACAATGCCATGGGGCTGATTGACCGAGTTGTGCCGGAGCCCGACCAGACGCAGAAGGAGCGCGCCCTGCTGGCAGCGATGAATTACGTGGCAAGTCAGGGCGTGACCACCGTACACCACATGGGGAGCTGGGACGACCTGGCGGTGTTTGAGCGCGTCCATGGCGCCAGGAGGCTCGTCACCCGCATCTATGCGGCGGTGCCTCTGTCAACAGCCTCCCAGCTGGAGGGGCGGATCCGCAAAACCGGAACAGGGGATGAGTGGCTGCGCATCGGCCTGGTCAAAGGCTTTGTGGACGGCTCGCTCGGCTCGCACACCGCTGCCTTGTTTGACCCGTTCAGCGATGCGCCTCATGACTCCGGACTGTTGGTCACTACGCCGGAAGACCTCTACTCCTGGATCAAGAACGCCGATTCTGCCGGACTGCAGGTGGCCGTGCACGCCATTGGTGACCGAGCCAACGCGTTGCTTTTGGACATTTATGCCCGGGTGGCGGTCGAGCATGGACCTCGCGACCGCCGCTTCCGTATTGAGCACGCACAGCACTTACGTCCATCCGACATCCCGCGTTTCGCGCAGCTGGGCATTGTGGCCAGCATGCAACCATACCACGCCATTGACGATGGTCGGTGGGCGGAAAGAGTCATCGGCCCGGAACGCTGTAAGACCACGTACGCCTTCCGCTCCCTCCTCGACCACGGGGCAAGGCTCGTCTTCGGCAGCGATTGGTACGTTGCGCCCCCTTCGCCGTTGCTAGGCATCTATGCCGCGGTCACAAGGCGGACGATTGATGGGAAGAATCCAGGTGGCTGGGTGCCAGAACAGAAGATCACCGTCGAAGAGGCCTTGCGCGCCTACACGGTGGATGCCGCGTACGCCTCCTTCGAAGAGCACCTCAAGGGCAGCATAGAGCCAGGTAAACTGGCCGACTTTGTCATGCTGGATCGAGACATCACGAGCATCCCTCCGGCGCAGATTAGTGAGGCGCGGGTGCTGATGACCGTAGTCGGTGGCAAGGTGGTCTTTTCCGCCGAGTGAAAATGGATCTTGCCAAGCCATGCCTATATTTTGAATGGCACCGGGGTGAACGAGACCAGAAAGACCGCCAGCATCGCGTAGCCCACCACCTTGCGACGGGAGTCGAGGGGAAGGTAAGGGTCAAGGGGCACTGGATGGCGAAAACCGAAGACGACGAGCAACACAAGCAGCAGAGCCCAGCCCGGGTAAAGGAACACGGTGACCGCACCAAACCCGATGAGGACAAAAAGGTAGGCTCGCTGTGCCCTCTGCCCGAAAAGGGCATATAGCACGTGTCCCCCGTCCAGCTGACCTATGGGCAAGAGATTCAGGGAAGTCACGAACAGACCCGCCCAGCCAGCGAACGCCATTGGCCCCAACATAATGTCCATGTCCGGACCCAAACCTGGTACCGCAAGCCTGGCGATAAGCTTAAACAGCAGCGACTCCCCCAGATACAACGCCGACGCGCCCACCTCGGCCTTGGGCACCAGCTGCGAATCCTGGAGCCCGAAGAACATGATCGGCAGCGCAATCGCCAGTCCGCCAAGGGGCCCTGCCACGGCTACATCGAATAGCGCCCGGCGATCGGGCATGCGCGCATCCATGCGAATCACCGCGCCCAAGGTGCCAAAGGGGTTAAGCATGGGAAAGGGGAATGGGATGAAGTAAGGCAGAGTAGCATTCACCCTGTGTCGCCGACAGGCCAAGTAGTGGCCCATCTCATGAGCGAGCAAGATGCTCATGATGGACAGGCAGTATATGCCTCCTCCCACCAGCAGCGTCGACAGCACCGTGGCCACAAAGAGGGCAACGTTGACCAACGGCCGCCGCCGGGGGAGCAGGCGCACCACGAACGGCGCTCTTACCCTTCGCGGTTGAGGCGGAAACGAACTCGCAGGGGAACCTGGCAAGTTGTCGAAATCCTCTGGATAACCCATCACTCTCCTCGCCACTGTAGCAGTACCTCCTGGCCCTTGCTCAGGCCGAGGCGCTCGCGGAGGTTCCCTCTGCGCAGTGCCAGTTCCAGATAGCCGCTGCTCCCCCACAGCGCCATCGGGGCACCTTCCTCTGCCTCGTCGTAGCAGGCGACGAGCTTGGCCAGGCGGAAGCTCCCGCAAGAAACCGCGGCCTCAGCATGAGGCGGCACCAGGTACCTGGAAATGTTGGTGACTGCGTTGCCGAAACGGTCGAAATAGATAATCTGCCCCCGCACCGTCGAACCTTCCACGAGTGTTTGAGGCACCTGCACCTGAACAGGGTCAGTCACCACCGGACCCAGCTCTGTTAGCGCCAGTCCTCGTGACAAGCGCGCCGCCACCGGGGCGAAGATGTCACGCCCGTGGAAGGTGGCGCTCACCTCCGGCAAACAGAGATCAGGGCGCTGTATGTGCACCACCTGCCACCGCTGCTCGCGCGCGAAGACGTAGCTCAGCACCCCATTGTCCGGGGCAACGAAAAGGTGCCCGCCAGCCTCCACGGCAATGGCGCGTCGTGCACTCCCGACCCCAGGGTCCACCACCACCACATGGACCGTCCCCGTGGGAAAGTGTGGGTAGGCCGTGTGGAGGACGAAAGCGGCAGACTCCACGTCGTGAGCGGGAATCTCATGCGTCAGGTCGACCAACTGCGCCGAAGGATTGATCCCGAGAATGACCCCTTTCATGATGCCCACGAAGGCGTCAGCCGTGCCAAAATCGGTGAGCAAGGTGACGATACCGCTGCGGGCAGATGGAGCACCTTCCCTAAGTCCCATCAAGGCTACTTCTCCACGGGCAGGACGACCAGGCGATCACCGACAAGCGTGCGCAGTCTCTCCAGCTCCTTCGGGCCGCCAACGATATCGCCATAGTGCATCGGCACCACCACGCGCGACTGCATCGCCTGCGCCGCCTTGGCCGCTTCCTCGGGCCCCATCGTGTACGTGCCGCCAATGGGCAGCAGAGCCACGTCGGGGTGAAGGTGCGCCATCTCCGGGATAAAGTCGCTGTCACCTGAGTGGTACACCACCTCGCCCCTCTTGAGCCGGACCAGGTATCCGACCCACCGGTTCTCCTTGGGGTGGAACTCCTTGCCCACATTGTACGCCGGCACGGCTACGATCTCAACCCCACCGATGCGCGCCGTGTCCCCCGGGGCTATGACCACCAGCCTTTCTGGCTTTTCTCGCAGCGCGGCCAACTCCCGCGACTTTTGCGCCTGGGCAATCACATACTGTGGGGCCACCAGACGCGTGTTTCCCTTCGACAGCTTGGCGATGGTGCCCGGCGCATAGTGGTCGAAGTGACTGTGCGTCACCAAGAACAGGTCTGCCAGCGGAGCGCCTGCCGGGATTTTCCAGGGATCAATGTAGATTTGCATGTGCTCGTCCTGGAGGCGAAACGACGCATGGCCATACCAATGGACAAAGGCTGGAACCTCCAGGACGCGCTTGGGCTCCTGGCCCTGGAACAGGACGCAGGCCCCTGCCATGAGCCATCTCACTGCACTCATGCCCCACTACCTCCTTCTTCACTCAGGGCAGAACGCCCTGATTTGCTCAAACAGCTCCTGTCTGCGGACCATGTCGTGCTCGAATTCGAACTCGTCCGCTTCCACTATCAGGATGTTCATCTCCATGCTCGCGTTCTTAATCCAGCGCTCATACGCCAGATTGAGCTCGTGCAAATACTCCGGCGTGATACCCTTCTCGAAATCGCGCCCCCGGCGGCGAATGCGCGAGATCAGAGTCCAGGTGGAAGCCCGAAGGTAAACGATCAAATCCGGCTTGCGCAGATAGCTGGTCATGCAATAAAAGAGGTCGCGGTAGTTATCATAGTCGCGCTGCTCCATGTGCCCCTGCTTGTAGAGGATGTAGGCAAAGATCTCCGCGTCCTCATAGATGGTGCGGTCCTGGACGCACGAGACCGGGCTCTCGCTGATCAGCTTCTGGTCCATAAAGCGCTTGGACAAGAAGTACACTTGTAGATTGAAGCTCCAACGGCTCATGTTTGCGTAAAAGTCGCTGAGGTATGGATTGTTGATGACACGCTCGAAAAAAGGCTGCCAGCCAAAGTGCTCGGCGATCAGTTTGGTGAGCGTGGTCTTGCCCACGCCGATGTTGCCTGCCACGGCCACAAAGTGCTTCTTCGGCATGCGAAGGTCCCTGCACAAGATGGGGTTACCTGTTTTTCTGGCACAAAGATAACCTAATTCGATGTAAATATCAAGCGGTAAAGTCTGAGGCGAGCGCAAAGGGGAAGAAGCGGCTTGCTCCTACGGGGCCGACCAGAGGTAAACGGTGAAGCTGTTGTTGGTGAAAACCTGCTCCAGGTTTCCTGCTCCGGGTGGCACCTCAGGCACATAGTCACTCACGCGGAAGCCGGGCAAAGGGATCCTGCTTGCCCATCGGCGCAGCGTCGGCTTCCTACCAATGGCAACGAGCAGCGAATCCTCACCGGTCGCAAAAAAGTTGCCGGTGCTCGGGTAGTCCACGTCGTAAAAATGGGTGGCAACGCTTTCATACTCCCAGCCGCTCACCTCCGCAGCGATTGGCAGCGCGGTGCCCCAGTCACCCATCACTTTGATCTCCTGCCCGAAGCGACCACGAAGCCACGACCCGGCTTCGCTCCGCAACTTGGCCGAACGCTGCGCGGGCAGCAACCACACCGTCTCCATAATCAGCACCGTGACAAGCATCAGTCCAAGCGTCGACCATCGTCCCAGACCAGAACGTGCAATGCCTACTCCGAGTGGCAGGGAGACCGCCCAGAAGACGGGCAAGAGAAAGCACCCTTTATCCAACAAGAAATCAGCACTGAGCACCGGCAGAAGGAGATGGAGCCCGACAACCGCACTGAGCGCCACCAGAGCAGTTTTGCCCCGTCGCCAACACGTGCGCCAACCCGCGGCCAGTGGAACCAACAAGAAGTGGAGGTTGAGCACGATTATGCCGCCCAGGGAGAGGAGCCTAAAGAGGAGCGACTTGCCCACGGCAAGATCGTCGGTACCCTGCAGGAAGCCCAGAGGGTTGCTGCCTATGGCCCAGTGGCAACCCGCGTAGCCCACGAGTGTAACCACGCCAACAACAAGCGCATTCCCGAGCCTCTTATTGCTCCAGCCGGCTAGAAACAGCAGTGGGAAGCAGAACACGGCCAGCGGGGAGATGAGGGCGGCGAATGACAGGGCCATCCCCGCAAGGATCGGGCGGGAGTAGAGAAAAAGAGCGACACAAAGAATCACGCCGAAGATTTGCGGAAGATACACTTCACCGATGAGGCTGTGGTACCAGAAGCTTGGAACGAACCCCACTACTCCAGCTGCTGCCACTGCCTCCTTCTTCGTCCACCCCGACCGCAGCCAAATAAGATAGCTCAGCCCGACCACCAGGCCGCCGCAGAGCGCCGAGAAGAAGCCGGCAGGCGCCGCTGTCTGCCTGAGCCACGCAGGAAAACACTTGTAGGTCACCCAGAGGGCGACCGTATGTGCAAGATGGTAGTTTGGCAAGGGGGTGGCATCTTGCAAGGTACGGGCGTCAAGGTAGGCGTAGGCAAAAATAGGCTTGGGGGCGTTGGACCGCAAGGCAAACGCCACCACGTCTGCGCTCGAAGTGGCGAGCGGCACCTGCACGGCATAGAACAGCACAAAGCCAGCCGTTAGCAAACAGAAGAGGTGGCGATCTTGCAGCACGGAGTTCGACGTAGGGGTCATCGCACGAGCACCAGGCGCTGGGAATGGCGCTTTTCGCCGCAGCGAAGCACGCAAAGGTACACACCGCTACTGACCGCTTGTCCGTTGTCGTCGCGGCCGTCCCACGGAACGGCGTAAGAGCCAGGTGCAAGGACTGCGCTCACCACCGTGCGCACTCGCTGCCCCCGTGTGTCGTATACGGCAAGAACCGTTCTTTGCGGGGAGAGGGTACCCTGCCGCTGGGCCGGGATGGTGAACGCCGCAAAAACGGTCCCTGAGGCTGGATTGGGAAAACAGGCGTCCAGCTTGAAAGCGACCGGCGCCTCGTGCTCTACGGTCACGGGGTCAGAATAGCTCACCTCGCCGTTGACGCCGACGGCGCCAAGGCGATAGCTGAGTGGGCCGGCCGGCACTTGCCAGTCGGTCCAGGTGTACACGGCCCAACTTCCGGCCAGCGTGTCCGCTTGGGCCACGAAGGCGCAATCCTGAAATCCCGCCCCGGCCACGCTCTTTTCGACCCGGAACCCGCGGGTCCGTGGATCCTGGGGGGCTCGCCAGCGTAGTCTGACACAATGCGATTCCAGACTCGCCTCAACCTCTTGCGGTGCCTGCAGGCCGGTTGTCCCGCCAGTCTCGATCCCAATCGTGAGCAGTTGCTGCTGTTTGATCGGGCACTGCACCGAATTCCCCTCCCAAGGCAGTTCGCCGAGGGGAGTCTCAATGTGACTGAGGTGAGAAGCACGAGACACCATAACCCCATGCAACGCGAGCCGAAAAGCGGTGGGCCGTGTGCCCAGATTCCACACGCGAATGACAAGTTGGGTAGGGTCATCCTCAGCAGGTTTGAGCGCCCATAGCAGGACCTCGGGGTCATCGATACTCAACATGGAATAGCGATCCGCGGGGAGTTCGCTCCCTCCTGCCACTGGAATCCCAATCAAGGGGTTTTGATGCTCTAGAGCAAAACGCATGTCCTGCGCTGGAGAGAACGCGCCCCGCCCCTGCAAGGCAAAGCGCTGAAGGAAGTAGCTGTCCCCGCCTTGCGCCCGGATCCCGATATCCGGGCCGTCCACCTGCCCCCCTGCGAGCACGGCGATGCGAGGCGTGAGTTCATCCAGGAACCCTGGCGTGCTGTTTCCCAGCCGCATGAAATAGCAGTCCGAGTTGGACAGCACAAAACCAGCAGCAGGTGAACCCACATCCACAAAATGATTGAGCGTCAGCCAGTCGTAGCGGGCCGTGTAAGGCGAGTAGTGACCCCCGTGGCTCTTCAATTTGGCCAGGATCACTGCCCCTACCTCCTCATGCCAAACATCGCCGCCAAAGAAAGAATGGGCGAAGTCCCAGGTGTGTAGCTCAGAAAAGTTCTGCGTGATCTCGTTTGAAATCTCGACCCGGTCCACGTCGCGAATCACAGTCACGCGTGTGGTGTGCGATAGGGGATCGGCGCTGGCGGCCTTCAAGGTGATGGACACCGGGCCTGCTTCCTCCACCAGCACTCTCCCATTTCCCGGCCCCAGGGCATTGAACCCTCCCTGGCCGACCAGTTCAAGTCCCCCCCGCTGCTTGTCCACAAAGCTGGTTATGGCACCGTTGCCGGCCACGGTGAGGCGGTACAATGCGGTTTCTACCGTCGAGCCGGAAACGTACGCCCACCCAGGAAAATCCCTCCCAACACCTGGCCGCACCTCAAAGGTCCTGTAGCCCACTGCCGGGACTTTTCTCGCCAACACCCGCAGTGTCGTGTGTCCAGTCACCGTGCTCCGCTGCGCTGGGACTTCCTCACCACTCTCTACATTCACGACCGTACACGGAAAAGGTCCTTCGTAGGGCAGGTCTGCGTAGTCGGTCCGCTCCCAGCTCAGTGGGTTGAACACCGCAAAGCGCGGGAAAGCGCCTGAGGGAATCAATCTGCCGAGGCTGCGGCGCGCGTCCTCGTAGAGGCTCTCCACGTATGCTTCGATGTCTGCGGCCACGCGGCGCTGCCATTCTGCGCGTGCCTCCTTGCTGATGTGACCGTCGGCGGTCCAGGCATGCTCGAAGTATAGCCCCATGTTCAACCATGCAGTCTCCCGCCCCGCCTCTCTGCCGGCCATGAAGGAGGGCGCGTACCTGCTCACTAGCGCCGCAAGGGCCTCGGCCGTGCGCAGCCTCTCGATGCTGCGTTTGACCCGCGCCGACACCTCTGCCATGGAGGCGCAGTAGGCATCCCACTCATTGCCGAAACTGCAGGCCAGCGTCGGCAACTCTGCTCCGTAGGTCGCCTCAAAGTCCTGGAAGAAGTCGAGCTCGTTGGACACTATGACCTGTCTTCCTGGGGCCGACTTCTCCTTTGCCGCGCGGACGAATTCGTCAGTGAGCACCTGAAGCTCGTCCCACCCTTTGCCGAAAAGGCCGATGACGGCGTACGGATGGATCGAACGGAAGTACGGGTCGCCGTCCACAAAATCGACCACTCCGAAAGTGTCATAGGCTTCTGCATACCCCCCTGGGCCCTGGTTGCCATGATAGACCATGGAGTACCACTTCATGAGAATCCGGCTGTCGTCCGGCCCCTGCCACCAGTAGGCTTGGTGCTGCCTGCCGTAGATGTAATCGATCTGCGTCAAGCAGGCACAGACGCCTTTCCAGGAGTACCTGGCCCCCGCTCCTGCCCAGAGTGCCCCGAGGCCGTACGGGAGCGTCTGATTTTCCATGGAAATCGCAATGGGGAACCTCAGGCCGAATCGCCGCTCCAAAGAGCCGGCGTAGTACATGCTGCGCAGGACACCCTCAGCCGGCACTCCTCCGTAGCAGATTACCAGAGGGTTGAGCGGCATGCCGATATGCCCACTGCGGAGCCGCTCCACCAGCCGTGCAAACTCCGCCGCCGGCTTGTTCTTCTCGTAGGTGTACACCCAAAAGCTCCCGTCGCAATTGAAGCGACTCTGGAACTCTGGGGGCTCCTCCGAGGTGCGGTCTGCCAGGCCCAAGTAGTAGTCTAACATGGCGAGGAACGCCTGACGGTAACTCTCCTCGTCCGCCCGCCACATATAGTCGGTGTGGTCATCGTTGGCCAGGTAAATGCGCTTCTCCGACTGGGCCAGGCCCACAGCCGTGAGGCCAATCAGCAGCAACACACAGGCTTTCCTAATGTTCACCCTGGTCCTCCACGGCCTTGGCAAAGAGAAGTATTGTGCACGGCATTTGTTCATGCGATTGTCGCCGGGTGTGTTGACGCTCGCGGCAGGCGCAAGCCGCTTGCGGGCAAGCAGGACGTGGGTAGAGGCCGCAGTCTGAGGGCGCTGTACAACCGCAGGCCCTTCCCCAGCACAGGGGGAAAATACAGCATACGTTCCACGGCAAAGTGTGCCAGCAGGCACGACGGCACCTTTTCGCGCCGGTCAGCAAAGTCTTGTCTGGGATCCACCCCGGTTAGGAGCCTGAAGCCAAGATCAACAAGAGAAGAAGTGCCAGGCGTGACCACCACCAGTGCGCCCGACGGGCGGAGAATGCGGCGCATCTCCTCACAGGCCCTCGGCAGATCCGGCACAAACTCGAGCGCGCTGATGGCCACAATGAGCCCAAAGGTACCGTCAGCAAAGGGGAGTTCCTCCCCACGTGCCCTGACCAAGTGAACTCTTACCTGGTGGGCGTGCAGAGCCGTGGCCACGGCGCCGGCAAATGGGTGCACATCAGCTCCCACCACTGGCGAATGACTTCGCGCCAGCTCGGGCAGAAAGACGCCGCTGCCGTAGCCGAGTTCCAGCACAGGTCCGGAGTCTGCCCCAAGCAGCAGCCTCCGGCAAAGCCTGAACCGCTGGCGTTGGACAAAGCCCAGCACCGGGCGAAAGTTCCAATCCGCGTGGTCCACCGGCCCGGTGCGCACCAATGCCTCCTTCGGCAGGAGGCGGAGCGTCCCTCGCATGGTCTTCATGGACCCTCCTTCTGCCCCACCCCGGGCGGAAGGCGATCCGCCAGTTCCACCAGGGGAGTTGCACCTCCATGGACGAGACGAAATAGCTGGAGGTCCCCGCACTCAGCCACCAACGGGAAATATGCACGCAGCTCCTGAGCAAAACCAGGTTTCTCGGCCACGGCGGCGCGCTCCGCGACGAACCAGCGAGCCCCGCGGGCCGCAAGGCTCTCCAGTACTGCAATCGATTGCCCTTCGATTGAGACGTTGAACCCCTTGTGCTCCAGCCAGTAGAACAGGTAAGGCGCATTGATGGCGAGGGGGTAGCCGTCCTCGTCCACGCTGTGCCCGCCTGAGGCCACGATGAGCTCCTGCTCGGGAATCTCCTCCCGCAGTTGCCGAGCGCACTCATACACTCCCCACATGTGCCTTGGGTGAATGTCCTTTGCGATGCGAAATCCACAGAACAAAAGCGAGGAAGCCGCGCAGAAGAACAAGAATCCCTTGCCAAGACTTGGAGACCATGCGCGAGGGGCGTGACGCTGGCCTCCGAAGAAGTCCCCTGGGAAGGCCACTAGCATAGCCACGGCAGCGCCTGCGCACGAAACCACCCCAGCCACGGGCATGGTCGGCGTGGTGTGCAAAAGCAGGCGAATGATAACCACCGCCACCGCCATGCTTCCAGCCAGGACGAATCCCCGTTTCGCCGAGGCGCCTTGGCCCCCGAGCACGGGTCCTACCCCGCAGCCGAACAGGAGCGCCGCCGCGGGAACGCTGGCCACGTGATAGTAGATCGCCCAGTCCTCGCTGGTGGTTCGCGACGTCGCGACATAGTAAATCGACAGGGCCACGAGCCACAGCGGGGCGAGGAAAGCACCGGACTTTCGGCTTAGTGGCAGCCCCTTGGCGGCCACAACCCAACCAAGGGGCATCCACACGAAAAGCGCCTCGATCCTGAGAACACCTAAAAGGAAGCGCGGATTGGTGAAGAAATCCCAGCCGACCCAGTGGTATTCATTCGACAGACCCAGGGAGTTGTGGTATTCCAGCCACAGGCGATGGGCGTGCCGGTACCAAAGCGCCGGAGGAAGCAGAATAAGGGCCGCCAATGCCCAGAGGCGGGGGCTTCTGAGGCCGCGAGCCCCCTTACGCACCAGCACCAGACCCAGAAAGACCAGGCCGATGTGAGCACTATTCACCTTCGCCAGTAGCGCGCAAGCGGCAGCAGCCGCCGTGAGCCAGTACCAGACCCATTTCTCCTCGTCAAGCCAGCGCAAGAACGCGTACACCGCCAGCACCATGAAGAAGAGCATGAGCGCTTCTGGCTGCAGCGAATTGGCAACTCTGATGGTCAGCGGGCTGAGGACGAAGAATGCCGACGCCGCCACTGCTGCCTTGGGGCTCAGGACCTTGCGCGCCAGCGCGAAGAAGATGAGCAATGTGCCAATGGAAAAGGCGAACGGAACCAGCCGCCCCACCTGTTCGTGAAAGCCGAACAGCTTATAAAGGAGCGCAATTTGCCAGGGGAGCGCCGGGAACTCCATCTCCGCGAATCCGGGTCCGTTGCCTCGCCAGTCGATGCGCGGGTAGAGGATGTTCATCCCCTCAAGGTAGAAGTTGCGGGCAACGGCCGCCATATCACATTCGCGCCAGGCCTCGCGCACCGAGCCATCAACCGGGCGCCACAGGTCAATGGCACGCAGCCCAATTCCTGCGACCAGCAGAAGAACATACACGGTGAGTCTCGATAGCTTGTGCCGCATTTAGGACGCCTTTCATTCTATGCCGGTAGTGAGCACTGGCCGTGGACACGGTTTTGGCGCAGGTTCCACTTCATGGCTTCGACCAGTTGGGCGATGGGCGCCTACACGTCGGGCAGCAAGGGAAAGCAACAGTCGCAGATGGCCGCGGATCGTGCTGAGCACCTTCATCTTGGAATGACCCAGCAGCCTGCTATGCAGCACCGCAGGGAACTCCACGATTCGCCCCCCGCCCTCATCTACTCTTGCCAGGAGTTCGACAATGCCGATAAAGTTGCCATGGGCCAACTGCAAGGGAGCCACGGTGCTCCGCCGATACACGCGGCAGCAACTGGAGTAGGTGGCCAGCTTGTTGTGGAACACCAGATGATAGGCCTTTGACAGGTGCTTGGAGAGCAGCAGGCGCCAACGTGGCACGTTGAAGACTTCCCCAAGGCGATGGTAGGGGGAGGCAACCACGACATCCACTCCCTCTTTCAGCAAGGGGATCATCTGCATCAAGTCCAACGGGTCGTAGGTGCAGTCAGCGTCGATGGAGCAGACGATCTCGGTTTTTGCCTCCTGCAGTCCTGTCTGGATCGCCGCCGCAACCCCTTGATTGCGTCGGTGCCGCACGATGCGACAATCGCTCCGCCAGCCGAACATGGCAGCCAACCCTTCCGGGGTTCCATCAGTGCTGGCATCGTCTACAAACAGGAACTGAAAACAATACTTCCCCTCCGCTGCCCTTTCAAGGTCCGCCAATGCATGCCCCAAATAGGTCAGAGAACTCTTTTCGTTGTGGCAAGGGATAACCAGCGTCACGGCCTGGCCGCCCCTCGCACTATTCTGGACTGAGGCACCCGCAGGTCGGGAAATTGCAGGCGCACGCGTCGCCTCGGCAACCTGGGGTGTCAAATCCAGCCCCAGATACTGACTCACGCTCCTGAACTCGGCATTCTTCAGATAGAGATGGAGCTGCTCGGCCATGCGCCCCAAATTGCGATATTGCCGCACCTGTGCTAACACACCCATATTGTTGATCCGCGGCAACTCCTGGTCCAACTCCCAGGGATGGAAGTAGAGCACGAAGGGCTCGCTCGTGTCGAAGGTCCAGCGCTGAAATCCTCGGTGCGTGAACCATTGCGGCAACTGCCTCAAGTAGTTGCCGCCAGCGACCGGAATATTGAAACCGCACACGCGGGCAGTCGGCGGTGGCAGCTCCCACAACGAACCTTGCGCGTTTTCGTAGAGGTGGAGGTACCGACAGCGGCCATTACCCCTCAAAGACCAGAGCGGGGGACGCATGCTGGCATCATAGCGGTACCCTTCTTCGATGAGCACGTCCAGCACCCAACGGTCCGCAGCAGAAAGCCAGCCCAGGGCGCAGCGATAGCCAACCACACGTGGCGCCCCTGCCTGCTGAAGCGCCACCCCCGCTCGCCGCAGATCCTCTCGGAACTGCTCCCGAGTGAGCCGCCGCACATCTTGCGGCAGATAGCCGGCGCTGGCAATCTCATGTCCCTCGTCCACAAGGAATCGCACCAGATCCGGCCTCTGCTCCGCCAGCCAGCCCAAGGTGAAGAACGTCGCCTTCACGCCATAGGCCGCAAGCAGCTGGCATACCCTGCCCACATGTTCCTCAATGCGCGAGCTCAAACGGTGCCACTGCCGCCTCCCAATGACATTGCGGAACACGCAGCGATGGTAGTAGTCGTGCAGCAACACCGTGATGATGTGCCGCCTGCTGCCAATAGTCATGCGGATTCCCCTTCTCTTTCGACAACCAGCGAAGGCAAACCCCTTTTCGTGATGTACTCAGCGAAGATGCTCATGGGCAACAAGGTGTAGCGCGAGGCCAGAAGAGTCAGTACCTCGTCGGCGATTTCCAGCTTTTCCTGCCACGGGATGCTCATGGCCGGGAAGAATGCCAGCTCAGGCGCCTCTCCCACGTCGAGGAAGTCGAGCGGGTGCAGGAGAAAGCTGGGCGGCGTGCCGGTAGTGCGACAAAGGCTCAATGCCAGCACGAAGTAGGCCCGCATTAGCTTCCGCGACTTTTGCGCCAGGTACATCAGGTAACTAAGGTGAAAAGGTATCCTCAGCAAAGGTATGGTCGTCACCGGGATCTCCAGCATTCGGTGGCCATTGGTTTTCAGGTAATGGGGGCCCACAGGCCTCAAACCATCCCGGAAGGTGCCAAAGACTCCCTCCCGCAGGCTGCGCTCCTCCTGGGGCATCGTGCTCCTCCTGAGGAAGTAGAGGCGCGCAAGCGGCGCCAGCACTGTTGGCAGCGAAGAGGCGTCGAAGGTATAGCCCAACTCAGCCAAGATCTGAATGAGCAACGGACTCCAACTGAAACCCGGGCCGCGAAAACCACTGGGAGCTGACCCTGTCACGCGCACCAGCTCCTCATGCGTGGCGACCACTTCGCGCCTTATCTCTTCGCGCGAGTAGCGCCGCAGCCACGGCTCGTGATGAAATGAGTGGTTCCCCACCTCGTGCCCTCGGTGCACCAGAGCCCGGAGCAAATCATGGTTTTCCGGACGCGTCGCGTCGCTGCCCACCACAAAGAAGGTGAGGCGCACGCCCCTGGCAGCAAGGAAAGAGAGAATCCGCGGCACCGCCAAATGGAGATAAGAGGGAAAATACCTCCACCTGGCGTCGCCGTGCGTGCGCAAATAGGACCACTTGTTGTCCAGGTCCAAGGAAATGGTGGCAACGGGCCTGCCATTGTCTGTGTGAGTGGCGGTCATTGTCCGCCCCCCGCGATGAGTCCTACAGCCTCCTCTGCCTGACGCACCGTCTCGTCGACGTTGAGAGTAGCCGCCACGATCTGCGCCGAATTGACGATGTACAGACCGGGTGTGCCTGTGTGCACCGGCGGTACGATCTCGGAATAGCCCAGGGACGGCAATGAGAACACGTGTCGCTCCCTTGACACTTTCCACGCCACCAGGTCGTCAAAAGCGAGCCCTGGATAGATCCGCCGTAGACCGGCAAAGAAGGAGTACAGCACCTCTTCATCCGGAGCCGAGATCAGCGGGTCCTCAGCGGGCACGTACTTCGGCAAATAGACCAACGAGTACCCATCGAAGGAATCGGTGCCGACAAGTGCGGACATCTCTATGACCCCGGTCAACGGCGAACCATCATCGGCAATGTTAGTGAGATAGAAACCGCCGAGCGGTCTGCGCAACAACAGAGCCAGGCAGACGATGCCCATATAATTTGCTTTCCGCAGCCGCTCCTGGAGCTCCGCAGAAAGCCAGGGGCAACAGGAAACAACGGCCGGATTAGGAACAGTGAGCACCACCTTTGCCGCTCGTTGTATTTTCCCGTTTTCAAAGTGGAGCAGGAAACCCGCGTGTCCGTCCCGCTCGAGCCGCCAAAGTCTGTGGCCGCAACTGACTGACGCGCCGCGTTCCTTTAGCGCACGTGCCATGGTGCTCACCACTGACGCATAGCCTCCGCGCACGTAGCCGAGCCTTTCCTTCTTATCACCACGTCGTCGCGCCCCGTACAATCTAGTCACGGTTGCCCATATGAAAGCGGCTGAGGCGCGGTGATACTCTTCCCCGAGTTTGGCGCGCAGCAGTGGTACCCATATCCGCGCACAGACGTTGGGACCTGACCAGGTGCGCAGCCAGTTGACCGCCGGCAGCCGCTCCAGACGCCGCCAGTCCCTAACTCTGGAGGCGTAGAGTACGTTCAACCCGAAACGCAGCCGGTCCACCACCGACAGCGCCGACAAGAGGGCGAACTCGCGCGCGGATGACACCGACTGAAGCACGCCATCGATGAACAAGCCGGTGCGCGGCTGGTGCCAAACAATCTGCTCCCTAAGGCCGAGCTCCCCCAGAAGTCCCTGGAGGTGGCGATCAGAGGGCAAGATCACATGGTAATACCGGTCCCAGACGACCCCGTCGAGACGATCACTCGCGACCAGACCACCCAGTTCGTGCTGCCCCTCAAAAAGGGCGATGCGATGGCCCAGACCTGCCAGGCGGTAAGCCAGGGTCATGCCAAGCATGCCGCCCCCGACGATGGCGATGTCTTGCACCACCACAACCTCACTGCGGTAGGGTGAGTGAAGCAGCACATGCTACCAGGGGCTGAGTAAAACGCTCGCTGAGGCCCATCGCCTTGCGCTGCCAGACTATGGTTCTTGACAAACCTTCCTCCAGGCCTACCCTAGGCGCATATCCCAGCACCCTTTGCGCCTTGCTCAGGTCCGGCACCCGTCTCCGCACGTCCTCGTACGGCCTACCGTTGAAGGAAGAATAGGGCACAAGGTTGACTTCCAGTGGGCGCCCGGTGCGGCAGAGGCGATGAATCAGCCGGGCAAGACCCAGGATGGTGATCTCTTCACGTCCGCCAATATTGAGGATCTCGCCATCGGCCGCATCCGTGAGTGTGGCCTGCACGATCCCTTGGACCACATCCGAAACGTAGGCGAAGGTGCGGGTCTGCATGCCGTCGCCGTGAATTGATACCGGTTCCCCGCGCAGGATTTGGCTGATGAACACGGCCTGTGGCCCGCCCCACCAGGAGAGATGATGCCGTGGCCCGTAGGAGCCGAATATCCGCATTACCACCACCGGGTTTCCGTACTCTTCCTGGTACGCAAAGGCCAGATGCTCGTCGAACAGCTTGGACACGGCGTACCCCCACCGCGCCACTTTGCTGCTCCCAAACACCGAGTCGCTCTCCTCGTGGAAGGGCAGCCTCTTGTTCTTGCCGTACACGTCCGAGGTGGAAGCGAGCACTACCTTGGCGCCCACGCTGCGCGCGACCTCGAGGACCGCATGCGTGCCCTGACTGTTGATCAGGAGGGTGTCGATACTCTTGCCATAGCGCGGGATTTTGAAGGCGGCGAGATGAACAATGACATCCACCCCCTTGCAGAGTTTACGCATGGCCATTCGATGTCGCACGTCCTCACAGTGAAAGCTGAAGTGCGGATTGTCGAAGTGGTGCCGCACGTTGTCCACCGTGCCCATGGAGAGGTTGTCGATGCCCACCACCTCCTGATCCCGTGCTAGCAGGGCGTCCACCAGGTGAGAGCCGATGAAACCCACGCAACCAGTGACTGCGATTTTCATGAGACGTCTCCGCTCAGTGCAATGTCCGTTCCTCAGCGCCCCTGCATCAGCCGGCAGCGCGGCTTTAACTCTGCTCTCCAGTCTCCATGAGCAGAGGTGGGGTAGTGTGCTCCGGTGCTCTGTGTGCATCTGTCCGCGCCGTCCGGGCAAGTGCCCGCCGGGAGCGCAGGGCACTCAGCAGCAGCCGCGTGCGGCGGTAGCCGGTTTGCACGGCCTGCGCGACCCCCAAGGCCGTGGCACGCACCACATCCGGACAGCACTCGAATTGACCAAGGTAGTGCACATCCTGACCTGACTTGCCTGCCAGTCCCTGCTTGAAGCGATGCCCGCCCGGATTGCTGCGGGGGTCGATGCCGCCCAGATCGTACCAGCGGCACCCACGCGCCTTGAGCTCTCGCACTGCCTGCCACTGCACAGCATACGAGGCGCGTGTTGCCCTCCCCTCCTGGTTACTGGCCGCAAGCAGAAGGATTGCCCTCTCGCCCGTCACCGACAGAACCACCCCCGCCACAACACGGTCTTCCGCGTGACCCAACACGATGAGCTGTTTCTGCTCAGGGGGCAAGAGGTCCTGCATTGCAGCAAACTCCGCTACCTCTGTGAAGACAGCAAAACCCTTGCTCTTGAGCATGGCACGATACACTTCTGTGAACTGCTCAAAGAGCTCTGTGCCGGTGCCGCTGGTCACGGCAACGCCGAAGCGCTTCTCCGCCTGGTTGAGCTGGTTGCGCCAGGGCTGCAACAGGTTGCCGCGCAGCTCTTCAACCGGCGGTCGAAGGTCCAGAAGCAGCGTGCGGAGCCGCGGAACAAAGGCGGCCGGGCGAAAACCCTCTTCCAGGAGAACCGCTTTGTAGGGCCCAGGGGCGTCGGCAGAACAGAAATTCACGTTCAGGCGCAGGGCCATCTGCTGTGCGCAGACAAACTGGTTGCGCAAAGCCCGCACCGCCTGCCGGAAGGTCTCCAGCCTTTCGTCCGTGGCGCTGCTCCGAAAGAGCGGCCCATAGCGCACGTAAGCAACGCTAATACCAAGCACTGGGGCGCGGAAGAAGCGCGCCTGGGCGGCCGCCACCACTCTGCCGGACCGCTCCAGCACAAGATGGCTCAGGTTCTGCTCCCCCCAGCGCACGGCCCCATAGGCCCACGTCTGGTAGAGGGTGAGGTCGGCAAAGTCGCCAACAATTGCGTCCCATTCGTGGCGACGGAGTGCGGACGCCCACGCCGCATAGCCTGCGGACAACCTCCGCGGTCCACTCATTGCTCGACTCCTTCCGCAAGGGACAAGTCACTGCTCACCACGAGCCTTTTCCGCGCCCCCGGGCAGACCGCACGCGGAGGTGTTGCCACCTTGCCGTTCAGTTTCCTCGGGACAAAATAGGCCTTCACCCGGCTGACAAGGGCCTGCCAGCGATAGGCACCATGCAGTTTCAGAAAGAACTCCAGACGCCAGTCGCCCGGATCTACCCTGACTCTACCCACCACAAGCGGGACCCGCTCGCCAGTCACGCAGGTGGGACTGATGGAAAAGGCACGCGTGTACCCAGCCTTGTGCAGGGCAGCACAGACCCGGTGGTCATGATCGCCATAGGGAAAGCTGAGCATGGTTGCCTCTCGGCCGCTTACCACTTCTAGGGCCCGCCGCGACTCAGCCAGCTCGCGCTCCAATTGCGCCTGGTCCAGCGCTGAAAGGCAGGAATGCGTGACCGTGTGCGAGCCAAGCGCCACCAGGCCTGCATCGATGTGGGATAGTTCAGCACTGGTCATAACGCGCTGGTCCACCTCGGCGCAACCTTCAGCCATTTCCCACCCCGCATTGCGCCCCAAAAAACCCGTGGGCACGAACACCGCCGCAGGAATCCCGTATGCCTGCAGGACCGGCAGGGCCTGCTGCGCAGACACGGCCAGGGCATCATCAATGGTGACCGAGAAACAGCGCTTTCCTGCGGGCAACTTTGCCACATCAGGGGGCACGGGCACGGCATACCGGAGGGCCATCCGCATTTGCAGCGCAAACGCGGCTACACCTTCTGGCGTCACAGTGTGGTAGTTGAGGACCACCCACCGCCCTGGCGTCGAGACGCCAACTCCTTTTCTGAGCAAGATGCCAAGGCTGTCAAGACCCCAGATAATTCCGCTTATCAAAAGCTTCACCACTCGTTCAAGCATAGCGGGCCTTCCTTCGCAGCAATTGGCTGACGCGCGTTATCTGTCTGGACCGAAGATGGGCCACAAATTGTGGTCCTACCGGCCGTTGCGCCCCTCGCAGTGCTCCCCATAGGTAGCCGCCTATGCGCAGCGTGCTCCCCACAAGCCAGGGAGATTCGTTCAATCGCCGCACGAATTTCACAAGCTCAAAGAGCGGATGATAACCCACTGCATAGTCGGCTTGCCCCTGGCGGAAACGGGCCCTCAGGAGGTGTCCGTGGCCTCTCCCGGAGCGCCGATGGTGCCACGCCTGAAGCTCGGGGAAGGACCTTACCTCCCACCCCTGCATGCGCGCCATCTCGCTGGCCACGGTGTCTTCGTGCGCAAAGGGCAGGGGCACATATCCGCCGATAGCCTCAAAACATTGGCGGCGGAACATCTGCACCGCGCCAGCCACGTAGTCGGTCGAGTTGCCGTACCGTGAGCGGAACGACCCTCTGGTAGCCTCCATGATGGTGCCCCCGGCAATTCCCAGCCGCGGCTCACTGCGGAACAGGGACATGAGTTCCTCGTAGTACCGGGACTCCACGGTAATGTCGGCGTCCAGGATCCCGACAAAGGCAAAGGGCCAAGGACGAAGCTGCTCATAGGCAGCGTTGATTGCGTGCACTTTCTGCGCGAACTGCTCGCCTGTCGGGCGCAGGGACAAGAGGTGCAGGAATGGGTAGCGGCGCAAGTTGCGCTCTACCACCTCGCGGGTGCGATCCGTGGAGCCATTGTCCACGATGACCCACCACAAGGGCCGCACCGTCTGTCGCGCGATGCACACGATGGTCCGTTCGATGAATTGCTCCTCATTCCGTGCCGCAGTGATGAGTACATAGCTCTCGTCTGTGTGTTGCGAGCTTGGGTGCATCTTACCTCCCCAGGACCTTGCGCTGGTGCCGTTGGCGGTCGGCCACAGCCACATAGAACACCCACAGCAGGGTTACAGGTCCGATCCGCGTCCCCATGATGGACTCGGTGACGGAGTGGATCAGGATGATGCCAAGGGTCGTAGCCGCACGCAGGGCCATACCCGCGGGTGCCCACGCGTTCATGGCGCGATAGCGAATGAGCCATCTCCCTGAGACCGCCACGATGCCGGCAAATGCGATCAACCCGAAAATGCCCGTGGTGAGGACAACCTCCAGGAGCGTGTTGTGGGCGTTGGCAGCGTAGAATCCCAGCGTCTCGCGCTCATCGTTCAGCACCAGTCGGCTGGCTCCGAAACCGTGTCCGAACATCATGCGTAACGGCTCGCTCGTACTCTTCTCCACCGCCAGAGGCCAGATTTCCGACCTGCCGCTCAGGCGCGTCACCGAGCCGAGCGAAGAGGTGCGGTTGAACGCCAGCGCCGCCTCCACCACAGGCTTGACGTTCATGGTCAAAAGCAAGGCCACCAACACTGCCGCGGTGGCCGTGCTGCCCAGAAGGAACCAGCGTACGTGAAAGCCCTCCAGTGGCCGTTCGCTCTGCCGCAGCCACGCGCGCAATAGGCCACCTGCCACCAGGCTGATCATCGCGTTGCGTGACCAGGATAGGACCACGATGGCGAGCAAAAGCAGCCGTAGCAACCAGAGCACCCAGCGGCCTCCCTGGGGCTTCGGCAAAAACGACAGCCAAAAGGCTAACGAGGCACCGAAACCGAGGGCGTTGGCATGGGTCACCCCCATGCCCAGCCGCACGGCACCTTCCACTCCGTAGGACTCCTGGAGTTGTGGCGCCAAGATGCCAATAGCCGCATCCTTGAGCAAGAGGACGACCATCACCACCACCCAGGTCTGTTCCACACGCTGCAGCCGACGCTCGTCCGCGCAGGCCACCAGGCCTAAGGTGAGCAGCAGCCCGCCGGCGAGCAGCACCCAGTAGCCAAGCACCAGGGTTCGGTCGACGCCAAACAGCACCGACAAGGCTGCCGCCACCATGTAGGCGAGCACTGCCACCCTGCCTGGACCGCCACGTTCGCCGCGTCGCAGAAGGATCACACCAATACCTGCGCCCGCAAGACAGGCAGCCAGGCGCGCCGCCACCAGCCAGTCTATCTGCGTCGCCTGCTCGATGTCCCGCACCCGCAGGTAGGTGCCGGTCAGCACCATGATGGCGACCCAAGTTAGCAGCCCACAGCCAAACAGGTTTCCGCTCACCCGGCGGCCTCTTGCCCTGCTAGCCTCCATACCCGGCAACCTCCTGCCTGCGCAGCCCAGAGACGTCGAGCACACCGAGTTTTCTGGCACCTCCCACAGTGGCGGCCACCACGGCGGCCCCCAGGGGGTAGAACAGCAGGGTATTGTCCATGCGGCTGAGCCACCAGATCGCTGCCAGCCCGCCCGCGGGCAACGTGATGCCCCAGGCAAGTCGACGCCATTGGATGGCAATAGGCACGTGCCGCATCCCCAGGACCAACAATAGGAGTGCCATGGCCCCATGAGTCAAGTTGTACACCGCCGAGGCGCCATACATCCCCCATGCGCGGATCAGGAAAACGTTCAGGGCCACGCCCGCCACGGTCACGCCCGAGACAACCCCCGCGGCCAGGCGGGTCTTGCCGGGGATGAACAGCAGCGACTCGCCCACATAGTGCACGCCCATGCACGCCACTCCTGGTAAGAGCGCGAAGACTATGCCGTAGGCCCCGGCGTACTCCGCTGGCGCCACCACGTGGATCAAGTCCCTAAAGGTCAGCACAATGACCATAGCCACCAGGCCGAACACCAGCAGCAAGTGGATAAGCGCTTCCGCGATGAAACGGCGCAGCTGCGGCGAATTCAGTGCCGCATAGACCGCCGGCTCATATGCCAGCTGAAAGGGCAAGACGAGGGTGATGACTGCGATCTGCGCTATCTTGGACCCGAGCGAGTACACAGCCACCTGGTCTAATCCGGCAAAGAGACTCATCGCGTACAGAGCGGAAGTGTCAATGGCAATGTCCCCGGACATGGAAAAGATCAGCGGGAATCCGAAACGTACCAGGCGGCGCATGGTTGATCGCTCGACGGCCATCCTTGTTCTCTTCGCAATGGCCATGCTGACCACAAGCCACATGAGCCCATGGCTTAGGACGTAGGCTGCCAGCACGCCCTTCAGCCCTACGTGGGAGACCAGCAGCAAACCCATGGTGGTAGTGGCCAAGAGCACGAAGACGGCGCCGTTCATCACCACAAAGTGCACACCCTTGTTTTGGGCCCGAAAGTACGAGGCGGTGAGCATCCACAGCGTCTGCGCCAGAGCAGCCATGCAGGTAAGCAGCACCAGTACGCCCGGGTTCGGCGTGTGCAGCAGTGCGGCAAACAGCGGACGCAACAGACTCATAGCCACGGCCGTCACTGCAATGCCGCCTGCGACCACAAGGGCGTAGGCACTCCCCAGCAGCTGTCCCAGCTTTCCCTTGTCCACGTATTCTGCGCAAAAACGCACAAACGCCGTCCTCACGCCCAGGCCCATGAGAATGCCAAGGATCTGCATGGTCAACAGGAGGGTGGCCAGCACCCCGTACTCCCGGATGCTCAAGGTGTGGGTGTAGAGCGGAATGAGGAGGAACGCGCCCGCCCGCAACGCCGTGTTCCCCACTGCATAGACTGCCGTCTCTCTTGCCAGACCTCTGAGCCTCATCTGCCCACCTCCTGGCAAGTCGCCCGCTCCATCCTGACTCCGGGAGCACTGCCTGCTCCAACCCCGCCCTGGGCACTGCCGATGACCGAGAGGACCTCATCCACGATCTGGTCGATGAGCTTGGGCAGAGCAGAGCAGGTTAGTGGGCCCGACCGACGGCGCTGGACCACCACCTTGGAGCGCACGTCGGCTTCGTTGGCGAGCAGCACCAGGCGCCCGCGCTCGGCTAGGTAGCGATCGACCGCACCAATCTGCCCGCGGAAGATGCTGTAGACCGGCACGCCCAGTGCCGCGGCCTCACGATTCATCGTGCCGCCGCCGCTGACAACCAGGTCCGCATTCCAGATCAGATTGAGGCCGTCGAGGACGCGCTCGGGCGAGATGAGTTGCCCTGTGGCAAGGAGCTGCGACCAACCCCTTCTGACCTGCTCTTGCTGGTGCCGATTGCGCGCAAGAACCACCATCTTCACGGATGGGCACGCGCCGAGGAAGTCGAGCACTGCCGCGAACAGACTCTCGGCCTCCGGATTGTGATAATGTGCCTCCGTTGCCGGCGGACGAATCACTGCCAAGATCTCTTGTGCGCCAACCCCCAACTCGTGCCGCAGTCGCGGGTCGGGCCGGAAAAAGGGGACATAAATGTCCTCCTTGATCCCGGGGTAAGTGTAGACGTGACGGGCGTACTTGGCGAGCGCTGCTGGCGGGACAACTTCCGGCACCAGGATCTTAGTCGCGCGCACCAACGGCAAGAGCTGCACGTACTCATAGTCGACCATCACCACCCAGGGCATGCGCAGGGCCGCCGCCAGTAACATCTGCGAACGGGAGCCGTGCGACAGGGCCAGGGCTGGCCTGAAAGAAAGCACATGAGGAATGAGCTGCAGCGCGCGCACCACTAAGCCCACAAGCTTCAGGCTCTTATGCCGACCATAGTGCCGTCCGACCTTTCGATAGGACAAACCCGTACGCTCGGCCAGACCACATACTTGAAAACAGTCGCGTGCCGTAATGACCACCGGGTACCCTCTCTGCTCCAGCGCTCTGATCAACGGGGCAAAGAGCAGCACGTGCGGCGAATTGTCCATGTCTATCCACACCGGCCGCCGTGTACCCTCACATTCGTGCGTATCCACTACGCAAGTCCTTCCGCCTCTTCGCTTCCAGGTCTTCCTGTCCCAGCGAGGCCCGGGTCGTCTTCACACCGCAATGGCATATCGAAGCGCCTCTTTCATGACAAAGAGCTCGACGGCCCTGGCAACATACTCGATCTGTTCGTTGGTGAGCTCGGGGTACATGGGCAGAGAAAGTAACTCACGCGCACAACGCTCTGCCACCGGCAGGCTTCCCTGAGGCAAACCCAAGAACCGATAGGCCTCTTGCAGGTGGATTGGCACAGGGTAATGAATGCCACAGTGGATGTCGCGTTTACCCAGGTAGTCCATCAGCGCGTCACGCTGCTCGCTGCGGATGGCGTAAACATGGTAGACGTGCTGGCCGTAGGGCGCCTCAAACGGTGTGATCACCGCCTGGGAGCCAAAGAGCATGCGCCCATAGTGCGCGGCATGTTCCCTCCGTGCCCTGTTCCACTCCGGCAAATAGCGCAGCTTGACGCTGAGGACCGCCGCCTGGATCCCGTCCATGCGGTCGTTCCAACCCAAGAGGCGGTGGTAGTACTTCTTCTCCTGCCCATGGTCACGCAGCATGCGAATGCGGTCGGCAACCTCTGCGTTATTGGTGACCACCGCGCCCGCTTCGCCATAGGCGCCCAGGTTCTTTCCGGGATAGAAGCTAAAGCAGCCAGCGTCGCCAATGGAGCCGGCCTTGTGCCCCTTGTATTCGGCCCCGTGGGCCTGACAGGCGTCCTCTATCACGTAGAGGCCGTGGCCGCGAGCGATTTCCATGATGGGGTCCATGTCGGCCATCTGGCCGAACAAGTGCACCGGAATGACCGCCTTGGTCTTGGGGGTAATAGCCTGCTCCAGTAAGGCAGGGTCCATCGTGTAGGTGCGCTCGTCCACATCCACGAACAGTGGAGTGGCCCCGCAGAACGAAATGGCCTCGGCAGTGGCAATGAAGCTGTTGGGCACCGTGATCACCTCATCTCCAGGTCCCACCTCCAAAGCACGGAGAGCCAGCCAGAGGGCGGAGGTGCCACCGCTGACGCCAAGCGCGAAGGCGCAGCCGCAAAAAGCGGCAAACTCTTTCTCGAATTTCTCAACGAATGGTCCCCCGGCGAACGCTGTCTGCTCCATCACCTCCCGCACCGCCTCCCTGACTTCCTCACCGATCGCCTGGTACTGGGCCTTGAGGTCAAGAAACGGCACTTTCATCATCCTTGCTCCTTTTGGTTGATGCGACGCAGCACCCGCGCCGGATGTCCGGCAACAATTGTGTCCGGGGGGACATTCCGAGTGACCACACTTCCGGCCCCCACAATGGCATTCTCCCCGATAGTCACGCCGCAGAGAATTGTCGCATTGGAACCAATGGAGGCGCCCCGCTTCACCACGGTCGGCACCACCTCCCAATCTTGCTCCGTCTGCATCGTCCCTTCAGGCGTGGTGGCTCTGGGGTAGCGGTCGTTGATGAAGACCACCCCATGGCCAATGAAGCAATTGTCCTCGATGGTCACTCCTTCGCAGATGAACGAGTGGCTGGAGATCTTGCAATTCTTGCCAACCTTGGCTCCCTTCTGAATCTCCACAAAAGTGCCGATCTTGGTGCCGTCGCCGATTTCGCACCCGTAGAGGTTCACAAAATCGTAGATCTTGACGTCCTTTCCCAGCTTGACGCTGTCGGCAATTACGCTGTGCTTCATATCCGCACTTCCTTCCCTCTGGCCTTGACCGATTCTTGTGCGGCCTCCAGAATGCGCACCACCATCAGGCCGTCCTGTCCTTCCACCACGGCGTCGGACCCGATCTCCAGACAGTCGATGATGCGTTCCACCTCCACGGCAAGTGCCTCGCGTCCGTCGACCTTCGGGCAGTACATGTCGCCAGTCCGATACTGCACGAGCATGTGGTAAACTTCGTCCACACTCTGCACCACATCCACGCCCTTGTCGTAGATACGCACCTTTTCGCTGGGCTGGTTGTCGTCCCAAACGACCATCTTCTTGCTCCCTGCCAGGAGCGTCTGCCGAATCTTCACTGGCGATAGCCAGTTGGTGTGCACGTGTGCGATCAGATGGTCCGGGTAGTAGACGGTCAGGTAGGCCACGTTTTCCAGCCCATTGCCAAAGTTGTCGATACCAGTGGCGACCACACTCTCCGGTTTGCCGGGCAGCAAGTGGTGCATGATGGACACATCGTGTGGTGCCAGGTCCCAAAGCACATTGACATCGTGCTGGAACAGCCCCAAATTCACGCGGACAGAGTCAAAGTAGTAGAGCCTGCCCAGCTCGTCCTTATCGATGAGCTCCTTGATCCTGCGCACTGCACCCGTGTAAATAAAGGTGTGGTCCACGAAGACCTTCAGCTTCTTGCGTGCGGCCAGCTCGACCAGCTCGGAGGCCTGCGCGCTCGTGGAGGTCATGGGCTTTTCGATAAGAACGTGCTTGCCGGCAAGCAGGGCCGCCCGAGCAATCTCATAGTGCGTGGACACCGGCGTGCACACCACCACCAAGTCCGTCTTTCTGTCTTTGAGAATGGTGCGGTAGTCGGTGCTGGTCTCCACTGCTGGATAGTTGCGCCGGATGAGGTCGAGTCGGTCTTGGGCCAGGTCGCAGCAGGCGACCACCCGCGCGCGTGGATTGGCGGCGAAATTGCGCACCAGATTCGGCCCCCAGTAGCCGACGCCAATGACACTAACATTGAGCATGATATGCCCTCCTTGGTTCCTAAAGAGCACCACTGGTGCTAAAGACCGCGGTGAAGGTCTTGACAATGAGTTTCAGGTCTAGCCAAAGCGAACGCCGCATGGCATATTGCAGGTCCATTCTCACCATCTGGTCAAAGGTCGTGGAGCTACGGCCATACACTTGCCACAGTCCGGTGATGCCGGGCTTGGCTTCCAGAATGCGACGCAAGTGCCAGCTTCGATATGACTCTACCTCGAAGGGAAGAGGAGGACGTGGCCCGACCAGGCTCATCTGCCCCAAGAGCACGTTGATGAGCTGCGGGAGTTCATCGAGGCTTGTTCGGCGCAACAAGCGACCCACAGGCGTCACTCGCGGATCGTTGACCAACTTGTACACCGGCGCTTGCTCCGTGCCAAAGTTGATCTTCTTGTCTTTCCCCTCGATCAGCCTCTTGACGTACTCTCGATGCACGCTGTCGTCGCAACCGACACGCATTGTCCGGAACTTGAGCATGTGGAAGTGCTTGCCCCGATGCCCCACGCGTTCCTGGCGGAAGAAGACTGGCCCCGGAGAGGTCAGCTTGACCAGAAGCGCAATGACCAGCCATAAAGGCGCGGTCACCACTAGCCCCACCGCGGCGCCGATGATGTCCAGCGCCCGCTTAGCGACCTGGTAGGCGGTGTCATAGTAGGCGTCTAGATCTAAAAAGAGTGGCGTGTCGACTACTGCCACGCCGAGAGGGTCACAGGACACATTCCACACGGCGGGCGAATGATGAGTCTCCAGGGATGGCGCTTCGGAGTGGTAGGAAGTGTGAACCTCTGCCTGCCCACGGCCGTTCGGCGGCGGCAGTATCAGCTCCATGCGCTCGTAGCCTTGGGCAGAGGAGGCGGGATAGGAGCTGACCCGCACCCCGCGCAGACAAGTGGTGATGTCCACCTCTTTGGCGCTTTCCCGCAGGCGCGCAAGAATCCTGGCGGCGAGCACGCGCCCCTGCGCAGCCGGGGTATCCAAGAGGAGCACGCCCAATCGCTGGGGGTCAAGCTCCACGCGGACGTCGTAGTCCCTGGTCTGCGAGGTGATGGTACGCTTGAGCACCTCCCAGAACTCCGGCTTACCAACCCCGCTCCCTTTCCGGAGCTCGAAGATCAGCAGCGAGAAGGGGGAGCCGGTATGGTCGGTGCGGTGGCGCTCTCTTCGCAGCACGCCCATAAAGGCCTCACGCGGGAGCCAGCAGTTGGACCGGTACGATGGGCAGAGCCAGAATCCTGAACTCCTCCGCTGAGGCAGCGCAGGCGGTTCTTCTTTCAGCAGGCGCATCTCAGGCGGCGCGGTGCGTTTCACCCTTTTCACCCGACCACGGACAACGCCAGGAAGAATGCCAAACACGTCCGTTTCACCTCCTCAATAGTGCACCAGCGGCTCACAGATGTTCGTAGAGCCACTTGGGCAGCTCAAAACGTCGTCTATTTAGGATTGCCCCAAGGATGGGAACCCCGGCGCGTTCCAACAGGCGCTTGGCTTCGACCACGGCCTCCCACCCGGTGCTATTGGCGCGCACCACCATAACGACGGCGTCACACAGCGTGGCCAGCTTGACTCCATGGGCAGCTCGCAGCACAGGGGGCAGATCCACCAGAACCAGCCCGGCCTGGGAGGCAAACTGCTGCAGTGCCAGGCGCAGGCGCTGCATGTCAAGGGCTGTGTGTGCACCCCGTCCGGCAGGGACCACCAACAAGGCCGGGTTCTCCACAGGCCGAGCCACAGACAGAGGCTGGGCAGAGTTCACCGCCTCGGTCAACCCCGGCTGGAGGGGGAGGCCGAAAGCCTCGTGCAGCGAAGGGCTTCCTGCGTTCGCATCCACCAGCACCACCTTGTCCTCTGCCTGGCGCTGGCTCCCCCCGGGAGGGGATCCGGTCTGTCCCCTGCCCGGGCGAGTGTACACCGCCGAGGCCAGCAGGAACGAGATGGCCGCGATGCATGTAGACACCCCTTCACCGGGGACGGCGCTGGTGAAGCCGATGATGCGCAGCCGCTCCCGTGCGGCTGATAACTCCAGCGCGTGGGCTACCCTCTGGAACTCGGTGAGGACCACTCCCAGGCTGCCGTTCTCTCCTGCTCTCTGAGCTTGTCTCCTCACGCTCACCTTGCGAACCTTTGACCCGCTCACAGTCGCCACGGCTCCAGCAGGACCTTGCTTCGCGTCGGCCAAGGAATGCGCCATGGTGCTTTCGCGTGTGTCAATCATGACTTCTCTCCTCACCTGCGCCTGCCAGAGGCGCCTTTGGGCACTTCCTGCACGCACCCCAAGACCGCCAGGCCGGTTCTTGCCTCCAACTCCGCCGGCTCATGCACTGTGTGGTCAAAGTACTCTCGCACAAAGGCAATGGTGACAGAGGCGCACATGGCCAGGAGAAGACCCAAAGCCATGTTCAGGCGCTTGCGCGGCCGCACCGGATTGAGCGGCGGCTCGGCAGGATTGATTACGCGCACGCTTACGCCCGTCTGCATTTTGGCCAGGGAGATGCGCGCCTCCTCCCGTTGCCGCAGGAGCATGGAGTAGATCTGTTGATTGTCATCGATACCGCGACTCAGCTGCGAGTACTCGTACTCTTGCCTAGCCAGGGCCTGGATCTCTCCCCTGATCCTCGCAATCGAGGATTCCAGGGCCTGTTCCTCGCTCCTGAGGGCCGCGATCCCCACCGTCTCCATCTGGATGATTTGCTCCACCTCCTCAGCAATCTGACGTTGCGTAGCAGCAATCTGCTTGTCCAGGTGGCGTACCTCTGCATACTCCGGCGTGAATCGCGTGAGGAGTTGCTCCCGGCGCAGCTGCAGGTCCAGAAGTTCACCCCGCAGCTTGGCAATGTGCTTCTCACGGCTGGGGCTATCACTAGCTTCCGTGGAAGGGACTCCCACCCGTCCCTGGGCCAACTCTCGCTTGAGCACCCCCAGGCGCGCCTCTTTGCCGATGCGCGCTGTGCGCACCTCGGTGAGCCGGGATTCATAATCCGACAGGCGATTGAGAAGCACGGTGCGCTGCGCCTCAGGGGAGATCATGGCCGCCGCCTGCTTGTACTGCGCCTGCTTCTCCTGGAGCTCACGCAGCTTCTCGTCTGCCAGCCGCAGCTGCTCCTGAAAAAACTTGTACGACTCGCTCTGGTCGTGGAGCTGCGCACGGTAAGTGCGGTAAGCCTCGACCACGGCATTGGCAGCCGCGGCCGCATACGCCGGATCTGGTGCCTCAAAGCTCACGGCCACCACATTGGTCTTGGGCGTGCTCTCCACCCGCAGCCTTCTCAAGAAGTCCATCAGCTCCTGCTCCCCGATCTGCCCCGAACGGGACCCAACCCTGGCCTCGACGCTGCCGCCGGGAAGCGGCCCCACCTTTTGCCGCGCACGCGCTGCCACCTGTCCACTGGCAATGATCTCCATCTCGGCATTGACCCAATCGTAGCGGCTATAGTCGGCCTGCACGCTCACTCCCAGCAAGATGGTCTTTTCCGAATCGATTTCCCTCTCCAGCAGCAGCTTCGCCGTCGCCCGGAAGGTGGGTGGAACCAAGAAGGTCACTGCCGTCACCCCGGCCAGGAGCAGTCCGGCACCTGCGGTGATCAGCCGCTTGCGCCGAAACAGGACGCGCAATAAACGGGTCAGCGGGCTGCTGCCAATGGGCGGAGGAGATTCTCGGTTGCCAATCGCCGAGCTCCCTCTCTCTCCGTTCAGCATCATCAAACGCTCCACATTTTGGGTTAGCAAATGTGCCACCCATCATCGACCACACCTCCGCCATGAATCGACCACGTTCAACTAGTCGAGCACTGCCGTCTTTGTCTGCCTGGGTCGCGTTCCACCATCTGTGGTGCGACCGCTCAGCATCCGGTCCACGATCATCTCGAACTGATCCTCTGCCCGATGGTTGTATCGCCACTCCAGCTCTTTGAGCACCTTCAGCAGGTTCCCTCTGTTCAAGGCGCGATTGCCCAGGAGGTATTGCTTGGCGTAGCACCAGAATCCGCCGATATTGTCCACGTACACAGCCTCCTGCAGGACTCGCTTCCGATGTCGCCAGGCCCGGCGTTCACCCAAAACCACCACCGTATCGAACTCGCCCCACCTGTCGGTGTAGACCAATGTGCCTTTCCGCACCCGGGCCACCTCAGAGCGCAAGAGCTCCAGGATCTGTTCTGCTCCCAGCAACCGCACCTCTGCCCAGTCAACGGTGTCCATGATGCCCAGTGCCAAAGTCTTGCCACCGGCGACGCCCGCAGACACCCCTCGCTCCAGGTCGGGGAACAGGGCCTGGCGGATGACCGCGTACGCCCGCAAGGCGGTCTTGTAGTTGACCCCACAACGGAGGGCAGCGGTGTGGACCGGAACTTCCAGCACAAAGTGGTTCACCATCGACAGCCACTGGGCTAGAGACAGATTGAGCGCGGCAAACAATGTGTCCCGCAACGGGCGGAATTCGCGCCGGCATTGGCGACATTTCAGACGATTCCTGCTCAACAAGTAAAAGCTTTCGAAGCCGCATCTTCCGCATCGTAACCTCCCTGCACGCTGCAGTCGCTGCAGCAGGTAGGCATACGACGCCTCGTCGTCCGTCAGTATCCTGCTCAGTTCTAACAGTCGACGGCGGAACGCGTTCATCCGGTCCATCCCATTGTTGAGATCACAAGAATCACTCCGGTCCCGCGGCCTGGCGCCGCACTGATGTGTCTCGCAAGACTGAAAAGACAACTGGCCACAGGCATCCACGCCGGGATGCCCGTAGTCATGCATCCTCGCCCAAGCCGGGGTACGAAGGGTCTTCTAGCAATACCCACCCGTTTCCGGGGGAATATATCCGACGCACCCGTATGGCGCAGGCGCTTGGCCTCATTCCCGGAAAACGGGGACAACGACCGGATGGTGTGCGGCCCCGCCGCGCCCTTGCCCGGCCCTTGCGCCGTGGCCCACCACGACGCAAAAAGACCCCGCGTTTCAGTCAAGCAGTGAAGGACTAGTGAGTCGGAAGACTCAAAAGGAAGGAGATGTTAGTGGCCCGTGCTGAACAACAACCCAAAGCCCAGAGACTACTATCCACCCACTCCAGCAGTGGCTAACAGTCTCTTTCCTTTTTCGCGATTGTCATCGTGCAGCCAAGCTGCGCACCAACATCCCTGTTGGCAGGTCAACATCCATGAGGTCCGCCAGAGTGAAAGGCCTTTCCCTGTTCGGACGTCGCAAATGTACAAAATTCGAACAATAAAAGCAAGGAGAATTTTGCTTCATTACCATTTTTTGCCACCTTTTCTCTTGTTGCTGACAGAGCTGGAGGGGAGGACGATGGCTCTTTACCCTTCGGTGGTACTTGCCGGCGGCCAAAATCTGGGGCATTGGCTGGACAACCAATGTAATGACACTACCACAATTCGCCACCAATCCGGCACTAGGTCGCCTGGCTCAACAACATTTTTGGGGCATCCTGGGGACATGGCCTCCCAGAGCAGGCAACGACCATGCGGGCAAAGACGCCACCAAGTTTGCCTTCTTCTGCCACCTGGGGGAGGAGCAGGCGCCCAGACTGGTTATTTTCTCTTGACTTTCCGCGCAAACCTGCTAACTTTAGACCCGGCCGGGAGGAGATGGCCCTGTCACGCACGCTCGCCACCGTGGAGGAGCATTTCGCAGAGCTCCGCAGTAGGCGGCAACAGGATGGCCCCCCAGAAGGCGCAGTCCCCAGGCCTCGCAACCCAAAGCTGGGGCCCACTACCCTGAGGCATGACTGGGGCCATACCTCCCGGCTTGGACAGACCGTTAGCTTGCGCGCGGCCAGGAAAGGAGTTCTCCCCTGGGCCGCCGGGCGCCACTTGCGCGTTGAGAACCGTCACGTGCGGAGACGCACTTACCACAGGAGAGCCATATGGGCGAGGCGCGACATTTCAGGCGGGGTTTTGCCCCCATCGGGCTCCTCATGATTTTCAACTTGGGGTGTCACCACTCGCCAGTTGAGAGGGAGGCCCTGTACACCTCTGTCACGGCCTGTCCCCATCTCCAGGTCGAGGTCGGAGGGCCTTTCGTGGGCATCGAGGCACACCACTGTACGCCCTTGCTGAGCAGGGTGAGCTTCTTCTACCCTGTGGCCAACAGCCTGGACAGGAGTCAAGACTACTGGACCCGAGATTCTTCCCACGTGTTCACAGTTGCCGTGGTGGTCGGCGAGGAAGCTCCCGAACTCCTGCAGGCACCCGCGCAATCTTGCACCGTGAGCCCCTACTTCGTGAGCTATCATTACGATACACCCTCGTGGAGGGCAACCATCAGCTTCGAGTTCTTCCTGAACGACCCCGCCATGCTGGTGAGCGCCACTCTGCAGAACAACCTCCCCTCGCCTGAGCAGTTCCAGCTCCGCTTCCACCTTGATGCAACCCTGCGCACAAGCCATACCTATGCCATCGAGGAACGGGCTTGGAGTGAGTGGCTTCCTGAATCAGGCGCGTTAGTAGTCCATTACCTGGCTGCCGCGACAGGGCCGGCCGACCTTTTTGTCGTCAACACGGCCCACCAGCCCACCACCTGGGCCACTGATGCGCGAGCCCTTGCCGCCCGGCACAGTGGCCGAGCCGCCTCATGGGTGACCGCAGGTGAACCCCTATCAAGGGAGCTGGTCAGCAGGGAATCTCCAGGACCAGCAGTGGTCGCCTTCCAGTATGACAAGAGGCTATGCCCAGGCGAGACACTTGCCGTCAGGCAGATTGTCGGCATGTGCGCTCATGGAGAAAGCGCTGCCCTGACTCTCAAACTTCGCAAGACATATGCTGATGAGGTGGCTGCCCTGCGCCGGTTCGTTGCCCGCAAGGCCTTTGACGAGGCCAAGCTTGAGCTCGCCGACTCCGCCGCGGCCCAGAGTGCAGCCTGGGCTAAGGCTGTGCTCGCGGTGAACGCACACTACCTGGCGGGGAGAATAGTGCCCATGCCCTGTCCGGCCCAGTACAACTTTTTCTTCACCCATGACGCCCTCCTCACCGACCTGGCGGCGACCATGTTCGATGTAGGGCGCGTGCACCGCGACCTCCAATTCATGGCCTCGTTGGTCGACAGCCAGAACACGCTTCCGCACGCGTACTACTGGAAAGATAGCACCTATGTGACCGAATATGCAGCGGCCGATAACTGGAATCACCTTTGGTTCGTCATGGTGGTGGGGCGGTACCTGCGTCATTCCGGTGACCTGGCGACGGTGCGCGAGCTCATGCCCATGGTGGAGCGCAGCATCCGCCTCGCGCTCACCCACCAGCACGAGGACGACCTGGTGTGGGCCTACCGTCCCGATTGGTGGGACATCGGCAGCAGCTATGGCCCGCGTGCTTACATGACGATACTAACCGTTGTAGCTCTGCGCGAATACGTGCAGCTACTGTTAACCACGGGGAAAACAGACTCCCTCGCTCACTTTGAGGGCCTGGCCCGGCGCCTCCAAGATGCGCTGAGCTCCCAGCTTTGGGATAGCACCAGGGGGTACCTGATGAATCGCCTTGCCGATGGCGAGCTGGACACGCACTACTACATCGGCTCCCTGCTTGCCGTGAGTCTGGGCCTCCTTGATGAACAGAAGGGACGGGAGCTCCTCAAAACGGCGCGCCAGGAGCTCGTGGATCCCGCCCTGGGCGTGCGCAATGTTTCCCCTGCGGACTTTCATCGGCTCATCGCCAAGCTCCGATTCCACGGCGACGAGGCGGGGCCACCTTACCGCTATCTGAACGGCGGCATCTGGCCTCATGGCAACGCCTGGTATGCCCTGGCATTGAACCAACTGGGAGAACGTCAGGAGGCTTACGACTTTATCTCCGCCACCATGAGCCTCAGGGGTGTCATGAACAGTCCTCATGGGCAGCCGGCCATGTACGAATACCGCTGCAGCGATATCAGCGACTCGCTGCAATATGGCAGCATCGACAAGCCGCAGTTCCTGTGGGCCGCAGGGTGGTACCTGCATGCATTGCTGTCGACCTACGGCTTGGGCGAAAACGAATGGAATCTGCTCGTGGACCCCTTCCTGCCGCAGGGACAAGAAGAGTTCTCGGCCGACTGGTTCGTTTGGGGCAAGAAGGTCCGGGTGACCGTACGAGGGCATGGCCAGTTCATTCAGGAGCTGCTCCTCGACGGGCGGGCGTATCCCTCAGCCGTGATTCCGATTGCGCATCCGCCCAAGAAGAGGCTCGACGTGCGACTGGGGAGCCTGCGCAGCCCGTACGTCGCGGCTTCGACTGTGACCCTGCGGTCGGCCCATTTTGACAAGGAAGCCCGACGCCTGTCCGTACTCCTGGCGACCTTCCCTGGTCACCGGGGCACAATAACCGTGATGTCGCCATGGCCGCCCGCGGCTGTCTTCGGCGCCGATGGCCAGACCGTCCCCTGGACTTCCCAGGAGAAGGAGGGCGCCTACCGGATCACCGCCCACGTCACCCACCGGGCGCGCCTGGAGCAGGTGACGATCGAATTCGCTGCGCCCATCGCTGGGCAGGCGAAAGGGGCACGACGACGACCGCTCCAGAGGTCTGCTGGCAGAGCTGCCTGGCACCATACGAGCTCTGCCCCGTGCCAGGAGACCCCAGTGTGTGCTGTGCAACCAGGGAAAAAGCGCCAGGCACGTCAGAGACCCCAGCAGGACCTGGAAGCACCAGACTCAACATGCCAGACGCGTGGGGGTAAGCGTAGCCTGTGTCCACAGTGACTGCGGACGGAGACGACAAAAGGCCCGCCAAGCCCCTGCCAGAGCTTCAGCCCGGTTGCGCGCAATAGAGACGCGAGCGACCGCGTCCCTTCGGAGCGACCCACGCTGGCAATCCGAACTCTTGCGCTCCTGCCAAGTTCTTTGAGCACGATCTTGGACGGGCCCGAACAAGGCATCCTGTCTTGCCAAAGTCTCGCAGTGGGCCCTGGCACAGCCTGCAAAGCTTCAGATGGCATTTTCCCTGAGCATAGAAGCTCTCTCTGGACGGTAACGTGACCGGGGGAAGAGGCCGGGGACACACCTGCCGCTCAGAGCCCCTACCGGCCTGTGCCCAGCTGCCTCCAGTGACTCGCCGATCCCCGCCGGTGTTGATGGAGCGCGCTGGACGCACGAGCCGAGCGTGTGCGGCCGCAATGGGACCGCGCAGCAAACCTCGGTGAGCAGGCGTGTGCGCAGGCCGACACAGCAGGTTTCTCTGCCTGTGGCGCGAGTGCAGCCCGACTGCGCGAAAATGTGCAGGGGGCGAAAAAAACACTTGACAAATTGCCCAAGAGGAGTTATATTTCGGTCGAAACGTTTCACTGGAGTTTCCCTGGCATTTTGTGCCTAAGGAGGCTGCCAAGCGGCCAAGCTGGAAACGCGCGAGTAGAATCGTTTCGATGAAGCCCACGATCAAGGATGTGGCCCGGCACGCTGGGGTAGCGGTGTCCACCGTCTCCTTGGTAATCAATCGCAAGGGCAAGGTCAGCCCAGCCACGCGCCAGCGTGTCCTGCAGGCGGTCGCCGAGCTCAACTACCATCCCCATCGTTCTGCCCGTGGCTTGGTCACCAGGCGCAGCGGCAACCTTGGCTTCATCCTCACCAGCAACCGTTTCTCCCGTGCAGAACCCTTCTACACCCGCGTCTTCCTTGGCACCGAGTTCGAAGCCAGGGGGCACGACTACTACATCCTGTTGACTACCGTGGAGCAGAGTTTTCGCCGTGGGGACGTGCCTCGCTTCCTCTTGGAAAGGGACGTGGACGGGGTCATCTTCGCCGGGAAAGTGCCGCTCCGGCTCATCGAATACGTCCGGGATGAGGGCCTCCCCATCGTACTTGTGGACTATTATCCTCCCAGCGGACAGTATTCCTGCGTACTCATCGATAATATCGGTGGGGCCCAGCTGGCGGTCAGTCACCTCATCCACCGTGGCCACCGCCGCATTGCTTTCATTGGTGGCGACCTTGAACACCCGAGCATCCGCGACCGTCTGCTGGGCTACCGCCAAACCTTGGAGCAAGCGGGCATCGAACCGCAAGAGGGGCTCGTGGTCACCGACCAGCCATACACGGCGGTCGCCGACGGATACGAGGCGGCACGGGAACTGCTCGCCAGAGGGGAAGCTTTTACCGCCCTATTCGCGGCCAACGACGCCATGGCGGTGGGCGCCCTCCGTTTGTTCCAGGAAAAAGGGATAGCCGTGCCGGATCAGGTGGCGATCGTCGGATTTGACGACGTCGAATCGGCATCCAATGTGCAGCCGACCCTGACCACCGTCAGAGTACCCAAAGAGGAACTGGGCGCGATTGCGGTCCGACGCATGGTGGAATTGATCAGCCACAATGAGCGCGCGGTCAGTCGCACCATCGTGCCCACAACCCTCGTCTTGAGAGAAACCGCTTGACCAGGCGCGAGTAGGCAGAAAGGAGGTGATGCGCGGACCGACCTTCGTGAAACCTACCACCAGCCAGAGAGGAGGTGATGGCAGGCCAGACAATACGTCCGGTGGTGTACAATGCGGTCTGAGAATTGGGCCGTGCTGCTGTACCAAAATCAGGAGGAGAAATGATGAGCGTAAGAGTGCGCACCATCGCTTTGCTCTCCTGCTTCTTTGCCGCTCTGCCGCTGCTTGCGCAGACCAACTTGTTGCCGAACGGGGACATGGAGGAGATGCGGCCGAATTTCTGGGCGCCGTTTGGTGACGCGCAGGCGGGGGTGCAGTGTGCGTGGTCTTGGGAGGGCT